>Ga0182739_1000004_pt1 | contig 715114 bp, 664 predicted proteins | sample eDN5th30CBELigBY_FD_128873 | JGI IMG/M metagenome (GOLD analysis project Ga0182739, IMG submission 128873) | Enriched backyard soil microbial communities from Emeryville, California, USA - eDNA 5th pass 30_C BE-Lig BY (version 2) (version 2) | ecosystem: Environmental > Terrestrial > Soil >... | reverse complement strand
TGACGGTCAGCCACCAGGGCGCCATCACGGCCAATGGCGGCACGGCCATCCATGCCCAGGGCGTGGGCGGCACCACCAGCGTCACCAGCACCGGCAACCTGGTCGCCGAAGCCATGGGCATCTTTGCCAATTCCGCGTCCGGCGGCGTCGAGGTCCTTTCGGACGGTACCATCGTTGCCAAGACCGTTGGCATCTACGGCAAGAGCACTGGCGCCGCAGACGTCACGATCGACCATACGGGTGACGTGACTGCCTGGGACGAAGAAGGCATTTACGGCCATGCAACCAGCGGTGCCGTGGATATCGACCTCAACGGCAACGTGACCGCCAAACTCGATGCCGTCACTGCCCTGGCAACCGGCTCGACCTCCAAGGCGACCGTGACGGTTACCGGCGATCTGGTATCCTATGACGGTTACGGCATCACCGCGACCGCGTCCCATGGTCTGGTGGATGTGTTGAGCAAGGGCGCCATCACCACCAAGCTCGATGGCATCTTTGCCAAGTCCACGGGTGAAACGCTGGCAGACGTGACGATCGATCACACCGGCACCATCGTGTCCTATAGCGGCTCAGCTATCTCGGCCAACGCCGCCTTCGGTTTCGTCGACATCAAGAGCGCGGGCGATCTGACCGCCGAACTCGACGGCATTCGCGCCATAAGTACCGGCGAAGGCGCTCTCGCCACGGTGACGGTAAGCCACGTGGGCGATGTGACGATCTACAACGGATCCGGCATCTTTGCCGAAGCCAGCGAGGGCAATGTCAGCGTTACGCTCGATGGCGACGTGACCGGTGGCGAATACGGCATCCAGGCTCGCGCCAAGAGCACGGCCGCCAGTGTCGACATCGTGAGTGGGACCATTTCCGGCGCTAGCAAGGCAGCCGTCTATCTCGATGCCGTCACGTCGGCCCAGGTCAACAACTATGGCACCATCGATGGCGGCACCGGCAATGCCATCTGGTTCGACGGCTATGGCACCAACCAGATCGACAACTATGGCACCGTCATCGGCGACCTGGAGCTTTTCGGCGCCTACACCACCTTCAACAACCAGCAGGGCGGCACGGTCAATGCAGGCGCCTGGCTCGATTTCCACGGGGCCGGCGTGTTCAAGAATGCCGGCTACTTTGCTCCCGGCGGCGACGATGTGACTGCAACTACCTCGATCAACGGGGACTTCGTGCAGACGGCCACCGGGCAACTGCAGATCGATGTGGACCTGGTGAACGGGACCAATGATCTCGTAGCCGTGAGCGGCACCGCCGATCTCAATGGCAGCCTGGGGTTCAAGCTCACCGAGTGGAACGGCACCATGCCGGCCGACATGACGGTTTTGACGTCGACCGGTCTGCAGGCGCAGAACCTGACGGTGTCCAACGTGGCCCTCAGCGGCGTGCTGAGTTATGTCAACGGCACCGATGTGGTCCTCACCGTCAATGGGTTCGATTTCACTCCGGGACAGGGCGGCACGCTGGGCTCCTACCTGAACTCGGCCATGTCCGAAGGCTCACCCGACCTCAATTCGCTCTTTGCCGCGCTGGGTAGCATCACGGACCAGGAGACCTATGATCAGGCCATCGCCGAACTCACCACTGATACCGGTGGCCAGAGCGGTTCGAGCACCGTCACCAGCAATATCGGCTTTGCCGACCGCATGCTGAGCTGCCGCGTCAGCGACGGCGCCTATATGTTCACCGCAGAAGGCGAGTGCGTATGGGTCAGCAGCACCGGCTCTTCGCTCGAATATGACGACCAGGACGGCAATTTGATGTTCGCCAGGAAGGCTATGACCACTGCGGCCGGCGCCCAGATCGCCCTGGACAAGAACTGGCGGCTGGGCGGTGCTTTGGGCTACACCGCCAGTGCGGCCCAAAGCATCAATGGCAGCACGGACGGCGAGCAGATCCAGGCGGGCATCGTGGTCAAATACGATCATGAGGACACGCTCCTGGCGGCCAGCGTTACCGGTGGGTACGGCACTTATGACTCGGCACGCACGGTCACGGTCGACACCATTGTGAACAGCCTGTCGAGCGACAACGACATGGGCTTCCTGTCGGGTCGCCTGCACGCCGCCCACACCTTTGCCTTCGACTCGTTCTACTTCCGCCCTCTGGCAGATCTCGATCTGACCTACCTCAATATCGGGGCAATCGAAGAGGCTGGCGGTGTCACGGCGCTGAGCGTGGACGAGACCGGCCATTGGATGGCCACGCTCTCGCCGGCCCTGGAGGTTGGCGGTGAATTCCGCACCGAGGCGGGCAATGTTATGCGGCCCTTTGCCCGGCTGGGTGCGGTCCTGACGGCCGGTGCCGACATTACCCGCGACGCGCGTCTGGCCGCCGGCAATCCTGATGCTGGAACATTCGAGATCGTCTCCGATGGCGACGAGTTCATGGTCAAGTTCGGCGCGGGTATCGATTTCATCACCGAAGGCGATGCGACCTTGCGCGTGATGTACGAAGGGGCGGCGGGCGAGCTGTCCAGCCAGCACAGCGCCAGCGTCAAGCTCGGAGCTTCCTTCTAAACAAGTCTAGCCAACGGGACCGGTGCACCGGTTCTGCACCACCAAGATCAGGCGGCATCCTTCCAAGGGTGTCGCCTTTTTCGTCACCCGGATCGGTCTTTGCGCCCAGGCCCTTGGTGCCAATGGAGTATCTTCCCACCCAGCCCGAGGCGTGACACTATTGCTCCCGCATCATGCACCTTAAAACATCAATTAATATCGTGGAGGAGCAAATCATGAAATCAGGACTGATCGGATCGCTGCTTGGATTGAGCGCGGCAATGCTGCTGTCAGGTTCGGCTTTGGCACAGAACTATCCAGATCACGCCGTCACCATCGTCGTACCGTTCGCAGCGGGTGGCCCCACCGATACGGTTACCCGTCTTGTGGCTGAAGTAATGAGCCGCGAGCTGGGCCAGCAGGTGGTGGTGCAAAACGTGGGCGGCGCCGGCGGCACGCTGGGGGCAGGGCAGGTGGCTGCTGCCGAAGCGGATGGTTATACCCTGCTGCTGCACCACATCGGCATGTCCACCGCGCCTACGCTCTATCGCAATCTCGACTATAATCCGCTCACCGATTTCTCGCCCATCGGCCTGGTCACCGCCGTGCCCATGACGCTGGTGGCGCGTAAGGATTTCGAGCCGGAAACCTTCGCGGACCTGGTCGAATACGTCAAAGCCAATGGCGAGAACATTACTTATGCCCATGCGGGCATCGGTTCGGCCAGCCAGTTGTGCGGCATGCTGTTCATGGATGCGGTGCAGGCCCAGATGACAACCGTGCCCTATCAGGGCTCAGGTCCGGCCATGACCGACATCATCGGTGGCCAGGTGGACCTGTTGTGCGATCAGACCACCAACACCACCACCCAGATCCAGGCCGGTGAAGTCAAGGCCTATGCGGTGACCACGCCCGAGCGCGTTGCGCCGCTGCCCGATCTGCCCACTACCGCTGAAGAAGGGCTGGAAAGCCTGCAGGTGAGCGTGTGGCACGGCCTTTATGGCCCCGATGGGCTGTCCGAAGAAGTCGTCACCCGCCTTGAGGCTGCGTTGCAGGCCGCCCTGGCCGATGAGACCGTGATCGCGCGCTTTGCCGAGCTGGGCACCACCCCCGTGCCGGCCGATCAGGCCACGCCCGCCGCGCTTACCGAGCAGCTCTCCAGCCAGATCGAGATCTGGAAGCCGATCATCGAAGCCGCCGGCGTTTACGCCGAGTAACGGACGCCACGTGTTCTTGGCCCCGGCCGTCTGGAAGCGGCCGGGGTAACGTCTAGAGGGGAGGGGGACCGCGCATGGCGCTCAACGCATCGCGCAAGGATCTGGCGGCCGGAGGCGTGTTCGTGCTCATCGGCGCCGCCTTTGCTGCCGAATCGCTCAATTACGAACTGGGCACCGCTTTCCGCATGGGCCCCGGCTATATGCCGCTGGTGCTGGGCGGCGTGCTGGTGGCGTTGGGCGCAGCCATCGCGCTGGCCGGTCTGCGCAAAGGAGCCGACGGGGCCGCCGAACCGGTATCCTGGCGCGGCATCGTGCTCATTTTGCTTACGCTGGGCTTTTTCGGCGCCTGCATTCGCGGCCTGGGCTTTTTGCCCACGGTGCTGATCGGCACCGTGCTCACCGGCCTGGCCAGCCGTGAAAGCAGCCCGCTTTTCGTGCTTGGGCTGGCCGTGGCGCTCACCACCATCTGCGTCGTGGTGTTCAAATTCGGGCTCGGCCTCACCGTGCCGATGTTCGGGCCCTGGCTTGGCGCCCTGGGAGGCCGATGATGGAAATTTTCGGCCAGTTGGCACTCGGTTTTGAAACCGCACTGCATCCCATCAACATCATGTACTGCTTTTTCGGTGTGCTGCTGGGCACGCTGGTGGGGGTGCTGCCCGGCATCGGTCCCACGGCGGCCATTGCCATGCTGCTGCCGATCACCTTCAATCTCGAGCCGACCTCGTCGCTCATCATGCTGGCCGGCATCTATTACGGTGCCCAATACGGCGGCTCGACCACCGCCATCCTGATCAACCTGCCCGGCGAATCCTCCTCGGCCGTCACGGCCATCGATGGGTATCAGATGGCGCGGCAGGGCCGTGCCGGCCCCGCTCTGGCCACCGCTGCGCTGGGTTCGTTCTTTGCCGGCTCGGTCGCCACCATGCTGCTGGCCTTTTTTGCCCCGCCGCTGGCCCGCGCCGCGCTGAATTTCGGCGCGCCGGAATATTTCTCGCTCATCGTTCTGGGCCTCCTGGTCTCGATCGCCCTGGCGCACGGCTCCATCCTCAAGGCTCTGGCCATGATCGTTCTGGGCCTGCTGCTGGGCATGGTGGGGCAGGATATCTATACCGGCCAACCGCGCTTCACCTTCGGCCAGCGCGAGCTCTATTCGGGGCTCAATTTCGTCTCCGTCGCCGTAGGCGTGTTCGGCGTAGCCGAAATCCTGCGCAATCTCGAAAACGAGAAGGCGCGCGAGGTGCTGGTCAAGACGGTCAAAGGCCTGTGGTTGACCAAGGACGATTTCCGCCGCATCGTCGGGCCCGTGCTGCGCGGCACCGGGCTTGGCGCGGTGCTAGGCATTCTGCCGGGCGGCGGGCACATCCTGTCTTCCTTTGCGTCCTATTCGGCCGAGAAGCGCCTCTCCAAGCACCCCGAACAATTCGGCAAAGGCGCCATCGAAGGGGTGGCAGGCCCCGAATCGGCCAACAATGCCGCGGCACAAACCTCGTTCATTCCGCTGCTCACCCTGGGCATTCCGGCCCATCCGGTGATGGCGCTGATGGTGGGCGCCTTCATTCTGCAGGGCATCACGCCCGGCCCCAATGTCATCAACGACGAGCCGGCACTGTTCTGGGGCATCATCGCCTCTATGTGGATCGGCAATCTGATGCTGGTGGTGCTGAACCTGCCGCTGATCGGGCTGTGGGTGAAAATGCTCACCATCCCCTATCGCGCGCTGTTTCCGGCGATCGTGCTGTTTGCATGCATCGGGTGCTTCTCGATCAACCTCAACCCGTTCGACGTCTATGCCATCGGCATTTTCGGCATTCTGGGCTATGTGCTGATCCGCTTCGGCTGCGAGCCGGCGCCGCTGCTTCTGGGCTTCGTTCTGGGCCCCTTGCTCGAAGAGCATCTGCGCCGGGCCATGATCATCTCGCGCGGCGATCCGTCGGTCTTTGTCACCCGTCCGATCTCGGCCGTCTTGCTGGCGCTTGCCGTGCTGGCCGTGGTGATTGCCGTGCTGCCCTCGATCCGCCGCAAGCGCAGCGAAGTTTTCGTCGAAGACGATTGAGCTGTCAGGCGGCGCGGCAACGTCCGCCTGAGTTTGCAGGTCCCGCTTGGTTCCCTCGCGTCCGCCTATGGCAAGCATAGGCGGGCGCCCCGTTGCCGCCGATCTGTGGCTCGGCATAGTGTCCAGGCATTGAAACGTTTTCGTGCTGTCACCCGGCCAGAATATGCCTTGGCCGTGCGCAGGATGATTGTGCCCTGGAGATTGCCGTGACTATCAAGTGTCTTGCCCCTGCTGCTGTTTTGCTTGGCTGTGCTCTGTTCGCTCTTCCGGCCGTTGCGCAAGAGCCGGGGGTTATTGCCGCGCCCCCGCCAGTTGATCTCTTCATGGAGGTCACGACCGGTCCCAATGGCGAGCCGATCCTGTCGGAGGACGAGTTCGAGCTCGTTACTGGCGGGTATTATCGCTTCAACTTCGTTTGTCCCGATGCGCAGGACGATTCCACCGGCTTCCATCTCGAGGTCAACAAGCTGCTCGAAAACTCGCATCTTCGCGTAGTCAGCGTGCGCGACATCGAGATCTACATGCAGGGGCTGAGCTTCCGCGCCATCGAATGCGACGAAGAGGGCTCGGCCCGCTTCAGCTTCCACCCGATGCGCAGCGGCGTTTACGAAATCTATGTGCGCGATCATTCCGATCCCGCCCAGGAAGCCTTTGGCCGTTTCATCGTCGAATAAGGCCGGTCTGCCCCGGCTCGGCCGGGGCACCTCATTTTCAGGATTGCCCCCATGTTGCGCCTTGCCCTGGGCCTTTGCGCCCTCTCGCTTTTGGCCACACCCGCCTTGGCCTTTGATCCCCAAAAGCTGGCCGAACTTCAAGATACCGGCAAGTGCTTCGGCTGCGATCTGTCGGGGCTGGAGCTCGCGGACGGCCAGTTCGCCGATTCCTATTTGACTTACGCCAACCTCAACCGGGCCAAGCTCATGGGCGCGGACTTGTCCGGCTCCTATATTCGCTTCGCCTCCATGGAGCAGGCCGATTTCACCGGCGCCGATTTGACGGAAGCCGATATGTGGGATGCCCGGCTGGCCGGCATCGTGCTGGCCGAAGCCAAGCTTGATGGCGCCGCCTTTGAAGGCTCGAGCATGCGCGGTGCCGATCTGCGCAAGGCTAGCGTCACCAATGCCAACGTCAAGCGCACCAATCTGCGCGATGCCATGCTGGCCGGTGCCGACTTTTCCAAGGCCGATTTCAGCGCCGCCTCCCTGCGCGGAGCCGATCTGACGGGTGCCAATTTCACCAATGCGATCTTCGCCAATACCGGGTTGCGCGAAGCCAATCTCACCGATGCCAACCTGACGGGCGTCGATCTGTCCACCACCAACACCACCGATGCCATTTTTTGCGGCACCATCATGCCCGATGGCACACGCAACGACGCCGATTGTTCTTGATGCCGATCAAGGGCTGAGCCCCTGCGTCATGTTCTTGTCTCCTCGCGCGCAAAGCAGGGAGACGGGACATGGAACGCATTCACATCACGCAACATAGCTCTCTGGGCGCGGCCTGGTTTGCCGGCTGGCTGTTTACCATCGGCTATCTCAAGCTCAATTTCTGGCTGGGGCTCGCGGGCCTCGTGCTCTGGCCCTATTTTCTGGGCAGCCATTTCGTGCCTGCGCCATAGAGACGATGGGGCGGCATCACATGCCGCCCCAGCGGTCTGGCTAGGCCTTGGCCAAAGCCTGCTCAATATCGGCGATGATGTCGTCGACATGCTCGATGCCCACCGAGATGCGCACCAGATCTTCCGACACGCCGGCTTTGGCCAGTTCCTGGGGATTGAGCTGGCGGTGTGTGGTGGTCGCGGGATGGCAGGCCAGGGACTTGGCATCGCCGATATTAACCAAGCGCAGGATCATGTTGAGCGCATCGATAAAGCGTCCACCGGCCTCGCGGCCGCCCTCGATCCCGAAACTGACGATGCCCGAGGCCTGGCCCTTGGTGATGCGCTGGGCCACGGCATTGTATTTGCTGTCGGGCAGGGCGGCATAGTTCACCCACCTCACCTTGGGGTGCGCCTTGAGGAAATTGGCGACCTTGAGCGCATTGTCGCAATGGCGCTCCATGCGCAGGCCCAGCGTTTCAAGCCCCATCAGGAACAGAAAGGCGCTGTGGGGGGAGAGCGCGGCCCCGGTGTTGCGCAGGGGCACGACGCGGCAGCGCCCGATATAGGCTGCCGGCCCCAAGGCCTCGGTATAGACCACGCCGTGATAGGACGCGTCGGGCTCGTTGAGAATAGCGAAGCGGTCCTTGTTCGCCTTCCAGTCGAACTTGCCCGAATCAATGATGATGCCGCCGATCGAATTGCCGTGGCCACCGATATATTTGGTCAGCGCATGCACCACGATGTCGGCGCCGAAATCGAAGGGGCGGCACAGATAGGGCGTGGCCACCGTGTTGTCCACGATCAGCGGGACGCCGTGCTTGTGAGCCACCTGCGCCAGCTTTTCGATATCGACCACATTGCCCGCCGGGTTGCCGATCGATTCGCAGAACACGGCCTTGGTGTTGGCATCGATCAATCCGTCGATGGCGTCGAAATCGCCGGCATCGGCCATGCGCACCTCGATGCCCTGGCGCGGAAAGGTGTGCATGAAGAGGTTGTAGGTACCGCCATAAAGCTGGCTGATCGAAACGATGTTGTCGCCCACGCCCGCAATGGCCTGGATGGCATAGGTGATTGCCGCCATGCCCGAGGCGACGCAGAGTGCGCCGATGCCGCCTTCCATTTCGGCCAGGCGCTGCTCGAGCACGCCCGTGGTGGGGTTCATGATCCGCGTATAGATATTGCCCGCGACCTTCAGGTCGAACAGATCGGCCCCGTGCTGGGTGTCGTCGAAGGTGTAGGACGTAGTCTGGTAGATGGGCACGGCAGCCGATTTGGTGGTGGCTTCCGCCGTGTAACCGTGGTGCAGCGCCAGCGTTTCGAGCTTCATGGTCATCCTCTCCTTTTGAGCCGTTCCATCCGAGATGGTTTCGCTCCTGGCCTCGGAGCGCTGGGCGCACCATAGCCACCCGGGCGCACAACGCCAGCGATCCAACGACAACCCGGTGCCGTTTGTCTCACCCAATGGAGCATCGCATGCTCCCGCGCGCATCCGCTGTGGCTGCATATTCTGCCTAGGGAAAAACATGGCATCGGCACTTGTGTACGAACGTGTGCAATAGTACTCAGATAGGCAATTGCAGGCAGTTGGAAGGGGCGGTAATGCCGGGATTGCCCAGAAAAGTGGACGTGCTGGTAATCGGGGGCGGCAATGCCGCCCTGTGCGCGGCCATTGCGGCGCGACGCGCCGGCTGCGACGTGCTGGTGGTGGAGAAAGCCGACAATTTTTATCGCGGCGGCAACACCCGGCACACCCGCAACATGCGCTGCGCCCATGACGCGGCCAACGATCACCTGACCGGCCCCTATAGCGAAGAAGAGTTCTGGGACGATCTGCTGCGCGTCACCAAGGGCCAGACCAACGAGGCGCTATCGCGCCACATGATCGCCCAGTCCAAGCCCATGCTGACCTGGATCGGCGAGCAGGGGGTGCGCTTCCAGCCCTCTTTGGGCGGCACGCTCAGCCTGGGGCGCACCAACTCGTTCTTTCTGGGCGGTGGGCGCGCCATGCTCAACGCGCTCTATCAGACCGCCCAGCGGCTGGGCGTGCGGGTGGCCTATGAAGCTCCCGTGGTGGACATGGCTATTTCCGGCGGGCGCTTTTCAGCCGCAACCATTCGCATGAATGGGGTGGATCACGTGGTGGAAGCCGATGCCGTGGTGGCGGCGGCCGGCGGATTTGAATCCAATATCGAATGGCTCCGCGAATCCTGGGGTCCTGCGGCCGACAATTTCCTCATTCGCGGCACGCGCAACAATCGCGGCGATATCCTCAAGCTCCTGCTCGACAAGGGCGTGGCCCCGGTTGGCGATGCCACGCAGTGCCATGCCGTGGCCATCGATGCCCGCGCGCCCAAGTTTGACGGTGGCATCATAACCCGGCTCGACTGCGTGGTGTTCGGCATCGTGGTCAACAAGCACGCGCAGCGCTTTTACGACGAGGGCGAGGATTTCTGGCCCAAGCGCTATGCCATCTGGGGGCGGCTGGTGGCCGGTCAGCCAGACCAGATCGCCTACATCATCTTCGATGCGTCCTCGCTCAAGCTGTTCATGCCCTCGCTCTATCCGCCGATTTCGGCCCCAACCATCGAGGAGTTGGCGCAAAAGCTGCAATTGCCCGTGGCAGAACTGCAAACGACAGTCACCCAGTTCAACGCGGCAACGCGGCCGGGCACGTTCAACCCCGCCGAACTGGACGATTGCCGCACCCACGGGCTGACGCCGGAAAAAACCCACTGGGCCCGCCCGTTAGTAGAGGCTCCATTCTATGCCTATCCGGTCCGGCCCGGCATCACCTTCACCTATCTGGGCACTCAGGTCGATCAGGAAGCTCGCATGCAGCTTGCCGCCGGCGGGGCTGCCGAAAACATGTTTGCGGCCGGGGAAATCATGGCTGGCAACGTGCTGGGGCAGGGCTATGCCGCCGGTGTGGGCATGACCATTGGCAGCGTCTTTGGGCGCATAGCAGGAGAAAGTGCGGCACGCCATGCACGCTACTGAGAACCTCACCGAAGCCGAAAGGCTGATGACGGTCTGCAATTCCTGTCGCTATTGCGAGGGGTTGTGCGCCGTGTTTCCCGCCATGGAGCTGCGCCGCTCCTTCGAAGATGGCGACCTCAACTATCTGGCCAATCTCTGCCATGGCTGCGGCGCCTGCTATGTGGATTGCCAGTTTTCCCCGCCGCACGAATTCAACGTCAACGTGCCCCAGACCCTGGCCAAGGTGCGTGCCGATTCCTATCGCGCCTATGCCTGGCCCAAGGCGCTGCAACCGCTGTTCGATCGCAACGGGCTGACCATTGCCATCGTCACGGCCTTGTCCATGGCCGGCTTTATTCTGGGTTTTGCGCTCTGGACCGATCCGCAGGTGCTGTTTTCGGGCGGCTCATTTTATCGGGTCATGCCACACAACGCCATGGCAGGGCTGTTCCTGGCCGTCAGCGCTTTTACCGTCCTGGCTTTGGTCATGGGCTTTCTCAATTTCTGGCGCGATACCGGTGCACGCCCGGTCGGCGGAGGCGATCGCCCCACTTTGTGGCAAGCTGCCAAGGACATTGCCAGCCTGCGTTATCTCGATGGCGGTGGCCCGGGGTGTTATAACGAGGACGCCGAGACGCCCAGGGATCGGCGCCGGTTGTTCCACCACCTGACCTTCTACGGCTTCATGCTATGCTTTGCGTCCACGCTTTCAGGCACGGTGCTGCATTATCTGTTCGATCATCCCGCGCCCTATACCTGGTTCGAACTGCCCAAGCTCCTGGGCATTCCGGGCGGGCTTGGGCTGACCATAGGTGCCGCCGGGCTGCTTCATGAAAAGCTGCGCCGCGACCCCATGGTGCTCGACACGGCCCGGATGGGCATGGATACCGGCTTTATCCTGATGCTACTGCTGACCGGTCTCAGCGGCCTGCTGCTGATGGTGCTGCGCCTCACCCCGGCCATGGGCATCATGCTGGCCGTTCATCTGGGCGCCGTGTTCGCGCTGTTTCTCACCATGCCCTATGGCAAGTTCGTGCACGGTCTCTACCGCGCCGGGGCGCTCCTGATCTATGCCCGCGAGCGCAACTCGGAAGCGGTGGCCACGGGGCAGCGCCAGGGCAGCTGATCGCTCAGGTGGCGGCCTTCTTGGGCAGCAAGCCCTTGAGGCCGCCCCAAAGCGGGGAGATCACATAGCCGCTGATCGGAATGAGGAGCATCCCCAGCACCAGGCCCACCACGCCATCGAGCGCCGAAGTCACCAGCCAGGCCAGGATGCCGGAGAGGCCCGGCAGTGTGGCTGCTGCAGCAGCGCTGGCATGCTCGATGAACTCGGACGGCGCGTGAATGCCGAACTCGTGCAGACCGTGCACGATGATCGAGCCACCCACCCAGATCATTGCCGCCGTGCCAACGATCCCCAGAGTCGTCATCAGCCCCGGCATGGCCTTCACCAGCCCACGCCCGAAGCTGCGCGAGAACTGGCCCAGCAGCGAGTTGGCGCCGTTGCGCGCCATGGCCAGCCCCAGATCGTCGGCTTTGACGATCAGCGCCACGGCGCCATAGACGAGGAAGGTTATGCCCACCCCGACCAGGGCCAGGATGAAGGCCTGCGTCCACACATTGGTCTCCGGGATGGCCGACAGCGCAATGGTCATGATCTCGGCCGAAAGGATGAAGTCGGTTTTGACCGCACTGGCAACCTTTTGGTCTTCCAGTGTCTGTGCGTTGAGCGCCACCGGCGTCAGCGTGCCTTCATGATGCTCGGCTTGGTGCGGCATCAGCGCATGGAATACCTTCTCGGCGCCTTCGTAGCAGAGATAGGCGCCACCGATCATCAGCAGTGGCGTGATCAGCCCCGGAAGCAGGAAACTCAGCAGCAGCGCGGCTGGCAGTAAAAACAGCAGCTTGTTGCGCAGCGAGCCTATGGCGATGCGCGCCACTATGGGAAACTCACGTTCGGCGGCAAAGCCTTCGACATAGCGCGGCGTCACCGCCGCATCGTCGATCACCGCTCCGGTCGCCTTCACCCCAGCCTTCAGCGCCAGCGTCCCCACATCGTCTATGGAGGCCGCAGCCACCTTGGCGATGCCGGCAATGTCGTCCAGAAGGCCCAAAAGTCCGATGCTCACCCGTCAACTCCCCACTGTGCTTGCCAGCCAGCAACGGCGGTGCCACCGGCCCGTTCCATGCCCGCGTTACGCCACGGCCGCGCGTTTACCGCCGAGCTGCGCTAGGGCTGCCGTCAGCGAGGCCTGCTCGATTTGCCGATAGAGCGCCATCTCGTCATTGAGCGCCAGTCCCAGCGCGGCTTCGAACGCCTGCCGGCTGCTCGCCTGTCCCAGATCCTGGGTCTGCGCGCTGTCCAGATTGGACTGGAAGATGCCGGCCGCGCTTACGGGCAGGAAATCCTCGTAAATGATCGGGTCGCAGCGCAAATGGCCCTGCGCCAGCAGCGCCTCGACATCGCCTGACAGACCCACGCCTGTCGCCGTGGCGCTATAGCGGAAAAACGCCAGCCTCTCGCGCCGCAGGGTGTCGTAGTCATCGGGGAATTCGGCAAACACCTCGGCGAGCGTCGCCATGTAATCAGGCTTGTGGGGCGCCTGGGTCGCCAGGCGCACCGCATCGAGGAACTGGTCATAGAGCGCACGGCCCTTCGGCGTCAGCGCCACGCCGCGCAGCTCGATCTCGCCGAACCGCGCGGTATGGCGCCCCGCCACCGTGCCGTCTTCGGCCACGAACCGGATCGGTTCGTCGAGCGCCTTGAAGCTCGTCTGCCGCAACAGGATCGGGCAGGCCCGGCGCGGTGGCCCTTCAATGGTGGCCTTGGGGGCAATGCCGTGAGCCGGCATCTGCGCCTGCACCGCATCGATATCGAGCGTGCGTGGCGTCAAATGGTTGATATGGGGGCCCTTGAAGCTCACCACATCGGCAATCAGCCGGTGCGCATCATGCAAAGCGCCATAGGTGGATGCGGAAACATTGGCCTCGCCATGCCAGCGAAAGGTCTCGAGCGCCTCGGTCACGAAGCTCTCGGCCTGTGCCGCGTCCAGCCCGCCTTGCTGCTCGGCAGCTTCGATCAGCTTTAGTGCTCCGGGGGTGAAAATCTGTCGCCTGGCCAGAATCTCGGCCGCTTGCGTTTGCAGCGTCGGATCGGCAATCAGCTCGAGCCGCAGCAGCGAGGTGAAGACGCGAAACGGATTGCGCGCCAGCGCCGCTTCGTCGATGGGCCGAAAGGCCGTCGAATGCACCGGCACTCCGGCAACCGAGAGATCGTAATAGCCCACCGGGTGCATGCCCATCACGGAAAACAGCCGCCCCATGGTGCGCAGCTCGGCTGCCGTGCCCAGGCGGATGGCGCCGTGCCGTTCCACATCGAGACGCTCGAGTTCGTCGCGTTCCGCCATCAGCCGCGCCAGGTCCGGATCGGCCGCCAGCACATCCTGGTTCACCTGGCGCACCAGGCTCAGGAGCGTGCCATATTGCGGCACCTCCGCCTTGTACATGTCCGACATCGCCCGCGCGAAGGCTCCACGAATTACATCGCTGCTCACCCACTGACCGCTCACGGCAAATCCTTTCCTCTGACACGTGGGCCATGATCGAGTGCCGCGCCGTCCCGCGCAAGGGCCTTGCCCAAGAGGCCACCGTTATCATCGGGGGCAGGTGCGGAACGAGGCGGGGCCTGCCCGGTTTGGTCTGAGACCGCCCGCAAGGGCCGCGATGCAAAAAGGACCTCTGCCATGATCAAAGACCCTGTCAACGACGCCCCCAAGCCGCCCTATCCCAGCCAGCAGCAGGACATGCCCGGCACGACGGAGCAGATGCGGCCCAAGCCCGACCACGGCGAGGAAAGCTATAAGGGCAGCGGCAAGCTTGAAGGCTATGGCGCCCTCATCACGGGTGGCGATTCCGGCATCGGTCGGGCCGTCGCCATCGCTTTTGCCCGCGAAGGCGCCGATGTATTGATCTCCTATCTCAACGAAGAGGACGATGCGCGCGACACAGCTAAACTTGTCGAGGCTGCCGGCCGCAAGGCGGTGCTGGTGGCCGGCGACATCGCCAGCGAGGCTCATTGCGAAAGCCTGGTGCAGAGCGCCATGGACGCGTTCGGACGCCTCGACGTCCTGGTCAACAACGCCGCGCACCAGGCGAGCTTCTCCGATATCGAGGACATCACGGCCGATGAGTGGGAGCACACCTTCCGCGTCAACATCCACAGCCAGTTCTATCTGAGCAAAGCCGCCATCCGGCACATGCAGCCGGGCAGCTCGATCATCAACACCAGTTCCATCAACGCCAAAGATCCCAGTCCACAACTGCTGGCCTATGCCACCACCAAGGGCGCCATCGCCAATTTCACCGCAGGCCTCGCTCAGATGGTGGCCGAAAAGGGCATTCGTGTGAACGCCGTCGCGCCCGGCCCGATCTGGACGCCGCTCATTCCCTCCACCATGCCCATCGAGAAGGTGGAGAGCTTTGGCAGCAATACGCCGGTGGGGCGCGCGGGCCAACCTGCCGAACTGGCGGCCGCCTATGTGATGCTGGCCTCACCCGGCGCCAGCTACATCACTGGCGCCCTGATCCCGGTCACCGGCGGTCGGCCCATGCTCTAACCAAGCGGCGGCGCGATATCGACCGTCGCGCCGCCTGGTCAGCGTTCGCTCTTATCGCGCCCACGCGCCAAGGCGCCCAGCATCAGCGTAGCCGGCACTGCCAGCAGCAGCGCGCCGGGCGAAATCCGGCGCACGCCGTCTTGCCGCTTCTGTCGCTCCAGGCCAGCCTGATAGCCCTCCTGCCAAACCGGGTCCTGCTCCTTGTCGGCGGCATCGCCGCCTTCGGCGGTCGATTTGCCCAGCGTATCGGCCATGGTGGCGTTGCGCTGGCCCATCGGCTTGGGGGCGCCAACGGTGGAATCCTTGCGCGTCTGGTGCTCGGTTTCCGAATTGAGCTCGGCCCCGACGATGACGATGGAGACCGATATCCACATCCAGGTCAAAAGCCCGATCAGCGCACCTAGCGAGCCGTAGGTGCGGTCATAGTTGGCAAAGTTCGCGGCGTACCAGGAAAACAGCAGCGACACGATCATGATCACCATCACCGCCAGCACGGCCCCGGGCGTCACCCAGCGCCACTTGGCCTGATTGCGACTCGGACCATAGCGATACAGCGCGCTGATGCCGGCAAACAGGATCGCCAGCAGCACCACGTAACCGGCGATCTGCACCACCCATTCGAAGCCTTCGCCAAAGCCGATCAGGCCCAGCACCAGCGGCAGCACCACCACCACGCCGATCATGACGATCGCCGCGACCACCCCGCCTAAAGTAAAAGCGAGCGCCAGCGCGTTGAGCACGAAGAAATTGCGCTTTTCGGCCTCGTCATAGGCGATGTTCATGGCCTCGAACAAAGCCTTGATCCCCGCGCTCGCGCTCCAGAGCGCGATGGCCATCGAAATCAGCAGCGCAAGGCCCAGCGCCGATTCCCGGCTGGTCGCCAACCGCGTCAGCTGCTCGTCGATAAGGGCCATGCCGCCCGCCGGCACGATGCCCGAAAGCAATTGCAGATGGGCGTTGACCGTGGCTGGGTCGGCAAACAGGCCATAAAGCGACACGAAAGCCGTGAGCGCGGGAAACAGCGCCAGCAGCACGTAGTAGGTTACGCCGGCGGCCACCAGCGTCACGCGATCGGCGCTGATCTCGCCGTATGTGCGCCACAGTACGTCTTTCCAACCCTTGGGCGGCAGGTGTTGCGGCGCCTCGGCATTGCGCCCCCGATTTGCCTCATGGGCGCGCCTGTGTTTGCTCATTGCCTTGGTCCTGCCGCGTTTTAAGATGTCGGTGGCAGAACGGGCCCTTGCCCGGCGGGTTGCACCCAGGCCCGGCCTTTGGATTTTTTATGTCTGCGGAACGCCGGAGCTGTCGGATTGGCGGACCGCCATGCGTCCTGGGCTCGTTACGGCAATGGAGGACTATCATGAGCTATGTCGACGGTTTCGTTCTGCCCGTGCCCAAGGATCGCCTCGATGACTATCGCAAGATCGCCCAGCGCGCCGGTGCCATCTGGATGGAGCATGGCGCCGTGGCCTATTTCGAAGGCCTTGCCGACGACGTGCCTTACGGCCAGTTGACCTCGTTTCCGCGCTCGGTGCAGGTCACCGAGGACGAAACGGTGGTATTCTCCTACATCGTCTACAAATCGCGGGAAGAACGCGATGCCATCAACAAGAAGGTGATGGCCGACGAGCGCCTGCAGGCGGATATGAAAGACATCCCAGTCGACGGCAAGCGCATGATTTTCGGCGGCTTTTCCAGCCTGGTCGAACTTTAGGCAACAGACGCCTAACAGGCGGTTCGCCGCGCTCAGGCCTCCGGCGGCGGGGGCGGTGTGCGGCGGGCCGTGCGGCGAATGCCGGGCCTGTGGGGCAGGGGTGGCTCGCCCGGCATGTGGCTGGCGCGCGGCGGTTCGGTGGCGGGGGCGAAATAATCGTCTTCGTCCTCATCGGCCAGATCGCGAATGGCCGCGCTTACCTCATCGAGCAGATTGGCCGTGCTCTTGGGGCGCACCGCGCTTGGGGCGATGTCGGCATGGGCGCGGAAATAGACCAGCACCGCCTCGCAGGCCATGCGCAGGCCCACAATGGCCAGCGGCGCGAATACCGCGATCTCGATCAGCCCCCACAGCCCATTGCCCAGGTTGGACGAAAAGGCATGCACGAAATGGGCGATGGCCCACAGCCCGATGCCGGCCAGGCCCAGGACATAGAATAGCGGCACCAGCCGCGGCGTGATGATGGTGTCGAGCGAAAACAGCACCCGCCCGGTGAGCAGTCTGCGCAGATCGTCCATGTTCATGTGTCATCCCCGTGCGCCGACACGACTCCCGTCGCTTCACGGGCAAAATGGGACCATCTCATTCAGAGCACAAGTCCGTCGGCCACGGAGCGCACGGGCCCGAAGCGAGCCTCGAACGCGGCCTTGAGCGCGCTATCGGCCTCATACATGGCCACGATCTGCCCAAGATCCTCCAGGCTCGTCACCCCGTGGTCGCTGATGCCGCACGGCACGATGCCCGAATAATGGTCGAGGTCGGGGGCGACGTTGAGCGAAATGCCGTGAAAGGTCACCCATTTGGACACGCGCACGCCGATGGCAGCGATCTTGTCCTCGGCGCCCCGGCCGCGCTCGGGCCGCGCCACCCACACCCCCACGCGCCCAGCGCGCCGCTCGCCCTTGACGTTGAAGCGCGCCAGCGTGTCGATCACCCAGCCTTCCAGGCCATTGACCAGGCATCTGATGTCGCGTCCACGCTCGCGCAGGTCCAGCATGGTGTAGGCCACGCGCTGACCGGGGCCGTGATAGGTATATTGCCCGCCGCGTCCGGCCTCGAACACGGGAAACCGCTCGGGCGCGAGCAGGTCCTCGTTTCGTGCCGACGTGCCGGCAGTATAGAGCGGGGGGTGTTCGACCAGCCACACCGCTTCTGCCGCTTCGCCATTGGCGATGGCTGCGGCACGCGCCTTCATTGCCGCCAGGGCCTCGGGATAGGGCACCGGGGCCGAGGCGATGATCCAGTCGACCGGTCGGCCATCGGCCCGCATCAGCTTGGCGGGTGCCTCGCAGCCCGGCGTTAACGTTTCGCTAACCATGAGGGTGAAACTCTGCCTCGTTTCGTGCGGCCGCGACTCGGCCGCCTTCGCGCCCGGATCGCCCCATTGAGCACCCTAGATAATATCGAAGTCGACATCACGGTAGAGCTGGGGGCGGCCACCATGCCCATCCACCATCTGTTGCGCATGGGGCGCGGCGCCATGATCGAGCTGGACACCGCCGAGGGCGATCCCCTGCGCATCTATGCCAACAACACCCTGATCGCGGAAGGCGAGGTGAAGGTCGAGGATGGCCGCCTGTGCGTGGCCGTCACCCGCAAGCTCAAACGCCGCGCCTGAAGATTTCCATCCGCCGTCTCATTTAATCGCTTGAGGCGGCACGCAGCATTTGCTACACGCTGCCTCGCGCTGGCAACGGCGCCCTACCATGGCGTGCGGTCGTGGCGGAATTGGTAGACGCGCAGCGTTGAGGTCGCTGTGCCGCGAGGCGTGGAAGTTCGAGTCTTCTCGACCGCACCAGCCCTTCTTCGGGAAGGGCCTGACCCCGGGTGAGCCAAAGGCCCCGGTCATAATAGAGCGCTAGATCCTGGCTCCCGTTGTGGGAGAGGTAACCGTATGTCTCGGCGAGACCGTGCCCTGCGGTGGCCACCGCGCGGTCTGAACGGTATCCGATAGGGGCGCGCAATACGAAGCTGTTTGCTGATTTCCGCCGGCGACGTGAACATGACCCGTTCGTGTGTCGAGACGTCCAGCATCGCCGCATCGACCGCTGCAGTGCGCACGGGCTGAGCCTTATGACTGCGGCCAAACAGTCGCGGCTGGGCATTGCCTCCCCCGATCGGCGATGCGTTTGAGGCGGCTGGCCTAATGGCACCATCTTGGCTAAACCTTTGTCCGCCATCGGCGCCTTCAATCCCCGCGAGTATGCCATGACCCAGGACAGCGACGCCGCCTCCGGCGAGACCCCGCGCTTTGCCCAAGCGTTCCGCAACGAGGACGGACGTCTGAACGAGCCTTGGCTCGATCTGCTGCGCGATCGCCTGGCCCAGGGCGAGGCAGAGGATCTGCGCGATCTGATGGCGCCGCTGCATGCCGCCGATACCGGCGACGTCCTCGAAGCACTCGATGCCGACGAACGCCTGCGCTTGATCAAGTTGTTGGGCGACGCCTTCGACTATTCGGCCCTGACCGAGGTGGACGAATCCATTCGCGTCGAGCTGATCGAGGCCCTGCCGGCGGCCCAGATCGCCCGTGGCGTCATGGACATGGACAGCGACGACGCCGTCTACATCCTGGAAGATCTCGAAGACGACGATCGCGAGAAGATCCTCGCGCGCTTGCCGGCTTTCGAGCGCCTGGCGCTCAAGCGCAGCCTCGATTATCCCGAGGACTCGGCGGGTCGGCGCATGCAGACCGAGTTCATCGCCATACCTCCGTTCTGGACGGTGGGGCAGACCATCGACTATCTGCGTGCCGCCAAGGATCTGCCCGAGGAATTCTTCCAGATCTACGTGGTGGGGCCCGGCTACAATCTGATGGGCACGGTGCCGCTCGATCGGCTGCTGCGCAGCAGGCGCCCGATTCAGATCGCGGACCTGATGAACTCCAACCTGATTGAGGTGGAAGCCAACGAAGATCAGGAGGAGGCCGCGCGCGTCTTCGAGCGCTACGATCTGGTCGAGGTGGCGGTCGTCGATGAAAGCAGGCGCCTGGTGGGCGTGCTCACCATCGACGATATCGTGGACGTCATCCACGAAGAGGCCGGCGAGGACATCCGCCTGATGGCCGGCGTCGGCGACGAAGACATTTCGGACAATTCCATCGATACCGTCCGCAGCCGCGCACCCTGGCTGGTGGTCAATCTGATCGCGGCGGTGTTGGTGTCGCTGGTCATCGGGCTGTTCAATGCCACCATCGAGCAGATGGTGGCCCTGGCAGTGCTCATGCCCATCGTCGCCTCCATGGGCGGCAATGCCGGCACCCAAACCATGACGGTCACCGTGCGGGCCTTGGCCATGCGCGAGCTCGACGGACGGCGCCTGCGTCGGCTCATCAGCCGCGAGATGATCGTGGGCGCCATGAACGGGGTGCTGTTTGCCATTCTGATCGGCTTGGTCACCGCGGTGCGGTTCGGCAATGTCGAGCTTGGCGTGGTGATCGCGCTGGCCATGGTGATCAATCTCATCGTGGCGGGCACGGCCGGAATTCTCATCCCGCTGGCGCTCGACAAGCTCAAGGCCGACCCTGCGATCGCCTCGGCGGTGTTTGTCACCACCATCACCGATGTGGTTGGTTTCTTTGCGTTCCTATCGCTCGCCGGCCTCTGGTTCGGCCTGTTCTGATGCCCCGATTCGGCCTTGGCTGTGGCCAAGCAGTGTTGCACTTTGGCCGCTGGACATCCATTTTTGTCACGGTTAACGTTTTTTCACCGACGATTTCCCGCCCGGGATGGGGGTGGTCGGCCAGGACTGAACGGCAAAAAGGAGCGTCTATGCGAAGCCAACACAAGGCCGCATGGTGGCGGGCCGCGATGTGGACACTGGTGTGTTTTATGTCCATGGGGCTTGTCGTATCTGTCGTTGCGGGTGCATGAAGGCATCGGCACCGGACCTGATGGGGGTCCTTGAGGGAAGTAGAGTTAAAGGGCGCCCGGCAACGTGGCGCCCTTCTTTTGCCGGGGAGACGAGCGGTGTTGAAGCTTCTGATCGCCAACAAGAATTACTCGAGCTGGTCGCTGCGGGCCTGGCTGGCCCTCAAGCAGCTCGACGTGCCCTTCGAAGAGCAGATGCTGCTGCTCAATGGACCGGGCTGGAAAGAGGCCATGCTGGCCCATTCGCCCACTGGGCAGGTCCCCGTGCTCATCGATGGCGATCTGGCCATCCCCGAAACTCTGGCCATCATCGAATATGCGGCCGAGTTGTACCCGGATAAGCCGTTCTATCCCCAGGACCGTGCCGAGCGCGCCCTGGCGCGTGCCGCCTGTGCCGAGATGCATGCCGGGTTCTCCGCCCTGCGCCGGGCCGCGCCGATGAATTTGCGCGCTTCGCACCCCAACCGCGTGTCGCTCGATGCAGTGGCCGATAATCTCAAGCGCCTGGAGGCCTTGTGGGGCGGCTTGCTCGATCGCTCTGGCGGGCCCTACTTGTTTGGCGCCTTCGGCGCCGTTGATGCCATGTTCGCGCCCGTGGCCACCCGCATTCGCACCTACGACCTGCCGGTAAGCGACACGGCCGCTGCCTATGTCGAAGCCATCTATGCGCTGCCCGCCTTCCAGCTCTGGCTTGCCGACGCGCTTAGGGAACCCTGGATCGTCGATCAGGACGAGATCGACCCCGTACCGGGCCAGCCCTCTTGATTCACCTGATCAAACTGAGCGTCGGGGTCTCCTCGGTCGAGGAGCTCGAAAGCTATCGCGATCAGCGCCATGGCTGGTGGGGCGCCGATTATGGCCGCGACGTGCATGTGCACCGCACCCGCACCATGCCCAAGCGCGCCCAGGAGCTGCTGGAAGGGCAGGGCTCGATCTATTGGGTCATCGGCGGCGCCATACGCTGCCGCCAGCCCATCTTGCGCTTCCAGGCGGCAACCGACAGCGAAGGCAAGGCGTGCTGCGACATCATTATGTCGCCAGACATGGTGCGAGTTTCACCTCGGCCAAAGCGGCCCTTCCAGGGTTGGCGCTATCTCGACCCCAAGGATGCCCCGCCCGATCTCGACGGCACGGCCGCGCAGGACGACGCTCCGGCGCTGGTCGAAGAGCTCGCGCGGCTTGGATTACTCTAAGTTACAGGTACGCCTTCGAAATTTTTGCGCGTACGCTATTGCGCCCCATTCAATTAAGTTGAAATTAACGCGCTCCGGCGCTCAATCTGCGCGCACCTGCGGGCCAGGTCTTCATTCCCGTACTGCCAATTGTTTGTAGCCGCTCTGGAGGGCGACGGTTCATGCAATTCGACATGTTTACGGTGCACGCGATCGCATGCGCATGCCAAGCCGTGCTTGCTGTAACGTTCCTGGCCATGGTTGCACTCGATCGGCATTCGCCGTGGCTGGCCTGCTGGGCCGGCGCCCTGTTCCTGATGGCTGCCCATGCTTTCATGAACACGCCTGGCATGCTGGCCAATCTGTTCGTGTCGCGCAGCGTTGGAGCCGGATCGCTGATCCTGGCCATGGGCCTGTGCTGGAGCTGTGCCCGCTCGTTCCAGCGCCGCTCGCTGCTGCTCTGGGTGCCCATCGCCAGCGCCATGGGCTGGGCGGTGCTCTGCACCATTCCTGAGTTTCTCAACAATCTGGCGGTTCGATCCGCCACGCTCGGCCCGATCCTGTGCGTCTTTGCCCTGCTGGCGGCGCACGAGCTTCACAAGGTGCGCAAGGCCGAACGGTTGATCTCGCTTTGGCCCGCCATCCTGACGCTGGTCGCCTTCGCCGTGTTCTTCGCGCTGCGTCTGCCGTTCAGCCTGTTGCTGTTCTACGAGCCCGGGGCGCTTAATGTCGTCTCGCTGGCCGTTTCCAGTTTCACCCTCCTGGTATTGAGCACTATCATGTCGATCCAGTGGGTGGCTCTGGGCAAGGAGCGCGGCGAGCACGTGCAGCGCCGCCATGCCTTGACCGACGTGATGACCGGTCTGCTCAACCGGCGCGCCTTCGAAGAGCAGGCCGGCACGTTGCTCCGCCGCCACGCCGGCGAAAAGGAGGCCGCGTCCCTGCTGCTGTTTGATCTCGACCATTTCAAACGCATCAACGACCGCCACGGCCATGCCGTGGGCGACCGCATGCTCCACATCTTTGCCACAACGGCCGAGACGTGCCTACGTCCCACCGACGTGCTCTATCGGCTGGGCGGGGAGGAGTTCGCCTGTCTCATGCCCTATACCGAGGCCGATCATGCGCGTCTTGTCGCCGAGCGGGTTCGCCGTGCCTTCGCCGAGGCGGGGCTGGTGCTGGCTGGTCGGCGCCTGACCGGCACGGTCAGCATCGGTATCGCCACGACGTCCTGCGCCGGCTACGACGTAGCGCGCTTGTTCTCGCGGGCTGATTTCGCCCTCTACGCGGCCAAACGCAACGGCCGCGATCGCACCGAAGTGGCTGATACGCTGCTCGAAGGCAGCACCTTGCCGCTGGGCCTGGCCAGCTAAAGGCGAGCGTCGGAACGCCGTCCGGGCGCTCCAGCCCTGTGCCGCAACCCTTCATGTCCTGGAGTCTGTGCTGAACGGAGAAGCCGCTGGCCCGTGCCTTGCCCCAACGCGCAGGGGACACTTGGCGATATCGGGCCTCTAACCCTGAGGCGACAGGCCGGGGCACTCCCATGCCGCCAAACTCTTGCGCTGTTGCTCGTCGTCGCCACCCAATGCGCCGCAGAGCGTCCAATCAGGCCCGTGCCGGCCTTTCACCACCGCCCAAACGAAAGGGGCGGTCGCTGTGGCGCCGCCCCTTGGATCTTTTACATTCGCACATCGCCGTGTTCAGGGGTTGGGTGCTCCCAGCCGCATGCGTACGGCGCGGCGGCCGTCGGGGGTGAAGACATCCAGGTCGACCTCCACGCGAGGCAGCACCATGCGGCGGGTGCGGGCAGAAAGGGCCAGCACGGCGCCCAGCAGTTCGCTCACGCGCTTGCGCGCGGGCCGAGGGGCTGCCAGTCCCCGGGCAATGGTATTGACCGCCAGCCGACGTTCGGCGGCATCATGCGATGCCAACCTGGACTGACCTACGAAACTGGCCAACTCCGAAAGGGGAGAGGTTTCGCTCATCCGGGGCTACTCCTTTACACAAGCACCAAACGCGCAGCCTGTAAGCGGCTGCCTAGCTTTGCATGGCCAGGCAGCTCATGTTTTCTCTCTTGATCGCATCGCACATGCTGGTCGCCTCATCCCGGCCGGGGAAGCCGGCGAAGCGTGCGCGATAGAACACCTGACCGTTCTTTTCGAACCGCTCGATATAGGAGCGGAAGTTCGACAGCGTGCCGATGCGGCCGGCGGCGTCACCCAGCAACTGCGTTGCGCCTTGTTCGCTGGGAGCCGCACCGATCTGCACCACCCAGCCCTCGATGGGCGCGGGCGCCAGTTGCGCCACCTGCTGCTGCTCGAGCGGGGCCACGATGGGCTGCGGACCGGGGATGATGCCGAAGGGCTGCGGCTCGATGGCGGCCACCGCCACGCTGCCGCTGGTCATCAGGTCCATGGTCTGCCCGCCGGGCGGCGCCAGAACCGGAGCGCTGGGCAGTGGCGTGGGTGCGCTGGGGCTGGGCCCGAGCTGGAAGGTGTCCTCGATCCAGGCGCCGATCACGTCGAGCGGGCGCTCATTGGGCATGGGCGCCTGGGGTGCCCCGCCCAGAACCGTTGCCGCCTGCACGGCGGGCTGGGTCGCCAGGTCGATGCGCTGGGTCGGTGCGGGCAGGGGCGCCGCCGGAGCCAGGGCCGCGGGTGCTTGGGCGGCTGCCATCTGCACCCCGGCATCGGTGGGCATGGTGTTGAAGAATGCAGGCCGCGGCAGGGGCGCTACCGGCTGGGCCGTCGCTACCATGATGGAGCCCTTGCGGCCCGGCGTGGGGATCATGGCCACGTCCAGATAGCCGCCCGAGCGCGCCTTGGGCTGATAGGTGCGCACCAGTTCGCGCACTTTGGCGTCGCGGCTGGCGCTGGAGTTGAAACCGAAGCCCACCACCACGATATGGCTGTTGTTCCGGCGCGCGGCCGTCAGCAGGTTCGAGCCCGAAGCATTGATATAGCCGGTCTTGATGCCGTCTATGCCGTTTTCACCCAAGAGCCGGTTGTGGTTGCCGTAGGTGCGCTTGCCATAGGTGAAGCTGCGGGTCTGGAAATATTCATAATAGGTGGGAAAATGCTGATAGACCGCAATCCCCAGCCGCGCCTGGTCGCGGGCCGTCGTGGTCTGGTCGGCATCGGGCAGGCCCGACGCGTTGGCGTAGCGCGTGCTGTTCATGCCGAGGGCGCGGGCCGTAGCGGTCATGCGCTCGGCGAACTTGGCCTCGGTGCCCGAAATGTGTTCGGCGATCACCCGCGCCATGTCGTTGGCCGAAAGCGTCACCAGCGCCTTGATGGCGTTTTCCACGGTAATTTCCGAGCCGGCGGCCAAGCCCAGCTTGGTGGGCACGGCCGAGGCGGCAAAACGCGACACCTTCATCTTGGTGTTGAGGTTGATATTGCCCGCCGCCAGCTCCTGGAACAGGATATAAAGCGTCATCACCTTGGTGACGGAGGCCGGATACCGCTTGGAATCGGCCTGCTCTTCGTAAAGAACCTTGCCCGATTTGGCGTCCACCACGATGCCCGCGTATTTGCGCAGGTTGGGGATGGCCGCATTGGCCGGCATGGTGGTGGGCAACACCACCGCAACCGCCACGATCAGGGCGATAAGGGCCCGCTGGATAAGGGGAATTGCGCTGAAAAACGCTCGCTGGGTGACCAACCCTGTACTCCAACTACTCTACGGCAGCCCCTTTGGGAAAGGACGTGCGCGTTACTCGGGAACCAGGCCGCAACTCCGACTTCCCCCGAACTCCGGGGCGACCTCACTGTCTGGCCAAATCTAGGGGCCGGGCCTTACAATTCCGTAAAATTGAGCAAAAATGCGGTGCCGCTCAGAGCCATTTGGTCGCGAAAATATGCGCGGCACCGGCCCTTAACAGCGCTGCGCTTTTGCCTACATAATGGTGGCACCATGCTGCTTCGATCAGACGACGTCGGTACTTTTTCCAAGCCTTCTGCCGTGCCCAGCCTGGCGCGCGCGGCCTCTCACCGGGGCGTTGCTGCCCTTGCCGTTTCCCCTCGTTCCGGGCCGGACGAGGGAGACGACAAGACGGGCGGCAACGACTCCCGCTTCGAAACCGGAACGGTCACCAAGACCAGGCCCAAGACCAAGCGCCCGAGCCTTTATCGGGTGCTGCTGCTCAACGACGATTACACACCCATGGAATTCGTCGTTCTCGTGCTGCAGGACATCTTCAACAAGTCGCGTGAAGAAGCCATGCGGATCATGCTGCATGTCCACCAGAAGGGGGTGGGGGAGTGTGGCGTCTACCCATACGAGGTGGCCGAAACCAAAGTCACCCGCGTCATGGACATTGCACGCAAGAACCAGCATCCGCTGCAATGCGTGATGGAAAAGCAATAGGAACAGAACATGCCCTCATTCTCGCGCGGACTGGAAAAGGCCCTGCACCAGGCAATGAATCTGGCTCGCGAACGGTCGCATGAATTTGCGACCCTCGAGCATCTGCTGCTTGCCCTCACCGATGACCGAGAGACCATTGCGGTGCTCAAAGGTTGCGATGTGGACATCGACGCCCTCAAGGGCGATCTCGAGGACTTCATCGACGAAGAGCTCGACAGTCTGGTGGTGCCCAGCGGGCAGGATGCCCGGCCAACGGCGGCGTTCCAGCGCGTCATTCAGCGCGCCGTCATCCATGTGCAATCCTCGGGTCGCGAAGAGGTCACGGGCGCCAACGTGCTCGTTGCCATCTTTGCCGAACGGGAGAGCCATGCGGCCTATTTCCTCGAACAGCAGGACATGAGCCGGCTCGACGCGGTCAACTTCATCTCCCACGGCATCACCAAGTCGGGACCCGCCGAAGCGCGCACCGTGCGCGGTGCGGACGGGCAGGGGGAAGAGGGCGAGCGCGCCTCCGGGCAGGGCAGCTCGGCGCTGGCCGATTTCTGCGTCAACCTCAACGACAAGGCCCGCGCCGGCAAGATCGACCCGTTGATCGGGCGCGACGCCGAACTCCGCCGCACCATCCAGGTGCTTTGCCGCCGCTCCAAGAACAATCCCATCTATGTGGGTGATGCGGGCGTGGGCAAGACGGCCATTGCCGAGGGTCTGGCCCGCAAGATCAACGAGGGCCAGGTGCCCGAGGTGCTCAAGGAAGCGGTCATCTATGCCCTGGACATGGGCTCGCTCCTGGCCGGCACCCGCTATCGCGGCGACTTCGAAGAGCGGCTCAAGGCCGTGATGAAGGAGCTCGAAAAGCACCCCAATGCGGTCTTGTTCATCGACGAGATCCACACCGTCATCGGGGCCGGTGCCACTTCTGGCGGCGCGCTCGATGCCAGCAATCTCCTGAAGCCCGCTTTGGCTTCGGGCGCCATTCGCTGCATCGGCTCGACCACCTATAAGGAATATCGCCAGTTCTTCGAAAAGGACCGGGCCCTCGTCCGGCGCTTCCAGAAGATCGACGTGGCCGAGCCCACCATTCCCGACGCCATCGAGATCGTGAAGGGCCTCAAGCCCTATTTCGAGGAGTTCCACAAGCTCACCTACACCGACGATGCCCTCAAGGCCGCCGTCGAGCTCAGCGCGCGCTACATTCATGATCGCAAGCTGCCCGACAAGGCCATCGACGTCATCGACGAGACCGGGGCCAGCCAGATGCTGCTGCTCGCCGACGACCGCAAGAAGGTGATCGATGTCGAGGACATCGAGACCACCATTGCGTCCATGGCGCGCATTCCGCCCAAATCGGTGTCCAAGTCCGACGCCGAACTGCTCAAGGGGCTCGATCAGAACCTCAAGACGGTGGTGTTCGGGCAGGATTCGGCTATCGTGGCGCTGTCCTCGGCCATCAAGCTGGCCCGAGCCGGTTTGCGCGAGCCCGAAAAGCCGATCGGCTCTTATCTCTTCACCGGTCCCACCGGTGTGGGCAAGACCGAGGTGGCCAAGCAGCTTGCCGATACGCTGGGCGTGGAACTGCTGCGCTTCGACATGTCCGAATATATGGAGCGCCACACCGTTTCGCGGCTGATCGGTGCCCCGCCGGGCTATGTGGGGTTCGACCAGGGCGGGCTTTTGACCGATGGCGTGGATCAGCATCCCCATTGCGTGGTGCTGCTCGACGAGATCGAGAAGGCCCATCCGGATCTGTTCAACATCCTGTTGCAGGTCATGGATCACGGCAAGCTGACCGATCACAACGGCAAGTCGGTGGATTTCCGCAACGTCATCCTGATCATGACGTCCAATGTGGGCGCCCAGGAGCTGTCCAAGTCGCCTATCGGGTTTGGCCGCAAGCGCGAGCAGGGCGATGACGAGGAAGCCATCAACCGCATGTTCACGCCCGAGTTCCGCAATCGGCTCGACGCGATCATCTCCTTTGCCCCGCTGCCGCGCGAAGTGGTCAAGCGGGTGGTGGAAAAGTTCGTGCTCCAGCTCGAAGGCCAGCTGGCAGAGCGTGGCGTGACCATCTCGCTCACCCCCGAGGCGGCCGATTGGCTGGCCGAGCGCGGTTACGACGAACGCATGGGTGCGCGTCCCCTGGGCCGCGTCATCCAGGAATATGTGAAAAAGCCCCTGGCCGACCAGGTGCTGTTCGGCGAGCTGGTCAATGGCGGCTCGGTTACCGTCGCCGTGGTGGGCGAGGGCACCGAAGCCCGGCTCGAACTCATCGCCGCCCCGCCGCGCCCGGCCCGCCCCAAGGCCATCCCGGCTCCCAAGCCCGCCGCGCCCAAGCGCAAGGCCGAAGAGCAGAACGAAGGCTAAGGCCTGATAGGGCTAACAAAACGTCGAAGGCCGGGAGCGATCCCGGCCTTTTTTGTTTTCGTCGAAGCCACTAGCGCGAACTTGGTTGGCATGTAGGTGTTCGCGAGGGAGAGAGTCTTTGTTTCATAGCACGGTCGCCACCTCGAAATTGCATCTCACCCGCTATTGCTGACCAAAGGTCCCTGTCATTGAGAGTAGCCCAAAGGCGCTAAGGGCGGCCGCAAGGTTGTGCAGACCTGTGGAAATCCGCGACAAATTGTCGCCATGTTATGAGAACATGGGTAGACATAGTAAGAACGCTTCGTGACTTTCTCTTTCTGTTCACCCGAGGTGGCCATTGGTAGAAGCAGGTGCGCACAAGATATTCCCGGTCAAACCCCTACCGGCTTTCGCCGAGCAGGTCCGTGCTCAGCTTAAAGAGCACAATCAGCCAGAACTCATCCGTGAGTTGCGGCATGAGGCCATAGCACGAACAGAGGAATTCGATATTCTCTGTGAAGTATCAATCGACCCAAGCAAGCGTCCGGAGCAAGATTTTGCGCCGTGTCCAATGTGTCAGCCGAACAAGTTCATACGCGGACGGCTGTGTTACTTCCCCCGATTAAATTGTTGCGCGATTATAGGCCACTGCTGTGCCGATAAGAAGCAGCGCGACAGCGCAGAGCACCGTTTCCGAGAAGCGAGCAACCGGAACTGGCAGGAAGACTTCCTACTTGAAGCACTTCCCCTAATACCTCGAAAGCTGGAAGTCATCGCCGCGACGCGAGGGAAGGCCGTGGAAGCCTTGCGGCTACATAAGAAATTTCGCAAGGATGCTCACCGGCTAATGCAATTGCTACGTGAGATCAGCAAAAATCACGGTGGACGTCTGCAGGTCCAGTTTGAGGTGGAATCGAAAGCTGCTGTCAATGAAAGGGTGACGAGCGGCAGGTTCGAGCGGCTAGTAGATATGAACGACTATGGAGTGTTGAGCGGGCTCACCGCCTTGCGCGCCAATTACGACCCCGTTCTAGAGCTTAACGATATAGAGTCAGTCCTGCGCGTAATTGAAGTGGGCGTGGAATCTGAATTCGTGATGAATTACATCATCGCAATGGACGTAAAGCATCGCGAGTGGACATATACTGTACTAAACGACATTGATAGCCGCAGGTGGCGGAACTTTACGCTGAAGCTCGACGATTTTTGTTCATTTTTCGACTCGGAAAATCTTGTCCGACTGGCACGTTGGGGGGAAGATTCTAAAAATCGTAATCAGGTCTACGTAGTCGACCGCATGCTCAATATGGGTGTGAGGCAGGTTGAGCTATATGGAGCAGGTTCGCGCACAGCCCTTTCACCAGGACCGCAGCTATCGATACCTATACCTGCTTGGCCAGAATTGCCCAAACGCAGGTCAGGCGTCCGAGCCGGTTAGATCACATTGCATGCAACCTGAGATGGAGCGATGTAGGTGTAACTTTCCGTCACTACCACTGCTGCTACTGCCTCACAGCTCCGCCGCAATTTCCTGGGCCAGCGCGGCCAACTCTGCGTCGTCGGCGCGGCCGGTGCCGTGGCGGCCCAGCTCCTGGCCGTCATAGGCCGGGATGATGTGGAAGTGCAGGTGAAACACCGTCTGCCCCGCGGGAGCTTCGTTGAATTGGGCGATGCGCAGGCCGTCGGCGCCGGTGGCCTTGTGCACGGCCTGGGCCAGCTTTTGCACCTTGGGCAAAACCGCGGCCAGCACGGCGGGGTCGGCATCGAGCAGGTTGCGCGAGGCTGCCTTGGGGATCACCAGCACATGCCCGCGCGCCTGGGGGAAGATGTCGAGCATGGCCAGCACGTCGTCGTCTTCATAGACCTTGTGTGCGGGCAGGGCGCCGCTCAGGATCTTGGCAAAGATGTTGTCGGGGTCGTAGGTCACAGCGGGCTGGCCATCCATTGTGCGGCCCGGGCCGCCGCCTTGCGCTGCCGCAGGCGGCTCAGCGCGCGAGCCTGGTTCATGCGCCTTGGGCGCTTGTTTGCGAGCGGGGCGAAATCCTCGATGATTTCCTCGATCACCGCCACCGCGTTCTGGGCGCCGTTTTCGGCATTGAGCTTGTCGGCCAACTGGCCCGCCGCGCGCTGATAGCTCGCATTGGTGGTCAAATCCGCCAGGGTTTCGGCCAGGATTTCGGGGGTCAGCTTGCGCAGCAGCACTGGCTTGGGCCCGCAGCCCAGTTCATAGACGCGCCGGCCCCAATAGGGCTGGTCCACCGTCTGCGGCACGATGAAGGTGGGGCGCCCGGCATGCAGGCCCGCGGAGGTGGTGCCCGCCCCGCCATGATGCACCACGGCTGCCATATGGCGGAAGAGTTTGTCGTGCGGCGCCTTGTCGATGGCAAAGATCGAATCGGGCAGGTGCTTGGGGTTCAGCCCGCCCCAGCCCTTGCCGATGACCACGCGCCCGCCCCATTGCCGGGCCGCCTCGAGCACGATTTCCGAATTGCGCTCGGCCCGGAACGGCATGGAGCCGAACCCGATATAGACCGGGGTGTCCCCGGCCTCCAGAAATTCCTTGAAGGCGCCGCTGGGCGCCCAGTTGGAATGATCTTCCAGCTGCCACCAGCCGGTGATCTCGGTGCCGTCCGGCCAGTCGCGCGGGCGCGGCGACACCAGTTCAGAAAAGGCATAGAGCGTGGGCAGATAATTGCCGTTGGGGTCGCGCTGGAAGCCGCCCTTGAACTTGGCCTTGAGGCCCAGCATGTCGCGCCGCAGCCGGTTGCGCGGCAGGTCGTAATAGGTCTGCTGCACCTGGTGGGCGGTATAGCTCAGCCGGTTGAACACCGGGCCGAACGAGGGGCCGTAATAGGCGCAATAGGGAAATTCGCTGGTGGGGCTCAAGGGCTGCAAGGCCGTCATGATCACCGGAATTTCCAGCGCTTCGGCAATGTCCACGCCAAAGGTGGTGTTCATGTTGATCAAAATGGCATGGGCTTCCTGCGCCATGTCCCAGGCGGCGGCCGCCGCGCGCTTGACGATCTCCTGGCCCTCTTTGAGCAGGCCGGTATATTTGAGCAGATTGTTGTTGTTCATCGCGTTCTGGAAACGCGCTTCCTTGAGGAAGGACTGGATGTTGCTACCCAGGTCGCAGAATTCCAGCTCGTGGCTTTCGATGAAGTCGCGGAAATCGCTCGGCGCACCGATGACGACCGAATGGCCTTTTTCCTGCAGGGCTACGCCCAGCGCCACATAGGGTTGCACGTCGCCATGCGTGCCCAGGGTTGCGATTGCGATCCGCTTACTCATCAACCTTCACTGTCTCTTGCCGCCTCGGACTTGGAAGCGTTGTGGGCTCCAGTTCCGCGCGCCTACGCACCAGGCAGGTCCAAAACGCGTCCGGCCGGCCCTTCGCATGTGTGGTTTTCAGCCGGCCATTCAACCCCGTCGGGCAAATGCCGGCTCCAATCGTCACCTCCATGACACAGCTTTGGGTCAAAACCCTTAACGCGCCACAGGGCTTTGCCGGGCCATGCGCCAGCGGGGCAGGCCCGCCATGGGTGCCATGGGCGAGGCCCATGAGTCAATTGGCGCCCGGGGGCCGCTCGCCTTTGCGGAAGGGCGTGAACTGGTTGAGCACCTCTTGCTCGCGTGCCACCGCCGCCCGTTCGCGGTTAAGAAAATCGGCCACCGCATGGCGCAATCCGGGATGGGCCAGCCAGTGGATCGATACCGTGGTGCTGGGCTCATAGCCGCGTGCCAGCTTGTGCTCGCCCTGCGCTCCCGCCTCGACTCGCTTGAGCTTATGGGCGATGGCAAAATCGATGGCTTGATAATAGCACAGCTCGAAATGGAGGAACGGCACGTCCCGCGTCGCCCCCCAGTTCCGGCCATAGAGCGTGTCCTTGCCCAAAAGGTTGAGCGCCCCCGCGATATAGTCATCGCCCTCGCGCGCCAGCATCAGCACCACGCGATCGGCCATGCGCTCGCCAAGGAGCGAGAAGAATTTGCGGTTGAGATAAGGTCGGCCCCATTTGCGGCTGCCCGTATCCTCGTAAAAATCGTAGAACGCGTCCCAGTGCCGCTCCTTGAGATCGGCGCCGGTGACCCACTCCACCTCCAGGCCATCGGCCAAGGCGTCGCGGCGCTCGCGCCTGATGGTCTTGCGCTTGCGCGAGGCCAGGGTGTCGAGATAGCCCTCAAAGCTCTCATAGCCCTGGTTGTGCCAGTGAAACTGCGTATCGAGCCGCTTGAGCCAGCCTGCGCCGGTGGCGATCTCGGCTTCGGTCTCGGGCACGAACGTGGCATGCACCGAGGAGGCGTTCAGCCGTCCCGCCAGTTCCTCGGTGGTCGAGAGCAGCGCCGTCCGCAACGCTGGCTCGCCCGAGGGCACCCACAGCTTGGGCGCCGTCACCGGGGTGAACGGCACGGCGCTTTGCAGCTTGGGATAATACGCCCCGCCCGCCCGCTGATAGGCATCGGCCCAGCCGTGGTCGAACACATATTCGCCCATCGAATGGGACTTCAAGAACAGGGGCATCAGCCCCAGCGCAGTGTCGGTGTCGTCCGAGAGCACAATGTGCTGGGGCAGCCAGCCGGTGCGCCCCGTGGCGCAGCCGGCCTCTTCGAGCGCCAGAAAGAAGGCGTGGTCGAGAAACGGATTGTCCGGCACTCCGGCCGTGCCAGGCACGAGACCGTTCCACACCTGCGCGGGGATCTCGGCGGTCGAGCCACACACGGTGGCGGTAATTTGGGAAGAAGCCATTTTCGCCATCTAATCTGAGTGCCCGGCACCGCGCCAGCCTGGCGCGCGCCCTTCACATCGTCTTGTTCCGTCTACGCGTTTGCGGACCTTCTGGCTCAGCCGGCGCGCAACAGGGCAATCGCCGTGTCCTTGCGGAACAGATAGAGCAGGGCGCGCAGCGCCGCCCCGCGCTCGCCCGTCAGCCCTGGATGGTCGATCAGCGCCTGGGCCGCATCGTCATGGGCGCGCTGCAGCAAATGCCGATGCACGTCCGGCACGGCGATGCGGTAGCCCGGCATGCCGGATTGTCGCGTGCCCAGCACGTCGCCTTGCCCGCGCAGTTCCAGATCGCGCTCGGCGATCACAAATCCGTCTTCGGTGCCCTTGATGGTTTCGAGCCGCGCCCGCGCCGTTTCACTCAGCGGATCCTTGAACAGCAGCAGGCAGGCCGAGCGCTCCGAGCCGCGCCCCACGCGCCCGCGCAGCTGGTGCAACTGCGCCAGCCCGAAGCGTTCGGCATGCTCGATGATCATGATGGTGGCGCGCGGCACGTTCACGCCCACCTCGATCACGGTGGTAGCCACCAGCACCTTGGTGTCCCCGGCCACGAACCGGTCCATCACCGCCTGCTTCTGGCTCGCGCTCATGCGGCCATGCACCAGCGCCACCTCGTCGCCGAACACCTTCTTGAGTTCGGCAAAGCGGTCCTCGGCCGCCACCACGTCCAGCGTTTCCGATTCCTCCACCAGCGGGCACACCCAGAAGGCTTGCGCCCCCTCCGCGATACGCGCCTTGAGCCGGGATACCACCCGGCCATATTCGGAGATAGGCAGCACGGCGGTATCGATCGGCTGCCGGCCGGCGGGCTTTTCGGCCAAAATGGAAACGTCCATGTCGCCGAAATGGGTGAGCACCAGCGTGCGCGGAATCGGCGTTGCCGTCATCACCAGCATGTCGGTGCGGCTGCCCTTGTCCGACAGCGCCAGGCGCTGATGCACGCCGAAACGGTGCTGCTCGTCCACCACCGACAGGCCGAGGTTCTTGAACGCCACCCCGGTCTGGAACAGGGCATGGGTGCCCACCACGATCTGGGTCTGGCCCGATGCCACCCCCTCGAGCGCCTGTCGCCGCTCGGCGGCCGACATCTTGCCGGTCAAAAGCGTTATCCCCAGCCCCACTTGTTCGCACAGCGGGGCGAGCGTCTTGAAGTGCTGCGCGGCCAGGATTTCGGTGGGCGCCATCAGGCTCGACTGCGCGCCGCTTTCGGCCACCGCCGCCATGGCCATCAGGGCCACCACGGTCTTGCCAGAGCCCACATCGCCCTGCAGCAGCCGCGACATGCGGTTGGGCGAGGAGAGATCGGCAAAGATGTCGGCAAGGGCGGCGCGCTGGCCATCGGTCAGCCGATAGGGCAGGGCCGCTTCCAGCCTCGCGGTGAAGGCGCCGGTGAACGTGCGCGCCACCCCGCGCGCCGCAACCACCTGGCTGCGCACCAAAAGCAGCGCCAGCTGCCCGGCCAGATATTCGTCATAGGCCAGCCGCATGCGCGCCGCGCTCACCAGATCCCCGTCCTGAGGGCGTTCGGGCCGGTGCACGGTGCGGATCGCCTGGGTGAATCCGGGCCAGTCATTGTGCTTGAGCGTTCTGTCAGCCAGCCATTCGGGGAGCTCGGGCACCTCGTCGAGCACCTGCGCCACCAGCTTGACCATGGCCTTGGAGCTCAGGCCCTGGGTCAGCGGATAAACCGGCTCCACCAGCGGCAGGCTGGAAAACTTCTCGGGCTCCACCACATAGTCGGGGTGGGTGATCTGCTTTTCCCCCTGGAAAAACCCGATCGTGCCCGAAACGTAGCGCTCCTCGCCCACGGGCAGCAGCTTTTCTACCCAGCCCCCATGATTGCCGAAAAACACCAGCTGGATGTCCCCGGTCTCGTCATGGGCAAAGACGCGATGGGGCACGTTGGCCTTGCCCTGGGGCGGGCCCTGGTGCTTGTCGATATGGAGCTTCAGCGTCGCGATCTGATTATGATAGGCCCCGGCAATGCCCGTCATCTTGCGGCGGTCGATGAAGCCCGAGGGCATGTGCAGCAAAACGTCGAGCCCGACCGCTTCCTGCCCATCCGGCGCGCCAAAGAATCGGCTCAGCAACGTGCCCAGTTGCGGCCCCACACCCTTGAAGGAGCGCACGGAGCGAAAAAGCGGTTCGAGCATTGTGGGGCGAGGCACGATTCGTCTGTTTCCTGTTTCGTTCTCATTCTAGACTGCAGATCGCAGCGATCCAACAGGCTGACAAGCCGTACCATTGAGCGTATGGAGTTGCGTGAACATTTGCGAAACGTTGAGCATCATGGCTGACCAAAACCCCGCCGGTGAAGACATTGCCATGCGCCGTCGCCGGATGCGCTATCGCGCCTGGCATCGGGGCACACGAGAAATGGACCTGGTGTTGGGGCCCTATGCGGACCTGCACCTGGAGGCCATGGACACACCGGCACTCGACCGGCTCGAAACGCTGATGGACGAGCAGGATACTGATCTTCTGGCCTGGATCATGGGCCAGACCGTGCCGCCCGCCGATGTCGACGTGGAGCTGCTCGACCGCCTGCGCGCCTCCCAGCAAGCCCGAGCCGCCCAGCAATGAGCAAGCCGGACCGCATCATCGTCAACGTGCCGGACGGCATGCAGCCCATGGTTCTGGCGCGGCAGGTCGAGGCACGCCTCAAGGCCCATCCCGACGCCCCGGTCAGCGCCGTGTTCGTGGCACGCGACGGGCGGCGGCTGCAGCGCATGGCCGACATTCTGGCGCAGATGCTGCCCGGCCATCCCGTGCTCACCCTGCCGGCCTGGGACTGTCTGCCCTATGACCGGGCTTCGCCCAACAGCGTCACCATTGCCGCCCGCATGTCCACCCTGGCCGCGCTGACGGGCGAGGAGGTCAAGGGCGCCATCGTCATCACGGCCGTCAATGCCTTGGTGCAGAAGCTGCCGCCGCGCGAGGTGGTCGCCGGCATGTCGTTTGCCGCCACTTCGGGGCGCATGGTCGATAGCGAAAAGCTCATCGCCTGGGCTGCCAACAATGGCTATCTGCGCGTGCCCACCGTCCGCGAGGCGGGCGAATATGCCGTGCGCGGCGGTCTGGTCGATCTATTCCCGGCCAGCCGTGATACCCCGTTGCGCTTTGATTTCTTCGGCAGCCAGCTCGAATCGATCCGCACCTTCGACCCCGAATCCCAGCGCACAACCGGCACCCTCAAGCGCATCGCGCTGGCCCCCATGAGCGAGGTGCTGCTTACCGAAGACTCCATTCGGCGCTTTCGCCAGAATTACACCCGCACCTTTGGCGGTAACACGGCCGACGACCCGCTTTACGCCGCCATCAGCGCCGGCCAGCGCTATGCCGGCGCCGAGCACTGGCTGCCGTTTTTTTACGAAGAGATGGGCCGGCTCTCGGACTATACCGGGGAAGCTCCCTTCATCTATGACGATCAGGCCCGCGAGGCCTTTGCCGAACGGCTCCAGCAGATCGCCGACTATTTCGATGCCCGCAAGGAGGCCATGACCACGGGCCTGGCTGCGGGTGCTGCGCCCTACAAGCCCATCGTGCCCGAGCTGCTCTACAATATGGGCTCCGGTGCCCTGGCCGAGGCGGGCGAAACGCCCAAGATCCAGCTCTCCCCCTTTGCCACGCCCGACGAAAAGCGGGTGGAAGATGCCGGTGGCCGTGTGGCCCCCAGCTTTGCCGCCGAGCGCCAGGCCCAGGACGTCAATCTGTTCAGCGCCGTAGTCGAGCTGTTAAAGCGCGAGCAGAAGGCCGGCCGCCGCACCGTCATTGCCTGCTGGACCAACGGCACGCGCGACCGCATGGCCCAGGTGCTCGCCGATCACGGCCTCACCAATCCGCGTATGGCCGAAAACTGGCGCGATGCCGAAACCACGGGTGCGGCCACCACCTCGCTGGTGGTTCTGGGTCTCGACACCGGCTTTGTCACCGACAAGCTCCTGGTGCTGTCCGAGCAGGACATCGTGGGCGAGCGTATCCTGCGCCCCCAGCGTAAGAAGAAGGCATCCGATGCCCTGACTGAAGCGGCCAGCCTTGCCGCCGGCGATCTGGTCGTGCACGTCGATCACGGCATCGGTCGTTTCATCGGTCTGAAGGTCATCGAGGCTGCCGGCGCGCCCCATGAATGCGTCGAACTCGAATATGCCAAGGGCGACAAGCTCTATCTGCCGGTCGAAAACATCGATCTTCTCTCCCGCTATGGCTCGGAAGAGGCCGGTGGGGAACTCGATCGCCTGGGCGGCGTGGCCTGGCAGGCCAAGAAGGGCAAGCTCAAGCAGCGCATCCGCGAGATGGCGGCCCAGCTGATCAAGATCGCGGCGGCCCGGCAGCTCTCCAAGGCCGATCCCATCGACATTCCCAGCGGGCTCTACGAAGAGTTTTCCGCGCGCTTCCCCTATGAGGAAACCGAGGATCAGCTCGCAGCCATCGAAGCCATTTTCGATGACGTCACCTCCGGCCGCGTCATGGACCGGCTGGTGTGCGGAGACGTCGGCTTCGGCAAGACCGAAGTGGCGCTGCGCGCCGCCTTCGCGGTGGCCATGTCAGGCCGGCAGGTCGCCGTGGTGGTGCCCACCACGCTTCTGGCCCGGCAGCATTTCAAGACCTTCACCGAGCGTTTCGCGGGCCTGCCGGTCAATGTGCGCCAAGCCTCGCGCCTGGTCACCGCCGCCGAGCTCAAGGCCACCAAGGAAGGCCTGGCCGAGGGCCAGGTCGATATCGTGGTGGGCACCCATGCGCTCTTGGGCAAGACCATCAAGTTCCGCGATCTGGGTCTGCTCATCGTGGACGAGGAGCAGCATTTCGGCGTGGGCCACAAGGAGCGCCTCAAGGAGCTCAAGGGTGCCGTACATGTGCTCACTCTCACCGCCACCCCCATTCCCCGCACCCTGCAACTGGCCCTGACCGGCGTCCGCGATCTGTCGCTGCTCGGCACCCCGCCGGTCGATCGCCTCGCCGTGCGCACCTTCATTTCGCCCTTTGATCCGCTCAGTGTGCGTGAAGCGCTGCTGCGCGAAAAATATCGCGGTGGCCAGGCCTTCTATGTGGTGCCGCGCATCAAGGATCAGCCCGACATCGCCGATTTCCTGCGCCAGCACGTGCCCGAGGTGTCCTTCGTGGTCGCCAACGGCCAGATGGCGCCCAGCGAGCTCGACGACATCATGAATGCCTTCTACGACGGCAAATACGACGTGCTGCTGGCCACCACCATCGTGGAATCGGGTCTCGACATCCCCAATGCCAACACCCTGATCGTGCATCGGGCCGACAATTTCGGCCTCGCGCAGCTTTATCAGATCCGGGGCCGCATTGGCCGTTCCAAGACGCGCGCCTATGCGCTCTTCACCCTGCCGGCCGACCGCAAGCTCACCGACACTGCCGAGCGGCGCCTGACGGTGTTGCAATCGCTCGAAAGCCTGGGCGCGGGCTTCCAGCTGGCCAGCCACGACCTCGACATTCGCGGTGCGGGCAACCTTCTGGGCGACGAGCAGTCGGGTCATATCAAGGAGGTGGGCTTCGAGCTCTACCAGTCCATGCTGGAGGAGGCCGTGGCCGCCCTGCGCAATGGCGAAGAAACCTACGAGGACAAGAACGACTGGAGCCCGCAGATCTCCCTGGGCATGCCGGTGATGATCCCCGAGCACTACGTGCCCGATCTGCAATTGCGCATGCAGCTCTATCGGCGCCTGGGCGATCTCAACGACGCCACCGAAATCAACCAGGCCGCCGCCGAGCTCATCGATCGCTTTGGGCCTTTGCCCGAGGAGGTGGAATCGCTGCTCAAGATCATTCTGGTCAAGGCGCTGTGCCGCACCGCCAATATCGAGAAGGTCGATGCCGGCCCCAAGGGCGCGGTGCTGACCCTGCGCAACAACGAATTCCCCGATCCCGTGGCGCTGGTGCGTTTTGTGTCCGATCCGGAACAGCAGGTTCGGGTGAAGCCGGATCAAAAGCTGGTGTTCGCACGCAACTGGCCCACGGCCGACCAGCGGCTCAAGGGTACGGCAGCAATCTTGTCGCGATTGGCCAAACTCGTTGAGCCGAGCGCAAAAAAGGTGGCCTGATCGCAGGAGCCGGGGCAGGGGCGGGCCTGTGCTCCCCCCGGCATGGGGGTCTGGCCAGCGCGGGCCGGTCATGTTATTGCCCGATTTCTTCACTTGAAGGGCGTCATGCGTAGGGGTGGCAAGCACGCCACCGGGGAATGCCAGGGAAGACTTATGGACATTAAGAAAATTTTGCTTGCCGGCGCCACAGCCGCCGCGCTCATGGTGAGCGGCACCGCCGCATTCGCGCAGGAGGCGACCCCCGCGCCAGCCGAACAGCCAGCCGCGCCGGCTGCAGGTGCCGCGGCTCCCCAGGCTGCCGCCAATCCGCAGCAGAATTGGCTCAAGGTTTGCGATCCGCTCGAAAACGGCCAGAAGGCCTGCATCATGCGCCAGGTCGTCCTGGCCAATGGGCAGTTCGTCGGCTCGTTCCTGCTGCGTGATGATCCGGGCCAGGAAAGCCGCCTGCTCGCCGTGGCCGCCGTGCCGCTCGGGGTGCTCCTGCCCTTCGGGCTGAGCTGGCAGATCGACGGCGGCAAGCCCATCCGCGTGCCGTTCATGCTGTGCGATCCGCAGTCCTGCGCCACCCAGCTGGTTATCAACGAAGCCTATGTGGATTCGCTCAAGCGCGGCGGCACCCTCAAGCTCACGGCCAAGAACCGGCAGAACGAAGATCTGGTGATCAGCATCAACCTGGCCGGCTTCACGTCGACCTATGACAGCGACACCGCCATGACCTTCGATCAGTTCCGCCAGGAAAGCACCGGCGCCAATGCGCTCGAGCAGTCGCTGAACGATCGCGCCGAACAGCTGCGTCGCCAGCTCGACGGCGGTGCCGCTCCGGCCGCCGGTGCCCCCGCCGCAGGCGCTCCGGCCGCCCCGGCCCAGTAAAGTCGGGCCTTTAGCCACGCAAAAGGTTGGATAAGGGGCGCGGTGCCAGCCGCGCCCTTTTTGTTTGACCCTGAGAGCCTTTAGCCCCGCGAGCCCATGCCCAGCGCAAAGGCGCGCCACCGCAGGCCCGGCATCAGTTTGAGCGCCCATAGCCCGCCCGCGCGCAGTGCCTGGGCCGGCAGCATTTCCTGCAGCAGCGATTGGAACAGGGCGTCCACCATTTGTCCGGTGGCCAGCAGGTCCGATTGCCGTTCGCGCGCATAATCGCGCCCGGCCGCTTGTGCCCAACCGGCCTGCGCAGTGCTCGTTGACCGCAGGATGGCCGCCATGTCCGCCACATCGCGCAGACCCAGATTGAGCCCCTGCGCCCCGATGGGCGGAAAAGCATGCGCCGATTCGCCCACCAGCATCACGCCTTCCGCACCCGCCTGGCTCACGGTGAGGGTGGAGAGGGGAAACACCTGCACCGGGCTCACAATGGTCATGGCCCCAAACAGCCGCATGGCCTTTGCGGCAAACAAGTCCTGCATCTCTTTTATGGGCTTCCCGCGCGCCGCCGTCAGCACCGCCTCATTGTCGATCCAGACCAGGTTAGCGCGCCTGTCGCCGGCGGGCACCAGGGTAAAAGGTCCGTTGGCATAGTGAAATTCCACCGAGGTGCCGTCCAGCGGCCGCCCCAGGTCGAGGTCACACACCAGGGCCGATTGCGCAAATTTGCGTTCGCGCACGGCCAGTCCCGCGGCACCGCGCACCGGTGAGCGCTTGCCATCGGCCCCCACCAGCAGGGAGGTGTTGAGCGTGCGCCCGTCGGCCAGCGTCACCACCCAGCCGTCTGGCGTGCGGGCAAAGCCCCGCGCCAGGGCAGGAATGGTCACTAGCCTGTCTTCGCCCCGACCAATCGTTTCGAAGCGCTCGCCCAAGGCCTGGTTGGCAAAGTTCCAGCCAAAGCTCGTCAGCCCGGCCTCGGCGCTGTCAAAGAAGGTTTCGGGGGCTCGCACCAGCCGGTCGGTCGCATCGATGATGCGGATGGCCTTGAGCGGGTGTCCGATGGCCTCTGGCATCTCGATAAGCCCAGCCTGCTGCAAGAACGCCACGCTGGGCCCCATCAGCGCCGAGGTGCGGCGGTCGGGCGGGCCGGGCGGGGCCAGGTGCGCGCAGCGATAGCCCAGCCGCGCCGCCGTCACTGCGGCCGCCTTGCCCACCAGGCCCCCGCCCACCACCACCACGTCGAAGCTGTCCTGCATTGATCGCCTCATGCACCGGCGGCGCCGGGTTCGGCGCGGCCCGAAGATATTTCACAACGCCGCGAAACGCTGGCGTTTGGCTTTGCATTTACCACCCGACCAGTGGCCTCGCCAATCGTGGGAATTGTTCCAGCCCCGTTCAAGTGCAGGGCCGCCTCCGAAAACTGACCGAATCCTATTCCCACGCCCACTTGTGGCCGTTTAGATACGCGATCTCTTCCGCCGCTCATGGAGCCCTGGATGCTCGAACTGCTTTACGATCCCAATGTGTGGATCGCCTTTGCCACTCTCACGATCATGGAGATCGTGCTCGGCATCGACAACATCGTGTTCATTTCGGTTCTGGTATCTCGGCTGCCCAAGGAGCAGGCCGACAGGGCGCGCAAGATCGGTCTGGCGCTGGCGCTCGGCTTCCGTATCGCGCTTCTGCTGGTCATCTCCTGGATCATCAGCCTCACCCAGCCGGCCATCTCGATCTTTGGTCTCGATCTGTCTTGGAAGGATCTCATCCTTCTGGCGGGTGGCCTGTTCCTGATCTACAAGGCCACCCACGAAATGCATGCGGCGCTCGAAGAACCGCACGAGGCCGGTCTGGCCCAGAAGGCCACTGCCACCTTCGCGGCCATCATTGGCCAGATCATCATCATCGACGCCGTGTTCTCGGTCGATTCCATCATCACGGCCGTGGGCATGGCCGAGCATGTGGAAGTGATGATCGCCGCCGTCATCGTTGCCGTGGGCGTCATGTTCGTCGCCTCGGGCCCGGTGGCCGATTTCGTGGCCAAGCACCCCACCACCAAGATGCTGGCGCTGGCCTTCCTGCTGCTGATCGGCGTGTCGCTGGTGGCCGATGGCTTGGGCTTCCACATTCCCAAGGGCTATATCTACTCGGCCATGGCCTTCTCGGTGCTGGTCGAAGCCTTCAACATCCTGGCCAAGCAACGCAAGCTCGCCCGCTCGGGCGGTGATCCAGCGCGCTTGGCCGCGGCCGCCACCGTCCCCACCAACATTGCGGCCGACACCATCGCCAAAAAGCCCGCGCCCGGCCCCCGCAACACTCCGGTCAGCCGCGCCCAGGCCAGGCCCAAATCGGCACCAAGGAAGAAGACATGATCAAAGCCATTGTGGTCCGCCAGCCCGGCGGACCAGACGTGATGAGGCTCGAAGACTGGACCGTGGGCGAACCTGGCGAAGGCCAGGTTCGCATCCGGCACACCGCGATCGGGCTCAACTTTCTCGATGTCTACCAGCGCAACGGGCTCTATCCGATGCAGACCCCGTTTGTGGCGGGCAATGAGGGCGCTGGCGAGGTGATCTCGGTCGGCCCCGGCGTCACCGATCTCAAGCCGGGCGATCGCGTGGCCTATCAGGGCAGCCTGGGCGCCTATGCCCAGGAGCGGCTGATTGCTGCCGACCGGCTTGTGCGCCTGCCCGAAGGCATCGACGACCAGACCGCCGCTGCCATCATGCTCAAGGGTCTCACGGCCTGGTACCTGTTGTGCCAGACTTTCGTGGTCAAGCCCGGCCACACCGTGCTGTTCCACGCTGCTGCCGGCGGAGTGGGGCTCATTGCCACCCAATGGGCCAAGGCCTTGGGCGCTCGGGTCATCGGCACCGCCGGTTCGGCCGAAAAGCTCGAACTGGCCAAGGCCCATGGCTGCGACGTGGTCATCAACTACCGCGAGGAAGATTTCGTCGCCCGCGTCCGCGAAGCGACCGACGGGGCAGGGGTCGACGTGGTCTATGATGGGGTCGGCAAGGACACCTTCGATGGCTCGCTCGATTGTCTCAAGCCGCGCGGCCTGATGGTCAGCTTCGGCAATGCCTCGGGCGTCGTCGCCATTCCCGACGTCACGGTGCTGGCCCGCAAGGGCTCTCTCTATGTCACCCGGCCCACCACCGCCACCTATCTGGCCGATCCAAAGGATCTGCGCGCAGGGGCCGAAGCCCTGTTCGAAGCGGTGCTTCTGGGCAAAGTCAAGATCGCCGTCAACCAGACCTGGCCGCTGGCCCAGGCCCAGGCAGCTCACGAAGCGCTCGAATCCCGGCAAACCACCGGCTCCACCCTGCTCCTGCCCTAGGCCCCGCACGGCTGGACAGGTCGCGCGCAAGACGCTAAAGCCGTTCACCTAAGGGTGGGTGGCAGAGTGGTTGATTGCTCCGGTCTTGAAAACCGGCGAGCGTGCAAGCGTTCCGGGGGTTCGAATCCCTCCCCACCCGCCAAGGTTTTGCACTTACCGCATAAGGGTCAGTAGCTTAGGTGCGTTTAGCCAACTCTTTTTCGACGGTTGGCCGAAGCTCGTCCTGGCTTGACTCCTCGTCAGGTCCGACTCAAAGCCCGCACCGGCCAAACGTGCGCCTTGCGTGAGCGAAGCGTCCGAGAGCCGCCGATTGTTGCCAAAATAGCGCTTCGGGCACTGGCCGGGTGTGTGGTGCTGGTTTTGCGCCGGGCGAGGCGCTAGCTCTGTCAGCGTCTCAACACCTGCTTACGAGTTGCGCCCGGCAATGCGAATTTCCCAGTCCATCCTCTATAACTGCAAGCTCTGGCCCAATCGTCCCGCCATCATTCTGAGCGATCGCGTGTTGACCTACGCCATGCTGGCCCAGGGCGTTCAGGCGCTGGCCGCGGCGCTGGTGCGCGAGGGGGTGGAGCCGGGCATGCGCGTGCCCAGCATGATCGGGTCGCCCTCCTGGCAGTTGATGACGGTGCTGGCGCTATCCGAACTGGGCGCGACCAGTGCGCCGCTGCAAAACCTCGATGCAGCACGCAACTCGGGCATTGCGTTCGATCGCATCGTGCTGGCCAAGGCTCCGCCCGAGCAGCTTCCCTACAAGACGAGCGTGATCACGGACGACTGGTTCAGGACGGAGCCGCTGCCCAAGGAATGGCTGCGCGGCACCGACGCCGGCGCGCTCGCTCAGATCAGCTTCTCATCGGGCACGACGGGACGGCCTAAGGCCATCGGCTACACCCATGCCAATCTGATAGACCGTATCCGCGCCGATGCGGCGATGCACCCGGCCTTTGGCCACGAGCGCACCTTGCTCTTGATGGGCCTGTCCACCCATTTCGGCTCGCGCGTGGCGCTCAGCGTTCTGATGCATGGCAAGACACTGGTATTCGGTCCCAACTCCGAAGCCTCGGTGCAAATGGCCAATCTCTATGGCATCGACGCCTTGGTGGGCTCGAACGTCCAAGTGGCCAATTTCGCCGAGGTCGCCTTTAAGACCGGCATGCCGTTGCCGTCCCTGCGACGCGCCTATTTCGGCGGTAGCCTGGTAACGACCCGGCTCCTTTCCACAGTAAGCCGGCAACTGCCCTGCGAAGTGGTGTTCGGCTACGGCTCGAGCGAAACCGGGGCCATTGCCGTGGGCACGATGCGCCAGGCCCAGGCCGGCGACGGGGTGTGCGGTTACGTGCTGCCCGGCGTGGAACTCGAGATCGTCGATGACGACGACCAGCCGCTTCCCTTGGGCAGCGAGGGCCTGGTGCGCACGCGTGCGCGCAGCGGGCAGGCCCAGCCGGTGCGTGAGGGGCTGACCACGGGGGCCGACTTCGACGAGGGCGGCTGGCATTATCCCGGCGACGTCGGCCGTCTGCAACCAGATGGGGTGCTCGTGCTCAGCGGCCGCACCGACGAAGTGCTCAACTTGGGGGGACGCAAGTTGGCGCCTGAGCCGTATGACGAGGCGCTCAAGACCGCTCCGGGAATTGTCGATGGCGCCGTAGTACAGATGGAAGGACAGCGCGGGCTCTTCGAGGTCTGGGCGGCGGTAGTAGCTGGCCCTGATTATGACCAGGATCAGCTGCTCGTCTGGGCCAGTCAAACGTTTCCCGCCCTGCGCCTCAGTCGTGTGGTGGTGGTCCCGCAGATCCCCCGAACGTCCATCGGCAAGGTGTCTCGGGCAGCGCTAAAACAGCGCTTGGAGCAGGCTGGAAACTAACAAATTATTACCAGAACCGAGGAGCCTGTTGCACAGTTAACACATTCTGCGCGCTTCAAAATATGGCTGCAACGTTGCGCATTGACGGCATTTGCGTGTCGAGACATAGCTTTCCGGACACTTGGGGAGATTCCAATGAAGCGCCTTTTGATTTCCGTCTCTGCTCTGGCCCTGATGAGCGGTGCAGCCTTCGCTGCCGATCCCATCCTGCCCCCTCCGGCAGATATCTACATTCCTGAAGCTACCGGGATGAGCTGGACTGGCGCCTATGTTGGCGTGAATGTCGGCTACGCATTCGGCGATGCCGAGGCATTTGATGGCGATATCGGTTATGGATCGGAAGATCTGTCGGGCTGGCTTGGTGGCGTTCAGGCCGGTTACAATGTCCAGTTCGACAACGTCGTCGTCGGCGTTGAAGCCGACCTGGCCTGGGCCGACGTCAGCGTCGAGGATGAAGATGGCTTCATCGGCGATGACGTCTCCGCCAACTGGATCGGCACCGTTCGCGGCCGTCTCGGCTTTGCGGCTGAAAACTTCCTGATCTATGGCACCGCCGGCGTTGCCTTCGCTGGTATCGACTACGACGACGAAGACCTCGACAGCGACACCTTCGTTGGCTGGGTTGCCGGCGTCGGCGCTGAAGTCAAGGTCACCGACAGCATCTCGCTCAAGGGCGAATATCTGTATCACAGCTTCAACGACCAGGATATCTATGAGGACAGCGACTACGAAGCCGATGCGAACGTCCAGACCGTCAAGGTTGGTCTGAACTTCCACTTCTAGAACCTGCCGAACAAGCTTCTCGTTGACCAGGAACGGCGTCCCGCAGGGGGCGCCGTTTCTGCTTTGGCACCGTTGGTGCGGGGTCGGTAGACTGCCTTGGTTATGGCAACCACCGGCGCGTGCCCGGTCGATGCACGCCAAGCCAACTTCAACCGATATGTCGAAACACTTGTTGTGCTACACTCGAGGTTCCATAAGGCGAACGCGGCAGCCTAAGCCCCGCTCGCCCGCGTCAGTGTAAATCGTCAGATCCCGATTCGAGCCTTGTCCGATCCAGCCCCGTTCGAACGTCCGCATCTGGTCCCCCTGGGTGATCGGGCTGTGCTCGTGCAATTTTCGCGTGCACTTTCCGACGAGGCCAATCGCGCGGCGCTCGCCGCTGCCGCCGCGCTGGGCGCCGATCCGCCGCCGGGGACGAGCGAAATCGTGCCCTCGCTGGTTTCGGTGCTGGTGACCTATGATCCGGCCGCAACCGATCCCTCCGCGCTTTCGGCGCAGATCGCTTTGCGCCTCTCGGCCAAAATCAACTTCGAGCCGACCACCACCGCCTCTCACGCGATCCAAGTTACCTTCGATGGCGAGGACCTGCCCGGAGTGGCCCAGAGCCTGGGCCTGTCGCCGGCCCAGTTCATCGAGCGCCACAATGGCTCCTCGCTGCGCGTGCTGGCCACCGGCTTTGCACCGGGCTTCGTCTATTGCGGGTTTCACCCCCAGGGGCTGCGCCTGCCCAGGCGCCAGCAGGTGCGGGCGCTCGTGCCCGTGGGCACCGTGCTGTTTGCCGCCGGCCAGACGGCGATTGCCGCTACGCCCATTCCCACCGGTTGGCATGTCATCGGCCACACGGACTTGCGCAATTTCGATCCCGCGCGCGAGCCACCGACCCGCCTTGCGGCGGGCGACACCGTGATCTTCCGGAACGCACCGTGATCGCTCTTACGGTGACCCGCGCCGGCCCTTTGGTCACCGTGCAGGACGCCGGGCGCCCCGCCATGCTGCGGCACGGCATCAGTGCATCGGGTCCCATGGATCGTGCCGCTTTCATGCGAGCGGGGGCGCGGCTGGGCACGACTGCCGGCACCGGCCTCGAGTTTAGCGCCATGGGTCTCGATTTCACCGTGGATGCGCCCGTCACTATGGCCACGGCTGGCGGTCAGTTCATCCTGCGCCGCAATGGCGAGGCGCTGCCATGGGAAGCGGTGCACCTTCTTGCCGCTGGAGACACCGTCTCCATCCTGCCAGGTCCCTCCGGCACTTACGGCTATATGCGCTTTGGTGCCGAAATCGCCGTGTCGCCGGTTCTGGGCAGCCGCGCCACCAATCTGGTGGTAGGGTTGGGCGGGCTTGAGGGCAGGGCGCTCAGAGCCGGTGACATGCTGCACCTCGTGCCTGCCGCATCGATCCCCGCCATCGAGCCTTCGCCCCAGCCCGAGCCCCCTGCGGCCTTCCGCGTGCTCTGGGGCCTGCATGCCGACCTCTTCCCCGCCGCCCTGCGCGCCCGGTTCATCGACGAACCTTTCACCGTTTCCTCCCGCATGGACCGCATGGGCGTGCGGCTCGCCGATCCGGCGGGCGTCTTTGCCCAGCGTCCCGGCCTCACGCTGGTGTCGGACGCCATCGTGGCCGGCGACATCCAGATCCTGGGCGATGGCACGCCCATCGTGCTCATGCGCGATCATCAGCCCACGGGAGGCTATCCGCGCATCGCTACGCTAATATCGATCGACCTCGATCGATTCGCGCAGCTGCGCCCCGGAGCTCAGGTGCGCTTTGTCTCGATCTCCCCTCAGCACGCCCACGGGCTTTGTCGGAACGCACCATGACCACCATCGATCTCAATGCCGATCTGGGCGAAGGCATGGGCAGTGACGAGGCCCTGTTAAGGGTAGTCTCTTCTGCCTCCATCGCCTGCGGCGGCCATGCGGGCGGCGCCGATACCATCCGCTACATCCTTGGCCTGTGCCAGGCGCGCGGCGTGCGCCCCGGAGCCCATCCAGGCTATGCCGACCGCAAAAATTTCGGGCGGCTGCGCCTCGTCATCCCCCTCGAAACCCTGCTCGAGCAGGTGCGCAGCCAGATGGTGTTGATCCGCGCCATTGCCGGCGAGTTGGGCATCCGGCTGGGCTATGTCAAACTGCACGGGGCGCTCGCCAACGAAACCGCCGAGCAGCTGGCCCTGGCCGTGGGCGTCTTTGGCTCCATCCACGCCATGGACCCCCGGCTGCCCGTTTTGGCACTGGACAATTCCGAGCAGGTGCGCGCCGCCAATGCCGTAGGCGTGCCCGTCATTGCCGAAGCCTATGCCGATCGCGCTTATACACCGCAGGGCCTGTTGGTGTCGCGCAGCCAGCCCGGCGCCGTCATCGAGGATGCCGACCAGATGGTGGAGCGCTGCGTGCGCCTTGCTAAGGCAGGGGAAATCGTCGCCATCGACGGCACGGTGTTCAAATCCTCGGCCCGCTCGATCTGCCTCCATGGCGACACGCCCGGCGCGGTGGCCCTGGCGGAAGCGGTGCGGGTAGCGCTCGAACGCGCCGGCGTCGTCATCGCCCCCGATTGATTTGCCGCCCCGGCTGGGCCATAGCCTCTGCCGACGAGATCGAAAGGACATGCCCATGACTGCAACGATCATCGACGGCAAAGCCTATGCCGAAGCCCTGCGCGGCCGCATTGCCGGCCACGTTGCGCGCCTCAAGGCCGAGCACGGCATCACCCCTGGCCTGGCCGTCGTCATCGTGGGCGAAGATCCCGCCAGCCAGGTCTATGTGGCCAGCAAGGCCAAGCAGACGGCCGAGATCGGCATGGCCTCGTTCAAATACGAGCTGCCCGCCACCACCAGCCAGGCCGAGCTTCTGGCGCTGGTGGCCGAGCTCAACGCCCGGACGGACGTGCATGGCATTCTGGTGCAGATGCCCGTGCCGCCTCACATCGATGCCAATGCCGTCATTGCCGCCATCGACCCGGCCAAGGACGTCGATTGTTTCACGCCCGAAAATGTCGGGCGCCTGGTCATTGGCCAGCCCGGCCCGGTCTCCTGCACGCCGCTGGGCTGCCTCATGCTGCTGCGCGACACGCTGGGCCCGCTCGCCGGGCTGCATGCGGTCATCGTGGGACGCTCCAACCTCGTGGGCAAGCCCATGGCGCAGCTTTTGTTGCGCGATAGCTGCACCGTCACCATGGCCCATTCGCGCACCAAGGATTTGCCGTCCATCCTGGCCCAGGCCGATATCGTGGTAGCCGCCATCGGGCGTCCGCAAATGCTCAAGGGCGAGTGGCTCAAGCCCGGCGCCGCAGTCATCGACGTGGGCATCAACCGCATCGATGCGCCCGAGAGGGGCCCAGGCAAGACGCGGCTGGTCGGCGATGTCGATTATGCCTCGGCCAGCGCGGTGGCTGGCGCCATCACCCCGGTGCCTGGCGGGGTGGGGCCCATGACCATTGCCTGCCTTCTGGCCAACACCATCACCACGGCCAGCCTCATCAACGGGCTCACGCCCCCCGCCGACCTGACCCCTTGATCGCTCAGCGGATCGCCAGGTGAAAGCTGCGCGCCACAGTGTGGTCGCGCAGCGCCATGGCGGCCACGCCGCCCGACAGCACGTCGATGGCCGCGTCGCGCTCGGCTTGGGTCTGGGCCACCACCACCACGCGCGACAAGGGCGGGCGCAGACCCTGTCGGCTCTGGTGCAGCAGATCGAACAGCATCGCCCGCAGATCGCCGCCTGCCATGCAAGCGGGGCAGAGCGCGCTGGTGCCATGCACATGGTCGCGCGCGGCAGGCGCCGTGATCACTGCCGTGCGCTCGTCCTTGGCCGAAACCGGCCCGTTGACCACGCTGACCGGAATGGACCTAATGCTGCGCGCGAACGGGTCGCTCATGCCGCCGCGCTCTCGGTTTTGGCGGTGGGCACATAGTTCAAAATCGGCCCCAGCCAGCGTTCCACCTCGGCCAGCTTCATGCCCTTGCGGCGGGCATATTCCTCCACCTGGTCGCGCTCCACCTTGGCCACTCCGAAGTAATAGGCTTCCGGATGGGCGAGATAGAGCCCCGACACCGACGAGCCGGGCCACATGGCAAAGCTCTCGGTCAGCTCCACTCCGATCTGAGCTTTTGCATCCAACAGATTGAAAAGCGTCGTCTTTTCGGTGTGGTCTGGCTGCGCCGGATAGCCCGGAGCGGGCCGAATGCCACGATAGGGTTCCCCGATCAGTTCTTCGGGACCGAAGGTTTCGTCAGCGCCATAGCCCCAGAATTCCTTGCGCACCCGCTCATGCATGCGCTCGGCAAACGCCTCGGCAATACGGTCGGCCAGGGCCTTCACCAGAATGGCCGAATAGTCGTCATTGGCCTTCTCGAAGCGCGCGGCAATGGCCACCTCTTCGAGCCCCGCCGTCACCACGAAGCCGCCCACATAATCGGCCTTGCCACTGGCCAGGGGCGCCACAAAATCGCTGAGCGCCATGTTGGGCCGGCCGTCGCGCTTGCTCAGCTGCTGGCGCAGCGTAAAGAGGGTCGCCAGTTCGGTGTCCCGGCCGTCATCGGTAAACAGCCGAATGTCGTCGCCCACCGTGCCCGCCGGCCAGAAGCCGATCACCGCCTTGGGCTTGAACCAGTCTTCGTCCAGAATGCGCTTGAGCATCTGCTGGGCATCGTCAAACAGCTGCCGGGCTACCGGCCCCTGCGCTGCATCCTCCAGAATGGCCGGATAGCGGCCCTTGAGCTCCCAGGTCTGAAAGAACGGCGTCCAGTCGATATAGTCCACCAGCTCGCGCACCGGATAATCGGTGAACACCCGTGTGCCTAGAAAGCTCGGTTTGGGCGGCTGGTAGGCGTCCCAATCGAGCTTCATGGCATTGGCACGGGCCTTGGTCAGCGGCAGCCGCTGCTTCTCGGCCTCGCTGCGGGCGTGTGCATCGGCTACCTTGCGATACTCGGCGCGGATGGCCTCCACGTAGTCGGTCTTGGCATTGACCGAGAGCAGGTTGGAGACCACGCCCACCGCGCGGCTGGCATCGTTGACATAGACGGTCTGCCCACGCTCGTAGCGCGGGTGGATCTTGACCGCCGTATGCACGCGGCTGGTCGTCGCTCCGCCGATCAGCAGCGGAATGTCGAAACCCTCGCGCTCCATTTCGGCCGCCACATGCACCATCTCGTCCAACGACGGGGTGATGAGGCCCGAAAGCCCGATCACGTCGACGTTCTCGCGCCGCGCCGTCTCCAGGATCTTGGCGCTGGGCACCATCACGCCCAGATCGATGATCTCGTAATTATTGCAGGCCAGCACCACGCCCACGATGTTCTTGCCGATGTCGTGCACGTCGCCCTTGACGGTCGCCATCAGGATCTTGCCTGCGTTCTGGCGCTGATCGGTGCCCCCGGCGGCCTTTTCGGCCTCCATATAGGGGAGCAGGTACGCCACGGCCTGCTTCATCACGCGGGCCGATTTCACCACCTGGGGCAAGAACATCTTGCCGGCACCGAACAGGTCGCCCACCACGTTCATGCCCGCCATCAGCGGGCCCTCGATCACGTCGAGCGTGCGCACGGCCTGGGCGCGTGCCTCTTCGGTATCGGCCTCGATGAACTCGGTAATGCCGTTGACCAAGGCATGGCTGATGCGCTCGCCCACCGGCTTTTCGCGCCAGCTCAGATCCTTGGCCCCGGCCTCCTTGCCTGCCGTGCCGCGATAGCGCTCGGCCAGCGCCAGAAGCGTCTCGGTGGCTTCGGAGTTGCGGTTGAGGATCACGTCCTCGCAGGCCTGGCGCAGCTCGGGATCGATCGATTCATACACCGCCAGCTGCCCGGCATTGACGATGCCCATGTCCATGCCCGCCTGAATGGCGTGGTAGAGGAACACCGCATGCATGGCCTCGCGCACCGGCTCGTTGCCGCGGAAGGAGAAGGAGAGGTTCGAAACGCCGCCCGAGATATGCACATGGGGCAGGGTGGCCGTAATCTGGCGCGTCGCCTCGATGAACGCCACGCCATAGCCCGAATGCTCCTCGATGCCCGTCGCCACTGCGAACACATTGGGATCGAAGATGATGTCCTCGGGTGGAAATCCCACCTCTTGGGTCAGGAGCTTATAAGCGCGGGTGCAGATCTCAACCTTGCGCTCCAGCGTGTCGGCCTGGCCCTTCTCGTCGAAGGCCATCACCACCACGGCGGCGCCATAGGCGCGCACCAGCCGGGCCTGTTCGAGGAACTGCGCCTCGCCTTCCTTCATCGAGATCGAGTTGACCAGCGCCTTGCCCTGCACGCATTTCAGGCCCGCCTCGATCACCTCCCATTTGGAGCTGTCGATCATCAAGGGTACGCGCGCAATGTCGGGCTCGGCGGCCAAGAGGTTGAGGTATTCCACCATCACCCGCTTGGAGTCGATCAGCCCCTCGTCCATGTTGATGTCGATGACCTGGGCGCCGTTGGCTACCTGGTCGCGGGCCACCTCCAGCGCAGCGGTATAGTCCCCCGCCGTGATCAGCTTGCGGAAGCGCGCCGAACCGGTGACGTTGGTACGCTCCCCAATATTGACGAAGGGAATGTCTTCGGTCAGCACGAAGGGCTCGAGCCCGGCCAGCCGCATCTTGGGCGCGATCTCGGGCACCTGGCGCGGCTTGTGCCGCCCTACGGCCTCGGCAATGGCCCTAATATGGTCGGGGGTGGAGCCGCAGCACCCGCCCACGATATTGACCAGCCCATCGCGGGCAAAGCCCTCGATTTGGGCAGCCATGAATTCCGGGCTCTCGTCATATTGGCCCATTTCATTGGGCAGGCCCGCATTGGGATAGGCGCAGATCAGCGTGTCGGCCGTGTCCGACAGCTCGGCCAGATGCGCGCGCATGGCATTGGCCCCCAGCGCGCAATTGAGCCCGATGGTCACCGGCTTGGCATGGCGCAGCGAATACCAGAACGCCGCCGGCGTCTGGCCCGACAACGTGCGGCCCGACAGATCGGTAATGGTGCCCGAGATCATGATGGGCAGCTCGCGCCCGCGCTCGGCGAAGGCCAGGCGCGCCGCAAACACGCCGGCCTTGGTGTTGAGCGTGTCGGTGATGGTCTCAAACAGCAGCGTGTCGGCGCCCCCATCCATCAGCCCCTCGATGGCCTCGCGATAGGCCACCACCAGCTCGTCGAAGGTGATCGAGCGATGGCCGGGGCTGTTGACGTCGGTGGACATGGACGAGGTCTTGTTGGTGGGCCCCAGCGCGCCCGCCACGAACCGGCGCCGCCCGTCCTCGGCCGTGGCACGGTCGAGCGCCCGGCGCGCCAGCCGCGCGCCCTCGAAATTGAGTTCATAGATCAGGCCCTGCATGCCGTAATCGGCCTGGGCCACGGAAGTGCAGGAAAAGGTATTGGTCTCCACCATGTCCGCCCCCGCCATGGCATAGGCATAGTGGATGTCCTCGATCGCCTGGGCCTGGGTCAGAATCAGCAGATCGTTGTTGCCGCGCAGCGGCATGTGCCAATCCCTGAACCGCTCGCCCCGAAAATCTTCTTCCGACAGTCCCAGCCGCTGGATCATGGTGCCCATGGCCCCGTCCAGAATCAGGATGCGTTCGGCGGCGGCGGCGCGGATGGCTGCCTCGATCTCGGCGCCGTTGGGCAGGGTCTGGGCGGTCGGCAAAGGCGAAGTCATGGCGCTGGCAGATCCGTGTTGGGGCAGGGACGGCAAGGGTGATATAAAGATATCTTTATATGACGGAGGCCGCCTCGGCAAGTTCTTGAAAACCATGCCGCAGGGGATAAGCCGGTGAAAACCCCCGCGGTTAACGCCGTATCAAGACTTTGCCCGGCTTTCTAGGCAACCAGTGTGTAAGAGCGTACCATCCAAGCCCCTATGTTTCCTGTCATTTCCAAGCCAGCCCCACGTGCCATCCTGCGCCTGAGCGTGCTCGCGCTCCTGGCAGGTCCTGCTTTGGGAGGCTGCATGGGGTTTGTGGGGTCATCGGGGGGCACTGATGCCACGGTCAAGCGCGCCGCCTTCACCTCCAAGGAATTCGGCGTCGGCGTTTCCCCGCGCATGTCTACGGCTGAGAACCCGCCGCGCGGGGGCGGGCGCTATCTGGTGGGCAAGCCCTATCAGGTGCGCGGCACCTGGTTCACCCCCAAGGAAGACCCCGGCTACCACGCCGCGGGTCACGCCTCCTGGTATGGCGCCGATTTCCACGGCCGCATGACGGCCAATGGCGAAATCTTCTCCAAAAACGCCATCACCGCCGCCCATCCCACGCTGCCGCTGCCGTCCTATGTGCGCGTCACCAACAAGGCCAATGGCCGTTCGCTGGTGGTGCGCGTCAACGATCGCGGGCCGTTCCTGCAGGATCGTGTCATCGACCTGAGCTATCGCGCCGCCTCTTTGCTTGACTACGTCAACAGCGGCACGGCAGATGTGGTGGTGCAATATGTGGGGCCGGCCCCGCTCGAGGGCGACGACACCCGCACCCTGATGGCGAGTCTTGAGGCGCCCAACGGGTTCGATACCAATTCGAGCGAAGTGCGCGTCGCCTCGGTCGATCAGAGCTCGGGCAACACCGTGTTCGGCGCCGTCTCGAACGCTTTCGGCAATCTGTTTGGCTATGCCGACACCGACGTGCCGATCTCCTCGGCCCACGCCGCTGCCGAGGCCATGGCCACCCGCGCGCCGCAGGGTCTCGAAGATTGGCGCGACAGCGTCGACGAAGAGGCCCGCGCCATCACCCTGCGCCTGGGCGTCTTCTCCAATCCCGACAATGCCGACGCCGTGGAGCGCGCCTTTGCGCTGCTGGGTGCCGTCGACCACGAAGATGTGAGCGTGGCCGGCAAGCCCGCCGCACGCCTTACCTTGACCCATCTCAAGCCAGGCGTCGCCCGAGCCGACGTCCTGGCCCTGGCGCGAGAACTTGGCCTCAGCGATATCATTCTGTATTAGTTTTCGCCGGGGGCAAGAAAACCAATAGAGGAGCCGCTTCCGGCTTGCCGGCGCGGAATGGGCTATGATGTTGACGCTTGCACGACGCCTGCTCTCGCCCGTGGCGGTGGTTCTGGCCCTGGGCCTGTCCATGGCGCCGGCCTCTGCCCAGCTCGAATTTTCCACCAAGGCCAAGTTCGCGGCCCTGATGGACTACGAATCCGGCATGGTGCTGTTCCAGAAGGACGCCGATACCCCCATGGAGCCGGCCAGCATGGCCAAGCTCATGACCATCGACGTGGTGCTCACCGAAATCGAGGCCGGGCGCCTCTCGCTCACCGACGAGTTCTTCATTTCCGAACACGCCTGGCGCACCGGCGGGGCCAGCTCGGGCGGCTCAACCATGTTTGCCGAGCTCAACTCCCGCGTCAGCGTTGAAAACCTCATTCGCTCGATCATCATCCAATCGGGCAACGATGCCGCGATTGCACTGGCCGAAGGCGTTGCCGGCTCCGAGGAAGGTTTTGCGCGCATGATGAATGAGCGCGCCCGCGCGATCGGCCTCAAGGATTCCAACTTCACCAATCCAACCGGCCTGCCGGATCCCGATATGCACGTCACCGCGCGCGATCTGGCGCTGCTGGCCCGGCACATCATCAACGAGTTCCCCGATTATTATCACTACTTCTCCGAACCGGAGATGGAGTGGAACAACATCAAGCAGCCCAACCGCAATTCACTGGTCGAGATGGGCATCGGGGTCGACGGGCTCAAGACCGGCCACACCGAAGCCGCCGGCTATGGCAGCGTGGTCTCCACCACCGAGGGCGGTCGCCGCCTGATCGGGGTCGTCCATGGCTTGACGTCCATGCGCGAGCGCACCGAGGAGGCGCGAAAGCTCATCACCTGGGGCACCCGCAATTTCGAGCGCGTGCCGACCTTCGAGGAAGGCCGGGTCGTGGGCTATGCCGACGTCTATGGCGGCGCCATCGCGCAGGTGCCGCTGGTGGGGCAGGGCGCCATCGACCTGTTTCTGCCACGCGGCGGCAAGAGCTGCGTCACCGCCACCATCAACTATCGCGGTCCCCTGCGCCCGCCCGTCGAAGCCGGCGATCGCGTGGCCGAGCTCAACGTCTATTGCAACGACCAGCTGATCCAGACCGCGCCGCTCTTTGCCCAGGAGGCCGTGCCCGAAGGCGGGCTGGTGGATAAGTCGCTGGCCGCGCTCAAGCATTTGGCCATTGGCTGGCTCTGAGTGACTTGCCCGTGCTGATGAACGCTCCCAAAGCCATGGCGACCCGTGCCCGCTTCATCACCTTCGAGGGCGGCGAAGGCGTGGGCAAATCCACCCAGGTCAAGCGCCTGATCGCCAATCTGGCGGCTGCCTCCGTGCCCGCCATCCGTACCCGCGAGCCCGGCGGCACGCCCAAGGCCGAAGCCATCCGCGCCTTCATCCTGCAAGGCCGCTCAGAAAGCTGGGGGCCCGGGGCTGAGGCAGTGCTGTTTGCCGCGGCCCGCCTCGATCACGTCAACCAGCTCATTGCCCCGACGCTCGAGAGCGGCACCTGGGTGATCTCGGATCGCTTCCACGATTCCACTCGCGCCTATCAGGGCCTGACCGGCGGGGTGAACGACACCATGATCGATGCGCTCGAAACCCTGGCGCTCAACGGCCACGCCCCAGATCTCACCATCGTTCTGGACATGGACCCGGTCGTCGCCTTCCGCCGCGTCGCCGCCCGCGTCAATGCCGATGGCATCATCGAGGACGCCGACCGCTTCGAGAAGGAAGACATCGAGTGGCACCAGCGCCTGCGCGAGGGGTTCCTCACCATCGCCAGGCGCAATGCCGACCGCTGCATCGTCATCTCCGCCGACCAGGGCGAAGCCGAACTCGATGCCGCCATCTGGGCCGCCGTCTCCAAGCGCTTTCCCGAGCTGGCCGGCGGCAGCCCCAATTGAGCGAGATCGACCCGCGCGATCCCGACGCCCTGGCCGGCGTGCCGCTGCCCGATGCCCGCCGCGCGGTCATCGGCCACGATGCGGCCCTGGGCGCCATAACCACCAGCCTGCAATCGGGCCGGCTGCCCGGCGCCTTCCTCGTCCATGGCCCGCAGGGGATCGGCAAGGCTACCTTGGCCTTCGCGGCAGCCCGGCAGATCTTGGAGCGCACCGGCGACGAAGACGCCAACCGCGTCAACGAGCAGGTCGATAGCGGCGCCCACCCCAATCTCTTCGTGCTGCGCCGCCAACCTCGCGATACCGGCAAGGGGCATTACACCGTCATTCGCGTCGACGACATCCGCGCCCTGCGCGAGCGCCTGCGCCGCACCCGGGGTCGTGCCGGCCACCGCATCGCCATCATAGACAGCATCGACGACACCAATCCGGCTGCCGCGAACGCGCTGCTCAAGACCCTTGAGGAGCCGCCCGCCGACACGCTGTTTTTCCTCATTTCCCATCGCCCCGGGGGCCTGTTACCCACCATCCGCTCGCGCTGCCGCGCCTTGGCGCTTCGCCCGCTGGGCGCGCCCGAGCTCACCCAGGTGGTTGCCGAAACCCGCCCCGATCTCGATGCCCAAACCATCGCCGATGCTGCCTCCCTGGCCGGCGGCCGCCCCCGCCGCGCCTTCGAGGTGCTGGGCCTGGGCGACAATGGCGGGCTGGTGGGCCTGCAACGCTGGCTGGCCGCACCCGAACGCGCCACCCCCGCCGCCGCCCTGTCGCTCGCCGATGCCCTGGGCGCGGACCTGCAAGGCCCTGCGGGACAGTTGGCGCAGGATCTCATTCTGGGCTGGCTCAATGGCGAAGCCCGAAACGCCGCGCTGGCCGGTGCCGCCCAGCGCACCCGGCTTGCCTCTGCCACCGAGCTGTGGGAGAAGGCGCAAGAGCTTTTCGCCGATACGCAAACCTATAATCTGGATGCTCGCCAGACGCTGACCGCGATCCTCGACATGATCCGCAGGCACGCGCGGCAGCACCCGGCCATGTCCACAGAGACCTCATGACCGCCAACACCTTCTATATCACCACGCCGATCTTTTACGCCAACGGCGCCCCCCATATCGGGCACGCCTATACCGCGCTGGCCACCGACACCTTGGCGCGCTTCCAGCGGCTGGACGGCAAGGATACCTATTTCCTCTCGGGCACCGACGAGCACGGCATCAAGATGCTCCAGACCGCGCAGGGGCAGGGCATCACCCCGCTGCAGCTGGCCGATCAGAACTCCCAGCGTTTCCGCGACATGCTGACGGCGCTCAACGTCGTGCCCGATCAGTTCATCCGCACCACCGAGCCGCGCCATTATCGCGCTGCCGAAGCCATCTGGCGCCGTATGGCCGACAATGGCGACATCTATCTCGACAGCTATTCGGGCTGGTATTCGGTCCGCCAGGAAGCCTTTTTCGACGAGAAGGAGACCACGGTCGGCGAAGACGGCGTGCGCCGCGAACCCCTGGGCTCGCCCGTCGAATGGATCGAGGAGGAAAGCTATTTCTTCCGCCTCTCGGCCTATCAGGACAAGCTACTGGCGCTCTACGAATCCGATCCCGAATTCATCGGACCGCAGGAGCGCCGCAACGAGGTGATGAGCTTCGTCAAATCGGGCCTCAAGGACCTCTCGATCTCGCGCACCACCTTCGACTGGGGCATTCCAGTGCCCGATGGCGGCAAGCACATCATGTATGTCTGGGTCGATGCCCTGACCAACTACATCACCGCCGCCGGCTTTCCCGACGAAACCGCGCCCAACTGGAAATACTGGCCCGCCGATGTGCATCTGATCGGCAAGGACATCGTGCGCTTCCACGCCGTGTACTGGCCTGCCTTCCTCATGTCGGCCGGCCTGCCGCTGCCCAAGCGCGTCTTTGCCCATGGCTTCCTCTTCAACAAGGGGGAAAAGATGAGCAAGTCGGTGGGCAACGTCATCGATCCTTTCGGCCTGGCCGAAACCTATGGCGTGGACGCGGTGCGCTATTTCTTTTTGCGTGAAACCTCGTTCGGGCAGGATGGCTCGTATAGCCACGAGGCCATCGTCAATCGCATCAATGCCGATCTGGCCAACGATCTGGGCAATCTGGCCCAGCGCTCGCTCTCCATGATCGCCAAGCATTGCGAGGCCAAAGTGCCGCAGCCGGGTGCCTTCACGCCCGAAGACAGCGCCATCCTGGCCGCAGCCGATGCCATGATCGAGACCAGCCGCAACGCCATGCGGCTCCAGGCCATCCACACCATGCTGGCCACCGTCTGGCAGGTGGTGGGCGATGCCAACCGCTATTTCGCCTCCCAGGAGCCCTGGGCGCTGCGCAAGTCCGATCCGGCCCGCATGGCCACCGTGCTCTATGTCACCGCCGAAGTGCTGCGCCAGGTCGGCATCATCGTGCAGGCCGTCATGCCGGTTTCGGCCGGCAAGCTGCTCGATCTTCTGGCCGTGCCGCATGAGGCGCGCAGCTTTGCCGATCTGGGCGAAGTTTCCCGCCTGACGCCCGGCGCCGATCTGCCGGCGCCCCAGGGCGTTTTCCCGCGCTATGTCGAGCCCGAAACGGCTGCGGACAAAGCCTGATGCTCATAGACAGCCACTGCCATCTCGATTTCGAGGCACTCGCCGCCGACCGCGCGGGCGTGCTCGAGCGGGCGCGCCTGGCGGGTATTTCGGGCATGGTCACCATCTGCACCTGGGTAGACAAGTTCGACACCATCGCCGCCATCGCCCAGGCTCATGACAATGTCTGGTGCTCGGTGGGCACCCATCCGCACAATGCCGATCAAGAACTTCACATCGAGGTCGAGGATCTGGTGCGGCTTTCGGCCCACCCCAAATGCGTCGCCATCGGCGAGGCCGGGCTCGATTATTTCTACGACAATGCCCCGCGCGAGGCTCAGGCCACCGGCCTGCGCCGCCACATCGCCGCTGCCCGCCAGACCGGGCTGCCGCTGGTCATCCACAGCCGCGCCGCCGATGACGACATGGCTGCCATCTTGACCGAGGAGAGCGGGCAGGGCGCCTTTCCCTTCGTGCTCCATTGCTTCACCGGCGGGATGAGCCTGGCCCGCACCGCGCTGGCCCTTGGCGGCTATATCTCGTTTTCCGGCATCATCACCTTCAAGAATGCCGAGGAAATCCGCGAGGTCGCCGCGCTCGTGCCCGCCGATCGCATTCTGGTGGAAACCGACGCACCCTATCTCGCGCCCATTCCCCATCGCGGCGCCTCCAACGAGCCATCCTTCGTGCGCTTCACCGCGCAAAAGCTGGCCGAGGTGCGCGGCGTGACCCTCGAAGAGGTCGCGGCCCAGACCACGGCCAATTTCGCGCGTCTGTTCGCCAAGACCAATCTCAGATGACCGGCCGCCCCGCGCAGACCATCATTGCCACCATCCTGGGCTGCGGCTCATCGGGTGGCGTGCCGCGCGTGGGCAATATCTGGGGCGCGTGCGATCCCGTCGAGCCGCGCAATCGGCGCCGCCGCTGCGCGCTTTTGCTCGAAGGCTTCACTAAGGGCGAGCCCGAACCGACCCGGATCGTCGTCGACACCGGCTGCGATCTGCGCGAGCAACTGCTGAGCGCCGGGGTCGGCCGCGTCGAGGCCGTGCTCTACACCCATGAGCATGCCGACCACACCCACGGCATCGACGATCTGCGCGTTCTGGCGCTCAACAACCGCAAGCGCGTCGACGTCTATTTCTCGCAAGAGGCGGCCGCCCGCATCGTGCCGTCCTTTGCCTATTGCTTCACCGCGCCTGCCGGCAGCGATTACCCGCCCATTCTCAACCAGAACCTGATCGAGCCAGGCCAGACCATCACGGTCAGCGGACCGGGCGGCGACGTCGCCGTCACCGCCTTCGCCCAGCGCCACGGCAACATCGAATCGCTGGGCTTTCGCATCCGCGATTTCGTCTACTCCTGCGATCTCAATGGCATACCGGAAGCCTCTGAACTCATGGTCTCGGACGCCAAGGTCTGGGTGCTCGATGCCCTGCGCCCCAGCCCGCATCCCAGCCATCTCAGCCTCGGCGAATCCCTGGCCCTCATCGAGCGGTTCCAGCCCAGGCAGGCCGTGCTGACCAATCTGCACATCGATCTCGATTACCGCACGCTGGATGCCCAGACGCCGGCCCACGTCACTCCGGCCTTTGACGGGCTGCGCATCGACATCGACACCGGCGCGCTCCTGAACCGGTAGTGCGTCACGCCCGGAATTTCCGGGCGTGACGCACGAGGACGGGCTTGCAGCCCTCAAGCGCCCAGCGACGCTGAGTTGATCCTCAGTCGATCGCCGCAGGCTTTGCGAATGGCGAGCTGCACCGGGGAGGGGGGTAGCGCGGGGTCAAACTCTCCCCTGGGCAACAAGGGCGGCTGTGCCATGAAGCGCGGCTCTGTCCCGCGATGGGCCTGCGCCGCATGCACCAGGAACGGATGACAAAGATACACCGTCCCGGCCGCACCCGTCGCCGCCACTTCCTCGCATCGGGCCGTCGAGGCATAGCCCTCCGCCGATAGCGCCCGCAGCGTCAGCCCGGCCTCACCATGGGGCAGCAGCTCCCGCGCGATCTGGGCATGGGAGCCCTTGCGAATGCGCGTCGGCGCATCCTTGAGCCCGACGTTGGACAGCAGGAACAGCATCAGCAGCGCCCGGCCGCTGGATTTGACGTTGGCGCGCCACTCCATAAAGTCCGGATGCTCGTGCCCAAAGCTCACATCCACGTGCCAGCCATCGTCACCGGGCGCATCACCCACCGGGAACCGGATTGGAAACGTGCCGAGACCCTGCGGCGCCAGCCACCGGCCGGCGCCCACCAGCTGATCATAGGCCCGATGCAGCCGCGCGCTATTGGCCGCCGCAACAAAGTGCGGCGAAGTTTTGAAACCCACGCGAACCACCGGTTGCGTCCAGCGCTGGGGCGCATCGGGCGAGAGCCCGATTTCATCCCACAGCTCGCGACGACACGCCGCCGCCAGCTCGGCACCAAACGCACCGTCGAGCCTGACGAAGCCATCGTCTACAAAGGCCTGCAGCTGAGCCGCGCTCAGCCCATCATCATCTTGAAAAGGAATGACATTCTCCACCGGGCCGCACCTTCGGCGCGCCCGTAAAATTCTGATCGAGACCAAACCGTCGCCTCAGAGGGACGCAGCCTTCAGACCAGCGGGAAGAATGTGGACATGAACATCATGGTCCAAAGGCTACGTACACCACACCGGGATGTCAAACCCCCAAGCCCAGCGGCCGCCAACATGCACCTGGCACCAAAGCCGCTGGCGCAAGCACGCGAATCTATCCACGCAGAGCCCAAGTGCAGCTATTCTGACGCCGGACCGACCTAGGGCATCCGCTAAAGCGCGAGCGGCCAAAATGCGGGGCAACAAACTGCCCACAAACAGGCCACAAACCCTTGAGTTTGTGGGTCTTTAGTGGCCACAAACGCCAACACTCACACAGCGCCCAACCCACATAAAAGTTCCATAATATATATTATGCGAATCATATGTGGAGCTGGACAGGGATGGCCGCGCATCATTCCGACCACTCCCCCGCCATGCTAACCTCATGGTCAGGAACCCCAATCGAGTCTCTTGTCCCCATGCAGCCCTCCCGCGACATTTCCCGCCTCATCGAGATCATGGCGCGTCTGCGCGATCCCCAGACCGGCTGCCCGTGGGATCTCGAGCAGAATTTCTCCACGATCCGGCATTACACGATCGAGGAAGCCTATGAGGTGGCAGACGCCATCGAGCGGCAGGATTACGAGGACCTGCGCGACGAGCTGGGCGATCTGTTGCTGCAGCCGGTCTATCACGCGCAAATGGCGTCCGAGGCTGGGCTCTTCGATATTGGCGACGTGATCGAGGCCGTCACCACCAAGCTTATCCGGCGCCACCCGCATGTCTTTGGCGAAGCTGCGGCGCGCGATGCCGGCGGCGCCAAAGCGCGCTGGGAGGAAATCAAGGCCGACGAACGTGCCCAAAAGGCTGCCCAGCGCCCCGATACCGTACCCTCGATCCTTGACGATGTGGCGCACAACCTGCCGGCTCTGGCTCGGGCCGAAAAGCTGGCCAAGCGCGCCGCCCGGGTCGGCTTCGACTGGCCCGACCAAGCTGCCGTAACCGCCAAGGTGCGTGAGGAGCTCGACGAGGTCGCGGCCGCCGGTACCGACAAGGCGGCGCTGCACGAGGAGATCGGCGACCTCTTGTTCTCGGTGGCCAATCTGGCCCGCCATCTGGGCGTGGATGCCGAGGCGGCGCTGCGCGACGCCAACCTCAAGTTCACGCGGCGCTTTGCCCATGTCGAGGCGCGCGCCCGGCAGGATGGCGTGGCCCTCGAAGCCGCCGGTCTCGACCGGCTCGACTTCTATTGGAACGAGATCCGTGCCGCCGACAAGGCGGCCGATTAGGTCGCTCTGGTGGGACTAGCCGTCCAGACCGCCAATGCGTCCGTTGAAGCGCTCGAGGAAGGCCGCCAGATTGCGCGGCTCGATCCGCACCCGGAAATCGGTGCCCTTTTCATCGGGCTCCTCCCGCGCGATGATCTCGGCATTGTTGTAGAGCCAGCCTACATCGGCGGCGACGCTATGGGGCACATGAACGCTGAAGATCCGGCTCTTTTGGGCCAGCGCGGCTTCGATGGCGAGCTTGAGCGCTTCGAGCCCCTCGCCGCTCTTGGCCGATGCCGGAATCGTCGTGGCAACCTTGCTGACCGGACTGACGGTCTCGATACCCACGATCTCCCCAGCCTCGTCGCGCGGCAAAGCGTCGATCTTGTTCCAGACCTCGATGATCGGGGTCGTCTCGGCCGAAACGCCCAGCTCGCCCAGAACCTTGAGCACGTCGTGCGCCTGGGCGGCGTGATCGGCATTGGCAACGTCGCGCACATGCAGGATCACGTCGGCATCCATCACTTCTTCCAGCGTCGCCCGGAAGGCAGCCACCAAGTCGGTGGGCAGATCGGCCACGAACCCCACCGTGTCCGAGAGGATTACGGTGCGGCCATGTGGCAATTCCAGCCGCCGTACCGTGGTATCCAGCGTGGCAAACAGCAGGTTTTCGGCAAACACTGCCGAGCCGGTCAAGGCATTGAACAGGCTCGATTTGCCAGCATTGGTATAACCCACCAGCGCCACGACCGGATAAGGCACGTCATTGCGTGAGCGTCGCTGCTGGCTGCGGGTCTTCTTGACTTTTTCGAGACGGGCTTCGAGCAGCGCGATGCGGTCCTGGAGCTGCCGGCGGTCACTTTCGATCTGGGTTTCGCCAGGGCCGCCCAGAAACCCGAAGCCGCCGCGCTGCCGCTCCAAATGGGTCCAGGAGCGCACCAACCGACTCTTTTGGTAGTTCAGATGCGCCAGCTCCACCTGCAACACGCCTTCGCGCGTTGCCGCCCGCTCACCGAAAATTTCGAGAATCAGCGCCGTGCGGTCGAGCACCTTGGCGCCGGTGGCGCGTTCTAGATTGCGCTGCTGGATCGGGCTCAGCGCCGCATCCACCAATAGCAATTCGATATGGTCGGCTTTGACTCGCTCGGCCAGGCCTTCGGCATAACCGCCGCCCACGAAGGTTGCCGGCCGCACCTCGCGCACCCGCACGGTCTCGGAAAAGACGATGTCGAGGCGGATGGCACGGGCCAGGCCCTCGAACTCGGCCTTTCGGGCTTCGAGATTGTGCAGGCTCGCCTGTCCCCGGACATCGGGGCACACCAGCCCTGCCCGCGTCGGCGCCGTGCGTTGATCTATGAAGCGCTGCGGTCCGCCGCGCTCGGGGAAATCGTCATCGTCTGGCGTGTCGCCCATAAAGACCTATCAATCGTCCCCGGCCACGTGCTCGGGATCAAAGAGCTGGATCGGCCCTCCCGGCATGATGGTTGAGATTGCATGCTTGTAGACCAGTTGCGACTGGGCATCCCGGCGCAGCAGCAGGCAGAAATTGTCGAACCAGGTGATCACGCCCTGCAGCTTGACACCGTTCACCAGGAAGATGGTGACGGGGACTTTCTGCTTGCGCACGTGGTTGAGAAAGGAGTCTTGCAGATTTTGCGTTTTTTCAGCGGGCATTTATGGCCTCTTTTCGCGGCAAATAAGGTTCGACCGTCAGGTGCCCACTTTCACGCAATGGCCAGCGGTGCAGGGAAGCGCCGCCGATCCCTGCCCTAACCCGATGTTTACAATGCGCAGTCCGGCGGCAAATGGCAAGTCTTGCCGGCTGCACTCCATCTATGCCAAGAGCGCGGGCCCCGGCAACCGTCATGTCAGAGCCCCAGCGACTTTATCTTGCGGTGCAGCGCGCTGCGCTCCATGCCCACGAACTCGGCCGTCTTGGAAATGTTGCCGCCGAAGCGCTCGATCTGAGCGAGCAGGTATTGTCGCTCGAACACTTCGCGCGCATCGCGCAGCGGCAGGCTCATCAGATGCGCCGAGGCATCGGTATCGCCTACCGTGGGCAGCACTTCGCCAATGTCGGAGGGCAGCATGGGCGCCGTGATGAGGCTGTCCTCGGGCGGGGTGTCCTTGACCAGAATCAGAAGCCGCTCCAGCGAGTTGCGCAGCTGGCGGGCATTGCCCGGCCATTCCTGGCCCTGCAGCACCGCCATGGCATCCTCACCGATCTTGAGCTTGGGCAGGTTGTGGATGCGGCACAACTGGTCGAGCAACAGGTTGACCAGCGGCGGAATGTCCTCGCGCCGCTCGCGCAGCGGGGACATGTGCAGCGGCACGATCGACAGCCGGTGGTAGAGATCGGAGCGGAACTGCCCCTGCTCCACCTGCTGGGCGACGTTCTGCGAACTTGAGGAGATGATGCGAACGTCGATCGGCACGGCCAGGGTGCCACCCACGCGCGTGAAGCGATTTTCCACCAGCGTGCGCAGCAGGCCTGCCTGCGTGGCGGCCGGCAAAGCGGTCACCTCGGCCAGATAGAGCGTGCCGCCATGGGCCCGCTCGAGCGCCCCCACCTCGGTGCGTAGGAGGCCGGTCCTGTCACGGGTTTCGCGACCAAACAGCACCACGGGCACCTCGTCCGGCGCATAGAGTGAGGCGTTGATCTCAACGAACGGGCTTTCCTCGCGGGGGCTCTTCTGGTGGATCAGCCGCGCCGCCAGGCCCTTGCCGCTGCCCGAGGCGCCGGAGATGAAAATGCGCGAATTGGTGGGCGCCGATTTTTCGATGATCGACTTGACCTGCTGCAGTGCCGGCGAGGAGCCCACCATTTCGGCAGCCTTGACGTGCGAGCGCTCCTTGAGCTCGGCCACTTCGGTCCTGAGCCGGGTCGCCTCCATGGCACGCTGGGTGATCAGCAGCAGCCGGTCGATCTTGAAGGGCTTTTCGATGTAGTCGTAGGCGCCGCGGCGGATGGCCGAAACGGCCGTCTCCACATTGCCGTGGCCCGAAATCATCACCACGGGCATTTCCGGATGTTGGGCCTGGAACACGTCGAGCAATTGCAGCCCATCGAGCCGCGAGCCCTGCATCCAGATGTCGAGATAGACCAGGCTGGGCCGGCGCCGCGCGATTTCGTTGAGCGCGGAATCGGCGTCATGGGCCTGCCGGGTCTCGTAGCCTTCGTCCTCCAGAATACCCGCCACCAGGTCGCGGATATCCTCCTCGTCGTCGATAATCAGTATGTCGAGCGCCATTTACTTGTTCACCACCGCTGGTAGCGGCAGCTCCCGATCGTGCTTGTTGTCCGATTCGTCGGTGCCGGTCGAACCGGCCGCTTCTGCGGCCTGGTCCTGCGCAAGGGTAAGGGGCAGATCCTCGAGCCGCGCAAAAGGCGGCTCGCGGTTGAGCGTGAAGCTGAAGCAGGCCCCCACCCGACCATTGGCATCGGGTTCGGCATCCACCAGCTCGACGTCGCCGCCATGTTGTTCGATGATCTTTGCGACAATGGCAAGGCCGAGGCCGGTGCCTTTTTCGCGGGTCGTCATATAGGGTTCGAGCAGCCGGTGCCGGTTGTCGGCCGGCCAGCCCTTGCCGTTGTCGCATACGTCGATGCGCACCATCGTGCCTTCGAGCCGTGCGGTCACCTTCACGCTGGGGTTGGCGATGTCGGCATGTCCCACCGTCTCGAAGGCCTCTACGGCGTTCTTGATGAGGTTGGTCAGGCATTGGGCAATCAGGCGACTATCGAAATAGGCGCGGATCGAGTCGTCGGGCAGCTCGGCGGTGATGGCGATCTCAGGCTGGCGCACGCTTTCGGAAAATACTGCCTGCCTGATGGTGTCGGAGAGATCGTCCATCTCCAGAACAGCCGTGGGCATGCGGGCAAAGGCCGAGAACTCGTCGACCATGCGGCCGATATCGCCCACTTGGCGCACGATGGTGTTGATGCACTTGTCGAATACGTCGAAATCGTCGACCAGCTTCTTCTCATAGCGCCGCCGCAGCCGCTCGGCCGACAACTGGATAGGCGTCAAGGGGTTCTTGATCTCGTGGGCGATGCGGCGGGCCACGTCCGCCCAGGCGCTGGTGCGCTGCGCCGATTCGAGATCGGTGATGTCGTCCATGGTTAGAACGAAGCCCTTGGATTCGGCCATGATGCCTTCGCGGGTGAGCTGCACCTGATAGGTGCGGCGATCCTGCTCGGGGCCGATATGCACCTGGTCGCGCATCTGCCCACGACGCGCCGAGCGGGCCCGGCCTACCAGCGGCGCAAGCGCGGGCACGACCTTGTCGATCTCCTGCCCCATCAGAGTAATTTCGTCCGATTTCAACATCTCGCAGGCGCGGGCATTGACCAGCGTGATGGCCCCGAACGGGTCCAGCCCGACAATGCCCGCCGACACGCCTTCCACCACTGCCTCGGTGAACTGCCGGCGTTTTTCGTTCATCTGGTTGGCGCTGAGCAGCGCCTCGCGCTGACTCTTGAGCTGAGCGGTCATGCGGTTGAAACGCGTTGCCAGATCGTAGAGATCCCCGCGCGCCTCGCGGATAGGTACCTGCACGTCCAGATCGCCCTGGCTGACGCGATTGGAGGCGATCATGAGGTTGCGCAGGGGCGACACCAGCCGGTTGGCAAGAGCTATACCCACCCAGAGCGCTGCCAGCAGCACCACCAGCGCCATGCCCACATACATGATGGTGAAGGTGACCTGGAACACCATGCGGTTGGAGGCGTATTGCCGATATTCGGTGACGTTATCGTCGGTTAGCCGCATATATTCGAGCACTTCGGGATCCACGGGGCGGGCCACGAAGAGGTAGGTATTGTCATAGTTGCGGAGCTTGACAACGGCGCCGACCAGATTGGTCGACCCTGGCGCGATGAGCGTGGGAATGCCTTCCACAACGTCGGGGATGACGTCGTCGGGCAGCCGAGGTGCCTGACCCTGGGCATTGATCTGAGCACGCATGAGCGTATCGCCATTGGGCGAAACCAGCGAGGTGAAGGGCAGCGAGCGTGTTACCGCGAGGGCCGTCAATATCCGCTCGTAACGTACGCGGTCCGACTCAAAGGTTGCGCGGGAGGACTCGAGTTCCGTGGCCACCCAGATGATGTCGTCCCGCAGCACCTGGGCATGCTCGAGCATGTAGGAGCGCGCCACCAGGCGCGAGCTTTCCACCATGGAGCGCGTTCGCTCGGAAAACCACTGGTCCAGCCCCTGGTTGAGTGCGACGGTGGCGATAACCGCGACCAGCGCCGCCGGCACCGCCGCCACGATGGCAAACATCGTGACCATGCGGATCTGGAGCCCTGCCCCCGGCACCTTGTGCACACCCGCCTGGAGCAGCAGCATGGTTTCGGTGGCCACCAGCGCCACCACCAGCAAGACCAGCACGCCGTTGACGATCCAGATGATCGTCCAGGTTTCCTGGCTCGGCTCAATATCTGTTGCCCCGGTTAGAACCAGGAAAGAGACCGTAGCGCTGACCAGCGAGGCGATAACGATGACGATGCCCAAGAGCCGCACCAGCCGTTTGCTGGCCGAGCTGCCCAGGGTGCTGGTGCCGCTGCCGGACCGCTCAAACGGCAGCGCTTCGCGCTCATTGGTGCTGGTGAGTTGGGATTCCATCATGCCGCGTGCCCGATGGCATTCTCCTTTTATGCCAATCAACGGCGCGAGTCTGACCTATGGCTTCGTGACCTTCAACATAAATGTTGCGAAAATGTGACAGTTAACTGCCACGCCGTTCAGCCAGAGTTCACATTTTTTCAGCGGTCGACTCTACGAATGCCGACGGGACTGCTTGATGATCTCGATGCTGTGGGTGCGGATCTTCTTGCGCAGCGTATTGCGATTGAGCCCAAGCAGTTCTGCGGCACGGATCTGGTTGCCGCCACAGGCATTGAGCGCCATGGCAATCAGGGGCGCCTCGACCTTGTCCAGAATGCGATCGTAGAGACCCGCCGGTGGCAGGTTGGGCTCATATTCCCGCAGCATCTGGGCGACGTGGGTCTCCACTGCCGAGGAGATGTCCACCTGGGTGGGGCCATTGGGCGTGGGGCGGTTTTCAACCAGGTTGAGTTCGTTTTGTACGATCTCGGCAGAGATGGTCTCGTCGGCATAGAGCGCCACAAGGCGCCGCACCAGGTTCTCCAGCTCGCGCACATTGCCCGGCCAGGAATATTGCTGCATCAGCCGCACGGCATCGGGGGTAAGCGACTTGACCGGTTCGCCGTCGCGCTGGGCCGCCTTGAGGAAGTGGGTCACCAGGTCGCCGATATCGTCGCTGCGCTCGCGCAAGGGCGGCAGGCGGATCGGCACGACGTTGAGGCGGTAGTAGAGATCTTCGCGGAAAATGCCTTGGCGGATCATCTGGGCCAGGTCGCGGTGGGTGGCCGCGACGATGCGCACATTGGTCTTGATGGGGGTTCGCCCGCCCACCATGGTGTATTCACCCTCTTGGAGCACGCGCAACAGGCGGGTCTGGGCATCCATCGGCATGTCGCCGATTTCGTCGAGAAACAACGTGCCGCCTTCGGCCTGCTCGAAGCGACCGGACGAGCGCGCCATGGCGCCGGTGAAGGCCCCCTTTTCGTGCCCGAACAGTTCGGCTTCGATCAGGTCGCGGGGAATGGCGGCCATGTTGATGGCCACGAACGGCCCGTTGCGGCGCTTGCCGAAATCATGCAGTGCACGCGCGACCAATTCCTTGCCGGTGCCGCTCTCGCCGGTGATCATCACGGTCAGATCGGTCTGCATCAGCCGTGCCAGGGCGCGGTAGATGTCCTGCATTGCGGTGGACCGGCCCACCAGCGGCATCTGTTCGCCCGGCTCGTCAGTGCTGCGGCCGGTGCTGGCGGGCTTTCTGGCATCGGCCAGCGCGCGCGCCACCACCGAGAGCACTTCGGTGATGTCGAAGGGCTTGGGCAGATATTCGTAGGCGCCCACTTCCGAGGCGCGGATAGCCGTCATGAAGGTGTTCTGCGCGCTCATCACCACGATGGGCAGGTCGGGCCTGAGCTTCTTGATCTTGGGCAGGATGTCGAAGGCATTGCCGTCGGGCATGGCGACGTCGGAGATCAGCAGGTCCCCTTCCCCGCGGCTGACCCAATTCCACATGGTGGAGAGATTGCCCGTGGGTCGCACTTCATAGCCCGCGCGTGTCAGGGCCTGGTTGAGCACCATGCGGATGGCGGCATCGTCATCGGCGAGAAGGATGGTGTGACCGCTCATTTGCCTTTTGCCTCCGAAGCGGGCGCCTGGACGTTGGCAACCGGCATGAGAATTCTGAACCGGGTCCGGCCTGGCCGGCTTTCGCTGTCGATCACCCCGCCATGATCGCCCACGATCTTGGCGACCAGCGCCAGGCCCAGACCAGAGCCGTTGGACTTGGTGGTAACGAACGGGTCGAACAGGAAGGGCAGGAGATCGGGCGCAACGCCGGGCCCATTGTCTTCGATGACGATTTCGAGCGGTAGCGAGATGCGCTCCTGCACGCCCGTTACCGCAATGCGAATGCCGGGACGGAATGCCGTGGAAAAGCGGATCTCCGGCTTGGCCGTGCGTTCGAGCGCCTCCGCAGCGTTCTTGACGAGGTTGAGGAACACCTGGATCAGCTGATCGCGATTGCCCCAGACCGGAGGCAGCGAAGGATCGTAATCCTCGGTGAAGACGATATTTCGCGCGACGCCCGACTTGGCCAAGAGCTTCACCCGGTCGAGAATGACGTGAATGTTGATGGGCTCGCGCTCCACCGGACGCTCGTCACCAAATACCTCGACGCGGTCGATCAGATCCACGATCCGGTCGGTTTCCTCGCGGATGAGGCGGGCCAACGGCAATTCCTCGCTGGTGACCGATTGCTCGAGCAACTGGGCGGCGCCGCGAATGCCCGAGAGCGGGTTCTTGATTTCGTGAGCGAGCATGGAGGCAAGGCCGGTGACCGAGCGGGCCGCACCTCGGCTGACCAGTTGCCGATCGATCTTGTCGGCCATGGTGCGCTCCTGAAACAGCAGTGCCACACGGCCATCGAGCTCGGAAATGGGGGTGGCATAGACGTCCACCACGCGCTCGTCGCCAAAGCGGGATGAGCCGACCGTGACACGATATTCGGTCATGGGCGCCCGCCGCTCGGCGACCGTGGCCGCCAAGGCCAGGATCGGGGAGCCGAAGGCGATCAGATCGTCCAGCCGCTGGCGCGTCAGAACGCTCAGCGAGGCGCCGAAGAACGACTCGGCGGCGTAGTTGACGAACACGATCTTGTTGTCTTCGGCACAGACCATCACCGGCTGCGGCAGGGCCTGCAGCACGGCCATGGGTAGCGGAGAAGTGGTCATGCCGCAGCCCTCAAGTCGTTGGAAAAAATCGATGGGATCATGGCCTCGACCGCCTGGTGCGACGGCTCCGCCAGCAGCGCCTTGCGCCCGGTGGCGGGAAGACCGGCGGCCTGCAGATACCAGTCGAGATGCTTGCGGGCCACCCGCACGCCGATCTCGGTGCCGTAATCGGCCAGGATCATCTGGTAATGCTCGAGCACCAGATCGGCCAGATCGGTGCCGGTCGGTGGCGTCGGCGCCTCGGTGCCGGCGAGCGCGGCCCCGATCTCGCCCACGCGCCAGGGCTGGCCCTGTGCGCCGCGCCCGAGCATGACACCGGCGGCACTCGATTGGGCGAGTGCGGTGCGGGCGGCCTCGATATCCACGATGTCGCCATTGACGATGATGGGCACGTCCACCGCCTCGACCACGGCGCGCACGGCATCCCAACGGGCCTGGCCCTTATAGAACTGCTGCCGGGTGCGGCCATGGACGGTGATCATTTTGGCCCCTGCCCCCACGGCCAGCCCGGCGATCTGGGGGGCGTTGAGGCTGTCATCGTCCCAGCCGAGCCGCATCTTGACGCTGACCTGGACCGGGGTGGCCTGGGCAACGGCCTCGACCAGGCGCAGGGCTTGGTCGGGCACCCGCATCAGCGCCGAACCGGCATAACCGCTGGTGACGCGCTTGGCCGGGCAGCCAAAATTGATGTCGATCATCTGGGCGCCGGCATCGGCCGCAATCTTGGCGCCGCGCGCCATCCACTCGGCCTCGCAGCCGGCAAGCTGCACCACATGGGGCAGCGGCCCGCCATCCTTGGCCAGCTTGCGCACCATGTCGGCATTGCCGGTGGAGAGCGCCGCGCTGGCGATCATTTCAGACACGACCAGCCCCGCGCCAAACCGCTCCGCCAGTACGCGAAAGGGGCGATCGGTGATACCAGCCATGGGTGCCAGGAACGCGGCATTGGGCAGGGACAAAGCGCCTATGCTCAATGCGCGGGCAGAACAACTCACGAAATGCCCCGAAAATGTTCAGCTCGATGAAACTGCGCGCAGAATAGTCAAATTCATGCTGCGTGCAACTGTTGCGTCCTGCCCCTGATTGCGCCCGACCCTTGTTTGCACGCGCCCGCCCGACTAGAGGAGGGTGTCAAACGTCAGGGAAGAAAGCGTCATTGCCGTGACACGAAAATCGACATTCGCCATCGTGGTGGCTGCAGGACGCGGCGAACGTGCCGGTGGCACGCCCAAGCAATACCGCTTGGTGGGAGGCGTACCCGTCCTGGCCCACACCCTCAAGCGCTTTCTGGCCCATCCGGGCCTCGATGGCGTCATGGCTGTCATTCACCCAGAGCATGGCAGCGCCTATGCCGAGATGGGTCTGGCGCACGAAAAACTGCTGCCGCCCGTCCCCGGCGGCGCCACGCGACAGAAATCGGTTCTGGCTGGATTGGAAGCCCTGGCGCCCAGGCGTCCCGATCTGGTGCTGATTCAAGATGCCGCCCGACCCTTCACCGCCGATGGAGTGATCGACGGGGTGCTGGCGGGGCTCTCGACGCATGAAGGCGCCCTGCCCGCACTGGGCGTGACCGACACGATCAAACGCGCGCCCGATGGGCAGCGCGTGGTGGCCACCGAAGATCGCGGCCAGCTGTTTGCGGCGCAGACGCCGCAGGGCTTTCGCTTCGCGCAGATCCTTTCGGCCCACATGCGCGCCCAGCGCCTGCCGCGCGAGTTCACCGACGATGCCGCGATTGCCGAATGGGCCGGGCTGGCCGTGGCGATCACGCCGGGCAGCGTGGACAATTTCAAGATCACGCTGCCGCAGGATTTTGCCCGCGCCGAGCGCTTCGTTTCAGGGGATGCGACCATGGAAACCCGGATCGGCAACGGTTTTGACGTGCATCCCTTCGAGCCCGGCGATGCGGTGTGGCTGGGGGGTGTGCGCATCCCCCACAGCGCCAAGCTCAAGGGGCATTCGGACGCCGACGCGGCCCTACACGCGCTGACCGACGCCCTCTACGGCGCCCTGGGCGAAGGCGATATCGGCACGTTCTTTCCGCCCAGCGACCCGCAATGGAAGGGCGCGCCGTCGCGCGTATTTCTGGAACATGCGGCGGGGCTGGTGCGGGAGCGCGGCGGGCGGATCGTCAATCTCGACATCACCATCGTCTGTGAGGTGCCGCGCATTTCGCCCCATGTGCCGGCGATGCGCGAAGCCATCGCCCAAGCGTGCGGGATCTCGCCTAACCGGGTGGCGATCAAGGCCACCACCAGCGAAGAGCTGGGCTTTGTCGGGCGCCGGGAAGGCGTGGTGTCAATGGCCACGGCATCAGTCGAATTGCCCAGGGGCGATTGAGATGGCCACAGATACGGCCGAAGCCCTGAGCCTTGCCGTGCTGGCGGCCCTGCGGGCGCGCGGGGAGATGCTGGTGACCGTGGAGAGCTGCACCGGTGGATTGATCGCGGCGAGCCTCACGGCGATTGCAGGCTCTTCAGACGTGGTCTATGGCGGGTTCGTCACCTATGACAACCGCGCCAAAATGGCGATGGCGGGGGTGCCTGAGGCGCTTCTGATCGCGCATGGCGCCGTCTCCGAGCCCGTGGCCCGCGCCATGGCCGAAGGCGCTCTGGCTCGCAGTGGCGTTGCGCATGCGGTGTCGGTCACGGGCATCGCCGGGCCGGGCGGGGGCAGCGCTGCCAAGCCCGTGGGGCTGGTGTGGTTTGCACACGCCTGGGCCGAAGGCACCAGCACCAGGGTCATGCGCTTTGGCGATATCGGACGCGAAGCAGTGCGCCGGGCCAGTGTCGAAACCGCACTGGGCCAGGTATTGGACGATCTTCAGCGGCCGTAGCGCCGGTCGGCCTCGTCGATGAAGGCCTGGATGATCTCGTCCTGCTTGGCGGCGAAGGCCGGCTCGGCCACCGAAGCGATGAGGGGATTGGAGATCGAGAAATCGATCTCGAATTTGACGCGCGTGCCCTCGCCCTCCGGCTCGAACCGCCATTGGCTGTCCAGATACGCGAACGGCCCATCAACGGCCTTGGCGGTGATGGTGCGGTTCTGATCGTCGAGCGTGACCTTGCTCGTATAGGCCTGAGTAATTGGCCCGAACTTGATGGTCATGCGCGCATAACGAACATCGCCCTCGGCCCCCTTGTCGGGCTTGACCTCCATGGCCGAGCAATTGGGAATGAAGCGCGGATAGGTATCGAGATCGGCGACGAGGTCGTACATGAGATGCGGCAGGTGCTGCACGTGCCGATCGAAGAACAGATGCTTCATAAGACTTATCCCAGCCGCGCCAGGCGTGCGGCCTTGAGTTGGGCAAAATCCTCGCCCGCATGGTGCGACGAGCGGGTCAGCGGGCTGGACGAGACCAGCAGGAACCCCTTGGTCTTGCCGATGGTGGCATAGGACTTGAACTCGTCGGGCGTGACGAACCGGATCACCGGGTGGTGCTTGCGGGTGGGTTGCAGATACTGCCCGATGGTGAGGAAGTCCACATCGGCCGAGCGCAGATCGTCCATCAACTGCAGCACTTCGTTGCGCTCCTCGCCCAGCCCAACCATGATGCCGGACTTGGTGAAAATGGTGGAATCGAGTTCCTTGACGCGCTGCAGCAGCCGGATCGAGTGGAAATAACGCGCGCCGGGCCGCACCTTGAGATAGTTGGAGGGCACGGTTTCCAGATTATGGTTGAAGACGTCGGGGCGGGCCGCCACCACGATCTCGAGAGCCCCTTCCTTGCGCAGGAAATCGGGAGTCAAAATCTCGATGGTGGTCTTGGGCGTGCGGCGACGAATGGCACCGATCACTTCGGCAAAGTGCCGGGCGCCGCCATCGGGCAGGTCGTCGCGATCCACCGAAGTGATGACGACGTGTTCTAGGCCCAGCTTCTGGACCGCGATAGCAACATTTTCGGGTTCGTTTGGATCGAGAGCCGTCGGCAGCCCGGTGCGCACATTGCAGAAGGCGCAGGCGCGGGTGCAGATCTCGCCCATGATCATCATGGTAGCGTGCTTCTTGCTCCAGCACTCCCCAATATTGGGGCAGCCGGCCTCCTCGCACACGGTCACTAGACCGTTTTCGCGCACGATCTGCTGAGTCTCGCGATAAACGGGGGATCCGGGTGCACGCACCCGGATCCAGTCTGGTTTACGCAGCATCTCCGTTTCAGGGCGATTGGCCTTTTCGGGATGCCGGGGCCGCGTATTGCGGGTGTCGATCAGTGTGACCAAGTCCGTTCCTTCCGGACGACGGTCAGGCCCTGCGCCCCCGTATCGCCCTGTAAACCCAGATCAGCAGGCACGCGCCGATGACGGCAACGACCAGCTGTCCGATGAGCCCTCCCCAGGTTCCTCCGATGAAGAACACCAGGATCGCGTTGAAGATCAATGCTCCCAGTATGCCCAGGATGATGTTGGTCAGCAGGCCATGATTGGCCCGCATCAATTTTTCCGCAATCCAACCGGCCAACGCGCCGATGATGATTGCCCCTATCCAGCCTACGCCTTCCATTTGCCTCTCCACGCACAGAGATCGCCGCAAAATCGCATGCGATCCGCCTGCCCCTCTAACCGCGCAAACCCCGGTGTGGTTCCTGCGCGACAGAGCCGTAGAGCCAGACACTCCTCTTTTTGCGTCGCCGCCTGGCTCAGGCGACCAGCCGGGACACCAGGATGACGACGATGGCGCCGCCCGTGGCGATCACGAACTGGCGCACCCATTCATTGTGGATCGGGATGGCCAGACCGAAATAATTCACGATCATGCTGCCGATAATGGAACCGAGGAGCCCCGCCACGAGATAACGCAACAGGCCCGTGCCGCCGACCAGGCGGCTGGCCAGCCAACCGGCGGCAAGGCCCACGATAATCCAGATCAGGATGGCTTGGCCGCTCGTGGGAATGCTTTCTGGTGGAACCGGTGTGCTGCCCATCAGATATTGAGTGCCCGACCGTAGGCGTCAAGCACGCTTTCCTTCATCGTCTCGCTCAGCGTGGGATGAGGGAAGATGGTGTGGATCAGCTCTTCCTCGGTGGTTTCCAGGTTCATGGCCACCACGAAGCCCTGGATCAGCTCGGTCACCTCGGCGCCGATCATGTGGGCGCCCAGCAATTCGCCGGTCTTGGCATCGAAGATGGTCTTGACCAGCCCATCGGGCTCGCCCAGCGCAATGGCCTTGCCATTGCCCACGAAGGGGAAACGTCCGACCTTGATCTCGCGACCCTGCTCCTTGGCCTTGGCCTCGGTCAGGCCCACGCTGGCCACCTGCGGCTCGCAATAAGTGCAGCCGGGGACCTTGGCCTTGTCGAGCCCATGCACCTTGAGCCCGGCGATCTTTTCGACCGTGATGACGGCTTCGTGCTCGGCCTTATGGGCCAGCATGGGCGGACCGGCGACGTCGCCAATGGCCCAGATGCCCTCGACAGTGGTCTTGCCATAGGCATCGATGACGATGGCACCGCGCTCGGTCTTGACCCCAACGGTTTCGAGCCCCAGCCCTTCAATGTTGCACTGCACGCCCACGGCCGAGATCAGTTTGTCGCCGGCAATCTGCTGGGTCTTGCCGTCCTTGGTTTCGACGTGCGCGACGACGCCCTGGGCGGTCTTTTCCACCTTAGCCACCTTGGCTTCGGTCAAAATCTTGATGCCGCGCTTTTCCAGTCGCTTGCGGGCAAGCGCCGAAATCTCGGCGTCTTCCACGGGCAGGATCTGGGGCAGAAGCTCGATGATGGTCACCTCGGCGCCCATGGAGCGGTAGAACGAGGCGAACTCGACGCCGATGGCGCCCGAGCCCATCACCACCAGTGATTTGGGCATGGCAGCGGGCTTCATGGCCTCGAAATAGGTCCAGATCTTATCGCCATCGGGCTCGATGCCCGGCAGCACGCGCGGACGCGCGCCGGTGGCGATGATGATGTTCCTGGCCTTGTAGGTGCCCTCGCCAAGAGGGTTTTTGGGCACAGGGCCCTGCGGCTCGACGATCTTCTTCTGGGTTGGGGCGACCTTGATCTCACCCGGCTCGGTGATGGTGGCTTCACCCCAGATGATGTCGACCTTGTTCTTCTTCATCAAGAACTGCACGCCGGTATTCATCTGCGCGGCAATGGCGCGAGAGCGCTTGACGACCGCCGAGATATCAAAGCCGAAGCTCTCGGCGGTCAGCCCATAATCCTTGGCGTGGCCCATATGGCCGTAGATTTCGGCCGAGCGCAGGAGCGCCTTGGTGGGAATGCAGCCCCAGTTCGAGCAGATACCGGCCATGTGCTCGCGCTCCACGATGGCCACTTTCATGCCCAGCTGCGCGCCCCGAATGGCGGCGATATAGCCGCCCGGACCGGCACCGATGACGATCAGATCGTATTGGTCAGCCATGTGGCCTCCAGTATTTGCGGCCTAAAGACCGAGCATGGATTTAACGACCGGCACCAGCGCTTGCCCGATGGCGCGCGTATTGGCCGGATCGAGGTGGATGCCGTCGGACGGATCGGCCTGGGCCACCGTGGCGGCATCGAAAAAGCCGGTTCCCCACTCCTGGGCCCTGCGGGCATAGTGATGGGCGAACTGGCGCGATTGGGCAATGGCGTGCTCGTAGCCGCCAAAGTGCTCGATCATGTCCGAATTTTCGGTCTGACACACGAGCGGCGGGGCCACGATCAGGATCTGCGGGACATCCAAGCCGACGCCCGCAAAATGGCCACGCACCAGTTGGACCAGCCGCCGCATGCCGAACGAGGCCATCAGCGCGCTGCCGTTGATGGCCGGTTTCAGATCATTGGTGCCCAGCATGATGATGACCAGATCGAGCGGAGCGTGGCTGGCCAGAATCGTGGGCAGGATGCGGGCCCCGTTCCGGTCCGCATCCGCCAGATTATCGTCCCAGGCCGTGGTGCGCCCGCCCAGCCCTTCGGCAATGACGCGCGCCGTACCACCCAGCCCCGCTTCGAGCGCCGTAGGCCAGCGATCCTCGAAGGGATGGCGAGGACCGCCCGCGATCGGGCTAGCGCCGTAGGTCAGGCTGTCGCCATAGGCAAGGATGGTTTTCATCTCTGCCCCGCTCAGGCCAGCATCATCAGGGGATTTTCGATCATGCCCTTGAACACGCCGAGCACCTCGGCGCCAAGCGCGCCATCGACGGAACGATGATCGCAGGAGAGCGTGACGGTCATGAACTGGCCGGTCTTGACCTCGCCCTTTTCCGCATAGACGCGCTCTTCGCCCGCACCGACCGCCAGAATGGTGCCGTGGGGCGGGTTGATCACGGCGGCAAAGTGCTTGATGCCGTACATGCCCAGATTGGACACGGAGGTGGCGCCGCCCTGGTATTCATGCGGGGCAAGCTTCTTGGAGCGAGCCCGACCAGCCAAGTCTTTCACCGCCTCGGAAATTTGGCGCAGCGACTTCTGGTCGGCGGCCTTGATGACGGGGGTGAAGAGCCCGCCAGGCACGGCCACGGCGACCGCCACGTCGGAACGCTTGTGATAGAGGATCGCATCTCCAGCCCAGGTGGCATTGGCCGCCGGGACGTGCTGAAGCGCCACGGCCCAGGCCTTGACCACGAAATCATTGACCGAAAGCTTGAAGGCCGGCTTGCCGTCCTGCCCTTTGGAAGCAGTGGCATTGATCTGCTCGCGGGCCGCCAGCAGCGCATCAATCTTGCAATCGATGGTCAGGTAGAAATGCGGCACGGTCTGCTTGGATTCGGTAAGGCGCGCCGCCACGGTCTTGCGCATGCCGTCATTGGGCACCGCTTCGTAGCTGCCTTCGGGGTAGAGCGCGCGCACCTGGGCACCGCTCATACCGCCGGACGGGGCCGGAGCAGGAGCCGCCAAGGCAGGCTTGGGCGCGGGCGCCGTTTCGGCCTTGGCATGCTGGGCAGTGCCACGCGAGATGGCTGCGTCCACGTCCTTGCGGATGACCCGGCCCTTGGGGCCCGAACCAGAAACGCCTGCCAGATCGAGCTTGGCATCGCGCGCAATGCGCCGGGCCAGTGGGGAGGCAAAGATGCGCTCGCCGGTAGAGGCAGATTCGGCTTGCGCCTGTTTGGGCGCAGGGGCCGCCTCGAGCTTGGCCTGGGTGGCAGGATTAGCGCGCTCGATTGCACCCGCATCCTTGGCCGGAGCCGCAACCGTTTCGGGCTTGGGGTTCGGGGCGGGCTTGGGGGCCACAGCGGCCTCGGCACTTTCGCCATCCTGGAGCAGCACCGCGATCACGGCATTGACCTTGACGTTGTCGGTGCCCTCGGCAACCAGGATCTTGCCGATCTTGCCCTCGTCGACCGCTTCCACTTCCATTGTGGCCTTGTCGGTCTCGATTTCGGCGATGACGTCGCCGGAGGATACGGTGTCACCCTCCTTGACGTGCCATTTGGCGAGCTTGCCCTCCTCCATCGTCGGGGAGAGCGCCGGCATGGTGATATCGATGGGCATGACGCCTCTCCTTACGACCGGTAGGTCACGGCGTTAACGGCCGCAATCACTTCATCGACATTGGGCAGAGCGAGCTTTTCGAGGTTCGCCGCATAGGGCATGGGCACGTCCTTGCCCGTGACGCGGGTAACCGGGGCATCGAGATAATCGAAGGCCTGTTCCATCAGGCGCGCCGAAATTTCCGACCCGATCGAGCCCTGCGGCCAGCCTTCTTCAACGGTCACGCAGCGGCCAGTCTTTTTGACCGAGGCGATGACAGTGTCGATATCGAGCGGCCGCAGGGTGCGCAGATCGATCAGTTCGACGTCTACGCCGGCGGCCACGAGCTTTTCGGTGGCCTGGGTGGCGTAGCGCATGCCCATGGAGAAGGACACGATGGTGACGTCCTTGCCCTCGCGGACGATGCGCGCCTTGCCGATGGGAAGCACGAAATCATCGACCTTGGGCACCTCGAAGCTCTGCCCGTAGAGGATCTCGTTTTCGAGGAAGACCACGGGATTGGGCGAGCGTATGGCTGCCTTGAGCAGGCCCTTGGCATCGGCGGCCGAATAGGGCGCGATGACGGTGAGGCCGGGGATGTGGCTGTACCAGGCCGAGAAATCCTGGCTGTGCTGGGCTGCCACGCGCGCCGCCGGACCGTTGGGGCCGCGGAAGACGATGGGCGCGGTAACCTGGCCACCCGACATATAGAGCTGCTTGGCCGCCGAGTTGATGATCTGGTCAATCGCCTGCATGGCGAAGTTGAAGGTCATGAACTCGACGATGGGCTTGAGGCCGGCAAAGGCGGCGCCCACGCCGAGGCCGGCAAAGCCGTGCTCGGTGATCGGGGTGTCGACCACACGCTCGGGCCCGAATTCCTGCAACAGCCCCTGGGTGATCTTGTAGGCGCCCTGATATTGAGCGACTTCCTCGCCCATCACGAACACGTCCTTGTCGCGGCGCATTTCTTCGGCCATGGCTTCGTTGAGGGCCTGACGCACGGTCATGGTGACCATTTCGACGTTTGCGGGCAGGTCGGGGTCCTGGGCGGCCTTGATCTGGGGCGCGGCGGGAGCGGCGGTTTCTGTCACCTTGGGCTGGCTGGCCTCGGGTGCAGCGGCATCGGGGCCGGGCGCCTCGCTCTGGGCGGTGGCCTCCTGAGCTGCGCCCTGGGCGGCTGGCTCGTCCTCGCCCTCGGCCAAGACCAGCGCGATCGGAGTGTTGACCTTCACGCCCTCGCTGCCCTCGGCCACCAAAAGCTTGCGCACCGTGCCGCTATCGACCGATTCCACTTCCATAGTGGCCTTGTCGGTCTCGATTTCGGCCAGGACGTCGCCGGGATTAACCGTGTCACCTTCTTTGACCAGCCATTTGGACAGCTTGCCCTCTTCCATGGTCGGGGACAGCGCGGGCATCAAAATATTGGGCATGTGAGAGCTCCAGAACGCTCAGATCACGAAACTTGAAAAGGGCAAGATTTGAGGCAGGCAGCGCCCTGCCCCATGGTCTTACGCAGGAACGGTGATGTCGGTCCACAGCTCGGACGGATCGGGCTCGGGATCGTTGGTGGCAAAATCGGCCGCCTCGTTGACGATGGCCCGGATCTCAGCCTCGATCTCCTTGAGCGACTCTTCGGTGCCGAACTGGCGCTCGATGATGCGGCTCTTGACCTGATCGATCGGGTCGCGCTCGCCGCGCATGGCCGCCACTTCTTCCTTGGTCCGGTACTTGGCCGGATCGGACATGGAATGGCCGCGATAGCGGTAAGTCAGCATTTCCAGGATATAGGGGCCCTCACCTGTGCGCGCATGGGCAATGGCGCGCTCGGCGGCGTCGCGCACATGGCGCACATCCATGCCGTCCACCTGCTCGCCCGGAATGCCGAAAGAGAGGCCGCGCTGGGACAGATCGGTAGTAGCCGCCGAGCGCTCGATAGCGGTGCCCATGGCATATTTATTGTTCTCGATGATGTAGACCACCGGAAGCTTCCAAAGCTTGGCCATGTTGAAGCTCTCGTAGACCTGGCCCTGATTGGCCGCGCCATCCCCGAAATAGGTGAGGCTTACGGTATCTTCGCCACGGTACTTGGCCGCGAAAGCCAAGCCCGTGCCCAGGCTCACCTGCGCACCCACGATGCCGTTCCCGCCATAGAAGCGCTTCTCGTTGGAGAACATGTGCATGGAGCCACCCTTGCCTTTCGACAGGCCGCCCTGGCGCCCGGTCAACTCGGCCATGACGCCCTTGGGATCGAGCCCAACGACCAGCATGTGGCCGTGGTCGCGATACCCGGTTATGGAGGCATCGCCTTCCTTGGCGGCCATGTTGACGCCGGTGACGACGGCCTCCTGCCCGATATAGAGATGGCAAAAGCCGCCAATGGCACCCATGCCATAAAGCTGGCCGGCCTTTTCCTCGAACCGGCGGATCAGGAGCATGTCGCGATAAGCGCGCAACTCCTCGTCCTTGCTGAATTCGGGGATGTTGGACTGAGCCTGTGAGGCCATAGCCTTACGCGCCATAGGGCAGATCTCCGGGAGAATTGGGCCGCATGCCGAGTGCCAATCTGGGCACGCACCCCATCATAGCGCAAGTACAAGCAAGATTCCAACGCCCGAAAACGTCGACTGAATGACCCTAAAGCGTTGGAATAGCGTTGATAATGTCAGTTAACCGATCTTGGGGTAATTCTGGAAATGAACTGGAAATAGGTGAATTTGTCTCAGGATCGATCATTACGACCTTGTCGCCTGGATGCGCCATGGAGAGCAGCGAGCGGGCTTGTTCGGTCAGGATATCGGGGTCAAGGCGATCGGGCAGGAAAAGTTCCGTGCGGTGCTTGTAGGCATCGATTTCCACCTGCAAGGCCACGGAGGTGGCCTTGAGCTCGTCGATGTCCTTTTGCAGTTCCTTGTGGCTCTCTATGCCGAACTGTCCGCCAATGGCGCTGTAGCCCAGATAGCCCTGAAAAACGACCAAAGCCGCTGCCAGGAGCAGCGGCTTGACGATGGATGGCTTCTTGAGACGTGTTGACATGAGGCAAGGTGGCACCGGTTGAGCGGTGCCACCATGGCTTAAAAGCCGTTAACGCCCGGTTGCAGCCTGCAATCGAGCGCCCTGCCCTCACGCACCCTTCAGGATGTCGCGCCCGGCATAATGGGCCGAAAGCCCGAGCTGCTCTTCGATGCGAATGAGCTGGTTGTACTTTGCCAACCGGTCCGAGCGGGCCAGCGAGCCGGTCTTGATCTGCCCACAATTGAGCGCCACGGCCAGATCGGCAATGGTGGAATCCTCGGTTTCGCCCGAGCGGTGCGACATGACCGAGGTGTAACCGGCGCGGTGCGCGGTGTCGACCGCTGCCAGAGTTTCGGACAGCGAACCGATCTGGTTGACCTTGACCAGGATGGAATTGGCCACGCCCATCTTGATGCCGGACTTGAGGCGCTCGGTGTTGGTGACGAACAGGTCGTCGCCCACCAGCTGCGTCTTGGCGCCGATGGCCTGGGTCAGCATCTTCCAACCTTCCCAATCGTCTTCGGCCATGCCGTCTTCGATCGAGATGATGGGGAACCGAGACACCAGATCCTCGAGGTAGCGGGCATTCTCTTCGGACGACAGGCTGCGGCCTTCGCCGGCCAGTTCATACTTGCCGCCCTTGAAATACTCGGTCGAGGCGCAATCGAGCGCAAGGTAAACGTCTTGGCCGGGGGTGTAGCCGGCCTTCTCGATGGATTTCATGATGAAGCCCAGCGCTGCCTCGGTGGAGGAAAGGTTGGGCGCAAAGCCCCCCTCATCGCCCACATTGGTGTTGTGCCCCTCGGCCTTGAGCGCCTTTTTCAGGGTGTGGAACACTTCCGACCCGATGCGCACGGCATCGGCGATGGACGAAGCGCCCACCGGCATGATCATGAATTCCTGGATGTCGATGGGATTGTCGGCATGGGCGCCGCCATTGATGATGTTCATCATGGGCACGGGCAGCACATGGGCATTGGGCCCGCCGATATAGCGATAGAATGGCAACTCGCTCGATTCGGCGGCAGCCTTGGCCACGGCCAGCGACACGCCGAGGATGGCGTTGGCCCCCAGGCGCGCCTTATTGGGCGTGCCGTCGAGCTCGATCAGCACCTGGTCGAGCGAGATCTGGTCGAGGGCATCCATGCCTTGGATTTCCGAGAAGATCTCTGTGTTTACGAAATCCACCGCTTTGCCGACGCCCTTGCCCAGATAGGCATCGCCGCCATCGCGCAGCTCGACCGCCTCATGGGCGCCGGTTGAGGCGCCCGAGGGCACGGCGGCACGGCCGAAGCTGCCATCGTCGAGCACCACGTCGACCTCGACAGTGGGGTTGCCGCGACTGTCGAAGATCTGCCGGCCGGTGACGTCGATAATTGTGGACATGGCGAGCCCTTATGCTGGTTGGCTGTGCAATCGCCCCGTGTCTACCCAAGGGGCGTGACAACGAAAAGGGGCACGACGAAAAAAGGTGGCCGCGGGGGCGACCACCTCAGGGTTCACTCTTCGGATTTGTCGCCGTCGACGTCCAGGCGATGCCCGTCGAGCAGCCGATCGGCCTGTTCGCGCTTGAGGGCTTCTACCTCGCGTTCGGCCTTGGTGCGCCCGAACTTGGCGCGGTTGGCCGCCGCCGCTGCGTCCTTGTCGTCGCGGGCCTTGCGCTTGCGCACCAAACGGAGATTGACGATCTCGGCCACGCGCCCTGCCTCCTCAGCTAGACCAGCCGGCTCTGCTCGATGGCCGCCGCAATGAAGGAGGCAAACAGCGGATGGGGCTCGAACGGCTTGGACTTGAGTTCGGGGTGGAACTGCACGCCGATGAACCAGGGATGGTCGGTGCGCTCAACGATCTCGGGCAACTTACCATCGGGGGAAGTGCCCGAAAACAGCAGGCCATTGGCCTCGAGCACCTTGCGGTAGTTCATGTTGACTTCGTAGCGGTGGCGATGGCGCTCCGAAATCCGGGTCGAGCCATAGATGTCGGCCACGCGGCTGCCGCGTACCAGCTGTGCGGGATAGGCGCCGAGCCGCATGGTGCCGCCCAGATCGGTTTCGCTGCTGCGCTTTTGAGTCTCGTTGCCCTGCACCCATTCGGTCATCAGCCCCACGATCGGCTCCTTGGTGGGGCCGAACTCAGTGGTGTTGGCCGCCTTGATGCCAGCGGTGTTGCGAGCCGCCTCGATGCAGGCCATCTGCATGCCAAAGCAGATGCCGAAATAGGGCACGTCCTTGATGCGGGCAAAGCGCGCCGCATTGATCTTGCCGGCCGAGCCGCGCTCACCAAAGCCACCGGGCACGAGAATGCCGTGGACGTGTTCGAGATAGGGCGCCGGATCGTCGCGCTCGAAGATCTCGCTGTCGATCCATTGCAGATTGACCTTGACACGGTTGGCGATGCCGCCATGCACCAGGGCTTCGCTCAGCGACTTATAGGCATCCTTGAGGCCGGTATATTTGCCTACGATGGCAATGTTGACCGAACCTTCGGGATTGTGGAGGCGGCTCGACACGTTGCGCCAGGCTGCCAGATCGGGTTCGGGAGCGTCGGCGATGCCGAAGGCGGCCAGAACTTCCCGGTCCAAGCCTTCGTCGTGATAGGCCAAGGGCACGTCGTAGATCGAGGCGACGTCCAGGCCCTGGATGACGGCGCTTTCGCGCACATTGCAGAACAGCGCCAGCTTCTTGCGCTCGGAGGCCGGAATGGGCCGGTCGCAGCGCACCAGCAAAATATCGGGCGCAATGCCGATGGAGCGCAGCTCCTTGACCGAGTGCTGGGTGGGCTTGGTCTTGAGCTCGCCGGCGCTGGGAATATAGGGCATCAGCGTCAAATGCATGTAGACGGCATGGCCGCGCGGCAACTCATTGCCGAGCTGCCGGATGGCTTCGAAGAACGGCAGCCCTTCAATGTCACCGACCGTGCCGCCGATTTCGACCAGGACGAAGTCGAACTCCTCATTGCCCTCCTTCACGAACTCCTTGATGGCATCGGTGACGTGAGGGATGACCTGTACGGTGGCGCCCAGATAATCGCCCCGGCGCTCCTTGGCGATGATGTCGGAATAGATACGGCCGGTGGTGATGTTGTCGCGCTTGTTGGCGGCGCGGCCCGTGAAGCGTTCATAGTGGCCCAGGTCCAAATCGGTCTCGGCGCCGTCATCGGTGACGAAGACCTCGCCGTGCTGGGTGGGCGACATCGTGCCCGGGTCCACGTTGAGATAGGGATCGAGCTTGCGCATGCGAACCTTGTAGCCGCGCGCCTGCAGCACCGCACCCAGGGCAGCCGAGGCCAGCCCCTTGCCCAAAGAGGACACCACGCCACCGGTGATGAAAACGTACCGAGCCATGGGCGTACACCTTATGTCGAGAGCACCAAAGAGTCCAAGGCAGTGCATGCTGCCCATATCAAAACAAGAAGGGGATGTTGCCATCCCCTTCTTGGATATTTCAAACCGCTCGGCGGTTAGTTTGCCGGCGGAACCGGCGTGGTGCCGGCCGGAGCCTGCATTGCAGGTTCGGCGGGCGCAGGCGCTGCCGGCGTCACGGGCTCGGCAGCGGGCGCCGCCGGTGTGGTGGTGGCAGCGGGCGCGACCGGCGCAGTCTCGGCCGGCGCAGCGGGCACGGCCAGGCTTGGATCGGCGGGCGCAGCAGGTGCGGCCGGCTCGGCAGGTGCAGGTACGGCCAGACCATCGCCGCCCTGGAGCTGGTTGAGTGCATCGAGCACGCTGGTGGGCGCTTCCACGCCGTCGGCGGCACGATCCAGGATCGATTGCGACCCACGATCAAGCTCGTTGAGAATTGTCAGCCCAATGGCCGTGGCAAAAAACAGCGTCGCCAGAATCGCAGTGGTCCGGGTCAACACGTTGGCCGAGCCGCGCGCGGTCATGAAGCCATTGCCGCCCCCGCCCATGCCCAGCGCACCGCCTTCGGAGCGCTGCATGAGGATGACGCCGATCAGCGCCAAAACGATCAGGAGGTAGGCAACGATAAGGACGTTCGCCATCAGAAATGATGTCCTTCAGTCAAAAGATGCGGCGTTCTACACGCCAAGGCGCACAATTGCCAGTCGCCTTGGCGGCTTTTTCGCTGCCGGTGGATCAAAGCGCAGAGATAATGGCGCCCAGGTCCTTCGCCAAGAGGCTGGCGCCCCCCACCAGCCCGCCATTGACGTTGGACAGGTGCAATATCTCGCGCGCATTGGCCGGCTTGAGCGAGCCGCCATAGAGAATCGGGGTGACCGCGCCCGCAGGCCCGAAGCGTTCGACCAGATGGGTGCGGATTGCCCCGTGCATCTCTTCGATATCTTGCGACGTAGGCGTGAGGCCCGTGCCGATGGCCCAGACCGGCTCATAGGCGATGACGACCTCACGGCCGATGCAGGCCTCGGGCAATGAACCGGCAAGTTGCGTCGCCACCACGGGAAGGGCCTGCCCCGCATCGCGCTGATCACGGGTTTCACCCACACACACGATAGGCAGGAGACCGGCATCGAGCGCCGCCGCGACCTTGGCCGCCACCAGGGCGTCGGTTTCCCCGTGGTCGGCACGCCGCTCGCTATGACCGAGAATGACCAGAGACGCCCCCGCATCGGCCAGCATCTGGGCACTGATATCGCCGGTATGGGCGCCCGAGACGGCAACATGGCAATCCTGCCCGCCCGTCGCGATACCCAGCGGGGCGGCCAGCGCGCTCACGGACGACAGCAGGGTTGCGGGCGGACAGATGCCTAACCTGACAGGCGCCGTGCCCTTGGAAAGAGCCTCCCCCAGCGCCGAAATCTCGGACAGCGCCGCGCGCAAGCCGTTCATTTTCCAGTTGCCCACGATCATGGGAGTGATTTGGCTGCTCACTTTGGCTGCTCCATATCTCTTGCTTCGAGGCGGAGATTGCCCTAACTCCCGCCGAACCGGTTTTCGCGTGCGACGCTGGCGCCACGTGCAAGCCAATAATATGTTGCGGCCTCGGGGATCAACCTCGAGCACATGGGATCGGACCTGTTTCATGCTGGACGGACTGCGCGCCTTCGCCAAGAGCCTGCCGGGTAAGATACTCGGCATCTTCCTGCTCATCGGGCTGGCCGGGTTCGGCCTGGAAAACGTTCTCAACTCCATCAGCGCCAATACCATTGCGCGCGTGGGCAATACCGACATCTCGGTGCGCGACTTCCAGCGCGCTTATCAAAGCCAGGTGAACGCCGCGGCCCAGCAGATCGGCAGCTACCCAACGCCCGAACAGGCGCTGGCCCTGGGCATCCCCTCGGCCGTGATTTCGCGGCTCGCCGCCGACACGGCGGTCAACGATCTGACCGCCGACATGAACCTGGGCGTGTCAGACGACCGGCTGGGCATCATGGTGCGCCAGGACCCTTCTTTCGGCAGCACGTTGGGCTCGTTTGATCGCAACACCTTCGTGCAGGTTCTGGCCCAGTCGGGCTTCACCGAGACCGAGTATTTCGACGGCCAGCGCAAGATGGCGCGCCGCCAGCAGTTCGCGCAAGGGATCTTTGCCGATGCGGCGGTGCCCGAAGTGGCCCAACAGATGATCGCACGCTATTCGGGCGATCGCCGGACCATCGATTATTTCGTGGTGAGCGATACGGCCCTGCCCCCGGTCGCCGAACCGACCGAAGAAGAGCTGGCCGCCTACCTCACCGAGAACCAGGCCGATTTTCGCACCGTGGAGCAGCGGCGCACGCAGCTGCTGGCGCTAACGCCCGAGCTTTTGGCCGAGACTATCGAGGTTTCGGACGAAGACGTCGCGGCAGAGTATGAACGCACCCGTGCCAATCGCACCGTGCCCGAGCGCCGCTTCATCCGGCAGGTGAACCTGGCAACGCCCGAGCTGATCGCGGCCTTCGAGGCAGGCCAGGCGGCAGGAACCGGTTTTGGCCAACTGCTGCAGGCAAACAATTTGACGGCCACCGACCTGGGCTTCAGGGCGCAGGCGGAGGTAACCGACCAGTCGCTGGCGCAGGCGGCATTCGGGCTCGAACCCGGCCAGTTCAGCATCATCCCCGGCATTGGCGGGCAACGCGCCGTGGCCGTGTCGGCAATCCAGCCCCAGAGCGAAATTCCGCTCGAAGAGGCCTCTGACGAAATTCGCCAGAGCCTTGCCGTGTCGCGCGCCCGCAACCAGTCTGCCGACGTGCTCGACCAGATCGAAGAACTTCGCGCGGCCTTCCAGCCGATCTCCGAGATCGCAAGCCGCTTCGGGCTCGATGTTTATGAGGCCGACGTGACGGCCCAAGGCAACGAACTTGCCATCATCCCCGGCGTGGAAGCTGCCGACCGGACCCGGATCGCCCAGGCGATCTTTGCTGCACAGCCCGAGCGCCTGGCTGCTACCATCTCGCTGGGCGCCAATCGCAATGTGTGGTTCGACCTGCAGGAAGTGGTGCCCGCCCGCGACCAGACCCTGGACGAGGTGCGCGAGCAGGTGGTTGCTGCCGTCACTGCCCAGCGCACCCGCGAGGCGTTGGACGCCGAGGTGGAGTCCATCCTCGATGCGCTGCGCTCCGGTACGCCCTTTGCTGACGTCGCCGCCAGCCGCAACCAGTTCCCTCAGCTTTCGCAGCCCTTCAACCGCAATGGCGACGGCTCGCCGGTGATCGACGGCCAGGTGGCTCAGGCGGCTTTTGCCGGCGGCGAAGGTCATATCGGTGCAGCCGAAAACGGCGATGGCGACCAGGTGGTGTTCCAGGTGGTCGAGATCGTGCCCAATGCCACGGCGTCCGATGAACGCACCCGCCAGTTCGTGGCGGAGTCGGTGCGCAACAACATCTATGCCGAATTCGTCACTGGGCTGCGCGACCAGGCAGGGCTGCGCATCAACCAGGAAGCGCTGAACCAGACGCTCGCGCTCAACTCCGGCACGGGCCTCTAAGGCAAATGAGCACAATCGACCAGTTCGAGCGCTTTTCGCAAGGTTACGAGGCGGGCCGCTCGCAGATCGTGTACCGGCGGGTGGTGGCCGACCTGGAAACGCCCATTGGCACCTATCTCAAGCTGGCCGCAGGCCGCACCAACACCTTCCTGCTCGAATCGGTGCAGGGGGGCACGACCAAGAGCCGCTATTCCATCATCGGACTCGAGCCGGACCTGCTGCTCAAGGTGGCCGACGGTAAGGCCAGCATCAACCGTTCGGCGGCCTATGACGTCGACGCCTTCGAACCGGTGGCGGCTAGCCCGCTGATCGCGCTGCGCGAACTGGTGGCAGAGAGCCAGATCGACGTGCCCGAGGGTATTCCGCCGCAATCGGCCGGGATTTACGGCTATCTGGGCTACGAAATGGTGCGCTACATGGAGCACCTGCCCAACCCCAATCCCGATACTCTGGGCTTGCCAGAGGCGCTTTTGATGCGCCCCTCGCTGCTGGCCATCTACGACACGCTGCGCGACGAGCTTTATCTCACCGCGCCGGCCTACGTGAAAACCGGGATTACGGCCAAGCTGGCTTTCGAGGCGGCCCAATCGCGGATCGATGATGCCGTGGCCCGGCTCAACCGCGCCCTACCCCTGCCCTCGGAGATTCCCGAACCCGGTGCGGTGGCGGTGCACAGCAACACCAGCCGCGACGACTATTTCGCCATGGTGGAAAAGGCGCGCGACTATATCCGGGCCGGCGACATCTTTCAGGTGGTGCTCAGCCAGCGTTTCGAGACCGATTTCAAGCTGCCGCCCACGGCGCTCTATCGGGCTCTGCGCCGCACCAACCCCTCGCCCTATATGTATTTCCTCGATTTCGGCAGCTTTGCGGTGGCCGGATCGAGCCCTGAAATCCTGGTGCGGGTAGACAAGGGTGAAGTCACTATCCGGCCGATAGCCGGCACGCGCAAGCGCGGCGCCACCCCGGCGCGCGACAAGGAGATGGCCGACGAACTGCTCAGCGATCCAAAGGAGCTGGCCGAGCACCTGATGCTGCTCGATCTGGGTCGCAACGACGTCGGTCGGGTGGCCAAGATCGGCTCGGTCAAGGTGACCGACAAGTTCTTCCTCGAATACTATTCCCACGTCATGCACATCGTTTCCAATGTGGTGGGCGTGCTCGATCCGAAATATGATTTCGTCGATGCGCTGAGCGCGGGCTTTCCGGCCGGCACGGTGTCGGGGGCGCCCAAGGTGCGCGCCATGGAAATCATCGACGAGCTCGAGACCCATCGGCGCGGCATTTATGGCGGCTGCGTCGGCTATTTCGGCGCCGACGGCACCATGGACACCTGCATCGTGCTGCGCACCGGCATCGTGGCCAATCAAAAGCTATACGTGCAGGCGGGCGCCGGCATCGTAGCCGACAGCAAGCCGGAGCTCGAACAGCTCGAATGCGAGAACAAGGCACGGGCCCTGTTCAGTGCCGCCGAGGAAGCGCTACGCTATGCGGGCGAAGCCGGGATTGGCCAATGAAAACCCTCGTCATCGATAACTACGACAGCTTCACCTACAACCTCGTACACTATCTGGGCGAATTGGGTGCCGAGCCTGTGGTGGCACGCAACGACAAGATCTCGCTCGACGAGATCGAAGCCATGGCCCCCGAGGCCATCGTGCTCTCGCCCGGGCCCTGCACCCCCAACGAGGCCGGGATCTGCCTGGCGGTCATCGAGCGCTTCAGCCAAACCACGCCGATCCTGGGCGTATGCCTGGGGCACCAGGCCATTGGCCAGGCCATGGGCGGTGACGTGGTGCGTGCGCCTGCCCTGATGCACGGCAAGACCAGCGCCATCAGTCACACCGGCAAGGGGCTGTTCCGCGGCCTCAACTCCGGATTCGAGGCGACGCGCTACCACTCGCTGATCGTCAAGTCCGATACGCTTCCCGAAACGCTCGAAGTGACGGCATCGACCGATGACGGGCTGATCATGGGCCTGCAGCATCGCACGCTGCCGGTGCACGGGGTGCAGTTTCATCCCGAAAGCATCGCTTCGGAAAACGGGCATGCGCTGCTACAGAACTTCCTCAACCTGGCGCGTACGTTCAACGCGGGAAAGGCCGCGTGATGGACATCAAGGCAGCGCTCGACAAAATTGCCCAGGGCCGGGATCTGGCCGGCGAGGAAATGCGCGGCGTGATGAATATCATCATGTCCGGGGAGGCGACGCAGGCCCAGATCGGCGCCTTCCTGATGGGCATGCGCGTCAAAGGCGAGTCGGTGGGCGAGATTGCTGCGGCCGTCTCCATTCTGCGCGAGCGCATGGTGCGGGTGGATGCCCCCGCGGACGCCATCGATATCGTGGGCACGGGCGGTGATGGCTCGGGCACGCTCAACATCTCTACCGGCACGGCCATCGTGGTAGCGGCGGCGGGTGTGCCGGTGGCCAAGCACGGCAATCGGGCGCTCTCGTCCAAATCGGGTTCCTCACAGGCGCTCGAGGCGCTGGGCGTCAAGCTCGACCTGACCCCCGAGGCGATCAGCCAGTGCATCGTCCACGCCAATATCGGCTTCATGTTCGCCCCCCAGCACCACCCTGCCATGCGGCATGTGGGTCCGGCGCGCGCCGAAATGGGCACACGTACCATGTTCAACCTGCTCGGCCCGCAGGCCAATCCGGCCGGCGTGCGGCGCTATATGCTGGGTGTCTACGCGGCCGACTGGGTGGAGCCGGTCGCCGCCGCGCTTTTAGCCAATCGCGCCATTTCGGCCTGGGTGGTGCACGGCAGCGATGGGCTCGATGAAATCACCACCACGGGACCGAGCTTTGTGGCCTCGATCCGGGACGGCAACCTGACCAGTTTCGAAGTGACGCCCGAGCAGGCCGGCCTGCCGCGGGCGCGGCCCGAAGACCTGTTGGGTGGCGATCCGGACTACAATGCGGCGGCTCTTCGCGCCATGCTGGCGGGCACGCCCTCACCCTATCGCGACATCGTCATGCTCAATGCGGCGGCGGCCTTCATAGTGGCCGGCAAGGTGGACGATCTGGCCACGGGCGTCGCCCTGGCGCGCCAGACCATCGAGTCGGGCGCCGCACGGGCAACCCTGGCCAAGCTCGTGAGTGCCTCGAATGGACAGGATCTATGAGCGATATTCTAACCCGCATCGAAGCCTATAAGCGCGAGGAAATCGCAGCTGCTAAGGAAAAGCACCCCTGGGAAGAGGTCGTGGCCCGGGCCCACGACGCCCCGCCGGTGCGCCCTTTCCTCGGAGCGCTCAAGGCCCGCCGTGCCAAGGGCGAGATTGCGCTGATTGCCGAAGTGAAGAAGGCCAGCCCCTCCAAGGGTCTGATCCGCGCCGATTTCAACCCCACACAGATTGCGATGGACTACGAAACGGCGGGGGCCACGTGTCTTTCCGTGTTGACCGATGGGCCTTCCTTTCAAGGGTCGCCCGACTATCTCATCGCCGCGCGTGCCGCGACAAGGCTGCCGGTGCTCCGCAAGGATTTCCTGTTTGAAACCTATCAGGTGGCCGAGGCGCGCGCCTGGGGTGCCGACTGCATCCTGATCATCCTGGACGCCGTCGGCGACGACACGGCACGCTTCCTGCTCGACGCGGCGGCCGAATGGAAGATGGATGCGCTGGTGGAAGTGCACAACCAGATCGAGCTCGACCGGGCCCTGGGCCTGGGGGTCAATTTCATCGGCATCAACAACCGCAACCTGCGCACCTTCGAGACCACCATCGTCACCTCGCTCAACCTCTCGGTGGGCGTGCCCAAAGACGTGCATCTGGTTTCCGAAAGTGGCATCGTGACGCCCGAGCACATCCAGACCCTGCGCGAGGCTGGCATCGGCACCTTCCTGATCGGGGAAAGCCTGATGCGCCAGAGCGACGTGGTGGCCGCCACCCGGCGCCTGCTCGACACCAACCGGATGGGAGCCGATGCCTGATCAAGGCCCCCTCACCCACCTCAATGCGCGCGGTGAGGCCCATATGGTGGATATCGGCGACAAGGCCGCGACGCGCCGCCGCGCCGTGGCCCAGGCGGTGCTGAGCGCCACGCCGCAGACCATCGAGACCCTCTTGGGCGATACGCTCAGGAAGGGCGATGCCCTGGCCGTGGCGCGCGTGGCCGGCATCATGGCGGCCAAGAAGACCTCGGACCTCATTCCCCTGTGCCACCCGCTGGCGCTGAGCAAGGTGGCAATCGAGATCGTGCCGCAAGATGGCGGCCTGCTGATCCTGGCCACGGCGGAAACCACCGGCCCCACGGGCGTTGAAATGGAAGCCCTCACCGCCGCTTCGGTGACCGCGCTGACGCTCTACGACATGGCCAAGGCCATGGACCGGGCCATGCGCGTGGACGGGCTGTGCCTGGTTGAAAAGACCGGCGGCAAATCTGGCGATTACAGGAAACCATGACCCTACTTCCCGTCGAAGACGCGCTGGGGCGGATCTTTGCCAAGGTGCCGCGCCCGCAGGCCGAAACGGTGCCGCTGGACCAGGCACGCGACCGGGTTCTTGCCGCTGCGCTGCTCGCCCGCCACAACCAGCCGCCCTTCGATTCTAGCGCCATGGACGGCTATGCAGTGCGGGCCCAGGACGTGGTGCCGAACCAGCCGCTCAAGCTGATCGGCACGGCCCAGGCCGGCCAGCGCTTCGTGGGCCTGATGGGCCCTGGCCAATGCGTGCGCATTTTCACCGGCGCGCCAATGCCCATCGGCGCCGACAGCGTCATCATGCAGGAAGAGGCCACCCCCCACGGCAATGCCATCAGCTTTGCCCAGACGCCGGCTGTGGGCCGCAGCGTGCGCAAGACCGGCAACGACTTTGCGCGCGGCCAGGAATTGCTGGCGCCCGGCACCCAGCTTACCCCTGCCGCCCTGTCGCTGGCCGCGGCGGCCAATCAGCCCAGCGTGACCGTGGCCCGCCGCCTGCGCATCGCACTTCTGGCCACCGGCGACGAACTGGTGCAGCCGGGCACATCACTTGGCCCCGACCAGATCGTTGCCTCAAACAGCTTCGGCCTCTCGGCCATGCTCGCCCCCTATGCCGAGCGCATCATGGACCTGGGCATCGTGCGCGACGACAAGGCGGCAATCGACGCTGCGCTGTTGCGCGCCATCGATGCCGGAGTGGACGTGATCGTCACCACCGGCGGGGCCAGCGTGGGTGAGCGCGATCTGGTGCGCGAAGTGATGCTCGATCTGGGCGTGGCGCTCGATTTCTGGCGCATCGCCATGCGCCCGGGCAAGCCGCTGATGTTTGGCACGCGCGGCAAGACGCTGGTTTTCGGGTTGCCGGGCAATCCTGTATCAGCCCTCGTCACCGCCAGCGTCTTCATCCGCCCGGCGCTGCGCAAATGGCTGGGCGTGACCAACCCCACCGGGCCCATGTTGCGGCTGCCGCTGCTCGACGCGATCCCCGCCAACACTGCCCGCCGCCACTTTCTGCGCGCCCGCATCGTGACGCCGGAGACGGGCATGACGTCGGTCGATCCGATCACCGAGACCGACAGCGCCCACACCTCCTCGCTCGCCAGTGCCGACGCCCTGATCATTCAGCCCGAGAACGATCCGGGTCAGCCTGCCGGAACTTATGTGGATGTAATCCGGCTCGAAGGGTTTTAACGATCCCTTAACATTCGCCCCTGCCGTCTGCGCCCTTGCGGAACATAACTGGAACACTTAAGATCGTTCAGTCTTTGTTCCGAATCTGAGGTGGGCCGATGCTGACGCGAAAGCAACATGAGTTGCTCATGTTCATCCATGAGCGGATGAAGGAGAGCGGCATCCCCCCCTCCTTCGATGAAATGAAGGATGCGTTGGACCTCAAGTCCAAGTCTGGCATCCATCGGCTGATCACGGCGCTCGAAGAGCGCGGCTTTATTCGACGTCTGCCCAATCGGGCGCGGGCTCTCGAAGTGGTCAAGCTGCCCGATTCGATGAATCCCGTGCTGGGCGGGCGCCGGGCCCGGTTTGAGCCCAATGTGATCGAAGGCAATCTGGGCAAGGCGACCCCGCCACCGGCACGCCCCACCCCCGAACTGGCCCTGGACCCGGGTCGCCCGGTTTCGGTGCCGGTCATGGGTCGCATTGCGGCTGGCGTCCCCATCGCAGCCATACAGACCCACTCCCATACCATCACCGTGCCGCCCGAAATGCTTGGTGCGGGCGAGCATTTCGCACTCGAAGTGCGTGGCGATTCCATGATCGAGGCCGGGATCTTCGATGGCGATACGGTGCTCATCCGCAAGCAGGATTCGGCTGGCTCCGGCGAGATCGTGGTAGCGCTGGTGGACGATGAGGAGGCAACGCTGAAGCGGTTGCGCCGCAAGGGCAATTCCGTCGCCCTCGAGGCGGCGAACCCGGCCTATGAGACGCGCATCTTCGGGCCAGACCGCGTGAAAGTGCAAGGCCGTTTGGTGGGGCTGCTGCGCAAGTATTAAGGCAGCGCGCGGCGTTGCTTTAGCTCGTGAGGTCGAGCCCGGGCGGTTGGATCAAGACCGACCGCATTGGGAGAGATTGGACTTGATCGTCGAGCGACGTGCGTGAATGCCGCAGGCAACCGCGCCATTCGGGCGCAGTCAGACCCCTAGTGGCCAGGACGCCGCGCCTATAGATTAGCCTTGTATAGAACGGCGAGGGCGAGATGGTCGACGGCTTGAACGCAGAAATCCTGGCACGGATACAATTTGCCTTTACCGTGTCGTTTCACTTCATCTTCCCAGCCTTTTCCATCGGGCTGGCGAGTTTTCTTGCCGTATTGAATGCCCTCTGGCTGATCCGGAAAGATCAAGCCTATCTCAGATTGTTCGAGTACTGGAAGACCATCTTCGCCATTACCTTCGGCATGGGCGTGGTGTCGGGCATCGTCATGAGCTACCAGTTCGGCACCAACTGGGCCGAATTTTCCGACAAGGCGGGGCCGGTGATCGGCCCGCTGATGGGCTATGAGGTGCTCACGGCTTTTTTCCTCGAGGCTGGCTTCCTGGGCATCATGCTGTTTGGCCGCAACCGCGTCGGGCCGGGCCTGCACATGTTTGCGACGGCCATGGTGGCGCTGGGCACGCTGATGTCGGCCACCTGGATCCTCTCGGCCAATAGCTGGATGCAGACGCCTGCGGGCTTTGCCATTGCCGAGAACGGCCAGTTCGTGCCGGTCGATTGGCTGGCCATCATCTTCAATCCGTCTTTCCCCTATCGCCTGGTGCACACGGTGCTGGCCGCCTTCCTGACCACTGCCTTCGCGGTTGGGGCGGTGGGCGCCTATCACCTGCGCAAGGACAAGACCAACCGGCAGGCCAAGGTCATGTTCTCCATGGCAATGTGGATGGCAGCCCTGGTCACTCCGCTCCAGATCGTAGCGGGAGACTTCCATGGCCTTAATACGCTCGAACATCAGCCAGCAAAAATCGCGGCCATGGAGGGCCATTACGAGAGCCATGACGGCGCGCCGCTGATCCTGTTCGGCATCCCCGACGATGAGGCCGAAACGACCCATTTTGCGATCGAGATTCCCAAGCTCGGATCGCTGATCCTGACGCATGAGCTCGACGGCAGGATCGAAGGTCTCAAGGCTTTCCCGAAAGACGAACGTCCCAACGCGCTCATCCCGTTTTTCACCTTTCGCATCATGGTAGGCCTGGGCTTTTTGATGCTGGGCGTGGGGCTGTGGTCACTCTGGGCCCGCTATCGCGGCACGCTTTACGACAATCCCTGGCTGCATCGGGCAGCGCTCGCCATGGGGCCATCGGGCTTTGTTGCGGTGCTGGCGGGCTGGTACACCACCGAAACCGGCAGGCAGCCTTTCACCGTTTATGGGCTCTTGCGCACCAGCGAGAGCCTTTCGCCGGTGGATGCTCCGGCAGTAGGCGCCTCGCTGCTGGCGTTTATCGTCGTCTACTTCATCGTTTTTGGGGCCGGAGTTTTCTACCTCTTCCGGCTGATGCGGCGCCGGCCCGAGGGTGAGCATCCAGAGCTTACCGATGGCCCGACGCGTACTGCCGGTATCAACCCCGGCCCGGCCATGGACACACCGTTGGGAGATGGCGCTCATGGAGCTTGACCTGCCGTTCATCTGGGCCGGCCTGATTGCCTTTGCCGTGCTCGCCTATGTCGTACTCGACGGGTTCGACCTGGGCATAGGCATCCTCTTTCCTGCCTTCCCGCACCGCCACGATCGCGATGTGATGACCAATAGCGTCGCGCCGGTGTGGGACGGCAACGAGACCTGGCTGGTACTGGGCGGTGGTGGCCTGATGGCGGTGTTTCCACTGGCCTATGCCACCGTGCTGCCCGCGCTTTATATCCCGCTGATCCTGATGCTGCTGGGCCTGATCTTTCGCGGGGTGGCCTTTGAATTCCGCTGGCGCACCGAGCGGTGGCGCACCGTGTGGGACCGCGGCTTTTTCGTAGGCTCGACCCTGGCGGCCTTCACCCAGGGCATCGCGCTGGGCGCCCTGGTGCAGGGCATCGCCATTTCGGGCCGCGCCTATGCGGGCGGTTGGTGGGACTGGCTTACCCCGTTTTCGGTGTTGACAGGTGTAGGCGTGGTGGTTGGCTATGCGCTTTTGGGCGCAACGTGGCTCAACCTCAAGACGGTAGGCGAGTTGCAGGCGCGCGCCCGACGCATCGCGATGGTCACCGGAGCCGCCACCCTGCTTTTCATCGGCGCCGTGAGCCTGTGGACCCCGTTCATCAACGGCATCTATTTCGAGCGGTGGTTCGTCTGGCCCACGGCCGTGTTTTCCTTTGGTGTACCGCTGCTTCTGGCCGGATGCGCTTTTGCGCTGTGGCACGGGCTGACCACGGACAAGCACCTGCAGCCGTTCCTTGCGGCGCTGGGTCTGTTCATCCTCAGCTTTGCCGGCATCGGCATCAGCTTTTATCCCTATATCGTGCCCGGTGCCCTCACCATCGCCGAGGCAGCGGCACCCGATGCCTCGCTGAGCTTCCTTTTGGTCGGTGCCGTGATCCTCATCCCCATCATACTGGCTTATACCGGCTATGCTTACTGGGTGTTCCGAGGCAAGATCGACCCGCATGAGGGCTATCACCACTGATGGCGAAGGCACCGCATTGGGGTCGGCGGCTGGCCTGGTTTGTTGGGTTGTGGCTGGCCGGGGTGGGCGTTGTGACCTGCCTTGGCCTTCTGATCAGGCTCGCGCTGACATAGGAGAGACACGGGCCCACTGATGCGACCGAGCCCGTTTCTGCTTGGGAAATCTGGCGCCGGGCGGTCCAAACGCACCCTTCTGCCGTAGTGGTGAACTGGCGTTGCATGCCCTCCGGCTCGGCGTCGGATATTTACGGTCAAGGAGCATAGAATGGACCGCACGGCTCTGGTCTGGTTTCGCAACGATCTGCGCCTGCGGGACAACCCGGCGCTCACCGCCGCGATCAAGACCGGGTCGCCGGTGGTGGCACTGTACGTGCACGAGAGTGACAAGGGCGTGCGACCGATTGGGGCCGCGGCGCGATGGTGGCTTCACCATAGTCTAAACGATCTGGCGCAAGGCCTGGCCAAACTTGGTATTCCCTTGAGGGTAAGTGTAGGGGCGGCTCAGGCGGAGGTCACCGGAGCTGTGCAGGACGCCTATAGCGCCTCGGTCTTTTGGAACCGCCGTTATGCGCCCGGCGAACGGTCCGTCGACACGGCCATCAAGACGGCATTGACCCGCGACGGCGTCGAGGTGCAGAGCTTTGCGGCCAACGTCCTGGTCGAGCCTCACACCATGTCGACCGGCCAGGGCAACCCCTATTCGGTCTATACCCCATTCTGGAAGTCATTGCGCGTACAGGACATCAACCGGCCCTTGCCACTGCCCAGGGCTCATAGTGGGGCCATTCCTCCCAAGAAGGTCGATGCCGACTATCGCGCGCCCCATTGGAGCGAAAAGTTCGATGGGCTTTGGGCCATCGGCGAGGCGGGTGCGCATCGGGTGCTTGAGCGCTTCCTGGACGGTCATGTGCGCGACTATCCGCAAGCGCGGGATATTCCAGCCAAGGATGGCACGTCGCGGCTTTCGCCGCATCTGCGCTTTGGCGAGATCAGTCCCCGGCAAATCTGGCATGCGGGACAATCCCTGGCCGCGCGCGAGCCGGAACTGGCGGGGCCCATCGACAAGTTTCTGTCCGAGCTGGGTTGGCGCGAGTTCAACTACAACCAGCTTTACCATCGCGACGACATCGCCACGGTTCCCATGCAAGCCAAGTATGCTGAGATGCCTTGGGAAAGCGCGACAGACAAGCTCGAACGTTGGCAGAGGGGCCAGACGGGTTTCCCCATTGTGGATGCCGGCATGCGCGAGCTTTGGGCGACGGGCTATATGCACAACCGGGTTCGCATGCTGGTCGCTTCCTTGCTGAGCAAGAACATGCTGATCGACTGGCGGCTGGGCGAGCAGTGGTTCTGGGATACGCTGATGGATGCTGACGTGGCCAACAATCCGGGCAATTGGCAGTGGGTGGCAGGGTCTGGGTTGGATGCCTCCCCCTATTTCCGCATCTTCAATCCGGTGACGCAGGGCAACCGGTTCGATGGGGAAGGCGACTATGTGCGCCAATGGGTGCCCGAACTTACAGATTTACCCGATGCCCATGTGCACAGCCCGTCCGAGGCGCCTGCGTCGGTGCTGCGCGCGGCGGGTGTGAAACTGGGCGAGACCTATCCGGAGCCCATCGTGGACCTCAAAGCCACGCGGCAGCGCGCGCTGGAGGCTGCGGCAGCGCTGTGAGTCGCACCGCTTGCGCTGCTGGAGCTCGGCCCCAAGGAACCAGATTGCGGCATAAGCGCTTGAGAGGGTGATCCATTTCGGCAGGTTGCAGCGCCGAGCACATCCATTCCCTGCCTGGGGTTTAGCTCTTGTGAGGGGATGCCTCCACGCCTACCTTCTGGCACCCCATTCGATTTCAAAAGCAGCTCATGACCCGCCACAAAGACGTTCTTGCCGCCATCGGGAACACCCCGCTGATCCGCCTCAATCGTGTATCGGAGGCGACGGGGTGCGAGATCTGGGGCAAGGCGGAGTTCCTCAACCCGGGTCAGTCGGTGAAAGATCGGGCGGCCCTCTATATCGTGCGGGACGCAGTGGCGCGCGGTGCATTGCGCCCTGGGGGCACGATTGTGGAGGGCACGGCGGGCAATACCGGCATCGGGTTGTCTCTGGTTGCCAATGTGCTGGGCTTTCGCTCGGTGATCGTGATCCCCGAGACCCAGAGCCAGGAAAAGAAGGACGCGCTGCGCCTCTACGGTGCCGAGCTGATCGAGGTGCCCGCCAAGCCCTATCGCGACCCCAACAACTACGTAAAAATTTCGGGCCGGCTGGCCGAGAAACTGGCGCGTGAGCTGCCGGGCGGAGCCATCTGGGCCAACCAGTTCGACAATATCGCCAACCGGCAGGCGCATGTGGAAACCACCGGCCCCGAGATTTTCGCCCAGACCGATGGCAAGGTGGATGCGTTCATCTGCTCGGTCGGCTCAGGCGGCACGCTGGCGGGCACGGCCGAGGCGCTGCGCGCGCGCAACAAGGACGTCAAGATCGGCCTGGCCGATCCAGAGGGCGCCGCGCTCTATAATTATTACGCCCATGGCGAGCTGAAATCGGCGGGCGACTCGATCACCGAGGGTATCGGCCAGGGCCGCATCACGGCCAATCTGCAGGATCTGCGCGTAGACTTCCCCTATCAAATCCCCGATAGCGAGGCCCTGCCCTATGTGTTCGACCTGCTCGAGCACGAAGGCTTGTGCCTGGGCGGTTCGAGTGGCATCAACATTGCCGGAGCTGTGCGCATGGCGCGTGAGCTGGGACCGGGCAAGACCATCGTGACCATATTGTGCGACTACGGTAGTCGTTACCAGTCCAAGCTGTACAATCCGCAATTCCTGCGCGCCAAGGGCCTGCCGGTGCCGCAATGGTTGACGCGCGAACCCACTGTGGACGTCGGCGCCGTGCTAGCACCGCACGAAGGCTAAGTGATGTTCGGCATTGGCGGCTTGCTCGAAGGCCTGTTTCCCGACCGGCTGGTTTTCAATGTCATCGTTTATGCCAACTATTTGCTGGCCCTTGCCTGCGCCATTCGGGAAATCCGGCGGTCGCGCACATCTCAGGGCTCGATCGCCTGGCTGTTGTCGCTGGTATTGCTGCCCTTCCCCACGACGCTGCTCTATCTGGTTTTCGGCCTCAAGGGCTTTGACGATTATGCGCAGCTGCAAACCCATAGCGGGCGCGTGCTGCGCCTGGCACGCGCCAAGCAGCTTTCGCTGCTCGACCAGCCCTCGAGCGAACAATGGCCGGTGCTGGCCAATGTTTCGCAGCTGCCATTTCTGGGTGGCAATGGCGCGACGCTGCTGATCGACGGCGACGCGACGTTTGCCTCGATGCTGGATGGCATTTCCCGGGCCAAGACCTCGATATTGGCGCAGTTTTACATCGTGCGCGAGGACGGCATCGGCACCGAGTTTGCCGATCGGCTGATCGAGAGAGCCCAGGCCGGCGTGGACGTGCATCTGCTCTATGACGATGTGGGCAGTTTCTGGATGTCGCGGGCCTATAAGAAGCGGCTGCGCGATGCCGGCGTGAAAGTGGCCAGCTTCAACCAGCGGCACCGGTATCTTCGGCTCTATGGTCCGACCCGCATCAACTATCGCAGCCATCGCAAGATCGTGGTGGTGGACGGGCAGGAAGCCTGGGTGGGCGGGCTCAATGTGGGCGACGAGTATCTGGGGCGGGACCCCAATTTTGGCCGCTGGCGCGACACGCATGTGCATGTGGTCGGCCCGGCAGCTCTCGCGTGCGGCGTCACCTTCCGCGAGGACTGGCATTGGGCCACCGGAGAAGCGCTGGACCAGCAGGTGCCCAGCCCCGTGCCTCATGGCGGCGACCAACCGGTGCTGGTGATGGCCACCGGCCCAGCCGACAAGCTCGAGGACTGCTCGATTGCCTTTACCGAGGTGATCGCAGCGGCGCGCGAGCGGCTGTGGATCGTCAGCCCCTATTTCGTGCCCGATGTGGACTTGCAGACCGCGCTTTATGCAGCCGCGCTGCGCGGCGTTGATGTGCGCGTGCTGTTGCCGGCCAAGCCAGACCATCGCTTGGTGTGGCTGGCAAGCAATGCGCACGCCAACACCATGGTCGACCATGGCATTTCGGTCTACCGCTACACGGCGGGCTTTTTGCACCAGAAGGTTATCCTGGTGGACGACAAGATCGCAGGGGTGGGCACGGTCAATTTCGACAACCGCTCTTTCCGCATCAATTTCGAGCTGACGCTGTGGTTTACCGCCGAGAGCATGGTTGCCGATGTGGCGCGCATGCTCACCACCGATTTCCGGAGCGCCCAACGAGTGACGCCTGAAGAACTGCGCCAGCAATCCTGGGCCTTCCGGCTGATCAGCCAGAGCGCACGGCTCTTCTCGCCCATCCTCTGAACTTTTCGGATTTTTCTTCATGACCATCATGCTGTTTCGGAACGATGCTTACCTGGACCAGACCCCAGCGCGGGTCGAGGCGGTAACCCAGGACGGCAGCATCATGCTGGACCAGACGGTGTTTTATGCCACTTCGGGCGGCCAGCCGGGCGATGTGGGCATGCTGACCTTGGACGATGGCCGACAGATCGCAATCGAAAACACCGTGCATCCGGGCGGCGACAAGCTGCGCATCGCTCACGTACCGGCTGCCGGGCAGGATTTGCCCGTGGTGGGTGCAGCGGTGCTGGCCGCAATCGACTGGCCACGGCGCCACCGGCTGATGCGCATGCACACTGCTCTACACCTGCTGTCGGTAGCCATGCCCTATCCGGTCACCGGCGGCTCGATCGGAGCGGACAAGGGGCGGCTCGATTTCGCCATGCCCGAGGCCCCGGGCGACCTGGCCCAGGTGGAAGCCGAGCTCAACGCTTACGTGGCGGCCGATTTGCCGGTCTCGAGCGAGTGGATCAGCGACGAAGAGATGGCGGCAAAGGCCGAGCTGATCAAGACCATGAAGGTCAAGCCGCCCATGGGCCAAGGCCGTGTAAGGCTGGTGCGGATCGGGGAGATCGACCTGCAGCCCTGTGGGGGCACCCATGTGCGCAGCACCGGCGAGATCGGGCCGCTCAAACTGGGCAAGCTGGAAAACAAGGGCGCGCAGAACAAACGGCTGAGCCTGTTGTTCGCCTGATCCTCAGCGAATGGGGGGGGCGTAGAGCAGCCCCCCTTGCGTCCACAGCGCGTTCTGGCCGCGCAGCAGCCCTGCTCCGGTTCCCGAGCCGAAGTGGCGCTCGAAGATTTCACCGTAATTGCCCACTTCGCGGATGACCGCCTTCATAAAATCGGGAGCGAGCCCCAAAGCCGTGCCGTAATCGCCTTCCAACCCCAGGAAGCGGCGAATGGCGTTGGTGCGCACGGATGACAGGGCATCGACATTGATCGAGGACACACCCAGTTCCTCGGCATTGATCAGGGCATAGAGGGTCCAGCGCACGATGTTGTACCACTCATCGTCGCCTTCACGCACCACGGGGCCGAACGCCTCCTTGGAGATGCGTTCTGGCAGCACGCGATGGTTGGGGGCATCGGGCAGCGAGCGGCGAATGGCGTGCAGCCAGCTTACCGGCGCCGAAACCGCGCTGCACAGCCCTGCCGCATAGGCCACGCGCAAATCCTCGCGGTCCTCATAGAGCACCTCGGCATAGGGCGTTTGCGTGAGAAAAAAGAACTCGCGCATGTTGAGAATGTCGTCGCCCCCATCCAGCACACAGACAGGAATGTCCGACAATTCGAACGCCGAAACGACGTTGAGCGTTTGGGGCACCAGAAAGCCCTGACCATCAAAGAACAGCGGCCCCACATAGCGTACGCCATAGGCGGTATCGCGCCGCATGGTCCAGGCGCCATTGCGGGCGATCACGTCGACGGCGCCGGTCTGCAACAGGGCAAAGCGGGCATCGCCCGAGAGCGGGCGAAAATCGATCTTGCTGGAATCTCCGAAAACAGCTGCGGCGATGGCGCGGCAGAAATCCACATCGAACCCAGACCACAGGCCTTCCGAATTGCGTTGGGCGAAGCCGGGAAGCGGATCGCTTGACGCGCACACGACGCTGCCGCGCGCGCGGACCGCCTCCAAGGTTGGCCCGGCCAAAGCCCAGGCCGTAGTCAGCGCCAGACTCGTTGCTGCAGTGATTGCGGCCAGCCAAGCACGGCATGACGCCCAAGAATGTCTGGCCACGCGCCGCTCCCTGATCCCTGGGGCCATATTGGCACGACCGGCGTCATGGTCAAGAACGCGGCGAGATTTCCCGCCGCGTCCTGGCAGTCCCTAGTGCAGGATCTGACTCAAAAAGAGCTTGGTGCGCTCGTGCTGGGGATTGGAGAAGAACGCCTCAGGCTCGTTCTGCTCGATGATCTGGCCCTGATCCATGAAGATCACGCGATTGGCCACTTGCCGGGCAAAACCCATCTCGTGGGTGACGCACAGCATGGTCATGCCTTCTTCGGCCAGGTTCACCATCACGTCGAGCACTTCCTTGATCATCTCGGGATCAAGGGCCGAAGTCGGCTCATCGAACAGCATGATCTTGGGGTTCATGCACAGGGAGCGGGCGATGGCCACGCGCTGCTGCTGCCCGCCCGAGAGCTGGCCGGGATATTTCTTGGCCTGCTCGGGGATCTTGACGCGCTCGAGATAGTGCATGGCGGTTTCCTCGGCCTTGGCCTTGGGAATGCCGCGCACCCAGATGGGGGCCAGCGTAAGGTTCTGCAGAATGGTCAGGTGTGGGAACAGGTTGAAGTGCTGGAACACCATGCCGACTTCGCGGCGCACCTCGTCGATGCGCTTGATGTCGGAGGTGAGTTCCACCCCATTGACCACGATCTGGCCTTCCTGATGCTCCTCTAAGCGGTTGATACAGCGAATGAGCGTGGACTTGCCCGAGCCAGAGGGGCCGGCGATGACGATGCGCTCGCCCCTCATGACCTTGAGGTTGATGTCGCGCAGAACGTGAAAATCGCCATACCACTTGTGCATGTCCACGATATCGACGGCGACGTCCTTGGTGGAAACCTCCATGTGCCTGGCCTTGGCAGGCGCGGTCGCGATGTCGGTCATCATTTACCTCTTATGGCCGGTATCGAGCCGGCGCTCCATGAATTGCGAATAGCGGGACATGGCAAAACAGAAGACCCAGAAGATCATGCCCGCAAAGATATAGCCCGTCACGGCCTGGTTGGGAGACTGCCAGTTGGTGTCGGCATTGGCGCTTTTCACCGTGTTGAGCAGCTCGAAGATGCCGATGATCGAAACCAGCGAGGTGTCCTTGAACAGCGCGATGAAATTGTTCACGATGCCCGGGATCACGTGCTTGAGCGCCTGGGGCAGGATGATCAGGAACATGCGTTTCCAATAGCTCAGTCCCAGCGAGGCGCCAGCTTCGTACTGGCCGCGCGGCAGGGCCTGCAGACCGCCACGCACCACCTCGGCCACATAGGCGGCTTCGAAGAGGATGATGCCCACCAACGCGCGCAGCAGCTTGTCGATCGTGGTGCCCTGCGGCAGGAACAGGGGCAGCATGATCGAGGCCATGAACAGGATGGTGATCAGCGGCACGGCGCGCCAGAGTTCGATAAACGAGATGGAGAACCATTTGATCACCGGCAGGTTGGATTGCCGTCCCAAGGCCAGCAGGACGCCGATGGGGAACGAGCAGATGATGCCAACCAGCGACAGGATCAGCGTAACGGTCAGCCCACCCCAATTGTCCGAGGGGACGACCGGCAAGCCGAACACACCGCCTGCGAGCAAGAAATAGGACACCACCGGATAGACGATGAAGAACAGCAGGGCATTGACGCGCTTGTAGGGCACGCCGGGCCAGAGCAACGGGGTCAGCAGCAGCGCTCCGAACAGGAACACCAGGTTGACGCGCCAATACTCTTCGGCCGGATAGAAGCCGTAGATGAAGAAATTGATACGCGCCCCGATATAGGCCCAACAGGCGCCGGCATTGGCGACGCGGCACGCCTCGCCGTTCTCGGCCTGGAACACGGCGTTGCCGAGCAGGAAGCCATAGAGCGGCGGCACGATCCAGAACAGAAATGCCATGGCCAGGACGGTCATGATCGTGTCGGCGGGGGTGGCGAACAGCTTGACCCGCATCCAGCCGATTATGCCGGTGGTGCTGCCCGGTGCCGGGCGCGCCGGCACCATCTGGGTGCGAATGAAGGATGTGCTCATGGGCTCGCTCATCTTTCCACCAGCGCAATGCGCGCATTGTACCAGTTCATGATCATCGAGGTGACCAGTGAGAAGGTGAGATAGACCAGCATGGTCAGAGCCATGACCTCGATGGCGCGGCCGGTCTGGTTAAGGGTCGTGCCCGCGAACACGTTGACCAGTTCGGGAAAACCGATGGCCGCGCCCAGCGAGGAGTTCTTGGTCAAGTTGAGGTATTGGCTCGTGAGCGGGGGAATGATGACCCGCAGCGCCTGAGGCACGATGACCAGGCGCAACCGATCGCCCTCGCGCAGGCCCAGGGCGGCAGCCGCCTCGGTCTGGCCATGGCTGACGGCCTTGATGCCGGCACGCACCGTCTCGGCAATGAAGGCTGCCGTATAGATGGTGAGACCAAGAACCAGCGCGACCAGCTCGGGCGGCAAGGCTATGCCACCGCTGTAGTTGAAACCGGTCAGCTCGGGCAGCTGAAAATCCAGATGCGCACCCGTCAATACCCACAGGGCGCCCGGAATGACGATCAGCAGGCCAATGAAGGTCAAGCCAACGGGAAAGCGCTGGCCTGTCGCCTCAAGCCGACGATGGGCCCAAACGCGCACCGCCAGGCCGGCCACTACCGCAATTGCCAATCCGACCCAGACCATGGTGAAGCGATCGTCGGGCATGGGTCTGGGCAGATAAAGGCCGCGCTGGTTGAGTATTGCGCCCAAGGGCAGCACCAGGCTGTCGCGCACTGCCGGCATCGCCTTGAGTACGGCGAAGTACCAGAAGAACAGCTGCAGCAGCAGCGGCATGTTGCGGAACAGCTCGATGTAGATGGTGGCGATGCGCGCAATCAGCCAGTTTGATGACAGGCGCGCTATGCCCACCGCAAAACCAATGATGGTGGCAAAGACAATGCCGATCACTGCGACCAGAAGTGTGTTGAGCAGCCCCACGAAAAAGGCGGTGATATAGAGCGAAGAGCGCTCGAACGGGATCAGCGAGAAGCTGATGGGAAAGCCGGAGGCATTCCAGAGAAAGTCAAAACCTGTGGTCTTGCGCTGAGCGGCGAGGTTCGCCGTGGTATTGCCAACGATCCACCACAAGAACAGCACCAGCGCAATCATGAGCAGCGCTTGGTAAATGATGCCGCGGTAGAACGGGTCGTTGATGAACGAGACCTTGGGCGTCGTTCGGGGAGGCTCGAGTGCAGCCATGGAGCAGCATCCTGTTCCGAAAGTTGAGCCGGGGCGGACAAGAAGACGCTGCAGCTGTCGCCCTCAGACTGACAGCCCCATCCAGACGGTCTTCAAATCGACACGACTCCCGGCTGGAAAAAGCCCGGCACTTGCGGTGCCGGGCCCTTCTACGTCCGGTCTTAGCGGATCGGAGCGGCGTACTGGATGCCGCCATCGGTCCACAGCGCGTTCAGGCCGCGCGGGATACCGATATCGGTGTTCTCACCGACGTGACGCTCGTAGATCTCGCCGTAATTGCCCACGCCCTTGACGATCTGGTAGGCCCAATCCTTGGTGAGACCAACGGCGGTGCCGAAATCGCCTTCCACGCCCAAGAGGCGCTTGACGGCCGGATTGTCCGAACCGAGCATCTCATCGACATTGGCCTGGGTAACACCCAGTTCCTCGGCGTTGAGCAGCGCGAAGTATACCCAACGAGCCAGGTTGAACCACTGGTCGTCACCGGCGCGAACCACGGGGCCCAGAGGCTCCTTGGAGATGATCTCGGGCAGGATGATGTGCGCATCGGGATCTTCAAAGCCGGTACGCTCGGCGGCCAGGGCCGAAGCGTCGGTGGTGAACACGTCGCAGCGGCCGTCCTCATAGGCCTGCACCACTTCGTCCTGGTTCACGAACACCACGGTGTTCAGCTCCAGGCCATTGGCAGCGAAATAGTCGGCGGCATTGAGCTCGGTGGTGGTGCCGGATTCGATGCAAACGGCAGCCCCGGACAGATCCAAGGCCGAGGTGATGCCGGAGTCCTCGCGGACCATGAAGCCCTGGCCGTCATAGAACATGGTGCCGATGAACTGGATCCCCAACTGGGTGTCGCGGCTCATGGTCCAGGTGGTGGTGCGCGACAGCACGTCAACTTCGCCCGAAGACACGGCGGTGAAACGCGCCTGCGAGGTCAGGGGCGTGTAGCGAACCGCCTCGGCGTCGTTGAAAATGGCCGCCGCCAAGGCGCGGCAATAGTCGACTTCCAGACCGGCCCATTGATTGTTGGCATCGGGCAGCGAGAAGCCGGGCACACCCTCGGTGACACCGCACTGTACGTAACCCTTGGCCTTGACGTCATCAAGAATGGCCGCCTGCGCAGCAGTCGCCGAAAGCGCGACGCTCGCGACCAGCGCGGCGGTAAGAAGCTTTTTGGACATTGTTGTTGCCTTTTGTTTCCTGACCCTGTCGTCCCGACCCGCGGACCTCGCGGGGCCCGGGGCCGACGGCACCAGCCGCCTTTGCCTGCGACTGTGATGCTGCTAAGCATCGAAGCGGCAATTGCCCCCTGCGTCAAGCGGCATGGCCGAATTGCGGCAGAATATCTGACCGATAACTGTTCAGGCCGCAGCGTTGAACCAAATTTGTGCATGAGTGCAGTTTTATGAGCAGTGATGAATTGAACCGCCACAAATCGGGTGTAGAAACCTTGTTGACACACGGAGGGCGGGAACTCGACGAGCAGCTTGGTTTCGTCAACACGCCAGTGTTTCGCGGCTCCACGGTATTGTATAAGTCCTTGGATGAATTGGAGGGCCGCACGCTGCGCTATGACTATGGGCGCACCGGCAATCCCTCGACGCGGGCCGTGGAAGACCTGGTGACCCAGCTCGAAGGTGCCGCCGGCACCGTGCTGGCCCCTTCGGGTCTGGCTGCAATCTCGGTGGCGCTTTTATCGGCACTCTCAAGCGGCGACGAATTCCTTGTCACCGACAGCGCCTATGAACCTACCCGGCTGATGAGCAACGACATTCTGAGCCGGCTGGGGATCGGGGTGCGCTATTACGACCCTCGAATCGGGGCTGGCATTGCCGATCTGATCGGGCCCAACACCCGTGCCATCTTTGTGGAGAGCCCGGGCTCGCACACCTTCGAGGTGCAGGACCTGCCGGCAATTGCCAAGGCTGCCCACGCCAAGGGCGCCAGCGTGATCGTGGACAATAGCTGGGCAACCCCGCTCTACTATCGACCGCTCGATCTGGGCGCCGATATCGTGGTGCATGCGGGCACCAAGATGTTCGTGGGCCATTCGGACGCCATGTTCGGCACCATTTCGGCCAATGCGGGGGCTTGGGAGCGGCTCAAGCTCACGCATCGACGGATGGGCATCTGCGCCTCGCCCGACGATGCCTTTCTGGCGGCGCGCGGCCTGCGCACCCTGGCCATTCGCATGAAGGAGCACAGCGCTCGCGGATTGGCTTTGGCCGGCTGGCTCGAGCAGCAGCCCGAAGTGCTTCATGTGCTCCATCCCGGCCTGCCCAGCCACCCCGACCACGCTCTGTTTCAGCGCGACTTTACCGGGTCGGGCAGCGTGTTCAGCGTCATCTTCAAGGAGCGCCCACGCACGAGCCTCGCGGCTATGGTGGACAATTTTGCGCTGTTCGGCATGGGCTATTCCTGGGGCGGCTATGAAAGCCTGTTCTTGCCCACCAAGCCGCACACCATGCGCACCGCCGTGCCTTGGACGCAGCCGGGGCAGCTGGCACGCCTGCATGTGGGGTTCGAGGACCTCGACGATCTCAAGGCCGATCTGCGCTCTGGCCTTGATCGTTACATGGCAGGCTGAACCCGCATTCTAGCGCTTGCCCTTGGGCGCAAGAACGGGTAACCCCAGCACAGACGCGTGCGGGGTATAGCTCAGCCTGGTAGAGCACCGGTTTTGGGAACCGGGGGTCGAGTGTTCGAATCACTCTGCCCCGACCACCGTTTGATGAAGGTTTTGGCGATGACAGCGCGAATTTATCGCCCCTCCCGCAATGCCATGCAGTCGGGCAAGGGCAAATCCCACGATTGGGTTCTGGTGTTCGAGCCCGAGGCGCCCCGCCAGATCGAGCCGTTGATGGGCTATACGGCCAGCACCGACACACGCGCACAGGTGCGCCTGTCGTTCGAAACGCTCGAAGCGGCCGAGGCCTATGCACAAAAGAACGGCATTCCTTATGCCGTGCAGCCCGCGCATGACACCACGCCCAAGCGCGCCAGCTATTCGGACAACTTCCGCTTCGACCGCAAGACGCCCTGGACGCACTGAGCGGCGCCAGCTGTGCGCGGGGCCAAAGGCCCCGCACCATGTGTTTTGGCGTCAGACATCGCTGAGCCGCGTCCAGCGTCCGTCACTACGGCTCGATTGCACGGCAGCCTCGATGAAGGCCATGCCTTCCACCCCGTCAGCCAAGCTCGGCAAAAGGCCGGCATAGGCCTCGCCTTCACCCCGGATGACAGAAGCAAACTGCTGGTAGAGTGTAGCAAAAGCTTCCAGATAACCTTCGGGATGTCCTGAGGGGACGCGTACCCCCATGGCCGCCGCCGGCGCGCCGTTGATGGCTCCGCCTCGCGTCAGCAATTGCTTAGCCTGGCCGAACTGGGAAAACCACATCTGGTTGGGATTGTCCTGCCGCCACTCCAGGCCACCCTTGTCGCCGTAAACGCGCAGCAGCAGCCCGTTCTCATTGCCCACCGCCACCTGGCTGGCCCAGAGCATGCCCTTGGCGCCATTGGCAAAGCGCAGCATGATGTTGACGTTGTCATCGAGCTGGCGGCCCGGCACGAAGCTGGTGAGATCGGCCGAAAGCGCCTCCAGCTCTAGGCCGGACACGAATCGGGCCAGATTATAGGCGTGGGTACCGATATCCCCAATCGCGCCCCCTGCACCCGATCGGGCCGGATCGGTGCGCCATTCAGCGCCCGGCGCCTGGCCCGAGCGCTCGACGGGCTCGGTGAGCCAATCCTGCGGATATTCCACCTGCACAACCCGGATGGCGCCCAGCGCGCCGTTGGCGACCAGTTCGCGCGCCTGGCGCACCAGCGGATAGCCGGTGTAGTTGTGGGTGAGCAAAAACCGCGCCTTGCTGGCTTGGGCGATGGCCGCCAGGGCGCGGGCATCGGCCAATGTCGAAGTCAGCGGCTTGTCGCAGATGACGTGGATGCCGGCTTCGAGAAACGCTTTGGCCGGCGCGAAATGCAAATGGTTGGGGGTCACGATCGCGACCGCCTCGATGCCATCGGGCCGCGCCGCCTCGGCTTGGGCCATGGCAGCAAAATCCGTATAGATCCGGTCCTCGGCCAGCCCCAGATCGCGGCCCGACTGGCGCGCAATTTCGGGGCGAGAGGACAGTGCTCCGGCGACCAGCTCGAAATCGCCATCGAGCCGCGAGGCGATGCGGTGCACATAGCCGATGAAGGCGCCGCGTCCGCCCCCCACCATGCCCAGTCTGATGCGACGTGCACCCGTTTCACTCATGCTTAATTCTCCCTTGGATAGCGCCCGGCAGCGGGGGAGCGTAGCCGCTCAGCAACGCGCCGCTGTATTCGCAGCATGTGACCGCTGCAGGACCTAGTCGAGACCCAGCATCTTGCGATTGGCGAGTCGGTCCGTGCCGCTGGCCGCGAAATCGTCGAACGCCTTCTCCGTGACGCGGATGATGTGCGCCGCGATGAACTCGGCCCCTTCTCGCGCACCGTCTTCTGGATGCTTGAGCGCGCATTCCCATTCGAGCACGGCCCAGCCTGGAAAGTCATACTGCGCGAGTTTCGAGAAGATGCCGGCAAAATCGACCTGTCCGTCACCCAGCGAGCGGAAACGGCCGGCGCGGTCGATCCAGCTCTGGAAGCCGCCATAGACGCCCTGGCGCCCCGTGGGGTTGAACTCGGCATCCTTGACGTGGAAGGCGCGGATGCGCTCGTGATAGATGTCGATATTGGCCAGATAATCGAGCTGCTGCAGCATGAAATGGCTGGGGTCGTAGAGAATGTTGGCGCGCGGATGATTGCCGACGCGTTCCAGGAACATCTCATAGCTGATCCCGTCATGCAGGTCTTCGCCCGGATGGATCTCATAGCAGAGGTCTACCCCGGCGTCCTCGAAGGCATCGAGAATCGGGTGCCAGCGGCGCGCCAGTTCGTCGAACGCCTCTTCCACCAACCCGGGGGGCCGTTGCGGCCACGGGTAGAGATAGGGCCAGGCCAAGGCGCCCGAAAAGGTCGCATGCGCTGAAAGGCCCAGATTGGCCGAAGCCTTGGCGGCCTGATGCAACACTTGGGTCGCCCATTGCTGCCGGGCGGCCGGATTGCCGCGCACATGCGGTGCCGCGAAGGCATCGAACGCCGCATCATAGGCCGGATGCACGGCCACCAGCTGCCCCTGCAGATGGGTCGAAAGCTCGGTTATGGCCAACCCGTGGCTCTCGACCCGGCCGCGCAGCTCGCCGGCATAGGTCTTGGAGGTCGCGGCCTTTTCCAGGTCGATGAAGGCCGGAATCCAGGTGGGGATCTGCACGCCTTTATAGCCCAGCGACGCCGCCCAGGCGCAGATATTGTCCAGCGTATCGAAAGGCGCCTCGGCACCGGCGAACTGAGCCAGAAAAAGGCCTGGACCCTTGATCGTGCGCATTAAATTTCCCCCGTTTCCCGCCATGCCGGCAGGCGCGGCCGGTTTGGGCCGGCGGCAAATCTGGTTTTGCGCGCAGTGTTCTATGTGACAAAGCGGGGGTCAAGCCGACGCGCCCCCCTAATCGACGACCTCAGTCCGGGATTTGAGAAAGTCGAAGGCACGCCTCGCAAAGCGCCCGACGTCGGCGGGGTTGTCGTGCTCAGCTACCAGATAGCGGCACGCGGTGAAACGCTTGAGGGTAGCGAGCAGTGCGGACCAATCGAGCACGCCCTGCCCCGGATCGGCCCAGCCGTCTTCGTCCAGCAGCGTTCCCTCCGGCGCCAGATCCTTGACATGGACCGCGTTGATGCGCGTGCCATACCGCTCTATCCAGCCTTGGGGATCGACACCGGCTCGGACCATCCAGGCAAGGTCCATCTCCCAAGCCAGGTCGGTCTCGGCCAGAAGGGCCTCCATTGGCAAGGTGCCGTCTGGCAAGGCGCTGAACTCGAAATCATGATTGTGCCAGCCAAATCGCACGCCTTGTGCCCGAGCCAGCGCGCCGAACTCGGCCAGTTCGACGCCGAACGCAGCCCATCCGGCCCGCGTCGTGGGCCGTTCCGCTTCCGGCACGAACGGGCAGAACAGCTGTTCCAGACCCAAGTTCTGAGCCAGCCGCAGTGCTTCGTCAGGCCGCCGGAGGAGCGGCAAGGGGAAATGGGCCGTGGGCATTTGCAAGCCATGGTCGGCCAGGCGGACGGCAAGATCGGGATGATCGGCCAGCAATTGCCGATAGCCTTCCACCGCCTCGAACCCGGTCTTGGCTACGAGCGCCAGCGCCTGTGGGAGCGGCAAGCTGCGCGCGCTGTAGAGCTGAAACGATATCTGCATACCGGGGCCTTCGCGATGGAGTGTGTTGCACCAGCGATTTACCACCACGATCGGGTCCTGGCGCAAGGCTCAGCCCCCACAATGCAGAATGGGGCCTGACAGACCCCGCATCATGCGCTAAATCCGCCCTCGTGCGGTCCCGTAGCTCAGCTGGATAGAGCAGCAGCCTTCTAAGCTGTTGGTCGCAGGTTCAAGTCCTGCCGGGATCGCCAGTGCGACGTCAGCACCGGCGCAGAGGGCCACACGCATCCGTCATTCTCCTGCCTGGCGCAAAAGCCTGGCCGCGCGATCGCGGACGGGCTTGTCGACCATCTGGCCGTCAAGGCTCACCGTGCCTTGGGTGGCCAGCACCGCCCTGGCCCAGGCGAGCTCGGCTGGGCTGGGCGCAAAGGCGGTGTTGAGAAGAGGCACCGCGGAGGGGTGGATGCAGCTGGCGCCATCAAAGCCGTGGCGGCGGGCTTGCCGGGCCGCTTCCAGGATGGCGGCGGTGTCGGCATAGTCGGCAATCGAGCGTAACAGGCCCAATGACAGTTTGCCGGCTGCCTTGGCAGCGTAGTGCACCATGAGCTTTGGCGTGTGCAGCACATCCGGATCGGGCGTTCCGCCCAGAGCCAGAGCGAAGTCCTCGCTACCCAGGTTGAGGGCCACGACCCTTGAATGGCGGGCGATGGCCGGGGCCTCGAGCAAGGCTGCAGGGCTCTCGATGGTCGCAAGCACCGGCATGGAGCTGTCGCCCAGTTCCCGATCCAGCGCCACAAGGGCAGCACTGTCGGCCTTGGGACAGACGATGAGATCGGCTCCGGCGGCACTTGCGGCGGCGATGTCGGCTCCCGACCCCGCATTGATCCGCACCGCAACCTGGCCCGAACCCTGCCGCAGGCTTTGCACGGCCTGGCCGAGCCCGTGGCGCGCGGCATCCTTGCGATCATCGGGCACCGCATCCTCGAGATCGAGGATCACGCAGTCCGCGCCGCGCAGATGCGCCTTGGCGATGAAGCGCTCCTGGTCGGCGGGAACGTAGAGCAGCGAGCGCACTAGCCTTCTTTCCGGAAATCTGCGGTAAAGCCGAGCTCGGCCAGCAGTTCGGGTCCGTGCTCATCGAGCGCCGGGGCCGGCCGCCTGAAGGTGCCTGGCGTCCCGGAGAGGCGCGGCACCACATTGTGCATGGGCATATCGCCAAAGCCGTCGTCATCGAGCGCCACGACGATCTCGCGGTCCTGGAAATGCGGATCGGCCATGGCGCCGGCAATATCATAGACCGGCCCGACGGTGGCGCCCGCCGCCCGCATTTGGGCCAGGGCCGCGTCGCGGTCGCGGGTGGCAAACCACGCGGAGATCGCCTCGTCCACCAGCGCCCGGTGCTCGACGCGATCAGAATTGGTGGCAAAGCGCGGATCCTCGATCATCTCGGGCCGCCCGATGATCTCGAAAATGCGCCGCGCCACCGTCTGGGTGGAGCCCGACAGGGCGACATAGCCGCCGTCGGCGCAGCGATAGACATTGCGCGGCGAAGCGGTGTTGGAGGCACTGCCCACGCGTTGCTTGACCTTGCCGGTCTTGCTGAAAATGCCTGACTCGGGCCCCAGCACCGAGAACATGGCTTCGAGCAGCGACAGATCGATCACCTGCCCCTTGCCTCCCTTGGCATCGCGCGCATAGAGCGCCGTCATGGTGGCGGACGCGCCATAAATGCCCGCGATCATGTCGGCCAGGGCCAGGGGCGGCAGCACCGGCTCGCGATCAGGAAAGCCGGTGCGATCGGCAAAGCCGCTCATGGCTTCCACGATGGTGCCGAAGCCAGGCAGATGGGCATAGGGGCCAGTCTGGCCGAAGCCGGAGATGCGCACGATCACGAGGCCGGGATTGCGTTGCAAAAGCGCTTCGGGCGCCAGGCCCATCTTTTCGAGCGTGCCGGGGCGATAGTTCTCGATAAGCACGTCGGCGCTTTCGATCAGGGCCCAGAGCACCTGCATCTGGGCGGGCTCGCGCAGGTTGAGACAGATGGAGCGCTTATTGCGGCCATAGGCCTTCCAGAAGAAGGAATGGCCCTCTTCCTTCCAGTCGCGCAGCGGATCGCCCTCGGGCGGCTCGACCTTGATGACGTCGGCGCCGAAATCGGCCAGCTGCAGGCTCAGCATATTGCCGGCCATCAGCCGCGACAGGTCGACGACGCGCAGCCCTGCCAAGGGGCCGCTGGCCTGGGCGTCGAAATGGTGTCGAACCAAGGTCATTTACCCAGCCTCTGGCCGCTTGCCTTGTCAAACAGCAGCACCTTGCTGGCATCGATCTGTAGCGCGATGGCTGCACCCGGCGACAGCAGCGGCGCATCGCGGATGACGACGCTGAGTTCGGTGTCGTCGATTTTGGCGCGCACCTCCTGGGCTTCACCGGTGGGTTCCACCACCAGCGCCTGCGCCGCAACTCCGCCCTCGCCCAGGCTGACATGCTGTGGCCGGATGCCGTAGACCACGGGCGTGCCGGAAGGCAGGTCGATAGGGTGCGGGATGGGCAAATGCGCCCCGCTCGGCAAGGCAACGCTGGTGGTACCGGCGCCGAGCGTCGCAACATCCAGCAGGTTCATTTCGGGCGAGCCGATGAAACCGGCCACGAAGAGATTGGCGGGGTTGTTGTAAAGCTCCAGCGGTGCCCCGGCCTGTTCGACGCGACCGCCATTGAGCACCACGATGGTATCGGCCATGGTCATGGCCTCGGTCTGGTCGTGGGTGACGTAGATGGTGGTCTTGCCCAGGCGCTGGTGCAGCGCCTTGATCTCGCCGCGCATGCGCACGCGCAGCTTGGCATCGAGATTGGACAAGGGCTCGTCGAACAGGAAGGCGCGCGGATTGCGCACAATCGCGCGGCCCATGGCAACGCGCTGGCGTTGGCCGCCCGAAAGCTCGCGCGGCAGCCGGTCGAGCAGGTTCTCCAGCCCCAATATGCGGGCTGCCTCGGCAACCCGCGTGTCGCGCTCGGCCTTGGGAACGCCGCCGAGCCTGAGCGCAAAGCTCATATTGTCGGCGACCTTCATGTGCGGATAGAGCGCGTAGGACTGGAACACCATGGCCAGATCGCGCTCCTTGGCCGGCATGTTGTTGACCACCTTGCCGCCAATGGTGATCTCGCCGCCGGAAATGTCCTCGAGCCCCGCAATCATGCGCAAGAGCGTGGACTTGCCGCAGCCCGAAGGCCCGACCAGCACCACGAACTCGCCTGTCTCCATGCTCAGCGACAGGTCACGGATGACGGTGACGCCGCCATAGTTCTTGCTGACATGCTTGAGTTCGATTTCCGGCATGCTTGCCTCCTAATGTTCCGTCACCGCAAAGCGGTCGACCGCCATGCGTCCGATGGCGCCCAGGCGCAGGCCGCTCATGCCATAGGCAAAGGTGGCGTCAGTAGCCGTGGCCATGGTGGCCCCGTCGATGACCAGCGTCAGCCGGTCACCGTCCACCGAGAGCTCGATCTTGTGGCTGCGGCCCGGCTCGGGCGTGAAAGGCACGCTGGCCAGGATCGTCTGGCCGAAATCATGCTTGAGGATCACGGCCGCGCCGTCCTGGAAGCCGCCGGCATAGAAGCGGTCGGTGCCCTGCACCCGGGCCGTCACCAGCTGCGACTTGCCCGCGAGGGCCTCGATATCGGCGCTCACAGTCACGTTGCGGGCATAGTAGTGCCCGGTCCACATGTCGGCATCCTTGGCGGCATGGCCGTGGATGCGGCCAAACTGCTTGGTCCAATGGCCGCGGTTCCAGGTGAAGCGCGAAATGGCACCCCATTCCTGCACCTCGACCTTGGGGTCGATTTCCAGATGCCCCGGCCCCGAGACAGTGAAATCGGCCAGATAGAGCCGGCCCAGGAACTTCACGCGGCCGAAATACTCGATGTTGATGCCGATCTCGTCGATGGCCTCGATGCCTGCGGGCACAACGAACTCATAATCCTGCCAGCCGGTGCTGGAAGGCACGTCCCAAGCGCCGGTTTCCTCGATCGTGCCGCTCATGGTGCGCCGCACATAGGGGGCGATGCGCAGGTTGCCGTCGCCATTCCAGGGATCGAGCCACAGCTTGAAGCGCACGATCTGCCCGGCATCGACCACCGGCGAGAACATGGGGCGATAGCGCTCGTCGTCGAAATCGGTGCGGCGATAGAAGGGCTTCCAGAACACCCGCCCGCCCTGCCCGCGCTCGAGTCGATCGAGGAGGATTTCGAGCGAACCGCGCGAGCCTTCGACATGCTTGTCGCCCGAATGCTTGACGCTGATCTGGTTGAAGCCGGCGGTGCGGAAGCCGTGGGTGGAACCGGGCAGATCGAAATCGAACCGCAGTCCACGACGGGTGAGGTCCTCGAGCCACATGGGGGGCACGTCACGCCCGGCCAGTTGCAGGGCGAGCACGGTCAGCTCGCGGGCAAAGCTGGGGATATCCACGATATTGATCGAACCCACGATCCCCGATGCGATGAGGAAATCGCTGATGGGCTTGCGATATTTGTCCCAGCTCGGATCCAGGCCTTGAAAGGTGCCCACGATGGCGGCCGCGTTGCCGGCATTGCAGTCGGTGTCCCAGCCGGCCATGGTGGCAATCTCGGCCGTGCGCGGCAGCGAGCCTTCGCCATAGAGAATGGCCATGATGGTGACGCCGGCATTGGGGATGATGTGGCACACGCCCGGATAGCGGTCGTAGCCCCAGTCGGCCGTCAGCATGTCGCGGCAGGCGCGCCAGTCGGACGGATTGGCCTGGTGGAACGCAATCACGGCGTGGCAGACCTTGGCATAGGTCGAGGTCGGGTCCACCGTGGCCAGGGCCGTCTCGATGATCTCGTTGATGCTATTGGCCTCGAAGGCCGCGGCGATGGCGGCGGCACAAAAGCGCGCGCCGTTGAGCCCGTCGCCATCATGGGCGACGCTGGCGGCCATGGCCGACATGTCGGCGGCGCGCTGGGGATTGCCCGGGTTCACCCAGCCCCAGCTGTCGATGAAGATCTGCCCGCCGATCTGCTCGGCCACCGTAGTGCCGTTGGTGGCAATGGCGCCCGAGAGCGGCGCGGGAATGCCGGCCTGGAGGTTCTTGTAGGCGGTATGCTCGGTGGACACGCCGAAACCGCCCCACCAATACATGCCGTGCTCTTCGGCCGCATAATTCAGCCAGGTCTTGCCCACGTCCTCGGCGGTGCAATCGAGCCCGTAATCGCGCAGGGCGCGGATGAAATAGACCGGGCCGTTGGTGTCGTCATCGGCGGCAAAATTCTTGAAATCGCGCAGATACTGGGTCACCTCGCCATAGGTGTCGCGGATGCGCTCATAGCTCCAGATGGTGGGCTCCACCGGCGCACCCAGCCGCACGCCGATCGCCTTGGCCAGAAAGCCGGCATAGATCTTTTCGAGGATTTGAATTTCAGAGAGCATCGAGAGGTCTTTCGGATACTAAGGGCGTCAGGAAGCCAGCGCCGGGCTGGTGTGGAACAAGGAGGCGCGCGCCGCCTCGCGGCGATCGAGCGCAGCCCGATCGCGGGCCATGATGTCGGCGGCGACACGGGCAAAAGCGTCGGCCGAGGCCGTCAGGCTCAGCCGATTGGCCAGATCGAGCCGTGCCCGATCCGCATCCACGATGACGGTTTCGCCGTGCATGGCGCCCAAGATGGCGCCCGCCATGACGCCGATCGAATCGGTGTCTCGGCCCGAATTGATGCCGTCCTCGATCGCCATGCGGAAATCGCCATGGTTGATCAGGCAGAAGCCGAGCGCGAGCGGCAGCTCTTCGATGGCCATCAGGCGGCTGGGGCGATAGGCGTCGGTGCGCCGCCCGACCTTTTCGGGCATGTGGTTGACGTCGTCGCCCATCACCGAATAGCGGCCGATGACCTCGTGCAGGGCGACACAAACTTCGGCATGGTCCAGGCCCTTGCCGCGCAGGCTTACCGACGTGTCGGCGACCTCAGCGATGGCGGCGCGCGTGCCGTCCTTGGCCAAATCCAGAACGGCCTGCACGATGGCATCGATGGTGGTGCCCGGCACGAAGGCCGCGGCGACGGCGGCGGCCATTACCCCGGCCGCCTCGAGCCCATAGCTTTCCTGGTGGCCCGAGGCAAACGCGATGGCCTCGTCATAGGCCGCCTTGGGATCGGCGGCGTTGACCACGCCGATGGGCGCCACATACATGGCCGCGCCGCAATTGACCATGTTGCCGATGCCGCCCTGACGGGGGTCGCAATTGGAGAGCTGGTGGCGCTGGAAGATCCACTTTTCGGGATAAAACAGCCGATCGAGCAGCATGGCTTCGCGCTGCAATTCGGGCACCCAGCGCGGGGTCCAGGCAATTTCGCGCACCATGCCCTCGGCCATGTCCCAGGCATCGAGATGACGGCCCGTCTGGGCATAGATATCCATCAGCGCCAGGGTCATCAGCGTGTCATCGGTGACGATGCCGTCGCCCCGCACGCGATGGTTACGCTGCTCGGCGGGCAGATCCATCTTGTGCCAGCGCGTCATCAGCGAGGTCACCCGGCCGTAGCGCTCGCGGATCTGCACAGCAGAAAGCTTTTCCACCGGCGCGCCCAGCGCATCGCCCAGCGCCACGCCATGAAGAAGTCCGCGAACGCGGGATTGGAAAGATGGGGTCATGTCGGTCTCGTCACTCGTGTCCGCAGCGTGCTGCCCGGATCTGTCAGTGGACACCCCGCCCTCGTGCAGGGCGAGATCATAGGCGGGGGGCAGGCGGGGCTCAGCTTCGACGCGCTCTTACCCCCACCCGACCTCCCCCTCGTGCGAGAGGGAGGCGCCGTTTGGTGGCCGTGGGGCGAGACTTACTCGCCCAGCACGGTGTTGGCATACTCGGCCATGCGCTGGCCGCCAGCCGCGTTGTATTCGCTCACGAACTGGTCCCACTGGTCCAGGCTCGCCTCGCCGGTGATGAACCGGGCGACCCAAGAGCGATAGACCTGCTCGGTCGCATCCACATCGGCGGCATAGTCGGCAGGCCACACGAAGGCATTGTCGGCCACGAAATTGGCCTTGATGGTGTCGAGCGCGGCCTGGGCCGTCGGGCTAAGCAGCGGGGTCGGCGGGGTCCAGTTCGACGCATTGAAGAAGCGCGCATACCAGGTGGAGATGGCATCGGTGAAGGTCACCGCACCGCTGGCATCACGGGTATACTGGGTGCCTTCAAAGCCCATGCGGTCGATGTCCTGGCCTTCCTTGGAGGCCATGAAGTCGAGCACGGCGAAGGCTTCTTCCTTATGCTCGGAGAGCGAGGAGATCGCAAAGCCGCGCGATTCCTTGGCCACGTCCACAGCCGCCAGACCCTGGCCGCCCGGACCCGAGGGAATGGGCAGCAGCGCCAGCGTGATGTCCTCGCCCGGATGGGCCTGGCGCATCTTGCCCGCATAGATGTCGATGACTTCAGGCGAGGAGCCAAACACCACGCCGGCGCGGCCGGTGTAGAACTTGTCTTCCTTCACGTCGAAGGTGTTGGTGACATATTCCTTGTCGAACAGGCCCTTGTCGGCCAGGCGCGCATAGAACTCGATCTTGGCCTTTTCCGCATCGGTGACGCGGGCATTGACCCAAGAGCCCTCGGCAGACTTCATCCAGGTGCTGGTGACGCCGAAAGCCTGGTTGAAGATGGAGTCCAGCTCGCCGGTATTGCCAAAGCCGGTCAGTCCCAGCGTATTGCCGGCAGTGCCGTCGCCGTCCAGATCGGCATCGTGGATGGCCTGGAACAGCGCCTCGTACTCTTCGACGGTGGTCGGGGCCGCGAGCCCGAGTTCATCGAGCCAATCCTGGCGCATGACCGGCTGGGGCGCGCGCGGCGGATAGATGTAGAGCAGGTAGGGATAGTTGGCGAGCCGGTCGAGATTATGCGGCCAGAGCGCATCCTTCATATGGGTCGACTTCTCGATCCAGGGATTTAGGTCCTCCAGAATGCCCTGTTCGGCCATCTTCTGGTCGCCGCCCTGGAAATAGATGATGTCGGGGATGTCGCCCGAAAGCAGCATCACCCCCAAGGCATCGACATAGGCCGAGGTGCCGCCCGGCAGGTCGACGGTCTGGATGTCGATATCCATGCCCTGCGCCTTGAGGCCGGCCTCGATGGCCTCGATTTCCCGCATGTCATCGGGATTGGTGGTCAGCAGGTCCTTGCTGACGAGGCGGATCGTGGTCTGGGCCATGGCCGGGGCGGCCATGACGCCCACCAGGGCCAGGGCCGTAGTGGCCAGCAGCAGCTTGTTCAGTGTCATTGCAGTCTCCTCCTGAAGTCCTTTGGTCAGTCGCACCGCTTGCGCGGAATTGCTTGGATCGCCTTGGGCGCGCTCATCCCTTCAGTGCCCCGGACATGGTGCCCTTGGTGAAGTATTTGAGAATGAGCGGATAGATGGCGAGCACGGGCAGGATGGTGATGAAGATCATCCCCGCCTTGAGTGCCCGAATGTTGATCTGGGCCAGGCCGATATTGTTGTTGGCGTTGGTGGCACCCACGATGGCGATCTTGTCGCCCTCGATGACGAACTGACGCAGCACCACCTGCAGCGGCCATTTGGTCTGGTCGTTGAGATAGATCATTGAGCGGAAGAACTCGTTCCAGTGCAGAACGAAGTAGAACAGCGCGATGGTCGCCAAGGCCGGCTTGGCCAAGGGCAGTACCACCATGAAGAAGGTCTGGAACGGGTTGGCGCCGTCGAGTTCGGCGGCTTCGAGCAGCTCCTTGGGGATCTCCTCGAAAAAGCGGATCAGGATGATCAGATACCAGGCGCTGATCGCCTTATAGAGGATCACCGACCAGGGTGTGTTGAGCAGGCCCAGCCGCTTCATCAGGAAATAGTCCGGGATGATGCCCGGCTCGAACACGATGGTAACCAGCACCATCAGGAAGATGATGCGCCGGCCTGGCAGCCCCGGCCGCGACATACCCCAGGCCATCAGCGCCGTACCAACCACGCCGATCAGCACGCTGGTGGCGGTCATCCAGATCGAATTGAACAGCCCGCGCTGCACATTGGGGTGCTGAAGCAGCAGCAGCCATACATCGGGTGAAAAGCCATCAGGAAAGATGGAGAGCCCAGAGAACCCGGCCACATTGGCCGGATCGGTGAACGAGAGCGCCAGCAGGTTGAGCAGCGGCTGGAGCGTGAACACCACCAGCAGCAGGAGCGTGGAAACGATCAGGATATATTCGATTCGCTCCAGGGGGGTGCGGGGCACGGAGGAGGCCATCACCAGACCCCCTTTCCGGTAAGCTTCTTGCTCACCAGATGCGAGGTGATCACCAGCATCATGCCGATTACCGCCTTGAACAGCCCCGCAGCCGTGGCCAGGGCATATTCGCCAGTGGAGAGCCCGAGCCGGTACACATAGGTGTCCAGGATATCGATGGTGGAGGCGTTGACGTCGTTCTGCATGTTGATGACCTGGTTGAGGTCGGCCGACAGAAACATGCCCATGTTGAGAATAAACAGCGTGGCGATGGTGGGCACGATGCCCGGAATGGTGACGAACCAGATCTTTTGCCAGCGATTGGCGCCGTCCATTTCGGCAGCCTCGTAGAGCTGGGGATCGATGGCAAAGATGGCTGCCAGATAGAGCAGGCTGTCCCAGCCCGCCGAGCGCCAGATTTCCGAAATAACCAGCACCCAGCGTATGGTGCCTGTATTGGTCATGTAGCTGATCGGCTGGAAGCCCATTGCCGTCTGGATCTGGTTAACCGCGCCGTCGGTGGGCGACAGCAGGGCGATGAACACGCCAGCAATCACCACCCAGCTCAGGAAGTGCGGCAGGTAGATGGCCGACTGGATGGCCCCGCGCAGCTTGCCGTTGCGGATTTCGTTGAGCAGCAGCGCCACGATGATGGGCACGGGAAACACAAAGAGGATCTTCATGCCCGAGATGATCAGCGTGTTGGCCAGCACCTGATAGAAGATCGGCGAGGAAAACAGCTGCTGGAAATTCTTCAGGCCCACCCAGATGTTGGGCGGAATGATGCGCACCTGCTCGAAGGCCATCTTGGCCTCCCAGATCGGCACGTAGTGCCAGATGACAAAGAAGATCAGGCCCGGCGCCATCATGGCGTAATAGGGCCACCACTGCCGCACCTTGGCGCCTAGCGAAGTGCCCGATGCCGCGTCCTTCTTCATCTCCTTGGAGAACAGACCACCTTGGCGCGCGCCAGAATTGGGAACGTTCCCATCGTTTGAGACGACTAGGTTTCCGGGTAGCGGTTCCGACATCGTTCAGATCCTCCCTACCCCGCCAGCTGGCGAGGCTCGCGCGACCGATCGGCGAGCGACGCCCGATCGATCAGCCGGCACGGCATGTAGACGCGGCCGTGTTCCGGCCGTCCTTCGATTTCGTCGAACAGGCTCTCCACCGCCCGCGCGCCGATGTCGCGTCCCGGCTTGGCGATGGTGGTGAGACCCGGAAAAGTAAAGGCACCCGACGGAATGCCGTCGAACCCCAGAATGGATACATCCTCGGGGCAGCGCAGGCCGCGCTCGCGCACCGCCATCATGGCGCCGATGGCCATCATGTCGTTGGCGGCAAAGACGCAGACATGGCCCAGATGCGGTCGCTCGAGCAGGCGCAGCATGGCCTCGCGCCCACCTTCCAGCGTGTACTCGCCATCTTCGATCACCAGCTGCGCCGGATCGACGTCGCGCTTGATGCTGTGGCGGTGCACTGCGTTCAGGAAGCGGGTGCGCGCAAGGCGCGACTTGGGTCCCACGATCAGATTTGGAGCGTGATGGCCTTTAGAAACCAGATGATCGAGCCCCAGTTCCACCGCCTGGGTGATATCGGACCCGACGCTCGACACTTCGGCGAAGCGCTCGGCGCTCGAGCCGATCAGAACGAAGGGCAGGCCAAATCGATCCAGATCGTCGAGCGCATCGGAAACGGGATTGACGATGGCACCATCGACGCGCGCGCGCCGCAGCGCCCGCAAATGGCTCTCTTCGGTTCTGGGGTCCCAGTCCGAGGAAAACACCAGCAGCGACACATCGGCCTCGGCCGCGCGATCCTGCGCGCCGCGCGCCACATCGGCCCAGAACGGGTTGGTGATGTCGGGAATCACCAGGCCAAGCATGCCCGAGCGCCCCGACCGCATGCCGACGGCCAGATGGTTGCGCTCATAGCCTACCGCCCGCGCCGCGGCCAGCACACGCTCGCGCGTCTCGTCCAGAATGCTCTCGGCTCCGGCAAGCGCCCGCGCAGCCGTGCTCTTGGACACGCCCGCCCTCTCGGCAACGTCGATGATGGTCGGTCGGCGCTTGCGCAACGACATTTCCTCCACGCTGCTTTTGCAGCTGTTGGTGGGAACGTTACCACGAGCATGTTGCCTGTCAAGCGGCTCGCGATATGCTCATGTGGACGAGCAGCACGACCCAGCAACGAGACATCGCATCAAAGGCGGGAACTGACGCAGGATGAAGCCCACGGTGCCAACAGGCGCCTCAGAGCCAGCCCTTGCGCTTGAAAAAGAGATAGGGCAGCGCGGCCGACAGCACCATCAGGCCCAAAGCGAACGGATAGCCCAAGGGCCAGTGGAGTTCGGGCATGAACTCGTAATTCATGCCGTAGATCGAGGCGACAAGCGTTGGCGGCAGGAACACCACGGCCGCCACCGAAAAGATCTTGATGATCTGATTCTGCTCGAGATTGATCAGGCCCAGCGTGGCATCGAGCAGAAAGCTCAGCCGCCCGTTGAGCGCCTTGGAGTGCTCACCCAGGGCCAGGGCATCCCGCTGCACGACCTTGAGCAGGCTGCGTCCCTCCTTGGCCAGCGGCGTCTTGCGCGGGGCCTGGTCGAAAGCTGCGTGATAGGAGGCCAGTCGGCCTATGCTGACCAGGCTCTCCTGCACCAACGTCAGCAATTCCGCTTTGCGCCCGATGCGCTCGATCAGCGATTGCAGGTCGCGCGTCTTCTTGCTCACGGTGGCGGCCTTGTTGCCGAACACCTCGCGCGATATGGCGTCGATGTCGTTGCCCACCTTTTCCAGCGCATCGGCAATGCGGTCGGTCAGCGCCTCCAACAGGCCCAGCATCACCTGCTCGCCACTGCCAGACAGCGCATCGCGTTGCCGCAGCGCACGCGCCCTATAGGCCATGAAGGGCCGCGGATCGGCCCACCGCACGGTTACCAGCACACCGGCTTTGAGAATGAAGGTGATCGGCGTCTTGTTGGGTTCGTCGCCATCGAGATTGGTCAGCGCCGTGACCGTCATGAACTCGGCACCGTCCTCCTGGTAGAGCCGGGACGACAGCTCGATCTCCTGCATCTCATCTTTGGAAGGAATGTCGAGGCCGAGACGGGTTTGCACCGCATGGACTTCGTCCGCGCTGGGGCTGAACAGATCGATCCAGACCGGCCGCGACGTGCCGGCGCCTTCGAAGCCGACGTCCTCGCGCAGAAGGTCGCCATGGCACACATAGGTTTTGAGCATGGTTCGAAATCGCCTGGGGGTGTTGAGGACCTCGTGCAGCGCTTAGCGCAAATGCGACCCCGGCGCGAGCCCGCTTCAGCCGCCCTGCCCCCGCACCAGCCAGATGAGGACTGCAACGACGACCAGCGCGACGAACGGCGCCCAAGCCGGCACCACCACCGGTCTACGCGGCGGCTTCTCCGGCTTGCGCGGCCGCATTCTGATCACATCGCCCATCGCGTCCCCACTCCTGCCAACCGGCGCGCACCCGGCCAAACCTAAACGGCACGCCCGGCTCGACACCGCGCCCAGAATCGACCTTCAATCAGATCATTCCCACTCGATCGTGCCGGGCGGCTTGGACGTCACGTCATAGACCACCCGGTTGATGCCGCGGACCTCGTTGATGATGCGAGTGGCGGCGCGGCCAAGGAAACTCATGTCGAAGGGGAAGAAGTCGGCCGTCATGCCGTCCACCGAAGTAACGGCGCGGAGCGCGCAGACGAACTCATAGGTCCGCCCATCGCCCATCACGCCCACGGTCTGTACCGGCAGCAGCACGGCGAAGGCCTGCCAGATCGTGTCGTAGAGACCGGCCTTGCGGATCTCGTCGAGATAGATGGCATCGGCACGGCGCAGGATGTCGAGCTTTTCGGGAGTAACGCCGCCCGGCAGACGGATGGCCAGGCCTGGCCCCGGGAAAGGATGACGGCCGACGAAACGGTCAGGCAGGCCAAGCTCGCGGCCCAGGGCACGTACCTCGTCCTTGAACAATTCGCGCAACGGCTCGACCAGCGACATGTTCATGCGCTCGGGCAGTCCGCCGACATTATGGTGCGACTTGATGGTCACCGACGGCCCGCCGGTGAAGGAGACACTCTCGATCACGTCGGGATAGAGCGTGCCCTGCGCCAAGAACTCCGCGCCGCCGAGTTTTGCAGCCTCGGCCTCGAAGGTTTCGATAAAGAGCCGGCCGATGGTCTTGCGCTTGGTCTCGGGGTCGGCCTCGCCTTCCAAAGCCGACAGGAAAGCTTCCGAGGCATCCACATGGACCAGGGGGATATTGTAGTGATCGCGGAACATCGTGACCACCTCATCGGCTTCGTTGAGCCGCATCAGGCCATGGTCAACGAAAATGCAGGTGAGCTGATCGCCAATGGCTTCGTGGATCAGCACGGCAGCCACCGAGGAATCGACACCGCCCGAAAGCCCACAGATGACCCGGCCGCTGCCGACCTGGGCGCGGATCTTTTCCACTGCCTTCTGGCGATAAGCACCCATGGTCCAGGATGCTTCCAGGCCGCAAATCCGGTGTACGAAATTGGCGTAGAGCTTGGCACCATCGGGGGTATGCACCACCTCGGGGTGGAACTGCACCGCCCAGATGCGGCGCGCTTCGTTGGCGATCATGGCGAAGGGAGCGCCTTCGGAGGTGCCCACCACTTCAAAGCCGGGGGGAATGGCGGTGACGCGGTCGCCATGGCTCATCCACACCTGGTGCTCGCTGGCCAGCTCCCACACATCTTCGAACAGCGCTGAAAGCTTCTGCACCTTCACTTGCGCCCGGCCGAACTCGCGGTGATGCCCCGCTTCCACCTTACCGCCCAGAGCCATGCACAGCGCTTGCTGGCCATAGCAGATGCCCAGGATCGGCACGCCGGCCTCGAGCAGCGCCGGGGCGATGGTGGGCGCGTTCTCATCGAGCGTCGAGGCCGGACCGCCCGAAAGGATGATGCCGGCGGGCCTGAGCGTCGCCAAGGCATTGGCGGCGCTCGAAAACGGATGGATTTCGCAATAGACCCCGGTCTCGCGAACCCGCCGCGCAATCAGCTGGGTCACTTGCGAACCGAAGTCCACGATGAGGATGGCTTGGGGGGCTGGGGCTGTCATGGCGAGCAGATAGCCTTAGCCCGCATTTTCCGCAAGGGTCAGGCGATGGCAGATCGGCTTTCGTTGGATTTGGTCAGCTTATCGGTGAGGTTGCGATTGAGAGCCGACTCCATGGCTCGGCGTAATTCGATATCGGTGCGCAGAGCGTCCTTGAGGCTCTTCTGCTTGAAGGCGATATAGCGCACGGGCCTGGCAACGACACTCGTGGCATTGGCAGGATTACCGGTCACGAAACTCATTTCGCCCACGAAATCGCCGCGGCTGCACACGGCAACGATGCGGCCGCTCTTCTCGATCTGCACCACGCCATCGACAATGAACATCAGGTCGTCGGCAACCTTGCCTTCCAGGGTCAAGCGCTCACCACTTTCGACCGTATGCCAGCTGCCCAAATTGAACAGGCGCCGCAGGGTGCGCCGGCTGACATCGGGCGAGATGGCGTTCAAGAACAGCTGCTCTTCCTTGGTGAAGCGGGCGTGCTTGTCGTACCACCAGATGATCAGCAATTGGCTGACATTGACCAGCACAAGCACGGATTCCCAGAGCACCGTCACCGGATCGAAGAGGAAGAACGCCCGTATGACGATACGCAACAGCCCGGCCGCAATCGCGATGATGCGCAGCCAAACCATGTTGCGCATCATCATGGAGATGACCAACAGGGCATAGGGCAGATGCGCCGGCATGAAGTGGGGATCAAGCCAGCCGGCGACCAGAGACTCAAACGACATTGCGCACCCAAACCGGCCTGTTGGCCCCACGAGCCAGACCTTGCTTTTGCCGACAGCAAAATGCAGGGTCGTGACTGGTTCGGTCAATGCTGAACTGAATTTACGGCGCGATTAGCCGAACATTGGCAAACAGCGCGCCGTAATTCAGACTGTCAATTCAAGATGCCGATGGACAGATTGAGCAGGCTGGCAAAGGAAACCCAAGCCAGATAGGGCACAAACAGCAACGCGGGGAGCCGGTCGCCGTGCCGCACGGTTGCGATAAAGCCGATGATCGCGACCAGCAGCAGCAGAATGATCGCGAAGGCCGGCCAGATCAGTTGCAGGGTGAACCAGACGGGCGACCAGGCCCAGTTGAGCACCATCTGGCCATACCAGAACTTCATCGCAGCGCCCGAGCGGTCGCGCACGAAAGTGCGCCAGCCGGCGACGGCAATGAGCACGTAAAGCGTGAACCAGACCGGTCCGAAGATCCAGTTCGGCGGATTGAAGGGCGGCTTGTTAAGCCCCTCATACCACGGCCCCGGTATAGATTGCGTGCCGATCAGCCCGCCCACGCCGATGACGACGAGAAGGAAGAGGGCCAGCAGCAGCAGATTGCGGGGTGCCGAATAGCGAGGTGCGGACAGGGTGCTCATGGCGTGTTGAACGCACGAGCCGCCCCGTCGGTTCAGCCCGTTTGGCCCAGAAGGCTAAAGAAGAATCCATCCGTGCCGGTGCGGTGGGGGGTAAGCGTCAAGCCCCACGGGGATACGGCGACCTTTTCGCCCCTTTCGGCACCGAACACGCCCTGCCATAGTGCCCCCGCGTCGCGCACGGCGAACTGCGGATGGGCGGCCAGGAACGCCTCCACGCTGCCCCGATTTTCGGGGTCCAGCACCGAGCAGGTGATGTAGGCGATCACCCCACCCGGCTTTACGTATTGAGCGGCCTGAGCCAGGATTTCGGCCTGTTCGGCAGTGCGGACTTCCACCTGCTGTGGTGTCAGCTTCCACTTGGCATCGGGCCGGCGGCGCCAGGTGCCGGTGCCGGTGCATGGGGCATCGACCACCACGCGGTCCATGCGGCCCACGAGATCCTCAAGCGCTCCGTCGCCGGGCGCACGCACCTGGGCATTGCGCACGCCATTGCGCTTGAGCCGTTCATAAATCGGCGCCAGGCGGCCGCGGTCGGCATCGTAGGCGAAGATTTGGCCCTTATTGCCCATGGCCGCAGCCATGGCGAGGGTCTTGCCCCCTGCCCCGGCGCACAGATCGAGCACCTGCTCGCCAGGTCGCGCGCCGGTCAGCGCCGCCACGATCTGGCTCCCCTCGTCCTGAATTTCGAACCAGCCTTTGAGATAGCCCTCGTCGGTCTGAACGTTAGGCGTGCGCGAATCGCCCATGCCGGCCGGCATACGCAGTCCCAATGGGGCGATGCCGGTGGGCTGGGGCTCGAAGCGTTTCAGGCTCTTGCTCACCCGTTCGCGGTCCGACCGCAGCGCATTGACGCGCAGATCGAGGGGCGGCCGGCCGGTCATGCCCTGGGCTTCCGCCAGCCAATCCTCGCCCAGACCAGCCAGCATCGGCACCACCCATTCGGGCACATCCGCCGCAATCCAAGCCGGGGCATCCGACAGACCGGGCGGCGCCGTAAGGCGCTCGGCCTCGGCCGGGTCGATGGGCGCGGGCGCATGGGGATCGCTGGCAAAGCCGGCGTTGAGTTCGTCGACGCTCAGCCCCCAGTCGAACACGGCCACCGCCAGCACCAGAGCGCGCGGGGTGTCCGATCCCATAAGCCAGCCATGCGACGCACGGCGGCGCAGGGCATCGTAAACCAGATTGCCGATGGCCGCCCGATCCCCGGCCCCGGCAAAGCGGTGCGCCAGGCCCCAATCCTTGAGGGCCTCGGCGACGGGGCGCTTGCGAGTTTCGATATCGGAAAGAACGTCGATGGCGGCCGAGAGCCGTCCGGGAAGTCGCATCAGACCCCTCCCAGGGCGATGATAAACAGCCTGGCCGCGATATCGAGCCAGAAGATGACCAACAGGCCCATGCCGATGGCATAGGCGGTAAACCGGTGCACGACATGGTTGCTGGTGACGTGGATGGCGGCATGAACGATGCGGCTGAGCACGAAGACCCAGGCCAACCCCGCCTCGAACCAAGTGGGGCCGAGATAGACCGCCACCAGGCAGAAGACATAAAACAGGACCGGCAGCTGGAACTGGTTGTCGAAGGCATTGGAAAACTTGCGTTCGTTTTCCGGCCAGCCTTGGCGCGAAACCGCAATGGCACCCACATGCACCTTGCCAGCAGCAATCAACGGCAGGCGCACCGAACCCAAGACCCAGAGCAGCACCAGAGCGATGGCCGATTGCACCAGGAGCGCAAACAGCAGTGCCAGCGTCGCCACCGTCATGATCTAGCGCCCGAAGCGATAGTTGGGGGCTTCACGGGTGATCGAGACGTCGTGCACATGACTCTCATTGAGCGCGGCGCCCGAAATCTTGACGAACACCGAATTGGTGCGGAAGTCTTCCAACGTGTGGGCGCCGGTATAGCCCATGGACGCACGCAGGCCGCCCGCCAACTGGTGCAGCACGGCCGAGACGGGACCCTTATAGGGCACCTGACCCTCGATACCTTCGGGCACCAGCTTCATCTGGTCGCGCACGTCTTGCTGGAAATAGCGGTCGGCCGAGCCCGAGCCCATGGCACCCACCGAACCCATGCCGCGATAGGATTTGTAGGAGCGCCCCTGGTAGAGATACACCTCTCCCGGCGCCTCGTCCGTGCCGGCCAGGAGCGAGCCGACCATGACGCAGGAGGCCCCGCCGGCCAGGGCCTTGGCCATGTCGCCTGAGAACTTGATGCCCCCATCGGCAATCACCGGCACGCCCTGCTTGGCCCCCTCTTCGGCGCAGGCCATCACGGCGGCCAGCTGCGGCACGCCGACGCCCGCCACGATCCGGGTGGTGCAGATCGAGCCCGGCCCGATGCCGACCTTGATCGAATCCGCCCCGGCATCGATCAGCGCCTTGGTCGCTTCCGCCGTCGCCACATTGCCCGCCACGATGCGGGTGGAATTGCTCTCGCGTTTGATGCGCTCCACTGCCTCGGCGACGCGCACCGAATGGCCATGGGCAGTGTCGATGACCAACAGGTCGACGCCCGCATCGATCAGTTGCAGCGAGCGCTCATAGCCCGCATCGCCCACGGTGGAGGCGGCGGCGACGCGCAGGCGCCCCTGGGCGTCCTTGACGGCATGGGGATTGAGCTGGGCCTTTTCGATGTCCTTGACGGTGATCAGGCCGACGCAGCGATAGTCCTCGTCCACCACCAGCAGTTTTTCGATGCGATGGGCATGCAGCAGCCGTTTAGCGTCGTCCTTGGACACCCCGTCACGAACCGTGATCAGGCGCTCATGGGTCATCAGCTCGGAGATGGGTTGGGCCGGGCTGGAGGCGAAGCGGACGTCGCGATTGGTGAGAATGCCCACCAGCCGCCCGATGGCGCGCCCGCCCTTGCCGCCGTTTTCCACCACGGGAATGCCCGAAATGCGATTGGCCTGCATCAGCGCCAGGGCGTCGGCCAGGGTAGCGTCGGGCCCGATGGTCAGGGGATTGACCACCATGCCGCTTTCGAAGCTCTTGACTTGGCGCACCTGCTCGGCCTGCTGCTCGGCGGTGAGGTTCTTGTGGATCACCCCCATGCCGCCGGCCTGGGCCATGGCGATGGCCATGTTCGATTCGGTCACCGTATCCATGGCGGAGGACAGGATAGGGAGATTGAGCTCGATATCGCGCGTCACGAAGGTGCGGATATCGGTTTCGGTGGGCAGGACATCGGAGCGGGCCGGCTGCAGCAGCACGTCGTCGAAAGTGAGCGCGGCATCGCCCGTGATGGTAGTAATGATTTTCGCCAAGGCCAGACCCTTCCCTGCCTTCTGATCTCTATCAGTGATGTCGGAAGTCCGCGGCGGGCGGGAGATGGCCCGGTTGCGGATTGGCGAGGGTCAATAGCACTCCCGGCCCGGTTTGCCTAGGGCAGAGCCCGCGCCGGCGGGCACCTGGGACACCGGGCCGCCCCAGCCGGCAATTGAAACGGATCAAGATTTGATTGGCGCAAGGGCGACAGGGCGGGCAGGCTATGATAAAGCCCGGCCATTCCCCGCCCCTTACCGTTTTCCCATGCCCCTCAAAGCTTCCCGCATCACACCGCTCATCCTGGCCGTCGCGCTGTTCATGGAACAGATGGATTCCACGGTGATCGCCACGTCTCTGGTGCAGATCGCCAAGGATATCGGCACCGATGCGATTGCGCTCAAGCTGGCGCTGACCGCCTATCTGGTGGCGCTCGCCATCTTCATCCCCATCAGCGGCTGGATGTCGGATCGTTATGGGGCGCGCAACATCTTCCGGCTGGCCATCCTGGTATTCATCCTGGGCTCGATCGGCTGCGCCTTTTCCAATTCGCTGGAGACCTTCGTGGCTTCGCGCTTTTTCGAGGGCATGGGCGCCTCGATGATGACGCCGGTGGGACGCCTTCTTCTGGTGCGCACCACACCACGCAACGAGCTGGTTTCGGCCATGGCCTGGCTCAGCATTCCAGCCATGATCGGGCCCATCGTGGGGCCGCCGCTGGGCGGGTTCCTGACCACCTTTCTCAGCTGGCACTGGATTTTTTGGATCAACGTGCCCATCGGCATCACCGGCATCATTCTGGCGGGCATCTATTTGCCCGAGGTAGACGAGCGTAATCCGCGGCCCATCGATTTCGTCGGCTTCGTCTTGTCGGCCGTGGCCTTTTCCATGGTGGTGTTCGGCCTCTCGGTGGTCAGCCTGCCGGCCCTGCCCATCGCCTATGCCTATCTGACGCTGGCCATGGGGTCGGTGGCGTTGCTGCTCTACGTGCTGCACGCCCGGCGCACGCGCTATCCGCTGCTCGACCCCAAGCTTTTGCGTCACCCGATCTTTCGCGCCAGCCTGATCGGCGGTTCGTTCTTCCGCATCGGCATCGGCGCCATTCCGTTCCTGTTGCCGCTGATGCTGCAGCTAGGCTTCGGCTTTACCGCCTTCGAATCGGGGATGATCACCTTTGTAAGCGCCATTGGTGCCATGTCGTCCAAGTTCATCGCGGAGAAGACGTTCGCGCGCTTCGGCTTCAAGCGCGTGCTGGGTTTGACCGTGGTTCTGGGCTCGATCTCCACTGCCTCTTACGGGCTGTTCACGCCCGACGTGCCGATCTGGCTGCTCATGATCGCGCTGGTGCTGGGTGGGCTGCTGCGCTCGATGTTCTTTACCGGCACCAACGCCCTTTCCTATGCCGACATCTCGGACACCGAAGCCAGTCAGGCCACGGCCATAAATGCCGTGGCTCAGCAGCTCTCCATTGCCCTGGGCGTGGCGGCGGCCGGTGCGATTCTGGAAATCAGCGGCGCCACGAGCGGGGGCGAACTGGGTCTGGACGATTTCCACCTCGCGTTCTTTGCCGTGGCCATCATCTCGGCGGTGGGCGTAATCCAGTTCATCCGCCTGCCCGCCAATGCCGGACAGGACGTTTCGGGCCACCGTGCGGCGGCCATCGCCAAGGACTGAGCGCTCAGTCCTCGATCTTGCGGAAACCCTTGGCGATCAAATAGGTCTCGGCCGATTCGGCCCGCGACGATGGCGGCTTGGCGTGGAAGGTGGAGGCAAAGTGCCGCTTGAGGCGGGCGAGCAGTTCGTGCTCGGTGCCGCCCTGGAACACCTTGGTGACGAACACGCCGCCGGGCTTGAGCACTTCGATGGCAAAGTCGGCCGCGATTTCCACCAGATGCACGATGCGCAAATGGTCGGTGGCACGGTGCCCCGTGGTGGGTGCCGCCATGTCCGACAGCACCAGGTCTGCCTTGTGGCCGCCCAGGGCATCAACCAGCGCCTGCGGCGCGTCGTCATCGGTAAAATCCTGGCGCAGCAGCACCACGCCGGGAATAGGATCCATGTCGATATAGTCGATCCCAACCACCAAGGGCTCAGCCTCGGTCGACCCCACCGTGCGCGCCGCATATTGCGACCAGCCGCCGGGCGCTGCCCCTAGATCGACCACCCGCATACCCTTCTTGAGCAGGTGATAGCGCTCGTCGATCTCGATCAGCTTGAACGCAGCGCGTGATTTCCAGCCCTCGGCCTTGGCGCGCGCCACATAGGGGTCGTTGAGCTGCCGCTCCAGCCAGCGCGTGGAGGACAGCTTGCGCTTCTTGGCGGTCTTGACGCGCACCTTTAGGTCGCGATCGGACCGCCGCCCTGCCCCGCCGCCTTTGGAAACCGGACCTTCAACCATGGCTGGCACTCCCATTGGGGCGCCGGCGCCAGGTTCGGTCGGCGTCCATCATCGAAATCAACATGCCCTCGCGCAGGCCTCTATCGGCCACGCGAACGCGTTCGGTGGGCCATTCGCGCCGGATCGCCTCGAAGATGGCGCAGCCGGGAATGACCAGATCGGCCCGATCGCGCCCGATGCACGAATGGGCCACGCGACGATCGTAACTCATGCCCAAGAGCGCGCGCATGGTGTCCACCACCTCTTCATTGCGCATCCAGAGCCCATCCACCTTCTGGCGCTCATAGCGCTCCAGGCCAAGATGCAGCCCGGCCAGCGTGGTGACCGTGCCCGAGGTGCCGATCAGATGCACCGGATGGTCGGCAATCATCTGGCGCAGCTTTTCGCGGCCGCGAAACTGGCGCAAGTGGTCGGCGACAAAGGCCACCATGGCCTCGAAGCTCTGCGGCGTCACGTCGACCCCGCCGAAGCGCTCGGCAATCGAGACCACACCCACGGGCAGCGATTGCCAGGAACGGATCGAGGCAGCCATGCGGCCCTGGCTGCGCGGCCGTCCGCCGCGAAAATCGAGCCATGCCAACTCCGACGAGCCGCCCCCGATGTCGAACATCAGAGCGCCCTGGCTTTGGGAATCGATCAGGTCGGCGCAGCCGGTCACGGCCAGCTCGGCCTCGGTACGGCGATCGACGATTTCAAGCCTGATGCCCAATTCGCTGTCCACGCGATCGAGAAACTCCGGGGCGTTCTCGGCCGCACGGCAGGCTTCGGTCGCGATCAGGCGCATACGGCTGGGCTCGTGCTCGCGCAGCTTGTTGCGGCAAAGCCGCAGCGCCTCGAAAGTACGCTCCATGGCGGCGTCCGAAAGCCGTCCCGTGCGCGAAACGCCTTCACCCAGCCGCACGATGCGGGTAAAGCCATCGAGCACGCGAAAGCCCCCGTCATAGGGCCGCGCAATCAGCAGTCGGCAGTTGTTGGTGCCCAGGTCCAGGGCGGCATAGGTAGGCCCCCTGGCGCGACGCGCACTTACACTTGTGGCTTTGTCTGTCCGCCTATCCGCCGGGCCGAGTGCAGCATCAGCTTGCAACCCTGCCCCCTGTCGAGGCCCAGGCCGGGTGCCTCGACGGCGGTGCCGCGCCGTACCCGCAGGATTCGACGCAGCTGCGGACCGATCCGAGTCGGTCACTGGCTATCTCCGTTCCGCCCGGTCGCCAAGCCGTGGCAACGGCTGCGCCCATGACGGCAATTTAAGTTTCACCAACGACCCTAGAGCAAGCGCCCCACTTGTGCAACGAAACATCCAATGCCGGAGCCGGAGCCCTCACGCCTCACGCTAATCTATTGATACTAAATGCATTTTTATACCGGTCGGCCTCCGCCACGCAATTTGACGATTTCTCATCCCCAGCGCTTGCAATCGCCGCGCCCTGCCGCTATGTAATGCCCGCGCCGGGACCACACGGTCCCCCGCCAAACCGGCCATCGGCCTGCTGGGGAATAGTTCAACGGTAGAACTGCGGACTCTGACTCCGTCAATCTTGGTTCGAATCCAGGTTCCCCAGCCACTTAACCGTCCGGAATTCCGGCGCTTTCTGATCCCACACAAGGCAGGCTAAGTGGAACAGGTGGCGTACATGGGCCGCACATAAGCCGGCACAGCTTCATAGTCGTTCTGCACCTCGGCATGGTCAACAATGCGTCCGAGAGGGACGAGGCATTGGACGCCCGTGGCGTTGTATATGTCTGACGGCCTGTTTTGTCGGAAACGACGCAGCATGACGAATGTGGCGCGATCTGCGGGCACTCTCTTCCTGATCTAGCTGACAACGACGCCAGCCGTGCCGGTAACCAGGCCAAAGACACGGTTAAACCGGCTCAGATCCGCCGCGACCACCCACCCAACCGGATGCACGCGGGGCGACCAGCACCAGGCGACCTTAGCGGTACACGCCAGCGCGCACAGGACTCTCTTTGCCAGATTGACAGACAGGCTTATCGGCATACAGATTTGCTCCGTATCGAAAGGCGATACTGGGGAGGAGTTTGATCATGGGACGAGACTGGACGCGGGTTTTGCTCGGGGGCGCACTGCTGGTGGGGCTGGTGGGGCCAGCCTTCGGCCAGCCTATTGCCGGGGTGTGCGAGGATTGCGCGGTGGAACTGTTTGCCAGCTGCGGCGAGGGAAATTTCCTGGAGGGGCCCAACTTCGATGCCCAGGGTACCCTATGGGTCGTGGGCCTCAACTCTGGGGAAGTGCTCAATGTCGATGCCGAAGGCACCTGCACGGTGGCTGGGCGAAGCGGCGGGTTCCCGGGCGGAGCGCGGCTCGATGCCCAGGGCAAGCTGATCATCACCGACCGCATCGGGCTGCTGAGCTACGATACCGCCACCAACCAGGTCGAAACCCTGGCCTCGCGTTACGGCAATGAAAACATGCGCGGGCTCAACGACTCGGTCATCGACAGTAAGGGCGGCATCTATTTCACCGAGCCTTATGGCTCGAGCGCCATCAATAAGACCGGGCGGGTATTCTACATGGCACCCGACCGGCAATCGATCCGGTTGATCGGCGACACTTTCGCCTTTCCCAACGGGGTGATGCTGTCGCCCGACGAAGCATCGCTTTATGTGGCCGAGTATGCGGAAAACCGCATTCTCAGCCTGCCGCTCACCCCGGCCGGCGGAGAATTGCGGCCCAATGGCACACCTTATGTGTTTGCCTACATGGAGTCAGGTATCGGCCCGGACGGCATGGTGGTGGACACCAAGGGCAATCTCTACGTGGCCCATTTCCGCGCGGCCCAGGTGGTGATCTACACGCCCGGCGGCAAGGAGTTGGGCACCATCGCCATGCCGGAAGATGCAGGGGTGGGCACCACCAATCTCGCCCTGCATGATGGCTATCTCTACATCACCGAGGCGTTACGCAACCAGATCTGGCGCGTTGCGGTGGAGACCCAGGCCCACGACGTCTTCCAGACAAAATGACATGACGGGCCCGCATGAGCGCCATGCGGGCCCAAGCGGTCACCCCTTGCGGCCCTCTGCCTCGCCGCGCGGCTGGGCGAGCTTGCGGTGCTGGTCGGCCAGCGTATTGTCCCCGACGAAGCGCGTCATCATGGCCTGAAGCTTGTTGGCCCAGCCCGCCACTTCGTGCCCATCCCCGCGCATCATGGCGTCAAAGCCCACCTTGGCCACCATGGCCGGATCGTCCTTCTTGTTCTCGCCCACCTTGGTATCGAGCATGTCGGCGGTGTCGAAGAAGTCGGTGTCGGTCGGGCCGGGCATCAGGCAGGTAATGCTCACCCCGCTGTCCTTGAGTTCGTTGCGCAGGGCATAAGCGAGCGAGTCCACATAGGCTTTGGTGGCGTTGTAGACGGCCTGGTAGCTCCCAGGCATCAGCCCCGCAATCGAGCCGGTGATCAGCACGCGGCCATGGCCGGCTGAACGCATTTCGCGCAGCAGGCGATGCAGCAGATACGTAGTGCCGGTGACGTTGGTCTCGATCACCCGCATGATCTCGCCAAAATCCTGATCGGTGAAGGCATGGCCCAGGCCACGTCCGGCATTGGCAAATAGCGCGTCGATGGGGCGGCCGTCGGCCAGGGCGCGCTCGCAGAGATGGTCCACGCCGGCGGTGGTCGCCAGATCGGCCTGCACCACCTCCACCCGCACGCCCAAGGTGCGCAACTGCTCGCCCGCAGCATGGATCTCGGGGCCATCTGCGGCAATCAGCAGATCCGAGCCATGCTCGGCGGCAACTCTGGCGAGCTCCAGGCCAATGCCCGAAGAGGCTCCGGTGACGATGCTGAAGGACAGATCCGAGTGCTTGGCCATGGGCTTTCTCCTTGCTGGCGTGAAGCCCAAAACTCGGCCATGCCTGCCCCGTTCCGCTGCGCCTGCACACTAGCACGTGGCGCCGTACGCGAATTAACCTCGATCATCGCTGCCAGTGTCCGCAAATGCGGCTGCGCCGCTGCAGCCTATGTCACGTCTGCAATCTTGCACACGTGACCCCCCACCCTCGTAGGCACCCCCGCCAAGGCACTGGCATACCACACCTTTCTCGCCAGTCGCGGAAGCAAGTCAGTTTGTACGAACATTTAAGACCTACGCCTTTTGTATGAGCAGCGGCATTTTCTGCTTGCCTGGAATGCACAAACTGCGCAAACCTTCACCGTGACGTGAGGATCGGCACGGAAAACTCACTGAATGATGAGCGCAGCGCCCGGCCGACCAGACAGAATGCGGTAATTTCGTTTATTTGTTCGTACATTTAGGCAGGCATGAAGAGCTTGGGGCGCACGCCATTACATGAGCAGGTTGGGTTCGTGCTGCGCGAGCAAATCCAGTCGGGGCAGTATGCCATCGGCTCCACCCTGCCCACCGAACATGAGCTGGCTGCCACGTTCGGGGTTAGCCGCGCCACCATTCGCAGCGCCCTCAAGAGCCTGACTAGTGACGGGCTGATCAAATCGAAGGCCGGGGTCGGCGCCGTGGTCATCCGGGCCAGCAACGAGGTGCGCGGCACCAAGCTGCGTGGCCTGACCGAGGATTTGCGCCGCCAGGGCATTGCAACCGATGCCCGCACGCTGCTGGCGCGCTTCGAGGTGCCCACGGCCTCCGTACGGGCGCGCCTCAGGCTTTATCCCGACGAGCGGGTGCTCCATCTCAAGCGCCTGCGCGACATCGCCGGTTCGCCCTTCGCGATCCTCGACTCCTACGTTCCGGAATCTCTAGGCCTTACGCCCGACGAGGATTTTTCTGGGCCGCTCTACCAGCTGATCGAGCGCTCGCACCGGCTGCACATCATTTATGGCGAAGACACCATCGGCGCGCGCCTGCCCACGGCTGCCGAGGCCGAACACCTGCAGATCGCCCCGACTTTGCCCATACTCGCGGTTCGCCGCACCGCCTTCGTCGAGTTCGACCGGGCGGTCGAGTATGTCGAAGGCGCCATCAGAAGCGACCTCTACGAATATAACGTGACCTTGAACAGATAGGGACCAAGAATGGACAGCCTCAAGACCAAGCTTCTATCGAGCATCTCGGTAGACGAGATGTGGAAGCATCTTGAAAAACTGTGCGAATGGGATCGCAGCACCGGCACCCAGGGCGAGCTGGATGCGGTCGACTACGTCAAGACCGTGCTGGAGTCCTACGGCCTGCCCGTAACCGTGCACGAATACCGCGCCTATATCTCGCACCCGATTTCAGGCGGCCTCAAGATCACCGCCAATGGCGAGAGCTTCGATCTGCCCGCCAAGACGCGCGCCTTTTCCGCCAACACCCCTGAGGGCGGGTTGTCGGGCGATCTGGTTTCGATCCAAGGCGGCAAGAACATGTTCAAGGCCGACAATGCCGTGAACCTGATCAGCCCCGAGACAGTGGGCGGCAAGATCGTCCTGAGCGAGAGCGGCTCGCGCGGCTCCATGCTGGCGGCCAAGAATGCCGGCGCGGTGGGCTATATCCACATGTGGCCCAGCGACGAAGACGTGATCCACGAGGGCATCGTCACCCCCGTCTGGGGCACCCCGACGCCCGAAAGCGCCGGCAACATTCCCAATTTCCCCATCATTTCGATCAAGCACAATGACGGCGTGCGCCTGCGCGCCTTGCTCGGCCAGGGCGTGGTCAACGGCACCATCAGCTCGGTCACCCGCACCGGCTGGTCCACCGTGCGCATGCCCGTCACCGAGATCAAGGGCAAGAGCGAGGACTTCGTGCTGGTCGCCGGCCACATCGATTCCTGGCACTTCGGCGCCACCGACAATGCCACCGGCAACGTCACCTGCATGGAACTGGCGCGCGTGCTCAAGCAGCACGAAGGCGAGCTAAACCGCGGCGTGCGCATCGCCTGGTGGGTGGGTCACTCCACGGGCCGCTATTCGGGTTCGTCCTGGTATGCGGACAACCATTGGGCCGAGCTCGACGCCAACTGCGTCGCCTATATCAACATTGACAGCCCCGGCTCGCTGGGCGCCATCGACTATTCGGAAGTGACTGCCGTGCCCGAAACGGCCCAGCTCGTCACCGATGCGGTGGTGGAACTGACCGGCCAGACCCCGGCGATCGACCGGCCGATGCGCGCCGGCGACCAGTCCTTCTGGGGCGTGGGCCTGCCTTCGCTGTTCATGCTTCTTTCGAACCGTCCCGAGGGCCAGCGCGCCGCCGTGGGTGGCTGCGGCATGGGCTGGTGGTGGCATGCCGAGGAAGATCTGGTCGACAAGGCCGATCGCGACGTGCTGCTCAAGGACACCAAGATCTATGCCCATGCGCTGTTGCGCCTGACGCAGGACGAGGTGCTGCCGCTCGATCTGGCCGCCCAGGTCACCGAACTCAAGGGCTTCGTGGCCGACATCGCCAAGGATGCTGGCGACCATGTCGACCTCTCGAGCGTCGTGGCCAAGTTCGATGCGCTCTCGCAAGCCCTGTCCGTGCTCGGCACCCTGCCGGCCGACAAAGCCAATGAGCTGATCAAGCTGGTCTCGCACCGGCTGACCGCCCTGTCCTTCACCTATGGCGACCGGTTCGACCACGACCCGGCCATGCCGCTGCCGGCCTTCCCCACGCTGGATGGTGCGCGCAAGCTGGCCAAGCTCGATCCGGCCAGCAACGACTATGGGTTCCTCCACACCCGCATCGTGCGCAACCGCAATATGGTCAACCACGAAATCAACACGGCGATCGCGGCCTGCCGCGCCGCTGGGGCAACTGCGGCCGCGTAAGCGGCCGTCCACCAGGACACGAAAGGACTTGCTATGCATAAAAGACTAGCCGTTGCCTTTACCGCCCTTGCCCTCATGGTGCCCGGCATGCTGCCGGCCCAGGCGGCCGGCACGTTCAGCCTGCCCATCAATGACGATCCCCAGATCTGGCCGGTGGCCGGCGGGCTCTACAACATCCTGGTCAACAAGACCGTCTATTCGGGCCTGGTCCGCTACGACCTGGAAACGCTCGAGCCGGTGGGCGACCTGGCCGAGAGCTGGGACATCTCCGAAGACGGGATGACCTATACGTTCAAGCTCCGCCAGAACGCCACTTGGCACGATGGCGAGCAGTTCAACGCCGACGACGTGGTGTTCACGCTCAAGCAGATCTGGACCAATCCGGACGTTCCCTACTATCTGGCCAACAATTTCCGCCTGATCGAAGACGTCATCAAGGTCGACGACTTCACCGTGGACGTGAAGCTTTCCAAGCCGCAGCCGGCCTTCCCGGTGCTGCTGGGCTACAATGCCGCCATCCTGCCCGAGCACCTTCTGTCCTCGCTCACCGCCGAGCAACTGGCCAATCCGGCCGACTTCCTGCGCCATCCGGTGGGCACGGGCCCGTTCCAGTTCGCCGAATACAACCCCGGCGCGTTCGTGCGGCTCACCGCCTATGACGAGTATTTCGCCGGCGAGCCGAGCCTGGACGAGATGGTGTTCCGCATCGTTCCCGATGCCAATTCCCAGCTCGCTCTGCTCCAGTCGGGCGAAGTGGATCTGGTGGTGATCGAGCCGTTCCAGCTGGCTGCCGTCGAAGGCAACCCCAATGTGCAGATCCAGTCCGTTCCGGTCACCCGACACGAATTCATCGGCATCAACAATGGCGTCGAGCATCTCGACGACGTGAACGTGCGCAAGGCCCTGACCATGGGTCTCGATCGCGCACAGATCCTGGCTGCCGTCTATGGCGGGCGCGGTACCGTAGCCACGGGTCCCTTCGCCCCTTCAGTGGGCTGGGCCTTTGACGAGACCATCGAGCCCCTGCCCTACGATCCCGAAGCGGCTGCCAAGCTGCTCGAGGACGCCGGCTGGACCATGCGCAGCGACGGCGTGCGCACCAAGGATGGCGAGCCGCTGACCTTTACCCTGCTCTATGATCCCTCCAACCCCACCCGTGCCCGCGTCTCGCTGATCGCACAGCAGCAATGGAGCGCGCTGGGCGTCGGCATCGAGTTCGAGACCTCCGAGTACCGCGCCATCGTGGAGCGGATCCGGCAGTCCCCGCCCAACTACCAACTCAACCCCAACTACCTGATCGCTCCGCCCGATCCGGATGGGATTGCCAACTACTATCTGTCGGAATCGCTCGCCAATTCCTGGGCCTACAAGAACCCGGAAGTTGACGCGCTGCTTGCCGAGGGTGCCAGCACCAACGACCAGGCCGCCCGCGCGGCCGCCTACAAGCAGGTGCAAGCTATCCTGCATGAAGATCAGCCCAACGTCTTCACCGTCTATCCCGACGAGATCCAGGCCTTGAGCTCGGCCGTCGAGACCTTCCCGCAGGCCGGCTATCGCGATGCCCTGGGCTGGGCGCATCTGATCGTCAAGCGCTAAGCGCCAACAAGGAGAGCGGAAGTGGGGATGTATCTGTTGCGAAGGCTGGGGGAGTCTTTAGGCCTCATCCTTTTGATCACCATCGTCACTTTCGCTCTCATCAGCGCGGCCCCCGGCGGCCCGAGTATCCTGCTCGACCCCAACATGACTCCGGAGGATACCGCACGTCTGCGGGCCCTCTACGGGTTCGACCGCCCGGTCTATGAGCAGTATCTGCGCTGGCTGGCGCAGGTTCTGCAGGGCAATCTGGGCTTCAGCTTCGGCGTGGGACGGCAAGTTTCTGAACTGATCGCCAGCGCCCTGCCCGCCACCCTGCTGCTCTCGGGCCTGGCCCTGCTGGTGGCCGTGGTCGTCGCGATCCCCCTGGGCATCGTCGCCGCCGTCAAGCGCGGCAGCTGGATCGATCAGAGCCTGACCTCGGTGAGCTTTCTGGGCCTTTCGATGCCCGTGTTCTGGCAGGGCCTGCTGCTCATCATCCTGTTCGCCGTGGTGCTGCGCTGGCTGCCTGCCGGCGGCATGATCACTCCGGGCAATGGCTCGATCGGCGATATTGCGCTGCACCTGATCCTGCCCGTCCTCACCCTTTCCAGCTCGATCATGGCCGAGCTGGTGCGCTACACCCGCAGCGCCATGCTGGGTGTTCTGCGCCAGGACTATGTGCGCACCGCCCGGGCCAAGGGCGTGGCCGAACCCGTGGTGATCACCAAGCACGCCTTTCGCACGGCCCTGATCCCGGTGGTGACGCTGCTGGGCATGCTGATCCCGCGCCTGGTGGGCGGGGCCGCCGTCACCGAAAGCGTCTTCTCCTGGCCGGGCATGGGGCGGCTGGCCGTCTCGGCAGCCTTCAACCAGGACTATCCCACCATCATGGGCATCACGCTCGTCATCTCTGTGGTGGTGGTGCTCTCCAACCTCGTCGTCGACCTCCTCTATGGACAGTTGGATCCCCGTGTCAGCTATCGCTAAACCCGCCCCCAAGCCGGCCGCACGGCGATCGATTTCGCCTTTGGCGCGCACCTGGCGCAGCTTCTGGCGGCGTCCCACCACGCAGATCTCGGTCGCCGTACTGCTGCTGATGGTATTCGCGGCGATCTTTGCGCCGTGGCTGGCGCCCTATAATCCGTCCGACATCGACATGTTCAACATGTTGTCCCAGCCCTCGGGCACCCATTGGCTGGGTACCGACGAGAACGGCCGCGATATCCTCACCCGTCTCATCTATGGCGGCCGGGTGTCGCTGTCTGTGGGCCTGGCCAGCGTCACGGCCGCCATCGTCATCGGCTCGGTGCTGGGCGCGCTTGCAGGCTTCCTGGGCGGCTGGGTGGATAGCCTGATCAGCCGGCTGATCGACGGCATGCTGTCGATCCCGATGTTCTTTTTCCTTTTGACCACGCTGGCCCTGTTCGGCTCCTCGCTGCCCATCCTGATCCTGGTGATCGCCATGACCACCTGGATGCCGGTGGCGCGCATCGTGCGCGGCGAGATCACCGCCAATCGCGAACTGCAATATGTCGAGGCCGCCGCCGCCCTGGGCGTACCGCGCTTCACCATTTTGTTCCGCCACATCCTGCCCCAGTCCACCCCATCGATCATCGTGGCGGCGACCCTGGGCATTGCCGAGGCGATCATGGTGGAATCGGCGCTGAGCTATCTCGGCTTCGGCGTGCGCCCGCCCACCCCGTCCTGGGGCAACATGCTGGCCGAAGCCCGTGGCTACATCTTTCAAAACCCGATGATGACCGTTTACCCCGGCGCCATGATCTTCCTGTGCGTGCTGGCCTTCAACACCATTGGCGACGCCATGCGCGACGCCACCGATCCGCGCAAGTAGAGGAGATTGCCGATGCGTATCTGTTTTCTGGGCACCAATGAGCGGCTGAACTATCTGCGCCAGTATGCCAGCTCCGGCGTCGAACTCGATAACATGGCCGATTTCGCCGGCACCAAGAGCCGACCGATCAGCATCGAAAGCCGCATGGAAGAGATCGAACTGGCCCAATGGGTCATCGAGCGCTCCATCGAGGCCGAACGGCGCGGCTTTGACGGCGTGATCACCGGCTGCTTTGCCGATCCGGGCGTGGATGCGGCGCGTGAGCGCGTGCGGATCCCGATCGTGGCGCCGGGCGAAACGGCACTACTGACGGCGCGCATGCTGGCCCACCACTTCAGCCTGATCACGCCGCTTGTGCAGACCATTCCCATCGCCCGCGAGCAGGTGCACAAGGTTGGCGTCGAGCGCTTCGTGGCCTCGATCCGCCCCTTTGGCGTGCCCGTCGAGCGCATTCGCGACCGCGATCCCGACACTATCGAGAAGCTCGTGGCCCTTGGCCGCAAGTGCGTGGAAGAAGACGGTGCCGAACTGATCGTGTTTGCCTGCGCCAGCATGGCGCTGCTCACCGATATTGTCGCGCCGCGCATCGGTGTCCCGGCCATCAACTCGGTCAAGCTCTCCCTGCGGGCGGCCGAAATGCTGATCGGCACCGGGCTGACCCACAGCGCCATCACCTTCCCCACCCCCGCCAAGCTCGAGGCTGCCGCGTGACCATCCGCTCGGTCAAGGTCGAGATCGCCCATCTCGACAATACCACCCTCAAGACCTCCTACGGGTCCAACGTCACCCGCCGCCAGCACATCTTCGTGGCGGTGGAAAACGACGATGGCACCGTGGGCTATGGCGAGGGCTCGTCACTGCCCCATTTCAGCGGCGAACGCGCCGCTGAAATGAAGCCGCTGATCGCCCAGGTGTTCGGTCCCGCTCTCGTCGGGCTCGATCCCTTCGATCTCGAGCGCGCTCATCAGGCTCTCGAAAAGGCCCTGCCGCATCATCACGCCTCCAAGGCGGCGCTGATCAACGCCATCCACGATCTGGGCGGCAAGCTTTCAGGCTTGCCCGTCCACGCCTTTCTGGGCGGCAGACTGCGCGACACCGTGCCGGTGGGCGGCGCGGTAGGCATCGAGGACGAGGCTTCGGTCGTCGCCCGCGTGCGCGCGCTCTGGGAGCAAGGCATTCGCACGGTCAAGTTCAAGATCGGTGCCAATGTCGAGCGCGACATTGCAGTCATCCGTACGGTGCGCCAGGAGTTCCCTGCCGACCTCAATATCCGGGCCGACGCCAATGCCGGCTTCGGCTTTTCCGAGGCGCAGCGCTTCCTTCTGGCAGTGCAGGATTGCCGCCTGCAATATCTCGAACAGCCGCTGCGGCCCCATGACTGGGCCGGGTTGGCGCGTCTGCGTACTCTGGGCACACCCATCGCCGTAGACGAAAGCCTTTTTGGCCTGCCCGATGCTTTGGGGCTGATCACGGCGGGTGCCTGCGACGTCTTCATCGTCAAGCTGATCAAGCTGGGTGGTCTGCACCAGGCCCGCAAGGTTGTCGCCCTGGCCGAGGCGGCCGGTGTCGCCTGCGTTGCCGTCAGCCCCTACGAGACTGCCCTGGGCGTTGCTGCCAATCTGCATCTGGCAGCCAGTTCCAGCGCGTTTTCGATGGCGGCGGAATTGGGCGTCGGGGTGTCCTCGGTGCACCTGCCGGGCAGCGACGCGGTCGTGGTGGACCAGGGCCTGGCCCGTGTACCCACCGCTCCGGGCCTGGGCATTGCCATCCCGACCAACCTCTTTACCGCCACCACGCCCCTGTCGGCAGCCAGCTGAAAGCAAGCCCGGTGACACAACCCCTGCTCCGCATTCAAGATCTGCACACCCACTTCACCAGCGATGGCGAAATCGTGCGCGCCGTCGATGGCGTGAGCTTTGACATTGCGGCGGGCGAAACCGTTGCAGTGGTGGGGGAATCCGGATCGGGCAAGTCGGTCACCAGCCTGTCGATCATGCGCCTGCTCGATCCGGCCGCCGGCAAGATTGCGGGCGGGCGGATCCTGTTCGGGGGGGAGGACCTGGTCACCAAGTCCGAGCAGGAGATGCGCCGGGTGCGCGGCAACGACATTTCCATGATCTTCCAGGAGCCCATGAGCTCGCTCAACCCGGTCTATACCGTGGGCGAGCAGATCGGGGAGGCCATCCGCATCCACCAGAAGCTCAATTCGGCCCAGGCGCTCAGGCGCGCCACCGAAATGCTCGAGCTGGTAGGCATTCCCGAGCCGGGCAAGCGCGTGCACACCTTTCCGCACCAGATGTCGGGCGGCATGCGCCAGCGCGTGATGATCGCCATGGCGCTCTCGTGCAACCCCAAGCTCCTGATCGCGGACGAGCCCACCACGGCGCTCGACGTCACCATTCAGGCCCAGATCCTGGAGCTGATGCGCAAGCTGCAGCGCGAGCTGGGCATGTCGATCCTGTTCGTCACCCACGATCTGGGCGTGGTGGCCGAGATCGCCGACAAGGTGGTGGTGATGTATGCGGGCCGCGCCGTCGAACAGGGCAAGGTGCGCGACATCTTTGCCAAGCCGCTGATGCCCTATACAGCGGGCCTGCTGCGATCGGTGCCCCATGTCGACCGGGGCACGCTGCACCAGGAGCGGCTCTATGCCATTCCCGGCTCCATTCCCTCCCCGCTCGACCTGCCCTCGGGCTGCAGCTTCAACCCGCGCTGCGACTACGCCCAGGAGCGCTGCCGCGCTGCTGTCCCACCGCTCGAAACGGTTGGGGACGACCGGGCCGTGCGCTGCGTGCGCTGGCGCGAGCTGGACCTCAACACTGCCGGACAACCCGCATGACGCAAATGCCCCCCACCCGCCCCCTGGTGCGCCTTGCCGGGCTCAACAAGCATTTCCCCGTCAAGGGCCGCGGCTTTGGCCGGACCAAGGAGACGGTCAAGGCCGTCAACGACGTGTCGCTTGACATTCAGAAGGGCGAGATCATCGGCCTGGTGGGCGAATCCGGCTCGGGCAAGACCACGCTGGGCCGCGTGGTGCTGCGGCTGATCGAGCCCACCTCGGGCTCGATCGAGTTCGACGGGGTGGACATCACCAAGCTCGATGGCCGGCAGATGCGGGAATATCGCCGCCGCATGCAGATCATCTTCCAGGACCCCTTCGGCAGCCTCAACCCGCGTTTCACCGCCGAACGGCTGATCGGGGAGGCGCTCGATACCCACAAGCTGGCGCGCGGGCCCCAGCGGCGCGAGCGCATCGTGGAACTGCTCGAAAAGACTGGGCTCAGCGCCGATCACCTCACCCGCTACCCGCATGAATTTTCCGGAGGCCAGCGCCAGCGCATCGGCATCGCCCGGGCGCTCGCCGTCGATCCGCAGTTCATAGTCGCCGACGAACCTGTCTCGGCGCTCGACGTGTCGATCCAGGCGCAGGTGGTGAACCTGCTCCAGGACCTCAAACGCGATCTGGGTCTGACCATGCTGATGATCGCGCACGATCTGGGCGTGGTCGAATATATCTCGGACCGCGTGGTGGTGATGTATCTGGGCCGGATCATGGAAGTGGCGCCGGCCCGCACCCTTTATGCCAACCCGGTGCACCCCTATACCCAGGCCCTGCTGGCCGCGGCCCCTGTCCCCGACCCCACCAAGGTGCGTCAGCGCTCGGCGCTGCAAGGCGAAATCCCCAGCCCGATCAACCCGCCCTCGGGCTGCGTGTTCCGCACGCGCTGCCCCATTGCCGCGCCCGAATGCGCCCAGGTAGTGCCCCCGCTCGAAGCGGTGGGACCGGGGCATCTGAAAGCTTGCATCCGGCGCTGAGCGTCACATCGCCGCGTAATTGGGTCCGCCGCCCCCTTCGGGCGGCACCCAGTCGATGTTCTGGTTGGGATCCTTGATGTCGCAGGTCTTGCAGTGCACGCAGTTCTGCGCGTTGATCTGCAGCCGCGGGCCATCCGGGCTCTCGATCCACTCATAGACCCCGGCTGGGCAATAGCGGGCCGAAGGGCCGCCGTAGACGCCGTATTCGCTCTCGACCTGCACGCCCATGTCACGCACCTCAAGATGCACCGGCTGGTCGTCGCGATGGTCGGTGTTGGAGACATAGACCGAGGCCAGGCGGTCGAAGGTCAACACCCCGTCGGGCTTGGGATAAGCGATAGGCTGGTGACGGGCGGCCGGCTCAGTGGCGCCGTGATCGGTCTTGGCGTGATCGAGCGTGCCCAGCAACGAGCGGCCAAGTACTTGCTGGCACCACATGTCGAACCCGGCCAGCCCCACCCCCAGCACCGTGCCGAAACGCGACCAGAGCGGCTTGGCGTTGCGCACGGGGTAGAGATCCTTGCCGATCGGCCCGGCACGCCAAGCCGCATCGAGCCCCTCGAGGACGTCGCCCGACCGGCCCTGGTCGAGCGCTTGCGACACCTGTTTGGCCGCCAGCATGCCCGACGCCACGGCATTGTGGCTGCCCTTGATGCGCGGCAGGTTGACCAGCCCGGCGCTGTCGCCCAGGAGCGCGCCGCCTGGAAAGGCCAGGCGCGGCACCGATTGCCAGCCACCCTCCGCAATGGCCCGCGCGCCATAGGCCAGACGCGTGCCGCCGGCGAACGTCGGCGCAACGCTGGGATGGGTCTTGAAGCGCTGGAACTCCTCGAAGGGCGAGAGGTGCGGATTGGCATAATCGAGATGCACCACCAGCCCCACCGCCACCAGACCCTCGTCCAGATGATAGACGAACGAGCCGCCCCCCGCCGCGCTGCCCAGCGGCCAGCCCAGGCCGTGCTGCACCAGGCCCGGGCGGTGCCTGGCCGGGTCGACGCGCCAGAGCTCCTTAAGGCCAAGCCCGAATTTTTGCGGGCCTGCGCTCGCTGCCAATTGGAACTGCGCGATGGCCTGCTTGGTCAGAGAGCCGCGCGCCCCCTCCCCCAACAGCACATATCTGCCCTTGAGCGCCATGCCGGGTGCAAAATCGGGGCCTTCGTCGCCATCCCGCGTCCGGCCCATGTCGCCGGTGATCACGCCGGTCACCCGCCCTTCCTCGATCAGCAACTGGGCGGCGGGAAAGCCCGGATAGATCTCCACGCCCAGGGCCTCGGCCTGGGCTGCCAGCCAGCGGCAGACATTGGCCAGCGACACGATGAAATTGCCGTGGTTGGACATGAGCCTGGGCAGCATCGAGCCTGGCAGCTTGAAGGCGCGCTTGGGCGTGAGCCAGAAGAATTCGTCGGCTGTGACCGGGGTTGCCGCCGGGCCGTCGGCGCTGCGCCAGTCGGGCAGGAGCGCATCGAGCCCGGCTGGATCGATCACCGCGCCCGACAGGATATGGGCGCCCACCTCGCTGCCCTTTTCGAGCACCACCACATGAGATTGAGGGCGAAGCTGCTTGAGGCGGATCGCGGCGGCCAGGCCCGCCGGCCCCGCGCCCACGATCACTACGTCGCATTCCATCTGCTCGCGCTGCTGATCCATTGCCTGCCCCGCTCACGCCCGCGCCCGGTGGCGCGGCAATCGCACGGGGCCTAGCCGATTTCGCGCCTGCGGCCAACTGTGCTCTTGCCGCGCCCATGCGCAACGCCCAACCCTCCCCCCAGCTTTGCGACCCACGCCTTGAGGTGCTAAGGACGATTGCCTCACTCAGGAACATGCGCGGTGCACGCCTCTCTCGAACCCATCGCCGGTGTGGTCGCGGCCATGGCGCTCATTGCCGCCGTGCTGCTGGCCCTTGTGCTGCCTGCCGATCCCGCTTGGCTGCGGCCTTTGGTTGCCGGCGCTTTCGGTCTGGTCGCCCTCTTTGCGCTGATGCTGTTGATCGCCGCGCTGCGCCGCGAACGCAATGCGGCCGAGGCGGCGCGTAGCGAAAGCGGCGGCCGGCAAAGCCATTTGGAATCGATTCTCGATACGGTCCTGGATGCCATGGTCGTCATCGACAAGGCCGGCGCCGTGGTGTCGTTCAACGCGGCCGCAGTGCGCCAGTTCGGCTATGAACCCAGCGAAGTGGTGGGCCGCAACATCTCCATGCTCATGCCTAGCCCCTATCGCGAGCAGCATGACGGCTATCTGGCGCGCTACCTGACGACGGGCGAGAAGCGCATCATCGGCACCGATCGCGTGGTGGTGGGCCAGCGCAAGGATGGCTCGACTTTCCCCATGAAGCTGGCCGTGGGCGAAGCCCATTGGGCCGGTAGGGTGCATTTCACCGGCTTTATCCGCGATCTCACCGAGCGCGAGGAAAGCGCGGCGCGCCTCAGCGAAGCCCAGAACGAGCTGGCGCGGCTGGCCCGCCTCAACGAGCTGGGCGAAATGGCCTCGACCCTTGCCCATGAACTCAACCAGCCACTTTCGGCCATCGCCAATTATGTGCAGGGTTGCCGGCGCCTGCTCGACAAGACCACCGATGCCAATGCCGAGCGCATCAAGGGCGCGCTGGAAGAAACCGCGCGCCAGGCACTCTTGGCCGGCGACATCATTCGCCACCTGCGCGAATTCGTCACGCGCGGGGACACCGACAAGCACCCCGAAGACATCAAGACCCTGGTGGAACAGGCCGGTGCCCTGGCGCTGGTGGGCTCGCGCGAGCGCGGCATCAAGACGGTTTTCGATTATGCCCACGCCCAAGGCACCGTCATCGCCGATCGCGTGCAGATCCAGCAGGTCCTGATCAATTTGATGCGCAACGCCATCGAGGCCATGCGCGACAGCGAACGCCGCGAACTGGTGGTGCGTGTCTCGGGCCCCGATAATGGCATGCTGTGGATAGAGGTAGCCGATACCGGGCCGGGCATTTCACCTGAAGTGGCACCCCAGCTGTTCCAGCCCTTCGTCACCTCCAAGCCCGGGGGCATGGGCATCGGGCTTTCGATCAGCAAACGCATCATCGAAGCCCATGGCGGGGAAATCTTCGTGCATCAAAACCGCAATGGCGGGGCCAGCTTCCGCTTCACCCTGCCCACCACGAGCGAGGACGAGAGTGAATACCATTGATATCGTTGTTCATATCGTGGACGACGAGGAAGCGGTGCGCAATTCGCTCGCCTTCCTGCTCGCCAGCTCGGGCTATGCGGCGCGCACCCATGCCTCGGCCAGCGCCTTCCTCGCCGAGGCCCCGGCCATCCGCAATGGGTGCCTGATTACCGATCTTCGCATGCCCGATATGAGCGGAGTGGACCTCCTGCGTCGCCTGCGCGAGGCCGACGCAATGCTGCCCGCCATCGTCATTACTGGCCACGGCGACGTGCAGATGGCTGTGGAAGCCATGAAGAACGGCGCCATTGACTTCATCGAAAAGCCCTTCTCGGACGAGGTGCTGATCGCCTCGATCGACAATGCCGTGGCGCTTGCCGCCCGGCACGTGCAGACCGACGCTGCCCTGGAGGCAATTCGGGGGCGCCTGGCGCTGCTCAGCGAGCGCGAGCGACAGGTGTTGAACGGGGTGGTCAAGGGCCTGCCCAACAAGACCATCGCCTTCGAGCTGGGTATCAGCCCCCGTACCGTGGAAGTCTATCGCGCCGGCCTGATGGGCAAGATGGGCGCGCGCAGTCTTGCCGAGCTGGTGCGTATGGTCATGGGGCTCGAAGACGAGCTGGGCCTGAGCTGAGCCAACCGCTGCCGGCTTGATCCAGCGCAAGGCCGCACCTTGGCCAAGGCGCTATTGAGATGGGATTGACCATACTTCCGTCGCGTCCGCAGGAGCCTTCTGGCACATGGCAATGGGCCGAATTCTGGTTGTCGCCCCAAGCAGCGCGCTCAGGCGCTCTATCGCCTTTGCGCTGGAGGCCGAAGGCCATGACGTCGTGGTCTTGCCCCATTGGCGCGAGCCGATGGGTGCCGATTTCGACCTGTGCGTGCTCGACGACAAGGCCTTGAGCAAAACCAGAGCCGAGCGACCCGCGTTGCCCGTTTGGCCGGTGATCCTTCTGGCTGAGCGCGCACACAATACGCTTCCGTGGCTGAGTGCCCGCATCGTGGCGGTGCTGGAAAAGCCCATGCTTGGAGATGCGCTTTCCAGCGCCGTGCAACTGGCGTTGACGCTGGCCCTGCCCGGTCGCGGCCCGCTCGGGATCCATCCTACGTAAACTCCCTAGTCGCCCTACCGGAATTTCGGCGCAGGGCGGTTTGCAGCATGGTTTGGCCCATCAGAGCCTGGAGGGCGATCATGCTGATGGAAACCGAATTTGCCGGCGCAGTGCAGGTACAGGGGCGTACCCACCACACGCCTGGCCTGCCGCCTGCGACGCACGCCACCGCAATCAGCTATTACGCCCCCAACGCCATGATCTATGCGCAGGGCGACACGGCCGGACCGCTCTATCAGGTCGCTTTCGGCGCGGTGCGCATCTGCCGGCTGACTGCGGACGGGCGACGCCAGATCAGCGCCTTTCACTTTGCCGGCGAGGTGTTCGGCTTCGAGGCCACCAGCGAGCATCACTTCTGTGCCGAGAGCATCGAGGGCACCGGCATTCGCGTGCTGCGCGCCGCGACGGGCGATGGCTATGCGGGCCAAATCCTGCCTTTGGCGCTCGCCGGATTGAGCCGGGCACAGGAACATCTGCTGGTTCTGGGCCGCCAGAATGCAACCGAGCGCCTCGCAGCGTTCCTCCTCGACCTCAACGACCGCCAAGGCAATCACGAAGAAATCGATCTTCCCATGCAGCGGCTCGACATCGCCGATTATCTTGGCCTCACCTTCGAAACCGTGTCGCGGGTGTTTCGCCGGCTCAAGGATGCCCGCATCGTGGCGCTGCCGACCGCGCGCCACGTCGACATTTTAGACCTCGGCGCGCTGGAAACGCTCTGCGAGTAGGGAAACGCGGCCGAACGGGCGATGAGCGAGGAGAGAGCGCAACCAAAACCGGCACGCGCGACGTTATGGCCCTCGACACGTCCAACCAGGCCCGTTCATGCCCGCCCAAGCCATATCTCCACGCGCCACCTATCGTTTTCAGCTCAACCAGACCTTCACCTTTGCCCATGCGCGGGCGCTGGTGCCTTATCTGGCGCAACTGGGGGTGAGCCATGCCTATCTCTCGCCCATTCTCATGGCGCAGCCGGGCAGCACCCATGGCTATGACACCGTCGATCACACCAGGATAAATCCCGAGTTGGGCACGCTGGATGAGTTCCGGGCGCTTGCGGCCGATTTGCGCGCCGCCGGCATCGGCATTCTGCTCGACTTCGTGCCTAATCACATGGGAGTGGGCGGCGCCAGCAACCTTGTGTGGCTCGATGTGCTCAAGCACGGACAAGCCAGCCACTATGCCCACTGGTTCGATATGGATTGGCATTCGCCCCATCCTGGCCTCACCGGCAAGATCATGGTGCCCTTTTTGGGGCTCCCCTATGGCGAAGCACTTGCGCAAGGCGAGCTGGACCTGCGTGCCGACGACGATGGCGAAGGCTTTTCGGTCTGGGCTCACGGCGCCCATCGCCTGCCCATACGTCCTCAGGACGAGGCGGCCATACTGTCGGCCGGGCCCACGCCCGACGCAGCGGTTGCAGCCTTCAGGGGGAAGAAGGACGACTTGGAGAGCTGGGCCGCGCTCGACCAGCTGATCTCCCGCCAGCATTGGCGCGCCGCGCACTATCCCCTGGCATCGGACGCGATCAACTACCGGCGCTTTTTCATCAACAGCGAACTGGGCGGCATCCGGATCGACCTCGATGACGTGTTCGACACGGCGCATGCCCTCATCTTCCAGCTGATCGAGGAAGGGCTGGTAGACGGGCTGCGCATTGACCATGTCGATGGCCTGTGGGACCCCAAGGACTATCTCGACCGCCTGCGCGCATCGAGCCCGCGCCCCCTCTGGCTGCTGGTGGAAAAGATCCTGGCCGGGCATGAACGCCTTCCCGCCTCCTGGCCCGTCGACGGCACGACGGGCTATGAGGTTGGCACGCTCCTCACTCGGGTGCTGATCGACCCCGCCGCCGAGCCGGCGCTCGATGAACTCTACTTCCAGATCGTCGGCGCGGGCGCCCCGTCGCCGGCCCGGGAAATCTATCGCTGCAAGCTGCGCGTGATGGACAACGAGCTGGCCGCCGAGCGCCTGAGCCTGGCCAGGGCCCTGGCAGACCTGGCACGCTCTGTGCCGCACACGGCAGATCTGGGCGAGCACATGCTCGGGCGCGGCCTTGCCGAAATCATTGCCTGGCTCAAGGTTTACCGCACCTATGCCGACCATGACGGGCTCAACGACCGCGACCGACGCGAACTCGACCTGGCGCTGGGCCGGGCGCGCGGCGCGGCCCCGGCCATTGCGCCCGGCGTGTTCGATTTCCTCGAGCAGGTGCTGCTCCTCACGCTGCCCGATACCTATGACCAGGCCGCAGCGTTCAAGCTGGCCCGGCGCATTCAGCAATATAGCGGCCCCGTCATGGCCAAGGGGCTGGAGGATACCGCTCTTTACCGCGCCAACCGGCTGATCGCGCTCAACGACGTCGGGGGCGATCCCGAACGTTTCGCCATCGAGCCGGCAGCCTTTCACGACGCCAATCGCGACCGTCTCGAGCGCGAGCCGCTCGCCATGATTGCCACCAGCACCCACGACACCAAGCGCGGCGAAGATACGCGCATCCGCATTGCGGCGCTGAGCGACCTCCCGGCGCAGTGGGCCGAGACGGTCAATGCGATCTGGTCCACCCTGCCCGACACCTTGGTTGCCGATGTCGGCAAGAGCCTAGTGTACCACTTCCTCCAGCTCTGGCTGGGTGCCCGTCCCATGCAATTGGTCGAGAAGGCGCCGGATGCCGATGCGACTACCGCACTGGCCGACCGTCTCGTCGAAGCCATGCTCAAATCGGTGCGCGAAGCACGCCTGCGCGCCGATTGGAGTTTTCCGGTCGCCTCCTACGAAGCGCGCGTCGAAGAGCTGGTGCGCCATTGCCTGGCCGATGCGCAGAGCATCGCCGCCATGGCAAAGCTCGAAGCCAGATTGACCCCACTGGCCATGCGCAAAAGCCTGGTCCAGCTGGTGCTCAAGCTGACCATCCCCGGCATTCCCGACATCTATCGCGGCGCCGAGCTGTGGGAGCAGAGCCTGGTCGACCCCGACAACCGCCGGCCATTCGACTTCGATGCTGCCGCGCGGCTGCTCGAACATTGGGCTGACCGCCCACTGCCAGAGACCATCTTGCCCGACGGTTCTACCAAGCTGGTCGTGACGCGTACCCTGCTCGACCTGCGCCGTCAGCACCCGGAACTCTTCATCTCTGGAAGCTACGAGCCCCTGTCTCTGACCGACCAGCGCATCATGGGATTTGACCGGCGATTGGGCGATCGGCACCTGCGTGCAATCGTCGACCTGGGCCTGACCCAGCCAAACGAGCAGACGCTTCCTGTCGAAGGATTTTCCGAGCTGTTCTCCAATCGCCCCATCACACCCCCCGAGGCCCGACAACGCTTGGAACGCCAGGGGTTCCTGATTCTCCTGGCCTGAGCGCGAATGCTGGCCGTACCTCCTATGGCGCCCATGATGATCAGTTGAGCGCCTGTCGAAATGCAAATGGGTGTGCTAGGCAGTGCGGAGCACCCATTTGTTTGGTGCCTAACGCTAATTGCCGCCGCGCCCAGGGGATGTTTTGCGTCGACAGCTGGTCTTGTTTGCACTGGCCCTGGGCCTGCCCATTCTAGCCTTCCTGGCGCTGGTGCTTTGGGAACTCTCCGAATCGGAGCGCACGCGCATTGAGGGCGATGCTCTGTCGGCCGCGCGGAACCTGGCTGCCGTCATCGACCGCGACCTGAGGGCGACGGTCTCGGCCGCCAAGGTGCTTGCCCTCTCCCCACATCTTGCCAATGACGATCTGCGCAGTTTTCGGGAACAGGCGGCGATAATATCACGCGAGGAAGGCCTCAACACGGTGCTGCGGGATGCCCAGGGGCGCCAGCTCGTCAATGCGCGGGTGCCGCTCGGCGGCACCCTGCCCGATTCTCCCGACCCGGCAGATGCGCAAGTGCTCGCCACCGGAGCGCCGGCCGTCACCGATCTGTTGCCCGGCAACGTCTCGGGCGGCGCCATTTACGCCATCATCGCGGCGGCCGTGAGCGGCTTGGGCGAGCCGCGATTGCTCAGCGTCAGCCGCTCGGTCGATCACCTTCGGCAAATCCTGATCGAAGCCAATCTGCCGCCCCAATGGACGATCGCGGTGGTGGACCGCCAGGGTGTCATCCTTGCCCGCAACAATCGCCATGAAGATTACGTCGGTCAAAGCGCCACGGAAGACCTGCGCGCCAACACCAGCGGCATGAGCGGAACCTGGAACGGCTTCACCATCGAAGGCCAGCCCATTTTCGGCGCCTATGCTCGGGTGCCCTTTCCCGATTGGCGCGTAGCCATCGGGGTGAGCACGGATGATCTCAACGCTCCTTGGCGCCGCTCGGTGCAATTGCTGCTGATGCTGGGCTTGGCGACACTGGCGCTGTCTTTTGGGCTGGCGATGTTTTTTGGCTGGCGCATCGCCATGCCGGTGCGGGCCCTGGCCGAGCGGGCCCGCGCCTTGGGCGCCGGCGCGCCGGTGCAGCGTTTCGTCTCACCCATTGGCGAACTCAACGAAGTGGGCGACGCGCTCGTCGAGGCCTCTAGCACCCTCCAAGACCGCCGCAAGGAACTCGAGCGTCACGCCAGTGAGCGTGAGGTGGTGGCCCACGAACTCAACCACCGCATCAAGAACGTCTTTGCTGTCATCGCCGGTATCATCGCCCTTTCGGCCCGTACACACCCCGAAATGAAGGGCCTTGCCAACGAATTGCGCCAGCGCATCACGGCCTTGGCAAGAGCCCATGATTTCGTCAATCCCAAAGGCGTGTCCGTTGGCGGCCAGACGGCGCCCGTCACGCTCAAGGGCCTGATCGCGCAACTGCTCGATCCTTATGCGCTGGCCGGCAAACCCAGCTTTGCCCTGTCTGGCGACGAAGTCGCCGTGGACGACCGCAGCGCCACCCCCCTCGCGCTGTTGTTTCACGAACTGGCCACCAATGCCGTCAAATATGGCGCGCTGTCGCGCGATGGCGGCAGGGTAGAAATTTCCGTGCGGCAAACGCGCCAGCAGGTCACCGTCATCTGGAAGGAACGCGGCGGTCCTGAGTTGACCGGTGCCGCCCAGCCTTCCGGCTTTGGCACGCGCCTCACCGCCTTGGCGGTGGAAAGCCAGCTGGGCGGACAGGTCGAACGGCTCTGGGAAGCCGACGGCCTGCGTTGCCACATCGCCATCCCGCTTTCGGCTTTTACCCGCGTGAAATGATCTCCATGCACCGCATTATTCTCGATTGCGACCCCGGCGTCGATGACGCCATCGCCATCCTGCTGGCTTTGGCCTCCCCCGAAATCGACCTTGTGGGCATCACCACGGTCGTCGGCAACAAGCCGCTGGAGCTCACCACGCGCAACGCCCTGCGCATCCTGGCTCTTGCCGGGAGGCCAAGGGTGCCCGTGCATGCGGGTTGTGCGCGGCTGGTAATGGGGCCCTATGGAAGGCGCTGGCCCATGGTGCACGGCACCGATGGGCTGGGCGATGTGCTCGAAATCGAGCCGGCCCGTGCTGCAGCGCCCGGCCACGCGGTCGATTTCATCATCGAAACCGTGATGGCCAATCCTGGCCAGATCACCTTGTGCCCGGTGGGGCCCATGACCAATATCGCCCTGGCCATGATCAAGGAGCCGGGCCTGGCCCAGGCGGTCCGCCAGATCGTGTTCATGGGTGGAGTGGCCTTCGGGCCCGGCAATTCCTCGCCCAATGGCGAGTTCAACGTGCTGGTCGATCCCGAAGCGGCCCAGATCGTTCTGTCGTCGGGCGCCCCGCTCACCATGTTCGGCCTCGATGTCACGCGCAAGGCGCGCATCTTGCCGCAGCACGTTGCAGCGCTGAGGGGCTGCGCCAACCCGGTTGCCCAGGCCATCGCCGCCATGCTCGAGGCCTATGCGGGCGGGGATCCTTGCCTGCACGACCCGTGCGTGATCGCCCATCTTGTCGACCCGACACTGTTTGCCGGCGTGCCCGCCCATGTCAGCGTCTTGTGCGAGCCGCAGGCGGCGCGCGGGGCTATGGTGGCGGCGGTCAACCCCCGGCACCTGGACGGCCGCACACCAAACTGCACGGTGATCACCGAACTCGATCAGGAACGGCTGTTCACGCTGGTGCTGGAGCGGCTTGCCGCAGTCTGAGGGTGGCCGAGCCATCCCTTGGGTAAACCGGGATCAAGTTTCAAGATGCCCGGGCCGCACGTTTCAATGGGATGGCACTGGATAATGTTGCACAAGAATTGCTAGTTTAGCGCGAACGTTCGATCCACGCGCACGAAAGACACGCGGACCGCAATTTATGGCAGCTACTCCCCCGGCTCGGCCCCTCAAGACGCCGATCGTCCACCGCAAAAAGGCCGACCTGGTTTACGATCATCTGCGCGAGCAGATCGTCAACGGCGCCTATGAACCGGGCCAACGCATGACTTTGGCCCAACTCTCCAGCGAATTGGGCCTGTCGCACATGCCGGTGCGCGAGGCCCTGTTGCGGCTCGAACGGGAAGGCCTGCTCGAAAGCGAACCCCATAAGGGCATGCGCGTGGTGCAGCCCTCGCTGGACGATGCGCTCGAGTTGCTGCAGATCCGCTGCGAGTTGGAAAGCCTGGCGGCCTGTCGCGCCTGCGAGCATGGCGATGCGGCGGTGATCAGCGAGCTCAAAGCCATCCACGAGCAGTTCAGCACGGCCCTGCGCAATTTTGATTTCCGCACCGCCGCCACCATCAACCGCCAGTTTCACCGGCTGATCCTGACTGCCGCAAAAAGCCCGCAGCTTTCGCGGTTCTTGGAGGATGCCTGGACCAATTTCGCCCGCTATCGGCTAGGCTATGAAATGGTGCCCGAGCGCTGCGAAACCACCATTGCCGAGCATGCCAGGCTGATCACGGCGCTGGAGTCGGACGACCCGGAAGCGGCCCGACACGCGGCCCGGGCGCATATGGTCAACATCATCGACGAGCTCAAGCAGATCATCGCTGAGCGCGCCAGGAAAATCGCCACCCCGCCGCCCGATCAGGCACGGGCTCAAACCACCGAATAGCCGCCGTCGATGACGAGCGTGGTGCCGGTGACGAAGCCGGCCACTGGCGCGCAAAGATAAAGCACGCCATTGGCCACGTCGTCGGGCTGGCCCCATCGCCCCAGCGGCGTGCGGCTCAAAATTGCCTGCTCACGGCCCGAATCCTGCCGAAGCGCCGCGGTCAATGGGGTTTCAATCCAGCCCGGTGCTACGGCATTGACCCGAATGCCGTCAGAGGCATAGGCGATGGCCAGCGACTTGGTCAGCTGCGAGATGCCGCCCTTGCTGGCCGCATAACCCGGCACCAGGCCGCCTCCGAAGATGGACAGCATCGATGCGGTGTTGATGATCGACCCGCGCGTGCGCGCCAGCAGCGGGCGCGCCGCGCTGGCCATGCGCATGGTGCCGTTGAGGTTGATATCGACCACTTGCGCAAAGACGTCGGGGTCGAGCTCATCGCCACGCCGGATGATGCCGGCACAATTAACGAGCACGTCGAGTGTGTAGATGCCCGCCAGCAAAGCCGCTATGGCGGGCCCATCACGCACGTCCAGCACAACGCGTTGGGCCCGCGCCAGTGGCGCGTCGTGAGCGATTGCATCCAGTTCCGCCTGGTTTACGCCGGTCGCGATGACCCGGGCCCCGGCGGCCAGAAACGCCGTGGCCACCCCGGCCCCGATGCCGGAGGTGCCGCCAGTGACCAGCACGGTCTTGCCGCCATACCAGCCGGCAGCCCAGTGGGCATTTTCGCCGATCTTGCTCATCTAGCGCACGAACTGGTCGACGTAACCTGCTCCCAGACCTACGCTTTCGTAGTGCGCTCGGCACATGTCGATCTTGGTGAACACGTCCTCGTAACCCACATGACGGTTGTCGGCGTCGAGATAGACCATGGAGCCGGTGATGTTGAAAAAGGTGATCATCTCGGCGCAGTCCTCAGGCACCATCAAGGTATGGATCTCTCCGGGCGGCTCGAAGACGTAGGAGCCGGTTTCGGCAACCCAGTCGTGTTCCTTGTAGTACCACCTGCCCTTGATCACGTAGCCATGCACCGGGTTGGGATGCAGGTGCCGCGACAACACCCCGGCCCGGCGCACGCGCAGCAGGTTGCACCACTGCCCAACCAGCGTGTTGAGCATGAGCGGCCGAAACCACACCCCCTCGGCCTGAGGCACCCAGACCCGCTCGTCTTCGGGCATGGCCACCACGGCGATTTCGGCCGGCGCCAGCGGGTGCGCCGACCCGGTCATGGACTTATACATGAAGCGATCTCAACAGGTTGGGTTCAAGCCTTGGCGTTGGCCGCCCGCCAGGCCAGATACTCGTCCTGCACCTCGGCGGTCAGAGGATAGTATTTGCGCAAGTCGCCGCCTTGGGAAAGGCGATAGCGCGCGAAATCTTCCCATTCCACATGTTCGCTGCACCGCGCCAATAGATCCTCGGCCATGGCGACGGGCACCACCACCGCCCCATCATCGTCGGCCACGATGATGTCGCCCGGCATCACCAGCGCGTTGCCGCAGGCGACTGGCACGTTGACCCCGAAGGGAATGATGTTGGTCTGGGCATGGTAATTGGGCGTGAAGCCCTTCACCCAGATGCCCAGATCGAGCTCCATGGCCTTCGCGCTATCGCGAATGCAGCCATCCACGATTACGCCAAGCCCGCCGCGTCCGGCAAAATAGGTCAGCATCATCTCGCCGAAAATGCCGCTATCCATGTCGCCGCGGGCATCCACCACCACCACGTCGCCGGCTTCGGCATGGTAGAGCACGTGCCGGTGCAGCTGCTTTTCGGGGTCGCCATATTCGTCGGCACCGTAGAGATCTTCGCGTTTGGGCATAAACTGCAGGGTTAGTGCCGGGCCCGCTATCGCCTTGCCGCGCTTTTGAGAAACCGGCCCGCGCATGAAGGCGTTGCGAATGCCCATCAGGCTCAACTCGCTGCTGGCCGTGGCACTGCCCACCGCTGCAAGGGCATCGCAAAGCGCGCGGGAAGGCCGGGTGATGTTGGGAGTGTGGGTCACTTTATCCTCTAGAGGGTGATGCGGGCGCCGGTCTGGGCGTCAAACAGGTGAAGCGTGTTTGGATCGGGGCTGATCTGCAGCGTCTCGCCGGGCCGAACCGTCAGCCGTTCGCGAAACACGCCCACGATGTCGTGGCCGCCCAGGCGGGCCGCGACCTGGGTTTCAGAACCCGTGGGTTCGAGTGTGATCACTTCGGCCGGCAGGCCTTGGGCATCGAGCCGCAAATGTTCGGGCCGGATCCCCAGGACGACCTTGCTCCCATCGGCGTTTTTGGGCGCTGCCGGGAGCTTGAGGCGGGAGCCGTCGGCCATGACGAAATCGGTGCCGTCGAGCGTGCCGCCCATCAGGTTCATGGCGGGCGAGCCGATGAAGCCGGCGACGAACACATTGGCCGGGCGGTCGTAGAGTTCGAGCGGCGTGCCGATCTGCTCGACGATGCCGTCATGCATCACCACGATGCGATCGGCCATGGTCATGGCTTCGATCTGATCGTGAGTCACATAGACGGTCGTGGTCTTAAGCCTCTGATGGTTCAACTTTATTTCGCTTCGCATCTGCACGCGCAATTTGGCGTCGAGATTGGACAGCGGCTCGTCGAACAGGAACACCTTGGGGTTGCGCACGATGGCGCGGCCCATGGCCACGCGTTGGCGCTGACCGCCCGAGAGATTGCGCGGATAACGCTTGAGATAGGGTTCGAGGCCCAGGATCTGGGCCGCAGCCGCGACCCGCGTGCGGATCTCGCCCTTGGGCACGCCGCTGAGCTTGAGCGAGAAACCCATATTGTCTTCGACCGTCATGTGGGGATAGAGCGCATAGCTCTGGAACACCATGGCGATGTCGCGTTCCTTGGGATGGAGGTTGTTGACCACCTTCCCGCCGATCTCGATTTCCCCGCCCGAAATGGCCTCCAGCCCCGCAATCATGCGCAAAAGAGTGGATTTTCCGCAGCCCGAAGGGCCGACCAGGATGACGAATTCGCCATCGGCAATATCGATGGAGACACCGTGGATAACTTCCACGCTGCCGTAGTTCTTGCGCACATCGCGAATGGTGACGGCACCCATGGCGGCCTCTCTCAGTCGTCCCAGCGCGGGGATTTTTCGGGGTTGATCATGCGCTCGTTGCGGTCGAGCGCGCCGATGGCGGCCAGGTCCTCGGGGGATAACGTCACCGATCTGGCGGCGAGATTTTCGACCAGCCGCTCGCGGCGGGCCGAGGACGGAATGACGACGTGCCCCTGCGCCATCAGGAAGGCCAGGGCAATGGCCGCAGCGGTGACGTCGTGCTTTTCTCCCAGCGCCGTCAATAGCTTATCTGTCGACACCTTGCCCTTGGCCAGCGGCATGTAGGCCGTGAGGGTGAGGCCTTTTGAAGCGGCGTAGTCGCGAATTTTGGGGCTTTGGAGATAGGGGTGGATCTCGATCTGGTTGGTCGCGATCTGGCCGGCCCCGATCACCTGGTCGGCTTTGTCGAGCAGCGCGATGGGAAAATTGGAAACCCCGATCTGGCGAGCCCAGCCGCGTGCCTTGGCTTGGGCAAGCCCGGTCATATAGTCCTCGAACGGCACGGCGTCCTTGCTGGAGGGCCAGTGGATGAGGAGGAGGTCGACCTGGTCAAGCCCTAGCGTTTCAAGGCTTTTTTCGACCGACGGCAGGAAGTCGGCCGTTGTCAGGCGGGTATCGGCGACCTTGGTGGTGACAAAGAACTCGTCGCGCGGCAAGCCGGAGCGGGCGATGGCCTCCCCCACGTTTTGCTCGGTGCCGTAGCTCTGGGCCGTGTCGAGATGGCGGTAGCCAAGCTCGAGCGCCACGAGCAGCGCATCGAGGCCTTCCGGCCCGGTGCGGCCATAGGTGCCCAGGCCGAGCACAGGGATTGTGTTGGAGTGTGTTGGCATAGTGTTAACCTTTGGTGGCACCGGCGGTCAGACCGCCGACAAACAGCTTCTGCATGCTGAAAAACAGCAGCGCGATCGGCACGGTCATCACCACGGAGGCAGCCATGACGGCACCCCAATCGGTGTTGAACTCGGTCGAGAACTCGGCCAGCCCGATGGGCAGGGTCTTGACCGACGAGTCGGTGGCAAAGCAGAGCGCGAAGATGAATTCGTTCCAGGTGGTGACGAAGGCATAGACGATGACCGCCACGATGCCAGGCAGCGACAGCGGCAGGGTGATGCGAAAGAGGATGCCGAGCCGGGAGCAGCCGTCGATCAGCGCCGCCTCTTCGAGCTCGACGGGGATGGCCTTGAAGTAGCTGGTCAGCATCCAGACCGAGAGCGGCAGGGTGATGATCATGTAGACCAGGATCAGCCCCCAGAAGGTGTTGACCAGGCCCAGCACCCGCAGGGTGATAAAGAGCGGCACGATGATGGCGGCGGTGGGCAGCAGCTGGCCGATCAGCACGAAGGATTGCAGCAGCGGCTTGCCGCGGAAGTTGAAGCGCGCAAAGCCGTAGGAGGCGAAGATGGCCAGGATCAGCGCCAGGCCGGTGGAGCCCACCGAGATGATGACGCTGTTGAGGAAATAGCGCGGGATGTTGGATTCGAACAAAACCTTGCGGTAGTTGTCCAGCGTGGGGCTGTCGGGCCACCAGATGGGGGGCACGGTGTAGAGCTGGCCCAGCGTCTTGATCGAGGAAATGCCCATCCAGACGAAGGGAAAGAGGCATACGACGACGATCAGCAGCGCGCCGATGACGATGAAGGGCAGGCCCAGCCCGGTGCGGGTGGGCGTGTCGGTGGTGGTTCCGGCGCTCATTTCGCCCCCTCGCCCGGCGCACTGGCCAGGACCTTGATGTAGATGAAGACGATCACGATGGTGACGGCAAAGAAGATGACCGACAGCGCCGCCGCCTGATTGAACTGGAAGCTCTCGAAGGCCAGCCGGAAGATCTGGATGGGCGTGATCAGCGTGCGATTGGCCGGGCCACCGCGCGTGATGGCATAGATGATGGTGATGGAATTGAGCCCCCAGATCACCAGCAGCAGGGTGACCGCCACGATGACCGGGCGCACCTGGGGCAGCATGATGTACCAGACCTCGTGCCAGAAATTGGCGCCATCGACCCGGGCGGCCTCGTAGAGGTCGTTGGGGATCGACTGCAGGCCGGCCAGGACCATGATGGCCACGAAGGGAAACAGCTTCCAGACGTTGATGGCGATCATCACCGGCATGACGGTGTCGCGATTGGTGAGCCAGCCCACCGGCTGCTCGATCAGGCCGGGGCCGGTGAGCATGTAGTTGATGATGCCGAATTCGGTGTGGAACATCCACGCCCAGGTGGTGGCGGCCACGATGCCAGGCACGACCCAGGGGATGAGGGTGATGGACCGCACGATGCCCCGGCCGGCAAAATTCTGATTGAGCAGCACGGCGGCGGCGACGCCGAACACCACCTGGAACACGATGGAGCCCCCGACCCACCACAGGGTGTTCCAGAAGGCCTGCGGGGTGGCGCGGGCGCGAAGCACCTCGCGGAAATTGTCGAGCCCGACAAAGGCGCCGGACGGGTCGGTGACGCTGAGCAACCCGGTATAGACGACCGGATAGGCGATGAGCATGGCGAGCACGATCAGCGCGGGCAGAACGAAAAGCAGTCCTGTCGACTGGCGGACCATAGACGCGCTCCACAAGCACGATGGGGTGGGGAACCCCCGGGAGCCGATGGCCCCCGGAGGCAGGGAGGAGACTTAGTCCAGGAGGGCCTGGATTTCTTCGGCGGCGCCATCCATGGCAGTCTGGACGTCTTCATCGCCCAACAGGATGCGCTGGATGCCGTCGAAATAGGCCTGCGTGATCTGCACCCAGTTGGGGTGGATCGGCACGGGGCGGCCATAGGGCAACATCTGCTTGAACACCGACAGGATCGGGTCATCGAAGCGCGGCAGCTCCATGGCCGAAGTACGGGCCGGGAAGGTGTCGGTTAGGAAACCCATATTGTCGGACTCGGCGAGGAACTGCAGCACCTGCTTGGCCTCGTCAGGGTTATTGGCATCGCGCGGGATCACGAAGCTCCAGCCGCCCAGAATGGCCGCCGTGTCCTTGCCCTCGGGATGGGGAATGGGCATGACGCCGATATCGATATTGGGATTTTCGGCGCGGATGGAGCCCACGTCGAACTGGCCCGACTGATAGATCGAAACCGCCTCGGCAATGAACAGGCGGCGATTGGCGGTGCCGTCGTTTTCGAGCGTGGAGGCCGGAGACAGACCCTCGGCGAAGAAATCGGTATAGAACTTGACCGCTTCGACGGCCGCGGGCTCGTTGACGGTGGCGCGGGTCATGTCGTCGGAAATGATCGAGCCGCCATTCATCCAGATAAAGGGCAGCGAACGGAAGATGGTGTTGCCCACCTCCCCGCCCCCGGTGATGGCAAAGCCGTAGCGCTCATTGCCCTTGGTGAGGGCGCGCGCGGCCTCGGTCAGCTCGGCCCAGGTCTGGGGCGGGCTTTCCGGATCAAGACCCGCCTCGGTAAAGTGACCCTTGTTGTAGATCACGCCGTGGGTTTCGATGCGGTAGGGAATGGCCCAGAGCTTGCCGTCATAAGTGACGTAGTCGAGTGCGGCGGGCACGTAGTCTTCCCGCTCCTGGATGACGTCGTCGACCGGGATGACCAGATTGTTCTGGGCATAGCCGTTCACCCAGCCGTGCTGGACGTCGATGATGTCGGGCGCCGCGCCCGATTGCAGGGCGGTCAGGATGCGCTGGGGCAAGCCATCGGTGGTGGTGATTTCCAGGCGCAGGGTGATGCCCGGATTGGCCGCCTCGAACTTGGTCTTGAGCTCGTTGGCGCGCGCCTCGTTGAAATTGGGGGTCCACCAGACCACTTCGCCAGCGGCGACCAGGCCCGTGCTCATGGACAGGGCCGTGGTGGCCATGGCCAGGATCGATGCCGTCTTAATCCACTTCATGTCGTCCTCCCTCGATGCAACCGAACCGGTTGCGTTGCTTTCAGGCCGGCAACGTTGTGCCGGACGAAATTTCCGGAGCCGGTGCGGGACCGGCGTGTTGCGCGCTGGTGCGGGCCGCCGACCAGGAGGGCCCGAGCGCTGCGGCATTGATGGTGAGCGCGCGCATATAGCCCACGGTGTAGGCATTGCCCGTGTGCCAGGGCGACGGCGAGGCAATGTCTGGCACATGATCGGGCACCAGCACGCCTTCGAAGCGCTCGTCGCGCAGGATGCGCACGATCTCGGCCATGTCGATATCGCCATCGTCCACGAAGGTTTCGACATAGGCCGGCACCTTGCCGCGCACATTGCGGAAGTGGACATAGGCGATGTCGCCGGAGCGGGCGAAGCGCCGCGTGGTCTCGTAGATATCGCCGTCGGGCATTTCCTGAAGCGAGCCGATGCAGAATTCGAGCGCATTGGCCTTGGAGGGCACCAGGCCCAGCAGGCGATCGTATTTGTCGTGCGTGTTGACCAGGCGCGCGCTGTTGCGCAGCAGCGTGACCGGCGGATCGTCAGGATGGGCCGCCAGGCGCACCCCGGCCGCTTCAGCCACGGGCACCAGCTCGGTGAGGAAATAGTCCAGCCGCTGCCAAAGCTCGGCTTCCGACACGGTGACGGCCGGCGCACCGGGAATTTCCGGGCGATAGCGCATGTTCCAGACCATGCCGTCGGGCAAGGGCTGCTGGGCGTCGAAATCGGCCATGGTGAAACTGGCGGTAACAGCCCCTGCCCGGCCCACGGGCTTGCGCTGCCAGCCCCAGACGCCGGCAATGGAGAAATTATAGCCAATGACCGGAATGCCGGCGCGCCCGGCGTCGGCCACGAGGCGCTTGAGCCCTTCCATCTGCGCGGACCGGTTGGGACCATCGAGCAGGATGTCGGACCAGAAGGCGGGTGAAAGGTTTTCGAGCGCGGCGACCCGCAAGCCGTGTGAGGCAAGCATGGCCACGGCAGCGGCCATGCGCTCATAGTCCCACAGCGCCTCGCCGGTGCAATCGCCCAGGATGGGGCCCACGCCGCCGCGATCGCGATAGGCGGAAGGATCGGCGGCATTGTCATAATTGACCAAATGGATGACGACGTCGGTGACGCCCAGCTGAGCCGCGTAACGGGCCCCGGCATCGCTCAGCCGCTCTCCATGCAGGGTCAGACCTACACGCATTCCATCCTCCCACAGCGCGCGGCCCCTGGGCCGGCACGCAATCCGGAGGGGCGATCTTGACTGTCGCCTCGCTCCGGAGATCAGTTCAAATCTGAACTTGACCTATTCGATAGTTAAACAATGGAACAAGAGCGCCCCGCTGTCAATCACCGCTCGCAAGGGTGACGGCGCCCGTGGCGACGCCATGGGTGTTCATGGTGCCGTCAAACAGCGGCACGTCGAACGGGGCATAGGGGTAGCGGGCGCAGGCCTCTTCGACCAATTCCACGCCCAGGCCGGGCGCGGTGGGCGCCAGGATGTCGCCATTCTCGAAACGCAGGGTTTCGTGCACCAGCTCCTTGCGCCAGGGCACGTCGATGGAGACGGTTTCAAAGACGGAGAAATTGGGGATGGCGACGGCCATGTGCAGCGTCATGGCGTTCATCACCGGCCCCACCGGATTGTGCGGCGCGATGGGCAGATACTGGATATGGGCCATGTGCGCGATGCGCTTGGTTTCACCCATGCCCCCGGCGTGGGAGACGTCGGGCTGCAGCACGTCCACCGCCTTCTTGGCGATGGCTTCGAGGAACTTGCCCAGCTCGTACCAGCGCTCGCCGGCCGCAATCGGCACGGGGCTGTGGGCGCGCACATCGGCCAGGGCGTCGATGGATTCAGGCGGCGTGGGCTCCTCGATCCAGCGCAGGTCGTAGGGCGCCAGTTCCTTGCACATGGCAATGGCGGTGGGCACGTTGAGCCGGCCGTGCACGTCCAGCATCAGATCGATATCGGGGCCAACCGCGTCGCGGACGGCGGCGACGATGTCGATGGTCTGCCGGCGCTGACGGCGATCCATTTCGAGATCGGCGACGTCGAAGGGGTCCCATTTGAGGGCACGATAGCCCATGGCGACCGCATTGCGCGCGTTGGCCGCATACTGGTCGGGCGTGGTGGCGCCGAAGAACCAGTGATTGGCATAGCAGGCGACGCGGTCGCGGAATTTACCGCCCAGGAGCTCGAACACCGGCACGCCAAGCGCCTTGCCCTTGATGTCGAGCAAAGCCGCCTCGATGGCGCCCAAGGCGGTGCGGAACACGGCCCCGGTGCGCCAATAGCTGTCGCGATGGAGCTGCTCGATGATGGCATCGACCGCGAACGGGTCCTTGCCGATCAGCACGCGCTCGAGTTCTTCGAGCGCGGCCACCACCGTCTTGGTCTTCCATTCGAGGGTGGCCTCGCCCAGCCCATCCACGCCATCGTCGGTGTAGAGTTTGACGAAGACGAAATTGGTGCGCGAGACATTGGCAACGAAGGTCTTGAGGCCGGTTATCTTCATTCAGGGCTCCGAGGGCGCCATGGGGCAATCATTCCATGGCTTTGTGCAGGATGGCGGTGTAGTCGGCCGCACTGAGCGGCTTGGGATTGGTGGCGTGCGAGTGATCGGCCAGGGCGCGCTCGACCAGCCAGTCGAAGCGCTCGGGCGTGACGCCCAGCACCGCCAAATTGGCCGGCACGTCGAGCGCGGTGTTGAGCTCGCGCAGGGCCTGGGCCAGATCAGTGCCGGCAGGCAGGCCCATGGCGGCCACCAGACGCGGCAGCTTGTCGCCGATGGCATCGGCATTGGCCTCGAGCACCAGCGGCATCAGGATGGCGTTGAGGGTGCCGTGATGGAGCTTGAGGTCCTTGAGCCCGCCCAGCGCGTGGCTGAGGGAATGGACGGCCCCCAGGCCCTTTTGCAGGCACAGGCCGCCCTCGAGCGCCGCCATCATCATTTCGCTGCGCCCGGCCAGATTGCCGCCATCGCGCACGGCGGTGGGCAGATGCGCCCAGACGCGGGCAGCGCCATCGAGCGCAATGGCATCGGCGGGCGGGTTGAAGCGCGGCGAGAGGAAGGCTTCGATGCAGTGGCTGAGGGCATCAAGGCCCGTGGCGGCGGTGAGAGCGGGCGGCAGGCCCAGCGTGAGCTCGGGATCGCAGATGACGCGGCGGGGAATGAGATGGGGGCTGAGAAAGCCCAGCTTGCGGCCATCGGTGAGGGTGAGAAGCGCGGCGCGGCCCACTTCGGCGCCGGTACCCGCCGTGGTGGGAATGGCCACGATGGGCGCCACTCCGCCCCCGATGCGGTCGAGCCCGCCATAGATCATGGCATAGGTTTCGAGCGTGCCGCTATGGGTGGCCAGGAGCGCCACGCCCTTGGCCAGATCGATGGGCGAGCCGCCGCCGAGCGCCACGATGCCATCGCAGGCATGATCGCGATAAAGCGCCAGGGCGCCGTGCACGGCCTCTTCTGTGGGGTTGGTGGGCGTATCGAGAAAGACCGGGGTCCGGGCCGGCAGCAAGGCCTGGGCGCGCTCGACCAGCCCGATGGCGGCCAGCCCGCGATCGGCGACCAGCAGCGGGTGGGTGATGCCGGCTTCGGCCAGCGCCTGGGGCAGCGTCGCCAGTGCGCCGGGGGCAAATTCGATGCCGGAAAGAAAGTTGATGCGAGCCATGGCCTTGAGGTCTCCTTATGCCTGGTTGAGACGGGCAATGGCCTGGGCCTGCATCCCCTCGGGAGACATCTGCATGAGCTCGATGCGGTGCCCGTCGGGATCTTCGATCCAGGTCTGCCAATTGCCGTCCAGCGCCTTGATCTTGGGGCGGATCAGAGCAATACCAAGAGCTTGCAGTTCGCGCACCGTGGTTTCGATGTCGGGAACGGCCAGGCACATGTGGTTGAACCCCACCGCCTCGCGCTCGGGCGCCCGCTCGCCCTCCCCATCGGGGAAGATTTCCAGATATTGGGTATCGGTGATGCGCAGATAGATCAGCCAGAGCCGGCCGTCGCGCTCGAGCCGCAGCATCTCGGCAAAACCGAGCTTGGTAACGTAGAAATCGAGCGCCCGGTCGATATCTTTGACGCGGATGGCGATGTGGGCGATCGAGGAAACGGTGAGCATGGGCAATCCTTGCGCGAAAAAGCGGCCGGCCGTGGCGCGGCCGGGCACAGGGGCGCACGCGGCGGCGCGGCCCCGATGGCGATGATGTGTCGTCCTCCCGACCGGCACGGCTCCTCGGGCCGCGCAGGTCAATTCAAATATGAACATTGACTGTTCAGGATCATATGCTATGGGGCTTAACGAGGGTTCGTCAATGGGGAGCAGCAGGGTGCTCGACGCCGAAGTGACCGAGATGGCCGAGAGTGCCGACAGCGCGCTCAAGCACACCATTCCGGTGATCGACAAGATGATGGACGTGCTGGCGGTGCTCGAGCGGCGCGACGGGGGCGCAACCATTCGCGACCTGGTGGACGTGCTCGATCTGCCGCGCACCACGGTCTATCGCATCCTCAACACCCTGGCCGCCCATGAGGTGGTGCATCGGGACGATGCCGGCACCTATGTCCTGGGGCGGCGGCTGCTGAGCCTGGCCGCGCATGTGGCGGCGGGCGCCAATGAGGTGGACCTGGTAAGCCTGGGCCAGCCGTTTCTGGAAAAGCTCAGCGTGGAGCTGGGCGAAGGCGCCAAGCTCTCGGTGATCGACTACGAGGGCATTCTGGTGATCGCGGCCGTGCAGGGCCGGCGGGAATACGCACTTGCCGTGGCGCCCGGCCAGCGCATGCCCATCCATGCCGGCGCCGCCAGCAAGCTGCTGTTGGCGCACCTGCCGCCCGAGGACCAGGCCAATTGGCTCGACCGGCCGCTCGTGGCCTATACGAGCAAATCGATCACCGATCCGATGCGGCTGGCCAAGGAACTGGCGCGAATCAAGCGGCTGGGCTGGGCCCAGGACAAGGGCGAAAACGCCCCTTCGATCCAGGCCTTTGCGGCGCCCGTGTTCAACGCCAAGGGCAAGATGATGGCAGCGATCAGCGTGCCGTTCCTGGCGGGAGCCGAAGCGAGCCGGATGGAAGAGATCAGGCTGGCGGTGATCGCCGCGGCCAAGGCGATGACAGAGGCGATGCCCGGCTGAGGAGAGCCGGCCGCCGGGGGGAGAGTTTGGTGAAGATCATCGATGTCAAATGCGCCGTGATCGGCAAGAGCCCGATCGTGCGCATCGTTTCGGACCAGGGCATTTCCGGCTTCGGGCAGGCCGAGACCTGGAAGCCCTATCTCAAGCCGCACATCCTGTCGTTTCGCGAGGCGCTGCTGGGCGAGGACCCCACGGACGTAGAACGGGTGATGCTGAAAATCCGCCAGCGCGGGGGCTTCAAGCCTTGGGGCGCGGCGGTGAGCGTGATCGAAATGGCGCTGTGGGATCTGGCGGGCAAGGCGGCGGGCCTGCCCGTGCACAAGCTCCTGGGCGGCAAGGTGCGCGACAAGGTGCGCGTCTACAATGGCTCGGTGCGGTTTGCCTTTACCGGCTATGAGCCGGAAGATTATGCCAATGACGTGCGCCAGATGCTGGCGAGCCCGGAGGGGTTTACCATCATCAAGCAGCCCATCGGCTTTCACTCGCCCATGAAGCGCGAGGTGCCGGGCTTTTACTATGGCGAGCCCAATGCCAGCCCGTTCCACGGCGCGCTGGACCGGGGCAAGACCACCGAGCGCGGCATGGCCCACATGGTCGAGTGCGTGGCGGCGATGAAGGAGGTGCTGGGCGACAAGGTGGGCCTGGCGCTCGATTGCGGCCCGGGCTGGATGCTGCCCGACGCCATCAAGCTGGCGCGGCTGCTCGAGCCCTATAATCTGATGTGGCTCGAAGACCTGCTGTCGGGCGATTACACCCCCTGGGTGAATGCCGGGGTGTATCGCGAACTGACGCGCAGCTCGGTTACGCCGATCCACACCGGCGAGCAGATCTATCTGCGGCAGAACTTCAAGGAGCTGATCGAAAGCCAGGCGGTGCATGTGATCGGGCCCGATCCGGCCGATGTGGGCGGCATTGCGGAATTGAAATGGATTGCCGAATATGCCGATCTGCACGGCATTCTGATGGCCCCGCACGGCACGGCCAACGGGCTGCTGGGCCTGGCCGCGCTGATCCAGGTGTCAGCCACCCTGCCCCACAATTTCATCGCCTTCGAGTATACGACGGCCGATCCGCCGTTCTGGCGCGATATCGTGGAAGGGCTGCCCGACCCGGTGGTCAAGGATGGCATGATCGAGGTGCTGACCCGGCCCGGCATGGGCGTGGACCTGATCCCCGAAGCGGCCCAGCCCTATCTGGCCGAGGAAGACCAGGCGTTCTTCCATTGAGCGTCGGGCGCGCCGGGAGACCGGACGCGCCCGGCTTTACTCAGCGCGCGGGGCCTATTCCTTGGGCTCCATGGCGTCGCGCAGGCCATCGCCCAGAAAGTTCACCGCGAGCACGGTGAAGAGAATGCACAGGCCCGGCGGAATGGCGAGCCAGGGGGCCACCGACAGCCAGGAGCTGGCGCTGTTGAGCAGGTTCCCCCAGGTGGGGACCGGCGGCTGAATTCCGAAGCCCAAAAACGACAAGGCCGATTCCATCATCACGGCGCTACCTACGGCGAGCGTGGCGGCCACCGTGATGGGGCCAATGGCATTGGGCAGGATGTGGCGGAACATCAGCCGCGCCGGCCCTGCCCCCAAGGCCCGCGCCGCCTCCACGAACTCACGTTCGCGCAGCGACAGGAACTGGCTGCGCACCAGACGCGCCGTGCCCATCCAGATCAGGGCGCCGACGATGCTCACCAGCAGCGGCGGGCTGGGGCGGAATATGCCCGAGAGCAGCAGCACCAGCGGCAAGGTGGGAATCGACAGCATGACGTCGGTAAACCGCATCAGCACCACATCGACCCAGCCCCGGAAAAAGCCCGACAGTGCGCCGATCAGCGTGCCCAGAATGGTGGCGATGATGGCGCCGGCCAGGCCCACGGCCAGCGAAACGCGGCCGCCATAGATCAGTCGGGTCAGCGCATCGCGGCCCAGCTCATCGGTGCCCAGCCAGTGGGCAGGAGACATTGGGCCGGGCATGCCGATCAGCTCCCAATCCTGCTGGTCGAACTCATAGGGCGACAGCCACGGGCCGACGATGACCACGATGGCAAGCAGGAGCAGGAAGACCAGGCCGGTAACGGCAAGCTTGTGCTTGAAGAAGCGCTTGACCACGCGGCGGCCATAGCTCTGCGGCGGCGTGGTGACGATGGCGCCAGACAGGGTTGCATCAGCCATAACGGATCCTGGGGTCGAGAGTGGCATAGGCGAGATCGGCGATGATGTTGGCCAGGATGATGCCCACCGAGCCCATCATCATCAGGCCCATGAGCATGGGATAATCGCGCCCGTCCATGCTTTCCATGAACAGGCGCCCCATGCCGGGCCAGGCAAAGACGGTTTCGGTGATGACGGCGCCCGAAATGACCGTGCCGAAATCCACCGCGATGACGGTGACGGCGGGAATGAGCGCATTGCGCAGGGCGTGGAAGAACACCACGCCGCGCTCGCCCCGGCCCTTGGCATAGGCGGTGCGGATGTAATCCTGATTGAGTACGTCGACCATGCCCGAGCGGATGAAGCGGCTCCAGCTGGCAATGGTGGCCAGCGACAGCACGGCGGCAGGCATGATGATGTGACGGAGACGATCGATGAAGGAGCCATCGCCGATCGACTGATAACCGGCCGAGGGCAGCCAGCCCATCTTGACTGAAAAGAACAGCTGCAGGAGCAGCGCCATCCAGAAGACGGGCGTGGAAATGCCCACAAACGAGCCCAGGGTGAGCGTGCTGTCGAGCGTCGAGCCGCGCCGGGCGGCGCTCAGTATCCCCAAGGGGATGGCGATGACCAGCGAGAGCAGCAGCGCCAGCCCGCCCAATTGCAGCGTGGGGCCGAGGCGGCCCATGATTTCGGTGATGACCGGGCGCCCGGTGCGGATGGAATAGCCCCAGTCTCCGACCACCATGGACTTGAGCCACATGAAGTATTGCACCGGCACGGGCTGGTCGAGCCCATAGGCGGCGGCGATCTGGGCCAGCGCTTCCTTACTGACCGAAGGGTTCTCGGCATACATGTCGAGCGGGCCGCCGGGCGCAAGGTGAATGATGGTGAACAGGATCACCGAAATGCCGAGCAGGAGCGGAATGGCCCCCAGGAGACGGCGAAGAACGTAACTGAGACTCATGCCGTCTCCTCAATGAGCGTCTCCGGCACCAGGGTGCCGGAGACTGGATGGCATTCAAGATGAGACGCTATGGCCTCAGGCTTCCAGATACCACTCCTTGGTGTCCACGAAGTTGGTCATGTTGGTGGGGTTGGGCACGAAGTTCTTCAGCGTCTTCACCTTGGCGATGACCGCAACGTTGGAGATCAGCGCGATGGCCGGAATATCCTCGGCCATGATGCGCTGGAAGTCGGCGGCTGCCGCCTTGCGCTCGGCCTGATCGAGGGTGTTTTCCATGCGTGCGAACGCCGCATCGAGATCGGGGTTGGCATAGCCCTGGCCGTTGTTCTCGCCTTCCGAGCCGTAGAAGGTGGAATAGACCGGATCGGCCGAGGTGATCCAGCGACCATAGATCAGATCATAGCCGCCATTGTAACGGGCTTCGCGATAGGCGACGCCGGTCTTGTTGTCGGCCGTGGCTTCGATGCCGATGGCCTTGAGCTGGGCGATGATGATCTGCTGCACGTTCTCGTCGTCGGCGCGGCCGGACTGCACCATGAAGCGGTAGGACAGGCGGTTGCCGTCCTTGGCACGGATACCGTCCGAACCGGCGACATAGCCGGCATCGTCCAGGATCTGATTGGCCTTGGCCACGTCGAACGGGATTTCAGGGGTATTGGGATCGTAGAGGTCAAACAGCGGCATGACCGGCGACTTGATCGCCTCGGGGTAGCCGCCCTGGGCGCGGATCAGCGTTTCGCGATTGATGGCATGGGCGATGGCCTGGCGCACGGGCAGATCGGCCAGGGTGGGCACGCGGAAGTTGAAATCGAGGTGCTGCCAGGAGAGCAGCGGGCCGCGTATGATTTCCAGACGCTCCAGGCCTTCCACCTGCGAGGCGCGGCCATAGGGGGTCTGCACCACCATGTCGAGCTCGCCCGACTGGAGCTGGGTGATCAGCGTGTTTGAATCGGTGATCATGCGGAACACCAGGCGCTGCAGATAAGGCAGTTCGTCGCCATCGGCGGACTTGCGCCAGTAGTTCTCGTTGCGGTCGCACACCACATACTGGCCACGCACGAACTCGGTGACCTTGAACGGGCCGGTGCCCACCGGGGTCTCGTTATAGCTCGAGGTGTTGAGGTCCGTGCCTTCGAGCAGATGCTTGGGCATGATGCCGAAGGTGAAGAGCGTGGAGGCGAAGTTCGGCTTGACGGTGTTGTAGTTGCACACGACCGTCAGATCGTCGGGGGTGTCGATGCTGTCGATATCCTGGGTGCCGTCCTTGGATTCGGCGATGAAGGCGGGATCCTTGACCGCTTCCCAGGTGAACTTGACGTCGGCCGAGGTGAAGGGCGCCCCATCGTGCCAGGTGACGCCGGGCTGCAGCTTGTAGGTGATGCGCATCTTCTTGCCGTCTTCGAGCAGTTCGATGCCGCCATTGTCGAGCGTGGGCACTTCGGTGGCCAGAACGGGCACGTAGCGCGCATTGGTATCGGGCGCCAACAGGCCTTCGATCACGGTGTGCTGGCAATCGGCCAGAAAGCCCGTGGAATAGGTATTCATGGTGTCGATCTCATAGGTGAGACCGATATTGAGCTGGCCGCCCACTTCCTGGGCCATACCGGGGATGGCGCGCAGCGTGGTGAAGGTGGCGGCGGTCGCCAGAATGCCCTTGAGCGTGTCGCGGCGGTTTAACGTGAATGCCATGTTGTCGTCCTCTAAGCCTCGGTTGAGCCTTGGGGGCTCGGGTTGCCCGTCTCCGACCCGGTTGATCCGGGCTCGGTGGTTTGTGCCGGGCCGCGTGGGGCGGCCCGAACTCAGTACCCCAGGGTGCGATCCACCAGATGGGGAAGCGTTTCGCCGCGCTCGAAGCGCCGCACGTTCTGCGCCATTTCGGCCACCGCCGTATGCGCATGGGTGGGCGCAGCGACATGGGGCGAAACCAGGATTTTGGGATGGCGCCAGAAGGGATCGGCAGCCGGCAGCGGCTCGGTGCGGAACACATCGAGCGCCGCGCCGCTGAGCTTGCCGGCATCGAGCGCGGCGATGAGATCGGCATCGACCACATGGCCGCCGCGTGCGCCGTTGATGAGGAAGGCGCCATCGGCCAGGGCCGCAAACAGGCGCGCATCGAGAATGTTCTGGGTGTGTGCCGTCAGGGGCAGCAGGTTGACCACAATGTCGGCGCCGGTGACGGCCTCGATCAGCGTATCGGGCCCGGCAAAGGCCTTGGCCCCGGCCACGGCGCGGCCCGAGCGGCTCCACACGGCGGTGGCAAAGCCAAAGCGCACGAAATGTTCGGCGACGGGCAGACCCAGCGCCCCTGCCCCCAAGACCGTGACCTTGCGCTCGCGGGCGAGCTTTTCAGCCTTGGGCTGCCAGAGGCCCTGCTGCTGGAGCTGGGCGTAGAGCGGCAGATTGCGGTGCCAGGACAGGGCCTGGGCCAGAACCCATTCGGCCATGCCCAGGGCCAGGCCATCATCCACCAAGCGCACGATGGGAATGTCGTTAGGCACTTCGCCGCTGGCCAGGAGATGTTCGATGCCAGCATTGAGGCTGAGCACGAGCTTGAGGCCGGGCACGGCGCGCACCACGCCGGGCAGCGGCTTGCCTACCACGATATAGGGCACCGGCGCATCGCCGGGCTGGGGCTGGGCGGTCAACACCTCGAACTCTGGCAGCTCCTGTCGGAACAGCTTCGCCATCTGCTCTGGATTGCCGCGCGAGGCGATAAATATCCGTTTCATGACACGCAGCATGATGGGTCATGAATGGGGCAGGCAAGGACCAAAAAAATCCGCTTTGCCCCACACTGAACTCATAGCTCAGTTGAATCGAGCAAAGCTGCGCAACAATAGCGCAGCCTGCCGCTGCCTTGGGCAGCGACAGGCCAAAACAGAGTATTGGTGTCAGATTTACTGCAGGGTGCGAACCGGCTCGCTGGCCATCAGATCAAGCTCATGGGCGCGGATGCAGGCGACCTCGTGCTGTGGTCCCATGGGCGTGAGCGGCGGTATGGTCTGGGCGCAGGCCTCGATGGCAAAGGGGCAGCGGGTGCGGAAAACGCAGCCTGACGGGGGATTGATGGGGCTGGGAAGATCGCCCTTGAGGGTGATGCGCTGGCGCCGTGCGCGCGGATCGGGCACCGGAGCGGCATCGAGCAGTGCCCTGGTATAGGGATGGCGCGGACGGGCATAAAGGCTCGCGGTGGGCCCCGCCTCCATGACATGGCCCAAATAGAGCACCACGACGCGCTCGCACAAATATTCCACCACCGACAGATCGTGGCCGATAAACAGCAGCGACAGGCCCATTTCCTGCCGAAGATCCTGCAGCAGATTGATGATCTGGGCCTGGATCGACACGTCGAGGGCCGAAACCGGCTCATCGGCAACGATGAACTTGGGATTGACCGCAAGCGCGCGGGCGATGCCGATGCGCTGGCGTTGCCCCCCGGAAAACTCATGCGGAAAACGCTGCGCGGCGGTGGCGGGCAGGCCCACCTTTTCGAGCAGCTCGCCAATGCGCTTGCGGCGATCGGCGGGCGTGCCGATGCGATGCAGATGCAGCGCTTCGGCCAGGATGTCGCCCACGCTCATGCGCGGATTGAGGCTGGCAAAGGGGTCCTGGAAGATGATCTGCATCTGGCTGCGCAGGGCCTTGAGCTCGGCGGGGCCCAGATCGGTGACCTCGCGACCATCGAAAGACACCGAGCCGGAGGTGGGTTCGATGAGCCGCAGCACGGAGCGGCCCAGCGTGGTCTTGCCCGAGCCCGATTCGCCCACCAGCCCGACGACTTCGCCGCGCCCGACGGTGAAGGACACGCCATCGACGGCGCGCACGTTGACGCCGGGGCTGAACAGCCCCTTGCCGACGGAGAAATGCACTTTCAGGTCGCGGACTTGCAGCAAGGGATCAGGCATCGAGCTGGCTCCAGCGAATGCAGCGGCTGCCATGGCCGGGATCGACGGGAAGGACGGGCGGCACGGCGGTGCGGCAGTCCTCGATGACCCACGGGCAACGCGGGTTGAAATCGCAGCCGGCCGGCGGGTTGCGCGGATCGACCACGCTGCCCGGAATGGCCTGGAGCCGAGGATGGACACCGGCGGCGCGCGCGGCGTGATCGACCACGGGAATGGAACCCAGCAGCCCGCGCGTATAGGGGTGGCTGGGGCGATCGAAGAGCTGGTTGACCTCGGCGGTCTCCACGATCCGGCCGCCATACATGACCGCGACGCGATCGGCGATTTCGGCCACCACGCCCAGATTGTGGGTGATGAACAGGATGCCCATGCCGAATTCACGCTGCAGGCGGGCCATCAGCTCCAGGATCTGGAGCTGCACGGTGACGTCGAGCGCCGTGGTGGGCTCGTCGGCGATCAACAGCGCCGGATTGCACACCAGCGCCATGGCGATCATGACGCGCTGGCGCATGCCGCCCGACATCTGATGGGGATAGACATCGACGCGGCGGGCCGGATCGGAGATTTCCACCAGTTCCAGCATTTCCACGGCGCGCTTGCGGGCCGCGGACCCGCTGAGGCCCAGATGGAGACGCGCTGCCTCCGCGATCTGGGAGCCCACCGTGTGGGTGGGATTGAGCGAGGTCATGGGCTCCTGAAAGATCATCGAGATCTCGTTGCCGCGAATGGCGCGCATGACCTTCTCGGGCTGGCCCACCAGATCGCGCACCTGCCCGTCGCGGCCCTTGAACAGCACTTCACCCTGGGTGATACCGCCGATGGCCTTGGGGATGAGCCCCATGACCGACAGGCTGGTGACAGACTTGCCCGAGCCGCTTTCGCCCACCAGCGCCACGGTTTCGCCCGGCCGCACCACCAGGTCCACGCCCTTGACGGCGCGCACGATGCCGCTCTCGGTGCGGAACTCGGTGACGAGATTGCGAACTTCGAGCAGCGGGGCCGGGTCGGCGGCCGGGGTCGCCGTCAATTGAGCAATCCCGCGCGTTCCATCTCCTGCCCGATCCAGGACAAGGGCATGTGGCCATAGCTCAGGAGCTGGTCGTGGAAATCGGCGACCTCGCCGGTCCAGCGGCGGCGCAGCGCCTTGATGCCTTCCACGCCCAACCAATAGACCATGCGCGAACTGGGCATCATGGAATTGCGCACGATCTCGCCCTCGACGCGGGCGGGGGCAAAGCCGGCGCTCTTGTAAAAGGAGGCGGCCTGGAGGGCGGACCATTCCCCGGTATGGAGCTTGGCATCGACCAGGACGCTGGCAGCGTTGCGCCGCTCATAGCTCTTGAGCAACAGGATTTCGGCGGGCTCGTAAAAGCCGGGCGCTTCCATGAGCAGGTCTTCGACATAACAGGCCCAGCCCTCGATCAGCGTGATCGAGCCCAAGAACGCCAGGCCCAGGGCACAATCGGTGCCGGCAAGGCGCGCCAGCCGCGATTGAGCGGCGCGGGCGCGGGTATTCTGGGTGTGATGGCCGACGCTGCCGTGATGGACGGCGTGGATGGTCTTGACCGTGGCGACCGAATTGGCCTTGAGGAAGGCCTCTTCGTCCTCGCCGGGTGGGAACACCCAGTAGACGCTGCCCTCGCCCGGATCGAGCGCCGGAGGCGAGCGGTAGAACAGGAAATAGAGGCTCTTGGCCACCTTGCGGAAGCACGGCGAGAGCCAGCGATATTCAAGGTCATATTCCTGGGCCGGGGTGACCAGCGCCGCGCCGGTGGCGACGGCCTCGACATCGAGCGAGAAATAGAGATCCATCGCCGCTTCGGGGCTGTCGGGATGCTTTTCGCCCAGGGCCGCGATCTGATCCTGCCAGCTGATGGCGGGATCGATGGCGCGGGCCATGACTTCAAGCTCCTGACCGAGCCGGTCATAGGCTGCCTGGGCCATGGCGATGGCATCGGCGGGGGTCATGTCCAGCCCGTGCTGCTCCTTGAGCAGCAGGGTCAGGTAGGCCTCGCCGCTGGCCGGATCGGCATCGGGCAGATCCTCGGTGACCGAGGCAAATTCCTCGAAGGCTTCGGCGGCCTCGTCGGCGGCACCTTGCCAGCTTTCCTGATAAGCCTCGTGCAGCTTGAGATCGTTGCGCAGGAAATCGGCCACGGCTTCGGCCTCGCGCTGGGCGCGGGCGAGCCAGCCCTTGGGCACGGGACGCTCGTCGAGCCGTTCGCTGCCGTCGGCCAGGAAGCCGGGAATGGCGCGCAGGCGGGCCAGCAGGGCGTCTTCCTTGACCGGCAGGGATTGCGGCAAGAGCAGCGAGATGACGGAAAACGCCGCTTCCCCGGTATACCAGGCCGGGTTGTGCAGGCGCGGCCGCTCGGTGGCGGCAGCGCGCTTGACCTTGAGTTCGGAAATCATCAGCCGGCGGTCGAGCCGCTCACCCAGATCGGCCGGCTCTTCGGTGGCCTCGAGCTGGGCGAGCAGCGCCTCGATCTCGGCGATCTCGTCTTGCAGCGTCGTGTCACCGGCCGGAGGCAGCAGGTGATCGTGCCCGCCCTCGCCCATGAAGGTGGCATCGACCGGGCGGTAGCGCCAGTGATGGGCGAGGAAGACGTCGACGAGGTCGGGATCGAAGGAGTTGGTCATGCGGCCTTTCCTGGCAGATCGACCCAGCGACGTTCGAAGTGGGCCTTGATGATGGCGTCCACGATCTCCTGGCTCTTGGCGCCATCAAAGAACGTGCATTCCTGCGGCCGGTCTTCGAGGATTTCATCGACGAAGAAGCGGACGAGGTTGCGATAGTAAAGCTCAGGCCAAGGCGTGTTAAGGGTAGTTCCCGGGGGAAGCGCGGACGCAGCGATCTCGACAGGCTTGAATTCCACGGAATCGGCAGTGGCGAACTTGAGCGTTTCGGCCACGCCGAACTCCGAGATCAGCCGGGCCACGGCCGCGCCCTTGGAGCCATAGACGCGGATCTCGACGCCCGGATAATTGCCCACCGCGATATAGCTGGTCTGGAGCAGGCCTTGCGTGCCGTTGGCATATTCCACCAGCGCCACCGCGCCATCTTCCACCAGCACGCGCTGGCGGCCCGGCTCGCCGCGCACCACGCGCTCGGGAATGAAGTTCTTCATGGTGGAGGCGACCGAGCCGAACTCGCCGCCCAGCCAGCGCATCAGATCGATCAGGTGCGAGCCATAGCCGATGATGGAGGACGGGATGAGCTTGTCGCGTACCGCATCGGGCGCCACCTGGCGCAGCGGGAAATCGGGATCGAGCCATTGGGAATTCTGCTCGAAGCCGTGGATGTGGAAGATCTCGCCCAGCGTGCCGTCCTCGATCCAGGTCTTGAGCTGGCGGATGGCGGGCGAATAGCGGAAGGTGAAGCCCAGCTTGGTGCGCACGCCCTTGGCATCGGCGCGGCGAGCGGCATCGAAAGCAGGCTCGGCCAGAGTGTGGAGCGGCTTTTCGGACAGGACGTGCCGGCCTGCCTCGATGGCCAGAAGGCTCAGCGGCAGGTGCGTGTGGGTGGGCGTGCACACATCCACCATCTGCACGTCGGGATCGGCGATCATCTTTTCGGGGTCGGTAAAGACCTTTTTGGCGCCATAGCGGTCGGCCATTTCGCGCGCCCGTGATTCGTCGATGTCGCAGATGGCGACCAGGTTGACGCGCTCATGGGCGGCATAGCCAGGCAGATGGGCCTTATTGGCCCAGGTGTGGGCGCCGATGAGGCCGACGCCGAGTTTGCTGGTCATGGCAGGGTCTTTCCGATGGACTGGGCATAGGCTGCGAGTTCGTCGAAGTTGTGAAAGCCCAGCTCGCGCTTTCCGTCCTCGATCTCGTAGATCATGCTGGTGAGCTTTTCATTGAGCCGCGTATCGGCCCCTGCGGCCTTGCCGTATTCGATGAGCTTGCCGGCAAAGGCGCGGGTTTCGGACGGGCGCTTGCGATAGACGATATCCCACCAGATGCCCGAACCCTTCTTCTTGAAATTGTGGGTGGGCTTGTTCTCCTGGTCCTTCTTGAGGAGCCAGATGGCGTGGTTGATGTTGGCAAGGAGCTTCTGGGTATCCTCGGCGGTCTTGACGCGATAATTGGCCGGATCGAAGAAATCGAAGGCCTGCACTTGGATACCGCAGGCATCGGCGATCTCGAGCGCCTCCTTGACCACGGCGCCGGCGGTGCGGGCGTATTTCTCCACGCCCAGCGTGTCGCGGATCTTGGCATCGGCGAGCGCCGAGAACACCACCTGGGCGGAATAGACTTCCTTGGCCCAGATCTGCCCCCAGATATGATCCGAATACTGGACTTCAGTGAGCGCACTCAGCGCTTCGCCCAGGGCCTTGAGGCGGTCGGTCATCGCCCCGTTCATTTCCCCCAGCTGGATCGGGCCTTCGTGCACGAATTCGATATAGCCCGGATCGACCAGCGCGCCGCCGTAATTGGGGATCGAGCCCATGACCATCTTGTCGCCCGGCAGACCGGCGGCATCGAGCGCCTTGACCATTTCGGGCTCGTTGAAGCCGTTCTGGTAGGAGACGACCAGGCTCTCGGGGGTGAGCAGCGGCACGATCTGGTTGAGCGCTTCGATGGTATGCTGGGCCTTGGTGGCAATCAGCACCACGCCCAGATCGCCGCTGAGCTGGTCGGGCGTCTTGGCCTTGACCGGCACGTGCAATTCGCCGCGCACGCCATCGATGAACAGGCCCTTGGCGTTGAGCGCATCGACATGCTCGACCCAGCGGTCGACCAGGGTGACGTCATGGCCCGCACGGGTCATATAGGCGCCGGCAAGCCCGCCAATGGCGCCCGATCCGATGATGGTGATCTTCATGCGGCGGCCTTTTCAACGACGGTTTGCGGGAACATTTCGAGGCTTTCGGGGCTGTTGGCGTGGCCATAGAGCGCTTCGAGGAAGCTCGGCCACTGCTCCTTGGTGAGGCGTTCGCGCACGCGCCGCACGCTCTCATTGCCCGCCCAATAGGACGAGATGAAGGGGCCGCGGAAGGGGTGGGCGGCCATGCGCAGGCGACCCTGCACCCAGGCCTCCTGCCCCATGGCGACGGTGCGCAGATAGTTGGCGACCTCTTCGCGCTCCACGCCTTCGGCCATCAGCATCCAGGCGGCGCTGGTCTGGGCGGCCGAGCGCACCCGGCGCAGCTCGACATGGATCAGATCGTCATCGTCCTCGATGAAATCGATGAAATGGGCACCCTGGTCGCCAATGCCTTCCTGCACGCAGCCGGTGATGGCATCGGTGGTGATCAGCAGCGCATCGGCGGGCGCCGTGCCGGCATCGAAGGCTGCCTTGGTGGACAAGAGCTGGGTGGAGTGGCCCGGATAGACTTCGTGGCAGACCAGATGCTTGAGGGCGGCACGGGTGAAGCTCAGATCGAAATTGAGATCCATCTTGCCCTGATCGAACGAGCAGCGGGCGGTGTAGAACATGCCACGCACGGGATTGAGCACCATGTCGTAGTCGCCGGTGTCAAAGATCAGCCGGTCGGTACGGGCCTTGGCCTCGGCCATCAGTTCGCGGAACACCGGCTCGATCTTTTCGGTAGGGATGGCGCGGGCCGTTTCCCAGGCCTGCACGCGATCGCCCAGCGACCCGGTGGTGAAGCCGGCCTTGGCGAGCAGCGTATCGACCTTGGCGCGGGCGCCCTCGATGAGCTCAGGGTCTTCGCGGCCGGCAGGCGCGCCGACCAGGCGCGTGACCTTGTCCTCAAACGACGGATTGGCGCCCGCGAGCATGTCCACGACGATATGCAACGAGCGCAGCATGCCTTGAAGGAATACCTGGCGGGGGCCGGCGGCGAGCTTGGCCACCGCGGCATCGAGGGTGTCGAGATCGGCGGCCATCGCCTGGGTGCCGTCATAGGACTTGGGCGCGATCACGCCCTTGCCCAGGTAGATCGGCACCAGCCCGTCCCCGCCCATGGGGGTGGAGCCCTCGGGCTGGGCGCGCTCATAGGCGTCGATGCCGGTGGTGACGGCGGTCAGTTCGCGACCGATCTCGAACGAGTTCATGCCTTATCCTTAGCTGGTCTGGGCAAGGCCGGGGCCTAGTGGTTGAAAATGCCGTCCGGATTGCGGAAGGACTTGAATTCGAGGGCGTTTCCGGCTGGGTCTTTGACAAAGAAGGTGCCCTGCTCGCCCGGCTCGTCCTTGAAGCGGACGTGAGGTTGCAGCACGAAGGGCCAGCCATTGTCGTTGAGGCGCGCAATCAGCGCGTTCCAGTCGTCCCAGGGCAGCACGGCGCCGAAATGGTGCAGCGGCACCATGTCGTTGCCCACCTTGGAGGTGGCCGCCGACTTGGGATCGCGATTGAGATGGGCCGAAATCTGGTGACCGAAGAAATCGAAATCGATCCAGTTCTCAGCTTCGCGGCCCACCGGGCAGCCGATGATGGTGCCGTAGAAGTGGCGGGCGGCTTCCTTGTCGTCGATCGCGAAAGCCATGTGGAATGGAATCATTTGGGGTCCCTGGAGGCAAGGCGCTGCGGTGGGTGCATGCGCCACCGAGCGTGAAACGTGTGGGGGAAAAACTATCGGCTTGGCGCTTGCTCGCAAGCGTCATAAAGATTGCCTTTCCATGACATGAAGGAATAGCGTTGCATGCGCGGCCGACTTCTCCCTTCGCTGAACGCCTTGCGCACCTTCGAGGCGGTGGCGCGGCACAACAGCTTCACTCGGGCGGCCGAGGAACTCAACGTGACACAAAGCGCGGCCAGCCGGCTGGTGCGCAGCCTGGAAGACTATCTGCAGGTGGCGCTGTTCACCCGGCAGAGCCGGCGCATCGAACTGACCGACCAGGGGCGGTTCTACAACACGCTGATCAAGGATTCTCTGGACCGGATCGAGGCGGGCACGGTGGAGCTGATCTCCACCCGCGACGGCAAGGGCACGCTCTCGATCGGCATGCTGCCCACGTTCGGCACGCGTTGGCTGGTGCCGCGCCTGCCCTCGTTCCAGGCGGCGCATCCGGAAATTTCCCTCAACATCATTTCCAGCGATGGCGAGTTGGACTTCACCCGGCAGCGCATCGACGTGGCGGTGCGCTTCGGTCACGGCAACTGGCCCGATGCCATCATCGATCCGCTGATGGCCGAGCAGATCCAGGTGGTGTGCAGCCCGGTGCTGATGAACAGCCAGCATCCGCTGATCAGCTACGACGCACTGCGTTATCACCGGCTGATCCGCCACTCCACCCGCCCCAGCGCCTGGGAGCACTGGTTTGGCGCGGTGGGCCTGCCGCATCTGGATCTGCAATGGGGCCCGAGTCTCGAACACTTCTTCATGGTCATCCAGGCGGCGATTGCCGGGCTGGGCGTGGCGCTGCTGCCCAGCTTTCTGGTGGAAGACGAGATTCGCAAAGGCACGCTGGTGGCCCCCTTCCCCGACCGGGTGGCGGGACCGGGTGCCTATTATCTCGTCACATCCGCCGCCAAGCGCGAATTGCCGCGCGTCAAGATCTTCCGGCAATGGCTGCTCGACCAGGTGGCCAAGGAAAACCATTAGATCCATTGTATGAGTGGACAAATTGCACCAGTCTGAAGCCGTCATCCTCTGCTCGCGGAGCCAGCCCATGCGCATGTCCAAGGCCAATCTCGGCAAGCTGCCGCAGCCGCTGGTGGAACAGGCCGTGCGCGCCGCGCTGCTCGAAGATCTGGGCCAGGCGGGGGACCTGACCGGCCAGGCCACGCTCCCCGCCCAGGCCGAAGCCTGCGCCAGGCTGGTGGCGCGCGAGCCGGGCGTGATTGCCGGCATGGCGCTGGCGGCCTGCGCGTTTCGGCTGATCGGCGACGGGTTGACCTTCGAACCCCGCGTCGGCGACGGAGTGACGGCAATGGCCGGGGAAACGGTGGCGCAGGTGTGGGGCAATGCCCGGCTGGTGATGGCGGCCGAGCGCACGGCGCTCAATTTCCTCAATCCGCTGAGCGGCGTGGCGACGCTGACACGCGCCTATGTGGACGCGGTTGCCGGCACGAAGGCGCGGATCTGCGATACTCGCAAGACCGTCCCCGGCCTGCGCGCTTTCCAGAAATATGCCGTGCGTTGCGGCGGGGGCGCCAACCACCGCTATGGGCTGAGCGACGCCATTTTGATCAAGGACAATCACATCGCGGTCGCCGGCGGCGTGCGCCAGGCGCTGGAGGCGGCGCGGGGCTTTGCCGGGCATCTGGTGGCCATCGAGATCGAGGTGGATACGCTCGAGCAATTGCAGGAGGCGCTTTCGGCCGGGGCCGACATCGTGCTGCTCGACAATATGGACGACGACACCCTGACCCAGGCGGTGAAGATGACGGCGGGGCGGGCCAAGCTGGAAGCCTCGGGCGGGGTGACGCTGGACCGGGTCGCTTCGATTGCCGCAACGGGGGTGGATTTCATCTCCACCAGCCAGATCACCATGGGTGCACCGCCGCTCGATATCGGGCTCGACATCGAGATCGGATGATCAGGTCGCGTTTCCGAGCCGCAGAACCGTTGGCACTCGGGCTCGAAACGCTCTAAAACCCTGCCAGCTTTCGCCGCGCCGGGCTGACCCATGTTTTCCTATCCCCTCGACCTGATGATTGCGGCCGCCGTGACGGCCAGTGCCGTGATCACCCGGATCTATGCCGCGCCGCTGGTGGCCATGAGCAAGGCCGACGGCTCGCCGGTGACGGCGGCCGACCAGGCGGCGGAGGCCGAGATCTTGGCCCGGCTGGACGCGACGGGCATCCCCATCCTGGCCGAGGAAAGCGTAGCGGCCGGCATCGTGCCCGAGCTCGACGGGCAGTTCTTCTGCGTCGACCCGCTCGACGGCACCAAGGAATTTCTCAAGCGCAATGGGGAATTCACCGTCAACATCGCGCTCATCGAAGCCGGTCTGCCGGTGATGGGCGTGATCGTGGTGCCGGTGACGGGCGCCGTGTTCGTGGGCGGCCCGCAGGGGGCATTCGAGACGACCCTGGTTGCGGGCCAGCCAGGGAATTGGACCCCCATCCACCCCTTGCCCACTGGCCCCTTGCGCATCATGGGATCGCGCAGCCACGGCCATGCGGCGATGGCCGATCTCTGCGCGCAGCTGGCGGTGAGCCGAAACGTCAGCGTCGGGTCCTCGCTCAAATTTTGCCTGTTGGCGCGCGGCGATGCCCAGCTCTATCCGCGCTTTACCCCCACCAGCGAATGGGACACGGCGGCCGGCCAAGCCATTCTGACTGCCGCAGGCGGCGCCGTGCTGACGCTGGACGGCGAGCCGCTGCGCTACGGCAAGCGCGAACAGGATTTTCTCAACCCCTTCTTCGTGGCGGCGGCAACCGCTGAACTGGCGCGAGCCACGAGCCGTAAGATGGCTCAAATCCTAGCGCAACGCTGAGGCGGCTCGTTAACCTTTGTGGCGCAGGACATGGGTTGCGCTTGAAGAGTACTCGTTAGCGATATATATGCCCGTCATATGCTCAATGAGAATATGGCTTCATGAACGTCCGTACCCTCTGCCTTTCGATCCTCTTTGAGGAAGACGCCACCGGATACGAGATCCGGCGCTCCTCGGTTGAGGGCGAATGCTCCTATTTCGTCGAGGCCAGTTTCGGCTCGATCTACCCTGCGCTGGCCAAGCTCGAAGACGAGGGCCTGGTGACCAGCCGGGTGGAGCAGCAGGACGGCAAGCCGGCCAAGAAGGTCTATTCGATCACCGAGGCAGGACGGCGCGCCTTCGTGAGCTCGCTGTTCGAGCCGTTGGGCGACGAGCTGTTCCGCAGCCCGTTCCTGCTATTTGCCCGTTACGCGCATCTGCTGCCGGCCGAACTGGTGGAAGCGCGTATCAACGACCAGATCGAGAAGCGCCGCGAAGCCGTCAGCAAGCTGGAAAAACTGCAGGACGAACGGGGCGACCATGCGAGCGACGCATGGGTCATACGCTACGGACTGGCCTGCATGGTGGCCGCAAAAGAGCATATGGAAAATCACAAGGATGAACTTGTCGGCCTGGCGCGGCGCGAAGCTGCTGCCAAGGACGCCGCCGAGTAAGGGGAAAACGATGCGCGCGATAATGTCTTACGGATTGGCGCTGCTGATCATTCTGGGCGTGGCCGCCTGGCTGGGGACCGGAACGCTGGTGACGGGCGGCAACGGCCCGGGCAATGGGGTGCGGCCGGTGGTGACGCTGTTCGAAGAAGAACATGGGCCCATCAGCACCGCGCTGGAAAGCTCGGGGCTGCAAGCCCATCACGAAGAGGGCGCGACCCATATCGATCCGCACCTGACCATTGCCGAACGCCTGGCGGAAAGCTCGGGCGAAAGCGCGCCGGCACGCTCGGTGCGCACGCAGACCTTCACCGTGCAACCCATGGCCATCGAAGTGCCCTTGCGCGGCCGCACCAAGGCCAAGGCTTCGGTGAACGTGATGGCCGAGACTCAGGGCATCGTGGAAACCGTGCATGTGCAAAAGGGCCAGCGCGTGGCCCAGGGCGACCTACTGTGCACCATCGACAAGGGCACGCGTGCCGCAGCCGTGGCGCAGGCTCAGGCCTCGTTTGCCCAGGCTGAAGCGGGTTTGGTGCAGGCACAGGCCGATTTCGACACCAATGCCGAGTTGCGCGGCAAGGGCATTGCCGCCGCCAACACGGCGCGCCCCTTCGAGGTGCAGCTGGCCGCTGCCAAGGCCTCGGTAACGGCAGCCCAGGCCGCCCTGGACAATGCCCAGGCCGAGCTTGGCCGCACCGAAGTGCGCGCCCCGGTTTCAGGCATCGTGCAGGACCCGCTGATCACGGTGGGGTCGATGCTGGGGGCCCAGGCGCCCTGCGCCACCGTGGTCGAGCTCAATCCCATGCTGTTTACCGGCAACGTGCCCGAGGCCCGCATCGGGCTGGCGCGGCTGGGCCTTGACGCCACCATCAAGACCGTGACCGGCCAGGAAGCTACCGGCAAGGTGACCTATATTGCCTCGACCGCCGACGCGGCGACCCGCTCGTTCCCGGTCGATATCGAGATCCCCAATGCCGATGGGGCGCTGCGCGACGGCGTGACCGCCGAGGCCATCGTGAACGTGGGCACCGCGCCGGTGCATATCCTGCCCCAGTCGGTGCTGACCCTGGACGATGAGGGCACCATCGGGGTGCGCGTGGTGGAAGACAGCAAAGTCGTGTTCTACCCCGTCACCATCACCCGCGACACGCGCGAGGGTGTGTGGGTGACGGGCCTGCCACCCCGGATCGAGGTGATCACGGTGGGCCAGGAATTCGTCCAACCCGGACAGGTGGTGAACGCCACCAATGTGAGCGCTGCGGCGGCCGAGGCCGAAGGGGTCTGATCATGCTCAATTTCCTCGAACGCGTCCTGCGCATGCCGCGGGTGGTGTTGACGGTGATGGTGCTGCTGCTGGTGGCAGGCGTGGGCGCCTACACCACGCTGCCCAAGGAAAGCTTTCCGGCCATCGACATCCCCTATTTCTACGTCTCGGTGAGCCAGACCGGCATCGCTCCGCGCGATGCCGAGCGCCTGATCGCCAAGCCGCTGGAAGACCGCGTCAAGGACATTGACGGGCTGGAGAACTACACCACCACGGCGACCACCGGCCACGTCTCGATGTTTCTCGAGTTCAACGTGAACGCCGACAAGGACCAGGCCCTGGCCGACGTGCGCGCCAAGCTCGACGGCGTCTCGTCCGAATTGCCCGACGATGCCACCGAGCCCACCATTACCGAGGTGTCGTTCTCGGGCGTGCCCTCGATCTTCGTGGCCGTCTACGGCAACGTGCCCGAGCGCACGCTGGTGCAGAGCGCCAAGGACCTGCAGGACGCGCTCGAAGGCATTCCCGACGCCCAGAGCGTGACGATTTCAGGCGCTCGCGACGAGATGCTGTCGGTGACCATCGACATGAACCGGCTCGATGCCTATGGGCTGACGGCCGCGCAGCTGCTCGACGCCCTGGCCAAGAACAACATGGTGGTGCCCGGCGGTACGCTCGACACCGGCCAGGGTTCGTTCAACGTGGAAGTGCCGGGCCTGATCACGACGGCAGAGGACGTCTATTCGCTGCCGCTCAAGACCGATGGCGACACGGTGGTGACCTTTGGCGACGTCGCCACCATCACCCGCACCTTCGAGGACGCCACCGAATATGCCCATGTGAACGGCCAGCCAGCCATTACGCTGGGCGTGGTCAAGAAGCTGGGCACCAACGTCATCGACGTGTCCGACCGCGTGCGCGCCGTGACGGCAGAGTTCACCAAGGACTGGCCGGCGGGGCTGGAGCACAGCTTCCTGATCGACCAGGCCGATTCCACCAAGAACCTGTTCCGCTCGCTCGAAGCGGCAGTGCTGACCGCCGTGGCGCTGGTGATGATCACCTGCGTGGCGACCCTGGGCCTGCGCGCCGCCATCATGATCGGTCTTTCCATCCCGATCTCGTTCATGATGGCGTTCCTGGTGGTGCAGATGCTGGGCATGAGCATCAACATGATGATCATGTTCGGCCTGGTCTTGGCCGTGGGCGTGCTGGTGGATGACCCCATCGTGGTGGTCGAATATGCCGAGCGCAAGCTGCAGGAGGGCGTCTCCAAGAAGGAGGCGTTCATCCTGGCGGCCAAGAAGATGTTCGTGCCGGTGGTTTCCGCCACGGCCACCACGCTAGGTGCCTTCGTGCCCCTGCTGTTCTGGCCGGGCATCATCGGCAAGTTCATGAGTTATCTGCCCATCATCGTGATCGTGGTGATGGTGGCCTCGCTGGTTTCGGCGCTGATCTTCATGCCCATCATCGGCGCGATCATCGCTTCGACCCATGTGGACCCCAAGGCCAAGGCAGCCGCCGACGTCACCATGTATCCCGACAAGTTCGACACCAAGAAACTGGGCGGGCTGACGGGCCATTATGTGCGCGGCATGAACGTGTTGCTGCACCACCCGATCCTGACCCTGACGGTGGGTTTCGCGCTGGTGGCGGCGGTATTCGTGACCTATGCACAGAACCCCACGGGCGTGGAGGCCTTCCCGGCCTCCGAACCCGAATATGGCAATGTCTACGTCATTGCGCGGGGCAATTACTCGCCCGGCGAAATCCGCGACCTGTTGGTGGAAGTGGAAGACGAGATCCTGCAGGTGCAGGGCGTGCAGGACGTGATCATGACCTTTGGTGGCGGCGGCGACGCGGCCATGGGCGGCGGTTCGCCCGCCGATACCATCGGCAATTTCCAGCTTCAGCTGATGCCCTGGAACGACCGCGTCAAGGCCGAGGATATCTTCCAGACCATTCGCGACCGGGTGGCCGACATTTCGGGCCTGGAAGTGCAGATCGCGGCGCAGGAGAACGGGCCGCCCGCCGGCAAGGCGATCAACCTGCGGGTGGAGAGCACGGTTTATGACGACCTGATCCCCGCCGTAGCACAGCTGCGCAACTATGTGGAAAACGAGCTGGGCGACACCATCGACGTCGAAGACGGCCGGCCTTCGCCAGGCATCGACTGGCAGATCACCATCGACCGGGTCGAGGCCGCCAAATATGGCATCGGCGTGCGCGAGCTCAGCCCCTATGTGCAGCTGGTGACCTCGGGCGTGAAGCTGGGCGCCTATCGCCCGGACGATGCCACCGACGAACTCGACATTCGCGTGCGGCTGCCCCAGGAGGAGCGCAGCTTCGATGCGCTCGAATCGCTGCGCATCGCCACGACGCAGGGCCTTGTCCCGGTGTCGAACTTCATCGACCGCAAGGCCGTGCCCAAGGTTGCCAACATATCGCGGCGCAACGGCGTCTATGCCATGTCGGTGGCGGCCAATCTCAACCCCACCAATGCGGCGGGCGAGCCGGTGGCTGCCGACCAGAAGATCGCCCAGTTGCAGGAATGGCAGAAAACCCAGACCTGGCCGGCTTCCACCACCATCGTCTATGGCGGTGCCGAGGAGCAGATCGCCGACACCAATGCCTTCATCATCCAGGCCTTCGGGGCCGCGATGTTCCTGATCTTCCTGGTGCTGCTGCTCGAATATAACAGCTTCTACCAGGTGTTCGTGACGCTCACGACGGTGATCATGTCGCTGGCCGGCGTGCTGTTGGGCATGCTGGTGACGGGCATGAGCTTTTCGGCGATCATGACGGGCCTGGGCATCGTGGCGCTGGCCGGTATCGTGGTGAAGAACGGCATCGTGCTGATCGACACCTACAACCACTACAATCGCGAAGAGCATGTCGAGCCGATCAAGGCCATGCTTATCACCATGTCGCAGCGCGTGCGGCCGGTGCTGCTGACCGCGACCGTGACGGCACTGGGCGTGATCCCGATGGCGCTCAACGTGGAGTTCGACTTCATCCGGCGCGAGATCGTGTCGGGGGGCCTGGCCGGATCTTGGTTCATCCACCTCTCGGCGGCGCTGGTGTCGGGCCTGTTCGTTTCCACCGCACTGACCCTGGTGATGGTGCCGGTAATGGTGACGGCCCCCTCGGTGCTGATGGCGAGCGCCAAGCGCATGGGCGCGCGGATCGGTGGCGCGTTCACCTGGCTGTTCGGCCGGTTCCGCCGGACTGCGGTGACGCCGGAAGGGGCGACCATCGAGATCCCCGCCGATGCCGACAGCGCCAAGCGCTATATGACGGCCGACACCACAGGGTTGGTGGAGACGGAAAAGGACGGGGTGACAGTAGTCTCCCGGCAGGCGGCCGAATAGGCACCTGCCCTGGCATAGCCGAGATACGAAAAAGGCCCGCAGCAATGCGGGCCTTTTGCTTGGCAGCGATGATGGAAACCGGCGGTCAGACCGTTTCGGGTTCTTCCACGGGCGCGGGCACGGCCAGCGGCGTGATCTCCATAGCCTCGATCTTTTCGAGCACGGGCAGGATGCGATCGACCTGGGCGATATGCTTTTGGTCCATGGCGAAGTTCAGCGTGATGAACTGGCGGCCCGGGCAGAAGGTGCAGATATTGGTGGCGGCGTGGTAGGCGCCGCAATAGATCGGCTCGACCAGGTTTTGCGTCAGCGGACCATAGGTACGGTGCGGCGGCACGAGGGTCAGCACCAGATCAGTGCGCCCCGAGAAGCGCCAGAAGCGCGGCCCGTACAGGAACGGAAACACCCGATGGATCTTGCGATGCAGGCTGAACATCGCGTTGACCCGGATCTGGAACTGGGTGATGTCGCGCTGCTCGATGCCCTCCACGATCTTGTCGATGCCGCGCACATAGGCCACGAAATCCTCGTGCACGGGGAATTTGGCCATGAGCGCCCGGACGCGGAAGAAATCGTCGTCGGCATCGTTCCGCTTGGTGTCGAGCATGGTGTAAGCGGCGGTGATGACTTCGTTGTTCAGCCGCTTATTGGTGCCTTCGCCGTTAAGGGCATAGGTGACCAGCGCGAAATAGAGCGAGCGCTGGCGCACACCCAGGCGCGTGGCCAGCCGGCGCAGGCGGTGCCGCTCGAGCGCCAGGGTTTTGAAGCCGAACGGCTTTTCCTTAGGCGACAGGATATGAGCAAAAAACAGATGGATGGACGCGGCAATGGCGGCGCCGCGCGCGCCCTTGAACCGGGCCCCGAACGACACCTTCTTGGACTTGTCCGACATGATGCCATGGCTGGCAGACTGCGACCGCGTCAGAAGAGCCGAATCCGAACCTTCCAGCACGGCATGGGCCGAGCGCACCTGGATGAGCGTGGCGCGCCCCTGCGCATCGGGCCCGCCGCGACGCACCACGGCTTCGACCCGGAACAGGGGCAGATCGGGATAGTCGTAAATGTCCTCGCTCTTGGAGAGCCACTTGTCGGGATAGCCCTCAAAGCTATCCACCTCCTGAACCGAGGTGATGGCTTCCAGCGTGGCCTGCGAGAAAGGCTGGCCAGGTTTGGCCCCGCGATAGCCATGGGTCAGCTGGGGCGCCAGGGACACCATTTCGGCCACGATCTGGGTCAGGCGGGTCTTGTCCACCACGTCGCGCGAGAAGGCGGTGAAGAACACCGTGTCCTTGCCGGCATAGAGGAACCACTGGAAATCGGTGAATAGCGCCTGGGGATCCTTGTTGACCGCCTTGGCTGCTAGCTCCAGCACGGCCGCATTCTCGTTGGCAAAGCTGGAGGACGAAAAGCTCTTCATGACATATTCCCGAGGACGTGGCATGTCCGGCCGCTACTTGGCCACCGCCGCCCCCAAGTCGTCAACTCCTATCCGTTCACCTTTTAGGCTAGAATAGGCTCAATCGTTAACGGAAGGTGGGTGTTGCGGCACCTGTGATTGCGCCGCAACACCCGCCAAAGGCCGCTATTCCGCAGCGGGAAGTCCACGCTTTACAAAGCCTTCCGGGTCGTCTGCGGTGCGGCGCAGCTGTTCTTCGGCCTCGGTTGCTTCGCGCTGGCGTGCCCACATCTGTGCGTACAGCCCATCCATTGCCAAAAGTTCGGCATGACGGCCGCGCTCGGCGATTCTGCCGTCGCGCAACACGATGATTTCGTCGGCCGCCACCACGGTGGACAGGCGGTGGGCGATGACCACGGTGGTACGATTGGCCGAGACCGCATCGAGCGCCGACTGGATGTCGCGTTCGGTCTTGGTATCGAGCGCAGACGTCGCCTCGTCCAAGATCAGGATGTCGGGACCCTTGAGAATGGTGCGGGCAATGGCCACGCGCTGCTTCTCGCCGCCCGAGAGCTTGAGCCCGCGCTCGCCCACTGGGGTATCATAGCCCTTGGGCAGGGTTTCGATGAAGCCCGCCACCTGGGCCATGGCAGCGGCCTCGCGCATCTCGTCTTCGGTGGCAGCAGGCCGGCCATAGCGGATGTTATAGCCGATGCTGTCGTTAAACAGCACCGTATCCTGGGGCACCATGCCGATGGCCTGGCGCAATGAGCCCTGGGTGATGTCGCGCACATCCTGCCCATCGATGGTGATGCGCCCGCCCGTGACGTCGTAGAACCGATAGAGCAGCCGCGAAATGGTGGACTTGCCCGCGCCCGTGGGTCCTACGATGGCGGTGGTCTTACCGGCCGGCACCACGAAGGACACGCCCTTGAGGATCTGCCGATCGGGATCGTAGCTGAAGGTTACGTCCTCGAAGCGGATTTCGGGGCCGGTGATCGCCAGAGGCCTGGCATCGGGCTTGTCCTCGATCTCGGGGTCCTGATCGAGCAGCTTGAACATCTCTTCGACATCGGTGAGGCCCTGGCGGATTTCGCGATAGACGAAGCCGATGAAGTTGAGCGGCCGATAGACCTGCATGAGGAAGGTGTTGAGCAGGACGAAATCGCCCAGGGTCAAGGTGCCATCCATGACCCCCACCACCGACATCAGACTTATGACGATGACGCCGGCATAAAAGATGACGGCCTGGCCGAAATTAAGGGCGCCCAGCGAGGTCCAGATGCGGATGGCGGAGCGCTCGTAGCGCGCCATGGAGGCATCGAAACGCTCGGCTTCCATCTTTTCGTTGGTGAAATATTTCACCGTCTCGAAATTGAGCAGGCTGTCGATGGCCTTGGAATTGGCATCGGTATCGCTCTCGTTCATGTCGCGCCGGATGACGATGCGCCAGTTCGAGGCCTTGATGGTGAAATAGAGATAGAGCCAGACGGTGACGACCAGCACGCCCAGATAGCTCCATCCGAACATCACCGCAAAGATGATGCCCACGATGACGAACTCGACCAGGGTCGGCACCGTGTTGAGCATGGTGAACCGAACGATGGTTTCGATGCCCTTAGTGCCGCGCTCGATGACGCGCGAGAGCCCGCCGGTGCGGCGCTGGAGATGAAAGCGCAGCGAAAGCTGGTGCAGATGCTTGAAGGTGCGAGCCGCCAAAGCGCGCACCGCATGCTGACCGACGCTGGCAAACAGCACGTCGCGCAATTGCTGGAAGCCCGCATCTATGACGTTGCCAAGGCCATAGGCGATGACCAGAACGATGGGCACGGCCAGCCCCAGGATCAGCGCGCTCTGGGGACCGGTGGCATCGAGGCTGTCGATGACGCCCTTATAGGCAAAGGGCACCAGCGTGGTGGCCACCTTGGACACCAGCAGGGCCGCGATGGCGAGGATGACGCGCAGCTTGAGATCGGCGCGGCCCGCAGGCCACATATACGACCATAGATTGCGCACCGTGCCCAGGAGGTCTCCCTCCTCGGCACTGACAGTGGCCCGCTTGGGGGCCGGATTTGGCGATGACATCAGACGGGTTCCGCGATTCTCTTGGAGCTGGTGCCGAGGCCCTCTACGAGTTGCCCGAAGGACTGGTCGAGTGCCGCCAGCCGATCGGTACGCACCGAGTAACAATTGCGCGTGCCGCGCGGGTGGCGTTCCACCAGACCGGCATCGAGCAGCACCTTGATGTGCTGGGAGACGGTGGACTGGGCCAGGCTGGGCAGCGAGTGGGTGACGTCCATACAGCAGCAGCTGCTTTGATTGGCCGCCATGATCCGCAGGATGGTGAGGCGCACCGGGTGGCCCAGGGCCCGCATCAAGGCGGCAATATCGTCGTCCTGCATCACGGCAAGTCCTTTAAGGCCAGAGGCCCCAACCGGTGCGCGGCGACACCGCGCTATATCGGCATTCACCGATAAAAGAAGGCGAGCCGCTAGGCAAGCCAAAAGCGAGGGCGGGGCCCTGCCCCGCCGCCGGTGCCCCTGATTCTAGTCGTCCTTGGGCAGGTCGAAGACCTGGCCGGGATAGATCCGGTTGGGATTGCGGATCTGGGCGTCATTGGCCTCGTAGATGGTGGTGTAGCGCACGCCGCGCCCATAGACGCGCCGGGCGATGGTCCACAGATTGTCGCCACGCCGGATGATGGCCTTGCCGGCGGCAAAACGCTGCAATTCGGGATCGCCGACGGGCCGGGCCACCAGGGTTGGAATGTCATCCTCGGGCTCGGCATCGGCCACCACCACTGGCGGCGGCGCGACCGGAGCGGGCGGGGCCGGTGGAGCTTCGGGCGCCGGAGGCTCGGGCTGCGGTGCTGCGGGGGCAACCGGCGCCGCCGGTGCGGGTTCGGGCTGCACCGGGGTGGGTTCTGGTGCGGGCGCAGCAGTCTCCGGGGTGGCGGGCGCCGGGGGCTGAACCGGGACAGCTGAGGGGGCTGGAGGGACGGCGGGTGCCGGCGGTGCTTCGGGCGCAATCGGTTCCGGCCCGGGTTCGGGCTGCGGCGCCGGGGCCACGGGTGCGGGCTCGGGTGCTGGAGCCGCGACGACCGGAGCTTCGGGTTCGGCCGTGACGACCGGGGGAACCGGCGTGGCCGGAACCGGGGCGGCAGGTGCCGACGGCGCCGGGGGCGCAGGCACCTGGGACGGTACGACCGGCTCGGGGGCTACGGCCGGGGGGGCCTGGGGTTGCGGCGCGGGCGCGACCGGCGCGGGCTCGGCGGCAGCGGGCACGGCAGGCAGGACTTCGGGCTGCGGCGTGGCTTCGGGCGCAGGCTCGGTCGACACGGGAGCGCTTGCTTCGGGTGCGACCGTCTCGGGTTCCGGCGCAGGCGTGGGCGGCGCGGGTTCAGCGGGGGCCGCGGGCGGCTGTGGACGTGCCGGCTCGGGCGGCAACTGCGCAGCAGGCGGAATCTGGGGTTCGGGGACGACCGGGGTCGGCTCGACCGGTGGGGTCACGGCCGACGGGGTTTGCGGCACAGGCGCGGGTTCGGCAGCCGGCGCCTCGGGGACTGCTGCAGGCGCAGGTTGTGGCGCGGGCGCGGCGGGAGCCGGGTTTTCCGGCGTCGCCGGGCTGGCAGGGAGCGCGGGCGTCTCGGGTTCGGACGGCACGAACGGGGCCGGTGCTGCAGGCGTCGGCACGACGGGCGGCGGGGCCGGAGCCGGTTCGACCGCTGGCGTCGGTTCGGCGGCGGGGGTCGGCTCGGCGGCGGGTGCCGGTTCTGCGACAGGCGCAGTCTCGCTCGGGGGCGATTGCGGCGTGGGCTGCGGCGGCACGGGTTCCGGCGCTGCTGGCGCGGGCTCAGGCACAGGCGCCGGGGCGGCAGGCGCGGCAGGATTGGCGGGGCTCACCGCTGCGGGCGCGGCTTCGGCGGGTGGGGACTGTTCCGGAGGGGACTGCAGTTCCGGGGCAGCAGCGGGCGGTGCCGGGACCGGTTCTGGCGCGGGCGTCGGTGCTGGCCCGGGTTCTGCGGCCGGTGCCGAGGTAGCGGGCTCGGTGCCGGCTTCGGGCACGGCTACGGGCGTGGCCGGTTCTGTCGACGGCGCGGTCTCGCCGGGCGCCGCAGGTGTTGCAGGTGGTGCTGACGTTACCTCGGGCGGCACAGCTTCGGCAGCAGGCTCGGCATCGGACTCGACTGCCGGCGCGGTCGGTGTGGGCTGGGCGGCCGGCGCAGCGGGAGCGGCCGGGGCGACAGGCGCAGGCGCGGCTGCGGCAGGCGCCGCTTCTGCCGGTGCGGGCTCGGCAGCCGGACGCGGGCGCGGCAGGTTGGGCAGCGGGGGCACGGGATTGGGAACGTCGGCCATCTGCACCGGCGCGGCGGGTGCCTGGGGCGCCTCGGCTACGGCCGGCGGCGCCGGGGCCGGCGCGACCGGGGCGGGCGCGGTGGGGGCCTCGGCCACGGCGGCGGGCGGCTCTTCGGGCACGACGGGCAGCTCGATGACGAAATTGACTTCGGCGCGCGCGATGACCTCGGCGGTGCCGGGGCGCAGCACGTCGATGCGCACGCGCTGGCTGGGATCGTCGAGCACGTCACCGGCCTCGACCAGCCAACGCCCGCCCTCGACTACGGTGTCGGCCACGAATTGATTGTCGACATAGAGCCGGATGGTGGCGCCTTCGGTGCCGCTGCCGGCAAAAAAGCTGTTGTCGCCATCGATCTCGATGGCATCGATGCTGGCCAGGGCCACCGGGGCGGCGGGAACCGCGGGGGCCTCGTCGGGGGCCGGAGCCTCAGGCTCGAGGGCTGCCAATTCGGCCGGGGCAGGCTCCTGGGCAGGCGACGGCGCGGGTGCGGGCTCCTCAACGACGGCGACGGCCGGAGGCTCCTCATCAGCCGCCTCGGGTTCGGGCGCTGCGGCGATGGCAGTTTCAGGCTCGGCCGCCGGACTTTCCTCGCCTTGGGCAACAGCCGCAGGCGCATCGGGGGCGACGGGAGCCTCGGGCTCTGGGGCGGCGGCGATTTCGGGCTCGGCAGGCATCGGCGCCTCAGCGGGCGCTTCCGGTGCATCTTCGATGGCAGCGATCGCGGCGGGCAGATCGCGCGCGAGGCCCTGGAGAATTTCGCTGGCCTGGCCGGGCGTGGAGGCAACCACGATGGGTTCGCTGGTGAGATCGGGGTTGATCATCACCACCACCGATTCGGCGCCCACGACATCGCTGTCGGCGAGCTCCACAGTGAGTTCGGTGCCACCAGAAGGCAAGGGCTGCTCGGGCACCACCACCCAATCGCCGGTCGCCTCGGTGACGGCGGTGCCGATCAACTCGCCATTGGCATAGACCTCGATGGCGGCGCCGGGCTGGGCGCTGCCGGCGAGAACCGTGGAGCCATCGGGCTCGACACGCACCAGCCCCAATTCGGGTAGCGCGGGCGCGGCCGGTTCGGGGGCAGCGGGCTCGGCCACTTCGGTGGCGGCCGGTACGGCAGGCGCCTGGGCAGTCTCGGCAGGGGCCGGCGCCGGCGAAGCCGGCTCGGCAGGAGCCGCAACGGCTGGCGCCTCGGCGGTGGCGGCTGGCGCTGCGATCAGGCTGGTGCCCTGAATGGCGCCCCGCAGGCACAGCCCCATATTGGGCGAGCCATAGCACGACACCAGCTGGGGCCCCGACATGATGACACTAACCACGACCACTGTTGCCAGCCCCGCTCCGAGTGTGAGGCCCAAACTATTGCGGGGAGCGGTGTCGGCCAGTTTTGCCTCCATGGCAGTTTGGTCGCGGGCTGGGCCGAGGCGGTCTGGCTCAGGCCAGGCCGGGCTCGGTTTTCAGCAACTTGTAGGTGATTGATTCATATAGCGCCTCGAATGAGGCATCAATGATGTTGGGCGATACGCCCACAGTGTACCAGCGCTCGCCGGTGCCATCGCGGCTTTCCACCTGTACACGGGTGACCGCGCCCGTGCCGCCGTCCAGGATACGCACCTTGAAATCGACCAGTTCGAGATCGGCGATGCGGTCCGAGTATTTGCCCAGATCCTTGCGCATGGCGGTATCGAGCGCATTGATGGGCCCGTTGCCTTCGGCGACCGACATCAAGACCTCCTCGCCCACCACGATCTTGACCACCGCCTCGGTGACGGTGACCTGTTCACCCCGCGCATTGTGGCGGCGCTCGACGCTGGCGCGGTAGCTCTCGACCGCGAAAAAGGCCGGCAGCATGCCCAGTTCGCGCCGGGCGAGCACGGCAAAGGAGGCATCGGCACCATCATAGGAATAGCCGCGCGCCTCGCGCTCCTTGACCACGCGCAGGAGGTTGTCCAGCCGACGATCGTCCTTTTCGAGCGCGATGCCGTGGCGCGACAGCGCGGTCAGAAGGTTGGATTTGCCAGCCTGCTGGGAGACCATGATGTTGCGCTCATTGCCCACGCTTTCGGGAGGCACGTGCTCATAGGTGGAAAAATCCTTGGCAAGCGCGGAGGCATGAATGCCCGCCTTGGTGGCAAAGGCCGAGCTGCCCACATAGGGCGACTGGCGCGGCGCGGCGCGGTTCAACAAATTGTCGAAGGCGCGCGACAGGCTGGTGAGTTGGGAGAGTTGGTCGGGGTCGATGCCCAGCTCGAAGCGATCGGCGAAAACCGGCTTGAGCATCAAGGTGGGGATCAGGGTCACGAGGTTGGCATTGCCGCAACGCTCGCCAATGCCGTTGAGGGTGCCCTGGATCTGGCGCACCCCGGCATTGACGGCGGCCAGCGTGTTGGCCACGGCCTGGCCGGTATCGTCATGGGCGTGAATGCCCAGCCTGTCGCCGGGCGCAACCCGCAGCACGGCAGAAACGATGGCCTCGATCTCGGCGGGCATGGTGCCGCCATTGGTGTCGCAGAGCACCACCCAGCGCGCCCCGGCCCCGATGGCGGTGGCCACGCATTGGAGCGCATAGGCGGTGTTGGCCTTGTAGCCATCGAAGAAATGTTCGAGATCGACCATCGGCTCCTTGCCGGCCGCCTTGGCCGCCGCGATGGTTTCGCTCAGCCCGGCGAGATTTTCCTCGGGCGAGATGCCCAGCGCCACCTGCACCTGGGTTTCCGAAGCCTTGCACACGAAACAGACCGCCGTGGCCGCCGAATTGAGCAGGGCCTGCACGCCGGGATCGTTGCCGGCCGAGCGCCCTGCCCGCTTGGTCATGCCAAAGGCGGTGAAGGTGGCGCGGCGGGTGCGCGGCACCTGGAAGAACTCGGTATCGACCACGTTGGCGCCCGGATAGCCGCCCTCGACATAGTCGACGCCCAGCTGTTCGAGCAGGCGCGTCACCGAAATCTTGTCCTCGAGCGAGAATTCGATGCCGGGGGTCTGCGCGCCGTCACGCAGCGTGGTGTCAAACAGGTAGAGCCGTTCCTTGGACATGAAGAGAGACTTTTCTAGTTCTGGGGCGGCCAGTCGGCCGTATCATGGTCGGGATGCTGGTTGGAATGAATGCCGGCCAGAAAATCTCGCCATTCGGCGCCTGGATCGGCGTTGATCGGCAACTCGGTGAGGTGATCGAAAAACGGCAGCTTGTCGGCAAGGTTCACCTGCACCTGGGGCGCCACGTCCGCCGGGGTGTCGAAGGCGCCGATGGCCAACTCGAGCCCGAAGCGGGTTTCGTAGGCCAGAGGCGTGCCGCATTCGCCGCAAAAGGCGCGGCGGGCGGAATTGGAGCTCTGGAACCATTTGGGCTCGCCCCGGGTCCAGACCGCGTCGTGCGCGGTGACCAGCGGCCCGAAAAAGCCGCCGAACGCCTTCTGGCACATGCGGCAGTGGCAGATGGAGGCACGGCCGACCAGGCGGGTGCGGAAGCGCACCGCGCCGCATTGGCAGCCGCCGGTCAGGGGTTCATTGCGCGACATGGCACACCGCCTCGACATTGTGGCCGTCTGGATCGAAGATGAAGGCAGCGTAGTAATTGGGATGATATTGGGGGCGCAGGCCCGGGGTGCCATTGTTCGTGCCGCCCGCCGCCATGGCCGCGGCATAGAAGGCATCGACCTGGGCGCGGGTGGTGGCGGCAAAGGCGATGTGGAGCACATCGCCCAGCGGGGCGCCGGTGCCCACCCAAAAGAACGCATGCTCGGCGCCATAGCCCACGACGCGGCCCGCTTCCTGGGGAATGTCCATCATGCGGACAATGCCCAGCGGAGCCAGAGCGGCATCGTAGAACTTCAAGGCCCGGTCGAGATTGGGCGAGCCGAAGCCGAAATGATCCAATCCATGCATAATCTTTCTCCTCTGGCCGGGGCGCCTTGTGGCCCTAGCGCTTGAGCTCCCAGCGGGTGCGGCGCTGGCCGGTTTCGTCCTTGTAATCCATCAGCTGTAGGCCTTGGGCGGCCAGCTCGGCGCGGATGGCGTCGGCCTTGGCAAAGTCCTTGGCGTTGAGAGCATCGAGGCGGGCTTGAACGGCCCCATCGATGGCGGGGTCGGCGGCAACGGCACGGGTGATGGTGAGACCCAGAAGCCGGGCAGCCGCCAGGCCATCCGCCGGGCTCTCTCCCATCAGGTCGTGAATGGCGCGGATGGCTGCGGGCGTGTTGAGATCGTCGTGCAACGCGTTGGAAACGCGTGCCGAGATGCCCGCGGCAGGGGCGGCATCGACGACATGACGCTCCCATTTTTCGAGCATGTTGACGGCCTCGTTCAAACGGCTGACCGAAAAATCGATTGGCTCGCGATAGTGGGTCATCAGCATGGCCAGGCGCAGCACTTCGCCGGGCCATTTGCGGCCCCCGAATTTGTCGCTTTCCAGCAGCTCGTGAATGGTGACGAAATTGCCCAAGCTCTTGGACATTTTCTGCCCCTCGACCTGCAGGAAACCATTGTGCATCCACACCTGCGCCATGGCGTGGGTGCCATGGGCGCAGCGCGACTGGGCGATCTCGTTTTCATGGTGCGGGAAGATCAGGTCCAGCCCGCCGCCATGGATGTCGAAGGTCTGGCCCAGATAGCGCTCCGACATGGCCGAGCATTCGATGTGCCAGCCCGGACGGCCGCGACCCCAGGGGCTGTCCCAGCCGGGTTCTTCTGCCGAAGAAAGCTTCCAGAGCACGAAATCGGCGGGGTTGCGCTTGTGGGCGTCCACGGCCACGCGGGCCCCGGCGAGCTGGTCTTCCAGATTGCGGCCCGAGAGCTGGCCGTAATCGGGCATGGAATGAACGTCGAACAGCACTTCGCCGCCAGCCTGATAGGCATGGCCATTGGCCAGCAGGGTGACGATCAGCGCCTGCATCTGCTCGATATTGTCGGTGGCGCGGGGCGAATGGGTTGGCGCGAGGCACCCCAGCGCCGCCGCATCGGCCTCGAACTGGCGGGCGGTCGTTTCGGTGACCCGCGCAATGGCGTCGTTGAGCGGCAAAGCGGGAAAATCGCGGGCGGCGCGGGCGTTGATCTTGTCGTCGACGTCCGTGATGTTGCGCACATAGGTGACGTGCTCGGCCCCATAGAGATGGCGCAGCAGCCGATACAACACGTCAAAGACGATGACGGGCCGCGCATTGCCGATATGGGCGTAGTCGTAGACCGTGGGCCCGCAGACATAGAGGCGCACATTGTTCGGATCGATCGGCTGGAACGCCGAAGTGGTCCGAGTCAGGGTGTTGTAGAGCCGCAATGGAGCCGTCATCGTTCATCCCAAGCCGTAAAACGCCGCGCACGCACGCTGGCAGCGAGGGGTTCTTTACCGGGAGAAACAGGATGAAGAAAGCCGCGCCGCCACCGAAAGGTCAGCGGATAATAATGGACCCGATAATGCAGAGGGGCAGCGCTTTCATGAACGCCAATCTGGCGCGGCGCGGCCCCGAATGCAAGCGCTATCTGGCGAGCGGACGCACGGTCTGCTCGATGGCGCCGAAGGGGCTGGCCTCGGCCTGATCGATGGCGGTAATGCGCACCACGTCGCCTTCCTTCAGGAACGGCGTGCGGGTGCGGCCATATTTGAGCTTTTCGACCGCGCGGGCTTCGGCGATGCAGGCAAAGCCGATGCCGTCGCGCTTGATGGGCAAGGTCTCGTCGTGGCGATTGGCCACCGTGCCGCCCCCGATGATGGTGCCCTGCCCCAGCCGCCTGGTGCGGGCGGCGGCAACGATGAGATCGGCGAAATCGAAATGCATGTCGGTGGCCGCATTGGGCTGGCCATAGAGCATGGCATTGACCTCGATGCGCACGCGCATGTCGAGCCGGCTGTTGCGCCAGCTCTCGCCCAATTCGTCGGGCGTTACCACCACGGGGGCAAAGCTGGTGGCAGGCTTGGCGTGGAAAAACCCAAAGCCGTTCTGGAGGTCATCGACCACCAGGCGCCGTAGCGAAACGTCGTTGCACACCGTGACCAGCCTGATGGCGGCGGCGGCCTCGGCCTTGGTGGGCTGCATGGGCACCGGGCCGACCAGCACGGCGATCTCGGCCTCGAAATCGACCGCCATGGTGAGATCGGGCACCACGATCGGATCGGCGGGACCGCTCAGGCTGTCAGACGCGCCTTGATACAGCAGCGGACGGGTGGACTGCAGCTCGGCATCCTTGCTGCCCTCGAGGCTGCGGATGCGTTCGAGGTGGCTCAAATAGCCCGAGCCGTCGATGAACTGGTAGGCACGCGGCAGGGGCGCCATGCACAGCTCGGCGGCAAAGGGCAGCCCGGCGATGCGCCCGCCATTGAGCTCGGATGAAAGCTGGGCCAGCTGCGGGCCGGCTTCGTCCCAAATGTCGAGCGCGGCCTGCAGGGTGGAGGCGATGCGACCGGCCGAGACGTAGCGAGCCAGATCGGCGGAAACCACCACCAATTGCCCGTCGGGGCGACCATTGCGGAGACTGGCGAGTTTCATGAAAGTTTAACCTGCGGCAAAAGGGCCTGGGATCGCTCAGGCGTGATGGGCGTTGCATATTGACGCCCGGGCTACTAGCGGTTTGTTAAAGGTCTTGGTTTTGTCCCAAAGGGGGGCTAGTCATCGCCTCAGGAGACCTTAGTTCGGCGTATGCGTAGTTTTTTCAAGCACAGTCTGCGCCTTTTGGTCGTTCTCGCCGCCGCGGCGACGGGGCTGAGCATCCATTCGGTGGCGCTGGCGCAATCGAGTTGCAGCCAGCTCACTTCGGCGCTGCGCACCCTGGAACGCAATCGCGACTTCCGCAATGGCCAGAACAGCTCGGGCGCGCTCCGCGCCCTGCAGCAGCAGTTGCAGCAGACCGAAAGCACCTATGTGCGCTCCGGTTGCAATCAGCAGGTGCAATCGGGCCAGCCGCTGAGCCGGCAGTGCTCTTCCCTGGCACGCGACATTCGCGCCGGCCGCGCCGAAGTGCAGGACTTGTCCCGCAGCGTCGAGACCGGCCAGTCCGTGGCTGCGCAGCGCGAGAACATCTTGCAGGAAATCGCGCGGTTCGGCTGCAATACGCGCTCGAACGTGACGGTGGAGGGTGGCGAGCCGCCACGCCGGCGCAATTTCCTCGAGCAGCTGTTCGATACTTTCGGGGGGCGCGAGTATGAAGAACCCGGCCAGGATTCGATCTATGAAGATCCCAACTATGGCTGGCAGAGCCGGTCGACCGTACGCTCGGTGTGCGTGCGGATCGAAGACGGCTTTTTCTGGCCTGTCAGCTTTTCCACCTTGCCTGAATATCTGAGCAACGACGCCGCCCAGTGCGAGGCGCAGTGCCCGGGCAAGGATGTGGAACTCTATTACTACGCCAATCCGGGCGAGGAAGTGGAGCAGATGATCTCCATGTCGGGCACGCCCTATGTGACGCTGCCCACCGCGTTCAAATATCGCCAGCAGTTCAACCCCGACATCACCTGCAAGACCGGCGCGGCGCTGACCGGAGTGCAGGTGGCGGACGCCAGTGGGGATGGCTTTACCGCCACCGCAGCCGAAATGGGCCTGGGATTTGGCGTCAACACCAGTTTCCCGCTGCCCAAGCGCGATCCGCGCGGCGTGGTGCGCCAGATCGTGACGGCGGAAGCCCAGACCGGGGTGAACGTGCCCCTGCCCCGCCGCCGCCCCGGCACGCTGCCGCCCGGTGCGCCTCAGCCCACCGTGGTGGCCGGTGCACCCGACACGCGCACGGTGGTGTTGGGCGACAAGATCATCAGAGTAGTCGGTCCAGACACGCCTTACGCCCGATTAGGGGCAGCAACGCCTTGAGTTCAGGGCCGTCACTGCGCCCGGTCAAGGCCTTGCGCAGCGGCATGAACAGGGCCTTGCCCTTGCGGCCCGACTTCTCCTTGAGCGTACCGGTCCACAACGCCCAGGTGCCGATGTCCCAGGGCTCGTTGGGCAGGTAGTCTCGGGCCATGGCGATGAAGTCGCGATCTTCCGCGGCGATGTCGGGTGTAACGGGGCCGGCAACCAGCCGGTGCCAGTCCGCGATATCGCGCAAAACCAGCAGATTTTCGCGCAGCGCCAGCCATTCGGCTTGATTGGTGACGCCAAAGGGCGCCAGGCGCTCGGCGACGTCGGCAAAGTCGAGACCATGCAGGATGCGCGCATTGAGCGCGGCCAGTTCGGCGGGATCGAAGCGGGCCGGCCCATGCGAGATGCGGGTCATGTCCAGCGCCTGGCCGACAGCCATCAGGCTTGCATAGGGTTCGATGGCCAGGCTGGTGCCGGTGAGCACCGCCATGATCGCCACGGCCAGGGGTTCGTAACCCTCTTCGCGCAGATCGGACAGCGACAGTGAGCCCAGGCGCTTGGAAAAGCCCTGCCCTTGCGCATCGACCAAGAGGTTGTGATGAGCGAAATAGGGCACGTGGCCGCCCAGCGCCTCGAAGATCTCGATCTGGGTTCCGGTGTTGGAAACGTGGTCTTCGCCGCGAATGACGTGGGTGATGCCCAGGTCGATATCGTCGACCACAGATGGCAGGGTGTAGAGATAGCTGCCATCGGCGCGGATCAGCACCGGATCGGACATGGCCGAGGTGTTGACGGTCTGCGGGCCCTTGATGAGATCGTCGAAGGTTACCGGGCGACCATCGAGCTTGAAGCGCCAATGGGGCTTGCGGCCTTCGGCTTCGAGCCGGGCCTTGTCGGCTTGTGTGAGATTGAGCGCAGCGCGGTCATAGATCGGAGGTTTGCCGAGCGCGCGGGCGCGGGCGCGCTTGCGGTCGAGCTCGTCTTCGCTCTCATAGGCCGGATAGAGTCGGCCGCTGGCGATCAGCCGGTCGCGGGCCGCATCATAGAGCGCCGAGCGATCGGACTGGCGGACCTTGAGATCGGGCGTGATGCCGAGCCAAGCCAGGTCGACCTCGATGCCGCGCGCGAACTCTTGGGTGGAGCGGGCCGTGTCGGTATCGTCGAGCCGAAGCACATAGGTGCCAGAGCGCGCCTTGGCGAACAGCCAGTTGAGCAGCGCGGGGCGGGCATTGCCCAGGTGCAGGCGCCCGGTGGGGGACGGGGCATAACGAACGATGGGGCTCATACGGCGGTGCTTTCGTCGCGATAGCCATTGGTGACGGGGTATTTGCGCCCCACGCCAAAGGCCTTTTCGGTGAGTTTGACGCCGGGGCCCGATTGCCGGCGCTTGTATTCGGCCAGATAGAGCAGCCGCTCGATGCGTTGCACCAGGGCCAGATCGAAGCCTTCGGCCACGATCTCGCCCACCGACAGCTCATCCTCGATCAGCGCTTCGAGCACCGCATCGAGCACAGGGTAAGGCGGCAGGCTGTCCTGGTCCTTCTGGTCGGGGCGCAGCTCGGCGCTGGGGGCCTTGTCGATGATGGCGGCGGGGATGATCTCGCCGGACGGGCCCAGACAGTCGCCCGGCAGATTCTGGTTGCGCCAGCGCGCCAGGGCGTAGACCTGCATCTTGAGCAGGTCCTTGATGGGATTGAAGCCGCCATTCATGTCGCCATAGATGGTGGCATAGCCCACCGCCATCTCGGACTTGTTGCCCGTGGTCAGCAGCATGGAGCCGAACTTGTTCGATAGCGCCATCAACAACAGGCCGCGCATGCGCGACTGCAGGTTTTCTTCCGTCAGGTCGGGCGTCGTACCGGCAAAGATGTCTGCCAGCACGGCCGTGGCGCCCGCCACCGGCGGCTCGATGGGAATGACGTCGTAGCGCACGCCCAGGCGCTGGGCGCAATCCTTGGCGTCGGCAATGCTGGCCTCGGAGGTGTAGCGATAGGGCAGCATGACGCAATGGACGTTTTGCGGCCCGAACGCATCGACGGCCATGGCCGCCACCACGGCGCTGTCGATGCCGCCCGAAAGCCCCAGCACGACTTTGCCAAAGCCGTTCTTGTGGACATAATCGCGCAATCCCAGAACGCAGGCGCGCCAGGGCGCTTCCTCGACGCTGGTGAGCGGCGCCATCGGGGCTTGACTGCAGCGCCAGCCATCGGGCGTGCGGGCCCAGTCCGAGACGATCAGATCGGGCTCGAACGACTTGCCACGCAGCACCAGCTTCCCGCCCGGCTCGATGGCAAAGGAGGTGCCATCGTAGACGATCTCGTCCTGGCCGCCGACCTGGTTGAGATAGATCAGGGGCACGTTGTCCTCGCGCACGCGGTCCTTCACCAGCCTGGTGCGGATGTGGTGCTTGTTGACCCAATAGGGGGAACCATTGGGACACAAAAGCAGCCGTGCGCCCTGCTCGACCAGATGGGCGCACACATCGGGATGCCAGATATCTTCACAGATGGGCACGCCGATGGAGACGCCCTTGATGGTCATGGGCTCGGCCAGGGGTCCGACCGAAAAATAGCGCTTCTCGTAAAAGACGTCGTCATTGGGCAATTGGCGCTTGAGCCGGTGGGCGGTGATCTCGCCCTCTTCGGCCAGGATCACGGCGTTGTAGAGCTTGCCCTCGACCCGCCAGATCGTGGGCAGCAAGACGCTGACGCCGGTGCCGGCCGTGGCCCTGGCCAGATCGCGCGCCGCGCCCATGGCATCGGCTACGAAGCGCGGCTTGAACAGCAGGTCGTCGGGGAAATAGCCGGTGAGGAACAGCTCGGAAAACATCAGGATGTCCGAGCCGGCGGCCTGGGCCTGGGCCAGCGCGCCCAGCGCCAGATCGAGATTGGCCTTGATCGCGCCCACCTTGGGGTTGAGCTGGGCCAAAGCGATGCGAAGTCTGTCGGTCACGGGGGTCCTGCCTGCGGCTTGAAGCGGGCGCAAGACTTAGCCGCTCGCCCCCAAGGGGGCAAGCGGGCAAAGGCTCGCAGGGGCCGGGTGGCGAAAGCCCCGCGCGCCCTCAGGCCTTAGAACTTGAAGGTCAGCTCGGCCAAGGCACCGTAGCGGAAGACCGAGAAGAATTCGGACTTGGAGATGTAGTCTTCCACCGCAACGGAAGGCCCCACCTCGAAGCCATCTTCGGCTTCCCCGTTTTGATCGACCGGATCGGTGATGCCGACGGCGCGATAGCTGGCATCGACCGCACCCTGGAGATACCAGGCGCGGCCACCGAAGCGCAAAGCGATGTTTTCGGTGGGGTGGTAGCCCACCATGGCCTCGGCGGCAGCACCATAGGTCCAGCCTTCCAGATCGGTCTGGGAGGATTTGTAGTAGGTGATGCCGGGCTCGTCGTCCAAGTCCAGTTGGTCGCCGCCCATGACACCCGAGACATGGGCATAGGGAATGGCGGCCAGTTCGGCGGTGAAATCGATCTTGTCGGTAAGCTGGCCCTTGGCGGTGAGGCCCAGGCGCAGGGCGTGGATGTCGATATTGGTTTCCACGCTGTCAAAGGGCACGGTGTAGAACTCGCTGCCCGGCACCCAGCCCAAATCGTCGGCGGAATCGACGGCAGCGAACCCGCCACGGCCCGATTGCGGGCTGTCGTTCCAGAACTGATAGCCGGCCAGCACGCCGATGCCGGTGTCCTCATAGGCATCGCCAAACAGGTAATGGCCGATATCGGCGCCTGCATAGCCCACGGCACCGGCGGAGATGTCGCCGCCACCGATGGTGTTGTTGTCGTACGACCCCCGCAGCGCCACCGAGTAGCCGGCGAGACCCTTGACGTAGGTGTTGGTGGAATAATCGTCGATGCGGAAATGGCCTTCCAGGATGTGGGTGGTGTCGGTGGTGGAAAACTCCCGCCCCCCGAACCCCGCCTTGGCGCTGCCCATGGAATACCAGTAGCGCGTGCCGATCTCGAAACCGACCGGATCGGTCTCGTCGGTCCACTCCCACTCTTCGAAATTGGAGCCGCGCAGCTGGTTGCCGCCCCAGTCCGGCGTGCCCCAATCGGCCGCGAGAGCCGGCGCGGCCAGGATCAGTGCAGTGAGGGCACAGCCCATCAATGTAACCTTGCCGATCATGTGACCTCCGGAGCGCTGGCAAACAGAACGGACCAGTTATGGACCCGTTAGGGTTAACGTCGCGCTAAGCCTGGCAAGGCAGACTTGCAGGAACCGGATGGCATCGCGACCGTTCCGCTATGGAACCATTCACTGTAGCGCGCTGGCTACTGGCCTTGTTTTTCTGCTTGAGGGCGCAACCTTACGCTTCCAGGTGAGTTCACACGCTGGCGACGCATTAGTATGAGTTGAGAACCTAATGTCTTATCGAGTTATGGTTGTTGAGGACGAGATCTTCGTCGCCATCGAAATCGAGAACGTTGTCGCCGAACTGGGCCATCAGCCCGTTGGGATTGCTGCTGACAGCAAGACTGCGCTGGCCCTTGCCAAGCAGGCCGAGGTGGCCCTCGTGGATCTGAACCTGCGCGACGGCCCGACGGGTAGCGATATCGGCCGCATCCTGGCCGAACAGGGCGTCACCGTCCTGTTCATGACGGCCAATCCTAGCCAACTGGGCACTGGTATTCCTGGCACGCTGGGCGTGCTGCCCAAACCGGTGGCCGATCAGGAGTTGCGGGAGGCGCTGGCCTTTGCCGTAGCCCATCGCCAAGAAGCCCCTGCCGTGCCGCCGCTGCGCATGATGCTGTTCAATGCTGCGCCCCCGATGGAACATCAGACCATCAACTGAGACCGGCCCATCCAGTCGATATTCCGACGTGCCAGCGCTCCGAGACCTCGGGGCGCTTTTGGCGTTTTGCGCTTATTTCATCGGCGAGGACAGGCGCGACGAGCGGCTGAGCGCCTCGACTGGAAGCACCAGATCGACCACCAGTCCACCCGCCTCCAGCCGGCGCTGCATGGTGCCGCGTAGCTGGCCCTCGACGCTGAGGGACATCAGGCGCGAGCCGAAGCCGTCGGTGAAGCTACCATCGCCGACGTCGGAAACACCTTCCTCGGTCCAGCGCAAATGATAGTCACTGCCCTCCTGGCGCCCCACGACCACGACGCGGCCATCGGGCACCGAGAGCGCGCCGTATTTGGCGGCATTGGTGGCCAGTTCGTGAAACAGCAGCGCTAGAGGAGTGGCGGCGCCATCGTCGATCACTGCATCGTCGCCCGAACACACGATGCGCTGACCGCCATCGGGCTGATAGGGCCGCATCAACTCGGCCAACAGCGCAAACAGTGAGGCCGGATTGGTGCTGGGCTGAGAGGCCTTGCTGTGGGGCCGCACGAAATCATGGGCGCGGCCCAGGGCATGAATACGCTGGCGCAGCTGATCGGTCAGCGTCTTGATCTCGGGATGGGTGCGGGCCGACATCGAAATGATGCTGGTGACCACCGAAAAGATGTTCTTGATGCGATGACTCAACTCCTGGGCCACGATCTCGCGTTCCTCGGCAATAAGCCGGGACTGGTGAATGTCGGTGCAAGTGCCGAACCAGCGCACGATGGCGCCGTCGCTGTCGCGCATGGGCAGGGCCTGGCCGAGCACCCAGCGATAATCACCACTGCGGTGCCGCAGCCTGTATTCGATGTGATAGGGCTCGCCCGTTGCCAGACATTGACGCCAGCGCGACCAGGCGCGGTCCTGATCCTGAGGATGGAACACACCCGCCCAACCCTCGCCATCGGTGCTGCCAGGAGCCATGCCGGTGAACTCGTACCAGCGGGCATTGTAGTAATCGTGGTAGCCGTCGGGCCGGGTGGACCAAACCATTTGCGGCATGGTGTCGGCCAGGACACGGAAGCGCTGCTCGCTCTGCACCAGGGCCTCGGCGGCGCGCATCTGCTCGGAAACGTCGACCGCAATGCCGGGGAAGCGCACCCCCTGCCCCGCCTCGTTGCGCACGACGCTGCCCGAGGCGACGATCCAGGTCACCTCGCCGGCGGGGTTCTGCAAGCGATACTGGCTGGAGAACTTGGTGCCGGTCGCAATGGCGCGGGCGATTTCGGCGCCCACGCGGTTCCGGTCGCCGGGGTGTATGGCGGACAAAAACTGCTCAATGGGCACGCCCGCTTCGGCATTGGCCAGATCGATGCTGAAAAACTGCGCAAAACGCTGGTCGCTACGCACCCGGTCGGTGGTGAGATCCCAATCCCAGATGCCTACAATGCCTGAGGTGCCCAGGGCCAGATCGAGCCGCTCCTGGCTCAATGCCAGGGCCTTCTGCGCCAGTACGCGCTCGGTCGTCTCGATGACCACGGCCATCAGGCCGTTTGGTGAGCCGGTGTCGTCAAACAGGGGGCTGTAGGTGAGGTCCATCCAGGCCGATTCGGCGCTGCCGCGCCGATTGAGCACCAGTTCCTGATCTTTGAGGACCAAAGTGTGCCCCTGTTGGCCGACCAGCTCCATCTTGTGACGGTTGAAATCGGCGATCTCGGGCCAGGCTTCCAGTGCGGGCATGCCAAAGATCTGAGGATGCCGGTTGCCGGCAAAGACCGCGTAGCCCTGATTGTAGATGAGGTTACCATCTTGTCCGGCCAGGATCACCATGGGCACTGGGGAGGCCATGATCAAGCGCACGGCGCCCTTGAAGCTCTCGGGCCAGAGCGCAATCGGGCCCAGCCCGGTTCTGGACCAGTCAAAGCTCGTCAAGAGCTCGATGGTGGCATCGCCAGCCCAACTGCCCTGGCGCGCGGCGCCAGCAGCTAACAGCGGATTGAACATCGACAGCACGTGGCTCCAGCAGGCCCAAAATCAGGTCGCCGACAGATTTACCGCAATTGCCTCCAAAGCAAGGCCAAGCCTGCAAAGAGGAAGGAAAATTCGTCGGTGAACCCAACGCATTAGCCTGCGCCGGGTTCACTGGATTTCACATTTTAGAAGCTGGCGACGCGGGCCTGCCGCTCGGGGCGCTGGGCGCGCACTTCTTCGGCGACCAGGAATGCCAGCTCGAGCGCCTGGCTGGCGTTCAGACGGGGGTCGCAATAGGTGTGGTAGCGATCCGAAAGGCTCGCCTCGGTCACCGCGGACACACCGCCCACGCATTCGGTAACGTCGTCGCCGGTCATCTCGATATGGATGCCGCCGGCATAGGTGCCCATCTGGCGATGCACTTCAAAAAAGCCGGTAACCTCGGCCAGCACCCGATCGAAGGGACGGGTCTTGTAGCCGCCGGCGGCCTTGATGGTGTTGCCGTGCATGGGATCGCAGCACCAGACTACGGTCTGGCCCGAACGCTGCACCGCCTCGACCAGGCGCGGCAGGTGATCGGCGACCTTTTCGGCCCCGAAGCGGCCGATCAGGGTAATGCGGCCGGCTTCGTTGGCGGGATTGAGCTTGTCGAGCAGCTTGAGCAGGTCGTCATTGGACAGGCTCGGCCCGCACTTGATGCCGATGGGGTTCTTGATGCCGGAGAAATACTCGACATGGGCGGCATCGGGCTGGCGGGTGCGATCACCGATCCAGAGCATGTGCCCGGAGGTGGCATACCAGTCGTTGGTGATGGAATCGCGGCGGGTCAGCGGCTGCTCGTAGCCCAGCAGCAGCGCTTCGTGGCTGGTATAGAACCGGGTTTCACGCAAGGCGGGCGTGTTGTCAGAGTTCAGGCCCAGAGCCCGCATGAAGGCGATGGCGTCGTCGATCTTGCCGGCGAGCTCTTCATAGCGCGGGTACCAGTTGGAGCCCTTCATGAAGCCCATGGTCCATTCGTGGACCCGGGTCAGGTCGGCGTAGCCACCCGAGGCGAAGGCGCGCAGCAGGTTGAGGGTGGCCGCCGACTGCCGATAGGCCATCAGCATGCGGTAGGGATCGGGCTGGCGAGCCTCGTCGGTGAAGGCGATGTCGTTGATGATGTCGCCGCGATAGCTGGGCAGCGAGACGCCGTTTACCTCCTCGGTATCGGACGAGCGCGGCTTGGCGAACTGGCCGGCAATGCGCCCGACCTTGACCACGGGCTTGTTGGCCCCATGGGTCAGCACCACGGCCATTTGCAGGAACACGCGAAAGAAATCGCGGATGTGGTCGGCACCGTGCTCGGCAAAGCTCTCGGCGCAGTCCCCGCCCTGGAGCAGGAAGGCTTCTCCCCGGGCAACTTCGGCCAGGCTGGCCTTGAGTTCGCGCGCCTCACCTGCAAAAACCAGCGGCGGGAAGCTGGCCAGCTGCTTTTCGGCTGCCGCGACCTTTTCCGCATCGGGATAGCTGGGAACCTGCGAGATCGGCTTGCTGCGCCAGCTGTCAGGGGTCCAGGTGCTCATGATCGTGCTCGTTCCGCTCGTTTGGCCGCGCAAGCAGCCGGTTGGGGCGATCTAGCAATAGGCGGCGCCCGTGCCAAGCCACAATTGGTTGTATATGGGCCCCCGCTCGCCTTTGTGCGGGAAAAGCCCAGGCCTTTACTTGGGCGCCCGAGGCAATCCTTGAAATGGGCGCCACGCCATTATGCGTCCGGCGCTAGAGACGGGGCTCGATGGGCTGACGGGCGGCGGGCGCTTCGTCCTCTTCCTCGGTCTCGGCCTTGGTCCAGCGGCGATTGTCGCGCCGGAAGGTGTCGTTGACGGCGGCGGCGCGTGCGTAGCGCACCAGGTGATCGAGCCGCGACACCACGGCGCCAATGGCCATGAAGATCACCCCGGCAAACAACAGGCCCGTGCCCGGCGCCTGGATCAGCACGCCCAGGGCGGCGCCCAGCTCTCCACCATTGAGCGGCTGCTGGGCGGCAACGATGGCGGCGAAGCCCAGCCCGGCCCAGGTGCCCCCGATGATGACGGCGAGCCAGCCGAAAAAGTACAGGATGAAGGCCATGCGATCCTCTCGCGTCCGGAATGGTTACACCTAAAGGCTCGCCGCGCGCCGAGCCAGTGCAAACTAGGGCACGCGCACGCAATCGCGATAGGAATGGGTGGGCGACTTGAATGTCACCAGCTCTTCGGCCGCCGTGGGGTGCATGGCGATGGTGCGGTCGAAATCGGCCTTGGTGGCGCCCATGGTGATGGCCACAGCCGCCATCTGCACGATCTCGGCGGCGCCCGGCCCCAGAACGTGGCAGCCCAGCACCTTGCCGCCATCGGCCAGCGTGATCAGTTTCATGATCATGCGCGAGGTGCGGGTGGTCATCACGTTCATCATCGGGCGGAAGCGGGCAATGTAGACGTCCACGTCGCCATGGGTGGCCGCCTCTTCCTCGGTCAGGCCCACCGAGCTCAGCTCGGGCTCGGCAAAGACCGCGGTGGGGATCAGCGAGAGGTCGACGGCGGTGGGGGTGTCATTGAAGACGGTCTGGGCAAAGGCCGCGCCTTCGCGAATGGCCACGGGGGTGAGCTGAGCGCGGCCGGTCACGTCGCCCACCGCGTAGATCGAGGGCACCGAGGTCTGCGAATAGGCATCGACCGCAATGGCACCCCCCGACGAGAGCGCCACGCCGGCCGCTTCGAGCCCCAATCCGTCGATGTTGGGGCGCCGGCCGGTCGCAAACATCACCGCCCCATAGGGCACGATGGTGCCGTCGCTATAGCTGGCCGATATATCTCCGCGCTCCGCGCGCGCCAAAGCGGCGATGGTGGTCTGATAGACCAGCTTGATGCCGCGGTCTTGCAGCCCCGCCTCCAGCCCCCGCCGCAGTTCCAGATCGAAGCCGCGCAGGACGCAATCGCCGCGATAGATCAGGGTCGTATCGACCCCCAGTCCGGCAAAGATGGTGGCGAACTCGACCGCCACATAGCCGCCCCCCTCGATGAGGATGGAATGGGGCAGCGTTTCGAGGTGGAAGGCCTCGTTGGAGGTGATGCCCAGCTCGGCGCCCGGAATGTCGGGGATAAAGGGCGTGGCGCCAGTGGCGATCAGCACGTAGCGGGTGGAGAGACGAGTGCCGGCATTGACCAGGCGCACCTGGTTGGGCCCTTCGAGCACGGCGCGGTCGCGCAGGATTTCAACGCCGGGCGCCTCGAGCGCGGCAACATAAGCGGATTCGAGCCGGGCGATCTCCTTGTCCTTGTTGGCCAGGAGCGTGGGCCAGTCGAAACTGGCATCGACCTGCCAGCCAAAGCTCTGGGCGATGTCGAAGCTGTCGGCAAAGCGGCTGGCATAGACGAAGAGCTTTTTGGGCACGCAGCCGCGAATGACGCAGGTGCCGCCCACCCGATATTGCTCGACCACGGCCACCTTGGCGCCAAACTGGGCGGCCATGCGCGCGGCGCGCACCCCACCCGAGCCTGCACCTATGACAATGAGATCGTAATCGAACGCCATCGCAACCCCCTGCGGATCGAGCCAGTCGGCGATGGGGGTCGCATAAAAAAAGACCCCGCACAAGGCGGGGTCGCGTGTTGCCGGGCCTTGCGGACCGGTGCTTAGATTTCGACGCCGGCTTCGCGCAGCTCGGCGCGGACCCGGGCGAAGAACTCGGTGCGTAGATTGTTCTCGAACACGTTCATCACCGTCTGCAATTCCTGGTTGATGAGCACATTGTTCTGGGAAAGCTTCTGGCCCACTTCCGATTCGTAGAAGGCCACGATCTGCTGGAGCTCTTCGGCCGAAAAGCGCAGGGCATAGATGCGGGCAAACTGATCCATCAGTTCGCCCTTGCGGGCACGATAGCCCTCGATGACATCGCCGATCGACTGTTCCAGCTGGTCGCCGATCGTTGGCTTTTGCTGGATCACCGTGCGCATGGTGTCCACGCCGGCCTGCACGATGGTGACCTCATAGATATTGGACTGGTCGGTGAGATCGACATAGCGGCGCGCCAGCGCCAGATGATCGGGCGCCAGTTCCTGGGCCATGGCCGGCACGGCGGGCAGCGCCAGGCTCAGGGCCAGCAGCCCCGCCGCGAACGTCTTGGCGAGTTTGGTCATTGCAAATTCCATGGTCTTAACCCCTAGCACCCCTGGCGCGCTCCGGTTGCGCCTTACTCGCCATATCGCGCAACGCCGTCGGCCTTGGCAATATAGGCGGCCCCGCAAAGCTCGAGAAACAACCCGTGCTGCACCACGCCGGGCACCTCGAGCAGACTGGACGAAAGCGCTTCTGCATCGCAAATGCGGCCAAAAAACGCGTCGAGGATGAGGTGACCGCCATCGGTCACAAACGGTTGAGCCACCCCACCGCGCAGCTCGAGCCTGGGCACGACGCCAGCCTTGACCATGACGGCGGCAATGGCGTTGTGGGTGGCGCCCAGCCCGAAGCGGTTGACCTCGATGGGCAGCGGGAAGCGCCCGAGCATTTCCACCTGCTTGCTGGCATCGGCAATGACGATCATGCGGGCGGACGCGGCGGCGACGATCTTTTCGCGCAACAGCGCCCCGCCCCCACCCTTGATCAGGCGGCGTTGCGGATCGATCTCGTCGGTGCCGTCCACGGTCAGGTCCAGCTCGGGCGTTTGGTCCAGATCGGTCAAGGGGATGCCCATGGCGCGGGCCTGCTCGGCGGTGCGCTCGGAGGTGGGCACGCACAGGCAGTCGAAGCCCTGCGCCACCTTTTGACCCAGCAGATCCACGAAGTGCCAGGCGGTGGACCCGGTGCCCAGCCCCAGGCGCATGCCCGAAGTGACCTCTTCCAGTGCCGCTGCCGCTGCCTGCCGCTTTGCTGCGTCGCTCATGCCGACCCTCCCATGACCCGTTGTGCGCCGCCTAGTGCGCAACACGGCGCAAGTCAAGACGCCGTTCACGAGGCGGTGATCGTCAAGTGTCGCTGATGAGCAACACATGCACCATCGGCGCTTGAGAACTATGGTCGAATCGTGGCGCGCATCTTGCGATGTGCTTTATTGGCGTTAATCAGGAAAAGACTCGGACGGCTGGTGATCTTGCCGGGCCGAACAGCGTCGGCAAAGGCTATTTGCACATGAAGAAATTTCGGATCGCATCGGCGATTGCGCTCACCGCCATCCTCTCTCTGGGTGCCGTGCTGCCCGCTTCGGCGGCGCGCGTGTACAACACCGACACCAACACCTGGGAAGAACCGGCCGCAGCCACCACACGGCCCGGCCGCGGCAGCCCGATCCGCAAGGAAATCGTGGAATACCAGACCACGCTCAAGCCCGGCACCGTGGTGGTGGAAACTGGCGAACGGCGCCTCTACCTCGTGCTCGAAGACGGCAAGGCGCTGAAATACGGCGTGGGCGTGGGCCGTGACGGCTTCACCTGGTCAGGCCAGCACAAGGTGACCCGCAAGGCCGAGTGGCCCGGCTGGACCCCGCCCGAAGCCATGCGCAAGCGCGTTCCCGGCCTGCCCGCCTACATGCCCGGTGGCCCGGACAATCCGCTGGGCGCGCGCGCGCTCTATATCGGCTCCACGCTCTATCGTCTGCACGGCACCTCCGAGCCGTGGTCGATCGGCCAGGCCGTCTCCTCGGGCTGCATTCGCCTGACCAATGAAGATATCATCGACCTGTACGATCGCGTGCAGGTGGGTGCCACGGTGGTGGTGCGGCACTAAGGTCTCTGCCGGGTCCGCGACCAGGCATAGGCGTAACAATCGTTCCGAAGGCCGCCGCGTGCGGCCTTCACTCTTTTGCGCCCTCTGCTTTGCGCCGGGCCGCCGGCGCGCTAAGTGTCGTGCCATGACCATGCATTCTCAACCTCTCGCCCTGGCCAACCCGCCGCCGCTGGTGGACAGCTTTGGGCGCACCGTGAGCTATCTGCGCATTTCGGTGACGGACAGATGCGATTTTCGCTGCACCTATTGCATGGCCGAGACCATGACCTTCCTGCCCAAGAAGGACGTGCTCTCGTTTGAAGAAATCGACACCATTGCCGGCGCCTTCATTGCACGCGGCGTGCGCAAGCTGCGGCTGACGGGCGGCGAACCGCTGGTGCGGCGCGATATCGGGGCGCTGGTGCGGCAGCTGGGCCGCCATGTGCAGACCGGCGCGCTCGACGAATTGACCCTGACCACCAATGGCAGCCAGTTGGCCCGCTTTGCGCCAGAGCTCGTGGCAGCGGGCATCAAGCGCATCAACGTGTCGCTCGACACGCTGGACGCTGCGCGATTTGCTGCGATCACGAGGCGCGGGCGGCTCGACCAGGTGCTGGAGGGGATTGCTGCCGCCAAGGCGGCGGGGCTGGCCATCAAGATCAACATGGTGGCGATGCGCGGGGTCAATGAGGACGAGATCGTGCCCATGCTCGAATGGGCCCATGGCGAAGGGTTCGGACTGACGCTGATCGAAGGCATGCCGCTGGGCGAAGTGGGGCTCGACCGGGTCGATGCCTATCTGCCGTTGCGCCAGGTGCGCGACCGGCTGGCCGAGCGCTTCACGCTGCAAAAGCTGGACCAGCGCACCGGTGGCCCCGCGCGCTATGCGCGGGTGGTGGAAACCGGCGGGATTTTGGGGTTCATCACCCCCATGAGCCACAATTTTTGCGAGAGCTGCAATCGCGTACGCCTGACCGCAACGGGACAGCTCTATTTGTGCCTGGGCCAGGAGGATTGCGTGGACCTACGCGCCGCGTTGCGCGAGGGCGGCGCCCAGGGCCTGGATCGGGCGCTCGACCACGCCATGATCATCAAGCCCAAGGGCCATGATTTCGTGCTCGACCGCGACCACAGCCAGGTGGCCGTGGGGCGGCACATGTCGGTGACCGGGGGCTGAGACGCCCTACTCCTCATCCACCAGCGCGAATTCGAGCGGCAAGGCGGTGGTGTATTTGATTTGCTCCATCGCGAAGGACGAGCTCACATCGCTGAGCGCGATGCGGGCGATGAGCTTTTTATAGAACGCATCGTAAGCGGCGATATCGGGCACCACGACGCGCATGAGATAGTCGACGTCCCCGCTCATGCGATAAAATTCGACCACTTCGGAAAAGTCCTCGATGATGGCGGCGAACTTGCGCAGCCAGCTCTCATTGTGCTCGTTGGTCTTAACCGACATGAAGACCGTGACGCCGGCATTGACCTTGGCTGGATCGAGCACGGCCACGCGGCGGCGGATGACCCCGTCTTCTTCCATCTTCTGGATGCGGCGCCAGCAGGGCGTGGTGGACAGGCCCACCTTACGGCCGATTTCAGCCACCGGCATGGTGGCATCCTTTTGCAGCAGCGTCAGAATCTTGCGGTCAATCTTGTCGAGCGCCATAATCTCTCACGAAAATCTTATTTCGAATGTGACGGAATTCCGGCATCCGTTTGGCAAGTGCCCTAGCGCAAAGCCGTGATGGACGCAACAATGTTGCGAAACTAGCGCCCGAACAGGCCCAGCACCCAGCCCAACGGATCAAGGCCCTGCGGCTCGCGCCCCGCGCGCCAATCGGCCGGGTTTTGAAAACCGCCGGCCCAGATACCCAGGCTGCGCGTTTCGGCGTTCTTTTCCTCATCCCAATAGCCGTCGGTGGCGATCGCAAGGCCGGAGGCGACCATCTGGCCGGCGAGATCCCGCCCTCCGACGGTGCACCGGGCCAGAACGCGGTTGTAGCGATCCCGGCCCTCGCCCACGCACTGCACGTCCCCGCCCCGCAACAGGGTGGCGAGCCGGTCGCGCGCATGCACGCCGCAGGGCCATTGGGTGCCCCCGCGCCGGTCGCAGGGCTGATCCAGTTCGGGGGCATCGATGCCCAGAAGGCGAACGCGCTCCTCGCCCAGGCGCAGACTATCGCCATCGGCAGCGATGGCCCGGCCATTCAAAGGCGTCGGCGCCGGTTCAAGCCAGGCGGCCGCCAGAGCGGCCACGGCAAAGAGCGCAATGGCCGCCACCGCGTTGACGATGCGCCGCGGGCCGGAGCTGCGATAGCGTTTGCGCACGGCCATTTCACCCCCTGTTAACTACGCCAGGCCTAGGTTCGGCTTATCGAGTAGCGAAGCGCGTTGTGTTCGCAAAGTCCAGTAGTGTGAGTGCGTGATGCCGTCGGTTTCCGCGACGATACATCCCGATGCCCGCGACGGCACCGGCCGCGAACGTCGTTGGACGCTGCAAAAAGCGGTGTTCGAGGCACGCGAGCGGCTGGCGTCGAGCACCGGCACAAGGGCCTCCTACGATCTTGGGCTGCTGACCGAGTATGCCAAGGCGCGCGTGAGCGGCGCCCCGGCCACGGCCTTGATGATCCTGATCCTGGCGGCGCTATCCAGCCTTTGGGTGCCTGCCCACAGCGCGGCGCTTTGGGCCCTGGCGGTGCTGTGCGCCAATCTCGGCGTGGCCCTCGCATGTCGACACTTCTTGAAGCGCAGGGCACGCGGGTTTGATGCACGGCGCTGGAGCGCCAACTTCGTGGCATTGGAGCTGGTCTATGGCTTGTCCTGGGCCACGCTGGCGCTCTTGGCCCAGGCCAATAGTGTGCGCGACCTGGCGGTGATCGTGTTCGCCATGCTGCTGGTGGGCATGGCCGCCAACGCCATTGCCACTCGCTCGCTGCGTGCCGCCACTTTTGCCAGCACCGCCCCCGCCGCCATTGCCGTCTCGGTCACCCTGATCGGATTGGGTGGCACGCTCAATTTCGCGCTGGCGGGCGTGGTGGTGGGCGCCGAGCTGTTCTTCATCTATCTCTCGCGCCAGTTGCACGCCTCCGAATTGGCGCGGCTGGAACACCAGGGCGAAAAGGACGCGCTGATCAACGAGTTGGAAGCGGCGCGCAACATGTCGGACGAAGCCCGGCGCCATGCCGAGCAATCCAACGTGGCCAAATCACGCTTTCTGGCCACCATGAGCCATGAATTGCGCACCCCGCTCAATGCCATCATCGGCTTTTCCGAAGTGCTGCACTCGGAGTTGCTGGGGCCCCACCAGGTGCCCCAGTACAAGGAATATGCCGGGGACATCCACGCCAGCGGCCAGCATCTGCTGAACCTGATCAACGAATTGCTCGATCTCAGCCGTATCGAGGCTGGAAAGTACGAGCTCAACGAAGAGCCGGTGCAACTGGTGGCGATCGCCGAGGACAGCCGGCGCATGCTGGAAATCCGCGCGCGGCAGAAGGGGTTGGAACTGGTAGCCAGCTATGGCGACAACCTGCCCAAGCTGTGGGGCGACGAGCGGGCCATTCGGCAGGTGGTGCTCAACCTTTTGTCCAATGCCATCAAGTTCACGCCCAAGGGAGGGCGGGTGACCCTGACGGTGACGCGCAGCGGCGATGGCGGGCAGCTGGTGTCGGTGCGCGACACCGGCCCGGGCATTCCCGAAAACGAGATGGAGATCGTGCTTTCGTCCTTTGGCCAAGGCTCGCTGGCGCAAAAGACGGCCGAACAGGGGGCCGGGCTGGGCCTGCCCATCGTGCAGAACATCATGGAGCTGCACCAGGGCCGGTTCGACCTGTTCTCCAAGCTGCGCTTCGGCACCGAGGCCATTGCCACCTTCCCCCGTGCGAGGGTGATGGATGCCCTGGCCCCGGTGAAGGAAAAGCCCAACCGGCTGCGGATCTATTCGGACGCCAGCTAGGCCGGCTCAGGCCCCCGTATCGGTAACGGCGGCCTGATCGAAGGTGGCCATGGTGGTGTGCAGGTTGAGCGCCGTCTTGGCCAGCACCGCGCCCAGCGCGGCCCCGGTGCCTTCGCCCAGGCGCAGGCCCAGATCGAGCAGCGGGGTCTGCCCCATGATCTCGAGCGCGCGGGCGTGACCCGATTCGGCCGAGACGTGGGCAAACAGGCAATGCTCGATGGCGGCCGGGTGGATGGCATAGGCTACCGCTGCGGCGGCGGTCGCCACGAAGCCATCGATGATGACCGGGATCTTCTGGTGCCGGGCGGCGATGATGGCGCCCAGCATGGCGGCGATTTCGCGCCCGCCCAGCCGCGCCAGCGCCATCAGCGGATCGCGGGTGTCGCCGAAATGGTGCGCCAGGGCCTGATCGACGGCTTGGGCCTTGCGGGCCAGCCCGGCCTCGTCCACGCCCGTGCCTCGGCCGACCCAATCGGCGCCGGTGCCGCCGAACAGCGCGGCATAGAGCGCGGCCGCCACCGTGGTGTTGCCGATGCCCATTTCGCCGATGCCCAGCAGGTCCGGCTTGCCGGCAATGGCCTCCATGCCATAGGCGATGGTGGCCGCACACATGCGATCATCCATGGCCGGCTCCACGGTGATGTCGCCGGTGGGCAGCTCCAGCGCCAGCTCGAAGACACGCAGATTGAGCTCGTGCTGGGCGCAGATGCGGCTGATGGCGGCCCCGCCATCGGTGAAGTTCTTCACCATCTGGGCCGTGACCTCGGGCGGATAAGCCGAAACGCCGCGTCTCGCGACGCCGTGATTGGCGGCAAAGATGGCGACCATGGGATTATCCAGCGTCGGCCGGGCCTTGCCCTGCCAACGCGCCAAAAACTCGACCAGGGTTTCGAGCCGGCCCAGCGACCCACGCGGCTTGGTGAGCTGGCTTTCATGGGCTCTGACGGCGGCGACCGCCGCCTCGTCGCCTTCGGGCACGATGGCGATCAGATCCAGGATGTCGGCATAAGCTTGCGCCATGGTGGCTCCGCAACGAATGGGCTAGTGAGGATTTAGGCCAGGTCTTCATAGCGAAGCAGGCAGCAAAAGCAATTGAACGAGCAGTCCACCATCAAACGCTCCAACGACAATCACAGACCTGAGGAAAAGACCCATCTGGTGGCCGATCTGGTCATGGGGCTGCGCTTTTTCTCGCGGCTGCCGACGGGGGACCATCCCCATGAGCGGCCCGAGCTTAACCGCATGGCCATGGCGCTGCCGCTGGCCAGCCTCATCATCGGGCTGGCCCCTGCCCTGGTGCTGGCGCTGCTGTGCGCCCTGGGCACGCCAAGCTATCTGGCCGCAACGCTTTCGGTGTTCGCCCTGATTTTGGCCACCGGGGCGATGGCCGAGGACGGCCTGGCCGATGCCGCCGACGGGCTGTTCGGCGGCATGACAGCCGAGCGGCGGCTGGAAATTCTTAAGGACAGCCGGCATGGGAGCTATGGGGTGGCGGCGCTGTGCCTGTTCATTCTGGCGCGCGTCACCGCACTGGGTGCGGCAGGCGCGATCAACCCGCTGGCGGCGGGCGGCATCTGGCTGGCGAGCACGATTCTGGCGCGTTCGGGCTCGCTTCTGCTGGCGCTGCGTTTGCCGCCGGCACGGCCCGATGGGGCCTCGGCTGCGGTGGGTCGGCTGCGCAAGGTGCCGTTCGTGGTGGGGCTGGTGTTTGCCGTGCTGCTGGCTTTCGTGCTGGCGGCGCCTTTCACCCGTGGCATCGGCTTGATCCTCTCCCTGGCCTTGGCCGGGCTGATCGCATGGGGCTGGAGCCATCTGTGCCGGGCGCTGGTGGGCGGGCAGACCGGCGATCTGATCGGGGCGCTGCAGGGGCTGATGGAAATGGCCATCCTCACCGTCTTTGTCACGCTCTTGCACCGCCTGGCGTGAGAGGACTTGAACGTCAGGCCCGCCATGCCTTTATGATGAGAGACGCAAAGCAAAGGATCGACCCGGCCATGATGTTTATCGGCGTAGCGCTCGTGGTGGCCGTGGGCCTTGCCGTCATCATCAGCGCCGATGCGGGCAGCCTATTGGGCTTGACCCAGAGCCAGACCGGGCAATTGGTGCCGCTGCTGATCATTCTGGTGCTGGTGGCGGGCGGTGCGTTTTCGCGCCGGCGCCAGTTCGGCGAGATCATGACCAGCGTGCTGCTCTGGGTGGGCGTGTTCGGCGTGGTGCTGGTGGGCTATACCTATCGCGACGATCTGTTGACCGTGGCCAGCCGCGTGGTGGGCGAGTTGCGCCCCGGCGTGGCCATGGTGGATGCCGAGGGCGGGAGCGTGATGTTCCGGCGCGGGCTGGGCGGCCATTTCCAGGTGAATGCCGAAATCGATGGCACCAGCATTCCCTTGATCTTCGATACCGGCGCCAGCGCCGTGGTGCTTTCGGCCAACGATGCGGCGCGCATCGGGATAGACACGGCCAATCTGCGCTACAACGTGCCGGTCTCCACGGCCAACGGCACGGGCCGGGCGGCCAGCGTGCGGCTCGACAGCGTGGCGGTTGGCGCCATTACGCGCACCGGCATCCGTGCCTTCGTGGCCGAGCCGGGCGCACTCGAAACCAGCCTGTTGGGCATGACGTTTTTGGAAACGCTGTCGCGCTATTCGGTTTCCGCCGATTCCCTGGAACTGGTGGACTGAGGCAAGGCCCTCAGACCGCCGCTGCCATGGCCTCGCCTTCGACCGCCGCCAGCGCGCGCAGCAGCACTTGCGGATCTGCGCCCGGCCGGGCGGCATCGACCGACAGAATTTGCCGGAAAACGCGGGCGCCAGGGCGGCCATTGGCCAGACCCAGCATGTGGCGCGTGATCTGGTTGAGCTTGGCGCCGCGGGCGAGTTCGGCTTCGGCATAGTCGGCCATCTGCGTCATGATCCAGCCCAGGCTGGGCACGGGTGTGTCGGCGCCAAAGACACGGCGATCGATCTGCGCCAGCAGCATCGGATCGTGATAGGCGGCGCGCCCCACCATTACTCCATCCATCACCGCCAGCTGCGTATCCACCGCCTCGAGCGTATCGATGCCGCCATTGATGGCCATGGGCAGCGGGGCGAGCCGGGCCCGCAGCCGGTGCACGCGCGGATAATCGAGCGGTGGAATGGTGCGGTTTTCCTTGGGGCTCAGACCTTGCAGCCAGGCCTTGCGCGCATGCACATAGAGCGCGTCGACACCGGCACCGACCATGGCATCGGCAAACCGGTCCAGGCTCGCCTCGGTGTCCTGATCGTCGATCCCGATGCGGCATTTGACGGTGACGGGCACGCTGACCGCATCCTTCATCGCGGCGACGCACTGGGCCACCAGCTCGGGCTCGGCCATCAGGCACGCCCCGAACCGCCCCGATTGCACCCGGTCCGAGGGACAACCGACATTGAGGTTGATCTCGTCATAGCCCCATTGCTCGCCAATGCGCGCAGCGGCGGCCAGTTCAGCCGGATCGGATCCGCCCAGCTGCAGCGCCAGGGGATGCTCCATCGCATCGAACCCCAACAGCCGCTCGCGCGGCCCGTGCACCACCGCCGCGCTGGTGACCATTTCAGTAAACAGCAGCGCCTGGGCGCTGAGCAGGCGATGCAGATGCCGGCACCGCCTATCGGTCCAATCCATCATCGGCGCCACCGAAAAGCGGCGGGCGGCGGGAAGGGAGGGAGCGGCGTTGCGGGTGGCGTCTGGCATGGGGCTTTGCGTAGGATCGGGGGCTGGAAAGATGTCGGGCGCGTAGCGGCGCGTGCCAAGCCCAAGGCGATGATCTGCCACGCGATGGAAAAGGCCGCCCCGCTTTAGCGCGGAACGGCCAAACGGGAAACCCCGGGCGGCGCTAACGTGACCAGGGGCTAAGAGCGCCCTTCCCGCTCAAGGCGTGGCTTGAGCGGAAGCAGTCTTGACCAGCTTGTAGGTGTAAAAATTGCTGAAGCGCCCCATGCGCAAGGCGCCGGGAACGTCGGTGTCGTCATCGGGCTTGGCCGAGACGAACAGCTCGGCATAGTCTCCCTCGTTGAAGGCGACCAGCATGTCGGTGGCTTGCGGTGGGAAGCTGTAGCAGGGCCCGCCCAGGCAAGGCTCGGTGAGGCGCACGCCGGAAAAGCCGGTAGCGTCCTGGCGCCAGTCGTCGCGGTTGAACATCGTCCAGGAGCTGACGGCGGGGGGCAAAGGCGCGTTGCGGATATAGAGCCTGACGGTGGCCTGGTCCATTTCCGTCCCCGCTGCTTCGCCGTAGAACATGAGGCGCAGCGAGCGATCGGGCATCAAGACGGCGACGTAGTGCAGCGGCAGGCGTTCATACTGGCTGTCATCGAGATTGCGGTCGAGCGGAAAGACGCTGGGCCCCTCGACCACGGGCAGCTGGCTGCCATCGGGCTGGCGCAACTGCGGGATGGTCCAGCGTCCGCCAATCGAAAGCGGGCGCACCATCTGCCCGGCGGTCTCGGCGGTAACCTCGAAGGTCACCGCATCAATGGCCGAGGTGGCGGCGGAGCGGGCATTCCAGGCAAATTCGGTGGCCTGGGCGATGGACGCGGCATCCAGGCCCGAAAAGGCGCCCATCAGACCGCTATAGGTATCCACCGGCGGCAATTGCTGGGCTGCCAGCTGCTTTTGTTGATCCGAAAAAGCTTGGAAGTTGGCGCCATAGAGCTGCTGGAGATAGAAATCATAATTCTGCATGGCGCGCTGCTGGAGCGTATCCAGCGGGATGTGGTTGAGATCGATGTCGGGCAGGCTGGCGAAATGGAAGGCAAGCACCAGGCCCTGGTAGAGGGTTTGGGACGCCTTGCCCCGCGCCACTTGTAGGTAAGGGTTGGCGGCCTGGGTGCAGCCGATCTCGGCCACCTTGGCATCGATCTCGGCCTGGATCGGCGCGAACCAGGCATCGTACTGATCCTGGCTCAACCTGCTATCGAGCGACAGCCGGTGTTCGGTGGTGCCGCTCAGGGCGTCGCCGGCCGCTGCCAGGGCGCGCGAATGCTCGAAATATTTGAGGCCACCACAAGCCTGGTTGATGCCGAGCGCGACGCTGAGCTGCACATAATCATCTACGGGGGCGGCAAGCGCAGGCGTGGCCAAGATAAGGGGCACCAGCAGGGCAAGAAGCTTCAAGACCGTATCTCCCAGACATCGCTTGGTGCACCATGGCGCACGTCCGGAAGACCGGGCACCCCAGTTCGCGGGTAGGCGATGGCGCGTGCCTGAGGCTGGTAGGATCAACCGATGCAGTGGGAGAATGGGGCGCAATGTTTCGAAGGGGTGCACTCGAGGTCAAGATCGACCCGGCGCTCGTGGCCGTCTTCGAACACCTGCTGACATTTCGCGAGCCAGACGGGCGCATCGGGGCGCTGGGTCTCGATGCCAAGACCGGCGTGCTGGGTACGCTTCACTGGCAGCCGGGCAAGACGCTCGAACTGGAGACCACGAGGCTGAGCGGCCCCATCATCGCGCATCCGGCGGCACTGAGCCGAGCGGGCAAGCACCTGCTGATCAGCGATGCCCATGGCTGCCTGATGGTGATCGAGCATGACACGGGCGTGGTGACGCGCCTGCCGGAGATCCCCGCACCAGCCGTGTTGACGCCCAATGGCCGGGCCATAGTGAGCGTGACCGGCACGGGGCTGATGGTGCTGCAGTTCCAGCATGACCGAAAGGCGATGATCAAGCCTGGGACGCTGCGGCCGGTGCTGGTGAGCCATTTGGAAAGGCCGGCCTCGGTGATGATAGTGGCCGGCAAAGACGACATGCAGTTTCAGATCGGGGTGGGCGGGGAAGGCTGCATCGGACTGTTCGACGTGCTGCGGCTGGGGCCGCCCGCGCTTAGCATTGTCCGTCATGAGGTGGCGGCGACGACCCTGCCCTATGATCCGATCCGCCTGCAGTCGCCAGCCCCGCTGCGCGACGGCCCCGGCGCATATCTTTATGCCTGCGACTGGGGCTTTGCGCGGCTGAGCGCGGTGGGGCTCGACGACGCCGGCCATATCCCCTGGCCCCTGGAGACCAAGACCTATCACAGCATCACCCTGGCCGCGCCGCGCCTTGATGGCCGCCAGTGCCTGGTGCGCGACCGGGCGGGCAGGTTTTTCTGCTGGACGCCTGGCAAAGTGCCGGTGCCGATACGCGCACCGCGCGGCCATCCGATCCTGTGGATCGACGGCCTGATGCTGCTGCTCGATTGGCAGACGGGGCGCTTGTGGGAGGAGGCGATCCGGGTCTGAGAGCCGGGACCGACCGCGCCTTGCCTGGTCGGTCCCGGTAGCGTCATTATCTGCCGGCCTTTAAGCAAACTCGATGATGGTGCGGGCCAAGACCCCGCTTTCGAGCCAGGCAAAGGCCTCGTTGACGCGCTCGAGCGGAATGCGCGCGCCAATCTGGCGATCGAGCGCCAACCGGCCCGTGCCATAGAGCGCGAGGATCTTGGTGATGTCGCGCTCGGGCACGCCACCCCCATAGATCGAGCCGATCAGGCGCTTCTTGGAGCCTGGAAAGCCGATGGCGGGAATGGCCAGTTCGGTGCCAAGCGGCGCAATGCCGACAATGACCACGGATCCGGCCGGCCGGGTAATGTCATAGGCCATGCGCATGGCCTGGGGTCGCCCGGTGCATTCGATGGTGTGATCGACGCCCCGGCCGGAGGTCAGCGCCCGCACCTGATCGAGCACATCTCGATCACGCGGATCGATGAAATGGGTGGCGCCGTTGAGCCGGGCGATCTTGGCCTTGTCGGGATTGGTATCGAGTGCGATGACCGCCTGCGCGCCAGCCAGCGCCGCCGCCTGGATGGCATTGATGCCCACCCCGCCCACGCCAACCACAGCGACGGCATCACCGGCCCGCACCTTGGCATCGTTGACCACGGCACCAAAGCCGGTCGTGACGGCGCAGCCCACCAAGGCCGCGACGGCGAAGGGCACGTCGTCGAGGATGAGGATGCAGCCCGCTTCGGGCACGACGGCCAGTTCGGCAAAGGACGAGACACAGGAATAGTGCTTGAGCGGCGCCTGGGGCGGGCCAAGGCGCGAGGTACGATCCCACAGCCCGCCGCTGACGGCGGCGCCGCCATAGACGTCGCACAGCGTGGGGTGGCTTTCCTGGCAGTAAAAGCACTGGCCGCAATTGGGCGCCCAGCTCAGCACCACGCGATCGCCCACGCGCACCTTGGAGACGCCGGGCCCCACCCGTTCGACGATGCCGGCCGCCTCGTGGCCAGGGATCAGCGGTACTTCCGATCCGGTCTTGCCGCGCACGGTGGACAGATCGCTGCTGCACACGCCGGTGGCCATGATGCGCACCAGAACTTCGCGGTCACGCGGGGCAGCGATGGAGACGTCTTCGATGGTCAGATCCTGGCCAAAGGCCCTCAGGACGGCAGCTTTCATGCGGGCACACTCCGAACCGAGACAAAGCGCGTATACATCATCTCACGCAGGGCCTCGATGCCGCCCTCGTCGCCAAAGCCCGAATCGTGGATGCCGCCGAAGGGCACTTCGGGATAGCCCAGACCATTGTGATTGATCGAAAGCATGCCCGAGCGCACGCCCTGGCGCATGGCCTCGATACTGGCAGCGCTGGTGGAATAGCCATAGGCGGCCAGCGCATAGGGCAACCGGTTGGCCTCGGCGATCGCCTCATTAAGCTCGGTAAACCGGTTAATGATTGCGACCGGCCCGAACGGCTCTTCGTTCATGATGCGCGCCGTGACGGGCACGTCGACCAGAACGGTGGGCTTGAAGAAATAGCCGTGATTGTCGCCGGACGGTCCGCCGGTGGCCAGCTGGGCGCCTTGTGCCACTGCGTCCTCCACCAGGCTGGTGAGCGCGGCGACGCGCCGAGCATTGGCGAGCGGACCCATGGTAGTGTGCGCTTCCAAGCCATCGCCGAGCTGGATTGCCTCGGCAGCGGCGACGAAACCTGCCACCACCGCGCCATGCGCCTCGGTTTCGACCAAGAGCCGCGTGGGGGAAATGCAGGCCTGGCCGGCATTGTGAAACTTGTCGGCCGCCAGATTGGCGATGGCCGCTTTAAGATCGGCATCGGCGCAGACGATGGCAGGGGCGTGCCCGCCCAGTTCCATCACGCAGCGCTTGAGGTGTTGGCCCGCCAAGCCAGTCAACTGCCTGCCCACGGCGGTAGAGCCGGTGAAACTGATGCAGCGCACGTCGGGGTGGGCGATGAGGTGCTGAGAGATCATTGCGGGGGCGCCGAACACCAGCTGCAGGGCGCCCTCGGGCAGGCCGGCATCGACAAAGGCCGCAACGGTGGCGGCGGCCGAGGCCGGGGTTTCCTCGGCCACCTTGACGATGATCGAGCAGCCGGCGGCCAGGGCTACCGCGATCTTGCGCACGGCCTGGCCGGCCGGATAGTTCCAGGGGGTGAGCCCGGCGACGATACCCAGCGGCTCGAGCACGGCCTGGGCGGCGATGTCGGGTCCGCGCGAGGGGATCAGCCGGCCATAGGTGCGGCGCGCCTCGTCGGCGAACCAATCGGTCACCTCCGCCGCAAACAGGATTTCGCCGCGCGCTTCCTTGAGCGGCTTGCCCTGTTCGAGCGTGATCAGCGGCGCAATGGCCTCGACCCGGTCACGCAGCAGCTGGGCAGCGCGGCGCAGGATAACGGCCCGATCAAAGCCCGACACGCGACGCCAGGCGGCAAAGCCGCGCCCGGCCGCTGCCACCGCTTCGTCCAGATCCTCCGATGTTGCCTTGGCGACGGTGCCGATTACGGCGCCGGTAGCCGGATTGCGCACGTCCAGGGTTTCCCCCGAACTCGCACCGCGCCACTGACCGGCAATCAGCAGCCCGGTATTCGGATAATCCATACTCGTCTCCCCAAGCCTTCGGAGCCGGTCGGCTAGTGGGCCCGGAACTCCGAAATCGGCGGCAGACTGGCATGAACCTGCATACGTATGCAATTTGAGATTTGCAGCAGTACGACCACGCCGAGATCGCCGCTAGCGGACTTCAGGTAAGGCCGCGTCGGACGGCTTCCAGGGTCGCTTCGGCGCGGGTAGAGACGTTGAGCTTGGAGTAGATGGTCTTGACGTAGCTGGCCACGGTCTGAGGGCGGAGCGCCAACAGGCGGGCGGTTTCGCCCACCGTCATGCCCTTGGCGATCAGGGTCAGCACTTCGGTTTCCCGCGCGGTGAGGCCGGCCTCGTCGGGCTCGGGCGCAAGTGGAGCGGTGCGGAAATGGCTCAGGATGCGGCGGGCGATCGAGGGCGAGAGCGGCGGTTCGCCCCGACCGATACGGGCCAGGAGGTTACCGATGAGATCGGCATCCTCGTCCTTGAGCACATAGCCCTGGGCGCCAGCGGCAATGGCATCGAACACATGACCGTCGTCGTCATAGATGGTGGCTACCACGCACAGCGTTTGCGGCATGTCGCGGGCCAGACGCCGCACCAGCTCGAGCCCGGAGCCGTCAGGCAGGCCCAGATCGATCACGGCCAGGCCATAGGGTTGGGTGCGCACATCGAGCGCCGTGCGCGCGGCACGCAGATTGGCACAGGCCGTGATGGCCAGGCCCGGAAAAGCCGCCTCCAGCGCCTGGTGCAGCCAGGCGCGGGTGGCTGGCACATCCTCCACCAAAAGGCAGTCGTGCAGCGATAAGCTCATTTCAAGTGCGGCCCCTGATTGGCGCCATGGTGGCTGGAGCGCACCAAAAAAGCACCCCCTGATCGCGGGCCGTAGGCAGCCGGCGCTGCAAACACCCTGCCCCGCGAACGCGGGTGGCGGCGATCCGGGCTCATTCCTAGAATGGCGATAAAGGGGAAGGCCATGGCACGATTTTCCGATTTGCTCAAACAGGCGCAGGTGAACCCAGGGCCGCAGGCCTGGATGGACGTCGCCCGTCTGCGTCGGCTCGGGCGACAGCTGACGGCGCAGGACGTGGACGAGATCGTTGCCGAAATCGCGCGCATGACCGAGGAGAAATACGCCTTGCCGGCTTGGAATGGCGACGATGCCGATGACATCGCGCAGTATCAAGAGCATCTCTCCAAGCTGTTGAGCGGCAGCAAGGGGGCGGCCCGGATGGCCTTGCGACGCCCCAGGCCGGAGCTCGACGAGCTGAGCGCCTACTACGTGCAGGCGGCCCTGACCGAGCCGCGCTCCTGGTGGCAACGGCTGAAGAGCTGGATGACGGGCTGAAATTTCGCAGCAATTTCGGTCCCGGCGGTGTGGCCGGCATGGACATGGCGCCAGTGCTTCCCTAGCGTGCGCTGCAAGCAGCCGAGCGCATGAGGGATCAGTTGGACGCGAGCCTGGCATCGGAGCGCAAGCGGGACGAGCAGCTGGCCCGGAGCCGGCCCCGGTCGGGCGCCCTGCCCGCGCCGGGCCTGACGCTGCTCTGGGCCCTCCTCGTGGCTGCCGCCCTGGCCTATCTGATCGTGCATCTGGCGCTGGCCCAACCCTGGCTGGGGCTGAGCGTGCATGCCAATGCGCAAACCGGCCTTGTGGAAACCGTGACGCCCCGCGAAGGCAGCCCGGCGGATCTGGGGGGCGTGGCGGGCAGTCTTACCATCACGGCCATCGAGGCCACATCGGGCAACCGGATTGCGCCTGAGCGGCTGGACCTGACCGAAGAGCCCGACAGCCTGGAAACCTACGCGCAGGTCGAGCGCTTCATGGCCCGCCAGGGCGCGTTGGCCGCGATGCTGCGCGAACCTGCCGTCACGCTCCACACGCTCGATCCCGCGACCGGCACGACGGGCGCGATCATGCTGACGCCCGTGCAGCGGCCGATCTGGTCGCTGCCGCCGGTGTTTTGGGTGCAGGTTTTGTCTGGGCTCGCCGGCTTCGGGGTAGGTGCCTGGATCCTGGCGCTGCGGCGCTCCGATCTTGCCTCGCAGATGTTCGCGCTCTCTGGCCTGGGGCTGATGGTGTCGGCCCTGCCCGCCGCGCTTTACAGCACGCGCGAGCTGGCGCTGCCGAGCGATCTCTTCGTGCTGTTGAGCGCGGCCAACCATGCCGGGGTGCATATGTTTGGCGGAGCGCTGATTGCGCTGTTTGCGGTCTATCCGCGCCGACTGCTCCATCCCGCCTGGCTGTTGGTGATGGCGGCCGCGATCGCTGCGTGGTGGGTGGCCGATGTCGCCCACCTGTTTCCCGACCCCACCGTGGGCACCTATCTGCCCATGCTGGCCCAGATGCTTGCTATCGTGGCGCTGGTGCTGGTGCAGGCACACAAGGTGCGCAAGAGCCCCACCGAGCGCGCGGCACTGCGCTGGCTGGGCCTGTCGGTGGTGGTGGGGGCCGGTGCCTTCGTGGCCGGCATCGGCGTGCCGATCCTGGTTGGCGGCGAGCCCGCATTGAGCCAAGGCTACGCCTTTGCGTTCTTTTTCATCGTCTATGGCGGCATCGCGCTGGGAATCAGGCGCTACCGGCTGTTCGATCTGGGGGAGTGGTCGTTCCGCATCCTGTTTTATGGCCTGGGCGCCATGTTGCTTTTGGCGCTCGACATGGCGCTGATCTGGCTGCTCAATGTCGAGCATGCCCCGGCGCTGGGCGTGTCGCTGCTGGTGGTGGCCTTTCTCTATCTGCCGTTTCGAGACGCGTTGCACCGTACGATGACCGGACGGCCCGGCATGGCGCGGCACGAACTGTTCGCCGTGGCCATGGACGTGGCCTTTGCCGCAACCGCGCCGCAGCGGGCCGAGCGCTGGCGGGCGCTGCTGGGGCGCCTGTTCGATCCGCTCGAAATCGTCGCGGCGCCCCGATGTCCGGGCCGGGTTGAAGCTGACGAGGACGGCATTGCGCTCTGCCTGCCGGCCATTGCCGATGCCCCGCCTCTGCGTCTGCGCTATCCGCATGGCGGTAAAGGCCTGTTCGGGAGTGCCGACCTGCTGTTGGCCCGCGAGCTGGTGGCGCTGATCGAGCGGGCTGCGGAAAGCCGCAATGCCTATGAGCGCGGGGCGCTGGAGGAGCGCCAACGCATTGCCCGGGACCTGCATGACGATGTGGGCGGGCGGCTGTTAACGGGCCTGCATACGGCCGACGGCAAGAGCCGGCCGATGATCAAGGCGGCGCTGTCGGACATCCGCGCCATCGTCAGCGGGCTCAACGGCGAGCACTCCCCGCTCGAGCGGGTGCTGGCCGAAGCCCGGCACGAGGCGGCGCGACGGCTCGAGAGCGCCGAAATCGAGCTGGATTGGCCAATCACCCCCGACAGCGCCGACCATGTGATGCTGGACTATCGCCGCGCCAAGGCGCTGGTGTCATCGGTGCGCGAGATCATCACCAATGTCATCCGCCATGCGAACGCGCGCCGGGTGCGCTGTGTCGTCGGGGGCGACGGGCGCGAGCTGGTGCTGACGCTCTCGGACGACGGGGTGGGCCTGACGCAGGCCAGCACGGAAGGCTATGGACTGCGCAATATTCGCCAGCGCATCGAGGCGCTGGATGGACGGCTGACCATCGTCGCCGAGCCACCCGGCACGCGCATCACCATCGCCATGCCCCTGGCCTGAGTTTCACCGGCCAGGGGAGATCATTTTGCCCTCGATCCAAACCGACGCTCAGGCGTTGGGCCTGAGCCAAACGCCGCATAAGGACATCGCCGCACCATGACCCCCGTCGCCAAGCCGCATCGCATCGTCGTCATCGGCGCCGGATTTGCCGGACTGGAAACGGTGTTCGCGCTGGAACGCTCGGGCGCCGAGATCACGCTGATCGACAAGCGCAATCATCACCTGTTCCAGCCCCTGCTCTACCAAGTAGCCACGGCTTCGCTGGCAACCTCGGAAGTGGCCTGGCCGGTGCGGCACCTGCTGCGCCACCGGCGCGACGTGACGACGCTTCTGGCCGAGGTGGTGGGCATCGACATCGCAGGCAAGACGGTGGCGCTGGCCGATGGCGCACCGATGCCTTATGACACGCTGGTGGTGGCGACAGGGGCCGGACATGCCTATTTCGGCCATGACGACTGGGCCGCTTTCGCGCCGGGTCTCAAGACGCTTGAGGACGCGACCGCGATCAGGCGCAAGCTGCTGATGGCCTTCGAGGCCGCCGAGCGCGAAGCCGATGCCCACAAACGCGCCCAATTGCTGACCTTCGTGATCATCGGGGCAGGCCCCACCGGGGTGGAGCTGGCGGGCGCCATCGTGGAGCTGGCGCGGGTGACGCTCCGCGACGAGTTCCGCCGGATCGACACCACCAAGGCGCGCGTGGTGCTGGTGGAAGCGACAGACCGGGTGTTGCCCACCTTTTCGCAGGAAGTGTCCGACTATGCCCATAAGGCGCTCAAACGGCTGGGCGTGGACGTGATGCTGGGCGCGCCCGTGACGGGCATCAAGGAAGGCGAGATCGCGTTCCAGGAGCGCACGCTGTCGGCGCAGACCCTGATCTGGGCGGCCGGCGTTGCCGCCTCACCCGCCGCCAGATGGCTCGACGCCGAAGCCGACCGTGCCGGTCGGGTGATCGTTACCGCCGAGATGACGCTGCCGGGGCACCCCGAGATCTTCGTTTTGGGCGATACCGCGCTGATCCGGGACCAGAACGGCAAGGTGATCCCCGGCGTGGGGCACGCCGCAAAGCAGGAAGGCCGCCATGTGGGCAGGGCCATCAAGGCGCGGCTGGCGGGCGACCAGTTCGCCAAGCCGCTCAACTACAAGCATGCGGGAGATCTTGCCACCATCGGCAAGCGGGCTGCAGTGATCGATCTGGGCTGGATCACGCTCAAGGGCTGGCTGGGCTGGTGGGCCTGGGGCCTGGCCCACATCTATTTCCTGATCGGGGTGAAGAACCGGCTGTTCGTGGCCATGAGCTGGTTCTGGACCATCCTGACCGGCCAGCGCGGGGCACGGCTGATCACGCAAGGGAATGCCGAACACCCCAAAAAGCAAAAGCCGGGAGCGTGACCCCCGGCTCGACTTGCTCAAGAACGTCCTGCAGCCTTAGGCAGCAGTGATGTTGTTGACGGCGACCTTGCCGGTGCGACGATCTTCGGCGGTGTCGAAGGAGACCTTCTGACCTTCGCTGAGGCCGCGCATGCCGGCACGCTCGAGAGCGGTGGCGTGCACGAACACGTCCTTGCCGCCATTGTCGGGCTGGATGAAGCCATAGCCCTTTTGGTCGTTATAGAATTTGACGGTGCCGGTATTCATTTGGCAGAACCTTTCATGTCGTCTGATACGGCCCTAGCGCAGCGTGCGCAGAGGTGACCTATCGATGTTTGGAGAAGTTTGAACGTGCGCCCCGATAAGTCGCCGGCGGAACGGCAGAAAGTCAGCCAAATGTCGATAGGCCAGCATAGCCTGAGTTGCCACTTATGGCAAGATGGTAACACTGCGCTTACCAAAGCACTCAGACTAATTGTCGAACGGGAACCCGTACTTGACTCCCGGCACACAGACGAAGTCAGACCGCCGGATCGTCCACATTGACGTGCGGGTGGTCGGCGGGACCGGTGTGGTCCTTGTGCCAGCGGCCGTCGGCATCCTGGTACAGGATATCGGTGGCGTCGGCGTCCTGCATCTGGCGCGAGGCGGCATCGCGCGCGGCGGCCGCGGCCTGGTCATGGGTGGCAAACGTCTCGGAAAAGACGTCGCCGACCTTATAGGCCCAGCCCCCATCATGCTCGACGACGTGATAATTGACTTCCGACATGGCAGTTCTCCTTTGGCAGGGAAACGTGGTCCTGGGCCAAAGGTTTCGCGCGGCTCCGGCTCTGTTTGGTGGCGTTTGCCGAACTGCGGAAACGTGGCCACTTCTGCCAGGGCTTCTTAGTAACGCCCGAACAACGCGCCTTCGGTGTGCTCGAGAATGGCGGGGACCACCAGATCCTCCTCGTCGTCGAGATGACGCAACAGCCAGTCGAGCAGCTTGTCGGAGGTGTCGGCATAGGTGTCGGCGGCAAAGCGCCGTGCGTCACCCTCCTGGTGCAGGGCGGCGATCAGCGCGCGGGCCGTCTCCGCCGAGTTTTCCAACTGCTCGTGAATGACGTGATGGTCTTCCTCGAGCAGGTCGAACCCCACGATCAGCCGCTGGTCGCGTTGGCGGAACAGGGGGAAGTAGTTGAAGTCTTCCACATTGTGGTGGCCCTCGAGATGGCTGAGGAAATAGTTCAGCCGGGGCGCAAAGAAGGCCTGGAACTGGGCCGGCGCCATCTGGCCTTCGCGGAAATGGCCGGTGACGGTTTTCAGCATGCCGCCCAGTTCCCGGAACATGTCGTGCATCTGCAGCCAGAACCGCGCTGTCTCGCCGAAATTGCGGTGAGCGTCCCAAGTCTCGCGCGGATATTTGGCGCGCAGATAGGAGATGTCGGCGGGCAGCGCCTGGGTGCGGTTGGGCAGGTAGAGTTCGGAGGTTTTGAGCATCATGGCCGGTCAAATAGTTACAAACAGTAACCGGCGCAAGCAGGCACAGTCTTGCAACCGTGCCACTTCGCTCAGGCCTGAGCCATGAGCTTGGTGCCGCGCCGACGCGGGCCAAAGCAGGCAGCAACCATCAGGATCAGGCCCGACATGGTGGCAATCATGCCCGCCGCGCTGACGCTGTAGTCAAAGCCGAACCAGCCCGGGCCGTAACCGGCCAGGACATAGCCCGAAATCGCCGCCAGAGTGGCGAAGGCAACGCTCCACCAGATCTGTGGCATCAGCCGGTCGGTCATCAGCCGCGCGGCAGCGGGCGGGCAGATGAACATGGCGATGACGATGATCGAACCCACGGCATCGAAGGCCGCCACGGCCGCGATAGCAACCATGACGATCAGGCCAAGGCCCACGGCGCCGGGCCGAGCGCCAAGGCTCTGGGCGAAAGCGGCATCGAAGGTAGAGAGCACCAGCTCTTTCCAGAACATCAGCAGGAAGGCGATGATGGCGACGAGCACGACCAAGAGGCGCGGCAATTGCTCAGGCATGGTCAAGAGCGCCTGCGGATCAAAGAGCGAGGACCAGCCGCTGGCGCTGAACCAGATCAGGCTTTCGAGATTGCCATAGAGCGCGTGCTCGACATCGAGATGGAGCGTGCTGGCATCGCTTTGCTCGAGCAGCAAAACGCCGGCGGCAAACAGGGTGGTAAACACCACCCCCATGGCCGCGCCCGGCTCGATGCGCCCGACGCGCCGCACCAGCTCGATCAACAGCACCGCGACGATGGCGGCGGCCCCTGCCCCCAGCATCATCGGCCAGGTGGAGAGCGTGCCGGTTAGCAGCACCGCCACCACTATGCCGGGCAGCGCCACGTGGCTGATGGCGTCGCCCACCAGGCTTTGCCGGCGCAGCACCAGGAAATTGCCCAAGAGTGCGCAGCCGATCGAGGCGAGGCTGCCGATCAGGATCGGCATCAGGCTCAAGATGACGAAATCATCGCCCATCAGATTGCCCTTCCCTGGCTGAGCGCGGCCACCACATCGGCGGGCAGCACGGTTTCGATGCGCTGCAGGCCGAACTGGTTGCGCGCCATGTCGTCCTCGGGATGGGCATCGCGATAGCGCTGCCAGAGCTGCTCGTCGCGCAGCACTGCGCGCGCAGCGGTGAGCCCGGAGGGCGTCGCCTGACCTTGGGCGTCGACATGGCCGGCGCGGCGCAGTACCTGGGCCGTGGCGGGGTCGGCGATGACCTCGTTGCGCGCCAGCGCCAGCAGGCCTTGGCGCTCATGCACGCGGCGCTTGAAGCTCTGCTGCTTGAAAGCGGCGGCCAGGACGCCGCGCACCGGCGAGACCAAAAGCGAGACCATGAACAGCCCGGCGGCCACGAGCACGATCAGCGCGCCGGTGGGCAGCCCGGTGTCGGTGGCCGAAATGGCCGCTCCGAAATAGGAGGCGAGTGCCCCCAGGACGGCGGCGATGATAACCATATGGCCGGGCCGCTCGGTCCAGAAGCGGGCGGCCACGGGCGGGATGATGGTGAGCGCCACGATCAAAACCAGACCGGCGACCTTGAGACCGATGACGGTGACCGCCAGCAGCAGGCCCATCAGCGCCAGATCGGTCAGGCGCAGATTGATGCCGCGCACGGCAGCATATTCGGCATCAAAGCTCATCAGGGTGAAGGGCCGGCGCAGAACGAAAATAGCCAGGGCTACCAGGAGCGAGGCCACGGCAATGGTTTCGGCTTCGCTGCGCAACATGCCGGCGCTCGCCCCGATCAGAAAGCTCGAAATGCCCGCCTGCCCGCCGGTATCGAGCGTCTGAATTATGGTGAGCACCACGATGCCCATGCCGAAAAACACCGAGAGCACTGCGCCGATGGCCGCATCTTCAGCCAGCCGGGTGCGGCGGGTGAGCCATTCGACCACCACCAGCCCCAGCGCCGCCGAGAGCGAGGCGCCCAGCAGCAGGCCAGGCAGGAAACGGCCATCCCCGGTCAACAGCGCCATGACGATGAAGGCCAGGCCCAGGCCGGGCAGCGTGGCGTGGCTGATGGCATCGGAGACGAGCGAGCGCTTGCGCAGCAAAACGAAGGTGCCGATGGCGCCGGCGCTGGCGCCCAAGAGCGCGGCACCGATGGTGACGAGAGCGGTGTTGTAGCCCGCCGACAGCAGCAGGGCTTGCAGCAGCGGGTTCATCATCAGGCTCCCGCCGCCGGGCTGGCCGCCAGATCCTGCAGCTGGGCAGTGGCGAGGCGCCCGCCATAGGCCGCTTGCAGATTGCTGGCGGTGAAGGTGGTAGCCGTGGGGCCCGAAGCGATCTTGCGGGTGTTGAGCAGCAGCACCTGGTCGAAATAATCGGGCACGGTGGCCAGGTCGTGGTGCACGCAGATCACCGTCTTGCCATCGGCCTGCAGGGCCTTGAGGACTGTGACGATGGCCCGCTCGGTGGCGGCGTCGACCCCGGCAAAGGGCTCGTCCATGACATAGAGCTCAGCGCCTTGGGCCAAGGCGCGGGCCAGGAAAACGCGCTGCTGCTGGCCGCCCGAAAGCTGGCCGATCTGCCGATCGGCAAAGGCCAGCATGCCGACGCGATCCAGGCAGTCACGCGCCCGCGCCTTATGCGCACGGCCGGCAAAGCGCAGCCAGCCAATGTCGCGATAAAGCCCCATCAGCACCACATCGAGCACGGTGGCGGGAAAGTCCCAGTCGACGCTGGCGCGCTGAGGCACATAGGCCAGGCGATGGCGCATCCTGGCATAGGGCTGGCCGAAAATGGTCACCTGTCCGGAGAGTCGCGGGACGATGCCCAGCGCAGCCTTGATCAGAGTGGATTTGCCCGCGCCATTGGGTCCGACGATGGCCACCATGGCGCCAAGCGGGGTGACGAAATCGACCGAGACCAGCACCGGCTTTTCGCCATAGGATACGGTGAGGCCGGAAATGGCCAGGGGACTGGCGGCCGGATCGGCGGGGGCGGTGCGGCCGGCCAGGCCCACGGGTTCGTCGGTGCCTGCGAGCATGATCATGCCACTCCGCTCAGTTTGCCGTTGAGGCCGGTTTGGGGCGCCTGGCCACTCAGAGCGCGCGTCACGAGGGTCACATTGTGATCGATCATGCCGATATAGGTGCCCTCATAGCTATCGGGAGCGCCCATGGCGTCCGAATAGAGCGAACCCCCGATCACGACCGCATGGCCGCGCGCCGCGGCCCCTTCGATCAGGGCTTCGACATTGCGGGCCGAGACGGAGGATTCCACGAAAATGGCTCCGATCTGGCGCTCGACCAGCATGGCCACGATATCCTCGATGCGGCGCAGCCCGGCTTCGCTTTCGGTTGAAATGCCCTGGATGCCGACCACTTCGAAATCGAAGGCACGCCCGAAATATTTGAAGGCATCATGGGCGGTGACCAAAACGCGATGTTCGGCGGGCACGGTGGCCAGAACGGCGCGGGCATAGTCGTTGAGCGCGATAATCTGGGCCAGATGCGTCTCGGCATTGGCTGTGAACATGCCGGCTTGCGCGGGCACGAGGCTGCTCAGGGCATCACGGGCCGCGCCGACCACATGGGTCCAGAGTTCCGGCGCCATCCACACATGGGGATCGAAGCGATCCTTGTAGGTGTCGTGCGCCAGGCGGAGCTCGACGGGCACGCTTTCGGCCAAGGGAAACACCTTGGTGTTGGCAGCCAGCTGGCCCAGGAATTCCTCGAGCTGAGCTTCGAGATAGAGCCCATGCCAGAACACCGCATCGGCGCGCGTCATGGCAACGATGTCGCTGCGCGTCTGCCGATAAGTGTGCGGGTCTACGCCCGATCCCATCAAGCCGCGCACGGCCACTGCGTCGCCGCCGACCTGGCGCACCGCATCGGCGATCATGCCGGTGGTGGCCACCAGATCGAGCCGATCCTGGGCCAGTGCCCAGGGCGGCAAAAGTGCCAAGGAAGCGCCGGCAGCCCCAAGAGCCAGAACCTTGCGACGGGATAGAATCGACACACGTCTCTCCCTGCGAATGATTTGCAGAAGCAATCTAGGCAGGAGTCGCAACGCGTGCAAGTGCGAACGAGTTGCAAATACGTGCTGTAAGGCAAAAGCCGGCGAGACTGAGCTCGCCGGCCTGTTCGCGCTTCCAACGGCGCGAGCAACCAAGAGGTTGGTCAATATGTGTCGTAAAGGCTCGAAAGCCGGAGAGAAGCGCTAAGCTCGGTCAGGTCGATGGCAGCCCCCAGGCGGGGCCGGAACGACACTGTGACCGGGCGACCGGGCAGCAACAGCAGCCCATTGTCTGAGAAATAGCCCGGCGTGGACACCTGGGCGCTGACGAAGAGCGCGGGCTGGTCGGCCTCAAGCGTCAACTCCGGCTCGTGCGGCCCCTGGCTCCAGCGGGCCGCGATCTGCGCCTGGGGGAGCTCGTAATATTTGTAGGCGCGGGGGAAAAAGTCATTGTGCTGGCGCTCCCCTTCGGGCGTGGTCCAGCTCAGCACGAGAAATTCCTCGGGCGCCAGCGTGCCCTTTTCGAGGGTGAGCGCAGTTATGGCCTCATCCGCAGACAGAAGATGGGCGGCCTGGTGGAGGGGGCGACAGGCACCGGCCATTGTCCAGGCTTCTAGCGTAAGGATGCTGGTCTGATCCTGGCCCGTATCGTTGATGGCCCGCACCGCGATGGCGCCGGTCTGCGCGTCGGGAATGGCAACGACGCTCAGCGGACGATAAAAGCGCCGGGCGATAGAATGGAGCAGCTTCCACTGCCCGCCATGATCCAGGCTCGACCAGCTTGCGACGGGCCAGGTGTCGTTGAGCTGCCAGTAGAGCGTGCCCATGCAGCGCGGCTTGGTGGATCGCCAATAGTCCACCGCCGTCTTGATCGCCAGGCCCTGCTGGATCTGGGAGAGATAGACCATCTGTGCGAAATCGCGCGGGAAGCGGAAGTAGCGCGTCATGGTTTCCAGAATGCGCGCATTGCCGCCGTCATTGCGCTGATGGGTTTCCATCACCGGGGAGGACGGATTGCGATCCTTGGGCTCGGTGAAGCGTTCGATGACGTTCATCGAGGTGAAGGACTGGAAGCCGAATTCGGAGGCAAAGCGCGGATTGATGGTGCGATAGGCCTCGAATGGCTTGGCCGAATGCCACACGTCCCAATAGTGCAGATCCCCGCGCGTGTCCGAATGCCAGCCATCGGAAAAATCGAGATAGCCCAGCGATGGCGAGGACGGCCAGAAGCGCCGCGCCGGGTCTTCGTCGGCCACGATCTGCCCCAGCATGGCATTGAGCCGGTCATAGTTGGCCACATAGCGCTCGCGGGCCGACCGGGTCTCGGGATACCAATTGAGGGAGCCGATCACCTCATTGTCCCCGCACCACAGCGCCAGGCACGCGTGATGGCTGAGCCGGCGAACCTGCTGGGTGATTTCGGTGTGCACGTCCTCGAGAAAGGCGCGGTCGGAGGGATAGCTCATGCAGGAGAACATGAAGTCCTGCCACACCAGCAGGCCCAGCTCGTCGCACAGCTCGTAGAAATAATCGGGCTCGTACTGGCCGCCGCCCCACACCCGGATCATGTTCATATTGGCCTCGCGCGCACTGACCAAAAGGTCGCGGACGGCATCGGGCGTAATACGCGACGGAATGGCATCGGCCGGAATCCAGTTGGCGCCCATCATGGTGATGTCGCGGCCATTGATGCGGCACTTGAAGCTGTGATCGATCGCATCGGGCTCCACCACCCATTCGAGTTTGCGCAGCCCGACGCGACGGCGGCTGATTTCGCCATCGAGTGCGGTCTCGAGATCGTAAAGCGGCTGCGACCCCTGCCCGTTCGGCCACCACAAGGCGGGCTTGGTGAGCGTGAGCTGGTGGACAATGTGGTTTTCGCCTGGCTGCACCGCAATCGTTTCGGCGACCAACTGGTCGGCAATGCGGTGGGCGATCTCCACCGTGCCCGAGCCGAAGGCAAAGACGCGCGTGCTGATGGTGAGGGTGACAGCGTCGGGGCGATGCTCTTGGTCCACCTGCACGCTGTCCAGTCGGGCCAGCCGGCTGCGCCGGATGACCATGCGACCGTAAACGCCGGTGGGCATCAAGCAGATGCCCCAGTCCCAACCCGCATGGCAGGCTGGCTTGCGCACGAAATTCATGTGCACGCCTTCAAGCCCATTGGTGAGATAGTTGTAGGTGAAGGGAATGGGGAAAGGATGGGCGGCAGCCCGGGCGGCCGCGACCTCGCGCGTGACGGCGAAGTCGATGCGCAACGTGTTCTCGCCCACCTTCACCTTGCCCGTCACGTCGATGTCGTAGCGAACAAACGTATTCTGGGTGTGCGCAATGGCCTCGCCATTGAGCCAGATCGTGGCGATGCAATCGACCCGTTCCAAAGTCAGCGTCAGGTGGCCCGTGGCCATGGCGGCATCGGCGCTAAACTCGCGCTCGACCGACCACGGGGTCTTGTTGACCCACATGACCTTCTGCTCGTTGTCGGCGAAGTACGGATCGGGAATGAGAGCGGCGGCCAAAAGCGCGGTGTGCACGTCGCCGGGCAAAGCGATCGGCACCTCGATCGGGCGTTCGCTGGAGGTCAGGCGAAAACCGCCGGCGAGATCGAGTTCGAGATAGGACGTTTCAAGCATGAATGGCCTCGGTAATCGTGCGGCCATCTTGCCCGATCCACCCCCGGGCCTTCAAACGAAAGAAGGGGCCCTAAGGCCCCTTCCCAAATCAATGTCGATTCCGATCTTAGAGAGCGTCGGACGAGTAGCCGGCGCGGAAGGGCGCCACGGGGCTCGACAGCGGGTTGAGCGCGTCGGCAGCAGTGCCGGTCGAGCCGAAGGGGATCGAAAGGCCGAGCTTGAAGGTGTGCTCGAGGTTCTCGTCTTCTTCTTCGACGGTGTAGGCGTAGTAGCCTTCGTAGGACGCAACCAGGTTGAGGTTGAAATCGGTCGGCAGGCGATAGGATGCCTTGGCACCCCAGTTCACGTAGCCGCCGTCTTCGTCGACTTCATCATCAAACGAAGCGCTATAGCCGAAACCGACATTGGCCATCACAGCCAGATCGTCCGAGATCGAATAGATGGCGCCGACTTCGGCGAAGAGACCGTCAAAGCCCTCTTCCTGGTCATCAGCTTCGTACTCGTCGCTGGGAGCAAAAGCGTAACCGAGCTTGCCGAACAGGGTGGCCACACCCGCGTCCACGGTGCCCTCGACGCCAACGGCATAGCCGGCCTGGAAATCTTCATTGTCTTCGTCGGGATAGGTGCCCACCGCGCCGAAAATGCCGACATAGGCGCTGTCAAGTGCCACACCGGCGTGAGCGCCAATGACGCCCAGGCCCTCAGGGGTCAGGGTGTTGTCTTCGGCGACATCGTCGAACGACACCCACTCACCGTAGCCATCGAGGCCGAGACGCACGGTGCCCAGATCGCCCCACAGGGCGAATGAGCCGTAGAGCCCGCCCAGCGTGGTCTCGTCTTCCAGGTCGCTCTCACCGTATTCGGATGTGTAGCGAGCCAGACCGCCGATTTCGACGGTTCCCCAGAACGCGGCGTCTGCGACGGGCGCCACATCGACCGGCGGCGGCAGGATCGGATCAGCGGCATAAGCCTGGGTAGCGATGAGGAGAGTGCTGGCTGCAACGCCGAGCAGGAGCTTGTTCATTTTTGTGCATTCCCATGTTTTGACGCCGCAAGCTCCGGCAAGGATTCGCAACGCCATTGCCGCTTTATTGCCTCAATGCCGCTGGGCGTGACAAGGCGGCCAACATGGGGAAAGCCCTTGAAACACGCGTGAAAAAATTGATGTTGCCGTTTCACAACAGCTGAGTGCGTGCGCCCAGATCGTGGTTAACACAGCGCTAACGCGGCAATTTATTGTGCGGCATCCACCTGCAGGTCGAGGAAGCCACCTGACTGCCTTGCCCACAGCTTTGCATAGTGTCCGCCGCGTTCGAGCAGTTCGGCGTGGGTGCCCTGCTCCACGATCCTGCCTTGGTCGAGAACGATCAGCCGGTCCATGGCGGCAATGGTGGAGAGACGGTGGGCGATGGCGATCACGGTCTTGCCGGCCATCAGGGTCGACAGCTGCTCCTGAATGGCGGCTTCGACTTCGGAATCGAGCGCGGACGTGGCTTCGTCGAGCACCAGGATCGGAGCGTTCTTGAGCAGCACGCGGGCGATGGCCACACGCTGGCGCTGGCCGCCCGAAAGCTTGACGCCACGTTCGCCCACATGGGCGTCATAGGCGGCGCGGCCCTTCTGATCGACCAATGCCTTGATGAACTCATCGGCCTCGGCCATCTCGGCGGCCTGGATAAGCTCGTCCTCGCCCGCATCGGGCCGGCCATAGATGATGTTGTCGCGCACCGAGCGGTGCAGCAGCGCAGTGTCTTGCGTCACCACCCCGATATTGGCGCGCAGCGATTCCTGGGTGACCCTGGCAATGTTCTGCCCGTCGATCTCGATGCGGCCATCGGCCAGATCGTAGAAGCGCAGCAGAAGGTTGACCAAAGTCGACTTGCCGGCCCCGGATCGCCCGATCAGCCCCACGCGTTCGCCCGGAGCGATGGCGAGGTTGAGGTGTTCGATGATGCCCCTCTCCCGCCCATAGTGGAAGCTGACATCGTGGAAGCGAATGGCGCCTTGAGTGACGTCGAGCTTGGGGGCGTTGGGGACATCCACCAGTTGCAGCGGCTGGGCGATCAGTTCGGCCGAGTTCTGCGCCGTGCCGAAATTGCGCATCAGCCCGTTGAGCTGGGTCATCATGCGGCCCAAAAGATTGTAGAGCCGCAGCACCAGACCCAGGGTGAAGGCCACCCCGCCCACCGTGATCAGGCCCTGGCTCCACAGCTGCACAGAGAAGGCGGCGATCGCCGTGATCATGACGCCAGACAGCATGGCCATGGACGCGCGCACCGCCGTGACCGTGCGGGTCATGCGCAACATGGCGGCGATGAAGCGGTCGAACCCCTCGCGCACATAGCGATCGTCGGTTTCCGACGAGCCGAACAGCTTGAGCGTCATCATGTTGGAATAGCTGTCCACCACCCGGCCCTGCAGGGCCGAGGCGCTTTCGGCAGTGGCGGCGGAGAACTTGCGCATGCGCGGCACGAAATAGCGCGCCATGGCGGCAAAAACGATGATCCAGAGCCCCACTATGGCCGCCAGGCGCCAGTCGAGTTGGGCCACCAGCACCATGGTAGTGACGGTATAGACCAGGATGAACCACACCACCTGGATCAGCGACACCATGAAGTCGCCGACCGCGCCACCGCTCTGCCACACCTTGCTGGCCACCGAACCGGCAAAATCGCTCTGGAAGAACGAGACGCTCTGGCGGGACACGTGGGAATGAGCCTGCCAGCGCACCAGATTGTAAAAGCCGGTGCTGATGGTCTGCTCCTCCACCAGCGCCGAGGCCCAGGTGACGACCAGCCGCACGACCAGCACCACCACCAGCATGAAGACCAGCTCGGGCCCGTGCGCCGCGATCAGCCCGCCCCACCCGGCGGCCTGATCGCTGGCGTCCAGAAGATCGACCAGCCTCCCCACGAAGTAGAAGAGCGCCGCTTCCACCAGCGCCACCAAGCCGCCCAGCACCAGCAGCGCCGCAAAGGGCAGCTTGGCCTGGCCGATATAGAACCAGAAGAATTTCAGGGTTTCGGCGGGCGGCTTGAGATCGCCGCTGCGCGCGAAAGGATCGATCCAGCCTTCGAACAGCCGGTTGATGTGATCGAAAATTCTCATGGCATCCATAATCCGGCAGGGTGGCGAAGGCTGCGTGGGCCCTCGGTTTATTCTGCGGCTTCGGTCTCCTCGTCTTCGCGCTTGGCGACCCCCACCTTGGGCGCCTCGGCTTCGGGATCGATGAACCCGCCCGACTGGCGCTCCCAGAGCTTGGCATAGGTGCCGCCCAGAGCGAGCAGCTCGGCGTGGGTGCCCTGCTCGACGATGTTGCCCGCATCGATCACCACCAGCCGATCCATGGCCGCAATGGTGGAGAGGCGATGGGCAATGGCGATCACCGTGCGGTTTTCCATCAATGTATCGAGCTGGCCCTGAATGGCCGCCTCGACCTCGGAGTCGAGTGCGGACGTTGCTTCGTCCAGCACCAGAATCGGGGCCCCCTTGAGCAGCACCCGGGCAATGGCAATGCGCTGGCGCTGCCCGCCCGAGAGTTTGACGCCCCGCTCGCCGACATGGGCATCATAGCCCGTGCGGCCCTTGGCATCGCTCAATTGCAGAATGAAATCATGCGCCTCGGCCTGCTTGGCGGCGGCGATCATCTCGTCTTCGGTGGCATCGGGCCGGCCATAGGTGATGTTGTCGCGCACCGAGCGGTGCAGCAGCGATGTGTCCTGCGTCACCACGCCTATATTGGCGCGCAGCGAATCCTGGGTCACCGAGGCGATGTCGATGCCGTCCACGCTGATCGTGCCAGCCTCGCGGTCGTAAAAGCGCAGCAGCAGATTGACGATAGTGGATTTGCCGGCACCCGACCGGCCCACCAGGCCAATTTTTTCGCCGAGCCGCACATGCAGGTTCAGCCCTTCGATCACGCCGCGATCGCGGCCGTAGTTGAACTTGACGTCGGCAAAGGCGATATCGCCCTTCACCCGGCCGATGGGCTTGGCGCCGGGAGCATCGCCCACCAGGCGCGGCAGCGAGATGGAATTGATCCCATCCTGCACCGTGCCGATGTTTTCAAACAGGGCCGACATTTCCCACATGATCCACTGGCTCATGCCCTGGAAGCGCATGACCAGAGCCATTGCGATGGCAATCGCGCCCGGCGTGATGGCATCGTTGAGCCAGAGCCAGATGCCAAGCGCCCCGATCGAGGCCAGGAGGCTGGCATTCATGAAGTTGATGGTGACGTTGAGCACGGTGACCATGCGCATCTGGCGATGCACCGTGTCGAGAAACCCATCCATGGCATCCTGGGCAAAGTCCTCTTCCCGGCTCGAATGGGAAAAGAGCTTGACCGTGGCGATATTGGTGTAGCTGTCCACGATGCGTCCGGTCATGAGCGAGCGGGCATCGGCCTGCTCCTGGGCCACCCGGCCCAGCCGCGGAATGAAATAGCGCAGCAGCAGGATGTAGCAGGTCACCCAGCCCAGGAATGGCAAGGCCAGGCGCCAGTCATTGGAGGCGGCCAGGATCACCGCGCCCACGAAATAGACCACGACGTAATTGAGCACGTCGAGCAGCTTCATGACCGTTTCGCGCACCGCCAAGGCGGTCTGCATCAGCTTGGCGGCGATGCGGCCGGCAAACTCGTCCTGGAAATAGGTCATGGACTGGCGGATGAGATAACGATGCGCCATCCAGCGAATGCGCTGGGGGAAATTGCCCAGGAGCGTCTGGTGGATCACCTGCGAGCTGAGCAGCACGATGAGCGGCAGCACGACCATGACGAACAGGCCCATCAGCGCCAGCCGCCCGCCCTCATTGGCCAGGAACGTCGCCTTGTCGGCGGTGGAGAGCCAATCAACCACGCTGCCCAGAAAGGCGAACAGGGTCACCTCGGAAGCCGCCACGGCCGCCGACAGCAGGGCCATCAGGATCAGCCAGCGCTTGGAGCCGTTCGAATAGTAAAGGCAGAAGGCGACCAGCCCCTTGGGCGGCTCTTCCGGTTCGCCTCTGGGGTAGGGATCGAGTCGGGTTTCGAACCACTTGAACAGTGGGGCGAGCATGGTGAACTCCAGTGTGGCTTCGGCGCGAGGCTGGCGCGGGGCGCGCGTCCTGCAGGTCGTGAGGCGTGCCCCTGCCCTATTGATGCCCTGTGACGCAGGCATGGCAGTGGCGATGGTCTGCCGGTGCATACCAGCCAGACCGGCTTTCAATATACGCTTTGGCGGAGTTAGGCTATGACCCGCCGCATTGTCGGCCGATCCGCCAGATTCGGAGCTTTTGATGCGCACGGAAGAAGAGCACACGGTCTATCTCAAGGACTATGCGCCCACCCCCTATGAGATCCACGAAGTGGCGCTCAAGGTGGAGTTTCTGGGCGAGAAGGCCCGGGTGCTGGCCCAGCTCAAGCTCGAGCCGCGCGAAGGCACGCCGGTGGGCACCCCGCTGGTGCTCGATGGCGACGAGTTGACCTTCCGCTCGGTGACCATCGATGGCGCGCCGCTGTTCGAGCGCGATTTCGTGGCGACCCCATCAAGCCTCACCATCATCGATCCACCGCTCAAGCCCTTCGTGCTCGACACCGAAGTGTTCATCGAGCCCGATCGCAATACGCGCCTGATGGGGCTCTACCGCTCCAATGGCGTGTGGTGCACGCAGTGCGAGCCGGAGGGCTTTCGGCGCATCACCTATTATCTCGATCGCCCGGACGTGCTGGCCCGCTTCAAGGTGACCATGATCGCCGACAAGGCCAGCGCTCCGGTGCTGCTCTCGAACGGCAATCTGGTGGAAGTGGCCGATCTCGACGACGGCCGGCACCTGGCGGTGTGGGAAGATCCGCACCTCAAGCCGTCATATCTGTTTGCCATGGTGGCGGGCGATCTGGGCCGCATTACCGACAGCTTCACCACCGCCTCGGGGCGCGACGTGGCGCTGGCGATTTATTGCGAGCACGGCAAGGAGGGCCAGTGCGCCTACGCCATGGATTCCCTCAAGCGCTCCATGGCCTGGGACGAACGCCGCTTCGGGCGCGAATACGATCTGGACATGTTCAACATCGTGGCCGTGTCCGATTTCAATTTCGGCGCCATGGAGAACAAGGGTCTCAACATCTTCAACGACCGGCTGGTGTTCGCCCAGCCCGACAGCGCCACCGACGCCGATTATGCGCGCATCGAAAGCGTCATCGCGCACGAATATTTCCACAACTGGACCGGCAACCGCATCACCTGCCGCGACTGGTTCCAGCTGTGCCTGAAGGAAGGGCTGACGGTCTATCGCGACCAGGAATTTTCGATGGACGAGCGCTCGCGCGCCGTGGGCCGCATCGACGATGTGCGCACCTTGCGCTCGGTGCAGTTCCCCGAGGACGCCTCGCCGCTGGCCCATCCGCCCCGGCCCGATCACTATAAGGAAATCAACAACTTCTACACCGCGACCGTCTACGAGAAGGGCGCCGAGGTGGTGCGCATGCTGGCCACGCTTTTGGGTGAGGACGGCTTCCGACGCGGCATGGACCTGTATTTCTCCCGCCATGACGGGGACGCCACCACCATCGAAGCCTTCCTCGATTGCTTTGCCGAAGCGACGGGCACCAGTCTCGACCAGTTCCGCGGCTGGTATCTGCAAGCGGGCACGCCCGAGGTTACCGTCACCGATAGCTACGACCCCGAAAATCGCCGCTACAGCCTTATTCTCGAGCAGCGCACGCGCCCCACGCCGGGCCAGCCCGAGAAGCAGGTGCTGACCATTCCGGTCAAGTTCGGCCTGGTGGGCCCAAATGGCGCGCCGCTGGAGTGGAGTGCGGTTTCGGGCGGCACCGTGCGGGACGATCTGATCTTGCTGGACACGCAATCGGCCACCATCACCTTTGAGGGCGTGGCCAATCGCCCGGTGCCCTCGCTGCTGCGCGGCTTTTCCGCCCCGGTCAAGCTGTCCGGGCCGCTCAGCCAGGAAGACCGGCTGTTTCTGGCACGGCACGACGCCGACAGCTTCAACCGCTGGCAGGCCCTGCAGGACGTGGCCACCGAGTTGCAGGTGCGCGCATTGCGCGGAGAACCGTGGGCTGCCCAGCGCGTGGCCGCCCTGGGCGAAGCCTTGGAGCAAACCCTGGTTGCGACCGAACTCGATCCGCAATTCAAGGCGCTGGCCCTGGCGCTTCCCGGGGAGGCAGCCATTGCGCGCGCCCTGGGCAGCGACATCGATCCCGACGCCATCCACACGGTGCGCAGCGGCCTGATCGCGGCGCTGGTCGGACAGCTGGCCCCCACGCTTTCGCGGCTCCATCGGCAATTGGCGCAAGGCGAGGCCTATTCGCCCGACGCCGAGCAGGCCGGCATCCGCGCCCTGCGCAACGGCGCGCTCGGCCTGTTGGTGGAAGGACGCGCCCAGGGTGCCGATGCGCTGGCTGCCGAGCAATACGAAACTGCCACCAACATGACCGACCGCATTGCCGCGCTCGGCGCGGCCGTGGCGAGCTGGACCCCGGATGCCCAGCGCCTGCTCGACAATTTCCGCGTGCGCTTCACCATCGATCCGCTGGTGCTGGACAAATGGCTGAGCCTGAACGGCATGGCTCCTGACGATGGCGCGCTCGAGCGCATCCGCGCCATTCTGGCCGACCCCACCTTCCCCAAGAACAATCCCAATCGCCTGCGGGCGCTGATGGGTAGCCTGGGCATGAACAACCCCACCCAGTTCGCCCGGCCCGATGGGCGCGGCTTCCAGTTCGTGGCCGATTTCGTGGAAGACGTGGACAAGCGCAATCCACAGGTGGCCGCGCGCGTGCTGACCGCCTTCCGGGTCTGGCCCAATTACGAGGCCGGGCGGCGGGCGTTGGCGGAAGCCGCTTTGCGCGATCTGGCGGCGCGCGGCACGCTGAGCCGCAACACCGCCGACATCCTGGAACGCACCTTGGCCGCAACGATGGCTTGAAAGAAAAAACTAGCCGCGACGCCTCGCGCCACCAGCGCGGGGCACCCCAATTCGGGTTAACCCAGGGTGAAGGCTAGAACAATTTTTCTGCCCTCGTAAGTGACTCAGCCGACTCGGCTTTTCCCCGCCGCGGCCGCGCCGCCCCCGCCGCCCCTCTGGACATTTTACTCGTAATTGATTCAAAGTCTTATCAGGCGTTCTGCCGGAGCAATCAAACGCAGTTGGGGGCAGTTTATGAGGTCGACGGAGCCATCCGCCGCAGGACCGAAGGGATTCGATGTGGCTCAAGGGCCGCAGCGTTTTCCTCTTGGCCCGGCGGGGCGCGCGACCCAGGCTCTGCGCACCATTTCCCCGGTTTCCCTGGCCATCATGGTAACCGCTCTGGCCGCGCTGGTGGTGTTTGTGGGCTATGACACCAGCCGCTCCATCGATGAGGCTGAAGACCAGGTGCGGTTGATCGCCCGGACGCTGGCGGCCGAGGTGGCCACGGCCAGCCCCAATGCCGCCGACCTGATGCTGGTGCGGCTGAGCGCGGACCTGCCCAAGGGCATGCACGTGTCCTACACACCGGCGGCAGAAAACGGCGATGGCAATCCGCTCTTGCGCCTCACCAGCGCGCGCGCCAGTAACGACAATCTCAGCGCCGCTCGGGTGATGCCCGCCGGGCTGGGCACGTTGACCGTGACCATGCCGCGCGAGGCGGTGATGAGCGGGGTGTGGCAGCGCGGCACGGTGCTGGGCACCACGCTGGTCTTTATCATGCTGGGCACCTGGCGGCGCCGACGTCCCGAGCCCGTCGCCAAGCCTGCCGAGACCGATACCGATGCGCTGATCGCCCGCCTGCCCTTTGGCGTGGCCTGCTGGAGCCCCGGTGGCACGCTGCTGTCGAGCAACGAACATTATCGCACCCGCCTGGGCCTGGCCCAGCGGGACGACGCCAAGGTCATCAGCTATAATGACGCGGTCAAGAAGCTCATGGCCGGCGGCTATATGCACAGCGTGACCAAGGGCGATAACAACCGCCTGCTCGAGCTGCATCGCGAGGACGGCAGCTGCATCCTTATCGACGAGCGCCCCCTGCCCTCGGGCGGCATGATGACGCTGCTGATGGACGTGACCGAGCGCAAGCGCACCGACCTGCTGCTCAACTCCATCCGCGAGGAACAGCGCGAACTGGCCCGCCGCTACCACGAGGAAAAGCTCAAGGCCGAAGCGGCCAGCCGCGCCAAGACATCGTTTCTGGCCCATCTGTCTCACGACATTCGCACGCCGCTCAACCACATCATCGGCTTTGCCGACCTGATCGGCCACCAGACCTACGGCCCCTTGGGCGACCGGCGCTATGTGGGCTATGTGGAATCCATCAAATCCTCGGGCGAGCGGCTGCTGGCCTCCTTTGCCTCCATTCTGGAGCTGGCCGAGCTCGAAGGCGGGCAGAAGGTCTTGCGCGAAGAGCGTCTCAATGCCGATGACCTTTTGGCTGCCACAGCGCGACGCTTCGGCCCTCAGGCCGAGCGTTCGGGGGTCACGTTCAAACTGGGAGCACCGTGCGGCGCGGACCTGCTTGGCGATAATTTCTGTCTGCAGCGCATGCTGGGCAATCTGGTGGAGAACGCCTTGCGCTTCACTGCCTCGGGCGGCACCATTTCGCTGGCGGCCTATGCGGCCACCGACGGCATCGTGCTGGAAGTGTCCGATACGGGCATCGGCATGTCTGAAGAGCGCCTGCAGGCCCTGTCGCAACCGTTCGGGCTGGGCGATGCCGCCTTCACCCGCGAGCATGGCGGCGCCGGCCTGGGCATTGCCATTGCCCGCGCCATAGCCGAGCTCAGCGGCGGGCATCTGGTGATAGATTCCAGCCCGGCCATCGGCACCACCGTGGCCATTTCCCTCCCGCTCGCCCCCGCGATGTCGAGCGTCTCGGCCAGCAACGCCGCCTGATAGACCAGTGCCCGCATTACCAAGTTTTAATGCCCGCGCCACTGTTTAGAAAGGCGCATTGACCCATATCTCCTTTCACGCGTTGGGCCATTAGCGCTCAACGAAAGAGTGCAGTGAAGGAGAAATCATCAATGTCATCGCCATTTGCCGCGCGCGCTCGTCGTTGGATCGGGGCATCCGCCCTCGCGCTGATCGTGGGTATGGGCGGCGCATCCACCGCCTTGCTCGCCACCTCCAACCAGGCCACTGCGCAGGTTCAGCCCGCCGCGCAGATCACGGTTCCTGCCATAGCCCAGCCCAGCTTCGCCGATCTGGTGGAAGCAGTTAAGCCCGCCGTGGTGTCCATTCGCGTCGAAGCCGAAGAATCAGGCTCCTCGCGCGGCATGCGGGGCCCCCGTGGCGGCGGTCAGGGCTTCAACTTCGAATTCCCAGACCTGCCCGACGATCATCCGCTCAAGCGCTTCTTTGATCAGTTCGGCGATCAGTTCGGTGGTGAGGAAGGCGGCGCCCGCCCGTCTCAGCCGCGCCGCTTCATGGCTGCCGGCTCGGGCTTCGTGGTGTCCTCGGACGGCTATATCGTCACCAATAATCACGTGGTGGAAAACGCCACCAAGGTTACCGTCGTGTTCGACGATGGCAACGAGTTGACGGCCGAAGTGATCGGCACCGACGAGCGCACCGATCTGGCCGTGGTCAAGGTCGATGCCACCGAGCTGCCCTTCGTGGAATTTGCCGACACCGAGAGCCGCGTGGGCGACTGGGTCGTGGCCGTGGGCAATCCGTTCGGCCTTGGCGGCAGCGTCACCGCCGGCATCATCTCGGCCCGTGGCCGCGATATCGGGGGCTCGTCCTATGGCGACTTCCTGCAGATCGATGCGGCAGTCAACACCGGCAATTCGGGCGGCCCGGCCTTCAACCTCGAAGGCAAGGTCGTTGGCGTCAATACCGCCATCTACTCGCCCAACGGCGGCAATGTGGGTATCGCGTTCGCCATCCCGGCCTCTACCGTCAGGCAGGTCGTCGAGCAGCTCAAGACCGACGGCACGGTAACGCGCGGCTATCTGGGCGTGCAGATCCAGGACGTCAACCGCGACATCGCCGACAGCGTTGGCCTTGATCGTGCCCGTGGCGCCCTGGTGACCACGCCGACCGAAGACGGCCCGGCGGCCGAGGCCGGCATTCAGTCGGGCGACATCATCGTGGAAGTGGATGGCGACGCGATCGACAACGCGCTCGATCTCTCTCGCACCATTGCCGGCAAGGCTCCTGGCAGCGCCGTGGACCTCACGATCTGGCGCGATCGGGCCGAGCAGACGATTTCGGTGCAGCTCGAAGAGCTGACCGCCGAAGCGGCTGCTCCCACCCCGCCCGCCGAGGTCACCCCCGACGAGCCGGCCCAGCCCACCCCCTCCAGCGTGGGGCTGACCCTGGTGCCCAATGCCGATGCCGAGGGCCTTCTGGTTCAGGACATCGACCCTGAAAGCGTGGCCGCCGACAAGGGCTTTGCAGTCGGCGATGCCATTCTGGAAGTGGACAACCAGGTGGTGACCACGGCCCAGGAGTTCGAGGACGCCATTGCCGGCGTTCGCGACAGCGGTCGCCAGACCGTCCTGGTCAAGGCCAGCCGTAACGGCGCCGTGCGCTTCATCGGCCTGCCGCTCGAAGCCGCCAACTAAGGTTCGAGCCCGATCGGTCCCGGAGTTCCCCCGCTCCGGGACCGTATTGTTCGAGGGCACCTGCACTGGTTATAGAGTGTTCTCCATGAAGATCCTTCTGATCGAGGACGACCGCGAAGCGGCGAGCTACCTGATCCAGGCGCTCGACGAGGCCGGCCACGTCACCCACCACGCCTCTGACGGTGAAACCGGCTATGCCATGGCCTCGTCCATGGATTACGACGTGCTGATCGTGGACCGCATGCTGCCCCGGCGTGACGGGCTCTCGATCGTGGAATCGCTGCGTGGCGAAGACGATCAGACCCCCGTGCTCATTCTCTCCGCCCTGGGCGAAGTGGATGACCGCGTGACCGGCCTGCGCGCCGGGGGCGACGACTATCTGGTCAAGCCGTACGCCTTCACCGAACTTTTGGCTCGCATCGAGGTTTTGGCGCGGCGCTCCAGCCCGGCGGAAGCCGAAACCGCCTATAGCGTGGGCGACCTGCACCTGGACCGCCTCTCACGCGTCGTGGAACGCGGTGGCGAAGTGATTCAGCTCCAGCCGCGTGAATTTCGACTGCTTGAATATCTCATGAAATATGCCGGCAAGGTTGTGACCCGCACCATGCTGCTCGAAAACGTCTGGGATTATCATTTCGACCCTCAGACCAATGTCATCGACGTGCACATGTCGCGCCTGCGCTCCAAGATCGACAAGGGCCACAAGACCCCGCTGCTGCAGACCATACGCGGCGCCGGCTACATGATCCGCGAGTAGGCCCGTGAGCAGCCTGGGCCAGATCTGGCGAACCAGCACGGTGCGCCTAACGGCGCTGTTCATCCTGATCTTCGTGGTGTTCGCCGTGGTGCTGCTGGCCTTCATCACCTGGCAATCCTCGCTGACCATCCAGCGCCAGCAGGCCGACGCCATCGACCGCGACGTGCTGCTCCTGCAACGCACCGCTTCCCGCCAGGGCCTGCGCGGGCTGGCCTTCGCCGTCGATCGCCTCTCGCGCCAACCGGGCCCGGGCATCTATTATCTGGGCGACGACGCCGGGCTGATGGTGGTGGGCAATGCCACCGACATGCCGCTCAACGTTCTGGCCGAGGCCGGGCTCTACAGCTTCGACTACGAGCGCGAACGCCCTTTCGACAATGAGGGCGCCGCCGAGCAGAAGGCGCGCGCCGGCTTTGCCGTGGTGCGCTCGGTGGTGTTTGAAAGCGGGCTGCGCCTGGTGGTGGGGCGCGACGTGGCCGAGCGCCGCGATTTCACCGCCGTCATCTTCCAGGGCTTTTTCGTCGGGGTCCTGGGCATTTTGTTCGCGTCGGTGATCGCGGGGCTGTTCACCGCCATGCGCGTGTTGCGCCGCATCGAAACGATCACTGCCACATCCACCAAGATCATGTCGGGGAGCCTCTCGGAGCGCATTCCGGTCACCAGCCGCAACGACGAGTTCGATAGCCTCGCCACCAATCTCAACGCCATGCTCGACCGCATCGAGCAGCTGATGGTCGGCCTCAAGGAGGTGACCGACAACGTCGCCCATGATCTCAAGACCCCGCTGACCCGGCTGCGCAACAAGGCCGAATCCGCCCTGCGCGCCAGCTCCGATGCAACCACCCATCGCGAAGCGCTCGAAACCACGATTGCCGAAAGCGATCAGCTCATCCGCACCTTCAATGCGCTGCTCATGATTGCGCGCGCCGAGGCGGGCACCCCTTCGGGCGCCTTCACCGCCATCGACATCAGCGCCGTCGCCGCCGATGTTGCCGAGCTCTACCAGCCGGTGGCAGAAGAAGCCGGGGTGACGCTGGTGACCGAAATCAACGAGGGCTTGCAGCTTTCGGGCAATCGCGAGCTGTTGGCGCAGGCCTTGGTCAATCTGGTGGAAAATGCCATCAAATATGGGCGCTCGCCCGATGGCACGCCGGCACGCATCGTCATCCGGGTTTCAGGACATGCTGGCCGCGTGAAGCTCGAGGTGGACGATAACGGCCCCGGCATTGCGCCGGAAGATCGCGGCCGGGCCGTCGAGCGCTTCGTGCGCCTCGAAAAGAGCCGCACCGAGCCGGGCTCGGGCCTGGGCCTGTCGCTGGTGGCCGCCGTCGCCCGCCTTCATCGCGGCGAGTTCCGTCTCGAAGATGCCATGCCCGGCCTGCGCGCGGTGATCGAGTTGCCGCAGGCGTGAGCCTGTTGCGCGCCCCTCCCATCTGATAAAGCCGTTCCATGGTCACTCCGCTTTCGCCCCTGCCTGCGGCCTCGTCCGCACCTGTTTCGAACTGGCTCGACCAGGCGCCCCCGCCTATCGCGGCAGCGCGGGCAACCCTCGAGCCGCTCTTTGCTCAAGCGCCCTATTTGTTCGAACTTGGCCAGGCCCACGCCCCCTGGCTGGCCCAGGCGCTTTTGGACGGTGCCGATGCCGCCCTGGCCCAGGAGTTGGAGCAGCTGCGCCAGGCCGGAACGGCATTGGGAGAGGAAGACGCGCTCGCCGCGCGGTTGCGGCAGGGCAAAGGGCGCATCGCGCTTTTGGCGGCGGTGGCCGAAACCGGCGGCGCCTGGACCACTGCACAAGCAACGGCCGCCCTGGCCGACCTTGCGGATGCAGCGCTTGACGCCGGGCTCGATTTTCTGGTGCGGCGCCTGGCGGAAAAAGGCGATCTCGTTTTGCCGCCCGACCAGGCCCGTGCCGCCAGTAGCGGCCTGGCGATCTTTGCTCTGGGCAAGCATGGCGGGCGGGAGCTGAACTACTCGTCCGATATCGACATCGTGGCCTTTTACGATCCGCAAAAGGGCGTTCTGGCCGATCCCTATGAAGCGACCAAGATCTACAGCCGGCTGGTGCAAAAGCTGGTGGGGCTGATCGACCAGCCCATGGCCGGCGGCTATGTGTTCCGCACCGATCTGCGGCTCAGGCCCGATCCGGGCTCCACCCCAGTCGCCATCTCCTTTGATGCGGCGCTGGCCTATTATGAAAGCCGCGGCCAGAACTGGGAGCGTGCCGCCTGGATCAAGGCCCGCCCCTGCGCCGGCGATCTGGCCGTGGGCCAGGCCTTTCTCAAGGAACTCGCCCCCTATGTGTGGCGCAAGCACCTCGATTTTGCGACCATTGCCGATATCCAGGCCATGAAGCGCCAGATCAACATCGCCAAGAATGTCGGCGACATGCGGGTAGAGGGCCACAACGTCAAGCTCGGGCGCGGCGGCATTCGCGAGATCGAGTTCTTCACCCAGACCCAGCAATTGATCGCCGGGGGCCGCGACAAGACCCTGCGCGTGCGCCCCACCGCTCAGGCCCTGGCAGCCTTGGCCGCCGCCGGCTGGATCACGCCCAAGGCTGCCACCGACCTCACCGCCACCTACTGGTTTTTGCGCGGGGTGGAAAACCGCCTGCAAATGCTGCGCGACGAGCAGACTCACACCCTGCCCGAAAACTCCGACGAGGTCGCGGTCATCGCGCGGCTGATGGGCGAGCCCGACCTTGCCGCCTTCGAGCGGCGCTACCGCACGGCGCTCAACAAGGTCTCTGGCTATTACGCCGAGCTGTTCGCCGAAGGCGAATCGCTGGGCAGCGCGCAAGGTGATCTTGTATTCACCGGCTCGGACGATGATCCGGGCACGCTGCAGACCCTCTCGCAAATGGGCTTTGCCGATCCCGCCAAGGCCTCTGCCACGGTGCGCAAATGGCATTATGGCGGCTATCCGGCCACCCACACCGCCGCTGCCCGCGCCCATCTTACCGAACTTCTGCCACTGCTGCTGGCCACCATCGCCACCACGCACAATGCCGACAACGCCTTGGCCAGGTTCGACCATTTCCTGTCGCGCCTGCCGGCTGGCGTGCAGCTCTTTGCGCTGTTGCGCAATCACGAGCAGCTGCGGCGCCTGCTGGTGGCCTTCATGGCCTCGGCTCCGCGCCTCGCTGAATCGGTCATTCACCGCGCCCATGTGGTGGATGGGCTGATCGATCCTGCTTTTGCCGGCGAGGTTACCCGACGCGAGACCCTCGTGGCGAAAGTCGATGCGTTCCTGAGCGATGCGCGCGGCTTCGAGGACATGATCGATCGCGCCCGCATCATCGGGCAGGAGCAGAAATTTCTGATCTCGGCCGGGCTGGTTTCGGGCACGCTGACCCCGGCGCGGGCGGGTGAACAGCTCACCGCCCTGGCCGAAACGCTGCTGCATCGGCTGTTCGATGCGGTTCGCCGGGCCTTCGAGGAGCGCCATGGCCGCATCGAGGGGGCACGCGTCGCGCTGCTGGCCTTCGGCAAGATGGCCAGCGCGGAGATGACGCTGACTTCCGACATCGATTTCATCATGCTCTACGACGCGCCGCTCGATGCCGAGTCGGACGGCCAGAAGCAGCTCAGTCCCAGCCACTATTTCACCCGCCTCACCCAGCGGCTGGTGGCGGCCGTCACCGCGCCCACCTCCGAAGGCGTGCTTTACCAAGTGGATATGCGCCTGCGGCCCTCGGGCAATGCCGGCCCGCTGGCCACCCCGCTTGCTGCCTTCTCCCGCTATCAGCAGCAAGAAGCCTGGACCTGGGAGCATCAGGCGCTCACCCGCGCCCGCGTGGTCTATGAGGACGGCGGCCTGGGCGCTGAGATCGATGCCGCCATTGCCCAGGTCCTGGCGCGCCCGGTCGATCGGGCCAAGGTGATCGCCGACGTGCTCGCCATGCGGGCCCTCATCGCCAAGGAGCGTCCGCAGCGCCATCCCTTCGATCTCAAGCTGGCCGATGGCGGGTTGGTCGATCTCGAATTCATCGCGCAATCGGGGCAACTGGTGGCTGGCGCTAGCATCGCCGCCCCGCAGGCACCCACCCAGGCCGTGCTGCTGGCCATGGGCGAAGCCGGGCTGCTGCCAGCAGGCCCTCGGCTTGCCGCGATCCATGAGGCTTACAGCGCGGTGCTCCAGATCATGAGTGCGGCGCTGACAGATCCCTTCCGGGAAGAAGGCTGGACCGACGCGTTCCGCGATCTCTTGGCCCAACTGACCAACTATCCCGATTTCTCGCGCCTCAGCGACGATCTGGCCGCCATGCAGGCCGAAGTGCGCACTGCCGCCCAGGCCTGGTACGAAAAGGCCCAGGCGCTCTGAGGCCGGCGCCTCAGGCGCCGTCTTCGAGACGAGCCAGGGCGGCCTGTTCTTCGGGCGTCAACTCCTGCCCCTCGGGCTCGTTGCGGCTCTTGCGGCGGCGCACCAGCACCACGATCAGGCCGATCAGCAGGATCGCGGGGGCCGCGATCCAAAGCAGCAGCGTGTGCCCTGCAAACACGGGCCGCAGCAGCACGAACTCGCCATAGCGGGCCACGATGAAATCGAGCGTCTGCTGATCGCTATCGCCATCCACCAGCCGCTCGCGCACCAGAACGCGCAATTCGCGCGCCAGGTCGGCATCGCTCTCGTCGATCGACTGATTCTGGCACACCAGGCACCGCAGCTGATGGGAGAGCGCACGGGCGCGGGCTTCCAGCGCCGGATCGTCCAGCACCTCGGAGGGCGTTACCGCCAAGGCGCTGAGCGCCGTGGCCAGCACGAACAGCAGGGCAAGGACGGCTTGCTTCATTCGGCCGGCACCGCCTTGGGCTTGCGTGCCTTGGTGGGGGCGCCCACCCGCAGGCGTCTGTCGCTCAGCGACAGCGCGCCCCCGGCCGCCATGATCACCGCGCCCAGCCAGATCAGCGTCACGAACGGCTTGTACCACAACCGCACCACCCATTCGCCTTGGCCGGCCGCATCGCCCAGGGCGATGTAGAGCTGGGAAAAGCCATAGGTCTGGATCGCGGCTTCCGTGGTCGGCATGCCGCTGGCATCATAAACGCGGCGCTCGGCAATGCTGGTGCGCGTCGCGCCATTGGCTTCGATAATGGTGAAGTGGGCTTCCGCCGAGGTGTAATTGGGACCCTTGCGGTCGATCTCTTCATCAAAGCTGACCGTGTAGCCCGAAAGCGCCAGCGTTTCGCCCGGTGCCAGAACGCCCAGCGTTTCGGTCTGCCAGCCGGTCGTGGCCACGATGCCCAAGACGCTGACGCCCAGGCCCAGATGCGCGATCGTGGTCGACCACGCCGTGCGCGGCAGGCCCTTGAGCCGCAGCAGGGCCGTGCTGAACGGCACGCGCCCGAACGCGGCACGATCGATCAGATCGGCAATGGCACCGAACGCCACCCAGAACCCGATCAGGAGACCCAGCGGCGCCAGCGAAACCGGCCGGCCGGCCAGGAAATAGACGATGATGGCAGCCACCAAGGCCAGCCCGGCAGCCCCCGCCAGGCGCTGCACCACACCCACCAGGTCCCCGCGCTTCCAGGCCAGGAACGGCCCGAACGGCACCAGGATCAAGAGCGGCACCATCAGCGCCCCGAAGGTGAGATCGAAGAAGGGCGCGCCCACCGAAATCATCGTGCCCGTCAGCGCATCGAGGACCAGCGGATAGAGCGTGCCCACCAGCACTGCAGCCGTAGCCGTAGCGAGAAACAGATTGTTGAGGATCAGCGCCCCTTCGCGGCTGATGGGCGCAAACAGCCCGCCGGCCCGCAGCGACGAAGCGCGCAAGGCGAACAGGGTGAACGCCCCGCCGATGAACAGCGCCAGAAGCGTCAGGATAACGAGACCGCGCGTGGGGTCCGACGCAAACGAATGCACCGACGTCAGAATGCCCGACCGCACCAGGAACGTGCCTAACAGGCTGAGGCTGAAGGTGATGATGGCCAGAAACACCGTCCAGATCTTGAGCGCATTGCGCTTTTCCATGACGATGGCCGAGTGCAGCAGCGCCGTGCCGGCCAGCCAGGGCATGAAACTGGCGTTTTCCACCGGGTCCCAGAACCACCAGCCGCCCCAGCCCAGTTCGTAATAGGCCCAGTACGAGCCCATCGCGATGCCCAGTGTCAGAAAGCTCCACGAGGCAATTGTCCAGGGCCGCACCCAGCGTGCCCAGGCCGCGTCGATGCGCCCCGAAATCAACGCCGCCACCGCAAACGAGAAGCAAACCGAAAAGCCGACATAGCCCGTGTAGAGCAGCGGCGGATGGATCGCCAGGCCCAGATCCTGCAGGATCGGGTTAAGGTCCTGCCCTTCGAGCGGCGCCGGAGACAGCCGGGCGAAGGCATTGGAGGTAAAGAGGGAAAAGCCCAGGAAGGCTGCGGCCAAGAGGCTCTGCATGGCCAGCACCAGGGTCGCCAGATCCTTGGGCAGGCGCTTGCCGAACATGGCGACGGCAGCCCCGAACAGCACCAGGATCAACACCCAGAGCACCATGGAGCCTTCGTGATTGCCCCAGACGGAGGTGTATTTGTAGATCAGCGGCTGGGTGGAGAACGAGTTCTCATAGGCCAGCTTGAGCGAAAAATCGGACGTGACGAAGGCCTGGATCAGCGCGGCGAAGGCCGCCGCCACCAGCACGAATTGCAGCAGCGCCGCCTGTTGCAGGAAGAGAGTAATGCGGGCGCCCTGGCGCCAGAACCCCAGGCCCACCACGGCCGAAATGGCGGAAATGGCGAAGGCCAGGATGAGGGCGAAGTGACCAAGCTCGATGCTCATGACTAGCGCGCCCCCGCCGGCACCACTTCGGGCCGCCATTCACCATCGGCCTTGAGCTGGTCCACCAGCTCGCGGGGGATGTAGTTTTCGTCATGCTTGGCCAGAACGGTCGAGGCAACGAACTGCCCGTCTGTTGCCAGCGCGCCCTCGGCGATCACGCCTTGGCCCTCGCGGAACAGATCGGGCAAGATGCCCACATAGGTCGCCGCCACCTCGGTGTCGCCATCGCTGATAGTAAAGTGGTTGGCTTGCCCGTCCTTGACCCAGCTGCCGTCCTTGACCATCCCGCCCACGCGGATCGGTTGCCCGGCCGGCACGGCCTTGGCCACCAGTTCGCCCGGCGTGTAAAAGAACACGATCTGGTCGCGCAGTGCCGACAGGATCAATCCGGCGGCGAGCGCCACCACCACTGCCAGCCCCGCGATGATGGAGAGCCGCTTCTGCTTTCGGGTCATTGCCATAATCGTTTCACTTCAATCCGGCCTGCAAGGCCATGGTGTCGAGATCGGCGCGATCGGTAATGCTGGGATAAGCGATCTTGGCCGCATCATAGGCAGCCTGCGCCGCCTCGGTTTCCCCCAGCACCAGGCGTGCGCGCACCAGCTGGGTCCATTCCTCAAGCGTTCCGCCCTCGCTGTCCAGTCTTTGCGCCAGGCCCGAGACCATGGCGCGGATCATTTCTTGTTGAGCCGGGTCGACGGGCGCCATGCCGGTCGACGCGCCCGCTTCGCCCGCACGCGCGGCATTGAGCCCGCCCTGGGCGGCCTGGTACCATTCCTCGGTGCCGCTTCCCAAAGCCAGCAACGCCGTCCACAGGCCCACGGCCTCCTCAAAGCGGCCCAGCCGGGTGGCTTCGGACGCGAGATAGAAGCGTGGGCGCACGGCGCTGGCATCGCTCGCCACGGCATCGGCCAGCAGCGTCTGAGCCTCGGGCGTCATGGTGCCGCCGTTTTGCAGAATCAGCGCCTGGGCCAGATTGGTCTGGCTGTCGGCCGTGACCGGCGTCAGCTCGTAAATGCGGCGATAGGCCCGCACGGCGTCGTCGTAGCGAGCGGTCTGCAGATAAACCGGGGCGATCACTTCCCAGCCGCGCACATCGTCGGGCGTTTCGGCCAAACGTGCCTCGATGGCGGCCACCGCTTGCGCCAGGTCGAGCCCGCCCTCGTCCTGAGTGGCGCGCGCTGCCAGCGGCTGCGCGGGAATTTCGGGATTGCCGATAAAGCCATAGGTGCCGAAGCTGACAATGGCGATGCCCAGAATGGCCAGAGGCAGCAATTGCCGTGCGCCCTTGCCGCCATCGCCGGTCGGCTTGGGGGCCTCGGCCTGCAGGCGCAGCACCTCGCGGGCCAACTCGCCCTTGGCCGCCACGGCCTCCGCCTCGGTCAACCGCGCGGTGGCGACGGCCTTTTCGATGTCGGCCAATTGTTGACGATGGTGATCGGTGGTCGCCGTGGTCACATCCATCTCGGATGCGTTGACCGCCTTGCGGAGCGACGCGTAATAAAGCGCAGCGCACGCAATGGCGGTAATGGTTATGGCGACGATCCAGAACAGCATGGGCACCTTGTGCGCAATGAACGGCAAACGCGCCTTTCATATAGGGAAAACTGCGGCCAAGGGGCAGTACCCTCAACGATTTATTGACGCGCTCATTGCCGCATGCCCGTGCTCGCGCCGGGGCGGGATCTAGGCGATGGCGCAGGGTTTCGATCTGGCCATAGTCGGCTCCACGCCGTTTTGCGTGGTGCTGGCAGGGCTTATGGCAGGCTCGCATGGCAAATCGGTGGTGATGATTGCCGATCCCACCACCGATTTCCGTATTACCAGAGGTTTCGATCTTTCGGTGGGGCCGATCACTCGGCCCGAAACCTGGGAAATCCTGCAAAAATCGGTGCCCGAGACGCAAAAGCTGGTCGCGCGCATCGCGGGCGGCAGCGCCTTGACCCGACTCGATCCCCTGCTGGTGGCCGAAAGTCAGGCCGGCGCCGACGTTCTGGCCCATGTCCGTCACCTGGCGTTGGGCTTTGGCCTGGCCGTGGAGCGCGCCGCCGATGGCGCCCACGATCCGAATCGCCAGGCCATCCGCATCCGCGATGCCCTGCTGCTCGATCGCCGCGCTTTCGAGGCCGGGCAGGCCAAGTGGCTGACGGGCGCCGGCGTCGTCACCCTGGTCAACACCGCCACCCGCCTCACCGTGCGCCGCGATGGGTCGGGCCGCATCGACACCGAAACGGGTACTCATGACGTAGCTCAGATCGTTCTGGGCGACGATAGCGCCATCCTCTCGCATCTGCGCCGCGCCGACATCGCTCAGACCCTGAGCATTGCGGCAGCCACCTGCCTGGTTACCGAACCGGTCAGGGCCATGCCCGCGCCCTTCATTACCTATCTCGATCGCGGGGTCATGGTGCGCCATCGCCGCAACGGCCCCGTCACCTGCCTGGCGCCCGGGGCCGCCGACGAGGCACGCAGCCGCATTCGCGGTGCGCTCAGCGGCATGGGGCAGTTGCGCCGCGCTGGCCAGGTGAGCTTTCATCGCCTGCTCAGCGCCGATGGCGCCCCCGCCGTCGGGCCGCTCAAAGGCTCGCGCGTTCCCGTGCTGGCCGGGTTTGACGAAACGCGGCTGTTCTTCGCCCCCAGCGTCGCGCGCTGGTTGGCGGGGGTGCCTACTCCCGAAGAAGAGCGCTATTTTGCCGCCCGCGCCGCCAATCGCGGCCGTTATCGCGGCGACGTGGCCGACGTGCAGATCGAACCGGTGGCGGAAACCGCAGCATGAAGCTTCAGCCCAACCGGCTCGATGCGGCGCAGCCGCATGCCTTCCATGGCCGCTCCATCGACAGGTCGCGCCCGCTCCGCTTTACCCTCAATGGCCGCCTGATCGAAGGTTTTCGCGGCGATACCGTGCTGTCTGCCGCGCTCGCGGCGGGCGTCACCACGGTGGGCAGCCGCAATGGCGCGCCCATGGCGCTCAGCGAACATTTTGCGCCGGCCGTCCTGCCCCTGGGGCACTCGGACAGCCGCGCAGCCCTGCCCATGGAGCGCCTGCCCGCCCGCGACGGCATGGAGCTGATTACGCTGGGCGCCCATCTGCCCGGCTTGCACCTCCAAGGTGCGGCCGCGCGCCTGCGCGACACCGCGCGCGGGTGGCGCCGGTCCCTTGGCCATCGGCTCGATGCCCTCTCGGGCCTGCCGCTGCCCTTCATGGACCTGGCCAGCATCGAGCAGATCCGCACCGACGTGCTGGTGGTAGGCGCGGGCGTAGCCGGCATGGGCGCGGCCCGTGCTGCCGCGCTCGCGGGCGAACAGGTGCTGCTGGTCGACCGCCGCCCGTTCCTGGGCGGCGATGCCCGGTTTTTCGGCACGCTCGATGGCGAAGAGGCGCCCGATGCCATGGTGTCGCGCCTCGCCGCCGAGCTATCGGGCATGGGCAACGTCCGGCTCCTGCTGCGCACCGACGTGCTGACATTGTTCGATGGCGTGGCCAGCGCCCATCGCGTCGAGCTCGATGGTGCCGACGCCGTGGGCAAGGTCATCGATATCCTGGCCAAGCGCGTCGTGCTGGCTTGCGGAGCCAGCGACAGGCTGCCGATCTTTCCGGGCAATCGGCTACCCGGCGTGGTCAGCGCCATCAACGCCTTTCATCGGGCCGATCATTTCGGCATCTGGGCTGGTCGCAGCGCGGTGGTCTCTACCACGGTCAATGCCGGCTACCGGCTGGCCCAGCAAGCCGTTGCCGCCGGGGTCAACATCACCCAGCTCACCGACAGCCGGCTCTCTCCCCGCTCCCGCTTCGTGGAATTTGCCAAAGCCTATGGCGTGCGCCAGAGCACGGGCCTCGTGCCCGACCAGGTTCGCCCCGCGCGCAAGCGCCAGGGGCGGCTCGACGTGCAACTCGCCGTCACGGTGGAGGATGCCGTGGGGGCACCCGCGCCGCTCCTTGTGGATCAGCTGGTTCTGGCCGGTGGCTGGCAACCCCAGCTTACCCTCTGGCACATGGCCGGTGGGCAGAGCCGCTGGAGCCAGGAGGAGGGCAAGCTCCTCGCCCAGGGAGGCCTGCCCGACGTGACGCTGGCGGGTGCTGCCGCAGGCTATCGCAATGCCGGCGCGTGCCTGCTGAGCGGGGGAGCCGCCGTTGCGGCCCTGCTCGGCCAACCCTTTGCGCCCATCGACGATACCCAGCTCGATCTCATCTATGAAAGCCTGGATGCTGCCCTGCCCGTCTCGGCGCGCACCGGCAGTACCCCGCCCGCCTATCTCGATCACGGCATGAGCCTCACCACCCGGCCGGCACGCGAGCGAGCCGAAAGACCCGGGCTTTTGAGCAATCGCGTCATCCACCGCTGGCCCCTGGCCGAGCAGTCGCGATCCATGAGCCTGGGCGATGTCGCCGCCGGGGTGCTGCTGGGGCTCATTCCCAAGACCGATCCAGGCGTCATCGTGCAGGAGCGCTGCATCATCGCCACCGATTTCATGGGCAAGGATGCACCCCCGCCTCCCATCGATCCGGACAATCGGGTGCTGATCCCGGCCTTCCTGCAGAACCGCTTCGGTCCGCGCCCTGGCCTGTGGCTGCTGGCCGCCGATCACGGCCGGCCGCTCGAAACCGGCGTCCTGCTCTATGCCAAGACCGATCGCGTCGCGCCCACCCAGGCCATCGGCGTGGTGCTTCGCACCGCCCCGCTGGGTCTCAGCGGCTCGATTGCCTTGATATCTCAGGCCGTTGGCCAGGATAGCCGGGCCGTCGCGCGCCAGACGAGCGGCACGGTCAATGTCCGGCTGGTCGCGCCCTTCGATCCTGATGCGCCCCTGCCGGTTACGGCCCCAGAACCGCCGGAAAGCGAGCTTCCCGCCCCGGTACCGGAGCCAGGGGAACCGCCACCGCCACCGCCGCCGCCTCTGCGGCGCGTCCCGGGCCGGCGCGCCGGAGAGGCGTTCACCTCGGCCCCAGCCGATCAGCCGGTCATGGCCGGAATCAGGACTTCGGCTCGCCCCCGTTGAGTTGGCGGCGCATCACGCCGTCGCGGGCCTGCCGCAGGGCCCGGGCAAACTCGCCCCCAAAGCGGATCTCGGACATCTTGATCCCCGCATCGAGCCTGGCTGCGGCGATGGGGTCGCTGGGGTTGGTCTTGAATAGCTCCAGATTGCGCCGCACGTGCTGCTCGAGCGCTGCCCCGGTCAGGGTCCAGGCCTCCTCGCACACCACGTTGAGCGCCAGCGATTCGCGGCATTCGCGCACCGTGGCCAACAGGTAGATGCTGTTGAGCGCCGTCAGCAGGCCCTCCTGGTCCAGCGCGTCGGGTCCTTCGCGCGTGCGTCGCAGGGCGTGGATCACCTGAGTGCCGACTTCGCGCAGGCGCGGCTCGAGATTTTCCGAGATCTTGCGGGTCAGCTCGGACGTGGCCACCCACCACAGCCCGTGGCGCTGCAGATCGACATTGACGTGCAGCGCCCGCACCAACCGGTGGTAGCGCTCCAGCAGCCGGCAGGCCAGGTCCATGTCGGCAAACACCCCTGCCCGCCATACCGGCGCGGCCAGAACGTTCTGGGCATGGGCGATCACCCCATCCACCAGGGGCGCAAAGCCGGCGCGGGCCAGCGCCATTTCGGTGGCGCCATTGGCTTGCTGGGCCGCCGCCGACAGGAGCTTGGCCGGGTTGGCCACCTGGGCTACCAGCGCATGCATCAGAAAAGCCGCCAGCTGGGCGTCGTGCAGCGGCATGGATTTGAGCGTCAGGCCCACCGCAGCCTCGTCGCTGGCCAGGTTCATGGCCCTGCCTAGCGCCTGAGCCTTGTCGAACACGCCGCAATGGCGCAGCGCCTCCATCATGATGGGCAGGCGCGCCACCACCTCTTCTCCGCCCAGTTGCACCCGCAGCCGCTTGCGGGCGTCGGCATTGGCCTGCGCCGCCGAGCCGGCTGCCCGCACCCGGCGCAACAGCTCGGGCATGGCCGCCAGAAGTTCGGGCCCATCCTGCACGCGCTCCAGCACGTCCTGGGCCGCATCCCGGCACAGCCAGGTCCAGAGCGCCAGCACATGCTGGCGCGCCAGCGACCCATCGAAATCGTAAAGCGTTGGCCCGTCCACCGTCACCGGCTCGAGCAAGCCGAAGAACGGCGTTTCGAGCAGCGGAACGCCCCGGCGCGGTGCGACCGTGGGCTTGACGGTGGAACTTGACTGCAACGAAAACTGGGCCATGCGCACCCTGGGGTTGGCTGGTGGGCCAACCCTAGCGCGCGACGGTAAACAAGGCTTTAGGACGGGCGATAAACCCGCACAGATCAGGCAGCGGTGCTGACCACGCTCCAGCGGCCATCGGCCTCGCGGCAGGCCGTTCCCCGGCGGGGATAGGCCGTGCCCTTGACTGTCACCGAATGGGTGAAGTCGCGGCAATCGAGATTGTTCACCCGCACATAGGGGCCCACGGTCACGTTGCCGGTCACCCCGCCCGCCCCGTTCCAGGTGCGCGGTGCACCCGGGCGGCCAAATTGCAGGGCATAGAACTGGGCATTGGCGGCCTGGCCGCGATCGGCCTCCCCGAGCTGGCTGGCCGCTTCGGCCGCCAGGAACTCGCTCACATTGGAGCTGGTGCTGGCCAGGGCCACCTGCGTGGTCTGGGCAGGCGTGGGCATGGCCGGCATGGTGGGCGCCACGATGGGCGCGCTCACCACGGGCGCCTGGGCCACGTTGACGGTATTGCCGGCCATGCCGGTGCAGCCGGACAAGGCCATAAGCGCGAACGCGGGAAGAGCGAGTTTGAAAATATGCATCACAGCCCCGTAGAAACGTCCGTGTTATTGTTTTTCCATTGAGGCCAAAGTTTGATCCGCCTTGCCCGGACGTGCCGATGGCAAGCGCAATTCCACCCTGAGGCCCCCCAGAACCGAGCGCCCCAGTACCAGCGTTCCGCCGTAAACGTCCACCAGTTCCTTGACGATATCGAGCCCCAGCCCTGACCCGGGCGTCTTTTCGTCCAGCCTAACTCCGCGACGCAACACTTTCTTGGCCTCGTCCTCGGTCAGCCCCGGTCCGTTGTCCTCGATGCGAATCACAAGCAACGTACCATTGGGCCGCCGGTCGGCCACCATGGACACGGCCACCTCACCCCTGGACCATTTGCAGGCATTGTCCAGAATGTTGCCGGCCATCTCTTCGAGATCGCTTTCGTCGCCGCGAAACCAGGGCAGCGAGGCATCGGGGCGCAAGAACGCGATAGTGCGCTCGGGGTTGAGCTTTTGCATCACGCGCACCAGCCGCAGCATCACCAGCGTGGCATCGGCCTTCTTGCCCACCACGGCGGTGCGGGCCGCCAGCCGCGCGCGCTCGAGATAGGCCGAAACCAAGTCGGTCATCTTCTGGCTCTCGCTCAGTACCACCTTGCCAAGGCCCGATTTGTCGCCCTGCGCTTCGTTGCGCAGCACCGCCAGCGGGGTCTTGAGGCCATGGGCCAGATTGCCCACCTGGCTGCGCGCCCGCTCGATGATCTGGGCGTTGGAGCGCAACAGCTCGTTGACCTCCTCGGCCAAGGGCGCGATCTCGGTGGGAAAGGCACCCTCCACGGTGGGGGTTTCGCCCTCGCGCACCTTTTCCACCGCCTGGCGCAACCGCCCGATGGGGCGCAGCGCCAAACGGGCCACCATGGCGCTCATGGCCGCCAGCATCAGGCCCACAAAGCCCAGCACCCACAGGATCTGCCCGCGAAATTCGGCAACCAGCGCCAGGATCTCGTCGAGGCTCCCCGTCACCAGGAACTTGAGCGTGCGGTCCCCGATCCCGATGCGCCGCTCTACGGCGCGGATGCGCTTGCCGAACGGATCGGTCAGAACCCCGGTGCGCATGTTGTTGACGTCGTAATCGCCCTCGATGGCCGGAAGCACGGTACCCACCATCGAACCGGAGAAATTGAGCAGCAGGCCATTGTTGTCGCGAATGGTCCAATACCAGCCGCTCGCGGTGCGATCGAAGCGCGGATCGGCGATGCGCACGTCCTCGCTCTCGAGATTGCCCGTGGTCAGGGCCCGCCCGACCAGCGTCTCGATGTGAAAATCGATGGTTTCGCGCAGGCTGGTGTCGAGCGCGCGCGAATAGAGTTCGGTCAACAGGAAGGCCGTGGCGATCAAGGCGATCACCAGCCAGCCCGTGGAGAGCCAGAACAGCCGTGAGGCGATCGAGCCGCCGGGCATCAGTCCTCGGCGATCTGGTAGCCCAGCCCGCGCACGGTCTGAATGCAGTCCTCGGGCAGCTTCTTGCGCAACCGGCCCACAAACACCTCGATGGTGTTGGAATCGCGGTCGAAATCCTGGTCGTAAAGATGCTCGGTCAATTCGGTGCGCGAGATCACCTTGCCCTTGTGCAGCATCAGATAGGCCAGAAGCCGCAGTTCATGGCTGGTGAGCTTGATGGCCTTGCCATCCACCGTCACCCGGCCCGCCTTCACGTCAAGCCGCACCGGCCCGGCCGTAATTTCGTTGGACGCATGCCCGGCGGCGCGGCGCACCAAAGCGCGGATGCGCGCCAGCACCTCTTCCATATGGAAGGGCTTGGCGACGTAGTCGTCGGCCCCGGCGTCGATGCCCTGCACCTTGTCGCTCCAGCGGTCGCGCGCGGTCAAAAGCAGCACCGGCATGGTCTTGCCGGCCCGACGCCATTCTTCGAGCACGCTCAGCCCATCCATTTGCGGCAGGCCGATATCGAGCACCACCGCGTCATAGGGCTCGGTGTCGCCCAGAAAATGCCCTTCCTCGCCGTCGAACGCCACGTCCACGGCATAGCCGGCATCGGTCAGCGCTTCCTTGAGCTGCCGATTGAGATTGGCGTCGTCTTCAACGACCAGTACACGCATGACTAAGCCCCCGCTCGTTGCCGATCTTACCGCTAGCGGCCACCGGCATTCAAGCGCAGGCTCTGCGTGGCGCCCGATTGGTCGATGACGTTGAGCTCGTAATAATAGGAGCCCCCGCTGCCGCACACCCGCACCGGGTCGAGCGGCTTGGCCGAAACGCCGGCGCTGGCCATCACCTGGCCGAGCGGTGCCAGGCGGCCCTCGGATATGGCCGCCTGAATTTCGCGATTGGACAGGCACCCCTCCTGCGCCAGGGCCGTGTCGACCAGGGTCGGAGACATGCCAGCCCCAAGTCCCAGCAGTGTTGCAAACAGAAGAAGTGCCTTTGTCATGGTCCTCGATTAATGCTGGACTGCTGAACCCAAGCTGAACGCGCGGTCAGACATTGGCAATGTCGCTTTTGATACCGCGCCGCAGGAACATCATCGCCAGAGCCTCCATGATGAGCTGGCCGGCCCCCTGGCCCTCCAGCGTCGGCAAGTCTACGCCCAGCAATTGGGCCGCTCCGGCCACCAGCATGGCAGCGCATACGATGTAGGTACGATATCCATTCAAAAACGTCATCGGAAGTCTCCAGCGTTCGCTTTTCTGAGAGGGAGGAGAAAGTGTTGCACCATTGCCCGCCATGGCTCGGGCAGCGGTTGCCACCGCGTCGACGCGGCGGGTCCAGCCGCGCCCGAACACGGCGAACGTCTTGAGGCCTTTGAGAAAGCCCAGCCGCGCCGCCGCCAGTGCCTCGATCAGCGGACCCGCCCCGTTCGCCGCCACGCGCTTGTCGAGCGCTGCCAAGGTCAAGGGACCGATCAGCCCGTCCCGCCGCACGCCCAAAACCCCTTGCAGCGTCCTGATCGCCTGGGCCGGGCCGCTGTTGACGCCATGGTCGAACACCATGAGGTCGATGCCGGCCGGCAGCCGGTCGCCCTGGCAGGGCGTCCAATAGAGCGCCTGGTAGATGCTGGCAGCCTCCGTCGGCGTCAGCGCCTGCACCGCGCCCTTGGGCAGGTCCCACCAGGGTTCGATCTGGCGCCAGCGCGCCAGGGTCTTGCGGGTTATGCCCAGATTGGTGGCGCCGCCCGGGTCGGCGGGGTGGTCCACATAGCCGCCCTCCTGGGCCAGCACATGGGCCAGGCAAGTCGAAAACCGCGATGTTTCAGGCATTGAAGGCTCCCAATCGAGCAGGTCCGGTCCCGTAGACCTGGCTGACCTGCGCCACGGTGAAATCGAAACTGGTTGGCACGGCACCGAAATCGGCCATTTGCTGGGCGGCGGTGTAGACCAGGCTCTGGCTATGGGCCGTCAGCGTGCGCACTGGCCCGCCGGTCCCCACAATCACCACCGCATAGGTCTCGGGCGCATGGTCGAGCGGCGGGGCGGGGCTGGCCCAGCCGGTCGTGTCCACCCGGCTGCGCCGGGCCCAGCTCAGCACCACGTCGTCCCCTGGCCCTGGACGGGTCGCTACCAGATCCTGGGGGGAAAGCGGCAGCGCGGGGGCGGGGTCGAGCACCACGCTGGCTTCGGTCCCTTCCACGTCGCCTGCCCCGGCATAAATCGTCAGGTTCAGCGCGGTGCCCAGCCGCGCCGTCGGCACGGCGGTCTCGGCCACCGTGCCGCCTAGCACCAGCACCCTACGTCCCGCCGCCGCGGGCCCCAGGGCATGGTCGGTGCCTGCCGCACCGCGCAGCAGCCGCGTCAGCCGATAGCTGCCTGCGCCCACCAGCTCGGCCTGGGCGAAGCCGATGATCTCGATGCTGCAATCATCCTTTTCCACCGCCAGCCGATTGCTGCCGGCCAGCGCCGCACCATCGCTGACGCTCGCCAGATGCCCGGCAAAGAGCTGCACCTCCAGTGTGCCGCTCTCGTCCCACACCCCGTCGGGCGCTGCCGCCAAGGGTGCGGTCAACGCCCCGATGGCAGCCATGGCGCCAATCCGCGCCAGCACTGTGCCGCTGTCTTCGTCCAGCACCAGCACATCGCCCGGCCAGGGCCGCGCCAGCGCCCCCACCAGCAGCCGTGTCCCCCCGCCTGGAGCCGGCACATGGCCGAAAAACAATTCGGGCGCCGCGGCGGCTGCCGGGGCGCCCTGGGCTGCAACCGAGGCGTCGGGTAAAAAGGCGAAGGGCTGTGGCGGCGCAAGGCATTGCGCCTTGATCCGGCGCACCCCCGCATCCCGGGTCTCGGTGATCAGTAACGGCCCTTGGGCCTCCCCCGCCAAGGCGATTACGTCCCCCACCTCCAGCGCCAGTTGGGACGGGGGCAGGCTGAATTCCATGCTCTCGCCGCCCTGCCCGCGCTCGGCCAGCATCTGCGCTGCCGCCCGCCGCCCATTGGCGTTTTCCAGCACCAGCGGGGTCGAGGCTGCGGCATGCCCGCCTTCGCTTGCCGCAAGCGCCGTCACCGTGCCGGTCAGATAGTCGCGTCGCCGCTCGGCAAAGCTCAGCGCTAGGCGCCCCACCGCTTCTCCCGGATCGGGCCGCCGCCGTGACAGAACCGGCCCGGTGTCACGCACCAGTATGTCTGGGTCGAGCGGAGCGGCGTCCTGCGCGCGGGGCCTGATCAGCGCCAGCCCCTCCGGGGTGGCCTTGATCATCAGCCCGCTCACCTCCAGCAACGGGCCCAGCCCATCGCGTGCGCTCACCAAGCCCTCGATGGTCAGCCCCTCGATCAGCGGCTGCACCGGCTCGACCTGGGCCAGCACCAGCCCGTAATCGGCGGCGATGGCGCGCGCCATCTCATCGCTCGCCATCACCCCGCTGCGCCCGGTCAGCCAATGTCCCGTGGCATGGTTGGGCCCGTCCGACCACACTTCGGTCTGCGCCGGAAAGGCCGGAAACGGCCTCGCATCCCAGGTCCAGAGATAGATCCGCTCGGGGTCGAGCATGCGCCCGCCATAAACCGCCGAAACCGGATTGTTGGCCTCATCGAACCCCGCCCCGCCCGGCGTCCAGTGCCCCAGATGCGCCCGCAGCACCTGGCGCTGGGCCAGCCCGTCCGGCGTGCCGTTGGAAAACACGGGCCTGGTATTCTCCGCGCTCTTGGGGTCCACGAACGCATTGGGTCCGTTGCCGCCCTTGTCCACCGCCCCGCAGCCCAGCTCGGTGAACCAGATCGGCTTGCCCTGCGGCACGAAGGCCGTCGGGCTGGCCTGCCGCACGCCCCCGATCCGGTTGTGATGCGGGTTGGACCACCACCCCACCAGATCCTTGTAGCGATAGACCCAGGGCTCTCCATGCGCCCCGTCGCTGATCGTGGACCGCACGCCATTGGCACGATCCGCGTCGCTGGCATAATACCAGTCATAGCCCTCCCCGCGCGCCACCCCCGCCCCGATATAGGCCGTGCCATAGGGCGCTCCACCGATCTGGGCATCGGCATGGTCCTGCCCGTCGCGCCAGTCGGTCACCGGCATGTAATTGTCGATGCCGATGGCATCGATATCGGGGCTGGCCCAGAGCGGATCGAGGTTGAACAGCTTGTCGCCCGGCCCATCCGCCGGTTGCAGCCCGTGATATTCCGACCAGTCCGCCGCATAGCTGATCTTGGTGCCCGGCCCCAGCAGCCCGCGCACTTCGCCTGCCAGGGCCACCAGCGCCTCCACGAACGGGAAGGCGTTGCCCGCCGCGCGCAAGCCCGTCAGCCCGCGCAGCTCCGAGCCGATCAGGAAGGCATCCACCCCGCCCGCCTCGGCGCAGAGCTGAGCATAATGGCGCACGAAGCGTCGGTAGCCCCAGCTCGCCGTGCCCCCCACGAAGGCCGAAACCTGGGCCCGCACCGCGTCGCTCGTCTCGGGCGTGCCCGCAACGCCCGGCGCCGGATCGCAAGTGATGCGCCCGCGCCAGGGATAGGCCGGTTGTCCCGTGCCGCCATAGGGGTTGGGCAGGCCATTGTCAGCGGCAATGTCCATCATCAGCAGCGGATAGAGCGCCACGCTCAGCCCCCGCGCCCGCAGGTCCTCGATGGCCGCGATCATGGCGGCATCCGATGGCGTGCCGCCATAGGCCGGCCCACCCTCATGCCAGCTCACGGGGCGTGCCTCGTCCCGCTCCAGCCCCGCCACCTCCCATTCGACCCGGCGCACGGCCTTGTCCCGGCTTTCCACGCGCGGGGCCACGCTGCACTGGCCGCAGCGCAGATCGTCGCCGAACCAGGCCACCACCAGCGCCACGTGCTTGAGATTGGGATAGAGCGCCTGCAATTCGTCGAGCGAGAGCGTCCAGTCCGACAGCTGGCGCGACATATGGGTATTTTCCGGCTTGGTCCGCCCCCCGCCCAACAGCCGCACGCGCGGACGCGGATCGTAGCCGAATTCGGTGGAGCCGGGGATCACCGTCACCGCCTGCACCTGGGTTTCGAGCGCCCCCACCACCCGGCACAATTCCACCGAAATCTGGGGAATGCGATAGCCGAAGCCCGAAAGCGGCAGCCGCTCGAAGACGAGGTAGCATAGCCCGCGATAGGCCGGCGCATTGTCTTCCCCCTGCACCGCCGCGATCAGCCCATCGGGCGCCTGATCCTCCGATCCGGCATAAAACCGCAGCGTCAGCCCCTCGGTTTCGAGCAGCTGGCCATCGGCCCAGATCCGACCCAGCCGCGCCACTTCGCCCTCGCACAATGCCACGGCGAAATTGGCCACGATTTCGTCGGGCTCCTCGGGCGCACTGGCTCCAAAGCCCTTGCCGCCCCGGCTGTCGCCCGGCACGCGCTCCAGCTCGGTGCCCCAGATGATATTGCCCGAAAGCCGGCCCCAGCCATAAAGCCTGGGGATCGGCACGCCCTGGCTCGAGCCCTGCAGCCGGATATCCACCCCGGCGCGATTGGCCACTTGCGGGCGCGGCGCGAACAGGTTCGCATCCACCACGCTCCCCGCCAGCGCCCCCAGCGCCCGCCCGATGGTGGCGCCGAACGGCCCGCCCACCAGCCCGCCCACGAACTGTCCAGCAACCGAAAGTGCCAGTGTCGCCAATCTTTTGGCCCTTCCTTTTCATGTGTTGAATCGGGCGCTTGCCCGCGCTCATGGGAAGCTGTAGATCCCCGCCACCCGCCGCTGCCACCCCGGCGTCAGAGCCGCCTCCACCACGCCCAGTCGCTCTTGGGCATGGATGAACCGATCCGGCGCCACCAGTACGCCGCAATGCTTGGCGGGCAGGCCGCGATGGAACGAAAACAGCACCACGCGCCCGGCTGCCGGCGCGACTTCGCGACGCAACAGCGTCTGGGCCGCCCGCACCAGCCCGTCGGCATGGGCCTTGTCGCGCCAGTCCGGGCGATAGGGCGGCAGCGCCACCGGCTCGTGGCCATAAAGCGTCCGCCAAATGCCGCGCACCAGCCCCAGGCAATCGCAGCCCGCGCCCAGGCACGAAGCCTGGTGGCGATAGGGCGTGTCCAGCCATTGGCGCGCCAGCGCCACGATCTGCGCCTCGCGCGGGGTCATTTCACCAGCGCTCCCCCACCCAGCGCATCGCCCTGGCGCGGATATTTCAGCACGAAGTCATTGCCCGGAATGTGCGGAAAGCCGCGAAAATTGGCGCCATTGGCAAAGCGGTCGCGACAGGTGGCAAAGCGCTTGTCGCAACCGGCCACCAGCACTCCGGCATCGCCCGGTACCACCCATTCGCCCACCGGCCGCTCGAAGGCGATGATGTCGGCCCCGCCCTCGCGCCCCTGCCGCACCACCCCGTCGCGTAAGCCAGTGCGCACGCCCGTGGTCCAGCTCAGCGCCCCGAAATCGGCCCAGCCCTCGGGTTTGTCGCCAAGCCCGCTGACCGCCAGCCGGTGCCGGTCGAGCACGGCCACCACGCTCACCGTTTCCTGCAGCGGCGCCAGCGCCACCCCGCAGCGGGCATCGCCCAGCATCGCATCGCACAGGCCCTGATAGAGCCGTCCCTTGGGGATATTCAGCGCCTGCTGGCCCGAGCGCAGTTCGGCGCGAAACACGCCATCCTCGCGCACGATCTCCCCGATGGTGTCGCGCCGCAGCAGCGCCCGCACGCTCACATCGGCCCAATCGACCTGCCAGGTCTCCACCTCGGCCCCGTCATAGCGGCCCAGCACGATATCGGCCTCGGCGATCGCCTCGGCATGCAGCACGCCCAGCACTTCGCTGGTGTCGATCTGCGGCCCCAGCCGCCCAGTGGCTTCAGACCCATCCAGCCCATGGGCCGGGGTAAACACCGTGCCCTCAAAGCTCAGCGCCTGGTCGTGATCGGTAAAGCCCAGCACCACGCCGTCAGTGCGCGCTATGCGCCAGCACCGCGCCAGCGTCGTGGCCCCGCTTGCAATATGGGCCGCAAACTCTGTCGAAAACGCCCTCATGCCAGCACCTCGATCAGCGGAATGGCGGGCACCTGCGCCGCATCAAAGCTCGTCAGCTCAATGTCCAGGCGATCGATGTCGAAGCGCACCGGCACGTCGAATTCGAATCCCGCCGTCACCGCCACGCCTGCCTCCGGCGGCACATCGAGCGTCACCACCCCGGTCAACCCATCCACGGCAAAGCCGCCGGTCTCCACCTCATCGAGTGCCACCCGCACGCTGGCCACCACCGGCTTGGTGATCGCCCGCACATAAGGGTCGAACGCCGCGCCATAGCGCTTGACCAGCTGAAACGCCGTCCGCACCCCATCGCCCATGCCCAGCACCTGATCGGTCGGCAGCCCCGGCCCCGAGGCGTGGTCGAGCCCGTCACGCCACAAAAAGCTGTGAAACCGCCCGCGCCTTTCCTCGAAAAATGCCAGCACCGCCTGCATCTCGGCCCGCGTCTTGATGCCATAGCCCGCATTATAGCGCCGCCGCGACCGCGCCCACCGGCTGTTGCGCTCCTCGGCCCCGCTGCTCAGCGTCACCACCTCGGTCGCCCATTCCGGCCCACCCCGCGCCCCCAGCGCCACATCGAGCGGAAACCGCACCCCATGAAATGCCATCACCCGGCTCCTTCCACCTCAACCTCGCCCCTTCTCCCTCCCCCCAGGGGGAGGGTTGGGGTGGGGGTCCGCCCCAGTATCCGTGCCCTTGGCGCCCCTCACCCCACCCTCTCCCCAGAGGGGCGAGGGAGCCCGACTGCAGGCCTGGGACAGTCGCCAAACAAGCGCTCTCAGATTTCCCTTCACCCCGAACTCCCGGCCCCATCGTCCCCTCGCCCCTCCGGGGAGAGGGCCAGGGTGAGGGGTCCGGCCAAGTGCACCCCAGCCCCACCGCTCCGCCCCCTTCTTCTCCCTCCCCCTCCCAGGGGGAGGGTCGGGGTGGGGGTCCGCCCCAAGGCCAAGGATTCCCTCAACTCCCTCGCTGCCCCCGCCGCACGGCGCGCAGCAGCATGGCGCTCACTTCGGCTTCGGCGCTGACGAAACTGCGCGCATCCGGGCTCGTCACCGCAAACTGCACGGTGATCGTCCCGCCCCCGGCTCCCGCCACGCCCAGCCGCCCATCAGGCCCGCGCTGCAGCGGCAAAATCGCCTCGGGGCCAGCCTCGCCCGCCAGCCCCAGCCCCTGCCCCAGCGGAAAATAGCTCGGCGTTGCGATCACCCCGCCCTTGGCAAAAGGCGTCACCCCGCCCAGCGCGGGGTTGGTGGCGGCAAACAGCCCTTCGAGCGCCCCCGAAACCAGCCCGCTCAGCGGTTGCAGCGCCGCCTTGAGCGCGATGTCGGCAAAACTGCGGGCCACGCCTGCCAGCACGCCCTGCAAGGATTTTCCGTCCAGCGCTGCCCCACGCAGCGCGGTGGAAAGCGATCGCGCCACGCCGTCCGCCAGCGTTTCGATGCGTTCGAGCTCTACCGAAACGTCTTCCAGCTCACCCCGAAAGGCGCCACCGAACAGGCTGTCAGCCTCGGCCATCGGACCCTCCATCGGGAAATTGCGCCATCAGGGCTCGCAGCCGCGCCCGGTCGGGCGGCCGGGGCCGGCTGGGCGCCAGCGCTTTGAAAGCGGCGGCCAGCTCGCGCGGGGTCATGGCCCAAAATTCGCGCGGCCCCAGCCGCAGCACCCCCAGCCCAAACTCCATCGCCGCCCCCCAGGGAAAGCCCGCCATCAACCCGCCTCCCCGAAAGTGGCGCGCAACAGCCGCGCCGCAATCTGCGCCGCGCCCGCCAAGCCGCCCTCGATGCTCAGCCCCGCCAGCGCCTCATCGCTGATGGCATTGCCGCCGCCGCGCAGCCCGGCGCCCAAAATGGCCAACAGGTCGCGCGCCGAAATCCGGCCGCTGGCGAACCGCTCGCTTAGCCCCATCAGATCCCCCGCGCCCAGCCGCGCTTCCAGCTCGGCCAGGGCGCCCAGCGTCAGGCACAGCACCAGAGGCTCGCCCCCGATCACCGCCTCGATTTCTCCCCGATGCACATTGGCCATGCTCAGGCGCCTCCGTCGGCGGCAAAGCTCAGGGCACCGGCGCTTTCGAGCGCCAGCTCGAAGGTCACCTCCCCGGCATGGTCGGCGCCAAATTCGAGCGCCACGATCTGGAACGGCCCGCTCACCGTGCCGAAATGGGGCACGATCAGCTGCCAGGTGCGGATCGTGCCGTCCCAGAACAGGCTGCGCACCAGGGCGTCGGAAGTCTGGTCCTTGAAAATGCCCGATCCCGTGACCGCCGCTCGCTTGATGCCGCCCCCAGCCAGCAGCTCGCGCCAGCGCCCGGCGCTTTCGGCGTCCGTCACGTCAATGGCCGCCGCGTTGAAAGCCAGCGCCTTGCTGCGCAGGCCTGCCACCGTCACGAAACTGCCCGATCCGGTCTGGTCGAGCTTGAGCAACATGTCCTTGCCGCTCTGGGCCGCCATGCGCCTTCTCCTTGTGTGTTGCGTTCAAACTGTTCAGGCCGGCTCGGTGAAAAACCGCAGCGCCACCGCCGCGCGCGCCTGCCCGATATCGGTATCCACCAGCGTATCGGTGCGCTCGTGGCGCCTATGGGTCACCATCAGTCCCTCAGGCGAAAGCTCCGCATCGAGCGCCACCGCCATCAGCCCCTGGGCCAGCGCCAGCGCCTCGGCCCGCCGCGCTTCCTTGGCCCAGACATGGAGCACCACCCGATGCTCCCAGCCCGGCGCCCCATCGCCATCGCGCGCCAGCAGGTCATGGCGGGCAATGGCACCGTAAGGCGGCGCCTGTGCGCGCGGCGGCATATCGCTCACCGCCAGCCCCGCCGCCGCCCACGCCCCCACCAGCGCCGCCTGCAACGCCACGATCGGATGGCTCACGCCTGCCTCCTTTTGTGTTTCCCATCATCTGTGCCCTTGGCACCCCTCACCCCTTCGCCCCCCTGGGGAGAAGGTGCCCCGCAGGGGCGGATGAGGGGCGCCCCACGCCCCAATCACGCCCCCGCCACCTCACGACAGCTGCAGCTGAGATAAGCCCGCCGCCCGTTCAGATCGGCGGCTGCCACCACCTCCAGTGCCCGCCCGCGAAAAACCAGCCGATCCCCCGGCCGCACATCCAAGCGGAAGCGGATGACGACGCTGTGGGTGGCGATCGCGACACGCGCATCGGCACTCTCGCCCAGCCGGCTCGTGAGTCCCCGCACCCGTGCCCAGATCGACGCGATCGGCATGAACAGCGCCGTCACCCCGCCATCGGGGGTCACGGCCTGTTCCTTGCGCTGAAGCAAAACGCGATCGCGCAGCGCGCCCAGCGGCGGCACCCGCTCGGCGCTCACAGCCGCACCGCCTTGTGTCCCGCCACCAGCCGGTCGAACCCGGCGGGCACCACGGCCCCCGATCCAGCCACGATCACCGCATCGCGGTGCTCGAACCAGTAGCCAACCAGCACCAGCAGGGCCTGGCGCAGATCGGCGGGCACGTCGTCGGCCGTCTCGCCATAGCCCGCCTCATAGTCGATCTCGATGCCAGAATGGGCGCGCAGCCCCGGCGCTCCCACGATCCGGGCCGGCAACACCAGGCGCGTGCCGCCCCCCGGCAGCGTGCCGAACTGCACCAGCGGCACCGCCACCGGTTCGCCATCGGCGCCATAAGCGGTAACCGCCAGCAGCGCGCGCACCGGCCCCACCGGCAGGTGCACCACCCGGTCGGGCGGCCAGCCATCGAGCACCAGCCGCCAGCTCTGGGCCAGCAGCGCCTTTTGCGTCACCCCTTCCAGGTGCAGCCGCGCCGCCGTGATCAGGGTTTGAATCAACCCGTCCTCGGCGGTGTTTTCATCCTCGATGCGCAGGAACGCCTTGGCCTGGGCGAGCGAAATGGGCTCCTGCGCCGGCCCGGCGAGAAGGTATGACGTCATGATGATGCTTCCGGGTTTTTTAGAAGGAAGAGCAGTCGGCCCCGGCCGGCAGGGAGGAGCGACCGGCCGGGACCTACGCGGATCGAGCCTTAGCTCGCCGCGAACTTCAAAAGCTTGATGGCGTCGAAATCCTGCACGCCGCCGCCCACGCGCTTGGTGGTGTAAAACAGCACATAGGGCTTGGCGCTGAACGGGTCGCGCAACACGCTCACCCCCTGCCGGTCCACGATCAGATAGCCGCGCCGGAAATCGCCGAAGGCGATGGCATGGGCATTGGCGGCGATGTCGGGCATGTCCTCGGCTTCCACCAGCCCGAACCCCATGAACGTCGCCTTGGCCCCGGGGGATGCCGCCGGTTGCCACAGGTAATTGCCGTCGGCATCCTTGAGCTTGCGCACCGCCCCTTGGGTCCTGCGGTTCATCACCCAGTTGGCGTTCTGCCGATATCCGGCCTTGAGCGCATAGACCAGGTCGATCAGAACGTCCGATTGCGCGCTGGCGGGAAAGGCCCCGGCTGCCCCGGTAGGCACATAGCCCAGCTTGCCCCATTCCCAGGCGCTCTCGGCCACTATGGTTTCGCTCAGAAAGCCCTTGGGCTTGTTCACCCCATTGCCCGCAATGAAGGCAGCGGTCTCCTGCTGGGCGAAAGCGAAGTTCACCTCCTCGGCAATCCAGGCCCCCACATCCACCGCCGCATCGTCCAGAAAGGCAGCGGTGGCGGCGGGCATGGCGTAGAGTTCGGCGGTGGGAAAGGCCAGCTCGTCCAGCGTCTGGCTGTCGGTCTGGGCGCGCGCGCCCGTTTCGGCCACCCAGCCCACGGCGGGGCCTTCCACCGTCACCGGCTTTTTGAAGGTAGAACTGGTCACCTGCCGCACCCCGGCAATGGCGCGAATGGGCGACACTTCGGCCAGAAGCCGGCCGATCTGGGTTTCGGTTTCGGCCGGCACCAGATAGCCGCCATCGGCATTGGAGCCGATCGAGAGCGCCTTGGCCTCGCCGCGCTTCACATAGGCGGCAAAGGCGTCCTTATACTCGTCCCCCTGGCCGCGCGGCGCGCGCCCGCCCTCCAGCGCCGGGCGCGCCCGATCGAGCGCCGCCCGGTCCAGCGCCGCCTTGTGGCCGTCCAGCACCGCGTTGAGCCGGTCGAGCTTGCCCTCGAGCAGCCCATCGGCGCCCCCGCGCCGTTCGAGTTCGCCCAGCCGCTGGTCATTGGTGCGCTTGAATTCCTCGAACGCGCCCATGAACTCGGAAAAAAGGCCGGCCATGTCGGGGGCCGGGCTGGTGGTTGCCTTGATCTCGAGCGCCTTGTCGAGCTGGGTCATCTTTGCTCCTGTCCATTGGGTTTGAGTTTGGCAATGGCATCGCGCAGCCGGCCCATCAGCCCGGCGCCCGCGCCAATTCGGGCAACCTCCAGCATCGGAAACGTGACGATGGAGACCTCCCACAGATCCACCTGCCAGAGCCGGCGCACTCCATTGGCGCGCGTAGCCCTGACGGTGCGAAAGCCGATCGAAAGTCCGTCGAGCGCCTTGGTGCCGATCAACCGCGCCAGCGCATCCGCGCGCGGCACCCCGGGCACCAGCTGGCCCTCGGCCCACAGGCCATGGGCGTCCTCGCGCAGGGCCAGCCAGCGCCCCACCGGCTCCTTGGGGTCGTGCTGAAACAGCATGCGAATACCCTCGGCCCCGCGCTTGTCCAGCGAAGCGGCAAAGGCCCCCGGCATCACCATGTCCCCGCCCTGGTCGATGCGGTTGAACACGCTCGCATAGCCGGAAAACCGGCCCTGGGCGTCAATGGGAATGGCTGGGCCCATCAGCGCTTGCCGCCCGGCTGGCCCTGGCCCTTGGGCCGATCGCCGCCGCCTGCCTTTTGCGCCGCCAGCGTACCCGCCAAATTCCAGGCGAACTGGCGAAACACCTGCACCGGCGCGGTCTTGGCCGTGTCGGATTTGCTCATCGTCACTCCTTGCGCTTGAACAATTGATTGAGGCTGGCGATCTCGTGCACGAAGCTCTCGAAGCGCCGGTTGGCCCGCGCCAGCTCCTTGAGGGCAAACACCAGCAAGGCACTGGCCCCGCTCGCCCACAAGAACAGCGCCAGATGCGCCAGATCGCCCCGCTCGATCACCGTGCGGGTTAGCTCGTCCATCATGTCCTCCGAAGTTGAGGCGTGGCCCCGCGCGGCCTAACCCACGCCCAGCATGGCCCGCTTTTCCGCGTCGCTCAGAAAATCGGCGGCGCCGATCCGGGCCCAGAGCGCGCTGCGGTCCTCGGCCAGCGCCTCGATGCCGTCCAGCTCGGGCACCAGCCGCAGGTCGCGCCCGAAGGCGGGGGCCAGCCACAGGCTCAGCTCATTGGCCACCCGATGCACCAGCGGGATCACCGTCTGCCGCCACAGCGCCCGGTTGGCCTCGGCATAATTGGCGTGGGTATTGTCTCCCGGCAGGCCTAACAGCAGCGGCGGCACGCCCAGCGCCAGCGCGATCTCGCGCGCTGCCAGCGTCTTGGCCTCGATGAAATCCATGTCGCGCGGGCTCATGGCGATGGTCTTCCAGTCCAGCCCGCCTTCGAGCACCATGGGCCGTCCGGCATTGGTTGCCCCGGCAAAGCCGATCTCCAATTCCTCCTTGAGCCGGGCGAACTGATCCCGCGTCAGATTGCCATTGGCCACCGAATAGACCAGGGCACCCGAGGGCCGCGCCGCATTGTCCAGCAGCGCCTTGTTCCAGCGCGCCGCGGCATTGTGGGTATCAAGGCTCTGCTGGGCCGCCTCCAGCGGGGCCAGCCCATAATGGTCGTCGAGCGGATGAAACAGCGCCATGTGCAGGATCTGCTTGACCGGCCCGTCCTCGCCTTCAAAGCGCCTGGTCTTGCCGCCCGCCGAATAGGCATAGCCCACCGGCCAGCCATCCTTGCCCGCAATCACCCGCATCCGGTCGGGCCGCAGACCGTAGAGCCCGCGCACCTGGTCATCCACGAACGCCGCTTCGAGATAGGCATTGCCCGCCGTCTGGAGATAGGCATAAACCGCCTCCAGCAACTCGCTACCCGATTGGTGCGGGTTGGGCCGGGCCAAAAGCGCCAGCAGCGGATGCTCACTGGTGCGCTGCCCATTATCCTCCACCACCAGAGGCACTCGCACCGCCGCCTCGCAGATCAGCCGCACGCAGCGATAGACGATGGGGTTGCGGGCATAGCCCGCCTCCGCCATGCCCCCATAGCTGCGCGCACTCCAACTGGCCTCCCCCGGCTGGGTCAGCGCAAACAATGTCTGCGGCGCCCCCTTGGCCTCGGGCACGCGCCCCATCAGCCGCTCCATCCATCCCGCCATCATCTGCTCCTTGCATGGTCCCTGCCCGATCCCCGCCATGTGCTGCCGGGCAACTGATCGTCGTTGAGCTCGCGCGTGGGGCACCCCTCACCCTGGCCCTCTCCCCAGAGAGGCGAGGGGGCGCAGGCGGCGCCATCAATGAGAAGCCCCAACCACGCAGCTCGCTTATGCCCCCCTTCCCTTCGCCCCTCCGGGGAGAAGGTGGCGCGCCGCGCCGGATGAGGGGAGCCCCACGCTCAGCGCTCTTGGCCCCCTCACCCTAACCCTCTCCCCAGAGGGGCGAGGGAATGCTGGCTGCGCCATCACGGTGCCTGCCTCAACCCACATCACTGGCGTGAGCCCCCTTTCCCTTCGCCCCCCTGGGGAGAAGGTGCCCCGCAGGGGCGGATGAGGGGCACCCCACGCTCTGCGCTTTCGGCTCCCTCACCCACGCCTCTCCCCAAAGGCGCGAGGGAACGCAGGCGACGCCATCACCGAAAAGCCCCACCCACGGAACTCGCGTCAGCCCCCCCTTCCCTTCGCCCCTCTGGGGAGAAGGTGCCCCGAAGGGGCGGATGAGGGGTCCCCACGCCCCGTGCGCACAGTCTAACTCACACCTGCCGCACCCGCGGCCGGCCCTGCCCCAGCAGCAATTCCGTCAATGCCCACACCAGCGCATCCACCCGGTCCGGCGAGCGCCCGCCCACCAGCCCGTCCGCGCCAAAGCCGCACATCTCGTCTTCCAGCTCGGCCAGCCCCGCCAGATGCTTGACCCGACCCTGGGCATAAAGCGCAGCCACCGGTTCGGCCCGCAGCCATTTGCCGCGATTGGCGCGCACGGGTTTGACCGGCACATTGGCATCCACCTGCCCGATCACCGACGCCACCAGGTCTCCGCCCTGGTTCACCTCGGCCACCACCGCATCGGCGGCAAAGCTTTCGAAACTGGCCACCACGCGCCGCGCCCAGGCCAGCGGCGGCACGCCCTGCACGGTGCGGTCGGCCAGAACCACCGCCACGTCACCGCGAAGCCCCGCCACCACGATGCCGCAGGCATCGGCGCGCGCCGTGCCCGTCACGGGCGGGTCCACCGCCACTATGATGCGCTCGAGCGGACCCGGATCGGCAAGGCGCGCCGCTTCCAGCATGGCCCGGGTCCAGAGCGCGTCGGGCCGATCCTCGATCAGCTCGCCCTCCAGCTCCTGCCGGCCCAGCACCGTGCCGCGATAGCGCGCCACGATGGCCGAGAGAAAACCGGGTGCCAGATTGGCCTTGTTCTCATCGGTGCGCATCCGCACCGTCGCGGTCTGGCTATCGGCCATCAGCCTGCGCAAAAACTTGCCCGGCCGGGGCGTGGTGGTGGCCACCTGGCGCGGTCTGGTCCCCAATCGCAGGCCAAATTGCAGCATGTCCCAGGCCGCCTGCGCATCGGGCCATTTGGCCACCTCGTCGGCCCAGGCGGCGGCAAATTGAGGCCCGCGAAACCGGTCGGGATCGGAGGCCGACAAGATGATGCCCTCCACCCCGTTGGGCCAGATCAGCTTGCCGCCCATCAGTCGCGGCCGGTCGGCCCGCGGATGAATGCGCAAGAGCCCGCTCTCCCCCTCGATCATGATGGCGCGCACCTCCGCCATGGTCTCGCCCACGAGCGCGATCGGGGATACCGGCCTGTCGCCGGTGGCCTGGGCCCGCACCCATTCGGCCCCGGCCCGCGTCTTGCCCGACCCACGCCCACCCAGGATCAGCCAGGTGGTCCAGTCGCCTGGGGGCGGCAATTGCCGGGGCCGGGCCCAGAGCGGCCAATCGCAGCACAAGGCTTCGAGGTCCGCTTCGCTCAGGCCGTCGACGAGGCTGGCCAGCATCACCGGTCCAATTCTACCAGCCGGGCCTTGAGCCGCTCGCGGAGCGCCTGGGCCTCGCGGCTTTCGGCGGGGCTGGCGTGCCTGCTGGCCGTTTCGCGGCGCAACTCGCTCACTTTCTCCAGCGTGCGCGCCAGCATGTTGGCCAGCGCTGCCTTCTTGTCTTCGGGCATGTCCACGTCAAGATCCTCCAGAATGCGCAGCTGCCGATCCACCACCAGGGTCAGGCGCTCCAACAGGTTCATCAATTGCGCCTTGCGCGGCAGGCGGCTGGGCCAGCCCTCGCGCTGGCGCACCGTGCGCAGCATCTGCGCACTCACCCCGTGCTTGGCGTAGAGTGCTGGCAGCGTCAGCCGCGTGTTGAGATAGTCGTGCTTGATCGCGGCCCAGTCAGGGGCCCCGCCTGGCGTCGCGTCGGGCTGCATTGATGACTCGCTTGTGAATCAGGCTAAAAAATTCTGCGGAACGCAATGAATCGGTTGCGGATTCGTCTATGCAGAGTCCCGCTTTGCAGAGAGAGGCAAAAATGCCTTCCACAGTCATCCGCCACGTGCATTACAAGCCCGAGCTCAAGGAGCTTTCGGTATGGTTTGCCGGCAGCGGCGAGCGTTACAAATATTTCGACGTGCCGGGCGAAGTGGCCAGCAGTTTCACTTACGCGCCCTCACGCGGCCGTTATTTCAACGAACACATTCGGGGCCACTATCGGTGCCGACTGGTGGCCGACCCACGCGCTCCCCGGCGCTTTCGTCCGCGTCCCGAGTTCGATCAGCCCATCGGCATCGCCTCCTGACCACCCATTTCTGCGACCGTAGCAAAACTATAGCCGAGCACCGTGACGCGGGGACAAGCGGGATTGATTTGTTCGCGGTATCAATTGGCGCATAGCAGGCAGACGAAGGCGGCGATTGTAAAGCGCAACCCCATCGGACATATCAGCGGTACCTATCCCTAGGGATAGGCGAAGCACAGCGCCGAACTAGCACCGATAACCCGCCGTTATTTCTGAGCGCGATGGAACCATCGCACGCCACGCTGCATTCCAGACTTGTTCATCCCAACACCGGAGATCTTTTGCCCATGACCACGTTGCGCCCATCCGCCACCCCGACCCGTGTCGAGGCCGTGCCGACGGCGTTGATGGCGGAACTGGCCAAGAGCCTCGATACCATCCGCACCCAGCTGCGTTCGGCCCGCGCCAATTAGGCCCCACGCAGCGCGCAATGCCCAAGCCGCCGGTCTCCGGCGGCTTTTTTCATGGCATGGTCAGGGTGTCATCGCCCGGCGCACCGCCTCGCGGTCGCTGTGAAATTCCATGACGGCCAAAGCTCGTTCGCCCACTTCCTGACGCATGCGACCGGCTGCCGCCGAGAGCGCCGCATCGTTCATTGCTTCCAGCGTCGAGAGACCCTTGAGCAGCCGCAGCACCACTTCGAGCATCCCGGCCCCGTCTCGTGCCAGCGGCCGAAACCCGTCGGCGAGCAAATCGTCGGGCGAAAGCTGCGGCATGGTCACCCGGTCGTGCGCCACCTCGGACATATCGCCTTCGGCTTCTGCCGAGGCGCTGGCGATGACCCGCACCAGCGTGCCGATCACGTCTATGGCCGTACCCGGATCATTGATCCCCGGTGAGAGCGCGCGCGAGCCGATCTCGGCCAGAACGATCAGCCCGAAGCGGGGATCGGAATCGAAGGTCCGGCTGTCCCCGATCACGAAGGCTTCGCGAATGGCGGCCACGGCGTCCTCGTCGAGGTCGCGCTCGGCATGCAGCAGCGGGCGTGCCGGATCGGCATAGGCCCCCGGTCGCGCCGTTACGTGCAGGCGCGTCTCCTGGCTCTCGGCCAAAGCTTGCAGCGCCGGAGCATCCAGATGCTGCACATAGCCGATCTTGTCCGACAGCACGGGAAACAGGTCTTGGGGCACGCCGCTCTGGCGCGCGCAGCCAAACAGCGGTGTGTCGCGCAACTGGGCAAAGGCGCTGCTGGCGGCCGCTTCCACCCGGTCCACCGTCTCGCCCACCCGGCCGATAGCCGAGATCTGGCCGATCCAGCCGATCAGCGCCCACACCACCAGCACCACCACGGCCAGCGTCACCACGAACAGGATCAGCCGTCCTGCCTCGCTATAGACCCCGGCCGAAAGCCCGATGATCCCGACGATGGCGAACAGGAAGGCCCCGATGAACACCGAAATCGAGGTCTGCGCGCTGCGATCGGCGATGATCAGTGGCACGGCTCGGGGCGTGGTCGTCTGCGAGGCACCGGCGATTGCGCTGACCATGGTGGAAAGCGCGAACACCGCCACGGTCAGCAGGCTCGAGGCCAGGATGGTCAGAATGCTCACCACGGCATCGGACGGCATGGTGAAGGGCAGCTCGTCGGGCGCCAGCCCGGCCGAGAAATAGGCCACCACCACCGTCACCACCGCCACCAGCGAAAACGCCGCCGGCAGAAACCACATGCGCCGCCTGATCTGGCGCAATTCAAACCACACCCGTTCCATTCCGCCCCCTTGCCCGACGCCCGTCACACCCGACCCAACGCCTCGGCCGTGAAATCGGTTGACCCCTGTAGGCAAAACAGTTGCATCGAGTGGAGTTAACGGGGCGCTCGCCCCTGGGGCCTGCGCCATGCATAATGAAAAAGGCCCCGCACAGGCGGAATGTGCGGGGCCGCAGTTTGGCAGTTCTGAGGGCTGCCTATTATGGGCAGGAGCGGTCTTGTTGCCTCTCCCGCAAATCGAGGTAGGTTAGACGCGCACCAGATCGAACGACTGGCAGAACATGCCCTTGCAGCCCTTCACCTTCATGGTGCGCTCGCCGGTCAGCGTCAAATTGCCGGCATAGCGCTCGCCGTCGTAATTGACGTCGCCCTTCCAGCGATTGGCCGCCGTCGGCACGGCGCGGTTGACCACGAGCTTGTTGAGATAGGGCAGGTTCTTGGCCGTGCGCGCATCCTGGCGCAGCCAGGTCAGCTGGGCACAAAGCTGGCCGCCCTCACCGCAATAGGAGATCTCGTAGCGCGAATCGCCCTTGGCCGATTGCCAGGTGCCGGTCGGGTCGGCGGCCAGTGCGGGGGCAACGGCCAGGGTCAGGGCGAGGGTAGCGGCGGCGAACTTGCGAAAAATGGGCATGAGGGGCAGTCCCTTGGAAGCGTTGTGATCGATGTGATGACGCTGCTATGGCGGCCCAGGCCTGAATCTTTTGCCAAGCTTGCGTTCAGCCTGCGTTCATCGGCATGGCGCAAATCTGCTCCCATCAGGGCCGCCCGCCCGCAAACCCCGGCCACCGGGGCCTTGCGGCCGCAACTGCTTGCCACAATTGGCCCCGGGCGCTGCCGGGTCACGAACGCTTTACCGCGTGCCGAATTTGCGCGCCGCGTCGATCGAAAGCCCCAGCCCCACGCTGCCCAGCACGTCGGTACGCACGAACCGCGCGCCAGGGAAAGCCGCGCGCAGGCGCTTGACCACCACCGGCACCAGCGTCGAGCCGCCCGTCAGGATCAGCGAATGCACGTCTCCCGGCCCGATGCCGCCCAGAGCCAGCGTCCGGTCGATCGCCGCCATGATCCTGCCCACCGCATCCTCGAGCACCCCGCTCAGCTGTTGGGCCGTAATCTGGGTGCCGATATCGCCGCCGCGCGTCTCAAAGTGCAGGCCCACCTGCGGGCTGTCCGACAGCGCGATCTTGGCCGCCTCCACCTCACCGGCCAGCCGGTGCCCCTGCCGGTCCTCGATCACCGCGATGAGCTTGTCCACCCGCGCCGGCTGCGCCGCTTCCTTGCGCGTGCCATTGAGGTCGAGCAGCGTCTTTTGCGTATAGAGCCGGTTGATGCGATGCCAGGTGGCCAGATCGTAATAGGGCGCCACCGGCAGGTTGCGCTTGCCGTCCGCCGTCATCGTGCCCAGTCCCAGCTCGGGCATCACCCGCGCCATCGACAGCAGCCGGTCGAAATCGGTGCCCCCGATATGCACGCCCGCCGTGGCCAGAATGTCGCCCTGCCGGTCGCTGGCCCGGGCCCGCTCCGGCCCCACCCGCACCAGCGAGAAGTCCGAGGTGCCCCCACCCAGATCCACGATCAGCGCCAGCTGCTCGTCGTCCACCTGCCGCTCATAGTCGAGCGCCGCCGCAATGGGCTCGAACTGAAACGCGATCTGGGAAAAGCCCTGCGCCCGCACCGCCCCTTCCAGTTGCGCCTGCGCCTGCGCATCGGCCTTGGCATCATCGTCCACGAACTGCACCGGGCGCCCCACCACCACGGTATCGAGCGGCGCCCCCAGCGCCGTCTCGGCCCGCGCCTTTACCTCGCCGATGAAGATGCCCAGGATTTCGGTGAACGGCACCCGGCGCTTGCCGATCGGGGTGGTGTCGGCAATCAGCGAGGTGCCCAGCACGCTTTTGAGCGCCCGCATCAGCCGCCCTTCCCCGCCCGTCACATATTCGCCCAGCGCGGCACGCCCGAAATGGGTCGAGCCGTCCTCGAAGCTGAAAAAGATCGTGCTGGGAATGGTGCGGCTCTCGCCCTCGACCGGCAACAGTTGCGGGCCTTGGGTCCCGGCAAAGCCGATGGTGGAATTGGACGTGCCGAAATCGAGGCCGCAGGCAAGGGTCATGGGGGCCAGCTCACAAAAGGTAGCAGAACGGGGGGACGGCCCTCTTAAAGCCTCGCGCTCAAAACGCAACCCGCCACGCCCGGCTTTTTGCCGGCAGTCCCGCCGCTGCTAAAGCGTCTCGGGCGGCTCCCATTCGGGCCAGTCCACGATGTGATCTTCCCAGGCGTCGGGCTCCACCTCGGTCTCGTTGACCGTGCGGCCTGCCACGCTCACGCCCACGTCGATCACCGTCTGCGGATCGCCCGAAACCAGCGGGTGCCACCAGGCCAGCCCCTTGCCCTCGGCCAGCCGCCGATAGGCGCAGGTGGTGGGAATCCAGCCGATCTGGGTCACGTTCTCCACGGTGAGCTTGATGCAGTCGGGCACCTTGGCCTTGCGGTTGGGGTAGTCGGTGCACCGGCAGCTCTCGCCATCGAGCAGCTGGCAGCGCACGTCCGAGGTAATGATCTGCCCGCTGTCTTCGTCCTCGAGTTTGAGCAGGCAGCAGCGCCCGCACCCGTCGCACAGCGCTTCCCACTCCTCCGGCGTCATTTCCGCCAGGCTCTTGTCTTCCCAAAAGGGCATCGGGGGCTCCGGGCTGCCGCCGCAAAGGCGGGGGGCGGCCATTTGATTGGTGTTCCAGGGGGCGAGGTGCTTTTACACCGTCTTTGCCACAGCGCGGGCCAGATTGGACCGCACACTTGCTTTATCGCCCATAATTGGCCAGATTCAAGCAGGCGCGCTCGCAGAGGTTTTCCGTGCAGGATCCGTTCTATCAAAAGGAAAAGCGCCAGAAAAAGACGCATCTGCTCGAAGCCGATGCCTGGCTTGATTCCAGCCTGTTCGAGTTCTGGCAGTCGCTGGGGCGCGGTTTCCGCCGCCTGCAGGACTTCATGGACCGCTTCCACGTCACCGGCTGGAAGCGCTTCGTGGTCGAGATCTTCTCCGATGCGCTGACCTTTGGCGCCATCGGCGCGGTGCTGGCCACGGCACTGGCCCTGCCCGCCTTCGATTCCACCGCCACCGGCCAGTTCAACAAGGCCGAAGACTACTCGGTCATTTTCCTTGATCGCTACGGCCAGGAAATCGGCCGCCGTGGCATTCGCACCGACGATTCGGTCGCACTCGACAAATTGCCCGACTATCTGGTCAAGGCGACCCTGGCGACCGAAGACCGGCGGTTCTACGACCATTTCGGCATCGACGTGGTGGGCACGCTGCGCGCGCTGGCCAGCAACACCTCCGGCGATTCCTCCCTGCAAGGTGGCTCGTCCATCACCCAGCAGCTGGCCAAGAACCTGTTCCTGACGTCCGAGCGCACGCTCGAGCGCAAGATCAAGGAAGCCTTCCTCGCCCTGTGGCTGGAAACCCACTACACCAAGGACGAGATCCTCAAGCTCTATTTCGACCGCGCCTATATGGGCGGCGGCAATTTCGGCGTCGCGGCCGCCGCCGAGTTCTATTTCGGCAAGCCGGTGCAAGACATCACGCTGTCGGAAGCGGCCATGCTGGCGGGCATGTTCAAGGCGCCCACGCGTTTTGCCCCCCATGTCGATCTCGCCGCCGCCCGCGGCCGCGCCAATCAGGTGTTGAGCAACATGGTCGATGCCGGCTTCCTCACCGAGGGCCAGGTCACTGCCGCACGCCGCACCCCCGCCTCTTCCATCGATCGCTCCCACGAGGTCAATTCACCCAACTACTTCCTCGATTGGGCCTTCGAGGAGGTCAAGCGCATCGTGGCGGGCTCCGATTCGGTGGGGTTCGTGGTGCGCACCACCATCGATCCGGCGCTCCAGACCTATGCGGAAGACGCCATCGTCTCCTCCATCCGTGAGCAGGGCGAGCAATATAACGTCACCCAGGGCGCCATGGTGGTCACCGAGCCCAATGGCGCGGTGCGTGCCATGGTCGGCGGGGTCGATTACGGCAAGAGCCAGTTCAACCGCGCCATTGCCGGCACGCGCCAGCCCGGCTCGGCCTTCAAGCCCTTCGTCTATGCCGAAGCCTTCGAAAAACTCGGCTACACGCCGCGCACCGCCATTTCGGACCGCCCGGTCTGCATCGGCAACTGGTGCCCGCAAAACTATGGCCGCAACTACAAGGGCAACATCTCGCTCGAATCGGCCTTCGCCCAATCGATCAACACCGTGCCGGTCACGCTCTCGATCGAGCTTGGCCGCCAGCCCATTGCCGATCTGTCCCACCGCATGGGCCTCACCACCGATTTTCCCGTCACGCGCTCGCTGGCGCTGGGCGTAGCTTCGGTCAGCGTGCTCGACATGACCTCGGCCTATTCGGTCTTTGCCAATCATGGGCTAAAATCCCCCGCCTATGGCATTTCCCGCATCACCACCCTGCGCGGCGACGTGGTCTACGAAACCGACCCCGATGCCCCGCGTGAGCGGCTGCTCTCCGATCAGACCGTGGCCTATATGAACCAGATGATGCGCTCGGTGGTCACCGGCGGCACCGGTCGGCGCGCCGACATTCCCGGTGTGCCCAGCGTGGGCAAGACCGGCACCACCTCGTCCTATCGCGATGCCTGGTTTGCCGGCTTCACCGGCAACTATGTCGCCGCCGTCTGGCTGGGCAATGACGATTACCGTCCCACCAACGATCTCACCGGCGGCACGCTGCCCACCATCGCCTGGCAGAAGTTCATGGCCTATGCCCACACCAATATCGAGATCAAGCCGGTGTTCGGGGTGGATTTCACACCGGCCCAGCCGGTCATCGTGGCCGATGCCGAAGGCGAGGCGCTGCCCACCGTCGAGCGTCCGCCGACCCTCAAGCCCGAGGCGGCCAGCAAGCTGCTCGACGTGGCCGACAAGCTCAAGCAGGCTTTGGAGACACAGCGACCGGCTTTGGCACAAGCCAGTCTGGACACCGCCCCGCCCGCACTCTAAGCGATTGTGCATGAGCCTCCTGCCCGCCACGCGGTCCTAGCGCCATGCGCTTTGTGTTCAATCTCCTCGCCATGTTCGCGGTGGCGCTGGCGATCGGGCTTGGCCTGTCCTATTTCGCGCTGACCGACGGACGGCTGTTCGGCGCTTACCGCGTCGGCCCCTGGTCTGCCTGGCCCGCCGTCGGCGCTCCGGCGCCCGACCCCTACACCCAGGCGCTCATCGTGCGCAGCGGCGCCCTGCAGTTGGGCCAGGCCGAAGGCATCCAGTTCACCGCCCATGTCGATAGCGCCGGCGAACCGCTGCGGCGCGAATGCGCCTATGCCATTGCCGGCCGCACCCCCATCGCCGCCTTCTGGACGCTGGTGGCCCAGACGCCGCAGGGGGTCAACATCGCCCGGCCCGATGGGCAGCTCACCTTGCACAGCGCGCGCGTGGCCCGTGCGCCCGACGGCGTCGCCACGCTCTATGTCAGCCCGCGTCTCGCTCCACAGAATTGGCTCGAAACCACCGGACGCGGCCCCCTTGAGCTGGTGATGACACTCTACGACACCTCGGTGTTTGCAGCATCGGGCTCCACTGCGCTCACCATGCCGGACATTCGCAACGAGGGCTGCGCATGATCCGCACCCTGCTCTATCTCGTTGCCGGCGTGCTCCTGGGCCTCATCATCCACCTGGTGGTGATCCTGCTGATCCCCCAATTCGCCACCCGCGACGTCTATTCGGTGATCTCCCAGCTCGATGCGCTCAACCAGCCGCGCATCCTCACCGTGCCCGGCGCCAACCAGCCCAACCCGCTTAGGCTCGACCCCGATTTCGTCTATGCGGTGTGCGAAATCGACCTGGCCGATGGGCCCGGCGTCGTCAGCGGCCCCCTGCCTGAAGCCTTCTGGTCGGTCGCCGTGTTCAACGACAACGGCACGGTGATCTATTCCACCACCAATCGTGACGGCATCGGCGCCACCCTGGAACTGGGCATCTTCAATCGCGATCAAACCCGGCTTTTGGCCAGCCAGCAGATCGACATCGCCGAGGGTCTCCTGATCGTCGAATCGCCGGTCGATTCCCTCTTTGTGGTCGTCCGCCTCTCCCCACCCCACCCCATCATGCGCCCCCGCTATCAAGAGGCGCTGGCCGGGCTGACATGCGGGAATTTGGAGTAGCGGGCGGGACTTTGTGTCCTGAGCAAGTTCGGTTTCGCTGGGACGCGGGAGCCAGCCTGTTCGACCGAGCCGCTACCCCCACCCAGCCTCCCCCTGGAAGGGGGAGGAGCCAGACCGCCGCGCTTGCGCGTAGGTCCACCACCCCATCATTCGGCGGCAGGAAGCCCAAACAAAACGCCAGCCCCTCAGTCGACCTCCCTCCCCCTCCCAGGGGGAGGGTCGGGGTGGGGGTCCCGCACCCGTCAACATCCCATCTCCGCCCTGGCCCCCGCGTCCCCTCGCCCCTTTGAAGAGAAGTCCAAGGTGAGGGCCGCCCCGCGCACTACTTCCGGAACTCCCCCTCATCCTGCACCCGCTGGGGTCGCGAATAGCGCGAGGGGATTGCCGCCTCCGCCCGCCCGCGCCCGGCCTGCAGCGAGCCGCAAAAATCATGGCGGCGCGCCGCATCGACGAAGGGCAGCAAGGTCACCAGCGCCGCATCGACGGCCTGGGCGGCCGGATCTGGCGTTTCCACCACCAGATGGGTCAGCGCATAATCATAGGCCAGGTGGCGATAGGTCAGCAGCCCCACAAAGCGCGCGATCTTGGTCCCGTTCTCCGCCTGCCGCCGCGCGACGTCGCGATACTGCTCGGTCTGGCCGAACTCGGCCACCGCCAGCCCGCGCTGCCGGTCGATCTCGACCACGCGGCAGATCGCGGCAAAGGTGGCTGGCAGCGTCGCGACATCGGCCGCGATGTGATCGATCATCGTGGCATAGCGCACGGTCGAAGACTGATAGTGGGTTTGCCGAATCCAGCGGTAATATTCGTCCGCTGGCACCGCGCGGGCGGGCGTATGCGCACGACCTGGCAGCGGATAATGGGCCGCCACTTCGAAGCGATAGAGCCGGTCGGCCATCTCCACTTCGGCATCGGTGAGGTTGAAGTCCGAACGCCCCGGCCCCAGCCGCGGCAAAATCTCGTCGTGCAGCACGCTGGGTGCCGGGCGGCCCAGATCGCCCAGCGGCCTGGTCCAGCCGGCACCGGCCAGCGCCAGCAGCGCGACGGCCAGAACCTTAACCGCGCCGACGGCTGCCCGCTGGCGTGGCCGGCAGGTTCGGCCTGGGTTCGGGTTCGCGCTCATACCTCACCCCGGTAAAAATCAGGATCTGCGCGCCGCCCGCTTTGGGGGCGCTCGAAGCGGGCTCCCCGCCCGGCCCCCGGCTAAATTCCAACACCTGTCCCACGCCCGCCTCCGCATGCAAAATCCTGCCAAAAATCTCGTCCCGACCCGACACTGCGAACACGCACAGGGCACCCCTGCCCGTGAATGCCATTAACGGGCTCACATGGTTAACAGTCTGCTAACGAATTGGAGCAAATAGTCGGTTAACACCTAGGCGCCTCCATGGCGGTGATTCTAAAAGCAAATGATCGGCTTCCAGCCCTACGAAACGTTCCAGCTCCTGGTCGAAACCGGCGGCACCGACCGGGCCAACACCCTTCTGGTGGCGGCCTGCGACGCCTATGCGCGCCGGCGCAAGCCCACGCCGCTCGAGCTCGAACAGTTCCAGGCCCTGGCCAAGCGCTTGTTTTTGAACGCCAACCCGGAAGCCCGCAGCAAGGCCGCTGCCACCTTGGCCCGCGCCGAAACCCTCTCGAGCGATCTCGAAGACCTCGTCATCGATCATATTGGGGATGATCTGGTCGATTTTCTGGTCGCCGCCGCGTCGCTGTCGGAATCCACTATGCTCAAGGTCATCGGCACCGGGGATATCCTGGCCGCCGCTGCCCTTGCCCGGCGCAGCGATCTATCCAATGTGGTGCTAGCCAAGCTGTTCCAGATGAACAGCCGCAAGGTTTACCGGGCTTTGGCCTCCAACACCGCCATCGCCCCAAGAGGCCTTTATCTCAGTGCCTTGGCGCGATCGGCTCAGATGGATCATCAAGTGGCCTGGTCGCTGGCGGCGCGCGAAGACTTCGATTGCGCCCTGCTCGCTCCGGCCTTTTTCGACCTGCAGGAGAGCGACCGCATCAAGGTGATCCGGGCCTTCGCCGATCGGCCCACGCCCGATGCCCCCATCAAGCGCACGCTGGAACAAGTCTCTGTTGCGGCTGGCGAATTTACCCGCGCCCTGATGAAACTGTTCTCGGAAAACCGCCGCCCCGAGATCACCCGGCTCTTTCACCAGATCACCGGGCTGGACGAAGTGCGCTGTGGCCAGATCGCCCACGATACCAGCGGCGCAGCCCTGTTCGTGGTCCTGCGCGCCTTCCACTGCACCGCCTATGACGGGCTAAAAGTGTTGATCCATGCCACCGCGCACGACGATGACCGCTCGCGCACGCTGTCGGATTTTTCGCGGCTATTTGAGACGGTTACGCCCGACGCCATGGCGTTTTTGATGAGTGCCTGGCGCGGAGACGTCAACCTCTTGGACCTGGCCAAGCCCGAATTCCGGGCCCAGCCGCGCGAGCGCCGCCGCACGACAGTCGATCCGTCCGAACGCACCAGTCAGGTCAATCAGGCTATCGAAGCCTTGGCGCGCATCGGGGAACGACGGGCCAGCTAGGCCACCACAGTCAACCCCGGATCGCCACTGCGCAAATCCAGAGCCAGCACCCACATATCGGGATCAAATTCCGCTTCCCGAGCAATACGATCGCGCACGAGGGCCGGGGCCACTCGGTCGAAGCGCCGCTGGAACAGCCGATCGGCGGAATCGTCGTCTCGCGAAAGGGCTGGCGCCGGCACGAAGAGCGACACCGTGCCGTTGAGGTGATCGACCTCGATCCACACCTGACCCGCAATGGGGTCGCCGCGCCGCACCACCACGGCCGTTTGACCCAAATTGTTGTGGCGCCTGAGAAAAGCCGAGCACCACAAATCGCTGCGCAGCTGGCTGGGCATGGCCCTAGAGCACCGCGCCGGCCTGAAGCAGCATGTTGACCAGTTCGGGCGTGATGCGGCCGGTGACCTTGTAGTTGTGGTAAACTTCGAAGTTGCGAATGGCGCGGCCGGTGCCCTCACCCGGCACGCCATCGATGGCGCCGGTAAGGAATCCCAGGCTGGCCAGGCCGCGCTGCACCTTCATCACCAGCTCCGGATCGGTTGCCGATTGCGGCATGTCCACAGCGGCCTGACGCACGGGCGCCTCCACCTGGGGCACCTGGCGCGAGCCGATTTGAGCCGGAATCATGTTCGCGGCGCCCTGCATCACCGAGGCCAGGGCACTGCCGATGACGTCGACCGGTTCGGACACCGGCGTAGGGTCGGCCGCCGCCACGGTCGTGGCCGGTGGCGTGAGTGCCGTGCGCGACGAAGCCTGCGCTGCCGCCGTTTCGGCCTGGGGCGCGCCGCGCGCAGGCGCGGGCAGGCTGGCCTGCAACAGTTGTGGCTGGGCTACCTCTGGTTGCGCCAACGCCTGCCGCAGCACGGGCTGTTCGGCCACGGGCTGGGGCGCGGGCAGATCCTGCACCTGGGCATCGCGCCGCTGCGGCTCGACCAGGTTTTGCAAAGCCGGCTGCGCCTGGGCGGGAACGGCCGCCATAGGCGCCCGCAGGATGGCATCGATCACTTCGGGACGCAGTTCGCCGCGTGGGGTCATGCCGGCCTGCATCTCGAAGGCCCGGATGGCGCGTGCGGTCTTGGGGCCGTAATATCCATCCACCGTGCCTTCGAACAGTTTGAGCTCGAGCAGCTTTTGCTGCACCTGCGCCACATCCTCGTTGCCGATCGCGCGGCTGGCCGGCACCTCAACGGTCGCCGGGCCCGTATCTTCCACGGCGGTCTGGGTGTTGTTGCCCAGGTCTACCCGCAAATCGGGATTGCCTTCCACAGTCTGCCGAATGATCGGCACCGCCCGCGGCTCGGCTTCCGCACCGGGCAGCGCCGGGGCGCCGAACAGCGGCGCGGGGTGCATGCCGGGCTGGAAATATAGCGCGTTGGAGGCAGCCAGCGCCGCGCCGGTCACCAGCGCGAAGGTGGCCAGATAGGTCGCCGGGGCCTGGGCAAAGCGGTGGAGCGCCCATAGGGCGATGCGGCCCACGCCATCCATGACGAGACCGCCTGCCGCGAGCGGCAGGCGCGAAAGGGTCTGAGAGGTCATCTTGCGCTTCTTTTTCTTTGACTTTGCCATTGCGGAAGCGTTGCCGGATTCGGCTCGCGTAGGAGTGGAGTGACGACGCGAGTGTCTACCGAGAACGTTTCAGGACCGTTTATGGGGAGCAACACCGTCATGGTGGTGCCATGCCCGAGCAGCGAGGTGGCGTGCATCTGCCCCCCATGCAGCTCAGCCAAACCCTTGACGATGGAGAGGCCCAGGCCCGTACCGTCATAGCGGCGGGTCAGCCCGTCCTGGGCCTGGTAGAATGGCTCGCCCAGCCGCTCCAGGCTTTCCGGGCTCATGCCGATTCCCGCATCGGACACGGAAATATTGAGGCTCTGGCCCTGGCGCTTCATCTGCACCGTCACCGTGCCCCCATCGTGGCTGAACTTGACCGCATTGGAGAGCAGGTTGATCAGGATCTGCCGGCAGGCGCGCTCGTCGCCCTCGATTTCGGGCAGGTTGGGCGCAATGTGGCGCACCAGCACGACCTTTTTGTCTACCGCCTGCTTGTCCACCATTTTCAGCGAGGGGCCGAGCAGCATTTCAGGAGCGAACCGATCGGTCTGGAGCTCGAATCGTCCAGCCTCGATGCGGGACGCGTCGAGCAGCATGTTGACCAGGCCCAGGAGGTGATGCCCGCTCTGGGAAATCAGCTGCACATATTCCTTCTGCCCCTGAGGCAGTATGCCGCCAACGCCGCCCGACATCATCTCGGAAAAACCCACGATGGCGTTGAGCGGAGTGCGCAACTCGTGGCCGATGCTGGCCAGGAAACGGGACTTGGCGGCCGAAGCCTGTTCGGCAGCCTCGCGCGCCGATTGGGTGGCCCGCTCGAGATCCTTGCGGCTGGTGACGTCGCGCATCAGCACCACCAATTCGCCGGCGCCGGGCTCCTTGCGGTCGGTGATGGGCGAGATCACCATCTCGACCCAGATAAAGCGCGGGGTGCGGGCCGGTGCGCCTGGCTCGTCAAAGCGCATGCGCACTTCGAGCGTGGCCGGACGCGCATGTTCGAGCCCATCGGCAAGCGCGGTGAGATAGGCCGGGCGATCAAGCACATGCACCCGCTCGCGCAGACCCAGCGAGGTGAGCTCGAAGCGCTGGCAACCGAACAGAGCCTCGGCGGCGCGGGACACGAAGATCACTTCACCCGCATCGCCAATGCGCAGCACGGTATCCTGCATGTGATCGACCAGGTGCTTGTAGGCATTGATCTGGCCGCGCTCATAGACCTGATAGGCCGCGCTCATGCGGTGGGCCGCATAGGCGACGTTGATCCCGCATAGGGCATAGGCAATGCCGCCCGACCACAACCCGCCCGCCATGGGTGCGCCCCAAGGCCCCAAGCCGGGACTGGCGAGCACCGAAAGCAGCAGCACGACGAAAAAGCCCGGCCAGGCGATCTGGGTCAGTTTGTTGTGCCCAACGATGGCGGCATGGATGGGCGCCAGAAGCGCGATGGCGAGGCCAAAGTCGGCAATGGCGGGTTCGGCCAGAGCAAAGCTGACGCCCATGCCTAAAAGTCCCAACACCTGGCTGGTGGCTGCTTCGTCGAGTTGGCGGCGCATGCCGAACAAGAGCGAGGCCAAGCCGCAGCACAGCGCCATGACGATTGCAAGGAGGGGCGCGCCGCGGCCGGAAAGCGCGATCAGGATGGCCGGGACCAGGAGCACAAGGCCGGCGGCGACGAAAACCAGGGCAACGGTGGCAAGGGTGCGGCGGCGCAGGGCATCGTGCCGACTGCCGCCCGAACGCACGGGGGAGCCGAAGATGGCCTGGGACATGGAACTGAGACTGGGCATGGCGCACTCACTTGCCTGCTGCCAAGCCGCTGGGGCTTCTGGCAGGTAACGAGCCCAAACATCCCCGCAACGCCCTAAGACAGCATTAAGTGCAGAGCCCGTGAGCCCCTTGCGGAGCCTGGTTCCGGGCAGCGGGGCCGGGTTTGTGCCAGTAGCGTAAACAAGACCTTAGCCTTACCCTCCACTGCGTTGCGTTCTGCAGATTTGAGTAAAATTGCACGGATCGGACGCATCCGCGCTTAAGGCCGAGCCGTTGTGATGGGACACGAGGGCCAAGCAGTGCCGGCCCGGCAACCGGAGATGATGGTCATGTTCCTGCTGCGCTCCCTGTTCTGGCTGGGCCTGGCTTTCATTCTGATCGTGCCGCGCGATCTGGACCTGACGCAGGCGGCAGGCAAACTGGCGAGCTCGGCAGCGCGCGCCGGGGCGGAGGCTGTGGCCGCCCAGGCCAATGCCGCCGATTGCGGCACTGATCTTGCCTGTGCCGGTGGACGGGCGATGGTGCTGGCGGCGACAGAACAAGCGCTGAACAAGGCAACACCGGCCGCTGTGGTGCCTGAAGGGCCCAGCATTCCCCTGCCCCGGCCCCGCCCCGATCGCGCCAGCTAACAGGCCGCACTTTGCGGTGCGAGGCAAAAGCCCTAAATAGAGCCCATGAGCACCACCCCCGCCTTTGCCGAGATCGCCGACAATTTGAGCTTCCTGGACGATTGGGAAGATCGCTATCGCTATTTGATCGAATTGGGCCAAGGCCTGCCGCCCTTGCCAGACAGCGAGCGCACGGCGGAAAACAAGGTGCATGGCTGCGTGTCGCAGGTGTGGCTGGCCACCGACAGCACCGACCCAGCCCATCTGCGCTATCGCGGCGATTCCGATGCCATGATCGTCAAAGGCCTGGTGGCGGTGCTGATTGCGCTCTACTCGGGCCGCAGCGCCCGGGAAATTGCAGAAACCGACGCCGTGTCGATTTTCGATGAGCTGGGGCTGCGCGAGCATTTGACCGCGCAGCGCTCCAACGGTCTGGTGGCCATGGTCAATCGTATGCGCGCCGACGCCACGACCCTGGCCTGATCACCCCACGATATGGGGCCGCGCCCCATGATCGAGCCAGACACGATCATGGCCAGCTGGAGCCCCCTGCGCTTGGGGGCTGAGGCCCATGACGCCGGCCAGCCGGTCGAGCGCTATGCGCAGCACCAGCTTGGCGCTGCGACGAGGCCATTGCCGCTCGGTTTCCACCTGCTGCAGCCCCTTGCCGAAACACAGCACGTCGAGCAACACCCCGGCGCAATCTGTGCCCAGATCGGCGCATAGGTCATTGAGCCGGGCCCGCGCCTGGGCCGCCGTATCGGTAAGGTCTGCCGCGCCATTGCCGGCGCCCCGTCCCGGCCTTTGCGCCAGGCTGTAGGACATGGTCATGCGCGGGGCCAGCATGGCGCGCTGCGCCATCCGCTCAAACCGCTCGGCGGCGAGGCAATGATGGGGGGCCAGGAAGGCCGGTTGACCCTTACCGGCGCTGGCCAGGCGCGCCAAGGCGCCATCTTCGCCCCCTGTGCGGACAATGGTCCTAGGCGTGCTCATGGCACACCTCTTCGGTCCAGCGGGCAATCTGGTCTTCGAGCCGTTCGACGCGTGCGTCGAACGCCGTATCGTCGCGCAGATCCTCAATGCGGGCACAGGCGTGGGAAACCGTGGTGCGATCGCGTCCGAACGCCAGACCCACGGCCGTCAGGCTTTCCCCCAACATCACATGCGTCAGATACATAGCCAGCTGCCGGGCATGGGCCACCGGAGCCCGGCACCGGCTGGCATGGCGCACGAGGCGGCTCGACACCCCGCATTCGGCCGCAACCAGATCGACAAGCCGATCGAGCCGTGCTTGCATACCCCGGCGCGGCGCGAACCGCCCCGCTTCGAAATCCTTATCCACGCTCCACATCTGCACCCTCCAGCATCTAGGATAATATTCCTAGATGATCGGAGCTGTCGAGGTGACGGGGATAAGTGGGATAGCCAAAAACGAAGCGGCCGCCTTGCGGCGGCCGAAACCAGCGGCACTCCCATGTGCCGGGTATTCCACGCGGTCCGGACTGGCGTCGCCCGGACCTATGGGCTCAGCCCGCTTTGCGACCCAGGCCGTTGACCTTGGCCAGGCGCGAACGCGTCGCTGAATAGTTAGGTGCAACCATCGGATAATCCGCCGGCAGGCCCCACTTTTCGCGATATTCTTCGGGCGAGAGGTTGTAGTGCGTGCGCAGATGGCGCTTCAACGACTTGAACTTCTTGCCGTCTTCGAGACACACGATGTGATCGGCAGCAATGGACTTGCGCACCGGCACGGCAGGCTTGAGTTCTTCGGTGGGCTCAGGCGCAACGGAAGAATGCAGCGACTTGAGCGCGTTGTGAACTTCGGCAATCAATTTGGGCAGATCTGTAGGGCTGAGAGCATTGTGGCTTACATAGGCGCTCACAATCTCCGTGCTCAGCTCGATCAGATCGACGTCCCCGCCGGTCAGGGCACCGGACATATCGTTCATGGGAGTCCTCGTTTTTTTGTGTTCTAGGTTGCTTCGGCTTTGTGACGATGCAACTGAGGCAGTGATATGCTTTTCGGTCTACAATTGCAATGATTGATGCGTTTGTATGACCATATTGGTGCGACGATATTGAGATTATTCTGACATGTCAGGGTGCGTTGCTTCCCGCTCGTTAACGCCTAGGGGCTTAATGCCGCTCTCGTAAGCAGCACGCGCCAGAATATGGGCGGAAATGGGTGTGGTCAGCACAATGAAGATGAACCCGACAATGGCGCGCAGCAGAATCGGGCCGTCAAACCCCACCAGACCAATGGCGGCAAACATCAGCCCGCCTCCAACTGCCCCGGCTTTCGAGGCGGCGTGCATGCGGGTATAGACATCGGGCAGGCGCAGCATGCCCACTGCGGCCAGAAGGCAGAATACTGCGCCGAGCACCAATACAATACCCGCACAATAGAGGATCAGATCCATCATGAGCGTTTCCTCGGCGCCGGCGCGGTCGAGGCCTTGGTGACACCGGCACGGAACAGGATGTAGCGCGAAAAGGCCAGCGTGGACAAAAGCCCCACCAGCGACAGCGCGATGCCGATATCGAGATAAAGCGTCAAGCCCGTGCGCACGCTGACCACGGCAATATAGCCGATGGCCAGGACCGTGAGCAGATCGAGCGCCAGCACGCGATCGGGCAGCGTGGGGCCGCGCAGAAAGCGGATGATGGTCAGCACGAAAGCCAGCGACATCAGCGCGATGGCCAGGGTGCTGCAATGATGGAGAAACTCCGATCCGCTCACTTGAACACCTCCATCACCTTGCGTTCGAAGCCCTGGGCGATGTCGGCGATCAGCGCCTCGCGGTCGCCAATGGTCAGGGCGTGGATGTACAGGGTCTTGCGGTCGTCCGACACGTCGACCGACAGGGTGCCGGGGGTGAGCGTAATGAGATTGGCCAGCACGGCAATCTCGGCATCGGACTGGGCCCGCAACGGAAATTTGATGAGCCCGGGACTGAGCTGAGCGTGCATGTCGGGGCGGATGACCAAGAGCGCCACCTTGATGGCACTCATCATCAACTCCCGCAGGAACAGCAGCAGCAGGCTGAGCGCTCGCCGCAGCTTCACCAGGAGGCGCGATTGCTGCAGATTGTCGCGCACCAGCCAAAGCGCAGCCATGGCGATGGCCGCGCCCATGAGAATGGTAGGCAGGTTGAAGGCATCGTTGACGGCGGCCCACAAGAGGGCCAACAGGACGACGCCAAGGGCCAGAGTCATTGGACTTCTCCCGGCTCTTCTTGCGCTGTTGCCCGCGTGTCGGGCGCCAGACCGACGGACTGGATGTAGCGCTCCGGCGCGAGCAGATCGGATGCCGCGATGCGGCTGGCATCGATAAAGAGATTGGGCATGAGCCCCAACAGCGCGATGAAGCCTACGAGTGCGCCGGTGGGCAGCAGCGCCAGCCAGCGTTCACGACTGGTCAGATGCCGCAGCCGGTCGTTGTGAAGCTCGGACATTGCGCCCTCGCGGCCCGAGCGCCAGAAGACATGCGCCCAGAGCCGCGTGCCGGCGATCAGGGTCAGCAGCGCATTGAGCAGGAGCGCCACCAGCATGGCCAAGGCCAACCCATCGAACACCGCTCCGTCCTGGGCGATGCCCGACTGCTCCCAGGCGGCCTCGACCAAGATCAGCTTGGGCCAGAAGCCCAGCAGCGGCGGCGTGCCGGCCGCGACAAACACCAGCGCCAAAAACAGAATGGCGAGGATGGGATTGGTGGCATAAAGCCCACCCATGCCGCGCGTATCGTGGGTGCCGGTGATCTTTTCGACCAGCCCGGCCACCAGATAAAACGCCGCCATGGCGAACATGGCATAGGCGCCATAGGCAGCGGCTCCGGCTATGCCGCGCAGATTGCCCAGGGCCAACCCCATCAGCACCGCCCCGATGCCTCCGATGACCAGAAAGCCGAGCGCACGGCGCAGATTGGTTTCAGCGATGGCGCCCAGCGGTGCCACGATGAGCGTGGCAATGGCGATGACGGCGATCAGAGGCTGCAGCGCTCCCAGCGATCCAGGCAGAAGCAGCACCAGCGATTTGAGCAGCGCATAGACGCCCACTTTGGTGAGCAGCCCGGCAAACAGCGCTGAAATCGCGGCCGGCGGCGTGTGATAGGAGGCCGGCAACCAGGCATTGACCGGGAAGGCCGCCGACTTGATGCCGAAGGCCAGGAGCAGCAATGCTGCCACTGCCAACATTGGCCCGGCCGGAGCATCAGGCGAGCGCATGGCGATATCGGCCATATTGAGCGTGCCCAGAATGCCGTTGAGAAAACCTAGCGCGAGCAGGAAAAGCGTGGTGCCGACGAAATTGAGGATGCCGTATTTCACCGCGGCATCGAGGACCTGCTCGCGGCCGCTCAACACCATCAAGCCGAACGAGGAGATCAAGATCACCTCGAACCAGACATAAAGGTTGAAGAAATCGCCGGTCAGGAAGGCGCCGTGCACGCCTGCCAGCATGAGCAGCACGAGGGGATAGAACCCCTTGCGCTGCTCGGCCTCGCGGGTGTCGACCTGAGCATAGGCCAGGACTACCAGCGTGACCACCGCAGCGGCCAGGGCAAAGCCGACCCCCAGCATCTCCGCAGTGAAGCTGATGCCGAAAGGCGGCAGCCATTTCCCCATGGTCATGGTGAAGGGACCGGTTTGGAGAACCCGGCCGAACAGTTGCAAGTCGCAGACCAGGATTGCGCCCACCACCAGCAGCGAAAACGGCATCTGCCAAGGCTGGCTGCGGCGCAGCATCACCATCAGGGCAGCTCCGAGCATGCCCAGCAGCACCGGCAGGATGATGATCCAGTCGGCTGCCGCCACCGCAGTCTCGATCATGGCCGGAGGCAGGCCGGCATAGGGGTCGGGCGCAGTGTCCATAAGGTCAATAGCTCAAAGGCGGGCGGGGAGCATCTTGAGGCTCGGCCACGCGCATGGAGTTGATGTCGTCCGCATCGAGCGCCTGGTAGGCGCGATAGCCCAGAACCAGGAGAAAGCTCAACAGCGAGAAACCGATGACGATGGCCGTGAGAATCAAGGCCTGAGGCAGCGGATTGGCGATGGGCCCTTCGGGCGCATGTAGATGCTCGGGCACGATGGGCGGGATTTCCCGCGTCAGCCGGCCGGCCGTGAAAATGGTGAGATTGACGGCATTACCCAGGATCGCAACGCCCAGGAGAACGCGGATCAAGGACCGGCACAGCAAGAGATAGACCGCCACGGCAAAGAACAGGCCGGTCAAAATGGCAAGGGCGGTTTCCATCAGACCTCTTCCTCCTCGTCTTCGAGCGCCAAGGCCAGCGCGCCAATGACGCCCAGGACCACGAAATAGACCCCGATATCGAAAACCATCACGGTGGAGACGGCCACCTGAGCGCCCAGGAACTCGAATTCGCTCCAAATTCCGGTCAGGAACGGCGCCGCGATGCTCAGGGACAGGAAGCCCGAGAGGCCGGCGATCAGCACGCCGAACCCGGCGATGGACATGGGATGCACCCGCAGCGCGCGGCGCACGCGGCCCACACCGTTGGCCATGCCGTAAATGGCAATGGCGGACGCCGCGATCAGCCCGCCGATAAAGCCGCCGCCGGGCTCGTTGTGGCCGCGCAGCAGGATGAACACCGAGAACACCAGCATGACGGCGGTGATAAGCGGCGCGAAGGTGCGGAAAATCAGCGTGTTCATGCTGGGGCCCCTCCGGTTTCGGGATCTGACGTGCCCCGATCACTGGGCTTGGGAGGCGCAGTTCTGGGCTTGCGCGCACGCGGTTTGGCGGGTTTGGGCGCAGCGGCCGCTGGTGCCGGTGGCTCGACCGCTGCCGGCTTGGCGCGACTGCGCGGTTTGCGGGGGGGCTTAGGCGACGCGGCAGCCTCGGGCATCGCGGTCGCAGGCGTCGCCGGCTCGGGCGCCGCGACGGAAGCCGTCGGGACCTCCGGCCGGAGCCCGGTGACTTCGAGCGGCCCCACGGCACTGGCGGGCCTGGGACGGAAGCGTCGGATCAGAGCCAGCACCGCCAGGCCCGCCGTCATCACCACCGAAATCTCGCCAAGCGTATCGACGCCGCGATAGTCGACCAGGATGACGTTGACGATGTTTCGGCCGTGGGCCAGGGGTTGGCTGGTGGCGGCAAAGAACTCGGACAGCCGCATGTCGAGTGGATTGGCCAGGACCGCCAGGAGCAGGATGGTGACCCCCGCCCCGCACAGCAGCGCCAGGCCACCATCGCGCAGAATGTCTTCCAGGAAACGCGGATCGCGACTGTCCAGGCTGAGACGGGTCATGACCAGCGCGATGATCACCACCGACAGCACTTCCACCATGAACTGGGTGAAGGCCAGATCGGGCGCGCCCATCAGGATGAAGATGACGGCAACCGAGAAGCCTTGAATACCCAGGGCCGCAATGGCGGTGAGGCGCGAGCGCGCCGCGGCGACGCTGACCAAGCCCACAATGGCGATGCCGATGATGGCCCATTCATAGAACATGAGGTCGGGAAAAGGCGGCAGCGCCGGCACGGCATTGAGCGCCAGGAGCGGCAGCAGCAAGGCCGCAGCCACCAGACCGAACACGACTACCAGATAGTATTCGAGCTTGCCGTGATGGACCTTGCGGGTGAAGGCGCCGGCAAAGCGGATCAGCCCGAACATGATGGCGTCAAAGCCCTTGTCGAAGCTGAGTCCCAGGCCTGTACTGACGCGCCGCAATACCGTGCGCAGACGATCGAGCGCAAAATAGGCCACCAGGCCAAGCACCCAGGTGGCCACCGACAGCCAGAACACCGGATTGGCGGGATCGGGAATGAAGGTGAGGTGATTGGAGAGCTCGGCATTGGCAATGACCGAGCCCATGGGCACCAGCACCAGATCGCCGAATTGATGGGCCAGAACGCCCAGCACTACGCCCACCACGGCAGTCAGGATCGGCCCCAGCAGCAGGGAGGGGCCCGATTCATGGGGGTGCAACGTGCTGCTCAGCGTGCCAAAGAACGGCTTGATCATCACCGCCAGCCCGGCCGCACCCAGGAGCGCATTGCCCAAAATCATCACGGCGGCCGTCAGCAGCGCCTGCCAATTGCCGGCAGTGATGGCCAGATACATCTCTTCCTTGGCCAGGAACCCCAAGGTGAGCGGCGCACCGAACATGGAGAGCCCGGCCAGCGCGGCAGCGACAAAGGTCAGTGGCATCTTGGCGCGCAGGCCGCCCAACTCGGTAATGTCGCGCGTGCCCGTGCCATGATCGATCGAGCCCGCCACCATGAATAGGGAGGCCTTATAAAGGGCATGGGCGGCAAAATAGGCCACCATTCCGGCCACCGCGTAGTGCGAGCCGATGCCCAAAAGCATGACCAGGAGGCCCAGCGAGGCAATGGTTGTCTGCGCCAGGATCTGCTTGAGGTCGGTTTCGCGCAGGGCGCCGAAAGCGCCCCACAGCAGCGTCACCCCGCCAAAAAGCGGCAGGATGAACTGCCATTCGGGCGTGCCGCCCAGCACCGGGCTGAGGCGCGAGAGGAGATAGACGCCCGCCTGCACCATGGTGGCCGAATGGAGAAATGCCGAGACCGGCGTGGGCGCCTCCATGGCATTGGGCAGCCAGAAATGGAACGGGAACTGCGCCGATTTGGTGAAGGCTGCCGCAAGGATGAGCAGCAGTACCAACGGATAGCTGGCATGGGCGGTTACCGCATCGCCAAAGCCGCGCACCGCCGAAAGCTCCCAGACGCCGTGCAACTGCTGGAGCAGCACTACCCCGCCCAGCAGCGCCAGCCCCCCGCCCCCGGTGATGACCAAAGCCTGGATGGCGGCACGCCGCGCCGCCTGGCGCGAATGATCGAACCCGATCAACAGGAACGAGGTGACCGAGGTCAATTCCCAGAAGATGAACAGCACCAGCATGCTGTCGGCCAGAACCAGGCCGAGCATGGAGCCCATGAAGGCCGAAATATAGGCCAGGAACCGGCCCTGATGGACATGGCCTTTGAGGTAGCTGCCCGAATAGATCAGGATCAGCGCGCCGATGCCCGAGATCATCAGCGCGAAGGTAAGGCTCAGCCCATCGATGAAGAAGGAGAGGTTCAGCCCGTAGCTGGGCACCCACTCCAGGCTGGTGGCCACGAACCGCTGCTGGGTCATGGGTTCGACGAATCCCAGCAGGTAGACAAAGATCACGGCGGGCACCAGGGCCAAGGCCCAGCCGGTGAAGGCGCCCAGATAGCGCTGGAGCAGCGGAGCGAATACGGCCGCAACGAAAGGGGCGATCGGGATCAGCGCGATACTGGTATCGAGGGACAGCAGTAGTTACCCCTGAGCGTGAGGTTGACGGGTCGGGCGGCACAGGCCCGAGCGCGGGGAAACCTCCCCAGGCACGGATTGGGCCGAACATACCCAGTCCAGCCCCTAGGACAAGCAGAATAGGACCGCAGAAACGATTTCCCCAAAAACCCGGCTGGCAACCAGGCGCGCGGGCACCTACATCATGGCCAGCAACGGAGACTTCCATGAGCGAAACTTTCAAAGTCCAAAAGAGCCCGGACGAGTGGCGCAAGCAGTTGACCCCCGAGCAATACAAGGTGACGCGAGAACACGGCACCGAGCGTGCCTTCTCCCATCCGCTCAACATGGAAAAGCGCGACGGCATTTATCACTGCGTGGCCTGTGGCCAGGCGCTGTTCGCGGCTGACGCCAAGTTCGATTCGGGCACCGGCTGGCCCAGTTTCTTCGAGCCAATTGCCGGGGAAGCGATCGGCGAAAAGACCGACCGGGCCTTCTTCATGACCCGCACCGAGGTGCATTGCTCCAATTGCGGGGCGCATCTGGGCCATGTATTCCCCGATGGTCCGCGCCCGACGGGGTTGCGCTACTGCCTCAATGGCACCGCGCTCGATTTCGAGCCCAAGGCCTGAGGGCCGGTTCGCCAGTGCCAAGCGCGCTTCGGCGCGCCTTTTTGCCCAAAGCGACAGGAGATCGCATGAGCCTTCCCACCCCGCCCCGCGCCCAGCGCCGTGATTACGCCACGACGCTGCACGGGATTACCCGCACCGATCCCTATTTCTGGCTGCGGGCGGACAATTGGCAGGAGGTGATGCAGGCTCCCCAGACGCTGCCCCAGGACATCCGGGATTATCTCGAAGCCGAAAACGCCTATTTCGAAGCCGCCTTCGGGGCGCCCACCGACGGCCTGCAGCAGCAGATCTATGGCGAGATCCGGGGGCGCATCAAGGAAGACGACAGCGGCATCCCAACTCCCGACGGGGATTACGCGTATTTCGCCAGGATGCTCGAGGGAAAGCAATATCCGCAACTGGTGCGGACGCCGCGCGCGGGCGGAGCCGAAACCGTCCTGCTAGATTGCAATCTCGAAGCCGGCGAGGAGTATTTCGGCTTTGGCGGCGCCGAGCATGACCCCAGTCACAGGCTGCTGGCCTGGTCGGCCGACAGGCAGGGCAGCGAATATTACGACCTGGTGATTCGCGATCTGGCAACCGGCAAGGATACCGGCGAACGGCTGGTGGACACCGCCGGGGGCGGCATCTGGTCCAACGACAGCAAGAGCCTCTATTATACCGAATATGACGACAACCACCGCCCCTTCCGGGTGCGCCGGCACATTCTGGGTACGCCCCAGGAGACCGACGAGATCGTCTATCAGGAATCGGACCCCGGCTTTTTCGTCGGCGTAGGCAAGACGCTCTCGGAGCGCTTCATCGTCATCTCGGCCCATGATCACGTCACCAGCGAATGCTGGCTGATCGATGCCCAAGCGCCCGGCCTGCCGCGGCTGGTGCAAAAGCGCGAAGCGGAACTGGAATACGACATCGACGAGCGCGACGGGGTGCTGTTCATCCGCACCAATGCCGACGGCGCGGAGGACTTCAAGATCGTCACGGCCCCCCTGGCCGATCCGGCGCGGGAAAACTGGCAGGAACTGGTGCCGCACCGCGAGGGCGTCTTGATCCTGGACGTCATCGTGCTCAAGCGCCACATGGTGCGGCTCGAGCGCTTCGAGGGCCTGCCGCGCATGGTCGTGCGCAACCTCGAAACCAGCGTCGAAGAGACGGTGCAGTTCGCCGAAGAGGCCTATGCGCTGGGCATGTCCTCGGGCTACGAGTTCGACACCAGCACCATCCGCTTCACCTATTCCTCGCCCACCACGCCCAGCCGCACCTATGACCTGGACCTCGACACGGGCGCGCGGGTGCTGCTCAAGGAGCAGGAAGTGCCATCCGGGCACGACCCGGCCCAATACGAAACCAGGCGGCTGTTCGCCCAGGCGCCCGACGGCGAACGCGTGCCGGTGACGCTGCTCTATAAGAAGGGCCTGGCACTCGACGGTAGCGCGCCGGTGCTGCTCTACGGCTATGGCGCCTATGGCATGGCCCTGCCCGCCAGCTTTTCGGTCTCGCCGCTTTCCCTGGTCGACCGGGGCATGGTCTTTGCCACGGCGCATGTGCGCGGCGGCATGGACAAGGGCTATGGCTGGTATCGGCAGGGTCGGCGCGAGCACAAGACCAACAGCTTCACCGACTTCATCGCGGCCGCCGAAATGCTCATTGCCCAGGGGTATACCAGCACGGGCCGTATAGTGGCCGAAGGTGGATCGGCAGGTGGGTTGCTGATGGGGGCTATCGCCAATATGCGGCCCGACCTCTTCGCGGGCATCATCGCCGAGGTGCCGTTCGTGGACGTGCTCAACACCATGGTAGATGCCAGCCTGCCGCTGACGCCGCCCGAATGGCCCGAATGGGGCAACCCGCTGGCGAGCGCCGAGGACTACGCCCGCATCGCCGCCTATGCGCCCTACGAAAACGTCGTCGCACAGGATTATCCGCCCATTCTCGCCCTGGCCGGCCTGACCGATCCGCGCGTCACCTATTGGGAGCCGGCCAAGTGGGTGGCTAAGCTCCGGGCAACCAAGACGGATCAGAACGCATTGTATCTCAAGACCAATATGGGCGCCGGACATGGGGGCGCCTCGGGGCGCTTCGATCGCATCAAGGAGACCGCCATCAGCTATGCTTTCGCGCTGAGCGTAGTGGGTCTCAAATAAGCCCCTGGGCGGTTGCGAGCGCGATAACCCCTCTATAAAAAAGACACATCCCCTGCCCTGTCGGCACAAAGATTTCCCTTAAGCTTAGGAGGCTGAAATGGCTTTTGAACTGCCCGCACTGCCCTATGCGTATGATGCGCTGGGCCCTTACATGTCCAAGGAAACCCTTGAGTTTCACCACGACAAGCACCACCAGGCCTATGTGACCAAGGGCAACGAACTGCTCGCCGGTTCTGGTCTCGAAGGCAAGAGCCTGGAAGAGATCGTCAAGGAAAGCTACGGCAAGAACGCTCCGCTGTTCAACAATGCCGGCCAGCATTTCAACCACATCCATTTCTGGCAATGGATGAAGCCCAATGGCGGCGGCAAGAGCCTGCCGGCAGCCCTGCAGGCGGCGGTGGATAGCGATCTGGGCGGGTTCGACAAGTTCCGCGCCGATTTCGTCGCGGCGGGCGTCGGCCAGTTCGGCTCGGGCTGGGCTTGGCTCAGCCTCAAGAACGGTAAGCTGGCCATCGAGAAGACCCCCAATGGGGAAAGCCCGCTGGTGACCGGCGGCGTGCCGTTGCTGGGTGTCGACGTGTGGGAGCACTCCTACTACATCGACTACCGCAACGCGCGCCCGAAATATCTCGAAGCTTTCTTCGACAATCTGGTGAACTGGGACCACGTGGTCGAGCTCTACGAAGCCGCCCGCTAAGCCGTTTCATCACGTCTAGAGAGCCCGTCCGCCCACAGGCGGTCGGGCTTCTTGTTGCCCGCCTTTGCGTTTTTTTGCCCATCGTAAGCGCAGGGAGGCAGCTGAGGGACTTCTGTACCCAAGGGGGCCGTGTTAACGTCGACTTAACCGTAAAGGAACGGCGTTTCGTGCTCTCATCTCGTAAAGTGGTCGCCATCGTCGCGACGAATCCGGCTCTCCTCTCCATCCTCAACATGGTGCTGGCCGAGCGTGCCGATCTGCGCGTGCGCGCCTTCGAATCGGTCATCGGGCTATGCGCCTATATGCGCATCACCCCGGTGGATCTGGTGGTGGTGGACGTTGACGCCGATGACGGCGACATGGCGGCCGTGGCTGCATTGCGCACCGATCCGCTGGTGGTGCAGCGGGTGTTCCAGATCCTGGTGCTGTCGCGCCAGATCTCGGGCGACTTCAAGCGGCATATGAGCCGGTGCGGCACCGACGAGGTGATCGTCAAGCCGATGTCGCCCAAGCTGTTCGAAGAGCGGGTAACGGCGTTGCTAGGCAAGGGCCCCCAGCCCCACATTCGCGGCGGCGCCTATGTGGGGCCAGAGCGACGGACCCGGCTCAAGACCGTGCCCATCCCGATCATTTCCCAACGCGCCGACAATGTGGTGCAGCTGTTTCCCGCCAAGGCACGTTAGAGAGCCCGGTTTACCCGGTTCCACAAGTCCTCGACCGAATCGGAAAACTGGAGGAAGCGCTCGGGGTTGCGCATGCCGTGCGCCATCACGTCGGCGAAATAGCCCCGCACCACCTCGAACGCCCGGTTGCGGTTGAGCAGCACCACGCGCTTGCCGCTTTCGCCGCCCCCTGCGCGCGTCCAGGTGCTGTAGAGCTGGGCAGCGGAGGCCAGCGAACCGGGCAGCCCCACGAAAACGTCGGCCAACGCGATGATGCGGTCCATGCGTTCATTGGCTGTGTCCAGCCGCTCGAAGGGAATCGAGCCTAGCGCCGAAGGCATGGTGAAAGTAGGCGCGCCCACGATGATCAGCTCGCCACCCGCCGAGCGCGCGCTGGTGACGACAGGAACACACAGATCCTGTTCGGCCAGACACACGATGCGAGCCCCGCGCCGGGCGAAATAGGCCCCGGCCTGCGACATGATCGAAGCGCGCTCGGGATCGCCGGGCCCCTTGTCGGAGGCAAAGATGGCCAGCGTCGGCCTGGTGCGCGGGGTCATCTGGGCTTGCATCAACGGCCTCGCTTCAAGCTGCCCAGCACGCCGCGCACGATGGCGCTGCCCAGCCGATTGGCCACGGTGCGGGCAAAGGAATTGATCGCCGCTTCGGCGGGGGTTTGGCGGGTGGAGCGACGCGAGGGCCGGTCCGACCGCACTGCGTCTTCGTATGAGCTGCGCTCGAGCTTGCGGGCTTCGTCGAGCTGGCGCTGGCGCTCCTCGTCGGCCTGCTGGCGCTTGGCCTTTTCCAGCAGCACTTCGGCCGCCGAATGGCGATTGATCTGCTCGTCATAGAGCCCGCCCAGCGGGCTGTCGGCCATGATGGCATCGCGCTCGGCCAGGCTGATCGGCCCCATGCGCGAGGACGGCGGCCGCATCATGGTGCGCCCCACCACCGACGGAATGCCCTTGGCTTCGAGCACCGACACCAGCGCCTCGCCGGTTCCCAGCTGGGTAATGGCCTCGGCAGTCGAAAACTCGGGATTGGGCCGGAAGGTCTCGGCAGCCACGCGCACCGCCTTTTGCTCGCGCGGGGTGTAGGCGCGCAAGGCGTGCTGCACGCGATTGGCCAGCTGTGCCAAAACACTTTCGGGCATGTCGGCGGGGTTCTGGGTGACGAAATAGACCCCAACCCCCTTGGAGCGCACTAGCCGCACCACCTGCTCGACCTTGTCGATCAGCGCCTTGGGCGCATCGTCAAACAGGAGATGAGCTTCATCGAAAAAGAACACCAGCTTGGGTTTGTCGGGATCGCCTACCTCGGGGAGTTCCTCGAACAACTCGGACAACAGCCAGAGCAGGAAGGTGGCGTAGAGCCGGGGCGAGGCCATCAACTCGTCTGCGGCCAGCACCGAGACGTAGCCGCGCCCGTCGCTGGACGTGCGCATCAGATCGGCAATGTCCAGCGCACGCTCGCCAAAGAAGTGGTCGCCACCCTGCTGTTCGAGCACGAGCAGCGCACGCTGGATAGCCCCGATGCTGGGCGTGGTCACATTGCCGTAGCGGGTCGAAATCTCCTTGGCCCGCCCCTGGATCTCGACCAGCAGCGCGCGCAGATCGTCCAGATCGAGCAGCAGCAGGCCTTCGTCGTCCGCCAGCTTGAAGGCGATGTTGAGCACGCCCTCCTGGGTGTCGTTGAGATTGAGCAGGCGCGCCAAAAGCAGCGGCCCCATTTCCGAAATGGTGGTGCGCACCGGGTGACCCTGGCGCCCGAACAAATCCCAGAAAATCGTCGGAAACGGCTCGAAGCCATAGTCGTCGAAACCGATTTCGCTGGCCCGTTCGGCCAGGAAATCCTGCGGCACCCCGGTCATGGCGATGCCCGAGAGATCGCCTTTGATGTCGGCACAGAAGACCGGCACCCCGGCGCGGGAAAAGCCTTCGGCCATGACCTGCAGGCTCACAGTCTTGCCAGTGCCGGTGGCGCCGGTCACCAGGCCATGCCGATTGGCGTAGCGCAGCGCCAGATATTCGGGGCGGGTGCTGGTGCCGAGATAGATTTTGTCGTCGAGAAGCATGAGCGACCCTTGGTTTGCGCTGCGCCCTGTTTATAGCGCTCTCACCTCGCCTCACAAGGATAAGCGCTCAAGCACCATGAACGTTGCAGGCGCGCGCCGGTGCGATGGGCCATGGTCAGCACGGTGACGTGCGCTATGATCGACAATCATGACAGTCACTACTGCCTCGCGTCGCCAAATCCTCATCGGTCTTGCCGCCTTGGGCGCCCTGGCCCCGGCTCGCGCTCTGGCGCAACAGACTACGGGCCTCGGAATTGCAAGCGAACGCTTTGGCTTGGTTGGCGGTTCGGACCAGGACCAGAGTGCTGCCTTGCAGCAGGCGGTGCGCGAAGCGGCGGCTCAGGGCCTGCCGCTGCTCTTGGCGCCAGGCAGTTACCGGGCCGGTGGCATTACCCTGCCCTTTGAATGCACCATTGTCGGGGCCGGGGTTACGACCGCCATCATCGCGGCAGGCGACCAGCCGGTGTTCAGCAGCGAAGGGCAAAGGGCCATAACGCTGGCCGATTTCAGCATCGTTGGGGGTGGCGGCGGCGCGGCATCGGGCGGCTCAGGCTTGATCGCCCTTACTGGCTGTAGTGACCTCACCCTGCGCAATTTGTCGTTGAGCGGCGGGCCGGGAGACGGGCTCCATCTCGATGGCTGCGCTGGGCTGGTGGAAAACTGCACGATTTCGGGGCTGGCCGGCACCGGCATTTTCGCCAATGACAGCGCCGGGCTGCGGCTGACGGGCAACACCATTTCCATCTGCGGCAATGGCGGTATTCGGGTTTGGCGCAGCGAGCCGGGACAGGACGGCACCATCATTGCGCATAATCGCGTCGCAACCATTGCCTCCAATGGCGGCGGCAACGGCCAGAACGGCAATGGCATCAACGTATTTCGCGCCGATGGCGTGAGCATTCTGGGCAACCAGATCTCGGGCTGCGCCTTCAGCGCCATCCGCCTCAACACGACGGCCAACACCGTGGTGTCCAACAATAGCTGCCTGCAATCGGGTGAAGTGGCAATTTTTTCGGAGTTCGCTTTCTCCGGCTCGATCATCGCCGACAATGTGGTGGATGGCGCGGCCGCCGGAATTTCGATGACCAATTTCGATCAAGGCGGGCGGCTGGCGGTGTGCAGCGGCAATCTGGTGCGCAACATCGCGCCGCTGTCGGTGGTCAATCCCGATACCATTCCCTTCGGCATCGTAGCGCAGGCCGATGCGGTGGTGAGCGGCAATGTGGTGGAGGGCGTGCCGGGCCGCGGCATTGGCGCAGGCTGGGGGCCCTATCTGCGCGATGTGGTGATCTCGGGCAATCTGGTGCGCGATTGTGAGATCGGCATCGGGGTCAGCGTGGTGGACGGCGCCGGCCCGGTGCGCATCGATGGCAACATGGTCAGCGGCGCCTTGCGGGCGGGGCTTGCCGGCATGGCCTGGCAGGACATCGTCACCGACGATCTTGTGGGCCAGGCCTATCGCTTTGCCAATGTCAGCCTGGGGGACAACAGCCTGGTCTGAGGTCGATCAGGCCGTGAAGGCCTCTGCCACCGCCCGCAACTCGCCCACCTCCAGGCCACGCACATTGCGAATGGTCTGGCGGGCGAAGCGCTCAAGAACGTCAACGCAGATCGGATCGGGCTCGGCAAAGCCCAACAGCAATTGCGCCACCATGGCCTGCGAGGCGGCGATGTTGCCGTCGTCGCATTTGATGGCGTAACCCCAGCCCTTGTCGCGAATGGCGCCACACTGCACCCCTTCGGCGCCCACCTTCTGCATCAGCCGGCCGCCAAAGGCCTCCATGGCCAGGGTATCGAAATGGCCCGTGCCGGCCACCAGCAGTGGATGGGCCGCGGCAGCATCGAACAGGCGCCGGGAGCCCGCAGCGAGGTTATCGGGCAGGCCTTCGCCGGTCGCCATGCGCGCAAAGCCGGCGGCAAAGGCGCGCAAGGGTGCAGCCCAGGTGGGGATGGAGCAGCCATCGATGCCGCAGCGATCTTCGCGCAGATCCTGCCCGATCACCGTTTCGACGGCAGAGCGCACTGCCTTTTGCACCTCATGCTCGCGCACCACATAGCCGGTGGGCTCGACGCCCAGCGCACGGGCGACCGAAAGCATGCCCGAATGCTTACCCGAGCAATTGTTGTGCAGCGTCGAGGGCTCCTCGCCCGCAGCACGCAGCGCATCTCGCGCCCGGGCGTTGGTCGGGGCGTGGGCGCCGCATTCGAGCGCCTGGGGCTCGAACCCCACATGCTCGAGAAAGCTCATGACGCCGCTGGTATGCACCGTTTCCCCGTGATGGGACGCGCAGGCCAGGGCCAGTTCCCGATCGGTGAGCGCGAAGCGCTCGGCGGCCCCGCTGCTGAACATGGCAAGGGCCTGCATGGACTTGATCGCCGAGCGCGGAAACACCGGCTGGTCGATGTCACCGCCGCTTGCGATCACGTTGCCCATGGCATCAGAGAGCACGAAGGCACCGCGATGGCGGTTCTCCACCCAATTGCCGCGCACCAATTCGACGAGGATGGGATTGGGCTGCATGTTATGTCCAAAAAAAAAAGGTCCGGGTTGCCCTCGTTGGGACAACACCGGACCGGCAAAGTCAACTCCCCGGAGGGCTGGAGGTCAGTGCGGCAAAAGGTGCATGGGGTCGGCCGCGCTTAGGGAAGTCTAGAAATCGCTGTCGTCGGTCGGGGTGAGATAGCGGGCATTGACCCAGCCCCGCTGCCAGCCGCGCTCGACCAGGCACCAATCCGAATTGCCTTCTGGCGCTATGATGCAGCGTTCCACCCACACATGGGTCTGGGGCTGAAGCTGCCCGGTCTTTTGCGAATAGGACGCGGGCCACTTGCGGATATTGAGATGATCCCATTGCGGCAGCCCAGTGACGCGCGCCTGAGCGTCCACGTCGTAACCGGCAGCCATGGCGGGCTGGGCGACGAAGGCGCCGGCGCCGACCAGAACCAGGCCGGCCAGAGCAGCAATGAGGATCTTTTCGTGATGCTTTTTCATGATCGGGCTCCCAAAAGGCGTTGTCGTTTCGATGATGACGACATTGCCATGGCGGCTTTGAACCCGTGGTGAGACGCCCGTTCAGTTACCATTCAGGCTTTGCGACCGGCGCAAACGAAAAGGGCGGAGGCATTGCCTCCGCCCTTGGGCACCTGCAAAGGTCCGCGCGCTCGTTGACCTCGCGTATGCGCCGGCCAAAGTGACCGGCGACAGGATGAGGCCGTAACTGCCCTGAGATTACTGCGGCAGCAGTGAACGCCCGCTGACCGGGGCGTTCACACAGCGTTCAGCGACGATCGACCGATTAGCGAGTTCAATATGTGGTGCCGGTGCGCGTATAGCTCGGCGAGCTGGTCGAAGCCTGTTCGGTCTTGGCCTCCTGGCGCGCCTTGTCTGTGGCCGACTCGGCTGCGCCTTGGGCATCATCGAGAGCCTTGTGGCTGGTCTCCTTGCCCGTCTCCTGCAGTTCGCCGAGCTTCTCGCCAGCCTGCTCGTAGATCTGGCCGACCTGATCCTTGCCCTTGGTATAGAGGTCGCCCGCCACGTGCGAGACTTCCTTCTTTACCGAGTCGGCGGCCTCGCCGAAGACCTTGTCTTCCTGCTCGGTGCGCGGCAGCGCCCCGCCAAGAGCAGCACCGACGGCAAAAGCCAGGGCCCCGCCGACCAAGGGCTGATCCTTGAAGGTATTTAACAGCCCGTCGGTCAGGCCCTGGGCCTGCCGGCGCATGTCGTTGGATGCCGACATGGCCCGACGCTGGAGCTTTTTGGCCTGGTCGCGAGCATCGTGCCAGGTATGGGCGGCCCAGCCGGTGGCCTCATCGAGCCGGTTGCCAGCCTCGTCCATGAAGTGGGTGATCTGATTACCCGCTTCGTCGGTAAAGCCCTTGACCCGGTTGCCGGCCTCGTCGGTGAAATGGCCGGCGCGATTGCCCATGGCATCTGTGAACGCGTGGAACTTGCGACCGCTCTCATCGACGAAATCGCTCAGGCGATGGCCCGATTCGTGCGTGCTGTAGCCGGTGCGACGCAGCGAATTACCGGCGATGCGGGCCAGTGACAGGCCATCGTCATCATCGTAGTCGTCGCCATAGCTCGAGGTGACGCTATTGGAGCCGTAACTGCGCGTCGCGTCGCGATAGCTGCGATTTTCATCGTTATAGCCATCGTAGTCAACATCGGCAGTCGTAGTGGCGGGAGCACGTCCCTGGCTTGCCATCAGCCATGCCAGGCTCACGCCCAACAGGGCCACAGGCATCGGGTTGTCGCGCAAGGAGCGCCCGAAATTGTTGGCAAAATCGGCACCACCGGAGGACTTGGCGTATTCCATCACCTGGTCGACGAGCTGGCCGGGCGAGAGGCGCTCGGAGATTTCGTCGATGGTGTTTTCGAGCCGGCTGCGCTGGGCCTGCACTTCGCGTTCGAGCTGCGCGGCACTCTTGTGATCATCTGTGGACATTAGAGCCTCTCCTTGACGACGGCGGCATCGCGCTCGATCGAATTGGTCGTGCGATCCAGGGTAAGATTGGTGGTTTTGAGCGCGCTCAGGCCCTTGGAAATCAGGCCCCAGGCAATGGCGGCGACGATGACGCCGACAATGACCGAAGCCAGGCTATTGGCCGAACCTTCGGCCATGCCCATACCGCGCAACAGCGCGGCTAGGGCTGCCGAAGCGGCAGCGAGCAACACGCCGAGCGCACCCAGGGCCAGAACCGCACCGGCCAGCAGCAGCTCGACGCCGCCGATCACCTGCCCCATCTTTTCGCCGGCCTCGGCCTTGGCGAGCTGCACTTCCTTGCGGAACAGCCCGGAAATGTCGTTAGCCAGACCGCTGATCAGTTCGGGCAATGACCGCCCTTCATTGAGCGTGGACATCAGTTGGTGCCTCCCAGACGCGAACCATAGGTGGAGCTGGTCGAAGGATCAGCCGACGATGCAGGCTGGCCGAGCGTGGGCGGCTTGGCCCCCGTGGTGCCCGAATAGTTCGTGCCCTTGGCGCCATGCGCGGTGCCGGCGGAATAGCTGGTGCCATTGCCCGTACGATCGGCACTGGTATCGGTGCGACGCTGCGCGGATGCCAAGGCAAAGCGGCTGGCGACAAAGCCTGCCAGCGCTGCGGCGCCCAAGAAAGCGATGGGCTGACGACGACCAAAATCCTCGGCCATCCCGATGATCTCATCGACATTGCGCGTCTTGACCGTATCGGACACCCGATGCAGCCCGCCTGCTAGATCGCGGGCATAGCCAGCAAAGGCGGCCTGGTCGGTGCCTTCGAGTTCCTTGGCGACTTTGTCGATGGCCGAAGCGATGCCATCCACATGGCCAGCAGCAACGTCTTTCTGCTCGCCGGCAAACGACTTGGCCTGCTCAGCCACCTCGCCGGCGCGGTTCTGGGCTTCGGCGGTCAAATCGTCGATGTCGCTGCGCACGGCATCGGCCGCGCTGGAGAGATCCTGCTTGACCGTTTCAGTGGCCTTGTTGACGTCGTCGGCCGCCTGGGACTTAGTGCCCTGGCCGGTATCGGGTGTGGTGGGGGAAAAGGTGCTCATGATGATCCTGCCAGTGTTGAATTTGGGCGCGGCTTAAGCCAGTCCCACCAGGGACAAGACTGCCAGAACGACGACGATCACGCCGATGACATAGAATATACTGTTCATAAGATCCTCCGTAGCGTCCTGACGGCACTTCTTGGCGGCCGGCATGTACGAAGGCTTCAATGCAATGGGACTAAAAGCGGTTGCCGCCTCGCGTGATTTATTATCGCGGTTTCGGCTAAATCTGCGTGCGCTGGACGGCCTGAAAGGATTACAGTCCACGCGTTAAAAGGCGGCCGGATATATTAACGCTTTACTGGTTCATTGCGCGCTTGGCGCCAATGCAGGCTCTCTCGTCCGGCCGGCTGGCCCTCCTTGAGCCAGATCGCATAGGCTCGCGCCCGCCAATGCTGTTCGAGCGCACGTTGCCAATACTGGTCCGCCGCGCCCTCGGGACGCCCATCCTGCTCCCAGAGAAAATAGGCCGTATCGCGCACCTGGGCATCAAAGCCCGCCAGGTCTTGCGGGTCGTCCTGATCCTGTGCCATTGGCCTTGCGTGTGATGGGGCGTGCTGGTTGTGAACGGACGGGCGGGCCAGGGGTTGCGGCACAGCATAGGTTAACCCCGCGCGTACCGCCCATCCAGCAAGGAGCGAGGTGTTCGATGTCGAAATCCACGCCGGCAACGCAAGCCCTGGTTAAGGCGGGCGTTCCCTTCGCCCTGGCCGAATATGCCTATGACCCCGACGCGGACAAGATCGGGCTGCAGGCCGCCCAGGCCATGGGGGTTGTGCCCGGCATGGTGCTCAAGACGCTGATGGTCGAGCTCGACGGCAAGCCGGTCTGCGTGGTGGTGCCATCTGACCGGGAAGTGAGCATGAAGCGGTTGGCCGCCGCACTGGGCGGCAAATCGGCCCAGATGATGAAGCCGGCCGATGCCGAGCGGCTGACCGGCTATCGGGTGGGGGGCATCAGCCCGTTCGGCCAGAAGCGCAAGGTGCCCACCGCCTTCGAGGCCTCGGCACTGGACCTGCCTGAGATTTTCCTCAATGGCGGGCAACGCGGATTACAAATTCGCATCGACCCCAAGCTCGCCTGCGCCACCCTGGGTGCGGTCGCCGCGCCCGTTGTGGCTTAGCTGCCTCCATCAATCCCCGATGGGATAAAGCGGATCGGTGATTTCGGAGGTTGCAAGGGACTGGCGCACGCGCCGCAGCCGCTCCAGCACCGGCGGGCCGACCGTCTCAGCGGTGGCCATGGCCAGAATGTCGAGGACCGCCAGAAGCGCGTAGCGGCTCGAGGACGGCTTGTAGAGATTGTCGTCTTCCTGGAAATGGAACGGCACCAGGGTGTCGGCGGCCATTGCCAGGGGGCTGTCCTGCACGGTTACCGCAATAGTGTGGGCGCCATACTGCTTGCCGATCTTGAGCGCGTCGTTGACCGAGCGGATGCGGCCCGAGATGGAAAACGCCACCACCACACTGCCCGGCCCGGCAACCGAGGCGCTCATGCGCTGCAATTGCGGATCGATATAGGCGCAGCTGTTGAGCCCGAGCCGAAACAAGCGATTGTGCAGCTCGTTGGCGGCCATGGATGAACTGCCGCCGGTGCCATAGATCAGAATGCGCTCGGCCTGGGCCAAAAGCCGCCCCAGCGCCGCCACATCCACATTGGCCAAGGCCACGCTGATCAGATCGAGCGAGGCGTGGGCGCGGCTGCACACGGTGGAAATGATCTGACTGGCCGATTCAGGGACGGTGCTGGGCGGAGCGGGGCGCAGATAGGCGCCGCCAATGGCCAAGGCCTGGGCCAGATGCACCTTCATTTCGCGTGTGTTCTTGAACCCCAGCGCCCGCCCCAGCCGGGTGACCGTGGGCTCGCTGACCTCGGCCCGGCGCGCCAGCTGGGTGGTGGTGGCATGCGTGGCAAAATGGAGATCGGCCAGGATGGCTTCGATCAACCGGGTTTCGGCCCCGTGGCCGTGCCCGAGCCTGGCCTTGAGCCGGGCGATGATGTCGATGTGCCGCCCGGCCGCATCGCCGGCCTTCATGGCCCCAGCCGGGCGCCCGTATCGGCAGCAAACACATGCACATGGGCCGGATCGGCGCCAAGGTGCAGCACGTCGCCCGGCTTTGCCGCGAGACGCTCGCGGAACACGCAGCGCACCGGGTCACCCTGGATCATGCCATAGACATGAGTTTCCGGTCCGGTCGGCTCGACCACCTCGACGGTCAGTGCCAGGGGCCCTTGCGGCTCGATGCGATACTGCTCGGGACGAATGCCTATGGTCACCGGCGTGCCCGATGCAACGCCGGTGAGGCTGACCGGCAAGGCCAGGCCGCTGGCCAGCACCACGGTATTGCCCTCGATGCGCCCCGGCAGAAAGCTCATGGCGGGCGAGCCGATGAAGCCGGCAACGAACTTGTTGGCGGGACGATCGTAAAGCTCGAGCGGGGCCCCCACCTGCTCGATGCGGCCCGCATTCATCACCACGATGCGGTCGGCCATGGTCATGGCCTCGATCTGGTCGTGGGTGACATAGACGATGGTGGTGCCCAGCTTCTGGTGCAGCGACTTGATCTCGGTACGCATGGCGATGCGCAGCTTGGCATCGAGATTGGAGAGCGGCTCGTCGAACAGGAACACCTTGGGATCGCGCATGATGGCGCGGCCCATGGCCACGCGCTGGCGCTGGCCGCCCGAAAGCTGACCGGGGCGACGGTCGAGATAGTCGCGCAGGTTGAGGATTTCGGCGGCGCGAGCCAGCCGCTGCTCGATCTTGGCCTTGTCCTCGCCGCGAATGCGCGGGCCAAAGGCGATGTTCTCGCGCACATTCATGTGCGGAAACAGCGCATAGGACTGAAACACCATGGCGATGTCACGCTGCTGGGGCGGCACGTCGTTGGCGGCACTGCCCCCGATGAGCAGCTTGCCCGCCGAAATGTCTTCGAGCCCGGCGATCATGCGCAGCAGGGTGGACTTGCCGCAGCCCGAGGGGCCCACGAGCACCACGAACTCGCCATCGGCGATATCGAGCGAGAGATCGGGGATGACGCTGGCCGAGCCATAGCGCTTGGAAACGTGGTCGAGCTGGAGCGTGGCCATCTAGGTCTCCCGGTTCGGAGCGATTGCATCGAGAAAGCTGAGATTGGAGCCGGTCAGCCCGCAATCGACCGCCAGGGTGATGCCGGTAATGCCGCTGGCCAGCGAGGACGCCAGAAACGCGGCCGCATTGGCCACTTCCACGGGTTCGACCATGCGCCCCAGGGGGTAAAGCCGCGCCACCGACTGGAAGATGCCGGGGTCTTTTTCGAAGCGGTGGTCCCAGGCCATGGTGCGGATCGAGGCGGGGCGGATGACATTGGCGCGAATGCCGCGCGGCCCTTCTTCGGTGGCAATGGCGCGCGCCCAGGCTTCGAGGCCGGCCTTGGCCGCGCTATAGGCCGGATTGCCGTAATGGGCCAAGGCGTTGACCGAAGAGATAAAGACGATGCTGCCGCGCGTCTCTCGCAGGGCAGGCATCAGCTTTCGGGTGAGACGCATGCCGGCGACGAGGTTGATGTCCATTTCGTGGACCAGGCTCTCGTCGCTCAGTTGGTCCAGCGTTTCGGCCCGCGTCCATCCCAAATTGGAGATCAGCACGTCCACCGGACCGGCGGACAACACCGTGTCGATGGTTTGGGCCATGGCCGCCGGATCGGTGAGATCGACGGCATGGGTCTCGGGCACGCCCAGCTCTGCAAGCCCCGCCGCATCCACATCGAGGGCCACCACCCTGCCCCCGGCCGCTGCGAACACTTGCGTCAACGCTCGGCCCACACCGCCCGCCGCACCGGTGATCAGAACCCGTTTGCCCGAAAAATCCACTCTCATCCCGCCATTGCACGCCAGACCGCTTCAACGCGGACTGTGTCAGCGGCGATGAAAGAAATCAACACGCCTCGGCGCTATTGCGGCGTGATCACCCCACTTGTGAAAAAAACCAACATTTGCAATCGTAGCTCGGAGGCCTCGCCGCCATGCCGGCAAGGGGCCGACGGGAACAGGGAGATTACAATGTCGCTGCAATGGATCAAGAGAGCTGCGCTGGCGGGCGCCGCCATGGCCGTTCTGGCCGGGGCCGCGCATGCCCAGACGCTGCGCGTAACGCTAGCTGAGTATTCCACGGCCACCGGCCCCTTCTTCGAAGAAGCCGCAACCGCATTCGAGGCCGCCAATCCGGGCGTCGACGTGCAGCTCGAAGTGGTGCCGTGGGATAATCTGCTGCAAAAGCTCACCACCGATATCTCGGCCAATGCCAATGCCGACATGTCAATCATCGGCACGCGCTGGCTGATCGACTTCGTCTCCGAAGGCATTGCCGCGCCGCTCGACGATCTGTTGAGCCAGGAGGTCCTCGACCGCTTCGTTCCGTCCTTCCTCGAACCCTCGCGCATGGACGGCAAGGTCTATGGCCTGCCCGTGGCAGCGTCCGCCCGCGCCATGTATTATAACACCGACCTGTTCGAGCAGGCCGGCATTGCCGAACCGCCCGCCAACTGGGACGAGCTGCGCACCGCCGCCGCCGCCATCGGCGCGCTGGGCGATGACGTTTATGGCTATGGCCTACAGGGCGCCCAGATCGAGACTGACGTCTACTTCTACTACGCGTTCTGGTCGTTCGGCGGCGAGCTGATCGAGGCTGACGGCACGTCTGGGCTCGACAGCGAAGCGGCCGTGCAGGCGGCAACGCTGTATAAGGCTATGCTCGACGAGGGCCTGACCCAACCGGGCGCAACGTCCAATTCGCGTGAAGACGTGCAGAACCTGTTCAAGCAGGGCCGCGTCGGCATGATGATCACGGCGCCGTTCCTGGCCACCCAGATCGCCAACGAAGTGCCCGACCTCAACTATGCCGTGGCGGCAATCCCCGCCGGCGCCGACGGCCAGCGCGGCACCTATGGCGTGACCGACTCGATCATCCTGTTCGAGAATTCGCAGAACAAGGAGCTGGCGGCCCAGTTCCTGGACTTCATCTTTACCCCCGAATGGCGCGGCAAGTTCGACCAGAACGAAGGCTTCCTGCCGGTGCTCGCCGCTCAGGCCCAGGACCCGGTGTTTGCCGACAATCCGGTGCTGAGCGAATTCACCGCCCTGCTGCCCGACGCCCGCTTTGCGCCGGTCATCCCGGGCTGGGAAGAGATCGCTGCCATCACCTCCAATGCGCTCCAGACCATCTATCTGGGCAATGGCGAGATCGAGCCCACGCTCAACCAGGCGGCCAGCGACATCAACGCCATTCTGGGCAAGTAAGCCGCAACGTCACCATCGGACCCGGCGCCCTGTGGCGCCGGGCCTTCCCCAAGCTCGCCCGCCTGGAGGCTGAACGGGACGCATGAAACGATCGATCCTGATCAATCCCTACGTGCTGATCGCGCCCGGCTTTTTGCTGGCGGCCTTCATCATCTTGTGGCCGCTCTATGAGCTGGGGATCATCTCCACCAGCGCGGTCAACCGCTTCGGCCAGTTGCGCGGCTTCGTGGGCGCAGAAAACTTCCTGACCATTCTCGCCGATCCAGATTTCCTGGCCGCGCTCTGGCGCACCGGCATCTGGACTTTCGGCATCGTGGCCGGGGTCATCCTGGTCAGCCTGCCGGTTGCCATCATCCTCAACGAGGATTTCCATGGCCGCGGCCTGGCGCGCGTCATCATCATGCTGCCTTGGGCCGTGTCGGTGACCATGACGGCCATCGTGTGGAACTGGGCGCTCAACGGGGAGAGCGGGCTGCTCAACTCCGCGCTCCGTGGGCTGGGCCTGATCAACACCAACATCCAATGGCTGGCGCAGGCTGCAACGGCCTTTCCCATGCAGATCCTGATCGGCATTCTGGTGTCGATCCCCTTCACGGTCACCATTTTCCTGGGCGGGCTGTCGGCCATTCCCGACGACCTCTATGAGGCGGCGCGGCTCGAAGGAGCGAGCGGCTGGCAAGTGTTCCGCGAGATCACGCTGCCGCTGCTCAAGCCCTTCATCAACATCGCGGTGGTGATGAACACGATCTATGTGTTCAACTCCTTCCCCATCATCTGGGCCACCACCCAGGGCGGGCCGGCCAATTCCACCGACATTCTGGTGACTTATCTGTATAAGCTCGGGTTCCGCTTCGGGCGGCTCGGCGATGCGGCGGCGCTCTCGATCATGATGTTCGCGCTGCTCTTGGTCTTCACCATCATCTATGTCCGGCTGGCCATGCAGGAGCAGCGCAAATGAACCGGGTGCTGTCACGCAAGGGGCGCCGCACGCTGATCTGCTGGCTGCTGCTGAGCCCGCTGGTCATATTGGTGCTGTTTCCCTTCGCCGTCATGCTGGTCACGGCGCTGAAGCCCGCCAGCGAAGTGCTGCGCCCCACCTGGTGGCCCAGCACGCTGCGCTGGGAGAACTTCGTTACCATGTGGAACGCCACCAATTTCGGCCGCGCGCTGTGGAATTCGGTGTTCGTTTCGGTGCTCTCCACCATCATCGCCATCATCGTCTCGGTGCCCGCCGCCTATGCCATGAGCCGGTTCAACTTCCGCGCCAAGGGCTTTTTCCAGCAGTTCCTGCTGATCAGCCAGATGCTGAGCCCCATCGTGCTGGTGATCGGCCTGTTCCGGCTGGTGGTGTGGCTGGGGCTGATCGACAGCCTCAACTCGGTGGTGTTCGTCTATGCCGCCTTTGCCATCGCCTTCAGCGTATGGATGCTGCAAAGCTACTTCGCCACTATCCCCAAGGATCTCGAAGAGGCCGCCTGGATCGAGGGTGCTTCCGCCTGGAAGGCGCTGGTGTGGGTATTCCTGCCTCTGGCCGTGCCGGCCATGACGGTCACCGCCATCTTTGCCTTCATCAATGCTTGGAACGAGTTCGTCATTGCGCTCACCATGCTGCGCACCCAGGAGAGCTATACGCTCCCCATCCAGGTGTTCTCGCTGGTCGCGGGCCGCTACACGGTGGAATGGCACCATGTGATGGCAGCGGCGCTGGTGGCCACCCTGCCCGTGGCAATCGTTTTTGCCTGGCTGCAACGCTTCATGGTGCGCGGGCTGGCGCTGGGCTCGGTCAAGTAAGACCGGGCCACCTCACCGCACGGCGCGGGTGGCCTGGCCGATCCAATCGAGCCGGGGCTGGGGGATCAGCCCATAATTGTAGAAGTTGAGCCCGTCGCAGCCGATGGCCTTGGCTGCCATAGTCCGCGCCGTGAGATCGTCCCCCGAGACGATCTCGGGATAAAACACCCGCAAGCCGCCGATCAGGCGCTTGTCGGGTCCGATCAGGGCGCGGGCGGCGCTGCCCATTTCGGTGATCGCGTCGGCGGGCTGGGTGTAGAACGAATAGAGCAGCCCATCGGCAGCGTCTGAGACGGCTTTATCGTTGATGCCCTCGCGCCAACCCTGCGGGCCGGTAATGGTGACGATGTCGCTGTCGGGATGGGCTTCCTGCTTGATGCGCCCGACCAGCCGCGTCACCTGCCCGATGCGCCAGTGCAGATAGTCATGCAGCGCCTCGTGAGCGGCAAAGGCCGCGATGCCCTGGGCCGGAAATTGCGGAAACTGGGCCTGCGGCACGGCGCGATTGCACGCGGCCACGATCAGGGTTTCGACGTTCTGGCGCGCCGCCTCGGCATCGACGCCGTCGGCCAGGGCCTGCGCCATGCAGTGCTCGCAAAAGCAGATCGAGAGGAGGAACTCATCCTCCGGCGTCATGCCCATGCCGTCCTTTTCGTGGTGATACTCGTGATAGAAGCCCTGGAAGCCGGGCGTTTCGAGCTCCACCACCTTGGGGCGATAGCGCTCGGTCATGTCCGCCACCAGTGTTACCGCATAGGCCTGGGCCGCCGGACTCGACGGGCAGAGGCTGAAATAGTTGGGGTCGCCGAAGGCGCTGCGGGTGACGTGGCCAGGATGGAGCATGCCCAGGCGGGTGTTGTGCAGGCACACCGTCCAGCACGAGGCGGCCAGGCCCGTCTCTTCGCGGCCATCGCGCAGCCAGCCCAGCATGTCGCCGGCCTGCTGCACGTGCTCGGCCACCTTGGGAACAATGGCCTTGTCGGACCAGCGCTCGGGCGTGGGCTGAAAATAGATGGTGCCGTCTTCTGGGAAGTAGGATTTGCGCGCCGGGCTGCGCGGCTGCAGAAAATGGCCGGCATGATAGGAGGCCGAAAGGCTGATCGAGTTGACACCCACCCGCGCGCGCGCCTCGGCGGCAAAGGCCTCCTTGCCGACGTCGGCGATATCCCACGGATAGGTCCACATCGACAGGTGCATCGCCTCGCCTCCTTGCTGCGCGGTGTCTCAGTCCAGGCCAAGCGGATCGGCCACGCGCGGCCAGATCGGCCGCAGCATCTTGCGGTAATCGGTGGTGGCCGGATCGGTCGGATAGGACGAGGGCGCATCCAGATAGAGGATCTGGCTGGACACCGGCGCGTATCCGGCATGGAAATGATTGGTGGATTTTATCAGCAGCAGCCGCTTGGCGGCAAAATCCACGCCCATATTGGTGAAGATGTCGGGCTCATAGGTCTGGGTGCGGCTCGAAATCACCACGATGTCGACCTCGGTGCCTACGATGCGCACCGTGGCGGCACGACCCAGCGTAACGCGCGAAGCCCGGAAGCTCTGCCAGCCGGCATCGCTCAGATACCGCACCTCGACCATCAGGTCGAGCGGTGGCCCAGCCTCGCGGCTGGCCTTGCCGCCCAAGCGCAGGGCCAGCACGGCACCCTGCCCGGCGGCATGACAGAACTGCACGGCGATCGGGTCCCAGATAGTCGCTACACCCAGATCGCTGACGCCCATCTCGATCAGAGCCGACAGAATATGCGTGCCGTCCCCGGCGCAGCCGCCGCCCGGATTGTCCCAGACGTCGGCAATTGTCACCGGCTTGTCGCCGCCGGCTGCTTCCAGGGCCCGTGCCAGCCCTTCGCGATAGGGCAGGATCTGCATGGCCGTGCGCCCGCGCAGGCGATAGAGCTCCTCGCCCAGCCGCCTGGCCAGCGCATCGCCCTTGGCCTTGTCGTTGTCCGAGACCACCAGGATGCGCGTGCCCATTTCGGGCACGTCGCCGGCCATGAAGCCGTGGATGACCGACACCGACAGGATGCCATCGCACCCTTCGAGCGCCCGGATCCGGTCCACGAAACCGCGCATGGGCTCCTGGCTGGTGGGATAAATGCCGATCATGGCGCAATCGAATACCGACAGCACCGGCGTGATCTCGCCGCGCAGCGCACGCAGGCTGAGCTCCACCACATGCTCGCCGCGCTCGTAGAAGTCGGTGTGGGGAAATTCCAGGAAGGCTGCGGCCAAATTCAGGGCGGCAACGCGCTTGGGAGTCAGATGGCTGTGGGGGTCGAATTCGGCCGAAATGAACACATCGGGCCCCACGATGTCGCGCACGCGGCTCAGAAAGTCGCCTTCGCAGTCGTCATAGCCTTGGGCCACCATGGCCCCGTGCAGGCCCAGGATGACCCCGTCGACCGGCATGGCCGCCTGCAACTGGTCCAGGATTTCGTCGCGCAGCTCCTCATAGGCCTGCTGCTTGATCGGCCCCGCCGGCTCGGACCAGCTCGACGATCCCTCGATCACCTCCAGCCCCTCGGCCTGGGCCCGGCGGCGCAGGATGAGCACGGGCGATGAGCACAGCGTGGGGGTATCGGGGTGCTGCCCCGGCCCGGCATAAAAAGCCGCTTCGAAGGCGGCCCTGTCAGTGGGTACGGGGGAGAAAGTGTTGGTTTCGGTCGCCAGGGAGGCGGTGAAAATGCGCAAGGACGGGCCCCTCAGCGAACGGCATGGCGACGACCCTTGCCGGGACACCAAGCCCCTTGGGGTCGCCTTGAAGTGCCAAGGCACGGCCTTGGAGCGCTTCGGATCGACAGGCGTGTAATATATTCACGCCCGCCACCCCACAAGCACCCTCATGCCGGTGTCCATGAAGATTTTTTACATCCCGGCCAGCAACCCAGCCTTGCCGATTCGCCCTAGCCCCACCCGTCGGGCCCGATCAATCCTGGGGCTGTGCCGTGAGCAGAAAGAAGGCTGGATCGCCCATGGTCTCATATGGGTTTACGGCAAACCGGTCGGCATAGGAGCGCACTCCGCCAAAGCCGGCCTCGGCCAGCATGGCGCGGCCCTCTTGCTCGGTCATGCCGTTGGCAAAGGGCAGCTTGCCGTAAAATGCCGGCGTCTCGTAGGGCACGCCGTCTACGCGCCACTTGCCATCCGAAATCAAAACCCGGCCGTTGGGCTTGAGCGCCCGGCGCGCCAGCCGCAGCGCGGCCACGGGGGTTTCAAGCGTCCAGAGCACGTTGCGCAGTGTCACGACATCAAAGCTCGCGGCGGGCAAATCCGCTTCGTCCATGGTCGCATGGATGAAATCGATGGCCAGCCCGCGCTCTTGCGCCATGTTCCGGGCCGTTGCCAGCATGCCCTGCGATCCGTCGACGGCAGTGACCTCATGGCCCAACCCGGCCAGCAGCAGCGCGCAGGCGCCGGTGCCCGTGCCCAGGTCCAGCACGCGCAGCGGCGCATCGCCCAAGGCGGCGCGGAAAGCATCGATCCACATCGCCTCATGGCGCAGATGCGACGCGCCGCCATTGAAGCGAGACGATCGCTCGGTCCAATGCTCCGATGTTTCGCGCGCCGTGGTGGGTGCAACCTTGTCCATCGCTCTTCCTCCCGATCCTCTTGTGCCGCGCTTGTCGCACGTTGCCAATCATCAAACCTGCACGTTCTTGCAGGTATTCGAGACAAACTTGCCAGAATCGTGCAGGTTTTTTGTCGGCCGCTTGCTTACCAAAATGAGCGTGTCGGCTGATGGGCAAAACCGTCCGGGGCCAGGCCGGAGGAGGACAGGGATGAAACGTTTTGCGCTGCTGGCTGCAGCATCGATGCTCACGACCATGTGGGCGGGGCCGCTGTTGGCTCAGGACGCAGGCGAGCTGCGCATCGTGCAAACCTTCGAGCTGCAGAGCGTGGAGCCGCGTACGGCAGGCTGGCGCCTGCGCTCGGCAGGGATCGTGGAATCGATCGTGGCCGCCAACCGGGAGGGTGAAATCGTTCCCGGCCTGGCGCAGAGCTGGAGCGTGAGCGCGGATGGCCTGCGCTGGACCTTCACCTTGCGCGACGACGCCGTGTTCCACGACGGCACGCCCGTAACGGGTGCCGCTGTGGAAGCCTCCTATGAGCGGCTGGGTCCCAGCGCCGAGATCTATGGCCGCATCCCGCTTGCGGAAATCACCTCCGAGGGCCAGACCGTCACCTTCAACCTGACGGAGCCGTTCGGGGCCTTCCTGGCTTATGTTTTCGACCCGTCCGTGCCCGTGCTGGCACCTGCCTCGTTCGGGGCCGACGGCTCCTTTGCCCAGATCATCGGCACCGGACCCTATGAGATTGCCCAGCTAGACCTGCCGCGCAATCTGCTGCTCGAACGCAACGCGGACTATTGGGGCAAAGCGGGGCTGTTCGATACCGTCAGGCTCGAAGCGGCCACCAATCCCGACACGCGGGTAAACATTGCGTTGGCCGGTGAGGCCGACATTATCCAGGAGCTCCCCACTGCAAGCGTGGACCGCATCAATGCATCGGGGATCACTCAGGTGCAGCAGGTGGTGCTGCCGCGCCATATCATGCTGATGGTCAATGCGGGCCAGCCCCAGTTCGAAAGTCCCGAGCTACGCCGCGCCATGAGCCTGGCGATCGACCGCACCGGCATTGCCGCCGCCGTGCTCGGCGATCCGGACCTGGCAGCCACCCAATATGTGCCCCCGGTGGTGCCGGGCTGGCACTTCCCCGACTTCACCCCTTTTGCGCACGATCCGCAGGAAGCCAACCGCATTCTGGACGAGGCCGGTTGGGTGCGCGGCGCTGACGGGGTCCGCAGCAAGGATGGCGTGCGCTTCGCCGGCACCGTGCGCACCTTCCCCCAGCGCGCCTACCTGCCGGTCATTGCCGAGATCCTGCAAGATCAGTTCGCCCAGATCGGCTACGAGTTGACCATCTCGGTCGGCGACAGCGCCGAAATCACCGAAGGCCAGACGGACGGAACGCTCGACCTGGGGCTCGGCATCCGCACCATGATGTACCAGGTGCCCGACCCCATCGCCACGCTGGACCTCGACTTTGCCCGCGACGCGGTACCCCCCGGCGCGGTTGGCTCGACCAATTGGCACAACCAGGAGCTGCGCGAAGCGGTCGCGGCGTACGTGGCCACCGCCGATGCGCAAGAGCGGGCGCCTTATCGGGCCACCATTGCACGGGTCCTGCACGAAGAACTGCCGGTCATTCCCATTGCCTGGGTGGCCGAGAATTTCGGCGTCTCCAAGCGCCTCAAGAGCTTCCCCATCGACCCGATCCTGCAGGATTGGCGGCTCAACGAAATCGAACTTGCCGACTAGAGGGCGGAGGGGGCGGCCCTGCAGAGGGTCGCCATTCCCCGTATGGTGACCATGCTCGCTCGATCCCTGGCCCGCGTCGTGCTCAATCGCCTGTTCCAGGCGCTGCTGGTGGCGTTCGCGCTCGCCACCCTGTGCTTTGTGTTCATCTATACCCTGCCGGGCGACATGGCATTGCGGGTGGCAATTGCGCGCTTCGGGCTCGACCAGCTTTCGGGCGATCTGGTCGATAGCGTGCGTCGCGAGGGCTTCATCGAAACGCCGCTGCTGAGCCAGTATCTGGGCTGGCTGGGCCATGTCTTTACCGGCAATTTCGGCCAGTCCCTGGTTTCGGATCGCCCGGTAAGCCAGGAGCTGGCCCGGGCCGGGGCCAACACCTTCACCCTGGCTGGGCTGGGCTGGGCCGCCTCCTATGTCATCGCGCTGCCGCTGGGGCTGTGGGCCGGGCTACATCCGGGCGGAGTGCTGGACCGGGCTACCGCAGCGGTTTCGGCAGTCATCGCCTCGTTACCCTCGTTTCTGATCGGCATCGGCCTGATCTGGGTGTTCAGCATAGCGCTGGGCTGGCTGCCGCCCGCGGGCAATCGCGGGCCCCATTATCTCATCCTGCCCGCCGCCGCCCTGGCGCTGGGCCTGGCTGCCCTGTCGGTGCGGGTCATTCGCAATGCGATTGCCGCCAACAAGGACGCGTTCCACGTCACCTTCTCTCGGGTGCGCGGGCTCACCCCGGGGCGGGCCTTCACGCGCCACGTGATGCGCAATGCGGGCACGCCCATCGCAACCTTTGCGGCGCTGCAATTTGCCATTCTGCTCGATGGCTTCGTCGTCATCGAAACGCTGTTCAACTATCCGGGTCTGGGCGACCTGCTGGTCAAGGCGCTGATCTCACGCGACGTGCCGGTGATCATGGGCGGTGCCCTGCTCATCGGCTATTTGTTTGCCGCCGTGAGCCTGGTTTCGGACCTGATCTGCCTCTGGCTCGACCCGCGCCAGACCAGTGGAGGCCTGCCATGACCGACATTGCCCGCGCCCTGCCCTATCCCGAGCGTCCCGCCCGGCGCTCGCTTGCCGCCGGCCTGGCCGTACTGGCCGCCTTGGCGCTGACCGCGGTCTTTGCACCCCTGGTTGCCACCGTCGACCCGACCAATCAGAACCTGCTCAACACCCTGGCCGGCCCCTCCTGGGCCCATCCACTGGGCACCGACCATATCGGGCGCGACGTGCTGGCGCGCATTCTGCATGGGGCGCCGCTGTCGCTGGGCTTTGCGCTGGTGTCGGTGGGGCTGGGCGCCCTGGGTGGGCTGGTGCTAGGCTTGGTAGCCGCCGAACGCGGCGGGCTCCTGGACGCGGCCATCATGCGCTTTGCCGATCTGATGCTCGCCTTTCCCGGCGTGCTGCTGGCGTTGCTGCTGGCGGGCTTCATGGGCGGGGGCATGGGCCCGCTGCTGGCCGCGCTGCTGCTCACCCTCTGGCCGCAATTTGCCCGCCTCTCCCGCGCCATCGCCCTCAAGACCCTTGCCGAGCCGCATGTGGAAGCCTCGCGCCTGGCCGGGCTGAGCACGGCCGGCATATTGCGCCGCCAGGTGCTGCCCCCAGTGCTGCGCCAGACGGCCGTGCTGGCGGCCTTTTCGGTGGGCAGCACCATTCTCACCATCTCCTCGCTGGGCTTTCTGGGCTTGGGCATGCAGCCGCCGACGCCCGAATGGGGCGCCATGATCACCGAATTGCTGCCCTATCTCTACAAGGCGCCCCTGCAACTGGCGGCGCCCTGCCTGTGCATTTTCCTGACGATCCTGTGCTTTTATCTGGCCGCCGAGACCCTGGCCCGCCAGCTCGACGACATCCGCGACCTGCCATGAATTTGGCTCTGCGCGTCGCCGGGCTGCGCGTACGCGACCCAGCGGGCCGCTCACTGCTGGCCGGTATCGATCTGGAGGTGCCGACAGGTGGAATAGTGACCCTGATCGGGGAAACCGGCAGCGGCAAATCGCTGATCGCGCAGGCCATCATGGGACTTTTGCCCGAAACGCTACGCGCCGATGGCGATATCTTTGTCGCCGGCGGCCTAGTCATCTCGGCAGCCGACACCCCGGCCCTGCGCAAGCTCTGGGGTGCCCAGACCATGGTGCTGCCGCAGGAGCCCGCCTCGGCGCTCGATCCCACCATGCGGGTCATGCACCAGCTCGAAGAGGTTGCCTCGCGCCCGCAGGCCACGGCGGCACTAACCCAGGTGGATCTCGATACTGGGACCGGCCGCCTCTGGCCGCACATGCTTTCGGGCGGCATGGCCCAGCGCACGCTGGCCGCCATGGCGCTGGTGTCGCAAGCCCCGCTGCTGGTGGCGGACGAGCCCACCAAGGGGCTCGACACCGAAAGGGTGGATGGGGCCATTGCGCTCCTGGCAGCCCTCAATCGGGCCGGGCGCGCGCTCGTGGTCATCACCCATGATCTGCGCGTGGCGCGCGGCCTGGGCGGCACCGTTGCCGTGGTGCGCGATGGCCGTATCATCGAACATGGCGCCGCAAGCGCCGTGCTCACCGCACCCACCCATCCCTATACAAGCCAGTGGCTCCAAGCAGATCCCGAGCGTTGGCCGCGCCGCGCCCGCGCCACCAGCGTCGGCGCGCCCGTCATCGCAGCACGGGGGTTGCGCTTTGGGCATGCCGGCAGCCCGGCGCTGGCCGATGGCATCGACCTCAGCGTGTCCCCCGGCCAGGTGCTGGGGCTGTGCGGCATGAGCGGACGCGGCAAGACCACTCTGGGCAATGTGCTGCTCGGGCTGCACCGTCCCTGGAGCGGCCAGGTTTTGTGGTCCGCTGGGCAGGACCCCTACGCCGACGCCAAAGCGCTGCGCAGTCAGCGGCGCGCCTACCAGAAACTCCACCAGGACCCGGTGCGCGCCTTCGTGCCGTTCCGCAGACTCGACCGGCAGCTGCGCGACCTCGAAAGCGTGCTGTCCCCCGGCGCGCTCGAAACGCGCCTGCCTGCTCTGCTGCAGCGCCTGCGGATCGATCCCGGCCTGTTGATGCGCCTGCCGGGTGAAATTTCGGGCGGCGAAGCCCAGCGCCTGGCGCTGGCCCGCATCCTCTTGCTGCAACCCAAGCTGATCGTGGCCGACGAACCCACCTCGCGCCTCGATCCCATCGTGCAGCGCGAGGTTATCACCCTGCTGCTCGACCTGGTCGCGACCCAGGAATTGGGCCTGATCCTCATCAGCCACGACCGTCCCATGCTGGCGGCAATAGCCGATACGATCCTGGAGGTGTGAGGCAGGCGGCAAAGTCTGACCCTGACAGTGCGGCGGTCAAAGCTTTTGCTCATGCAGCAGTTTTCTTGGGCGACGTTGGGGTCTGGCGTCAGGCTTCCAGCAAGCTGGCCGCGCCAGCTGCGTGCGGGGGCCGAGGCGGCAACGCGCTTCGATCTCGGCAGCAACCCGAGTGGCCGGCCAAATGCACCTGGCAACTTCTATGGCAATGCTGCTGCGATACTGGCTGGGGCGCTAGGATTCGAACCTAGGAATGTCGGTACCAAAAACCGATGCCTTACCACTTGGCGACGCCCCAACGGCGGGGCTTCTAGCACCGAACCGGATAAAAAGGCAACGCGCCAAATGTGTTGATGCCGGCTTGAACCGCCCGCAAACCCCATATATAAAGCGCGCCATTCGCTGCGTTTGACGCGGTGAAGCCCTGACGGAGTATAGCGCAGCCTGGTAGCGCACCTGCTTCGGGAGCAGGGGGTCGAGTGTTCGAATCACTCTACTCCGACCAATCAACCCCGGCCTCTCGCGAGGTCGGGGTTTTTCATATTGACAGGGTGTGAAGTCGGCAGCCAGAGACGACCATCTGATCCGACGCTAAGAGGCGGCGCCCCACTATCAGCGCCGTGATGCTGGCGGCGATTGCTGCGAGGCCGCATGCGGGTGCCGGAGCAGCTCGACGAAATCGGTGGTGGTGACGGGTTCACCGTAGAGATAGCCCTGGGCTTGCGGGCAACGCCACTTTCTGAGCAGTTCTTCCTGCTCTTCGGTTTCCACGCCCTCGGCGATTACGGCAAATCTAAATTTACGGGCCAGCATGAGCACGGCCTGAACGATAGCGGCGTCGGCGCCCTGGGCTCGCACATTGCTGACAAAGCCGCGGTCGATTTTCAGCCGGGTAATCGGGAACTGCTTGAGGAAGGCGAGTGACGCGTAGCCCGTGCCATAATCGTTAAAGGCCAGGCCCACACCCATTTCATGCAGCGCCTCGAGCTGAGCTTTCGAGCAGCCATCATCGTTGAGCATGATGTTTTCGGTGATTTCGAGCTCGAGCTGTGACGCAGGAAAGTTCGAGGACGAGAGCGCCGCCTCGACGATCTGGGGCAGAGGGTCGGACTTCATCTGGGCGCCGAACAGGTTGACGCCCATCAGAAACCCGGTGACCTCCCTACACCAGGCCGCGCCTTGACGGCAGGCCGATTCCAGCACCCATTTGCCGACCGGCGACGCAAGGCTGCTGTGCTCGAGGGTTGCGAGAAAGGCGCCCGGACGCAGCAGGCCACGCTGGGGGTGTCTCCATCTCAGGAGAGCCTCGGCGCCCACGACCCGTCGATCTTTAAGTCTCACCTGCGGTTGATAATGCACCTCGAACTGCTCGGCTTCCCAAGCTTCCCGAAGCTCGGTCTCGAGCGTGCGCCGCGCGCTGGCTGCCGACTTCAAGGTCGGCACGAAGAAGCACTGGCGCTCCCCGCCTTCTGCCTTCGCCTTATACAAGGCAAGGTCAGCGCTTCCGATCAGCGTCGCGACGTCTTCGCCGTGATCAGGCGCGGCGGCCATGCCAATGCTGCAGCCGACCCACATCAAACTCCCATCAATGTTGAATGGCCTGCCTATGTCACGACGAATGACGCTGGCGAGGGCTTCCGTTTGCAACATTTCGGCCGCGCCGGGAAGCAAGATGGCAAACTCATCCCCGCACAGTCGGGCAACGAGCGTCCCGCGCGGAACGCAGCGACGAATTCGCAGCGCGGCTTCAATCAAGACAGCGTCGCCGGCCGCATGGCCCAATTGGTCGTTAACTTCCTTGAACCGGTCGAGATCGACCAGAAGAATGGTGCAAGGCGCCCCCTTCCCGAGAGCGACGTTCAGTTTTTCGAGGAATGAGGTTCTGTTGGGCAGCAGCGTGAGTTGATCGTAATGGGCCAGATGATGCAGCCGGTCGTCCTTTGCCCTGCGGGTCGAGACGTCCCGGACGACAGCGCCAAAGCGCGTATTGCCGTCCTCGATCCACATGGACAAGGACATTTCCACCGGGAAGCGTCGGCCATCGACAGACTGTGCGGTCACCTCCACGACGGTGCCCACGACCCGGGGCTCGCCACCTGCGGCCAAGCGCTGCATGCCGCCGGCATGGGCGCCCCGCATCGGTTCGGGCACGATCACGTCGAGCGAAGTGCCCAGCGCCTCCGCCATCGGGATGCCGAACATGCGCTCGGCGGCTGGGTTCCAGCACACGATCAGCCCGTCAGTGTCCGCAACGATCATTGCGTCGGGCGATGCGGTTATAAACTGGTCAACAAGCGGCATGCCAAACGCTCCGTTTTCGAGTGCTGACAGAGTTTTGGGTTGGCTATTCAATCTCCCCGCGCCGGGGCCTGACATAGTTTACGACAACACCGGCGCCGGCTCGAAACACGGAGCCGTGCAGGTTTAGGTACGTTCTGGACAAAATAGACAATCGGCATCACCACCCGAGCGCAACACCTTCATAGCCGCAACATTTCGCGCATTGCTCGCGAAAATTTCGCATGGTCATAGGGCTTGTCGAAGAACATGGCCCCATCGGGTATGCTCACGTCCTTTGCCAGATGCTTGCCAGAGGTGACGATGATGTTTACCTGCGGCCATCGCTCGCTTGCGGCTGCGGCGAGGGTGAGCCCGTTCATCGAGCCGGGAATATTGATGTCGATGAAAAGCAGACCGATATCGAGATGTTTGTCGAGCAGGGCGAGTGCGGCGTCGGCATTGTTGGCCCGGTATGTCTTGAACCCGTCGGTCTCGAGCCGGTCTATGATATCCCATAGAATGATCGCCTCGTCTTCCACCACCAGCACGGCAACCGCGTCAGTCACGCCCGTGTACTCCCGTTTATATCGGTCTCGACATCAAACCTGAGGCTGGCGCTGATATCTTGCAACAGGTTGATCGATGCCAGCAGCGTGGCGGGCAGTTCGCCGCGTTCGGTACCGCTCTCGAGTTTAACTTCCGTGGCCACATCCACGATGTCGACGGCTTCAGCCACGCTAAGCACGCGCTTCTCGATCAGGCCGTGAATAAGGCTTTCCACCAGCAGCATGGCCGCCTGGCCATGCGCGTCGACCGCCGGCGTCGGCAAGCTCGCATTTCCCGAAATATCGTTGATCATGATTGTTCCCTAGCAGGAGGGCACCTGGTGCCGCAGCCGCCGGAGCCTGCCAATAAGCCGACGATGCACCCGTTATAGGCCGATACGGATGACTAAACTATCAACAAACGCAACCTTGAATATTAACTTTGAACAATGTGAAACTGCCGTGTGGCATGAAACAATGCCGGGATGGAAAACCGCTTCATCGCCAAACTGAATGGCTTTTGCACGCTGTCGTCGCTCGAGGTTGCGGCACTGGCCCAAGCAACGTCGCGTCCGCAAACGGTATCGCTCCGAACCGATCTGATCCGGGAGGGCGACAGACCCGGGCCAGTCTTCGTCATTCTGGAAGGCTGGGCATGCCGGTACAAGATCCTACCCAACGGCACGCGCCAAGTGCTGGCGTTTCTCATGCCGGGGGACTGTTGCGACCTCAACACTGGTCTGCTTGCCGCAATGGACCACAACATCCAGGTCATCACGCCGGCGGTGGTGGCGACGATTGAGCGTGCTGAGATGGACACGCTGATGGATCAGCATCGCGGCATCGCCAAGGCCATGTACATTGCCCAACTGGTCGATGAGGGCACCATGCGGGCCTGGATAACTAGCATGGGTCGGCGCACCAGCATTGAGCGGGTCGCCCATTTGATGTGCGAACTCTACCTGCGCGCCCGCAGCGTGGGGTTGGTGTTCGAGCCCGATCTCAAGCTGCCGCTTTCGCAACTGCTGCTTGCCGATTCTCTGGGTATGACACCGGTGCATGTGAACCGGGTGCTCAAGGTGCTTCGCCTCAGCGGCGCGATGACGCTGCAGCGGGGCAGCCTGCATATCGTGGATCCGGCCAAGCTGGTTCACATGGCCGGGTTCGACGAAAATTACCTGCACCGTCGCTTGCGGAAGGAAGCGTAGCGAATAGAGGACTGGGGCGACCAGCGCTTCGCGGGTCGCCCCGCGTCACGCTTGCCACCGCCGCGGCGGCACCGCTTGTGGGGGTCGCCATTGCGTGAGGCATCGGAAAATTAGAACCGTCCTCGCTGGCATCCAATCTTATTGGCAGGCAATCTCTCGACTCGCGGCCCTGTTTTGCCCACACTCGCGCCTAAATCCGCATTGCGCGGCATTGGGCTCTTTGAGGAGAAGAAGTTGAACACCACCAGGTTGCTCCCGCACGTCGTCGTGCTCGCACTCACCACGGCCCTCAGCGGCCCCGCCCTGGCGCAGGAGCCGGGCGGCACGTTGCGCGTGGCAACCTATGAGCCGCTGTGCCTGGACCAGAACCAGGGTTCCTCGCGCAACACCCAGACCGCGCTGCAGGACGTCTATGACCGGCTGGTGGCCGAAGATCTCGAAGGCCAGTTCCATCCCTGGATCGCCAGCGCATGGACCATTTCCGACGACGGGCTGGTTTATACCTTCACCATCCGCGACGGCGTGAGCTTTCACGACGGCACCCCGCTCGATGCCGAGGCCGTGCGCTTCAACCTGCAGCGCTGGCTCGACGGCCGCAATGGCGGTGGCATTCCTGATGAAAGCGTGACGGTGGACGGCAATGTGGTGACCCTCACGCTCACCTCTGCCTACAGCCCCCTGCTCCATGATCTGAGCGAGCCCGTGACCGGCTTTATTTCCCCCGCCTCGATCGAGGCCAACAGCGCCGAGGATCTGTGCGCGGGCGGACCGGGCATCACCGTTGGCTCCGGCCCCTTCCAGGTGGCCGCCCGTACGGCGGGACAGGATATGGTGCTGGAGCGTTTCGCCGACTACGCCTGGCCCCCGGCCAATGCCGCCCACGAAGGCCCGGCCTATGTCGAACGCGTGGAGATGCGCTTTTTGACCGAAGATTCGGTCCGTGTCGGCGCGGTGGAATCGGGTCAGGTCGACATTGCCACCGGCATCCCTGCCATCGCAGTTGCCGATCTGGAGGCCAATGGCGCCGTGACGCTGCTGCGCACCGAGCAGCCGGGCATTCCGTGGTCCTTCTGGGTCAACCAGAGCAAGCCCGCTCTGGCCGATCCCAAGGTGCGCGAGGCGCTGCGCATCGGCGTGGATTATGCGGGCCTGATCGATGCGGTGTTTCTGGGTACGGCCAGCCAGGCCTTTTCGGCGCTCACTCCCGGCATTCCGTTCGGCTATGATCAGGAGGCCGAAGGCTCGTGGTCGTTCGATCCCGAGCGGGCCGCCAGCCTGCTCGACGAGGCCGGATGGACCGTGGGTGCCGATGGCATTCGCGAGAAAGACGGCGCGCGGCTGACGCTGACCAGCCTGTCGGCCACCAACTGGAACAACCAGCAGCGCGAGCTCTTTGCCCAAGGCGTGCAGGCCGGCCTGCAGCAACTGGGCGTCGAGTTCACCCGTGAGGTGCTCGATTTCGCCACCGTCGACCAGCGCCTCAAGGCCAATGAATACGACCTGGTCGATACTTCGCAGTCCGCTGCCGAGCCCAATCTGCTGTTCGGCGCCTTCCACTCCGAGCAGACCTGGGAAAAGACCAGCAACACCAATTGGGGCTTCGTGAACGATCCCCAACTCGATGCCGCGCTGACCTCGGCCCTGCAGACCACCGACCGCGATGCCCGCATCGCCTCCTATCTGGAAGCGCAGCGCATCATCAATGACAACGTCTATCTGATCCCGATCGCCAACCCCCAGGTGGTGCTGGCGGTCGGCAACCGGGTCAAGGACGTGATCTTTGGTACCTCGGGCCAGGTCGGCAGCTATTACGACGTCTGGCTCGAGCAGTAAGGGTCAGCCTCGTCTTGCACCTTGCCAGAGAGATAGCAGCACGCCTGCTTGCTGGAGCGGCGGTCCTTTGGGCCGCCGCTTCTCTGGCATTTCTGGTGCTGCAGGGCCTGCCCAGCGACCCCGTCCAGGTCATCTACGGCATCGACGCGACGGTAACGGCCGAAATGCGCGACCGCATCCGGGCCGATCTGGGGCTGGATCAACCGCTCTGGCAGCAATATGTCGACTTCCTCACCCGCACGCTCAGCGGTGATCTGGGCACTTCCTATCAGCAGCGCCGCAGCGTCGCGGCCATCATCGGCAGCGAGCTGTGGGCAACCGTCACCCTGGCGGGCCTGGCCGTGCTCGTCGCCCTCGCGCTGGCCGTGCTCGCCACCGTCACCACCGCCGGCCGACGCGGCTGGCTGCGGCGCACCATTTCCACCATCGAGCTGATCAGCGTATCTACCCCTGCCTTCTGGATCGGCCTGCTGCTGTTGACCTTCTTCTCCTTCCAGTGGCCGATCTTTCCGGTGGTGGGCGACACGGGCTGGCGATCCATGGTGCTGCCAGTCACCACGCTGGCGCTTGCCGTGTTCGGCACGCTGAGCCAGGTGATGCGTTCGGAAATGGAGCTCGCGCTGGAGCAACCCTTCGCGCTGACCGCCCGCACCCGCGGCCTCAGCGCCTGGGCCGTGCGGGTGCGCCATGCACTGCGCCATGCGCTGATCCCCGCCCTGACCATCAGCGCCGAAACGCTGGGGGCCCTGCTTGCCGGCGCCATCATCACCGAGCAGGTGTTCGGGCGCCCCGGGCTGGGCCGCATCACCTTGCAGGCGGTGCGCAACCAGGACATTCCCGTGGTGCTGGGCGTGGTGCTGTTTGCCGCCTTCGTTTTCGTCACGATCAACCTATTGGTGGACCTGATCTACCGCGTCATCGACCCTCGCCTGCGGACCCGCCGATGAGCCAGCTTCCCCTGCCGGTGGAAATCCATAATGCGAGGCGCCGCACCGGGCCCGGCCGGCTGCCGGTCGGGCCGCTCCTGGCGGCCCTGGTGCTGTGTTTCATGGTCGTGTGCGCCCTGGCGCCCGGCCTCGTGGCACCCTACGATCCCTATGCCCCCGATCTCCTGGCCTCGCTCAAGCCGCCCTCCTGGGCGCACATCTTCGGCACCGACCAATTGGGACGCGACATCTTCTCTCGCGTCGTGCACGGGGCCAGCTATTCGCTCTATATCGGGCTGGGCGCCACCGCCATTGCCGTGGTCGCGGGCATCGTGATCGGCCTGACCTCGGGCGTCGCGGGGGGACCGGTCGATCTGATCTTGATGCGCGGCGTGGACGTGCTGCTGGCCTTCCCGGGTCTCTTGATGTCCATGGCCGTCGTGGCCTTCCTGGGCACAGGCACCACCAACATTCTGCTGGCCATCGCCATCGCGTCCATTCCCGGCTATGCGCGTATCGTGCGCTCCCAGGTTCTGGTGATCCGCACCTCAGGCTATGTCGAGGCCGCGCGCGTTCTCGGACAACCACCGCTGCGGACCGTGGTGCGGCACATCCTGCCCAATACGGTGGGCCCGCTGATCGTGCTCTCGACCCTGGGCATTGGCAGCGCCATCCTGCAATCGGCGGCGCTGAGCTATCTGGGGCTCGGGCCCCGCCCGCCCACGCCCGAATGGGGACTGATGCTGGCCGAGGGCCAGGGCTATCTCCGGCGCGGTTGGTGGATCGGGGTCTTCCCCGGTGTATTTGCCACCGCCACCATCATTTCCACCAGTGTGCTGGGCCGCTACATCAAGGCCGTCACCGACGGGAGGGCGTGATGGCGTTGCTCAGCGTGGCCAATCTGTGCGTCGATTTCGTCGCGCGCACCGGCACGGTGCACGCCGTGCGCAAGCTCGGCTTTTCGCTGCAGGCGGGCCAGTGCCTGGCCATCGTGGGCGAGTCCGGATCGGGCAAGTCGGCGACGGCGCGCGCGCTGGTGGGGCTGGCCGGCCCCACAGCCCAGGTGTCCGCCGAGCGGCTCGAGCTGGACGGGCAGGATCTGCGCGGGCTCGGCGAAGCGGGCTGGCGGCATATTCGGGGCCGCAAGATCGGCTTTATCCTGCAGGACGCGCTGGTTTCGCTCGATCCCTTGCGCACCATCGGCGCCGAGGTGGGCGAAACCATCATCACGCACCGCCTTCTGCCGCGCCATAAGGTGCGCGAGCGCGTGGTCGAGGTGCTCGACCAGGTGGGCTTCACCGATGCCAGGGCGCGGCTCGATCACCATGCCCACCAGCTGTCCGGCGGCCTGCGGCAGCGCGCCCTGATCGCCTCCGCGCTTTCGGGCGATCCGGCGGTGCTCATCGCCGACGAGCCGACCACGGCGCTCGACGTGATCGTACAGGCCCAGGTGCTGAGCGTGCTCAAACAGCTCAAGCAGGCCGGGCGCGCCATCATCCTCATCTCCCACGATCTGGCGGTGGTAGCGGAGCTGGCCGACCAGATCATCGTCATGAAAGACGGGGTAGCCATAGAAAGCGGAACGCCACAGGAGATCTTCCGCAACCCCGCCGAGGCCTATACGCGGCAATTGCTCGCGGCCATTCCCCGCGCCACGCCCCCCGTGGCCGATGGGGCTGTGAAGTCGGCGCCCGAGAAGCTTGCCGGCGACGTCGTTCTAACCGTCAGCGAGGTCAGTCGGCGGTTCGGCACACGAAACGCCTTGGACAAGGTGTCCCTCAGCGTCCACAAGGGCGAAATCCTGGGCATTGTCGGGGCCTCGGGCAGCGGCAAGACCACGCTTGCCCGGGTGATCATGGCGTTGGAGCGCCCCGATTCCGGGCTGGTCACCATTGATGGCGCTCCGTGGTCCAGACTGAGCGAAACCCGGCGCCGACCGCTGCGCCATGCCATCCAGCTCGTCTCGCAAGATCCCATGAGCGCCTTTGATCCGCGCTACACGGTGCGACGGCTGCTTGGCGAAGCGCTCGAGGCCAAGGGGGTGGAAAAATCTCTCTGGCCGCAACGGATCGGGGCCCTCCTGGCCTCGGTGGGCCTGTCCCAGCTCGACCCCGACCGCAGGCCGGCCCAGCTTTCGGGCGGGCAGCGCCAGCGTGTGGCCATTGCCCGCGCTCTGGCCATGGAGCCCAGGCTGCTGGTTTGCGACGAACCGGTGTCGGCACTCGACGTCTCCACCCAGGCCGTGGTGCTCGACCTGCTGGTCGCATTGCGCGACCGGCTCGGCCTGACCATGCTGTTCATTTCCCACGACCTGGGTGTCATCCGCCAGATCAGCGACCGTGTGGTGGTGATGAATGACGGGCGCATCGTCGAAGTGGGGCCCATCGACACTGTGCTGTCCCATCCCGAGCATCCCTATACCCGCGCGCTGCTCGAGGCTCAGCCGAAAATTCCGGCCACTCTGGCGGCAGAGTAGCTTCACCATTAGCAGCCGCGGCCATTTTCGACTTTGTGAGGCGCGCTGGCCGGGTTAGACCGCAGGGGTCCTGCCTCTTTATCGTCAGCCCATGTCCCAGCGCCTGCCGAGCCCAGCCGAAGCCGAGATTGCCGACATTGCACTGGCGCTCACGGCCCGCATGGCCGCGCTAGAGCGCCGCAGCCTGAAATTCTCCGATTTTATCGGGCTTTTGGGCCAGCACTCCCACACCCTGCTGATCCTGGTGTTCAGCGTGCTCAACATGCTGCCCGGACCGCCCGGCTTCGGCGGCACCATTGCGCTTGTCATCATGACCATGGCCTATGCCATGGCACGGCGGCGCGCGGTGCGCCTGCCCCGGCTGATCGCCGAGCGTCGACTGCCCGGCAAGCTGTTGCGGCGGCTGGTCAAACTGCTCCAGATGGTGACCGGCTTTCTGGCCCGGCTCTCCCGGCCACGCCTGGCAATCATGACCGGCCCGGCCGCTCAGGCGCCCACCGGCATGTTCATCATGGCGCTATGCGTGCCCATGGTGGTGCCGGTACCGTTCATGAACGCCATTCCCAATGTCGGGCTCACCATCATCTGCCTCAGCCGGCTCAACCGCGACGGGCTGGGCGTTATCCTGGGGGTAGTGATCGCCGTGATCGGCGTCATCGTGGATGCCTTTGCGCTGTGGTTCCTGATTTCCCTGGCGCTGCAGGCCAACCACTGGTTTGGCTTCGGATGAGCCGTACCGGCACTCCCGCATCACAAGCAAAGCCCGGGCGCCTTGCCGCAGTCGCGGCGCGGGCGGACAAGCTCGTCACCCGCCTGCCCACCGGCGGCACGATGGTTGGTCTGGTGTTCTTTGCCCTCTCGCTCACCCCGTCGCTGCTGCCGCGCAACTATGTGCTGCAAGGCATCCTCAGCGGCTGCGTTTTTGCCGCAGGCTATGGCATCGGTGTCTTCCTGGAGTGGATTTGGACCTTCCTCGAGCTCAAGCTCCCCGGCCGGCGCGTGCGCTACTGGGCCAAGCGCCTGGCGCTCCTGGCCTGTGCCGGGCTCGCCATCGGCTTTTTGTGGCAGTCGACCACGTGGCAGAACTCGATCCGGGCAGTGATGGCCATCCCACCGGTGGAGACACGCCAGCCGGTCTGGGTAGCCGCCATTGCCGTGGTGCCGGCGGGTGTGCTGATCGCGATCGGTACGGCCATCGTGCACGGGGTGCGCATGCTGGCGCGCATCCTGCGTCGGCACATCCCCCGGCGCGTGGCGCTTTTGGGCAGCATGCTGCTGGTGGGGGTGATCAGCAGTGCCTTCATCAACGGCGTGGTACTGCGTTGGGCGCTGGCTGCCGCCGATCAGTTCTATGCCGAACTCGATGCTCTGGCCGGCCAGGAACAGCCGCTTCCTGCCGATCCCCTCGCGTCGGGCAGCGCCCAGTCATTGGTGCCGTGGCGCACCATCGGCCGCGATGCCCGGGTCTATGTCACCACCGGCCCGACTCCGGCTGAGATCACCGCCATCACCGGCAAACCGGCCATCGCGCCCTTGCGCACCTATGTGGGATTGCGCTCCGCAGACAGCGTAGAAGAGCGCGCGCAACTGGCATTGCAGGAAATGCAGCGCATCGGCGCCTTCGAGCGCTCCATTTTGGTGTTGATCATGCCGGTGGGAACTGGCTGGGTCGATCCGCCGGCCATCGACACGCTCGAAATGCTGCATGGGGGCGATGTAGCGAGCGTGGCGCTGCAATATTCCTATCTCACCAGCTGGCTGTCGCTGCTGGTCGAGCCCGACGTGGGCACGGCCGCGGCCCAGGCGCTGTTCTCCACCGTCTACCAATACTGGACCGGCCTGCCGCACGACACCCGCCCCCGGCTCTATCTGCACGGGCTCAGCCTGGGCGCCTATGCCTCGCAGGCTTCGGCGAGCCTTTACAACGTGCTGGGAGATCCCTTCCACGGCGCGCTTTGGGCCGGGCCACCTTTTGCCAGCCCCACCTGGCGCTCGACCACAGCCAATCGCCAGCCGGGCACTCCGCCCTGGCTGCCCCGGTTCGAGGACAGCGCCATCGTGCGCTTCACCAACCAGGACAATGCGCTGGGTCTGGATGGCGCGCCCTGGGGCCCGGTGCGGCTAGTCTATCTGCAATATCCCAGCGACCCCATCGTATTCTTCGAAACGGCGGCCCTGTATCGGCGGCCGGGCTGGCTGGCCGGCGAGCGGCCGCGCGATATCTCGCCACTGCTGCATTGGTATCCGGTGGTGACCTTTTTCCAGCTTTTGCTCGACATGGCCCTCTCCAACGAGTCGCCCATCGGCTATGGCCATGTCTATGCGCCGCAGGACTATCTGGAGGCCTGGGTAGCGGTGACCCAGCCACCGGGCTGGACCGAGCAGGATCTGCAGACCCTCATGGCCAAGATCAGCCGCAGTGGAGATCGCCGACTTATCGAGGCCAACTGGTTCCGGCGCTGAAAGCCTCGCCGCTACTTGGCACCAAATCCGGTGAACACCGTACGGATGGTGCGCATCACGATCAGCACGTCGAGCCAGAGCGAAAAGTTCTTGATGTAGTAGAAGTCGTAATGGAGTTTTTCGAGCACCTGGTCGATCGCCGCCACATGGCCCTGGTTGACTTGGGCCCAGCCCGAAATGCCCGGCCTCACGATGTGGCGATAGCGATAGAACGGCAATTCGCTCTCATACCATTGCGACAGCGGCACCGCCTCGGGGCGGGGGCCAATCCAGCTCATTTCCCCGCGCAGAATGTTGAATACCTGGGGCAGTTCATCGAACCGCGTGCGCCTCAGGACGTGCCCCAGGCGAGTGATGCGCGGATCAGCCTTCCGGGTAATGGCGGCCTCGCGTGCATTCTGGGCTGCGGGCGCGTGCGTCATGGTGCGGAACTTGAGCACCTTGAAGCGCTGGCCGCGAAAGCCCACGCGCTCTTGGCGGAAAAACACCGGCCCGGGCGAATCGATCTTGATGGCCAATGCGATCACGAGCGTGATGGGCAGGAACACGATGATGGTGGCCAGGGCCACCAGCCAATCGACCACCTGCTTGATTTTCAGATAGGTGCTGTCGGGGTTGAGCGAGCCCAAAGTGTTTTCGGAAAGATGCTCGATCTCCACCCGCCCGGTCAGGCTTTCCTTGAGCTGCTTGGTGTGAAACACGCGCACGCCGGACAGGGCGCAGTCGGCCAGAAAGCGCTCCCAAGCCTGGGTGTGCTCCACACGCAGATCGGCAGCCACGCCATCCCAACGGCCTCGTTCCAGCACGGGGCGCTCCAGGGGTTGCCAGTCGATCTGGCCCAGACCCGCCAGGCTGGCGACGTCACCCCCCGGCACGAGGCCGATGCGGAACTGCAAAAAGCGCGGCGCCGCCATGTAGACGGCGAACATCCAGATGATGGCGAGTGCGCAACTCAGCGGCAATTGCAGGCGGTTGTAGTCGATACGCAGGAAAAAGAACGCCGTCAGCACCGCCAGATAGGTCAGCGCCACCGCAGGAATGACGTAATAGGTGCGGCGCACGCCCGGTAGCCCGCCCAGCTCGCGCAACAGGAACACCCCGGCCACGAAGGCAATGGCCGAACCCATCAGCGTGTTGATCTGCGTGGGCGTGGTCCAGCCCTGCGCCGTCAGGCCCCAGCGCATCAGCACCGGCATGCAGACGGCGAACACCAGGCCACCCAGCAGCTGATAGCGCAGGCGCCCAAGCTGATGCAGCACGCGCCGCAAGGGCGTTTCGGGTTGCATCGGTGAGGCAATAGGCATGACCAACAAGGCTTTACTCGACTGTGACCGGTAGAAAACCTTCCGGCCGTCCTTTGAAAAACACCACCCGCATTCGCGGGTGACGTTTAGCACCCCCACGGGCAGTAACGGACGCGTGCCATCGATGCAATAATTGGACCCACCGCCATTACAGCTTCAAGTCAAGCGCTCAGGCTCATGACTCTTGACGTTGAAACGCTGTGAAACTCGCCTTCTTTTGTCCCCGAGTCGAGTGCAAAAACGTCACGGTCGGGGGCTGGCAGCATCCCTCCTGGTGTTCCAGCCGCCAAGTCAGGCTGAAATCGAAAAATAATCCGCGGCCGGTTGTCGAATTGCGGACGGGATGCCCGTCCTAGCTGCATGTGCCGATCGCCGGCGACGAAAGGGAGACGACAATGCGTGTGATGGTTCTGGTCAAGGCGACCACCGACAGCGAGCAAGGCATCATGCCCAGCGCAGACTTGCTCGAGGCAATGACCAAATTCAACGAAGCGCTGGTGGAGGCTGGCATATTGGTTGAAGGCGATGGCCTCAAGCCCACCTCCCAGGCCAAACGGGTGGTGTTCGATGGCGCCGAGCGCACCGTGGTCGACGGCCCCTTCCCTGCGACCGAAGATCTGGTGGCAGGCTATTGGATCTGGCAGGTCAAGGACATGGACGAGGCCGTGGCCTGGGTAAAGCGCTGCCCCAACCCGATGCTCACCAAGAGCAATATCGACATCCGTCCGTTCTATGAGCTTGCCGATTTTGGCGAGATCGTCACGCCCGAGATTGCCGATCGGCACGATCGCATGCGCATGCGGAGCGAGGAAACCCAGTAAGCGCTCGGGCCAGCGGCCAGCGTGCAACTCATGGCTTGCCGCCTGCCGCACGCCCGGCGCTGGCCCAGGCCTGCTTCCACTGGTCGTCATTGGCGCCGTTGGCCACCTCGGCCCCGGCCAGGATGACGATGCCGCCCACCGTGCCGCGCGAGGAGGTCCATGGGCTTATTACGCAATGGCGGGCAATGTGGCGCTGCGCCGTGGGGCTGTAGTAGTTGCGGATGGCGGAGACGGTAACCCCGCTTAGCGCCTTAGCGTATTGCGCCTTCCACTCGGCGGGGGTGTCGGGTTCGAGCACATAGAGGTTCTTGCCCAGCACCTTGCCCTGGGTAGTCAACTCGCAGGCCTTGCGCCAGTGCTCGCTGCCGGCCAGCACCGTCATCTTGTGATCGAGCACGATGACGGGTGCGGGAATCAGCTCGATGAGGTCGCGCAGCAGCTTGCTGCGGCTCAGGGCCGCAGCCTCGCCCATGGCGCGGCGCGTGATGTCGCGGCAGGCACCGAATAGGCCGATCATCTCGTCACCGGCCCAGATCACGTCGGCAACGCATTCGATGACCCGCACCGCCTCCCGCTCCGTCTCGACCCGCAGCGCATAGCGAAAGCCGCAGCCGGTTTCGAGCGCGGTGGCAAACAGCTCGGCCACCCGCCGCCGATCCCCCGGCTGATAGCAGTTGAGCGCCCGCCCCAGGTCGATTGGCTCGCTGCTGATCGGCAGGCCGTGGATCATGAACGCCTTGGCCGACCAATGCAGCGCGCCTGACAGGGAGAGCCGCCAGAACCCCCAGCCCTGCTGGGCTTCCAGCACCCGCAGCATGGCCTCGGGGTCGACCAGCGACACATCGGGCTCCAGATCGAGCACCGATGGATGCGTAGCCGCGATTAATTGCCTTGCAAACACCTCAACCTGGCTCCCCGCCCCGCCACCCAATGGATGGCACCCCCTCCATGCCGGGGATCAGCTTAAGGCAATATCCATAGCCGGCAAACGGCACGCAACAAAAAGGCCGGCATATGCGCCGGCCTTTTCATCACCTCGATGGGATGGACGATGTCAGCGCGTCGGACGCAACACGGCCCAAGCGCCAGCCACTGTGACCGCAGCAAAAGCCATCTTGAGGGCGTCCCAGATCAGGAACGGCTTGATGGCGCCATTGAAACCGGTGGCGATCAGGTTGGAGGCATCGAGCCAGGCCGGCAGCGCGCCGCCCTGCTGCAGGATGACATTGGCCACCACCAGCAACCAGGCAAAGCCGAACACCAGGCACAGCGCATCGGCGGCCAGCATCACGCCCACCAGGGGCAGCAGGCGACGTGACAGGCCGCGATCGGCGGCAGTGCCGATGATGAAGGCCATGGGCACCCAGCCCAGGATGAAACCGAAGGTTGGCGAGAGCGCATAGGCCGGTCCGCCGCCATTGGTGAAGACCGGCAGCCCCGAGAGGCCTTCGACGATGTAGAGCACGATGGTGGCAACCCCGATACGGGCCCCGAATGCGGCGGCCAGCGCGGCCACTGCCAAGGTCTGGAGCGTGAAAGGCACGGGCAGCACCGGCACGCTGATCTTGCCCGCCAGGGCCAGCAGCAGGCTGCCCAGCACGACCGTCACCACCGCAAAGGTAGCACGCGCCGCAGCACTTTTGGGGGCATAGGCTCCAAGGAGCGTATTGGGAGTGGTCAAAGACACGGCCATTTCGTAGCTTCCATTCGCAAGAATAGTCGGTGACGACTCTTAGTCTCTCGATTCCGCGAGCGCAATGGCTGCCCTCCCCGCCCCCGCCTATCGGCGCGATTTCGATGCCCAGCCCGGGCTTGTCCACACCCTGGCGCCGGGTTTGGCCCGCGTGACGGCACCCAATGCCGGGCCCTACACGTTTACCGGCACCAACAGCTATCTGGTTGGCCACCAGAGCCTGATGCTGGTCGATCCGGGCCCCGACGACGAACAGCACCTGGCCGCCTTGCTGGCCGCCATCGACGGACGGCCACTGGCGGCCATCGTGCTCACCCACACCCACAAGGATCACTCGGGCCTCGCCCGCCGCCTGCGTGCCCTCACCGGGGCGCCGCTGGTATTCAAGGACACCCAGGCCGGCCGCACGCAGGGTTTGGTGCCCGATATAGCGCTGGTGCAAGGCCAGATGCTGCCGGTGGACGGTCTCGGCATCGACCCGATATTTACGCCCGGTCATGCCCCCGACCACTTCGTCCTTGGCATGGCTGACACGCCGTTCATCCTGACCGGGGACCATGTGATGGGCTGGAGCTCAAGCCTTTTGGCGCCCGATGACACTGCCCTGAGCGATTACCTGGCGTCGATCGACCGGTTGCTGGCCACGTCCTACCAGCACTATCTGCCGGGCCATGGCGGGCCGATCCCACAGGGCCCTGACTTCGCCTTGGCCCTCAAGCACCATCGCCTGGCCCGCAACGACCAGATTTTGTCCCTGATTGCCCTGGGGCCAATCACCGAGGCCACCATTCTCGATCGAATCTACCCCGATCTGGTGGGCGATCTGCGCCGGGCAGCCGCCCTGACGCTGGCTAGCCACATAAGACACTTGCTGGCGACGGGTGCCATCACTGAGACGGAGAACGGGGTGCTGCACTTGAGCTGAAGCCACGTGCAGGCTGCGCTCAGTTCACCACCACCGCAGGCGTATCGTCCTCGTCGCTGGCCGGGGCCGTAGCGCGCGGCAAGGCGGCGACCGCAGTATCGAGCTGGCTCAAGAACCACTCGATGCGCCGGCCGTTCTGACCCAGATCCGCCAACGCGGCCAGCGAGGCCGACCGCATGTTCACGGTGCTGCCCTGATTGGTGCCGGCAACACGCACCACCACCTCGTCGCGCCATCCCGCCAGGGTCATGGTGAGGGCATTGATCTGGCCGCTGGACAGAGCACTGAGTGGATCCTGGCTGGACAGTACCGTCCATCCCGCCCCTTCCACCAAGGCCTTGGCGGCGGCAAAAACTGCTTCGGCATTGGCGTCATAGCGCCTTGTCTGCAGGGTCGGAAACGCCTCGGCGATCGCCGCCCGCATGCCGGGGCCGGGCTGAGGGGCCAGAATGTTCGATTGCAGCAGCAGCGGCTGGGCGGGATCGGTCGAAAGATCGGCCACCTGCGGGTAGCGCGCGCCATCGGCCAGCGCATAACCCAGCGGCGCAAGCGTCAGCAGCCCCAGCACCATCCCGGCGATGGCCCGGCCCCAGCCACGGTCGCCCGTATACCAGAGGCGCACCAGCGCGATGATGCCGAACAGCACCGCTAGCACCGCCAACGCCACCATCAGCCCCATAATAGCCAGGAAATGGGTGCTTTCCAGCACGCCCTGCCGATGCATGATGACAGCCAGAACGCCCAGGGGCACCACGAACACCCCCAGCCGCTGTGCCCAGCGCGCCCAGGCGGAGGTGTGGATCAAAACGCGCATGGCGCCTCAGGGGTAAAGACGCTGCCGCGTCCATTGAGCGTCGGGCGCGCCGCGCACGAAGCGCACGCGGTCATGCAGGCGATATTGGCCGTCCTGCCAGAACTCGATCTGCTCGGGCACGATGCGGAAGCCCGACCAGTGGGGCGGACGTGTCACCGGCCCCTCGCCCACCGCCGCAGTCAATTCGGCCACCGCCGCGCTCAACTGGTTCCGCGAGGCGAGCGGCCGCGACTGGCGCGAGGCGCTGGAGGCAATCTGGCTGCCCCGGGCGCGGCTGGCGAAATAGGCGTCGGCCTCGGCGGCGGTTACGATCTCCACCGGGCCGCGCACGCGCACCTGGCGGCGCTGGCTCTTCCAGTGCATCACGAAGGCGGCCTTGGGGTGCGCCTGCAGCTGATGGCCCTTTTCGCTTTCGAAATTGGTGAAAAAGCAGAAGCCGCGCGCGTCGCGCTGGTTGAGCAGCACCATGCGCACGTCGGGCATGCCTGTGGGGTCCACCGTGGCCACGGCCATGGCGTGCGGGTCGTTGGGCTCGGTCGACTTGGCGGCCGCGAACCACTCTTCGAACAAGGCAAAGGGATCGATGGGGGCCATATCGGCGTCATCGAACAGGCGCGCGCTCAGACTCGTCTCAAGGGTCGACACCAAAACCTCCGCATGAGCCGCCCATGACCCGGCCCAAGCTGGACAATCATGGGGGCGGTAGCCATATAGGACGCGACACGGCGGTGCTGCAACCGCCTCCCCAGCTTAGGTGAAGCATAGATGCGTGACCCCTATGTTGTCCTCGGGGTGCCGCGGACGGCGAGCGAGAAGGATATCAAGTCCGCCTATCGCAAGCTGGCCAAGGCCTATCACCCCGACCAGAATCAGGACGACCCCAAGGCCCAGGCCAAGTTCGCCGAGGCCTCAGCCGCTTACGAGCTGCTTTCGGACACCGCCAAGCGCGGCCAGTTCGATCGCGGCGAAATCGATGCCAACGGCCAGCCGCGCTTTGCCGGGTTCGATCCATCCTCGATGCGCTCGGGCGGCCGGCAGGCCGGAGCCGGGCCGAGCGGATTCTCGGCCGAAGACATCCTCAAGGAATTCATGAGCGGCTTCGGCACCGGCCGACGTGGTCCATCCCCTGGCGCGGGCCCCGGTGCCGGAGCGGGTGCGGCCGGCGGCGCGGGCTGGGACCCCTTCACCGGCTCGGCACGAACCCGCGCGCCATCGCGCAAGGGCGACGACGTCAACGTCACCATCGCGGTGTCGCTCGAAGATGCCCATTCGGGTGCTACGCTGCCGCTGCGCATGCCCACCGGCAAGGTGCTCAACGTCAAGCTGCCCGACCATGTCGAAGAAAACCAGCAGATCCGGCTCAAGGGCCAGGGCATGCCCTCGGCCTTCGAGGGCGACCCCGGCGATGCTCTGGTGACGGTCAAGTTCGAGCGCCACAAGCAGTTCCGCCGCGAGGGCAACGATCTGCGCGTCGACGTACCGATCACGCTTTACGAGGCGGTGCTGGGCGGCAAGGTGCGCGTGCCGACCCTGGACGGTCCGGTCGAGCTCAACATCCCGGCGGGCGTTGATACCACCAAAGCCATGCGCCTCAAGGGCAAGGGGCTCTATGGCGATGGTGATCTCTATGCCAGCCTCAAGATCGCCCTGCCCGAAGGCGGCGATCCCGACCTTGAGAGCCTCATGCGGTTCTGGCGCGACCAGAAGCCCTACAAGGTCCGCGATCTCTAGCAGGCAAAAAGCTGCCGCCCCAGGCGAACTCCGGGGCGGCGCTCCAGTTTTTAGGCCACCGCCGCGTGATAAAACGAGGCGGGCGCCTGACCCTTGGCAGCGAGATCGGCCACGATCTCGGGAAAGGCCGGGCCTTCCACGGGCCGCGAGAAGAAATAGCCCTGGAACAAATCGCAACCGCGGCTGGAGAGATATTGCACCTCGGCCAGCGTTTCGGTGCCTTCGGCCAGAACTTTCAGATCGAGCCCCTTGGAGAGCGCGATCAGGGCATTGCAGATGGCCTGGCTTTGGGGGTTTGCCTGCACGTTGGTGACGAATTCGCGATCGATCTTGAGCTTGTCGAAGGGCAGCTTGCGCAGATAGCTCATCGACGCATAGCCGGTGCCGAAATCGTCGATGGCGATGGAAACGCCCAGATCGCGCAGCTTGAAGAAGGCTTTGCGGCTGTGGTCGTAATCGGCCATGGCCGTGGTTTCGGTCAACTCGATCTCGAGCTGATTGGCCGGCAGGCGGCTCTCCTGCAGCGCCTCGGTCACCACCTCGGTCAGGTGCGGATCGAGAAACTGGCGGGCCGAGAGATTGACGGCCACCCGCATGCCCATCAGCCCGCTATTTTCCCACTGGCGCACCTGCATGCAGGCATTGCGCATCACCCACAGGCCCATGGCCTCGATCATCCCCGAGCTTTCAGCCGTCGGGATGAAGGCGCCTGGCAGCAGCAGCCCACGTTCGGCGTGGTTCCAGCGAATCAGGGCCTCGGCCCCCACCGTCTGCCCGGCTGCCAGATCGACTACGGGCTGGAAGTGCAAGGCGAACTCGTTCTTGTCGAGCGCCCGGCGCAGCTCCTGCTCGAGGTGAATGCGCTCGCGCGCCGCCTCGCGCGCCTTGGGCGAATGGAACGCCACAGTGCGGTCTTCGGACGCCAGGGCGGCGGCGCCCACGGCCTGGTCGAGCAGCACTTCGGCGCTCACCCCGTCATCGGGCGCAAAGCTGGCGCCGCCTTTGACATTGGGCCGCACCGTGCCGGTGCCCAGAACGATGGCGTCGGCCAATTCGTCCAGAAGCGCGCTCAGCTGCCCCTGGGCCTGGGCCACCAGATCCTTGCCCGCCCCATCGAGAACGAACACGAAGGTCTGTGCATCCACGCGCGACAGGTGCAGCAGGGCCGGCGCCTTGGTCGACAGGCGCTCGGCCATGGACTTGATCACCTGATCGACCAGCTTTTGCTCATAGGCGCCGATCAGCTGCGCATAGTTCTTGAGCCGCAACGCGCAGACGGCGAAATTGGGGGTAGCAGCTGCGTGGCCAGCCAGAAGGTGCAGGAATTTCTGCCGGTTGGGCAGGCCGGTCACCAGATCGCCGAATTCGAGCGTGGTCAGCGCGCCCTCCAAATGCTCCAGCGTTTGGGCGGCGTCCGCCATCAGCGTCCCGACCTCGTCGGTAAAGCCCGTCGGCAGGGGGTCGATCTGGCGCGTCGCGCGATACTGGCGCAAGGCCTTGGCGGTCATCAGCACCGGGCGCAGCAAATGATTGAGCACGAACAGGGTGATACCGGTGCCCACCAGCGTTGCCACCAGCGCCACCCCGATGGTCACCAGCGCGGTCTGCCAGTCCGGCGCGTTCTGCGAGACGTAGTAGACGATGATCGCGATAAGCGGAATATGCGTGCCCAGGAAGGCCATGAACATGACCTTGGCGCGATAGTTGAGAACGCCGAGTTTGGAAATCGCTCCATAGAGCCAGAGTTTTTGCATGAGTGTCCCCTGAGGTGGCGACCACCGTGTGGGACAATTGGTTGCCGATACGATAAATCCCGAACAGATCGGGAGAACGACTGACAGTGAATGATGCAATGGTAAACTGCCACTCCTCCACCTGCGTAAAATTGCTGATAAAGCCGCTGTCGAGCGGCCTAAGGACCATCGATCTGCTCTGTGTTCAGTCGGTCGGACCGCAATGAACGGACCGTCCGATCCGATCACGCCGCGCGGCATCGAGATTAATGTCGATGCCGGTCTGCCGCTTGATGCCCCGCTGGCCGCCCGCACCCTGCTGCGCACCGCGCGCGCCGCCGCCGTGTCCACCCTCGATGCGGGCACAGGGCACCCCTATGGCTCGGTAACCAATCTGGCGACCGACCATGACGGCACCCCGATCATGCTCATGGCCGGCCTGGCGCTGCATACCCGCAATGTGCTGGCCGATCCGCGCGTGGCGCTGACCCTGGCACGGCTGGGCGCGGGCGATGCCCTGGCCCAACCACGGCTGGTGCTGCTGGGCCATGCCAGGCGGGCGGACGGCGAAACCAGAGCGCGTTACGAGCGGCGCTATCTCATGGCCCACCCCAAGGGCCAGGCCTATGTGAACCTGCCCGACAGCATGTTCTTTGGGCTCGAGATCACCGGGGTCAAGTTCAGCGGCGGGCCGGGGCGTAATGCCGGCACGGTGACGCCCCAGGACCTTGCCTGTTCCCTGGCCGATGCCGAAACCCTGTTGGCGGCCGAGGCGGGCGCGATCGAGCATCTCAATGCCGACCACGCCGAGGCCCTCGCGCTCTACGCCAGGACTTTGGGCGGGGGCGCCGGACGTTGGCGGGCGACGGGCCTCGATCCCGAAGGGCTGGACCTTGCCAAGGGCCACGAGGCCTTGCGCTTGTGGTTCCCCCAGCGCCTCACCACGCCCCAGGCCCTGCGGCAGGAGCTGGCGATGCTGGCCCAGCGCGCAAGGGCAAGTCTTGCCGACGCGTCCTAGTCAGGCATGGCGCGGCGCGGCAGCGCGGGTGAGGCGGTCATTGATGGCCTCGCCCAGCCCCTCGGGCGGGATCGGGGCGACCGCGATCCGGTCTACGGCTTCGGCGTCGAGGGCATGCAGCATGGCAAAGAGGTTGCGAGCCGCCTCGCGCAGGTCCCGGCTCGGCGACAGATTACATAATGGACCCGCGGTTACGGGCTCGTCGCCAAAGGCCAGGTAGGCTTCACCCGCCTCCGGCCCCACGGCATGGAGCCGCATCTGCGCGCGGGGCGCGTAATGGCTTTTGAGCATGCCGGGCGCGGTGATGGGGCCATCGGCCTTGGCCTGTGCAATGGACCGGCCCAGCGCCGCCTCGATCTGGTCGCGCGGCATGGCGCCGGCCCGCAATTGCACGACCTCGTCGCCCACCACGGCCAGAATGGTGGATTCCACCCCCGCAAGGCATGGCCCCCCATCCAGCACCGGCACCCGATCTTCGAACAGGCTCCGCACTTGCGCCGCCGTCGTGGGGGAAAGTCGCCCGGAGGGATTGGCCGATGGCGCCGCGATGGGCCGGCCCAGGGCTAGGATCAGGTCGCGCGCCATGGGATGGCCGGGCACCCGCACCGCCAGCGTGTCGAGCCCGGCACTGACCAGGTCGCACACTTGGGCGCCTGGGCGGCGCGGCAGCACCAGCGTCAGCGGGCCGGGCCAGAACTGGGCCAGCCGCCGCGCCAGAGGCGAGAAGATCACGAAGCCTTCGGCCATGGGCAGGTCCGCGCAATGGACGATCAGCGGATTGAAGCGCGGCCGACCCTTGGTTTCATAAATGGCCAGCACCGCATCGGCATTGGCGGCATCGGCCCCCAAACCGTAGACCGTCTCGGTGGGCAGGGCCACCAGCCGCCCCTGCCGCAACAAGGCTGCGGCATCTTGAACACTCTGTGGGTGATTTGCGCGTTGCTGCATTGAGGTGGTTTGACAAGCCGGGGGGCACACGTCAAGAACAGCGCTCGGAGCCCAGACCATGAGCACACTTTTGATCAGCCAGCCCAACGGGGCCGGCCACGTTACCCCGCAAGGCCATCCCGAGCGGGCCGATCGGCTCGTTGCGGTGGAGGAGGCCCTGTCGGCGTCCCGCTTCGATAGCCTCGTGCGCCGTGATCCGACGACCGGCGACCTCAACCTGATCGACCTGGTCCATTCTCCGGGCTACCTGCGCAAGCTCAGCGATGCGCGTCCGGCCGAAGGCATTCGCCAGCTCGACGAGGACACCTTTATTTCCTCGGGCTCGCTCGACGTGGCCGCCAGTGGCCTGGGCGGCGGCCTGATGGCGCTCGATGCGGTGCTGTTGGGCGAAGTCACCAATGCCTTCTGCGCCATTCGCCCGCCCGGCCACCACGCCGAGATCGACCGGCCGATGGGCTTTTGCCTGATCAACACCGTCGCCATCGTGGCGCGCGAGGCGCAGCGCAAATATGGCGCCGAGCGCATCGCCATCGTCGATTTCGACGTGCATCACGGCAACGGCACGCAGGACATCTTCAAGGACGACCCCACCGTCTTTTACGCCTCGAGCCACCAGATGCCGCTTTATCCCGGCACCGGGGCGGCCAGCGAGACCGGGGTGGGCAATATCGTCAACACGCCCCTGCCCCCCAATAGCGGCACCGATGCCATGCGCGAGGCCTATTCGGGCATCATCTTCCCGGCACTGCGCAACTTCGCGCCCGACCTGCTGCTGATCTCGGCCGGCTTCGATGCCGACCACCGCGATCCGCTGGCGCAGCTGCAATGGCAGCCCAATGATTTCAGCTGGTTGACCGGCAAGCTGCTGGATCTGGCCGACCGCCATTGCGGCAATCGCGTTGTCTCGCTGCTCGAAGGGGGCTATGACCTGGGCGGGCTGGCCGCCGGAGCGGTCGCGCACGTGTCCATGCTCGAGCGCGGGACATCGGAGCCGTAATCTCTGTTCTACTAGACGAAAGGTCTGCCGCGTGGCCGACGAACCCACTCACGACGACGTCAAGACGATGAGCTTCGAGCAGGCCTTGGCCGAGCTGGAGCGCATCGTGGGCACGCTGGAAAAGGGCCAGGCGCCGTTGCAGGAGTCGATTGCGCTCTATGAGCGCGGCGAAGCGCTCAAGCAGCATGCCGAGGGCCTGTTGCGCGCCGCCGAAGCCAAGATCGAAAAGATTACCCTGGCGCGGGACGGCAAGCCCACCGGCACCGAGCCGCTCGACAGCTGATCGGGGAGCCCCATGGCGGCACGCACGCGTTCGGGAATACAGGTTTTTCGCACCGTGCTCTGGGTGCTGGTCGGCGTCATCGCCGTCGGCGCCACCGCCCTGTTCCTGTTTGCGCCACCCCAGCAGCCGGCTGGAGTGACCGGCACGCCGTTTTCCCTGCAGTCGACACAAGGGGGCGTGTTCACCCAGGCCAGCCTGGCCCAGGGCACGCCCAGCCTGGTGTTCTTCGGCTACACCTTCTGCCCCGATGTCTGCCCGGTGACGCTGGCCGAATCGGTCGCCTGGCGCGACGCGCTCAATCTCGAACCGGACGAGCTCAACATCGTGTTTGCCAGTGTCGACCCCGAGCGCGACACGCTCGAAGAGCTGGACTCCTATCTCTCTGGCTTCCAGTCCCCCATTATCGGCCTTACCGGCACACCTGCAGAGGTCGAAGCCGCCAAGCGCTCCTTCGGCGTCTTCTCTCAAAAGAACGGCTCGGGCGACGACTATCTGGTCGATCACACCGCCAGCGTGTTCATGATCGACGGCACTGGGGCCTATAAGGGCACCATCGGCTATGGCGAGGCCATGGGCGTGGCGCTCGACAAAGTGCGCAGCCTGATCGGGCTGGACGGCGCCTGATGGCCGACCGCATTCGCCTGGACCTGGCGCTCGAAGCGCGTGGCCTGCTGCCCAGCCGGGCGCGCGCACGCGACGCCATTTTGCGCGGCACGGTGACGGTCAACGGGATGACCGCAACCAAGCCCAACCAGATGGTGGGCAAGGCCGATGCCGTGGCGCTGGACGATCCTGCCGCCAGCTATGTCTCACGCGCGGCGCTCAAACTTGTCGCCGGGCTCGACGCGGGCGGCATCGAGCCGGGCGGGCGGATCTGCCTCGATGTCGGCGCTTCGACCGGGGGCTTTACCCAGGTGCTGCTCGAGCGCGGTGCCGCCAAAGTCTATGCGGTCGACGTGGGCCACGACCAGTTGCACCCAAGGTTTCGCACCCATCCTCGTGTGGTGGCGCTGGAAGGGCACAATGCCCGCGACCTCGATGTCGAACGCGTGCCCGAGCCCATCGATCTGCTCGTCTGCGACATCAGTTTCGTATCGGTGGTCAAGGTTCTGGCGGCGTCTCTGGCGCTGTGCGTGCCGGGCGCCGAGGCCGTCGTGCTGATCAAGCCGCAGTTCGAAGTTGGCCGCGAAAACGTCGGCAAGGGCGGCATCGTCACCGATCTGGATGCCATCGAGCGGGCCGGTGCCGAAGTCGTGGCCTTCATGGCCGAGCACGGCTTTGCCCACCGGCTGTCCGTGCCCTCGCCCATCAGCGGCGGGGACGGCAACCGTGAAGTGGTCGCCGTCTTTGAGAAACAGGCCTAGGCCCTAGTATCCCAGCGCGCCGTCGCGGCCCGTCTGGCCTCGGTGGCGCAGGAAATGATCGGCCAGAACGCAAGCCATCATCGCCTCCCCCACCGGCACGGCGCGAATGCCCACGCATGGATCGTGGCGGCCCTTGGTGACGATCTCGGTATCCTCGTTACGCTCGGTCACCGTCAGGCGCGGCGTGATGATCGAGGAGGTCGGTTTGACGGCAAAGCGCACGACGATCGGGTCACCGGTCGAAATGCCACCCAAAATACCGCCGGACTTGTTGGAGAGAAAATAGGGCGCCTCCGCCCCGGCCCGCATCTGATCGGCGTTTTCCGTCCCCGTCAGCGCCGCGGCCTCGAACCCCGCCCCGATCTCCACCGCTTTGACGGCATTGATCGACATCATGGCCGAGGCCAGATCGGCGCTGAGCTTGCCATAGACCGGCGCACCCCAGCCCGCCGGCACGTTCTCGGCCACCACCTCGATCACGGCGCCGACCGAATTGCCGTCCTTGCGGATGGTGTCGAGATAATCGGCCCACAGCGCCGCCGCCTGAGCATCGGCACAAAAGAACGGGTTCTGTCCGACCTGCTCCCAGTCGAAATTGGCGTAATCGATCTTGTGGGGCCCCACCTGCACCAGCGACGCGCGAATGGTGATGCCTTCGAGTACCTGCCGGGCGATGGCACCCGCCGCCACCCGCGCCGCCGTCTCGCGCGCCGAGGTGCGCCCACCGCCACGATAATCGCGAATGCCGTACTTCTGGTGATAGGTGAAATCGGCGTGGCCGGGGCGATACTTGTCCCGGATCTGGGAATAATCCTTGGAGCGCTGGTCGGTGTTCTCGATCAGCAGCGAGATTGGGGTCCCCGTGGTGCGCAGGCCATCGGTGCGATCGTCCTCGAACACACCCGACAGGATTTTCACCGCATCATCCTCGCGGCGCTGGGTGGTGAACCGCGACTGGCCGGGCTTGCGGCGATCGAGATCGGCCTGAATCATCTCCGGCGTCAGAAGGATACCCGGCGGGCAGCCGTCCACCACCACGCCCAGCGCGGGCCCATGGCTTTCGCCCCAGGTAGTAAAGCGAAACAGATGGCCGAAGCTGTTGTGCGACATGAGCGTTCCTCGCGTTGCCGGGCGTTCTAGAAGGCCTCAGACCCCAGCGTCAACGCCGCCGTGCTGCTGGCCGACGATCTCCAGCTTGCGGTCGCGGAAGTGCAGCACCACGTCTTGCGGCGGTGGCCAGTTGATCACCTCACCCACCGGCGCGCGCTCGACCAGAACCCGCATGACGCGGGCAATGCCGCCATGGGCGACGATCACCGAGGGCCCGCGCAAGGTGGCGGCAAAATCCCCGATCCGCTTGGCGAGATCGGCGTAGTTCTCCCCCAGATTGGGTCGGAAATGCCAATAGCTCTCGTCACGCTGGCCGGGGGCGGTGGCGGTTTCAGGCGGCAGTTCGTCGTGCAGCAAGCCTTCGAGCTCACCAAAGGAGATTTCCATGAGCCGATCGTCGAACTGCACCGGCGGCAGGTCCGCCCCGAAGGCGGCCCGCACGCGCATGATCGTCTCGCGCGCCCGGCTAAGGGGCGAAGCGTGCCAGTCGAGCGCGTTGGGATCGATGCCACGGGCCGCCAACAGGTCACGCAGCACCAGCCCGTTGCGGTCGGCTTGTCCCTGCCCGACCGAGTTGAGCGGAATGTCGCGCTGTCCCTGATAACGCTTTTCAGCGTTCCAGGCGGTTTCGCCGTGCCGGATGAAGAACAACTCCGGCCAGTCGATGTCGATCAGCTCACTCACGGTCTAAGGCTCAGCTCGCTTCGGTGTCGTCGCCGATGGTCTTCATGCCGATGACGTTATAGCCCGAATCGACGTGATGGATTTCCCCGGTCACACCGTCGGACAGGTCCGAGAGCAGATAGAGCGCCGAATTGCCGACCTGGTCGATGGTGACGTTGCGGCGCATGGGCGCGTTCTGCTCCACCCAGTGCAGCATGGTGCGCAGATCGGCGATGCCCGAGGCAGCCAAGGTCTTGATCGGCCCAGCGGAAATGGCGTTGACGCGGATATTGTCGCGGCCCAGGTCCACGGCCAGATAGCGCACGGACGCTTCGAGTGCGGCCTTGGCGACGCCCATCACATTGTAGTTGGGCAGCACTTTTTCGGCGCCGAAATAGGTGAGGGTCAACAGCGAGCCGCCATCGGTCATCAGCTTTTCGGCGCGCTTGGCGACGGCCGTGAAAGAATAGACCGAGATGTTCATGGTCAGCGCGAAATTGTCCGGGCTGGTATCCACATAGCGGCCCGCCAGCTCTTCCTTGTTGGAAAAGCCGATGGCGTGCACGACGAAATCGAGCTTGCCCCAGCGCTCGGCAAGGGTGGCGAAGGTCTGGTCCATGGCAGCGCCGTCGGTCACGTCGCATTCCACCACGAAATCGGATTTGACCTCGGCCGCCAGCGGCTCGACACGGCGCTTGAGCGCCTCGCCCTGGTAGGAAAATGCCAGCTCGGCGCCCTGAGCATGAAGGGCCTTGGCGATGCCCCAGGCGATGGAGCGATTATTCGCCACGCCCATGATCAGCCCACGCTTGCCTGCCATCAAACCGCCAGTCATGGCCTCGTCCTCATTATCGTTGATCGCTTGCGCCGGGTTGTGGCACACGCCTGTTGGCCGGGCAAGTTATCCATTGCACCCGCGCCGCCCGATCCAGCCGAGGCCAGACGTTCCATGAGCCTTTCACCCGACCAGATTTCCCAACAGCTCGGCACCCTGCTCGGTTCCGAAGCGGTGATTACGGCGCGCGAGCAGATGGGGGCGTTCCTCAACGAGCCGCGCAAGCGGTTTCACCAGAGCGCTGTGGCGGTGGCCCAGCCGCGCAGCGTCGCGCAGCTGCAAGCGCTGGCACGTTGGGCCAACGAGAACCGCGTGCCGCTGATCCCGCAGGGCGGCAATACGGGACTGGTGGGCGGCCAGGTGCCGCTCTACGGCACGGAAGTGATTGTGAGCCTTACCAAATTGGACAAGGTGCGCGAGCTCGACGCACAAGCGGGCCATATGACGCTGGAGGCTGGGGTGACCCTGCAGGCGGCCCATGGCGCGGCCGAGGCGGCGGGGGCCTTGTTTCCACTCTATATCGCATCGCAGGGCTCGGCGCGGATCGGGGGTGTGCTCTCGTCCAATGCGGGCGGCGTGCAGGTTCTGGCCTATGGCAATGCGCGCGAACTGTGCCTGGGCGTGGAGGCGGTGCTGGCGGACGGGCGGCTCTATCAGGGGCTCAATTCGCTGCGCAAGAACAATACCGGCTACGATCTCAAGGACTTGCTGGTGGGATCGGAAGGCACGCTGGGCTTCATTACTGCCGCGACGCTGAAACTTTTCCCCATGCCGGAGGGCCATGAGACGGCGATCTGCAACGTCGCCGACCCCGAGGCGGCGCTGCAACTTTTCTACCATGTGCGCCAGCGCGCCGGCCAAACCCTCACCGCCTTCGAGATCGTGCCCCAGTTCGGCATCGAGATCGAGTTGCGGCACGGCACGCTCGATCGCGATCCCACGGCGGCGCCCTCCCCCTGGTACGTGCTGGTGGAGCTGTCGCGGCCCAAAGGCGGCGCCGAGGGCATGCTGATGGAAGTGATTGAAAGCGCTTACGAATCGGGCCTGATCGACAATGCCGTTCTGGCCGAATCGCTGGACGACCGCACGCGCATGTGGGCGATGCGGGAAAACATGTCGGACACCCAATCGCTGGAAGGCGCCTCGATCAAGCACGACGTGTCGGTGCCGATCGCGGCAGTGCCGCAAATGCTGGCCGAGGGTTGCGCGCGAGCCGAGACACTGGTGCCGGGCATTCGCCCCTGCCCGTTCGGGCATTTGGGCGACGGCAATATCCACTTCAACTTCAGCCAGCCCCTGGGCTGGGAGCGCGAGCGCTTCATGGCGCTCGACGAAGCGCTGCATGCGGAAATCTACGAGATCGTACAACGGCTTGGCGGCTCGGTTTCGGCCGAGCACGGCATCGGCCAGCTCAAGACCGGGCTGCTCGCAGCGGTCAAGGACCCCGTTGCGCTCGAAATGATGCGGGCGATCAAGACCGCGCTCGATCCCAAAGGCATCATGAACCCGGGCAAGATGCTGGCGCTAAAATAAGCTCAATTGCTTGTCGCCACTCGCCTTTTTTGTCTCAGGCTGGGCGGGGGTTTCCGGCGTTACGGGTCGGATGAGATCGAGATCGTCGAACTTGGCGGTGTTGACGCGCGTGGACACCGGGTGGGCCTTCACCTTCCCGTCGCCCAGCGGCAAAGCCAATTGCAGCGCTTGAGCGGCACCGACATTGCGGACGTCAAGCCATTGCTCCCACTGGGGTTTTTCCACGATGGCCGGCATGCGGTCGTGGATGTGGGCCAGATCGGGACCGGCCGGCACGGTGATCAACGCCGCGGTATCCACCTCTTCGCCATCGGGGCCCATCCAGGTGGAATACAGCCCGGCCAGCGCCATGGGCTCGCCATTGGCCAAGGTGATGAAATATGGCGTCTTTTTCTTGTCGGGGCCGGTGTGCCATTCGTAATAGCCGGTAGCCGGCACGATGCAGCGATGGTGGCGCAGGGCGGTGCGGAAGGCGGGCTTTTCGGCCATCGATTCGCTGCGGGCATTGACCAGCAAGGGAAATTCGCGCGGGTCCTTCACCCAGCCGGGCACCAGCCCCCATCGCACCAGATGCGCCCGGCGCCCGGCCTCGTCTTGCCAGATGGCGACGATGGGCTGGGTGGGCGCAATGTTGTAGCGCGGGGGAAAATCGATGGTGTTTAGGGTTTGAAACAGCTCCACCATGGCCTCGGGCGGCAAGATGGCAGCGTAGCGTCCACACATGGTCGGTGCTCAGATCATCGGTTGCAGAGTGTTGGAATATGTTAACGATTGTTGGCCATTTCACCACCCTATGAGGGTTCGCGACATTGTCCGGCACGCTCGACCCTGCCCTTATCCCCAACGCAGCCAGCGTGGCGCTGATCGATGGCGATCGCGTGCTGTTGATCAAGCGAGCCTATGCCCCTTATCAGCACCTCTGGACGCTGCCGGGCGGACGCACCGAGGCGGACGAATCGGGCGAGGCTTGCGCCTGCCGCGAGTTGACCGAAGAGCTGGGCCTCACCATCGCCGATCTGGTGCATCTGGAAACCCAGGTGCTGGCCAAGGGCCAATGGCGACTCGCGGTCTATGCGACCAGGCGCTTTGCCGGCACGCCGACCCCATCCGATGAAATCGCCGACCTGCGCTGGGTGCGTCTGGGTGAGGTCGCTGAACTCAAGACCACATCACGGCTGGTGGATGTGCTGGAAATGGCCTTCGCGGCGATCGCCCGATAGTGGTATGGGGAGCGGCGCGGCAAGAGGACGGTTCGGTTTGCACAAGCTCAAGGCGATGATGGCGGGACTGGCGCTGGTGGCGCTGACCACCGGCCCAGTGCTGGCCGTCGACCCGCCCTATCAGCCGCAAATGGAGCGGCTGGCCGAAATTCTGGGCAGCCTCTATTTCCTGCAGCCGCTGTGCCGGGAGGGCGGGGAGGATTGGCGGGCGCAAATGGCCGACCTGATTGCGCTCGATGAACCCGACGACGACCGGCGGCAGCGCCTGACGGGCGCCTTCAACACCGGTCACCAGAATTTTTCCCGACTGTATCGCACCTGCACGGGGGCGGCAGAACAGGCGATCAACCGGCTTTTGACCGAGGCCGAGCAGACCGCCAGGGACATTCATTCCCGTTTTGCCGAATAGCGGCCCCATCTTGGCCCTATACGTTAAGCCGCAAGCCCGTTAAGGAAGCTTTTAGAGGTTGCGTTAACCGCGCGGTTACGTGTTGGGCGCGGCCATAATAACAACGTGGTACTCCCGACCCATGAAACCCATTCGCACCCCTTTCACCGCAACGCCCCCGCATGGGAGCGCAGAGACGGCCCTGGATGCCGAGCGGCAACTGGCGCTCGAATATCTCGCCGATGCCTGGACCGCCGCCGAGGGCGACGGGGTGGAGCCCGAAGCGCTGGCCCACGCCGCCTTGTTTGCGGCCCTTGCCACGCTGGTGCAGGAGCACGGCGAAGCCGGCGCTGCCGAGCTGGTGGCCGGATTGTCGCTGCGCATCGAGCACGGCGAATACAGCCTGGACAAGACGCTGCAATAGGCCTGCCGGCCCTGCCTTCAATGACAATGAAATCAGGCGCGCCATGGCGCGCGCCTGGCGCTCTACTTGGCCCCAAGACTCGGGCTAGTGCTGGTCTGGCTGCATTCTGGAGCCATCGCATCGATGGTGCTCCGGCTCAAGGCGCGCTCTGGTGTTGCCTGCGTCACACGACCGCACCGCAAAATCCGCTCTGCCTCATCCGTGTCCGATTTCACCCCTGCTGATGCCGGATTTGACCTGTTTACCGCACGTCAACCCTAATCGCGGATGATGAATTTCGCTGGTGTTGAACCAACCCGGCCGGATCTTCGAGTGAGTGAGTTGCAGTAAAGCGTGATCAAGGCCCCCAAAACCCGGCCCGCGGCTCACAAGAGCCACCCTGTTCTCAAGACACTGGCCATGGGTGCCATCGCCCTTGTCGGCTATGGCGCACTGGTGCCCGGCCTGGGCGCACCGGACGAGGATCGGGCCATGCCGGCGCCGACGGCTCTGGCCGAGATTGCCGCCTCCCTGACCTATTCGGGGCAGGATGTCAGCATTACCGGCTCGGTACAGTCGCTGTTCACGTCCCAGGAATTCCGCGGTCCAAACCGCACCGCCAAGACCAGCCGCGAACGCATCATTCCCGATCCGGCCGAGTTTTCCAAAGGGTTCGAAGGCATCCGCACCCAGATTGCCGCCCTGCGCGCGGCACCCCCCGCCATCAACCCCACCGATGCGACGCGGCTGGCGACGGCCCCGCAGCCGGACGTGCCCGCCGTGGCCGTGGCCGCCCTCGATGCCGATGCCTCGGCGGCCCTGGATGCCATCAACGCGCTGGCCACCCCCGATCAGGTGGTACCCATGCCGATGTCCACGCCCACGCAACTGGCCTATGCCCGCGAAAACGCGCCCATTGCCGAGCGCGAGACACCGCCGCACGTGCTGGTGGGCGCCAAGGAAATGGAGTGTCTGGCCACCGCGATCTATTTCGAGGCCCGCGGCGAGTCCTATCGCGGCCAGGCGGCCGTGGCGCAGGTGGTGATGAACCGCACCAAGCACCGGCTCTATCCCAGCACCATTTGTGGGGTGGTGTTCCAGAACCAGCACAAGCGCAATGCCTGCCAGTTCTCCTTTGCCTGCGACGGCATTCCCGAGCGCATCAACGATCGGCGCGCCTGGGCGCAAGCGGAGGAAATTGCGCAGGAAATCGTCGACAACAAGCTCTATTTGACCGAAGTGGCCGACGCCACGCACTACCACGCCACCTATGTCTATCCGCACTGGGCGCCCAAGATGACCAAGGTGTCCAAGGTCGGGCTGCACGTGTTCTACAAGTTCAAGCGCGGGTGGTCGTTCGGTTAGGCCGGGGATAGCCCCCCACCCTGTCCCTCCCCCTGGGAGGGGGAGGAGACGATCACCGATGGTTCTGGTGGGTTTAGCGGACTGCGTAATGGCTTAAATGGGCATGGCAGGGCCCCTCAAGCGCGCGCTAAAGCTCGACCTTGGCGTTGTCGCCCAGCGACGGCTTGGCGCCGGTGACGGCGGCGGCGAGCATTTTGGCGCCGGCGATGACGCGGTTGGGGCTGTCCCAAAGCTCGGCGTCTTCGGGGGTCACGGTGATGACGCGGATGGACGGGTCATCGGCCGAATCCCACCAGGCCTTGTCGAAATCGCTCCAGAGTTCCTTGATCCGCGCCCGGTCGTTGCTGACCTTGGCCTGACCGGTTATCGAGACGTATTTGTTGGCGCCCTTATCGGCAAAGGCCAGGGTGACGGTGGGGAAGCGTTCGATCTGGTCGTCCTTTTCGCCGTGCACGTCGGTCAGAAAGTAGATGGCGTGGCGGTCGCGCTCGAGGGTGGCGGCCAGGGGTCGGGCGCGCTGGCGTTCGCCGTCCCAGGTCACGAACATGCAGATCTTGATCTTGTCGGCCAGATCCCAGACGCGGTCGGCGACCTCGGCGGGGGTCATGTCGGTGTGTTGCTCGTTGGCCATGTGCCACTCCTTTGTTTTGCTGAGACGCAAACGAACGGGAGCGGTTAATGTTTCGCGCGCCAAGGCAGATTTGCGCGCACGCGCCAGTGATCAGCGCTTCCAGCGACCTTTGGCCAGCTCGCCGTCATAGATGGCCAGGCCCTTGTCGGTGACCTTGTAGCCCTGGGCCGGATCGGCGGGCACGGCCGGAGCGATCCAGCCTTTTTCCACAAGCCGTGCAAAGGTCTTGTCGCCGATATCGGCGAAGTCGGACGGCAGGCAGGTGTCGCCGGTTTCGAGCCGGGCGATGACCTTGAGTTCGCGGTTGGAAGGGCGCTGCATGGAGGGGGTCCGTCATGACGAGGCCCCCGCCCCCAGATGGGAGCGAGGGCCGAAAGAGGCGAAAGAGGGCTGGTTCAGGCGGCTTGAGCGGGGCGCTTGAGATCGGGCGGCACGGCCTCGGCCATGAGCGCGACCACCGCATCGGTGGCGGGCATGACCTTCTGGCCTTCCGAACCCAGGCGGCGCACCGACACGGTGCCTTCCTCGGCTTCGCGCTTGCCCACCACGAACATCAGCGGCACCTTCTGCACCGAGTGCTCGCGCACCTTGTAGTTGATCTTTTCGTTGCGGGTATCGAGCTCAGCCCGGATGCCGGCGGTGCGCAACTGGGCCAGGAGCTGGTTGGCGTAGTCGTCGGCTTCCGAGACGATGGTGGCAACCACCACCTGTACGGGGGCCAGCCACATGGGCATCTTGCCGGCATAGTTCTCGATCATCATACCGATGAAGCGCTCGAGCGAACCCAGAATGGCGCGATGGAGCATGACGGCATGGTGGCGCGACCCGTCCTCGGCCACATAGGTGGCGCCCAGGCGCTCGGGCAGCACGTAATCGAGCTGCAGCGTACCCACCTGCCAGGAGCGGCCAATGGCGTCCTTGAGGTGGAATTCGAGCTTGGGGGCATAGAACGCCCCCTCGCCTTCAGCGATCTCGAAATCATAGCCCGTGGCGCGCAGGGCATCGCCCAGGGCCTTTTCGGCCGCGTCCCAACGCTCGATGGTGCCGCCGAACTTTTCGGGGCGGGTGGCCAGTTTGATGACGACGTTCTCAAAACCCATATGGGCATAGACCGAATAGAGCAGATGCACGAAATGCTCGGTTTCGGCCTGGATCTGGTCTTCGCGGCAGAAGATGTGGGCATCGTCCTGCGTCATCTGGCGCACGCGCATCAGGCCATGGAGCGCGCCATGGGCCTCGTTGCGGTGGCAGCAGCCGAACTCGGCCATGCGGATGGGCAGATCGCGATAGGACTTGATGCCCTGGTTGAAGATCTGGATATGGGCCGGGCAGTTCATCGGCTTGAGGGCCATCAGATCGCCCTCGCCGGTCAGCACCGGGCCCTCGTCCTCGGTGCCGGGCACCTCGTCAGGCACCACGAACATGTTTTCGCGATACTTGCCCCAGTGGCCGGATGCCTCCCAGAACTTGGAGCTCATGAGCTGCGGGGTCTTGACCTCGACATAGCCCGAGCCGTTGAGACGGCGGCGGATATACTGCTCCATCTGGTTGTAGATGGTGAAGCCCTTGGGGTGCCAGAACACCGAGCCCTGCGCTTCTTCCTGCAAATGGAACAGGTCGAGCTCACGGCCGAGCTTGCGGTGGTCGCGCTTTTCGGCCTCTTCCATCATGTGGAGATAGGCTTGAAGCTGTTCCTTATTGGCAAAGGCGGTGCCGTAGATGCGGCTCAGCACCGGATTGTTGCTGTCGCCGCGCCAATAGGCGCCGGCCACCTTGGTGAGCTTGAAGGCCAGGCCCACATCCTTGACCGTGCGCATGTGCGGGCCGCGGCACAGATCGATCCACTGGCCCTGCTTGTACATTTTCAGCGACTGATCGGCGGGAATGGCATCGACCAGCTCGACCTTGAAGTTTTCGCCGCGTGCGGCAAAGAAGGCCTTGGCCTGGTCGCGCGTCCAGATCTCCTTGGTGAAGGCGGCGCCGCGCTCGACGATCTCGGCCATCTTCTTTTCGATGGCCGGAAAGTCTTCCTCCGAGAAGGGCTCGTCGCGCTTGAAGTCGTAGTAAAAGCCGTTCTCGATCACGGGGCCGATGGTGACCTGCGTGCCCGGCCACAGCTCCTGGACCGCTTCGGCCAGGACGTGGGCGGCATCGTGGCGGATGAGGCCGAGCGCCGCCGGATCCTCGCGCGTGACGAACTCGATCTTGCCGTCGGCCTCCAGCGCATCGGACAGATCGCTCAGAACGCCGTTCCAGCGCATGGCGACGGTCTTTTTGGCCAGCGATTTGGAGATGGATTCGACCACGGTGGTGCCGGTGGTGCCACGCGCAAAGTCGCGGACTGCACCATCGGGGAACATCACCTTGATCATTTCGATCTCTCCAGGGTCTTTACAAAAATGGGGTTGCGACCGGCTCGATGCCAGTCGGCAGGGTGTCTAGCACGGATTTGGGTTGCTGCCAGCCACCCGATGGGTGTGCCGGCAGCCCGAGGGTTCAGCCCGCAATGCGCGAGAAATCGGCCACCACATGCATGGTGTCGCGCAGGCGCGCCAGAAGATTGAGCCGGTTGACGCGGATGGCGGCTTCCGGATCGTTGACCATCACCGCCTCGAAAAAGGCGTCGACGGGGGCGCGCAGGGTGGCGAGCGACGACATGGCGCCGGCATAATTGTCCGACTGGGTCTTTTTGAGCACCCCGGCCCGGGCCACTTCCACGGCGCGGGCGAGGGCTGTTTCCTCGGGCGCCTTGAGCAGGCCCAGCTCGAGATCGCCCGGGAAAGTCGTGCCGTCCTTCTTTTCCTCCGCGACCACGATATTGACGGCGCGGCGATAGCCGGCCAGCAGGTTTTTGCCGTCGTCGGACGAGAGGAACTCGGCCAGCGCCTGCACGCGCTGGCTGATCTTGAGCAGGTCGTCGGACTTGTCGGTGATGACCGCGTCGACCAGATCGTGGCGGGCGCCCTGGTCCTTGAGCACGACCTTGAGGCGGTCGTGGATGAAATCGAGCAGGTCATCGACCAGCGGCCCGAAAATGTGCCGCTCGACCGGCTCGCCGCCCACAACATAATAATCGTTGAGCTGGGCCCCGACCAGGAACCGCTCGGGATCGAGTTTCCACAGCGCCTGCACCAGCAGCGAGCGCAGCGGCAGGCGCAGGCGGTTTTCGGTGATGATGCGGATGACGCCCAGGGCGGCGCGGCGCAAGGCGAACGGATCGCGCGAGCCGGTGGGCTTTTCGTCGATGGCCCAGAAGCTGACCAGGAGATCGAGCTTGTCGGCCAGGGCGACGGCGATGGCGACGGGGTCGGTGGGCACCGTGTCGGAGGGGCCCACGGGCTTGTAATGCTCGGCAATGGCATTGGCCACCACCGTGGGCTCGCCCTGTGCAGCGGCATAATAACGCCCCATCATGCCCTGCAACTCGGGGAATTCGCCCACCATCTGGGTGACGAGATCGGCCTTGGCCAGGCGCGCGGCGCGCCGGGTGTTGTCCACATCGGCATTGACCAGAGGCGCAATGTGCTCGGCCAGCGCCACGAGGCGATCGCCGCGCTCGGCCTGGGTGCCCAGCTTGGCGTGGAACACCATGTCGTTGAGCTTGGGCAGGCCCTCTTCGAGGGGCCGCTCCAGATCGGTCTGGTAGAAGAACTTGGCGTCAGACAGGCGCGCGCGGATGACGCGCTCATTGCCCGCAACGATGGTCTTGCCATCGTCGGCGGCAATGGTGTTGGCGGTCAGAACGAAGCGGTTGGCCAGCTTGCCGGTGCGCCGGTCGCGCACGCAAAAGCACTTCTGATTGGCGCGGATGGTGGCGATGATGGCTTCGGCGGGGACGGCCAGGAACTCTTCCTCGAAGCTCCCCATCATGACCACGGGCCATTCGACCAGGCCCGCCACCTCTTCGAGCAGGCCCTGATCGGCGATCAGGTCGAGCCCCTGGGCAAAGGCCAGCTGCTGGGCGTCGGCTTCGATGATGGCTTTGCGCTTGTCCAGGTCGAGCACGACCTTGGCCTTCTCGAGCGCGCTGACATAGTCGTCGAAGCGTTTGACCTCGATGGGCTGGGGCGCCATGAAGCGATGCCCGAAAGTGGTGCGGCCGGCGGCCAGGCCCTCGATCTCGAAGGGCACGGTCTGAACTTCGTCGGTGTCGGACCCGAAGGTGGCGGTGATGGCGCGCAAGGGGCGCACCCAGCTGGTGCGGCCCGCACCCCAGCGCATGGATTTGGGCCAGGGGAAATCGGCAATCACCTTGGGCAGCAGCGCCGATAGGATCTCGATGGCCGGAGCGCCCTGCTTTTGGATGACGGCCACGTAGAAGTCGCCCTTCTTGGGGTCGGTTTCCACCTTGGCCTGCTCGATGCTGGTAAGGCCCGCGGCCTTGAGAAAGCCTTCGAGCGCCTGGGGCGGCGCGCCCACGCGGGGGCCCTTGCGCTCTTCGCGCGCATCGGGGGATTTGTCGGGCACACCCATGACGGTGAGGGCCAGACGGCGCGGCGTGACGAACGCAGCGGCACTTTCATAGACCAGACCCGCCTCGACCAGACCGTTTGTGACGGCCTTCTTCAAGTCTTCTGCGGCCCGGCGCTGAAAGCGCGCGGGAATTTCTTCGGAAAACAGCTCTAAAAACAGGTCTGACATGATCTAACCAGAGGCTTGGCGGGCGCCGGCCTCCTTAGCAATCCCTACCCGCTTAGTCCATGCGGTTTCGGGCCAATAGCCTCGGCGAGCTGCCAAAGCGCAGCAAATGGTGGGAGGCGCCGGAATGGCACGCGTTGGACGATGTCTCAAATGCCGGACTTTTTGCGCCACTTTGCGAATTGCATAGCGGGCCCACTTCCAAAATAGTGTTCCCATAACAAGGCGAACGCACGACAAGTTCGCAACAAGCGCGCAGGCTGGGCAAGTGTTCGCGCCAGGGAGGGGATATGCAGCTCGGCATCAATTTGCTGTGCCTTAGCGGCTATATAGACGAGACGCACCTGCCCCAAATTGGCCGGCTGAAGACGCTGGGCTATGACGGGGTCGAAATTCCCGTGCTCAGCGGCAATACCGATCATTATACAAAGCTCGGCCGTGAACTGGACGCGATCGGCCTTGAGCGTACCACCACTTCGATCATTGCCTCGCCAGACGCCAGCCCCATCAGCAGCGACGCCGAAATCCGCAAGGCGGGCAAGGCGCAGCTGGATTGGGCGCTCGATTGCGCCGAGGCGCTGGGCGCCAAGAGCGTGGGCGGGCCGTTCCATGCGCCGCTGGGCCATTTCACCGGCAGCGGCCCGACGCCCGACGAGATCGCCTATGGCATCGAAGCCCATCGCGAGATGGCCGAAAAGGCGGCGGCACGCGGGATTTACCTCAGCCTCGAACCGCTCAATCGCTTCGAGACCTATTTCCTCAATACGCTCGAGCAGGCGCGCGACTATGCGGGCCAAGTGGATCATCCGGCCTTCCGGATCATGGCCGACACCTTCCACGCCAATATCGAAGACAAGCACCTGGCCCAGGCCTTTGGCGCCATAACGCCCCATATCGGGGTGCTGCACGTGTCCGAGAACGACCGCGGCGTGCCGGGCACCGGGCATATCGATTTTCCCGCCGTGTTCTCGGCCGTCAAGCAGGCGGGCTATGACGGCTGGGTGGTGATCGAGGCCTTCGGTTCGGGCCTGCCCGAATTGGCGGCGGCAACGCGGGTGTGGCGGCCGCTGTTCCCCGATTTCGAGACGCTGTTTGCCCAATCGGCGGACTATGTGCGCCGCACCTGGGAGGCCGCCCGATGACCCAGGCGCCGCCGGTGATCGAGATGGCCCATATCTCGAAGGCCTTTCCGGGGGTCAAGGCCCTGACCGATGTGAGCTTTGCCTGCCAGGGCGGGGAAGTGCATGCGCTGGTGGGCGAGAACGGGGCGGGCAAATCCACCCTGATCAAGATCATGTCGGGGGTTTACCGCCCCGATAGCGGGGCGGTGAAGGTCGATGGCCGGGAGGTGCAGTTCAAGCACCCGGTGGAATCGCTCAAGGCGGGCATTTCGGTGATCTATCAGGAGTTTTCCCTGCTGCCCGAACGCACCGTGGCGCAGAACCTGTTTCTGGGCCGCGAGCCGAGCAAGCGCGGGCTGATCGACCACAAGACCATGCAAGCCGAGACGCGCCGGGTGCTGTCGCTGTTCGGCGCGGGCCATCACATCGAGCCCGATACGCTGGTCGCCGACCTGGACGTCGCCTCCCAGCAAATGGTGGAAATCGCCAAGGCGGTATCGCTCGACGCCAAAGTGCTGGTGATGGACGAGCCCACCGCCGCGCTCAACGAAGCCGAGTGCGAGGTGCTGTTCTCCATCATCGACCGGCTGCGCGAGCGCGGCACGGCCATCATCTATATTACACACCGAATGCGCGAGGTGACGCGGCTGGCCAATCGGGTGACGGTGATCAAGGACGGCGAAGTGGCAGCGCGCTTCGATCACGTGCCGGCGCCCGAAGCCATCGTGCGGGCCATGGTGGGCCGCGACATCGCCGATTTCTATGCACCCCCCGCTACACCCCAAGAAATCGGGAAGGACATGCTGGTGGTTTCGGGGGGCGGCAATGGCCGGCTCAATGCCATCGACTTTACCCTCAAGGCCGGCGAGATCACCGGCTTTGCCGGCATCCAAGGCGCGGGCCGGGTGGCACTGGCAATGGCCTTGTTCGGGGCTGAACCGTTTTCACGCGGCAGCGTGACGCTCGACGGCCAGGTGGTGGCCTTCAAGCATCCGCGCGACGCCATCCGCGCCGGGCTGGGCCTGTTGCCGGGCGATCGCAAGGCCGAGGGCCTGCTGCTGATGCAATCGGTGCACGACAACGGCATGGTGACGGCCCGCGCCTTCGGCTCGCTGGCGGGCGGGCGCAACAAGACCCCCTATGTCGACGACAAGACCATGACCGGGCTGCTCGACCAGGTGGACGTGCGCGCCGCCAGCTATGAGCAGGACATCAAGTTCCTATCGGGGGGCAACCAGCAAAAAGCGATCATTGCACGCTGGCTGGCGCTCAAGCCCAAGGTGCTGATTTTCATCGAGCCCACGCGCGGTATCGACGTCAACGCCAAGGCAGGCATCTATCATTTGATGCGCGATCTGGCGCGCGGCGGTGCGGCGATCATGATGATCTCCTCGGACCTACCCGAGGTGCTGGGCGCGTCCGACCGCATTTTCGTGATGCGCGAGGGCACCATAGTAGGCCAGTTCGGCCGCGGGGCGACCGAAACCGAAATCATGCTGGCCGCAACCGGGGAAACCCGCAGCGCGACGGAGGCCGCATGAGCCAGATGACCGCCAGCGCCGCCAGCCTGAAGGCCAGACGGGTCATGCGCTTCGAGCGCTATGCCCCTGCCCTGCTGCTCGTGGTCGCCATCATCCTTTACGTGGGCATCGCTTTGGCCACGGGCCAGGGCCGCTATCTGACGGTGGACAATTTCGTTTCCATCCTGGGGCGCTCGATTGCCCTGGGCATCACGGCGGTGGGGCAGACCTTCGCCATTCTGGTGGCCTCCATCGACCTGTCGGTGGCCAGCCTGATCTCGGCGTCCGCCGTGGTCGCCTCGGTGGTGATGAACGGCAATCCGGGCATGATCGTGCCCGCCATCGGCGCGGTGCTGGTGATGGGCCTGGTGGTGGGGCTGATCAACGGGCTGGTGATCACGCGGCTCGAGGTGAACCCCCTGATCGCAACCCTGGGCATGTCGCTGATCATCCAGGGCGCGCTCTCGGCCTTTTTCACCAATTTCGCCGGGGCGGTGCCGGCCGAATTCCAGGTGTTCGCCTATGGCACGGTCGCCGGGGTGCCCTATAGCCTGGTTTTCCTCTTCGCCCTGGCGCTGCTGGCGTTTTTCATCCTGCGCTTCACCCGGTTCGGCTCGGACATCTATTCGGTGGGCGGCAACCAGGATGCGGCGCGGCTGGCCGGCATCAAAACCGAGCGCGTGGTAATCGGCGCCCATGTGCTGTGCAGCCTGTGCGCGGCCATTGCGGGGCTATACCTGGCCTCCCGGCTGCGCTCGGGCGCGCCCTGGATCGGCAGCGACGGCGTCTATGACCTGGAATCGATCGCCGTGGTGGTGATCGGGGGCACGATCCTGGCCGGGGGCCGGGGCGGCATCTGGGGCACGATGGCGGGCGTGGTGATCTTCTCGCTGATCGATTCCATCTTCAACCTGGCGGGGGTGGATGCCTTTGCCAAGCAGGTGCTGCGCGGCATCATCATCGTGGCCGCCGTGGCGTTCTATGCGGTTCGTTCCAAGAGGCTGGTGGCATGAGTGACGCAACGCTGAGCGCCCCCACCCGCGCCCGCCGGCGCCTGCCCCAGATCAACCCGATCTATTTCGTGCTGCTGGCGCTGCTGGTGGCGCTGGCCGTGCAGAGCAGCAGCTTTCAGGAGCCGGTGGGGCACATCAACCTGCTCAAGCGCGCCGCCCCACTGGCCATTCTGGCCGCCGGGCAGATCTATGTGATCGTCTCGGGCGGGTTCGACCTGTCGGTGGGCTCTATCATCACGCTCACCGTGGTGGGCTCCTCCATGCTGCTCAACAACAATCCGGACGCCACCTGGTGGGTGATCCTGGTGATGCTGGGCATCGGGTTGGGCGTGGGCCTGATCAACGGGCTGGTGGTGAGCTATCTCAAGGTGCCCTCCCTGATCGCGACGCTGGGCATGATGATCACGCTCAACGGTGTGGCCTTCATGTGGTCCGGCGGGGCGCCGCGCGGCTATCTGCCCGACAGCTTCCGCATGTTCGGGCGCATGAACTTCACCGACCTGCCCTGGATCCGCATCTTTCCGGTGGCGCTGATCGTCTTGCTGGTGATCGGGGCGCTGCTGTGGTGGCTGATGCACCGCACCAATTTCGGCCGCGTGCTGCATGCCATCGGCGACAATCCGCGCGCCGCGCGGCTGGGCGGGGTGCCGGTGGAGCGCGTGCGCATCCTGGCCTTCGTGGTTTCGGCGCTCTCGGGCGTGCTGGCGGGCATCCTTCTGGGCGGCTTTGCGGGGGTCTCGACCGATGTGGGCGTGGGCTACGAATTGCAGGCGATCACTGCCTGCGTTCTGGGCGGCGCGCAGCTCTTGGGCGGGCGCGGCTCGGTGCTGGCATCCATTGCCGGGGCGCTGACGCTCACGGCGATTTTTACCCTGCTCAATTTCCTGGGGCTGCCGCAACCGGTGCGCCAGGTGGTGCAGGGCCTGATCCTCATCGCGGCGGTGGCGATTGCCATGTATCGGCGAAAACATGCCGGGCGATGAGACCATATCGCGGCGGTGCGGCACCAGCCGGCCGGCGCGGCACGATAACCAAGGGAGAGAGTAGCAAAATGAAGAAACTGGTCGCTCTGGTAGCGGTCTCGGGTCTGTTGACCGGGGTCGCACATGCGCAGAATTTCGACGATCCGGCAGAGTTCGCCAAGCAGCGCGAACAGCTGACGGCAACGCCCATGGGCCCCGAGGGCATGCCCTGGGAGCAGTATCTGAACGATACCATGGCCGATACCGCCCAGTTCAAGAAGGATGGCCCCCACACGGTGTGCTTTTCCAACGCCGGCGTGAACAATCCCTGGCGCGTGGTGGGCTACACCAACATGACCGAGGAAGTGAAGCTGCATCCGGAAATCGGCAACTTCATCCACGTGGATGCCGAAGGCTCGGACGACAAGCAGATCGCCGACATCGACGACCTGCTGGCCGGCGGCCAGTGCGACCTGCTGATCGTTTCGCCCAACACCACTTCGGCGCTGACCCCGGCGGTGGAAAAGGCCTGCGAAAGCCTGCCCGTGATCGTGTTCGACCGCGGCGTGAACACCACCTGCCCGGTGACCTTCATCCACCCCGTGGGTGGCTATGGCTTCGGCATCCAGGGTGCCGAATTCATCGTGGACAATGTGGAAGCGGGCGCCAACGTGCTGATGCTGCGCATTCTGCCCGGCGTGGACGTGCTCGAGACGCGCTATTCGGCCGGTCGCCGCATTCTCGATGAAGCTGGCCTAAACGTCGTGGGTGCCGAGTTCACCGACGGCGACAACGCCAAGACCAAGTCGATCGTGGAAGACTATCTGCAGCGCGGCGATATCGACGCGGTGTGGATGGATGCCGGCGCCACCGCCGTTGCCGCCATCGAAGCCTTCGAAGACGGCGGCTACGACGTGCCGGTGTTCGTGGGTGAAGACCAGCAGGACTTCCTGCAGAAGTGGAAGGATCTGGACCTGACCGCCATCGCCCCGACCTATCCGAGCTACCAGTGGCGCACCCCGATCATCGCTGCCACCCGCATCCTGTCGGGCGAAGCGGTGCCGGGCCCCGAGTGGGTGCTGCCCCAGCCGTCCGTGACCCAGGAAACGCTGGACCAGTACATCAACACCGCCATGCCGCCCCTGCACTACGCCATGTGCGGCTGCGAGACCATGCCGACCTATCCCCAGGCCTGGGGCGGGCAATAAGCTTCGGCTTGAGCTCGGTTTGAAGACCGCAGCGGGCGCTTCGGCGCCCGTTGTTTTTTCGTGGGGTGTTCTGGTGTCGGCAGCGGGGATGGGGCTAACCCCCTCCTGTCCTCCCCCGGGACGGGGGAGGTACCTGACTGAGGGTTGTGGGTGTGGGAGAGGATTGGGGCTCCCTCTCCCTGAAGTTCAGGGGGAGGGTTGGGGTTTAGGGCCGGCTGGAGCGCGGTGGGGTCGGCCCCTCCCGTCCTCCCCCGGGACGGGGGAGGTACCTGACTGAGGGTTGTGGGTGTGGGAGAGGATTGGGGCTCCCTCCCCCTGATCTTCAGGGGGAGGGTTGGGGTGGGGGTTTAGGGCGGCGGTCATCTGGTGTCGGGGTACCCCCTCCTGTCCTCCCCCGGGACGGGGGAGGTACCTGACTGGAAGGTCCGCGCGGGATGATGGCGTCCCCCGCACCCGGATTCTATGTGGAGGGTTGGAGTGGGCTGGACCGCTCAGGCGCGGGGCGGGAGGGCGTCGAGGAAGGTGATGGGCTGGCCGGTGGCGGGGGTTAGGAGGTCGCCCTCCCACATGACGCGGGCGCCGCGCACCACGGTGCCGACGGGCCAACCGGTAACGGTGACGCCGTCATAGGGGGTCCAGCCGGGCTTGGAGGCGATCCAGGCGTTGGTGATGGTCTGTTTCCGGGCCAGATCCACGATGGTCAGATCGGCATCGTAGCCCACCGCGATGCGGCCCTTGTTGGCCAGGCCGAACAGGCGATTGGGGCCGGCGCTGGTCATGTCCACGAAGCGCTCGAGCGTCAGCCGGCCGGCATTGACGTGGTCGAGCATGGTGGGCACCAGGGTCTGCACGCCGGTCATGCCCGAATGGGACTCTGGATAAGGATGGTCCTTTTCCTCGCGCGTGTGAGGCGCGTGGTCCGAGCCCAGGATGTCGGCGACGCCATTGGCGACACCGGCCCACAGGGCATCGCGATGGCGACGGTCGCGGATGGGCGGGTTCATCTGCACATAGGTGCCCAGGCGCTCATAGGCGGTTTCGTCCAGCGTCAGGTGGTGGGGCGTGACCTCGACGCTGGCGACGTCCTTGTGCTCGGCCAGATAGGCGATCTCGGCGGCGGTCGAGATGTGGAGCACGTGGATGCGCTTGCCGGTCTTGCGGGCGAGGCGCACCAAGCGCTCGGTGGAGGCCATGGCCACCGCCTCGCTGCGCCAGACCGGGTGGGAGGACGGATCGCCCGGAACGCGCAGATGCTTGCGCTCTTCGAGCATGAACTCGTCTTCCGAATGGAAGGCGGCGCGGCGGGAAATGGCGGACAAAATGGCCTCGACGCCGTCATCGTCGGCCACCAGCAGCGAGCCGGTGGACGAGCCCATGAACACCTTGATGCCGGCGCAGCCGGGCAGCTTTTCGAGCGCGGGCAGCGCGGCGACGTTGTCGTGCGTGCCTCCGATATAGAAGGCAAAATCGCAGTGCATGCGGCCGCTGGCGCGAGCGATCTTGTCCTCGAACGTGGCGCGGTCGGTGGTGAGGGGATTGGTGTTGGGCATTTCGAACACGCCCGTGACCCCGCCCATCACGGCGGCGAGCGAGCCGCTGGCCAGATCTTCCTTATGGGTCAGCCCCGGCTCGCGAAAATGCACCTGGGTGTCGATGACGCCCGGCAGCACGTGCAGACCGGTGCAATCGACCACGTCCTGGGCCGCTGCACCGTCGAGGGACCCCAGCGCGACGATGCGGCCGGCGCGCACGCCGATGTCGCCCTGCCACCGCCCATCCTGGTTGACCACCGTGCCGTTCTTGAAAATCGTGTCGTACTGCGCCATGTCTGCCATCGCCGATGCTCCTGGCGCCGGTTTAACGGCGCGCCGGAGCTGGGGCAAGGCTTGGAGCATCTCATGACCATCCACCTGCGGCCCGGCCGCATCGCCTTCAGGTTTGCGGGGCCCGACGCGCAGACCCTGCTCAACGACGTGGTGACCGGCCATATCGAGGCCGTAGCGGGCCCGGCGCGTTGGTGGGCCCTGCTCTCCCCGCAAGGCAAGATCCAGGCCGAGGGGCTGGCGGGGTTTGCCGACGGCGCGTTTTACCTCGACGTCGACGCCGGAGCTGCCGAAGCATTTTTCAAGCGCATGAAGATGTATCGGCTGCGCGCCAAGGTGGAGATCACCGATCTGGGCCAGAGCCATAAGGTGGGCTGGAGCCCCGAGCCCGTCTCGGGCCTGTGCCATGCCGACCTCCGCGCCGGGGGGCTGGGCTATCGGGTGATCGACACGGCCGACGAGGCCAAGGGTTGGGACCAGGACGAGAGCCCGTTCGTCATCGCGCGGCTCAGCGCCGGGATTGCCGAACAAGGCCCCGATTTTGCGCCCGACACCAGCTTTGCCCACGATATCGGCATGGACCTGCTCGATGGCATCGACTTTGCCAAAGGCTGCTATGTGGGCCAGGAAGTGGTGAGCCGCATGAAGCATCGCGGCACGGCGCGCCGCCGCCCAGTGCTGGTGACCGGCGACCACCTTTTGGCCAATGCGCCGGTGCTGGCGGGCGAGCGCGAGGCGGGCACGCTGGGAGCGGTGCAGGACGGCAAGGGCCTGGCGATCCTGCGGCTCGACCGCATCACCGATCCGCAGGCGGTGAGCGTGGACGGCGCCCCGGTGCGTGTGGCCCTGCCCGCCTGGGCCAGCTACGCATTTGGCGAATCGGCGCCCGCCGACTAGGTTTCGGCCTGAACCAGAGTGGTGAAGGTGAGCCATGGCGCGCGCACAAAACCGCGCCTGGCAGCGCATGCTGTCTGGGCGGCGGCTCGATCTGTTGGACCCTTCCCCGGTGGATGTGGAGCTGTCCGACATCGCCCATGGGCTGGCGCGCGTGGCGCGCTGGAACGGGCAGACACGCGGCGATTATGCATTTTCGGTCGCCCAGCATTCGGTGCTTGTGCTCGAGTTGTTCTGCGCGCTCAACCCCGACAGCACGCCGATGGAGCAAAACTATGCCCTGCTCCATGACGCCCCTGAATATGTGATGGGCGACATCATTTCGCCCTTCAAGGCGGCGATGGGAGGCAATTACAAGACGGTGGAAGACCGGCTGCTGGCGGCCATCCATATCCGCTTCGGCCTGCCCCCCAGCCGGCCCGCAGCGCTGAGCAAGGCGATCAAGACCGCCGACCGGCAGGCAGCGTTTTTCGAAGCGACGCATTTGGCCGGGTTCCAGCCCGCCGAGGCGCGCAAATTCTTCGGCGAGCCCGAAGTGCCCGCCTTCGAGCTGGACAATTTCGGCGCCCTGATGCGGCCTTGGCCCACCCACCAGGCGCACGATATTTTCGTCAAGACCTTCCAGACCATCGCCGATCAGATGCCGCGCTGAGCCCGGGGTGGCGGCGGGCCCAGGCCTCTGCCCCACAAAAAGCGGGTTTTGAATGTCATTCACGCCTCGTTGTAACGCAGGCGTGAGGAACTTCATGGCGCACCCGGTCTCGATGCACGGCATTTGCTACGATGCCAATTCCAGCTTCATGACCGGGGCGGCGATGGCGCCGGCCGAGATCCGCAAGGCGATCTTTTCGCCCTCGGCCAATATGTCGACCGAGCTGGGACTGGACCTGTCGCAGGCCGACCAGTGGCACGATGCGGGCAATCTCCAGATCGCCGAATGGCCGGCCACCGAGGCCAATGTGGCGATCCGGGGCGCCACGGAAAAGCTGATCGGGCTGGGGCATCGCGTTTTGACCTTCGGCGGCGATCATTCCATCGCCTATCCCGTGATCGCGGCTCATAACGAAGCCTATCCCGAGTTGACGGTATTGCAGATCGACGCCCATGCCGACCTGCATGACAGCTTCGACGACAACCCCTTCAGCCATGCCTCCCCCTTTGCGCGGCTGATGGAACAGGGGCTGGTCAAGCGCCTGGTGCAGGTGGGCGTGCGCACGCTCACCCCCCATCAGCGCGAGCAGATCGCGCGCTTCGGGGTGGAAACCCACGAGATGAAGGACTGGGAGGGCGCGCTCGGGCTGGCCGTGACGGGCCCGCTCTATATCTCGCTCGATCTCGATGCGCTGGATCCGGCGTTTGCGCCGGGTGTGTCGCATCACGAGCCGGGCGGGCTGAGCACCAGGGAGGTGCTGCAGATGATCCACCGCGTGCCTGGCACGCTGGTGGGGGCCGAGATCGTGGAACTCAATCCGCGCCGCGACGTGAGCGACATGACCGCCATGGTGGCGGGGCGGCTGGCCAAGGAATTGCTGGCGCGGCTGCTGACCGGGGTGATGCAGGCATAGCAGACGTGCGGCCACGGCCCTTGATCTTGTGACCAGATCAAGGCAAGAAGCCCGCAGTCATCGGACCCGGTGCAATTCCGGGTGGCTCTTCCGGCCGCCGATCCGCCGGACAATGCAAAAGACCTGCGCCTTGTCATCTCGCGTTTGCGGCACCGTCCCCTGACGGATGCGACCGCGCGGTCCGGACCATTTCATGTCGTTTGTTCAAACTTTTCGCCGCGACTGGCTTTCCAACATCCGCGGCGACGTGCTCGCCGGCATCGTGGTTGCCCTGGCACTCATTCCCGAGGCCATCGGCTTTTCCATCATCGCGGGCGTGGACCCCAAGGTGGGGCTCTATGCCTCGTTTTCCATTGCCATCATCATCTCGATCACCGGGGGCCGGCCGGGGATGATTTCGGCCGCCACGGCGGCTACCGCCGTGCTGATGGTGTCGCTGGTGCGCGACCATGGGCTGCAATATCTCCTGGCCGCCACCATTCTGGCCGGAGTGATCCAGGTGCTGGCCGGGTTTGCCCGGCTGGGCCAGGTGATGCGCTTCGTGTCGCGCTCGGTGATGACCGGTTTCGTCAATTCGCTGGCCATCCTGATCTTCATGGCGCAATTGCCCGAGCTGATCGGTGTGCCGTGGCTGACCTATGTGATGATCGCGGCCGGGCTGGCGATCATCTATCTCTTTCCACGCGTCACGCGGGCCATCCCCTCGCCGCTGGTGTGCATCATCGTCTTGACCATCGCCTCGGCGCTGCTGGGGCTGGACGTGCGCACGGTGGGGGATCTGGGGGAGCTGCCAAACAGCCTGCCGGTGTTCCTTCTGCCCGACGTGCCGTTCAACCTCGAAACGCTTTGGATCATCCTCCCCTATTCGATCGGGGTTGCCGCGGTGGGGCTGCTGGAAAGCCTTCTGACTGCCTCGATCGTGGATGACATGACCGACACGGGCAGCGACAAGAACCGCGAATGCGTGGGCCAAGGCGTCGCCAATTTCGTCACCGGCTTTTTCGGCGGCATGGCGGGCTGCGCCATGATCGGGCAATCGGTGATCAACATCAAATCGGGCGGACGCGGGCGGCTTTCCACTTTCACGGCGGGCGCGGTGCTGCTGTTTCTGCTGCTGATGCTGGGCGACCTCCTGCGCATCATTCCCATGCCGGCGCTGGTGGCGATCATGATCATGGTGTCGATCGGCACGTTCAACTGGCGCTCGCTGCTCGATCTGCGCCACCATCCGCGCCGCTCCAGCGTGGTGATGCTGGCCACGGTGGCCACGGTGGTCGGCACGCACAATCTTGCGCTGGGCGTGGGTGTGGGTGTGCTGCTCTCGGGGCTGTTCTTTGCCTGGAAGGTGGCGCAGATCTTCCGGGTCAGCTCGACCCTCTCCGATGACGGCAAGGCACGCCGCTATGTGGTGGAAGGGCAGCTGTTTTTTGCCTCGGCAGAAGACTTCCTGGCTGCCTTCGACTTCAGGGAAGCGCTCGAGCACGTCACCATCGATGTCGGCAACGCCCATATCTGGGACCTGACCGGGGTGGGCGCGCTCGACAAGGCGGTGCTCAAATTCCGGGCCGCCGGCGTGGCAGTGGAGGTGGTGGGGCTCAATGCTGCCAGCACCACCATCATGGACCGGCTGGGCGTGCAGGACCGCAAGGACGCCATGGCCGCAACGCTGGGGCATTAGCAGCTAAACGCGTGGTTCAGTCGGCATTCAGCGGACGGGGCGCATCTAGCGCCCCGTTCTATTTGGAGGGACCATGATGAACCGCAAAGACCAATTGCTGCACGAGGTGCAGGCCAGCGCCGCCGCCCTGATCCTGTGGGGCGCCGAACTCAAAACCATGCAGGCCCAGGCGGCCCAGGACCGCGGCGCGCTGTCGCGTGCCAGGGCGCTGAGCCTGGCGATCAGCACCGGGGCGGCGAACTTTCGGCGGCTGGTGGCCGCCTATGCCGACGTGCCGGGCATGCACGAAGGCCAGATCAACGGGCTGGGCATCGGGCTCGACCAGCTGGCCGAGGCGGCAGAAGCCCTGGTGCAGGCGCTCGAGGCGCGTCAGGCTGCGGCGTAACGCCGATCAGTCGCGCAGGACGAGGGCGGTGTCTGCGCAGATGTCCAGGGTCGTGGTCACTTCGCTCTCGTCAGCCATGGTGACGCGCACATAGACCGGGCCGCAGGCGACCAGCATCAGCGGCACGCTCAGCGTTGCGCCCGGGCCAAATGTGCCGATCTGGCTGCCAATGACGTCTTCCACCGGCTCGCCCGTGCGCGCCGACACTGGATAGACCGCCACGCTCGCGACCGCCTGCCTGGCCTGATTGTCGAGCGTGAGCGCAAAGGACTGGGCCTGGGCGGCGGAGACCGACAGGGCCAGGGCGAAAAGGGCGAGGCGGAGCATGGGATTGGGGTTCCGGTTGGTGCCGGCCAATCTAGCCCAACTCCGCCCGGCCGCAAGGGCCACCCACCCTGCCCCAGGCATGGCGGATCGCCGAGATCTCTTGGCCTTATTGGGCGGCATAGCGATGGGGCTCGGCCAGCCGGGCGCGCGGATCGCGGATCAGGGCGCCGTCCTTCATGATCATGGCAAAATGATCGGGGCCGACCAGCACGGACTGATCGAGCAGGGGATTAGCATCGACCAAAAGGATATCGGCCAAGGCGCCGGCCTTGAGCACGCCCAGCTCGCCCTTGTGGCCCATCAGATCGCCGCCCACGGCGGTAGCGCATTTGAGCGCCTCGGCTGGCGAATAGCCGAAGAACTTGACGAAATGGCCGATGTCGCGCGCGTTCTGGCCCATGGGGGTGACGGTGAAGCCGTAATCGCCGCCCACCACCACGCGCATGCCGCGCTTGCGCATCTCGTGATAGGTGGCGATGGTGAAATCGAGCTTGCGCATCAGACCCATGCGCTCGACCACGGCGCGGCTGAGGCCCACCACGTCGCCCTCGAACACCGAGTTGTGGACCAGGCCGAAGGCCGGGCCGACGATGACCCGATCCTTGGCGGCCTCGAGCATGTCGAGCGCCTCCTCGTCGGCGAAATCGCAGTGATAGATGCAATCGACCCCGGCGCGCACGGCGCGCTTGACCGATTCGGCGGCGCGGGAATGGCACGCGACCTTCTTGCCCCAGTCATGGGCGGCCTCGACACCGGCGCGCAGTTCTTCCTCGGACATGGAGACGACTTCGGCACGGGCATGGCCGACGAACTCGTCGCCCGAGACGTTGAACTTGACGTTGTCCACGCCCTCGCGGCAGCAGATGCGCACGGCCTTGCGGATCTCGTCGGGGCCGTCGGCGATCATGCCGAAGCTTTCGGCGTGCATGTGCTGCTTGCGTTCGTCGCCCAGGCCCCCGGTGACGGTGATCTCGGGGCCCGCGGCCTTGTAGCGGGGGCCAAGCAGATAGCCGTCCTCGATCTCCTTGCGGATCACGACGTCGATGCGCAGCTTGGCCGAGGCGGCCGAATAGCACGAGGTGAAGCCGTAATTGAGCAGCATCGTGGCGTTGCGGCAGGTGCGCAGCAAATGCTCCTCGGGCGGGATTTCACCCAGATCCTGATTGCGGGCGGGCCCGACGAAACTGAGATGGCAGTGGCCTTCCACCATGCCGGGCATCATGAACATGCCCTGGCCGTCGATCACCTGGGCAGCCGCTTCGGCGGGGATGTGCTCGTCACCGTGCGCTATCGCCTTGATGCGATTGCCCTCGACCAGCACTTCGCCCGGATAGGGGTCGTCGTTGATGCCGTCCCAGACCGAGACGTTGCGGAACAGATAGGCGCCCATGGCTTTCCTCCCAATGTGTGCGGCCCGGCGCTCTGGGGCACCTTGGAGCCATGGAACAAAGGATAGGAGCCAGGGGGCGGAGCGATAGCGGGATGTTTTCGGCCCAGTCCGCAGTTTGAGACAAGGTGCTTGACGTGAACGGGGCGCCGCCCCCCAATTGCCGCCTCTTGTCTATCGGTTTGGGAGGGTCGATGGGTGAACAGCGGCGCACCGGTGTCGACGTGGCCATAGCCATTCTAAAGGCCTTGGCGGCGGCGAATGGTGAGATCGGCACTACGCAATTGCTGGCCCAGACGGGCCTGCCGCGCGCCAGCCTCTATCGGGTGGCGGGCACGCTGGCCGATGCCGGGCTGGTGACGCTGGCGCGTGGGCGCATCGGGGTAGGCCCGATGGCGCGGCACCTGGTGGGCGTGCACGGCGCCGTGGTGGCCCATGAGGACCAGCTCTGGACGCAGCGCGCGCCGCGCCGGCTCAAGCGCGCCCCTACTCCCGAACAGGCGCGCGGGCCGGTGGTGGGCACCCCGGTCGATCTCAGCCGTCCGTTTCTGAGCCGCAGGCGTGGCCGGTTCCGCATCGGCTTTTCCAATGCCTCGACGGACAATCCCTGGCGCGTGGCGCTGGTCCATTCGGTGGAACACGCGGCCGCTGCGCTCGGGGATCGGGTGGAGCGGCTGTCCATTCGCCACGCCAACCACGATTCGGCCCAGCAATGCGCTGATATCGCAGCGCTGGTGGCCGAGGGCGCCGACGGCCTGATCGTTTCGGCAGTGGAGCCGCGCGGCATCGGCGAGGCGGTGAGCGCGGTGATGGCACGCGGCATTCCGGTGGTGATGGTGGATCGCGGGGTGTTGCCGCACGTACCCCACACCAGCTTCGTGACCACCGACGACACCATGATCGGGCGCACTACCGCGCTGTGGATGGCCGAGACCATGCGCGGCAAGGGCGCGCTGATGATGTTGCCCGGCCACCCCGAGGCCGAACCGGCGCAGCGGCGGCTGTGCGCGGCCCGCCAGCTCCTGACCGAATTTCCCGACATCGAAATCCTGGACATCTGCTGGACCAATTGGCATCGCGACACGGCCCGCGAGCTGATGGCCGGCGCCATCGCGCGCTGGGGCAATCGGATCGGGGGCGTGTGGTGCGACAGCGGCCAGCAGGGCGTGGGCTCGCTGCAGGCCTTCGTTGCCGCAGGCGCCAGGCCGGGAGACATTCCGCCCCATACCGGGGGCGACCAGAACCTGGCCTATAAGCTCGCCATCCGCAACCGCGTACCGCTGGCGGCGGTCGATTACCCGCCGGTGATGGGCATCAAGGCAGTGGAAGTGCTCTATGCGGTGCTGCGCGGCAATTGGGTGCCCAAGGTGGTGGACATGCCCTCCGAGGTCATCCTCACCAAGGGCGCGGCAACGCGCTCGGTGCGCGCCCATCTGTGGGCCGAGGACCATGTGCGCTGGGACCTGCCCGACGATCTGATCCTGTCCACCGGACTGGGGCCGGCCTATAATCCCCGCTCCTTCCGCATCCATTATCCGGGCAACCTCTACAACCGCTCGGCGGTCAAACCCTTGCGGGCGCGGCCATGAGCGGCAAGGACACGGCCGGGGTGCTGGCGTTGTGCGCGATCCTGGGGCGGGTGGCGCAAGGCAGCGGCGCAAGCGTTGCCCAAGCGGTGCAGGAAGACGGCATTGCCCGTTCGAGCGGCTTTGACATCGTGCGCCGGCTGGAGCTGGCGGGACTGGTGATGCGCGAGCCGGGCGGCGTGCTGCTGCCGGGGCCCACGGCGGTGGAGCTGGGATTTGCCGCCTATGGCATTGCGCCCCTGGCCGGGCCGGCCGAGGCCTTGCTGACGCTGCTGCGCGACGACACCGACGGCCACGCGGCCCTTCTGGCGGGCGATGGCGCCGGCACGGTGACGCTGCTGCGCATCGCGGCGCGCTGGACGGAGGGGCAGACGAGCCAGCCGCCGCTGGTGGCCACCATTGCCCCCGAGCATCAGGTGCGCCTGGCGCTGACGCTGCGCCCCGAAACCACGCGCGCGACGCGCGCCCTGGCGCAAGCCGAATTCGAGCGCTGCCGGCTGAGCCTGATGCGCTATCTCAACGAGGAAAGCTGATGGACCCCTTCAAGATCCGCGACCACGTAGCTGATTTCGAATCGATTTCAGCCGCTTACGTCGAGGCCAGTAACGCGGCACGGGAGGCGTTCGGCGCGCCGCTTCAGCGCGCCTATGGATCCCATGCGCGCCAGACACTGGAGGTGTTCGGCGCCGATCCGTCAAAGCCGGGGCGGCCGGTGCACGTATTCATCCATGGCGGCTATTGGCGCGCCAACCGCAAGCAAGACTATGCCTTCGTGGCGCACAGCGTGCTGGCGGCAGGTGCGGTGCTGGTGGGGCTCGAATATCCGCTGATGCCGCAAATGCGCATGGCGGGCCTGATCGCAAGCGTGCGGCAGGGCGCGGCCTATGTGGCCGAGCATGCCCAAGAGTGGGGTGGGGATGGCAAAAACATTACCGCTTCGGGACACTCGGCCGGGGGGCACCTGGCCAGCTATCTGGCGGCGCACGGACCCCATGAAACTGAAATGCCCCGGCTGGTGCGCGGGCTGCTGCTGATCAGCGGGCTCTACGATCTGGACCCGCTGACGCAGAGCTTTCTACAAGCCGAGATCGGGTTGACCGAGGATGAGGTGGACCAGTTCTCGCCCATCGGCGCGCAGCACGACCCGGCGGTAAAGCGGGTGCTGGCAGTCGGCGGGGCCGAGACCCTGCCCTTCCACACCCAGGCCGATGAACTTCAAGTAGTGCTGACAGGCCAGGGGGCACGAACGCAGCGCCTCACCACCCAAGGGCATAACCACATGGACGTGGTGTCGGCCCTGGGCGAGCCGCAGTCCCAATTGGGCCAGGCCTTGCGGGATTTGATCGGCGGGGCATGAACGCCCCGCGATCGGGCATGAGGTCCGCCCTGTCCCGGCTCACGGTGGAGCCGGGCGGCGAAGCTGCGCCTTAGCCCTTGCGCGGCAGGGGATAGGCCGGCGCGTCATAGAGTGCGCGTAGCTGGCTGCCTTCGAAACGGTTTTCGTTGACCTCGAGCAAGGTGCCGCGCAGCAGCTCCTTGGGCATGTCTTCGATGGCGTATTGCAGGGCTTCGGCCGCGTTCTCGAAGCGACGATACTTGACCTGGCGCGACTTGTAGAAGCTCTTTGATGGATAGAGCTCGGCGGCTGCCGTATAGTCGAAGTCGGTCATCTGTTTCTCCGATAACGTGGGCCGCGACAGCCCGAAGGTTCAGGCGGCGAGGCGAAGGCTGGACGTCTTGCGCGGCAGCGGATAGCGGCTGCCGGTATAGAGGCGCTTCATGTCCTCGGCCGAGAACGTGGCGCCGTTTACGGTGAGCAAGGCACCGTGAAGGCTTACCGGGGCAGCCTCCTCGAGCGCAAAGCGCAGGGCCTGTGCAGCGGTGCGGAAGCGGCGCGCGCCTTGCGCGCTGGCATTGTGCCAATCCCGTCCCAGATAAAGCTGGGCCGGAGCAGTGTAATCGATCTGTGTCATAGAGTCCCATTGGTCCGGCTCGTGCGAGCCGAACATTCTTGTTGTTTGTTTGTTGGATTGGGGCAGGCAGAGCCTGCAAAACCGCCGGGCGAGGCGCAACTGGCGCGTTCGAGCCCGGGCAGAAGGGACCGGCCGACCTGACGGCCGACCGATCCGAAGCGTCTTAGGCGAGCTGCAGATTGGTCGCGGAGACCTTGCCGTCACGACCCTTTTCGAGATCGTAGCTCACCTTCTGGCCTTCGGCCAGGCCGGACATGCCAGCGCGCTCGACGGCGGAGATGTGGACAAAAGCGTCCTTGGAGCCATCGGCTGGCGAAATAAAGCCAAAGCCCTTGGTGGCATTGAAGAATTTAACGGTGCCGGTGATCATGGCGATCCCTTTTCTATAAGCTCGCTGGCAGATGGGCAAACGAGCGCGTTTCCCCCGTCGCACAGCGCGCCGTGGGATATAAACGTTTGCAAATCAGGGGTAGCCAAGCAAACCGGAGAACCGGGCGATCAGATAGCCAATGAGGCTGGAAACGTATGAGTTCAATATGGGCTATCGCGGTGTTTAAATCAAGGCCGCGCGAAAAATAGCGCGACGGATTTATTTTACAGCATTTGCACCAGAACGGGCGGCATCGGCGGCCAAGGCCGATTCCAATTCGCCAGCATCGACTGGCCAGGCCTGAATACGGCCGCCCGAGGACAGCATTATGGTGGTGGTGATGCGAAAGGCATCGAACGACACGTCGAGCGTCTGACGATCGACCACGACCTCGAAGCTGCCTGGGCCATGAGGCCCATCCATGCCCGTGAGCACAAAGGGATGGCTGAAGGTGACGGTGTGGCTAGTCGAGGTGATGGTCATGCACGAGCACCGGAAGCGGCAGGCTGACGAGCGGGGCCGGGCCGAACGCCTTGGCAAAGCGCGGATAGCCGGCAAAGCTCTTGCGGTCGGCAAGCAGCACCGCCAAGGCAGTGCGCGGGGGAAAGGCGAGGATGGAAGCCATGAGCATGCACCTTGTTCACCAGGAACCCGGCGACCGGATGGCGCTGGGCAGACCGATCCCGGCCATGGCCGGGATCGCCGGACCCTACTCTGCCCGATCCGAGGCGGGCAACTGGTCCTGGGCGGCAGCTTCGGCCTGCAGGCGCTTGAACGCCTCCACCCGATCGGCCGCGCCCATGGGGCCGGAACGCCGGACCACCGGAGCGGGCTGAGGCGCGCGACGCGGGGCCGGAGCGTGGGGATCGTATGTGGGGTAACTGGTCTTCACGGCAACACCTCGCTGTGGAGGGGGCGAGTCGGAACCCGCCCCGGGCAGGCAGTGGACGCGCCCCAAAGGAAGCGCCCGAGTGGCCGCAGGCTCGTGTCCATCCGGACCGCGCCACAGCCACCCGGCCGGGAAACCTAATCGAGCAACTGCAGGTTGACTGCCGAGGAGCGGCCGTCGCGACCGCTTTCGACGTCATAGCTCAGCTTCTGGCCTTCGGCGAGACCGGACAGACCGGCGCGTTCGATGGCCGAGACGTGCACGAAGGCATCCTTGGAGCCATCGGTGGGCGAGATGAAGCCGAAGCCCTTGGTGGAGTTATAAAACTTTACGGTGCCGTCGATCATGACAGGTCCCTTTCAAAGCGCGTGGCCGAAGCGATATGCGCGCGTGCTCCCGGCCGCGCAACACACGCGGCAAGGTCTAGACGTTCGCAAAATCAGGGTGGCCAAGGGTCCGCGAGGGACGATCAGAGCGCCGAAAGGCTGTAAACGTACTCCGTCATATGAGCCACTATGGCTGCCAATACAAGGGGCAGTGCCCAATTAGGCGGTGTGCTACCAGCCCCCGCCCCCGCCCCCGCCGCCACCACCGCCCGAAAATCCGCCCCCACCGGACCCGCCCGAAAAACCCGAACTGGACGAGGCCTGAGGCTGGCTGGCCACCATGGCGGCGCTCAGCCCCGTGCCGATGGCTGCCACGTCGCGGGCGAAGGAGCGGGAAGAAAAGGCCGAGCCGGCGCTGGAATGATACCAGCCGGGGCTGTAGGACGCCCCAGTCTCGGCAACGGCATGGCGCGACAGTTCGGCCTGGAAGTGCTCGGCCCAGGGCTTTTCAACGCCGAGTGCAATGGCATAGGGCAGGATGGCTTCGAAACGAGACACCGTCATTTCCGGCTCGCCCGCCAGATTGAGACGCTCCTGTTCGGCCGTTTGCAGATACATGCGCAGGCCTTCGACCTGGTCCATCACCTTGCGCCCCTGCACGGTGGGGGCGCGCATGAGCACGGCAAAGACGATGTTGATGGCGACGATGGAAATGGCCGCGACGAACCCGGCATCGATGGGGATTTCAAACAGGAGGCTGCTGGCGCTGCCCACGAGGTTGGCCGCAAACACTGCCACCCAGATGCCGATGATGATGCGCAGCAGGCCTGGCCCCGACCACACGGAGCGGAAGACGGCCGTTCCCACCCCAAGCACGATGCCGGCAAAGAAACCGACGGGCAGCCACAGCGGGGCCAGGGCGCCCAGCAGCACCAAGCCCACCAGCGCCACTGCCGAACCGGCGAAGCCGGCAACGACATAGCCGCGATTGCGCCGGAAATAGACCAGGCGATTTTCGCTCTCGAGCACGCGGAGGAACTTGTCGCGCGTAGCCAGCACCTGGGTGCCGGACGTTTTATCCAGCGTCGTGGTGCCGCGCCCGGCAAAGAAGTCGAAGATCACCTTCTCGCCGATGGGCAAAGCCTCATGGGGCTGCGCTCCGGTGGCGATGACGCGCGTGGTCTTGCCCTGCTTGTCGAAGCGCAACAGGCCCTTGACCCCCAGATCGATCATGGCGGCGGTGAAGGCGGTCCAGCCGCTGTTCTTCCAGCCCATGGCGTGAATGTAATGCACCAGCGCCGGGGAAAAGCCCTTGGGCGGATGAAACAGCGGGATGATGACGCCCTTGGCCGGATCGCGCCCAACGGCGCGCCAGGCAAAGAGATAATAGGCCAGGACCAGCACGACCGCGAGCAGCGGGAGCACGACACCGCGATGGTCGGACAGCCACCAGGCCGCGTTCTGGGCGGCATCGGGCTCGGCCAGGATGCCCTTCTGGAAGGACACGGCGACGGTCAGCCCCTCGCGCGGGGCCAGGGCCCGCGTGGTGCGTATGGTGGCGGTGGTGTCGGAGGTGCGGTTGATGTCGACGGCGGTTTCGGTGGCGCCCTGAGCGCCGGTATAGCCGGCAATCTGGGCGATCACCGCGCCGGCGGGCAGCGTGATGCTGGCGCGAGCATTGGCGATGGGAAAGGCCCAGAAATTGCCCGTGGCGTTCCAGTAGAGTTCGTCGTGATCGGCAAAGCGGCGCGCCATGCGCGTCATGGTGTAGGAGATGACGTAACGGTGCGGGCCGGGCTCCAGCAGCACGTCGGCACTGCCGATGCGAATGCGCTGGCCGCTGCTGATGGCTTCGAGGGTAAAGGGTTCGGGCCGGCCATTACGGGTGACGGAGCGCACATCGAGATCGGAGCGCAGCAACGAGCCGTCGGGATTGGTCAGGACCGTGGGAATGTCACGAAAAATGCCGCGCCGGATCTGATCGCCCTCGGCGGTGACTTCGAGGGTTTCGGTGACGGCCACCGAACCATCGACGCGCAGGGCGACCTCGGCGACCACGGCGCGGATCTCCTCGCGCGCCAGCACCGGCGACGAGAGGGCGAGCGCCAGGACGAGCAGGCCGAAGCGGAAAATGCGGAAAGACAAGACGGGCCCTAGAACTTGACGTTGGGCACGGCGCGATCGTCAGGGCTGTCCAGCTCGAAATATTCCGATTTGGCAAAGCCGAGCGGCCCGGCCACCATGACGGCGGGGAAGGATTCTACCGCCACGTTGAGATTGCGCACCGTGCCATTGTAATAGCGCCGGGCCATCTGGATCTCGTCTTCCACGGTGCGCAAAGCGGACTGGAATTCGAGGAAAGTGGTGTTGGCCTTGAGCTCTGGATAGCTCTCGGCAATGGCGATGAGCCGGCCCAGGGCGCCCGAGAGCTGGCCCTCGAGACGGGCCCGCTCCTCGGGACCGGCATTGGCCCCGGCGGTGGCGGCGGCGCGGGCATTGGTGACGGCAGTGAGCGTTTCGCGCTCATGGCTCATATAGCCACGCACGGTCTCCATCAGATTGGGTATGAGGTCGGTGCGGCGCTTGAGCTGCACGTCGATGCCCGACCAGCCCTCTTTGACCAGCTGCCGCTTGCGCACCAGATCGTTGTAGAGAACGACGAGGTAGCCCGCGACGATGAGGACGAGCGCGACGATGACCCAGCCGGTGATGCCCATGAGATTTGCCTCTTGCGTGAGCCGCCAGAGTGGCACCCCAGGGCAGCGAGTTCAACAGCTTGGGGTGGCAAATCCATGGGGAAAAGGGCGCTCAGGCCAATCCCAGGAAAAGCGCCAGCGAGCGGGTGACGGTGATCATGGCCCCATCTTCAAGCTGCCCGATCACCTCCCCTACCCGCTCGCGCCTGACGGTCATCACCTTATCGACCATGACCTGCGAGGTTTGGCGCAGGCCATTGCGCGGCGAAGGCTCCACGGTGATGCGCAGTAGAGGCGCTGCCACCAGCGTGCTGGACAGCATGAGGATGGTGACAGAATCGCTTGGGGCAAACAGGTCGGTCTGGACGATGAGCGCGGAACGCGGCTTGCCATAGTCACCCTGCAGGGCGACGGTGATCAGATCGCCCCGTTTCACCGTCCCGGCTCGTTGACCAGATCTGTCAAAGCGGCGTCCATGACGTCGCCAAGGCTATCGTCTTGTGCATCGGCCAGCGCAGTCAACTGCGCCTGACGTGCACATTCCTCGGCAAAACCCGGGGCCTGGACGTCAGGGAGCCAAAGTTGCACCGGCCGCAGGCCGGCGGCACGCAATTGCGCGCGGCGCTTGCTGACTCTCTCTCGCACAGGGACCGGCATGACGTCATCCAACAATCGTTACATGTAACAGACTGGTCTAGATGGATGGTTTGTCAAGACTGCGCTTGGGTGAGGTGTCAACGCGGCGTGGCCGCATAGGGGACGGCGACCACTTGCAGGCCATCCTCGTAGATGACGTGGCCGGGGCGGTCGGTGACGAGTTCGGCGATTTCGCAGCCGGTGAGCGAAAGCAGCAGCGCCACGTGGCGGCAGCGATCGACACAGGCGGGGGTGTCGGTGCGGAACCAGGATTGGGCGAGCAGCGCCGGATGGCCGATGATGGCGGCCGGGTCGAGCATATGGTGGGCAAACCAGTCGATCAGTTCGGCCAGTTCGGCGTGCTGGGTCGGGGGCAGCCAGTGACCATCGAGGGCGGCTTGCGCGAGAGTGAAAAAGCCGATGCGCCCCTGACCGGGGCCGCGATAGCCGACGAAGCGGACAAAGCCCGCTTCGCCAGCCGGTGCTGGGGGATCAGACGGCGCCGCCATTGGCCGTTTGCAGCCAGGCGCCGCCGCAGGCCTTGGCCAGTTCGCGGATGCGCAGGATGTAGCCTTGCCGCTCGGTGACCGAGATGACGCCGCGCGCATCGAGCAGGTTGAAGGTGTGAGAGGCCTTGATCACCTGCTCATAGGCAGGCACGGCCAGGGTGTGGCGGCCATTGTCCTCACCGGCCGCCAACAGCGCCCGGCACTCGATTTCCGCATCGGCGAAGTGGCGGAACAGCATGTCGGTGTCGGCGGCTTCGAAATTGTACTTGGAGAATTCCTGCTCGTTTTGCAGGAACACATCGCCATAGCTGACCCGGGCATCGCCGGTGCCGCCATTGAAGTTGAGGTCGTAGACGTTCTCGACGCCCTGCACATACATGGCCAGGCGCTCGAGCCCGTAGGTGATCTCGCCAGCCACCGGATTGCACTCAAAGCCCGCCACCTGCTGGAAATAGGTGAACTGGCTGACTTCCATGCCGTCGCACCAGCACTCCCAGCCCAGGCCCCAGGCGCCCAGAGTGGGGCTTTCCCAGTCGTCTTCGACAAAGCGCACGTCGTGCAGCGCCTGATCGAGCCCGATGGCCGTCAGCGACTGCAAATAGAGCTCCTGGATATTGGGCGGCGAGGGCTTCAGGATGACCTGGAACTGGTAATAATGCTGCAGCCGGTTGGGGTTTTCGCCATAGCGCCCGTCCTTGGGACGGCGCGAGGGCTGCACATAGGCTGCGCTCCAGGGCTTGGGGCCCAGGGCGCGCAACGTGGTGGCGGTGTGGAAGGTGCCCGCGCCCATCTGCATGTCATAAGGCTGGAGCACAACGCAGCCCTGCTCAGCCCAGAAATTCTGCAAAGTGAGGATGAGGCCCTGGAAGGAATTCCGGGGATCCATGTGTGGCTTGGCGGCGTCGGTCATCGCTAAAGTCCGGTTGAGGCGCGCGCGGACCCTATGTGAGGGGCGCCCGCAAGGTCAAGCGGCTCAGCGCCGGTCGGACTTGTCGTCGGGCCGATAGGTGCCGTCGGCATCGCGCCGCAGTTCCACCACGTCCGTCCGCTTGCGATCGGCCAGGTCGCGCGCTCGGCGCTGGGCGCGCTCCTCGGCTTCGACCTGGCGCATATTGCCGGTCAGATCGCGCCAGATGCGCCGCACGCCCAGAAAGATCAGGCCCAGAATGGCGACGAAGATGACGATGCGCAAAACCATGGCGACTCAGAGCCCCAAACGTGACCAGACCAGCCGGTCTTCGAGCACGGCAACCGCCTCGTGGGCCAGCCCGCCCTGCGCCGAGCCTAGCCCATCGAGCCCGCCAGCGCGAGACCAGGGCAGGCGCGCAAAGCTGAACAGGCCGCGCTTGGGCTCGATGACCTTGAGATCGAGATCGTCGCCAAAGCGCTCGCGCAGCACCGAGCGCAGATCGCCCAGCCGGTCGATCAGGCCCAGTTCGAGCCCCCGCTTGCCGGTCCACCATTCGCCGGTGAACAGGGTGTCGTCATCGGCCTTGAGGCGAGTGCCCCGGCGGGCCTTGACGTGATCGATGAAGACCTGATGAATTTCGAGCTCCACCGCCTTGATGCGCTCCACGTCCTCGAGCTTTTCGGGCAGGAAGGGATCGAGGGTCGATTTGTTGCGCCCGGCCGTATAGAGGCGGCGCTTGACGCCAAGCTTTTGAATGGCGTCCTCAAAGCCGAAACCGGCCATGATGACGCCGATGGAGCCAACCACCGAAGAGGGATCGGCGATGATCTCGTCGCCCGCCACCGCGATGAAATAGCCACCCGAGGCGGCGGCGTCCTCCACAAAGACCAGCACGGGTTTGTCGTGCTCATTGGCCAGATCGCGGATGCGCTTGGAAATCAGGCGCGACTGCACCGGCGAGCCGCCGGGAGAATTGACGACGATGGCCACGGCGGGCGCCGACTTGATGGCAAAGGCGCGTTCTAGCAGAGGGGCCACCCCGGCAATGTTGAGCCGGCCGGCGCGCTGTTCGGCGGCAATCACGCCCTGGAGCCGTACCACGGGAACCACCGTGCCTTTCTTGCCCAAAAGCCTTGCCAGCCATCCCCTTACCGCGCCCATCTGCATCCTTTCCATGATCCTTGGCGATATCTAGGAGGGCGGCGGCTCGATTACCAGTCCAGCACCGCTTCTCCCATGAAAATGGCCTTGAGCGCGGGGCGGAAGGCCTGCCCCGCCTCGTGCAGCACCAGTGGCGCGGACAGCCTGAGCGGCGCGCGCGAGCCCTTGATGCCGCGCAGCAGCACACGTTGGGCGGCATCGGCCTGGCGCGCGGCGATGGGCAGGATGGTGAGCGCGCCGAAGCGCCCCTCGAACGCGGCCAGGAGATCGGGCAGCGCGGCGGCACGGTGGATGAAGATCGCCTCGCCGCCGGGCTTGAGCGCGGCGGCGGCGCTGCGCACCCAGGCCTCGATGCCTTCGGGCGCCATGTGGCGCGCGGCAGCGCGGCCGGGGCTGGGCGGCAAGGTGCCGCCCGTCGCGTCAAAGAACGGGGGATTGGCGATGACGGTATCGAAGCTGTCAGGACCCATGCCGGCGGCCTGGCGCAGCGCGCCCTTGGCGGTCACATCCAACAGGACGATGCTGCCGCGTTCGGCAAAACCATTGGCGGCCAGATTGCCTTGGGCCACCAGCACCAGCTCTGGATTTGCCTCCACCAGCAGCGCCTGGCGCTCGGCACCGTGGGCCAGGGCCACCAGGGCCGCCGTGCCCACCCCTGCCCCAAGATCGAGCAGGCGCTTTCGCCCCGGTCCCACCGCGGCCCCCAGGAGCACCGAATCGAGACCGGCACGAAACCCCTTTTGGGGCTGCGACACGGTGATCCGCCCGCCCAGAAACGCATCACTGGTCAGTGTTTGGTGTTTTACAAAATCGGCCGTCTGGTCTAGGGACATCGCAACGCTTGCGTGGTTGGCGAATTGCCACCATAGACGCCACAGTGAAGCGGGCTCAACCGGATTTGGCCCCGCTGACCAGAGGACCTGAATGGGATTGACGGCGAGTACGGCCATCCAGGACGCGCCGGGTGCGAATGCGCTCGAACGTCTCATCGAGGCCACCCAGAACGATATGGCCGACGTCAATGCGCTGATCCTGTCACGCGCACAAAGCCATGTCGACCTGGTGCCCAAGCTGGCCAACTATCTGATCGAGGCCGGCGGCAAGCGGCTGCGGCCGATGCTGGTGGTGGCTGCCGCCGAACTGTTCGGTAGCTCGGGCCGGGCACAGATCAATTTTGCCGCCGCCATCGAGTTCTTGCACAACGCCACGCTGCTCCATGACGACGTGGTGGACGAATCCAACATGCGCCGGGGCCGTCCGGCAGCCCGCATCATCTGGGGCAACCAGGCCAGCGTGCTGGTGGGCGATTTCCTGCTCGGCCAGGCCTTCATGATGATGGTGGAAACCGGGGATCTGGACGCGCTGGCCACCATTGCGCGCGCCTCTACGGTGATTGCCGAAGGCGAAGTGCTGCAGCTGACCAAGACCAAGGATTTGAGCACCACGGCGACCGATTATGCCGAGGTGATTCGCGCCAAGACGGCGACCCTGTTCGAGGCGGCAACCGAGATCGGCGCCATGGCGGGGGGCGCCAACGCTGCGGGCCGCGAGGCGCTGCGCGTCTATGGGCTGGAGCTGGGCCTGGCCTTCCAGCTGGTCGACGACGTGCTCGATTATCGTGGGCAAGCCGATACGCTGGGCAAGAACACCGGCGACGATCTGCGCGAAGGCAAGATGACGCTGCCGGTGATCCTGGCGCTCGCGGCGGCAACGGCTGAGGAAAAGGCGGTGATTGCCGCAACGCTGGGCCAGGCCGATGCCGACGAGAGCGCCTTTGGCGCGGTGCTGGCGATTCTGGACAAGTACAAAGTGCTCGAACGCACACTGGACCAGGCCATTGGCCATGCCCGTGCGGCTCAGGCGGCGCTCGGCGCCCTGCCCGCTTCGCCCATGCGCACGCTATTGTCCGAGATCGCCGACTTCTGCGTAGCGCGCGCCTATTAGGGCGCGGGGATTTTCATTTCCGTATTGGATTTGCCGGCTGCGCTGATCGGGCGCGGGCTGGCTATGGTGCGGGGGGCTCCCCTCATCCGGCGCTGGCGCGCCACCTTCTCCCCGGAGGGGCGAAGGGCGTGGGGGCAAACTCGGGGGTTGTGGGTGAGGCTTAATCTCGGACCGTGCAACGCACGTCCCCTTGCCCCGTTGGGGAGAAGGCCAGGGCAAGGGGCGCCAAGCGCAAAGCCCTATTGCTCGTCGTCCTCATCCTCGCCGGCGGCTTCCTCGACCGGTTCGGCGGGCACCACGTAAACGCCGCTCAGCCAGCGGTTGAGATCGATATCGGCGCAGCGGGCCGAGCAGAACGGCATGAAGCGCTCCACGGCGGGTTTGCCGCAGATGGCGCAGGCGCGCGCCTTGGGAGCGACAGCCTCGGCCATGGTGGCTAGACCCCCATCATGGCGGACTGGTTGAGCCAGTTGAAATGCACCGGATAGCCCTCGCCATTGAGCAGGGACACCGTTTCGTAGAGCGGCAGCCCGACGACGGCGGAATAGGAGCCCACCAGCTTGACGATGAATGAGCCGGCAATGCCCTGAATGGCATAGCCGCCCGCCTTGTCGCGCCATTCGGCGCTGGCGAGATAGGACTCCATTTCCTTTTGCGACAGGCGCTTGAATCGGATGCGGGTTTCCACCAGGCGGCGCCGGGCTTGACCGCTGGGCGTCAACAGGCACAGGCCGGTAAAGACCCGGTGTGAGCGGCCCGAGAGCAGGCGCAGGCATTCGGACGCCTCGTCCATCATCTCCGCCTTGGGCAGAACGCGGCGGCCAACGGCCACCACGGTATCGGCAGCCAGAACCAGGGCGCCGTCGCCCAGACCGGACTGACGCGCCTTGTGCTGGGCAGCCAGCGCCTTGAGGTCGGCCAGACGCACCGCAAGCCGCCGGGGCAGCTCGCCTTTTTCGGGCGTCTCGTCGACATTGGCGGGAACCAGGTGATCGGGCTCGATGCCGATCTGGTTCAACAGGGCCAGGCGTCGGGGCGAGGCTGAGGCCAGAATCAATCCGGGGCGGCTCGCCATCGGTCTGACTTTCCGTGGGTAACGGGGTTTACTTGAACCGGTAGGTGATGCGACCCTTGGTGAGGTCGTATGGCGTCATCTCGCACAGCACCTTATCGCCCGCCAGCACGCAGATGCGATTCTTGCGCATACGGCCGGCCGTGTGGGCGATGATCTCGTGATCGTTCTCGAGCTTGACGCGAAACGTCGCGTTGGGCAGCAATTCGGTCACCACGCCCGGGAATTCGAGCACTTCTTCCTTTGCCATTCTGTCTCCTGAAAGCGCCCTGCCCGTGCCTTTGGGCCGGACCGGGGCGAAAATTTGGCGCAACCTATAGGAATTCAGCCGGTTTGTGAACCACCGGAAACCAGCCCCTGCAATCGCTGGCGCGTCAGCTCGTCGAGCGTGTCGCGCAAGGATCGGTAGGCTGCCATCACTTGCTCGCGGTTGCCGTTTTCGAGCGCGGGATCGGGCATGGGCCAATGTTGGATGGCGCCCATTTCGAAGTGGCGCCTGGCCACCGCTTCGGGAGCGTCATCGGAGAGCGTAATCACCAGGTCGAACCGATTGGCCACCAGTTCGTCCATGGTGTGAGGGGTATGGACGGACATGTCCACCCCGATTTCTTCCATGACCTCATGGACAAAGCCATCGGCCTTGCCCGAGCGCACCCCGGCCGAACGTGCGATGAGCCGCCCGGGGAAACTGCGCCGCGCCAAGGCCGCCGCAATGGGCGAGCGCACCGAATTCATCGAGCACACGAACAAGACGGTGGGCAGGTCGCTGTCGCGCTCATCGATGCGCGAGGCATAGGGCTGCACCGCACAGATCAGCGTGAACAGCCGCCGTGCCGTCTGATGGTCCATTTCCAGCTTGTTGTCCAGCCGACGCAGCAACAGATCGGCCGCCTCGTTGTGCATGGCGCGGCGCCCCATGTCCACCGCCTCGATCTGATAGGGCGAGGCCGACTTGATGGCTTCGTAATAGCTGTCGCGAATGCGGAAATAGTCGCGGATGGCGCGGCGGAAGGGTGTGAGCGAGAGATAGTGCGCCGCGATGGGATTGAAGGTTTCCGGATCGCGCACGTCGAGCACGATGTAATTGCCGATGATCGAGAGGTGCAGCGCATAGGGCCCGGTGGCTTTGACGCGGGCGGGACGAAAGCGGTTGTCCTCGACCAGATCGTAAATGGCGACCCGCCATTCATGCACCTCGTCGGGATTGATCGAGGTGATGGTGGAGGGATCGAGCGTGACGGTGACGATCCGGTCACGCTGGAGATCGAACGGCGCCGCGGCCCGGGCGGCCTTGGCGTCCCCCACGCTGGACGGCCCGCCCATGCTCACCGATTGAGCCGGATCGAGACCGACCGGCCATGGGCATCGAGCCCTTCGGCCTTGGCCAGCGTGACGGCCGCATCGGCCAGCGCCGAGAGCGATGACGGATCGCAGCCCAGAACCGAGGTGCGCTTGTAAAAGTCGAGCACGCCGAGCCCCGAGGCAAAGCGCGCCGAGCGCGCCGTGGGCAGCACGTGGTTGGAGCCGCCCACATAATCGCCGATGGCTTCGGGGGTGTGGTGGCCCAAAAAGATGGCGCCGGCATTGCGGATCTGGCCCAGGAGTGCCTGGGGATCGTCCACGGCCAGTTCCAGATGTTCCGAGGCGATGGCATTGGCCAGCCGGCACGCTTCGGAAAGATCTGTGACGGTGATGATGGCGCCGAACTCGTCCCAGCCCTGGCGGGTGAGATCGGCCCGATCGAGCAGCGGGATCTGCCGGTCGACTTCGGCGGAGACGGCATCGGCGAGCGCGGGGCTGGTGGTCATCAGGATGCCTTGCGCCCCCGCCCCGTGTTCGACCTGAGCCAAAAGATCGGCCGCGACCCAGGCGGGGTTGGCCGAATCATCGGCAATGATCAGCACTTCGGAGGGGCCCGCGATCATGTCGATGCCCACGGTGCCGAACACCTGCCGCTTGGCGGCGGCGACATAGGCATTGCCCGGCCCCACGATCTTGGCGACGGGCGCGATGGTGGCGGTGCCATAGGCCAGCGCAGCCACGGCCTGGGCCCCGCCGATGCGATAGATCTCGGTGACCCCGGCAATCTCGGCGGCGGCCAGCACGGCGGGGTTGATCACCCCATCGGGGGTGGGCACGACCATGGCGATGCGCTCGACGCCGGCCACCTTGGCGGGCACGGCATTCATCAGCACCGAGGAGGGATAGGCGGCCAGACCGCCGGGCACGTAGATGCCCACCGCTTCCACGGCGCTCCAGATGGTGCCAAGGGTGACGCCCAGATGATCCTGGTAGATGTGGTCCTGCGGCTTTTGCTTTTCGTGATGGGCCTTGATGCGGTCATGGGCCAGTTGCAAGGCCGCGCGCACCTTTGGGTCCACCGCCTTGCCCGCCGCTGCGATCTCGTGGGCCGAAAAACGCAGGGTCTGGGCGGTGAGCTCGAGCCGGTCGAAGCGCGCGGTGAGCGCCAGCAGCGCCGCGTCGCCGTCTTGCCGGACCTGGGCGAGGATGTCGGCGACGGTCTGGCCCACTTCCCTGGTCGATTCGCGCTTCATGCCCAACAGAGCGGTGAAGGCGGCAGGGAAATCGGCGTGTCGGCTATCGAGGCGCAGCGGCATGGAGGGCTCAGTCGTTGAGGGCGTGTTGGGGACGGGCCTTGGCGCCCCAGGCGGCACCCAGATCCTGCAGGCGGGCTTCCAGGCACTCCACCTCCAGCCGCACCGTGCCGCCACCGGCAAAGCGCAGCTCGACCACCCCGGCCGGCTCGTCGGTGGGGGTGAAGGTGATGGCGAGCAACTCAAGCACACCTTCGAGGGCGTTGAGATCGATGCCGGTGGTCTTGACGCCGATGACGCGATCGAAATGCAGACCAGTGCGCTTGCGCACGGGCTGGCCCTTTTCGGCATTCTCCCAGCAGAAGCGGTTCATAAGCAAGGCAAAGCGGCGGTCGGCCCGGGCATAGCCCATGTCGGGCACACGCACCACGCCATCCTGGACGCAGGCGGAAACGACTTGGAGGTCTTCGGCATCAAGCGCGAGCAGCTTGAGATCGGTCATGATCGAAATCCAGATAAGGGGAGTGTGCCGCTTATCTTGGCATCCCCTGCCCCATCTACAAGACGCGGCAGGGGCTTGTCATCCCCGATACCCCCAAAGACCTAGCCGGCGACGCGCTCTATTTCGGCGCCGCAGCGGCTGAGCTTGTCTTCGAGGCGTTCGAAACCGCGATCGAGGTGATAGATGCGGTTGACCACGGTCTCCCCGCGCGCCGCCAGCCCCGCGATTACCAGCGACACCGAAGCACGCAGATCGGTGGCCATCACCTGGGCGCCCTTGAGCGCGGGCACGCCGGTAACGGTGGCCAGCTGCCCCTCGACCCGGATGTCGGCGCCGAAGCGGGCCAGTTCGGCCACGTGCATGAAGCGGTTCTCGAAAATGGTTTCGCGCACCTGCGCCACGCCCGAGGACATGGTCATCAGCGCCATGTACTGGGCCTGCAGATCGGTGGGAAAGCCCGGGAAGGGATCGGTTTCGATATCGATGGGCTGGATGCCGTTGCCATTGCGCTTGACGCGCAGGCCATCGGCCTCGGGCGTGATGTCGACGCCCGCCTTGATCAGGGTATCGATGGCGGCCTGAAAATATTCCGCGCGCGCCCCGCGTAGCAGCACATTGCCCCCCGCCATGGCGGCGGCCATGGCATAGGTGCCGGCCTCGATGCGGTCGGGAATGACCTCGACCTGGGCCCCGTGCAGCTTATCCACGCCCTCGATCACCAGCGTGCGGGTGCCGATGCCGGAGATCTTGGCGCCCATGGCCACCAGGCACTGGGCCACATTGGTGACCTCGGGCTCCTGGGCCGCATTTTCGATGGTGGTGATGCCCTTGGCCAGCGTTGCGGCCATCATCACGGTATGGGTGGCACCCACCGACACCTTGGGGAAGGCGATGGTGGCGCCGACCAGCCCGCCCTTGGGCGCCTTGGCCACCACATAGCCCTCGTCGATCTCGATCTGGGCGCCCAGCTTCTTGAGCCCGAACAGGAACAGATCGACGGGCCGGGTGCCGATGGCGCAGCCGCCGGGCAGCGACACGCGCGCCTCGTGCTCGCGCGCCAGCAAGGGCCCGATGACCCAGAAGCTGGCCCGCATTTTGGACACCAGCTCATAGGGCGCCGTGGTGTCCACGATGTCGCGGGCGGTAAACGTGATGCGCTGGCCGCCCATCTCGTCGGCGCCACGCCGCCGGCCGTGCACGGCAATGTCCACGCCGTGGTTTTCCAAGATGCGCTCGAGCTGCTTGACGTCGGCCAGGCGCGGCACGTTGTCGAGCACCAGGGGCTCGTCGGTCAGAAGCGAAGCGATCATCAGCGGCAAGGCGGCGTTCTTGGCACCCGAGATCGGAATCTCGCCCATGAGCGGATTGCCGCCGACCAGTCTAATGCGATCCATGATGTGTCCTATCGCGAGCCTTCTGGCCCGATGCCGGGCCCAGGACGGGCCCCCAATGATTGAGAGTTTCGTTAGCCCAATGCCGGCACCGCTTCAAGCTTCGCCCTCCTGGGCGCCGGTGCCGTCGGCCGGGGGAAGCGCTGGCGCCTCTCCATCCTGGCGCAACCGCGCCTGCTGCTTGCGGCGCTTGAGATTCTCGCGGAGCTTTGCGGCCAATCTTTGCTCGCGGGCCGCCTGCTCGTCAGACTTGGACATGGGACTATTGAACCGGGCGCCAGGGGGCGCGATGAGACGATGGGGGTTGTTCACAGGAAGTGGCGCCACACCAATTTTTGGTCTTGCGTCGCCCATGAGCCTATGGCACTAAGCGCTCGCTTTTCAAGGGCCCGCCGCCAACCGGCACCGCCCTTACGATGCTGCCGTAGCTCAGTGGTAGAGCACCCCCTTGGTAAGGGGGAGGCCAAGAGTTCAATCCTCTTCGGCAGCACCAGAACTCATACAACTTACTAGTAGTCGCTGTTGTTGCAAACAGTTGGAAGTGCACGCCATCGCTCATTTAGCGATACGGATGGTCGATGATGAAACACATACCCTGCGACGCACTTTTCGATGTGGAAAGAGTTTGCTTGGCGCAGAAGGCACTGTTAGCGTGAAGGTAACAGTCGCATTGTTCATTCATTTCAATAGATCATGACCAGATCAGGTGACCAGAAAGGTCTATTAGTACGATTTGTAGGATTTGCCGCACTTCTTACAGCAGTAGGCGTTATCGGCACCGCGGCTATATACGTGAATGATTTTCTGATTAAATTTGGCGAATTTCAGGAAAATCAGAATGAACCTGCGGCAACATCAATGGAACAACTAGTCGCGCCGCAGGCTCCAGTCAATTCAGCCGATGGGTTCGATGAACGCCAGTCGGAAGGAACGGTAATTCCACCTACGAACGTACCGCAAGAACCTGCTACACCGGCTAGCAGATCTATCGTTTCAGTCGACCTTGTAATCTATCAAGACGAGACCTTCGAGACGCCGAACGGCACCATAGTTGGTGTGGGAGATGCTAGTTCTGTTACAACACCATTCTTGCTAAATAACGGTACGTTTCGCCTTCGACCCGGACAGTCGATAGACGTAGTCGACGGATGCACCATTACATACCGCGGCCTTGTAGACGCGCCTAGTAGTGCACGCCAGAGCATTCGCGTTCGAGTGAGCTGCTCAGATCCAGATGATGCCGCACAGCCAGAATAGCTATTCCGCCGCCTGCGCCAAACCCTCCTCATCGAGATCGCCATCTTCCCCCACCAGTTCCTCGATGAACATCCGCATCACGGGGGAATCGGTGCGGTCGAGGCGGGTGACGAGCATGTAGGGTTCAGACCGCGTGCGCAGGGTGACCGGGAGCACGCGGATGGCGGCGGAGCGGGAGAAGAAATTGCCCACGTCGGTGGCCAGCAGCGCCACCATGTTATGGCTGTCGGCCATCAGCGACATGGTGGCGAAGGCCGAGGTGGTTTCCACCAGGTTTGTGGGAAATTGCAGGCCGTATTCGTTGAACTCGCGTTCGAGCAGGCGCCGCATGGGCATGTTGGCCGAGCACACGATCCAGGGATAATCGGCCACGTCCTCCAGCGTAACGGCGCTGAGCGCGGCGCAGGGGTGATAGGCGCTGACGGCAACGCACAGCTGCTCGTCCTTGACCTTGATGGTGCGATATTGCTCGGGCCGATGGCTGACGCTGGTGCGGCAGATGGCGATATCGAGCCGGCCGTCGTCGATCAGCTGCAACAGCCGGGCGCTGGTTTCTTCATAGACCTGCACCGAAAGCTGGGGCTGCTTTTTAAGCAGGCGCGACAGGCCCTCCATGGCCAGCGGCACCGCGCCCATGATCATGCCCACCGAAAGCCGGCCGCCCACGCCTTCGAGCACCGCTTTCATTTCGTCGCGCAGATGCTGCATGTCGGTCATCACCAGCCGGGCATAGCGGATGACGCAATGGCCCAGCTCGTTGGGCTCGAGCCCGCGATGGGTGCGCACGAACAAAGTGGCCCCGATGGCCGATTCGATCTCCTGCACCGCCTTGGTGGCGCCGGGCTGGGTCAGCGCCACCGCCTCGGCCGCCTTCTGGATCGAGCCGTGATCGTCGATCGCGATCAAAAGGCGAAAGTGGCGCAGCCGCAGCCGGTAGGTGATGGAGTCCAAGGATGGCAGCATAGGGTATAACTCCTCCACATACCTCTATCATAACACCTCATTATACACCCCGGCGGGGCGTCGCTAGAGGTGATGTCATGTGTCAGGGTTCAACAGCGCCATAGCAAGGCGCAGGCCTTTGGATGCATGAGGAGGCAGACGGGTGGAGAAATCCAAACTCTCGGTTTTTCGCTGGATGGAGCATTTGCTCGTCCTGGGCATGGCGGCGATGAGCCTGCTGGTGTTCTGGAACGTGGTGCTGCGCTATGGCCTGCGCACCGGCATTCCGGTGTCGGTGGAGCTGTCGCGGCTGATCTTTGTGTGGATCATCATGCTGGGCTCGGTGCTGGCGCTGCGCACGGGCATGCATATTTCGGTCGATGCGCTGGTGAGCCGCCTGCCCCAGCGCGCCCGTATCGCCAGCCTGTGGCTGTCGCATCTGTTGATGCTGGGCTGCTGCTGGATGGTGTTGCAGGGCAGCCTGCGCCAGACGCAGCTCAACTGGAACAACATGATGCCGCTGTCGGGGGTGTCGGTGGGGCTGATGTATGCCGCCGGCGTGGTGGCGGCCGTACTCTGGGCGTTGATCCTGATCTACAATCTCTACCGCTCGCTGCGCGGTGACCATGCCGGCCTGCAGGCAGGCTCCATGCCCGCCGGAGGAGCCGAGCAATGAGCATGCTGGTTTTCATTGCCTCGCTGGGCGCCGCCATGGCGATCGGCGTGCCGGTGGCCTTCGCCCTGATGGTCTGCGCGCTGGCCATGATGTGGACGCTGGGCATGATGGACCCACAGATCCTGGCCCAGAAGATGATCGACGGCGCCGACAGCTATCCGCTGATGGCCATCCCCTTCTTCATGCTGGCGGGCGAGCTGATGACCGCCGGCGGCCTGTCGCGGCGCATCGTGGACGTGGCCATGGCGCTGTTCGGGCATTTGCGCGGCGGTCTGGGCTATGTGGTGATCGGCACCGGCGTGGTGCTGGCCACCCTTTCGGGCTCGGCCATTGCCGATACCGCCACGCTGGCAGTGATGCTTTTGCCCATCATGCTCAAGGCCGGATATCCGGTGGGGCGCACCAGCGGGCTGATGGCAGCCACCGGCATCATCGCGCCGGTCATTCCGCCTTCGATCGGCTTCGTGGTGCTGGGCGTTACGGCCAACCTCTCCATCGTGCAACTATTCCTGGCCGGCATCGTGCCGGGCATGCTGATGGCGCTGAGCCTGGTGGTGGCCTGGTGGATCATTGCCCGACACGACAACACTCCCACCCTGCCCCGCAAGAGCGGGCGTGAAGTTCTGGGCTCGGTGCGGGACGCGGTGTGGGCGCTGTTCCTGCCCGTCATCATCGTGGCCGGCCTGCGCATGGGAGTGTTCACACCCACCGAAGCGGGCATCGTGGCGGCGGCCTATGCGCTGTTCGTGAGCATGGTCATCTATCGCGAACTCACCCTCAAGGGCCTCTACGACTGCCTTTTGGCATCGGCCAAGCTGACCGCCGTGATCATGCTGCTGGTGGCCGCCTCGTCGGTGACCGCGTTCCTCATCACCATTGCCAACGTGCCCGCCCAGGTGATCGGCCTTCTCGGTCCCTTCATCGACAACCCCATCCTGTTGATGGCGCTGATGATGGCGGGTGTGTTCGTGATCGGCAGCGTGCTCGATTTCACCCCGGCCATCACCATTCTGGTGCCGGTGCTGATGCCGGTGGTGCGGGCGGCGGGGATCGACCCGATCTATTTCGGCGTCGTCTTCATCATCTGCGCGGCCATCGGGATGATCACCCCGCCGGTGGGTGCGGTGCTCAACACCGTGAGCGGGGTGGCCCGCATTCCGCTCGAAAAAGCGGTGGTGGGGATCATTCCCTTCCTGTTGGCGGAAATCGCCGTGCTGGTGCTGCTGATCCTGTTCCCCGGCATCGTCACCATCCCGCTCGAGCTCTTCTACTAAGCCTTGAACAAAAACCTGGAGGAAAACCGACCATGAAACTGTCCAAACTGCTTGCCGCCACCGCGCTGGTGCTGGCCACGGCCACCCTGCCCGCCGCCGCACAGACCGCCCGTATCGGCTATGTGCCGGTTGAGGAGCACCCGGTAGGCCAGGGCGTGAACAAGTTCGCAGAGCTGGTGGCCGAAAAGACCGGCGGCCGCATTCAAATGCAGAAATTCGGCAACGGCACGCTTGGCAACGAGCCCCAGATGCAGTCCTCGGTGCAGGGCGGCATTCTCGAAGTGATGGTGGGCCCGACCTCGAACCTGGTCGGCACCATCCCCGAATACCTGATCTTCGATTTGCCCTTCTTCTTCCCCGACTTCGAAGCGGTGGACAAGGTGATGGACGGCCGCGTCGGCGACGCGCTGTTCGACAAGCTCGACGCGCTCAACATGGTCGGCCTGGCCTATTGGGACAATGGCTTCCGCCATATGACCAATGCCGTGCGCCCGATCAATTCGGTCGACGACGTGGCCGGGCTCAACATCCGCGTCATTCCCAACCCGCTGTTCATCGCCACCTTCGAGGCGCTGGGCGCCAACCCGGTGCCGCTGCCCTATCCCGAGCTGTTCACCGCGCTCGAAACCCGCACCGTGGACGCCCAGGAAACCCCGGTGGGCCTGATCTATTCGAGCCGCTTTTATGAAGTGCAGGACCATCTGGCGCTGACCGGGCACGTCTATACGCCCTATCTGCTATTGGCCAACAAGACCTGGTTCGAGGGCCTTTCGGCCGAAGACCAGGCGGCGGTGATGGAAGCGGCCCAGGAATCGGCCGCGTTCCAGCGCAACCTGTCGCGCACCGATGCCGACCGGCTGGTCGGGCTTCTGGAAGAAGAGGGCATGGAAGTGACCCGTCTGTCGGACGAGGAAATGGCCCGCATGCGCGAGACCGTGGCCCCCGTGGTCGCCCAGTTCAGCGAGACCATCGGCGCCGAGCTGGTCGAGCAGGCACGCCAGGACATGGGCACCGCCAACTGAGTTGAACCCCGAGGCGCCCTTGGGGCGCCCCGCTTTAGGGGCGGCGCTGCGGTGCCGCCCCGTCCTTTCCCGAAAGCCTTGGAGATTTTCATGCGGCTGATTCAGTTCGAGCCCACGGATGGCGCACGCGCCGTCGGCATCGTGGATGGCAACACCATTCACAAGATTGCCCAGACCGAAACGGTACGCAAACTGGCCTTGGACGCGATCGCGGCCGGCCGCTCGCTGGCCCAGGAAGTGGACGCGCGCGGCACCGACGGCACGTTCGACTATGATGCGCTGACGGCCGAAAACCGCGTGCTGGCGCCGCTCGATCACGAGGATCCGGCCCACTGCGTAGTGGCCGGCACCGGCCTGACCCATATCGGCAGCGCCGCCGCCCGCAGCCAGATGCACGCCAAGATCGCCGGTGCCGAGGCGGAACTGAACGATTCCATGCGCATCTTCAAATGGGGCGTGGAAGGCGGCAAGCCCGAGGCCGGCAAGGCGGGCGTACAGCCCGAATGGTTCTACAAGGGCGACGGCGCCATCGTGGCCCGCCCGGGCGGCGACCTGCCCATGCCTGATTTTGCGCAAGATTCGGGCGAGGAGCCCGAAGTCGTGGGGCTCTATGTCATTGCGCCCGACGGGACGCCCTGGCGCGTGGGCTTTGCGGTGGGCAACGAAGCCACCGACCACGTGACCGAGAAGAAGAACTATCTCTATCTGGCCCATTCCAAGCTGCGCTTTTGCGCCTATGGGCCCGAGCTGTTCGTAGGCGATCTGCCCTCCAACCTCGTGGGCACGGCGCGCATCATCCGCAATGGCGAGACGATCTGGGAAAAGTCCTTCCCCACGGGCGAGGACAATATGTGCCACTCGCTGGCGAACCTGGAATACCACCACTTCAAGTATGATCAGTTCCTGCGCCCCGGCGCAGTGCATGTGCAGTTCATGGGCACCTCGGTGGCCTCGTTCGGCGACGGCATCAAGACCCAGGTGGGCGACGTGTTCGAGATCGGGATTCCCGAATTCGGCCGGCCGCTGCGCAACACCATTGCGCTGGTGCCGTCCAGGAATGGCCTCAAGCCGATCAAGTCGCTCTAGGCGATAATATCTGCAATGCCCAGTTGAGGCGCGGTCATCTGGCCGCGCCTTTTTTTGTCGGCCTCAGGCCGGGCCGGCCGTGTCTTCGAAACGCAGGCGGGCCTGGGCGACCGGTGCAAAATCGGTGCGGTGGAAACGGCATGGGCCATGGGCCGAGAGCGCCGACAAATGCTCGGGCGTGCCATAGCCCTTGTGGCCGGCAAAACCGAAATGGGGCTCGTCGCAATGCATGATCTGGCACATGCGATCGCGCGTGACCTTGGCGACGATGGAGGCCGCCGCGATCGAGAGGCTGAGCGCATCGCCACCGATGACGGCCTGGCCGGCGCAAGGCAGGCCGGGCGGCACGTCGCGCCCGTCGATCAGCACGTGATCGGGCCTGCGGCACAGGCTCCGCACCGCCTGGGCCATGGCCCAGAGCGTGGCCCCGCGAATGTTGCGGGCCGCAATGATGGTGGGTGGCGCCACGCAGATGGCGACGGTTGCCAGGCGCCCGATCTCGAGAAACAGCGCTTCGCGCCGCTCGGCGGTGAGCTTTTTGGAATCGTTGAGACCGGGCGGAATGTTGGCCGGAGCCAGAATCACCGCCGCGGTGACGACGGGCCCGGCCAGCGGCCCGCGCCCGGCTTCATCGACGCCCGCGACACAAAGCCGCCCGGAGGCAAAAGCTGCGGCTTCGAGGGCAAAGTCGGGCACGACGGGCGGGGCGATGGTCTGGGCGGCTGGCATGGCGCCAGAATGCGCAGCGCCACCCGATTTGCAAGCCCAAGCCCGCATCGCCCCCAAGCTTGTGAACGCCCCGACCGCCGGGCCGGTCTTGGCATCCGGTTCGGTCTAGAACAGCGACAGCTGGCGGTCCTCCAGCCTGGGCGCCACGAACAGATCGGTGCGCAGCGGGGGCAATTTCTGGTCGAGCCCGTAACGCTCGCGGGCCTTTTCGAGCCGCTGGCGCAAGAGTGCAGCATAGGGCCCCTCGCCCACCATGCGCGAGCCAAAGCGCGGATCGTTATCGCGCCCGCCCCGGCTATCGCGCACCAGGTTGAGCACATGGCGCAACCGGTCCGGATAATGGCGCAGGAGCCATTCGCGGAAGACGTCGCGCACTTCACCGGGCAGGCGCAGCAGCACGATGCCGGCGCTCCTGGCGCCCTGGGCGGCGGCGGCATCCAGGATACGCTCAAGCTCCATGTCGTTGATGGCCGGGATCATCGGGGCAGCCAGCACCGAGGTAGGCACCCCGGCCTCGGACAGGAGCTTGATGGCTTCGAGCCGGCGAGCCGGACTCGAGGCACGCGGCTCCATCTTGCGCGAGAGCTTATGGTCCATCGAGGTGATGGAGATGGCCACCGACACCAGGTTGAGCTTGGCCATTTCGGTGAGGATGTCCAGATCGCGGACCACGAGGGCCGATTTGGTGGTGATGGTCACCGGATGCCGGGTTTCGAGCAGCACTTCGAGCAGGCCGCGCGTGAGCTTGTGCTTGCGTTCGGCTGGCTGGTAGGGGTCGGTATTGGTGCCCATGGCGATGGGCTTTACCTTATAGGACTTGGCCGCCAGCTCGGCGCGCAACACCTCCACGGCGTTGACCTTGACGTAGATGTCGCGCTCGAAATCGAGCCCGGCGGAATGTCCCAGATAGGCGTGGGTCTGTCGGGCAAAGCAATAAGAACAGCCATGCTCGCAGCCGCGATAGGCATTGATCGAACGATCAAAGCCGATATCGGGGCTGTCATTCTTGGTAATGACGGTCTTGGCGCGCTCGATATGTTCGATGGTTTCGAACACCGGCAGCGGCTCGGTCTGGCCCCAGCCATCGTCGGTCGCCACGCGCTGCACGCGCTCGAAGCGCCCGCTGGCATTGGTCTGGGCACCCCGGCCGCGATTGCGGGCCGGATCAACCAGTTCCCGGCCCACCAAATCGGCGTCACGCGTGTTGGCGATCCGCTCCAGGGCATCGAAGGACGGGGCAAATTGTAGCGCCATGCTGCTCTCCCGCCGGGGCCGACCCGGCCGGCACGCGCCACACGACGCGGGCCTCACGATGGTTAACGTGAAGCCAGAGATAGCAGTTGCTTTGGAACAAAACAAGAACAATGCGCCATGGGCGCATTTCTTCAGACAGGCGGGCGGCGGTGCTCGTCCAGGCGCGGCATCAGCTCGACGAAATTGCACGGCTTGTGGCGGGCATCGAGCTGGTGGCGCAAGATGCCCTCCCAGCCGTCGCGGCACGCCCCGCGCGAGCCGGGCAGACAAAAGACGAAAGTGGTGCCGATCAGCCCGGCCGTGGCCCGGCTTTGCAGGCTCGACGTGCCTACCGTGGTGGCCGAATATTGGTGGAACAGCACCGAAAAACCATCCATGCGCTTGTCAAACAGCGGCTCGATGGCCTCGGGGGTGACGTCGCGACCCGAAAAGCCGGTGCCGCCCGTGGTGAGCACCACATCGACCGCCGGGTCGGTCACGAAGCGCTGGATGTGAGCACGGATGGCCTGGATGTCGTCGCGCACCACCACGCGCTCGGCGCAGGTGTGACCGTCCGCTTCGAGCAGCGATTTGAGCAGCGCGCCGCCGGTGTCGGTTTCCAAGGTGCGGGTATCGGACACCGCGATCACGGCGATCGAGAGGGGCACGAAGGCGCGGGTGAGGTCGAGATCGGTCTTGAACATCGGGATCAAACGGTCTTGGGGGCCTGCGGGGAGGACGGGTCGGACTCGCCATCGGATTGCGAGGGCGGCGCCGAGGGGCGCTCGGGTGGAATGATCTCGGGCTCGGCGGCGGGGCGATGCGCGCTGGGGGCGGGCTCTGGGGCCGGTTCAGGCGCGGGCGCTGCCGGTGCGGGCTGGGATGCCCAGGACGGTGCGCCCTGGGTGCGCGGCTGCACGATGGTGTCGTCGGCGCGCGGATCGAGCACGACCGATTCGAGCGTCGCGCCCTTGTTCGATACCGGCATGGGGCGGAAGCGCACGCGGCCATTGGCATCGCGCACCGGCCTGATGCGCATGCGCAGCAGGGCAAAGATCGCCAGGACGACGTGGAACGTGGCGGTGACGAAGAACAGCCCGACCGGGGCATAGGAATTCATAACCATGGAGGCCAGCGCCGGGCCCAGGGCCAGGCCGACGCCCAAAAGCAGCAGCATGCCGCTGGCCACCTTGGCGAACTCGCCATCCTTGGCGAAGTCGTTGGCATGGGCCACCGCCACCGGATAGATCGAATAGGCCATAAGCCCGTAAAGCGCGAAAAGAGCATAGAGCAGCGGGCCCTGCCCCGGATTGAGCACGATGAGGGTGAGGCCCATGATGGCGCCGCCAAGGCTGAGACCCACCATCACCATGCGCCTATCGATCTTGTCCGACAGCCGGCCAAAAGGCACTTGCCCCACAGCACCCAGAATGACCGCGATGGAAAAGAGATAGGCGATGGAGGCCGAATCGAGCCCTTGGGCAAAGCCGTAAACCGGGGCGAGCGTGCCGAAGGTGCCATTGGCCATGCCCACGCAAAAGGCCGCAAAGGCGGCGACCGGCGAGGTGCGAATCAGGAGTGGCAGGTCGAGCCGGGCGGAGGACAAGGGCCTAGGCTGGGGCGTCGAGGTCAGCGCGGTGGGCAAAAGCGCGCAAATGAAGCTGATTGCGCCTACCACGAAGGGCACGTAGCCCGCCGTGCCGGTGAGCGACATGGACAACTGCCCCACCGTGGAGGCGGTGAGATTGATGGAGGTGTAGACCGAAAAGATCGTGCCCCGGCTGCGATTGTCCGAGACTTCGTTGAGCCAGCTCTCCACGATCATGGCGGCGCCCGCAAAGCAGAAGCCCGAGAGGGCGCGCAGCAGGATCCAGCCGATATCGTTGATCCAGAGCAGGTTGAGCAGGATGGTGACGGTGCCGATGGCCGCCATCACCGAATAGGCCCGGATGTGGCCCGCCTTGCGCACGATCATGGGCACCACAATGGAGCCGGTGACGAACCCCACCGACCAGCCCGTGCCGATCAGGCCCAGCGCCAGCAGCGAAAACCCTTCCTGGGCGCCGCGCACCGACAAGAGCAGACCCTGCAGCCCGCCGCCGAACATCAGCAAGGCTGAGCCGATGAGCAGGGCGTTGATTTTAAAGACCGTGGACATGGCGCTTTCGCAAAGATGAAGACCGGGGCACGCGGCAGGCGCCCCAGGCGGGGTGACGCCTGGGCAAGCAAGGCTTTAAAGCCCTACCGCGCAGGCTGCAGATGCACAACAACTCAGACCAAATTCGGGCCCTGCCACGATGATGGCCGCCCAAATTCTTGCCAGGCCGTTAAAGCCCCAACAGGTCCATCTGCTTTCTGAGCGCGAGCAGGTCGCGCCAGGCCAGCTCTTTGCAGGCCGGCGTGCGCAGCAGGAAGGCAGGATGAAAGGTGGCGAGGGCCTTGACCGGGTGGGCGTTGAACGCCATGTCGCGCCACTGCCCGCGCATGCGCGTGATGCCGGTGGAGGTGGCAAAGAGCGTCTGGGTCGGCACGTTGCCCAAGGTGACGAGCAGCTGGGGCGCCACCAGTTCGATCTGACGATCCAGGAACGGCCGACAGGACGCGATCTCCTGCACGGTAGGATTGCGATTGCCGGGCGGGCGCCAGGGCACGGTGTTGGCGATATAGACCGACTTGCGGTCGAGCCCGATGGCCGCCAGCATGCGATCGAGCAGGCGCCCGGCGCGGCCTACGAAGGGGCGGCCTTCCCGGTCCTCCTCCTGGCCCGGCGCCTCGCCCACCAGCATCACCTTGGCTTCGGGGTTGCCATCGGCAAACACCAGCTGGGTGGCACGCGCCTTGAGCGGGCAGCCGTCATAGGCGGCAAAGGCCGCCTCCAGCGCCTTCAGCGTCGGCGCGGCGGCAGCAATGGCCTGGGCCTCGCCGGGATCGAGCAGCAGCGGCGCCGACACCGGCGCGGCTGGCGCCATGGCAGGCGCGACCGGCGCTGCGGGCTCGGCGCTTTGCCGCCGGGCAATAGACGCATTGGCGGTCTGAGCGAACCGATCGACGGGCTCTTCGCCCAGCGCAATGTCGACCCCCGCCGCCCGATACCAGTCGAGCAGCGCCAGCGCCTCCTGGCGGATGTCGGGTTCAAGGGCGGTCATGACCCTGATTATGTCACGCTCTGCCGGGCTTGGCCAGCAAGGGCCCGGGCGGCAGCCTGGTGGCCTGGCGGTCAATTTCGCTTCATCGGCCCGGGTGCGGCCTTGCCTGCGCACCGCAAAACCGCCAAGCTTGGCGCACAAAAGTCTGGCATGGGATTTTTCGAGATCGATGTCCCAAACCCCTGCCCTGCCGCTCGGCAAACGAGCGCAACCGGAGACGTGTGTTTCGTGAACAAAGTCGTGCGCCGCCTGTCAGCCATCAGCTTCATCGCGCTCATCTCGGCCATGCCGGCCCAGGCGCAGATCTACTCGGCGCAGGACATGGAAGTTCTGACCATTCGCGGCCCCTCCGAATCGGGCAGCTTCCTGGCCGGGCAGCTCGCACTCTATGAGCTGAGCACCAGCGAGGCAGCGCGGTTCCTGGACGATGCAGCGCGCGGGGACTGGGACAATCCGGTGCTGGTGGCGCGCGCGCTGGAAGCGGAAGCGGCGAACGGCAATATCGAGGATGCGGCCATCGTGGCCGAACACGTCAAGGATCTGGACGTGACCAGCGAGCTGGCGCACATGGTGCTGGCGACCCAGGCCCTCAAGGAGCAGCGCTATGGCGCGGTGACCGACAATATTCAGGCCATCAGCCAGCAGACCTTCACCGGGCTGACAGCAAACATCGTAGGTGCGTGGGCCCTGGTGGGGCAAGGCAAGCTGGACGAGGCGCAAAAGTCGCTCGACCGGCTCAACGAGCTGGGGCTGGAGCAATTCCTGCTGTTTCATCGCGCGCTGATGGCCGACGTGGCCGGCGACGAAACCACCGCCATCGACTATTTCCGCCAGGCCTTCGAAGCCGGCCCGCAGATCCCGCGCTATGTCGAGGGCTATGCCCGGAGCCTTGCCACTGCCGGACGCACGCAGGAGGCCCTGGACGTCATCGGCCGCTACGAGGCCAGCGGCCTGCGCCATGCGGTGATCGACCGCATCAAGGAGCAGATCGAGGCCGGCCAGCCGCTCGACAAGATCGCCGCCGATCCGCAGGCGGGCGTGGCCGAGATGTATCACGCCATAGCCATCGAGCTGGCGCGCGACCGTCGCGCCGACACCGCCGTGATCTATCTGCGCCTGGCGCTCTACCTCAAGCCCAATGCCGAGCTGATTGCGCTGGACCTGGCACAGATGTTCGAGGAAGCGGGGCGCCACGAGGCCGCCAACGCGATCTATGACGGCGTGCCGGGCGAATCGCCGCTGCACGGCACCGCCGTAGTGCGGGCCGCGAGCAATCTCAACGCCATGGGCAACAAGGATGCCGCGATCGCCCGCCTGCAGAGCGTGGCCGAGAGCGAGCCGGACAATCTCGACGCCCTGGCCGCCCTGGGCGACCTGCTGCGCTCTTCGGAGCGCTATGACGAGTCGATTGCCGCCTATAGCGAGGTGATCGACCAGATCGACCAGAATCGGCCGTCCAACTGGTTCTATTATTATCTGCGCGCCATCGCCTATGAACGCTCCAAGCAGTGGCCGCTGGCGGAAGCCGATTTCCTCAAATCGCTCGAGCTTTCCCCCGACCAGCCGCGCGTGCTCAACTATCTGGGCTATTCCTGGGTGGACATGGGCATGAATCTGGAGCGGGCACTGGGCATGATCGAGCGCGCGGTGGCCGCGCAGCCCAATAACGGCTCCATCGTGGATAGCCTGGGCTGGGCCTATTACCGGCTGGAGCGTTACGAAGAAGCGGTGGCGGTGCTCGAGCAGGCGGTGCGCATCGAGCCGCAGAGCGCCGAGATCAACGACCATCTGGGCGATGCCTATTGGCAGGTGGGCCGCAAGCGCGAAGCGCGCTTCCAGTGGAACATCGCCAGCTATGTCGACGAGGAAGCCGGCCTGATCAAAGCCCGCGCATCGGAAAAGCTGCTCAAGGGCCTGACCGAGGAAATCAAGAACGAATCGGCCAGCCTGAACTAGTCGCCGGGGCGGGCATGGACAGCAGCACCAGCGAGGCGGCACCCGCCAAGATCAACCTGGCCCTGCATGTGGTGGGCCAGCGCGCCGATGGCTATCACGACCTGCAATCGCTGGTGGTGTTTGCCGATGTGTGCGACGAGCTGACCCTCTCGGCGGCCGAGACCGACAGCCTGCGGGTCAGCGGGCCGTTCGCCAGGGCACTGCAACCGGGCGAGAACAATCTGGTGGAGCGCGCCGTGGCCGCGTTTCGCCAGCATTGGCCCGATGCGGTACCCGATGGCCTGGCCATGCACCTCAACAAATCCCTGCCGGTGGCAGCTGGCCTGGGGGGCGGTTCGGCCGATGCGGCGGCGGCGCTGCGGGCCCTCAAGCGCCTCAGCCGCCGGCCCATTCCGGAACCTGCGCTCTATGCCTTGGCCGCGACGCTGGGCGCCGACGTGCCCATGTGCCTGTATTCCCGCCCCTGCACGGTGCGTGGTATCGGCGACATCATCACCCCCATACCCGCCTTTCCGCCGCTCCATGTGGTGCTGATCAACCCGCTGCTGCCGGTGGCCACGCCCGACGTGTTCCGCCGGCTGCGACAGCGCGCCAATCTCCCCCTCGCCCCCCTGCCCGAGCTGGGGCGTCACGGCACGCTGCTGGCCTTGTGGCTACAGGAATCGCGCAACGATCTGGAAGCCCCTGCCATCGAGGCGCTGCCGGTGATCGGCACGCTGATCGAAGGCATGGCGCGGCTGCAAGGTTGCACGCTGGCACGTATGTCGGGATCAGGCGCCACCGTGTTCGGGCTGTTTGGCTCTGGAGGACAGGCGCATCAGGCCGCACACGATCTGCGGGCGCAGTTTCCCGAGTGCTGGGTAGCCGCGGCACCTCTGCTGCAATAGGCCTGCCGCACCTGCGGCATGGTTAACCAAACCCTAATCGCCAGCCTTAAATCCCCTTTAACCCTAACGGCTTACAAAGGAGGACGTTAGTTTTGCGTTAGGGCTGAGACCATGTTGCGTACCGAGCGTCCCACTGCCGCGCAGGCAGTGTCCGGCCAGTTTCACCTGCCGATCGACACGATCCTGGTGGGAGACTGCATCGAACACATGAATGCGTTGCCCGAGGCCTCGGTTGACCTGGTCTTTGCCGACCCCCCCTACAATCTGCAACTGGAAGCGGGCCTGACCCGGCCCGACCAGTCGCGCGTGGATGCGGTGGACGATGCCTGGGACAAGTTCGACAGCTTTGCCCATTACGATGCCTTCACACGCGCCTGGATGGCGGCGGCCCGCCGTGTGCTCAAGCCCGATGGGGCAATCTGGGTGATCGGGTCCTATCACAACATCTTCCGTGTCGGCGCGGCGTTGCAGGATCTCGATTTCTGGCTGCTCAACGACATCGTGTGGCGCAAGGCCAACCCGATGCCGAACTTTCGCGGCACGCGCTTCACCAATGCTCACGAAACGCTGATCTGGGCCGCGCGCAGCCGCACCAGCAAGGTGACGTTCAACTACGCCGCCATGAAGCAGGCCAATGACGAGACGCAGATGCGCTCGGACTGGCTGTTTCCCATCTGCACGGGCGCCGAGCGGCTCAAGGACGACAAGGCCGGCAAGGTGCACCCCACCCAGAAGCCCGAGGCGCTGCTCTATCGCATCCTCAATGCCACGACGCGGCCAGGCGACGTGGTGCTCGACCCCTTCTTCGGCACCGGCACCACGGGCGCAGTGTCGCGCAAGCTGGGCCGGCATTTCATCGGGATCGAGCGGGAGATGCCCTATGTTAATGCCGCGCTCAAGCGCATCCACGCGGTCAAACCGCTGGCGAGCGACGTGCTCAGCATGATCCAGCCGCGCAGGGCCGAACCCAAGGTGGCATTCGGCAGCCTGGTGGAGCAGGGAATTGTGCTGCCGGGCACGCAACTGTTTGACGCCAAGCGCCGTTACTCAGCCACTGTCAGAGCTGACGGTTCGCTGGTGAGCGGCACCCATCAAGGCTCGATCCACAAGGTCGGCGCATTGGTGCAAGGTGCGGAAGCTTGCAACGGCTGGACGTTCTGGCACACCCAATCCCTGGGGCAGCTGCTGCCCATCGATACCTATCGCGCTGATATTCGCGCCGAACTTTTGAAGCTTTCTGCCTGATTCGACCTCCAAGCCTTCAGGCCCTACTGCAAGAACCGCCGGCATCGTCCGGCGGTCTTTTTTTGTGCCCGAGGACTTGATCGCCAGGCTTGAGGTCAGGCCAGGGAGGTGCCTCGTACAGCAGCTTGCCCCATGGCTACGGCAGGCGTTTCGAGCCAGTTTGCCAGGTTTTCCAAGCTGGAGCGCAGGCCGGCGGCATGATCGCCGGCGCCGATGCCGGGCGGCACGTTTTCGCAGATGATGCGCACCTCGGTGCCGCGCACCGAAGGAACTAGCCCCCAGGTCATGGTCATGGTGCCCTGGAGCGCCGGATCGTCGGCCTCGAAGCTAAATTGCTGCACCACCAGCTCGGCGGGCACCACTTCAAGGAAGACGCCGTCCACTACGTCGGTATCGGCGGTAGACTTTCCGGGCCCTGAAATCGCGTAGTGCATTTCGACCTGATAAGCGCCGCCGGGGCGCGGCTCCAGACGGCGGATCTCGGCAGTCATGCCGGTGGGCGGCAGCCAGCGCACCAATTGGTCAGGATCGACCAAGGCGGCATAGACGGCCTCGGGCGTGGCGTGAATGAGACGGGCGGCCATATCGGTTCTACCAGGCATTTCAGGGCACTCCTGGATGAAGACGTCCATCGGGTTACAACGCGCCATCGACCAGAATGTGGCAACCCTCAACGCGCCGCCTCCAACACCTTTTTGAAAAGACTGGGCAATGCCTCCCGGCCCATGGTCCCGGGCGCGGCCCACCAGCCGTCCGACAGCGCTGCAACATCGGTGATTTCGGCAGACCAGATTTCCAGCTCCAGCCGAAAATGGGTGAAGACATGCACCACCTGCCCGTGATGGCGCCATCGGGCCGGGAGCGGAAACTGGGGCGCCAAGGCGTCTCCACCCCAGGGCGAGGTGGGCACCTCGGTCATCTTGGCCAGAAGCCCCTTGTCGGGGCGCTTGCGCAGATAGATGTCCCCTGCCCCGTCGCGCATGACGAAGGCATGGCCATAGCGGGTCGGCCGCTCGGGCTTGGCCAGCTTGATAGGAAAGGCAAGCGGCTCGCCGCTGGCGCGCCCAGCGCATCCCGGCGCCAGCGGGCACAGCAGGCAGATGGCGGCGCGCGGGGTGCAGATGGTGGCGCCCAGATCCATCAACGCCTGGGCATAATCGCCGGCGCGGGCCGGCACCGTGTCCTGCAAGACGGCGCGCAGCTTTTCCTTGCCGGTCGCGAGCGGTTTGGCAAAGGCCAGATAGCGCGCCATGACCCGCTCGACATTGCCATCGAGCACGGCGATGGGCTCGTCAAAGCAGATCGCGGCAATGGCGGCGCTGGTATAGGCGCCAATGCCCGGCAGCTGGCGGAGCGCCGCCGCCGAGCGCGGAAACTGCCCCTGATGCTCGCGGACCACCGCCTCGGCACAGGCATGCAGGTTGCGGGCCCGGGCATAGTATCCCAGCCCGGCCCATTCGACGAGCACTGCTTCGAGCGGGGCCGCCGCCAGCGCCTCGACACTGGGCCAGAGGCTGGTGAAGCGGGCAAAATAGCGCCCGACCGCCGCTACGGTGGTCTGTTGCAGCATGATTTCGGACAGCCAGACCCGATAGGGATCTGGCGCGATGCCGCGAGCGCGATCCTGGGGCGCGGTGCGCCAGGGCAGTGTACGGGCATGGTCGTCATACCAGGCCAGCACGGCAGCGGCATCGGGCAGGTGCGGGGCGCTCCCCTTAAGTGATTGCGGCATGGTCATCCATAAGGCTAGGACAGTGGTCATGGCGGAGATGGACAAACAGAGCAAGCGGCGCAACAAGGCAGTGGCCTTGGGCGACGCGCTGGGCAAGACGCTGGACCCGGTGCTGCGCAAGCGCGGGTTCGCCAGCCGCGACCTGCTGGACCGCTGGGATGACGTGGTGCCCGCTCCGTTCAACACCAACTCCGCTCCCGAAAAGCTGACCTGGCCGCGCGGCGAACGGGCAGCCGAAGGCGCGGTGCTGCATGTGCGCTGCGCCGATGGCCACCGGCTGGCGCTCCAGCACGAGGCCCCGCGCGTGGCCGCCGCCATCAACCGCTATTTCGGCTATGTGCTGGTGGCCGAGCTGCGCCTTTCGATCGCCCCATTCACTCCCGGTTCAGCGCCCGTGCCCCAAATCGATCCGCAGCCGACGCCAGAGACGGCGCAGGCGGTAAAACAAGCGGTGGCCGAAATCGAGAACGAAAGCCTGCGCGCGGCGTTGCAGCGACTGGGGCTGGGCGTGATGGGCAAACACAGATGAAAAAACGTTCACTTGCTCTTGAAGGCCCTCGCCGTTAGCTCCTCTTGTGCCCAGTTTCTTGCTGACTAGTCTCGCGCCGCACTTCGAACCGGAGATCCAAATTGACCCTCAATCGCCGTGACGCCCTCGTCCTTGCCGCCGCCGCGGCCACACTCGGCCTCACCGGCGTGCCCGCCTTCGCACAGGACGGCACGACGCATGACGTCAACAAGCTGATGGCCGACCTGGCCCTGCCCGACAAGCCGATCGGCCAGGCCGACGCCCCGGTTACCCTGATCGAATACGCCTCGCCCACCTGCCCCCATTGCGCGGCCTTCCACGAGCAGACCTATCCGCTGCTCAAGAGCGAGTATGTGGACACCGGCAAGGTGCAGTTCATCCTGCGCCCCTTCGTGCGCAACGTGCTCGATGCGGTGGTGTTCATGCTGGCCGAGGCCGCCGGCCCCACCAGCTACAACAACGTCATCGATACCTATTTCCGCACCCAGCAGACCTGGGCCACCTCGAACACCCCGCGCGACGCCTTGCTCGAAATCGCCCTGCAGCTCGGATTTACCCAGGAAAGCTTCGAGGCTGCCTTGACGAATCAGGACCTGTTCACCGCCATGGAAACCATGCGCGATCAGGCGCTCAACGAGTTCGGCCTGACCGGCACGCCGACCTTCTACATCAATGGCAAGCAGCTGAGCGGGGACGTTTCGATTGAAACTCTGGCAGCAGAGATCGATCCACTGGTCGGCGAAATGCCGGCAGCCCCTGCAACCGAAGCACCGGCCGCAGGCGCTGCTACTCCTGTGGCTCCGGCCGAGCCAGCGCCCGCTGCCCCGGCTACGCCCGTCGAGCCGGCCCCGGCAACTCCGGTGGCGCCTGCCAATTAAGGCCATGGCAGGGTTGGAGGCGCGATGAAGTTCACGCGCCTCAAACTCACCGGCTTCAAATCCTTTTGTGACCAGACCGAGCTCCTGTTGGAGCCCGGCCTGACCGGGATCGTGGGCCCCAATGGGTGCGGCAAGTCCAACCTCGTGGAAGCCCTGCGATGGGTGATGGGCGAAAGCTCATACAAGGCCATGCGTGCCGCAGGCATGGACGAGGTGATCTTTTCGGGCTCGGCCAAGCGGCCCGGCCGCAACAGCGCCGAAGTCACCCTGGTGCTGGACAATGCCGACCGCACCGCGCCTGCCGGGCTCAACACGGCCGACATTCTGGAAATCACCCGCCGCATCGAGCGCGATTCGGGATCTGTCTATCGCGTCAACGGCAAGGAAGTGCGCGCTCGGGACGTGCAATTGCTGTTTGCCGACGCCTCCACCGGCGCCCACTCGCCTGCCATGGTGCGCCAAGGCCAGATCGGGGAACTGATTGCGGCCAAGCCCACGGCCCGTCGTGCGCTGCTGGAAGAGGCTGCAGGAATTTCGGGCCTGCATTCCCGCCGCCATGAGGCCGAGCTTCGCCTCAGGGCGGCCGAGCAGAACCTCGAACGCGTCGACGACATCGTGGCGCAGGTGGAAAGCCAGCTCGATACCCTCAAGCGGCAATCGCGGCTGGCCATACGCTATCGCTCGATTTCAGGCGATCTGCGCAAGGCCGAAGCCCTGCTGTTTCATGTGCGCTGGGTGCAGGCGGTTTATGCCGAAAAGGAAACCGAGGCCCAGCACGGTCGGCTGATTCACGACATGGCCGATGCCACCAAGGCCGATACGGCTGCGACCAAAGCCCTGGAAGCGGCCGAAGCGGCGCTCATTCCCCTGCGCGACAAGGAGGCCGAGGTCGGCGCCAAGGTGCAGCGGCTGACGCTGATGCTCGAACATCTGGCGCAGGACGCCAAGCGCGCCGAGGCGCGGCGGCTGGACTTGGCCAATCGCGAGCGGCAATTGCAGGCCGACCTCGCCCGCGAACGCACGCTGGCCGAGGACGGCGACGCCGCGCTCGCACGCTATGATGCCGAAGAAGCCAGCCTCAAGACTGAAGCCGAGGCCGAACGTCAAGCGCTCGAAGACGCGCGTACCCAGGCCGATGGCGCCCGGCAGGCGGTGATGGACGCCGATGGCAAGGCACGCGGTGCGCTCGAAGCGCTGTCGCAATTGCGCGCACGGCGCATGCAGGCCCAGCGGCTGGTGGCGGAGACGGAGGCCCGGATCGCGCGGCTGAACCAGCAATTGGCCGAGGTCGAGCGCGAAGCCAAGGGCATCGCCGATAAGCTCGCCGCCACGTCATCGAGCGAGGCGCGCCAGAAAGCCTTGGACACGGCCCGACAGGACGCCGCGAAAGCCGAAGCCGAGGCGGTGGCCGCCGAGAACGCGGCGATTTCGGCGCAAAGCGCGCTCGACCGGGCTCGGCCTGCCTTGACCACGATCGAGCAGGATCTGGGGCGGCTGGAAAGCGAAGCGCAGACCATTTCGCGCATGCTCAATCTGGGCTCGGGTACCTGGCCGGCGATCGTGGATGGCATGCAGGTGACCCCCGGCTATGAGACGGCGCTGGGGGCCGCGCTTGGCGATGATCTCGATGCCTCGGGCGATGCCAAGGCGCCGATCTATTGGGCCGGAAGTGCCACACGCGAGACCGATCCGCCGCTGCCGGTGGGCGCCATTCCGCTGGTGCGGTTCGTGGCGGGTCCGGCACTGACCGGCCGGCGACTGGCCCAGATCGGGCTGGTCAAGCGCGAGGACGGGCCGCGACTGGCACCCAAGTTGTTGCCCGGCCAGCGGCTGGTCACGCTCGATGGCGATCTGTGGCGTTGGGACGGTCTGGTGGCGACTGCCGACGCCCCAACCGCAGCAGCTCAGCGCCTGGCGCAGCGCAACCGCCTCGCCGACATCGACGACGAGATCGCCCAGATGCGCAAGGATCGCGAAGCGCGGCGGCAAGAAGTGGACACCAAGGCATCCGAGCTCGAGCGCGCCCGTAAAAGCGAAAAGCAGCAGCGCGAGGCCGCGCGCCAAGCCCAGCGCGCCATCGGCACCGCCCAGGAAGCGCTCGTTGCCGCGCAAAAAGCCGGAGCCCAGCTCGGCGCCCGGCAAAGCGCGCTCACCGAAGCCAGGATGCGGATCGAACAGAGCTTGGTCGAGGCCCAGACGCAGTTGCAGGCGGCCAGCACCCAGTTGCAGCAGGCCGGCAACGAAGAGTCCGAGCGCGAGGCGTCCGAAGCCTTGCAGGCCCGACTCACGGCGCTGCGGGCAAAGGCCGAGCAAACGCAACTGGCGCTCGCCGCCATCGAAGCGGCAGGACGGCTGCGCACTGCCCGGATCGCACAGATAGCCACCGAGCGCGAAGGGTGGCAGCGCCGCCGCGACAGCGCCAAGACGCAGGCCGAAACCCTGCAGGGCCGGCTGGCCGAGCTGGTGGCCCAGCGCGATGGCGCCACCGAGGATCCAGCCGCAATCGCGGCCAAGCAAAACGAGATCAAGGCTCAGAGTGTGGTGGCACGCGCCGCACACAAGACCGCCGGGGATGTTTTAGCCAGAGCCCAGACCCAGCAGCGCCAGGCCGAAAAGACCGCAAGGGAAGCCCAGCAGGCCCTGGCACAAGCCCGTGAGAACCTGGTGCGGCTCGAAGAGCGGCTCAAGGGCCTGGCCGCGCAGCGCCAGCAGGTGGAAAAGCAGGTGCTCGAAACCCTCGGCCTGCCGGCCCAGAAGACACTGGAAGTGGCGGGCCTCAAGGCGCACGAGGCGTTGCCGCAAGAAGCGGCGATCGAGCAGAAGGTCGACCGGCTCAAGGCCGAGCGCGACCGGCTGGGTGGGGTCAATCTGTCCGCCGAGCAGGAAGCCACGGACGTCGAGGACAAGCTCAAGGCGATGATCGCCGACCGGGCCGACCTGATCGAGGCCATTGCCAAGCTGCGCACCGGCATTTCGGCGCTCAACAGCGAGGGCCGCGCCCGCCTCACGGAAGCCTTCTCCGCCGTCAATGCGCACTTCAAGGATCTCTTCACGACGCTGTTTGGCGGCGGCACAGCGGAGCTGAGCTTCGTGGATAGCGAAGATCCCCTGGAGGCCGGCCTCGAGATCATCGCCCGGCCGCCCGGCAAGAAGCCGCAGACCATGACCTTGCTCTCGGGCGGGGAACAGGCGCTGACCGCCCTGAGCCTGATCTTCGCGGTATTTTTGACCAACCCCGCCCCCATCTGCGTGCTCGACGAAGTGGATGCGCCGCTCGACGATGCCAATGTGGAGGGCTTCTGCAATCTGCTCGATACCATGTGCCGGCGAACGCAGACGCGCTTTCTGGTCATCACCCACAATCCCATCACCATGTCCCGGGTCGATCGGCTGTTCGGGGTGACCATGGCCGAGCGTGGCGTGAGCCAGCTGGTTTCGGTGGATCTGCAGGCCGCCCAGGCCGTGCTGGAAGCGGTCTGAGCGCCATCGCGGCAGCGGCCGGAAGCCACCCTATCGTCGCCCAAAGCCAGGGGGGATTCTCGCGCCGGGCAGCCGCAGGGAGCAGGACAGTGTGCCGCACCGCTCCACACGCAGGAATTTTCTAGCACAATCAATATGTTAGCGCGCCGCTACTCAGCTTGACACACAAAAGGGCTGCCCCTATGTTGCGCGCGACTTAAGGAGACGTCCCACGAGCAGACGGACGGAGAAAGGGGCCACGATGGACACTCCGCGTGACACCCGACCTTCGAAAGAACGCAAGAGCGGGGTGACGGGCGATCTGGCAGACCGGATTGCCATGGCACGCCGCACTCAGGATGGCCCCAACAGCGCTCATGGCGCCAAGGGGTCGGGCGAGATGACCGGTCTGGCGCGCGGCATGCGCATCGGTACCGAGTTCATCGCGGCAATCCTGGTGGGGGGCGGACTTGGGTTCGTCATAGACAGCGTCGCAGGGACGACGCCGTGGATAATGTTGGTGTTCCTGCTGCTCGGCTTTGCGGCAGGCATACTTAATGTTACGCGTGTGGTAGCGGAAATGAATGCCGCGTCGCCGCCGCCCCCGGGTTCGGACCTGGGGCCGGATGCTGACGACGAGGACGACAGGTAAGCAGGGGTAAGACTTGGCGAACGATCCGATCCACCAGTTTGTCATCGAGGACATCATCACCTTCGGCCGCTTTGGCGGCGATGGGACGGCAGAATCCGGCTTTACGCTGGGGTTCACCAATTCCTCGCTTTTCATGGTGCTGACGGTGGGGCTGATCGCCACCTACCTGATCTTCTCGACCTCTCGGCGCAGCCTGGTGCCAAACCGATGGCAGCTGGTGTCCGAAATGCTCTACGAGTTCGTCGCCAATATGGTGCGAAGTTCGGCGGGCAAGGAAGGCATGAAGTTTTTCCCCTTCGTGTTCTCGCTGTTCACCTTCGTGCTGATCGCCAACATGTTCGGCATGGTGCCCTATTTCTTCACCGTGACGAGCCACATCATCGTGACCTTTGCGCTGGCGGCGCTGGTGATCACGGTGGTCATCGTCTACGGCTTCCTCAAGAACGGCCCCAAATTCCTCAAGCTGTTCGTGCCGGCCGGCGTGCCCGGCTACATCCTGCCCATCGTGACGCCGATCGAGGTCATTTCCTTCCTCTCGCGTCCCATCAGCCTCTCGGTTCGTCTGTTCGGCAACATCCTTGCCGGCCACATCACGCTCAAGGTGTTCACCGGGTTCGTGGTATCGCTGGCATCGCTGGGCTTTTTCGGCGTGCTGGGCGCGGTGCTGCCCCTGATCATGGGCGTGGCGCTGACGGGCCTCGAATTTCTGGTTGCGGCCGTGCAAGCCTATGTGTTTGCCGTCCTGACCTGCATGTATCTCAACGATGCGATCCATCCCTCGCATTGACGATTTCCACCCATCCGCGGCCAGAGGCTGCGACCCCTGAAAACGCGCATTCAAAGCTTTTGAAAGGACATTCAAATGGAAGCTGAAGCCGCAAAGTTCATCGGTGCCGGTCTGGCCTGTTTCGGTATGGCGGGCGCCGCCATGGGCGTGGCCAACATCTTCGGCAGCTTTCTGACGGGCGCCCTGCGCAATCCGTCGGCCAGCCAGAGCCAGTTCGGTAACCTGATTTTCGGTTTTGCCGTGACCGAAGCCCTGGGCATCTTCTCGTTCCTGGTTGCCCTGCTGCTCTTGTTCGCGGTCTGATTTATCAGGTCGCTCTTCGCTGATCGGCGGCCGGCAAGCCGGCTGCCGATCCTGATTTCCGGGCCGTTTGGCTCCGGCATTTTTCTCATTCGGGCAGTTTGAGACATGGCAGGCCAGTTGGTCGCACAGGCGCAAACCGTTGAAGAGGCCGTGGAGCCACTGGAATCGGACATCCAGTCCCTTTCCGAACCCCACGCCGATACCCATGCCGTGACCGGAGCGGACGGGTCCGAACACGTCACCGGCGTGTTCCCGCCCTTCGATCCTTCCACCTTCGCGTCTCAGCTGTTGTGGCTGGCGATTACCTTCGCCGCGCTCTACATCATCATGAGCCGCATCGCCCTGCCCCGCATCGGCTCGATCATCGAGGACCGTCGGGCGGTGATCGACGCGGATCTGACGGCGGCCGATGCAAGCCGCAAGAAGACCGACGCGGCCATAGCGGCCTATGAAGAGGCCCTGGCTGCGGCACGCCGCAAGTCGCAGATCCTGGCCGACGAAAGCCGCGCGCGGATCAAGTCCGATATCGATGGTCGTCGCAAGGCGGTCGAGACGGATCTGGCTGCCAAGGTCAACGTGGCCGAGGCCCGCATTCAGACTACCAAGCGTGAAGCGCTGACCCATGTCGACGAGATCGCCGTGGATACCGTTTCCACCCTGGTGGCACAGCTCACCGGTGGCGCCAGCGAGCAGGATATCCGCTCGGCCGTGGCCCAGGCCGGCAGGGAGTAACGCTGATGGAATGGATGGACGCAACATTCTGGGCTTTTGTCGCCCTGGTGCTGTTCCTGGCACTGGTCGTGTATTTCGGCCTGCCCAAGGCGGTTGCCAAGCTGCTCGATGCCAAGATCGCCCAGATCCAGGCCGAGCTGGACAGCGCCAAGCGCCTGCGTGCCGAAGCCGAGCAGCTGCTGGTGGAATATGAGCAGAAGCGCGTTTCTGCTGAAGCCGAAGCCGCCGAGATCGTGGTGGCGGCCCAGCGCGAAGCCGAGCGCATGACGGTTGAAGCCAATGCATCGCTGGAAGATCTGATCGCCCGACGCACCCGTGCCGTAGAAGACAAGATCGCCCAAGCCGAAGCTCAGGCCCTGGCCGAGGTTCGGGCCCGCGCCGCCGACGTGGCCATCGAAGCCGCGCGTCTGGTGCTGACCAACCAGATGGCGGAAAAGGGCGATGCTCTGATCGACCGCGCCATTTCCGACGTGGGCAGCAAGCTCAACTAAAGCTTGCGCTACGACAGATCCTTTCAAAGGCGGGCTTCGGCCCGCCTTTTTGTTTGTGCAGTGGCATGGGCCTTGCGGTGTTAAGACCGACTGTGGCTGCGCATGGTTCGGGCGTGGAAGCGTGCCGATCTCGCACGCCTTCGACAGTCGCATCAAGGCTCCTGCGGCGGGGGCGTCGAGGCGGTCCGCCTATATGAAAATCTGTGGCTCCTGGCCGGCCCTGCCCCCAGTGACGTGACGCTCGCGCAACGTAGGCTCGGGGTCAGTCCACCCTTCAAACGGCCGAAAGAAAAAAGGGCGCGAAGGTGAAAACCTTCGCGCCCTCTCCATTGGAGCCGCAAAACGCTATTCGGCAGCCTGCGGCAGCGCTGCGGGCTTGCTGTAGGTCAGTTTGGGCGCACGGGCGGCACGCGTCTCGTCGAGCCGGCGACGCGGGGCCTTCATGGGGGCGGCCGCGAAGCGGTCGGAGTCACCGGACTTGGCCGCCTGGGCCAACTCCAGCATCACATCGGCGAACCGGTCCAGCACCTGCTTGGGTTCGCTCTCGGTGGGCTCGATCAGCATGGCACCGTGCACCACCAGCGGGAAATACATGGTCATGGGGTGGAAGCCCTCATCGATCAGCGCCTTGGCGAAATCGAGCGTGGTCACGCCCGTACCGCTGAGGAAGCTGTCGTCGAACAGCACTTCGTGCATGCAGGGATGGTCGGGGAACGGCACCGAGAAGACGTCCTGCAGGCGCGCCTTGATATAGTTGGCGTTGAGCACCGCATCGCGCGCTGCTTGCGCGAGGCCATCGCCGCCATGGGAGAGCATATAGGTCAGGGCGCGCACATACATGCCCATCTGACCCTGGAAGGCCGTGATGCGGCCCAGCGCCTCGTCGGCCACGTGCTCCACCAGTTCCAAGCCGGCATCGCCCTTGCGCAGGAACGGCACCGGCGCGAACGGGGCCAGCGCCTCGGACAACACCACCGGACCGGCGCCGGGTCCGCCACCGCCATGGGGGGTGGAGAAGGTCTTGTGCAGATTGATGTGCATGGCGTCGATACCCAGATCGCCGGGCCGCACCACGCCCATGATGGCGTTGAAATTGGCGCCATCGCAGTAAAAGAACGCCCCGGCCTCATGCACGGCCGCCGCAATCTCGATGATCTCGGGCTCGAACAGACCGCAAGTGTTGGGGTTGGTGAGCATGATGGCGGCCACATCCGGCCCCAAGGCTGATTTGACCGCCTCGACGGCCACCGTGCCATCGGCTCGGGCGGGGATCGGTTTGACCGTATAGCCCAGGAAGGCGGCCGTGGCCGGATTGGTGCCGTGGGCGCTTTCTGGCACCAGCACTACGGTGCGGTGGCCCTGCCCCTTGGCGACCTGGGCGGCGCGGATGGCCATCATGCCCAGCAGTTCGCCATGGGCGCCGGCCTTGGGCGTAAGCGCCACGGCGGACATGTTGGTCAGCGTCATCAGCCAATGGCTGAGTTCGGCCATGACGCCCAACGCCCCCTGCACGGTGGAGGCGGGCTGGAGCGGATGGATGTCGGCAAAGCCAGGCAGCCGCGCCATCTTCTCGTTGAGGCGCGGATTGTGCTTCATGGTGCACGAACCGAGCGGATACATGCCCGAATCGATGGAATGATTGAGCCGGCTGAGCCGCACATAATGGCGCATGGCTTCGGGCTCGGTCAGACCGGGCAGATCGAGCGGGCTCTGGCGGACAAAGCCGCCAAGGCGGTCCCCATCGATCTCGACTTCGGGCAGGTCGACGCCCGAATGCTCGGTGTCGCCGATCTCAAACAGCAGCGCCTCATCGGGCAGCAGCGCCGAACCGGAGGCGGAATGGCCCGCCGCGCCGGGACCGGTAGGACGACCTTGGGTGTTCATGCTCATCAAAGCACCTCTTTGAGGCCAGCCACGAGCTGGTCGATATCGCTGTCGGTGGTCAGTTCCGTGGCGGCCAGAATCAGCAATTGCCCGACGCCGTCTTCCTCGGGCACGAGACGAGAGGCTGGCACGCCGGCGAGAATGCCGCGCGCCGCCAGGTCCTCGACCAGTTCAGTAGCCGAGCGAGGCAGCTCGATGGTCATCTCGTTAAAGAAGGTGTCGTTGAGCACCTTGACGCCAGGCACGCCGTCCAAGGCATCGGCCAGGGCACAAGCACGGGCGTGGTTGAGCCGCGCCAGCCGCTTTAGGCCCGCTTCGCCCAACAACGACAGATGGATGGTGAAGGCCAGGGCGCAGAGCCCGGAATTGGTGCAGATGTTGGAAGTGGCCTTTTCGCGGCGGATATGCTGTTCGCGGGTGGAGAGCGTCAGCACGAAGCCGCGCCGGCCCTCTGCATCCACGGTTTCACCGCACAGCCGCCCCGGCATCTGCCGCACGAAGCTGGCGCGGGTGGCGAGCAGCCCCACATAAGGGCCGCCGAAATTGAGCGCATTGCCGATGGACTGGCCTTCGGCCACCACGATATCGGCGCCCAAGGCGCCAGGCGCTTCGATCAGGCCCAGTGAGACGACCTCAGTGACCACCACGATCAGCAGCGCCCCCTTGGCGTGGGCCGTGTCGGCGGCGCGCTTGAGGTCGCGCAGATGGCCGTAGAAATCGGGGGTCTGGATGACGATGGCGGCGGTCTTGTCGTCGATGCGTTCGAGAATGTCGCCCTGTCCGTGCGGCGAGGCCGAGAGGCAAACCAGGTCGTCGTCGCCGGCGAGGTAGGCCTTCACCACGTCGCGATAGTGCGGGTGCAGGCCCCCCGAAAGAATGACCTTGTTGCGCCGAGTCAGACGCCGGGCCATCAGCACCGCTTCGGCGGTGGCGGTGGAGCCGTCATACATGGAGGCATTGGCCACTTCCATGCCCGTGAGGCGTGCCACCTGGGTCTGGAACTCGAACAGCATCTGCAGGGTGCCCTGCGAAATTTCGGGCTGATAGGGCGTGTAGGCGGTGAGCCATTCGGATCGCTGGATCATGTGATCGACGGTGGCGGGCACGTGGTGGCGATAGGCCCCTGCCCCCAGAAAGAACGGACCGTCACCGGCCGCGTGATTCTGACCGGCCAAGCGCCGCATATGGGCCTCAACCAGATATTCCGGGCTGTGGGAGGGAAGCTGGAGCGGGGCGTGCTGCAAGGCGGCAGCGGGAACGGCCGAGAACAGGTCATCGGAGCCGGCAACGCCAATGGCGGCCAGCATCTCGGCCCGTTCGGCATCCGAATGGGGAAGATAGCGCATGGGGTGCTCGAAAGTTTGCGCCCCCTGGCCGTCCGGTGCGAAGCGGCCGGGGGCTGGAGGGGTCAGGCGGTGTGGGTGGCGTAGGCGGCGTCGTCCATCAGCCCGTCAATCTGGGTGGTGTCTTCCACCTGGAGCTGAAAGATCCAGCCTTCGCCGGCCGGATCGGAATTGATCAGGCCCGGTTCGCCAGTCAGCGCCTCGTTGACGGCAATCACCGTGCCCGAAACGGGGGCGTAGATTTCCGAGGCGGCCTTGACCGATTCGACCACGGCGGCTTCGTCGCCCTTGTTCAGCTTCTGCCCGATCTGGGGCAGTTCGACATAGACGATATCGCCCAGCTGGGCCTGGGCATAATCGGTGATGCCGACCGTGCCGGTCTGGCCTTCAACCCGAACATATTCATGGTCCTGGGTGAATTTGACGAGGGTGGTCATGAAACGAGATCCTTAAACGGTGGCCGGATTGCGGACGTAGCGATGGGGAACGAAAGGAAGAGCGACAACTTCGACGGGCTGAAGGCGCCCGCGCACCGAAACCTGGAGCCTGGTGCCGGGCGCTGCATAGGCGGGCGGCACAAAACCCATGGCAATGGCACGCGACAGGCTGGGCGAAAAGCCGCCGCTGGTGACGGTGCCGATGACGAGCCCGGCCGCATCGATCAGTTCGGCGCCTTCGCGTGCCGGAGCGCCTTCCACGAGAAGGCCGACCCGCACACGGGTGAGCGCCCCCCCCTGCTCGGCCAGGATGCGCTGGGCACCAGGCATGTCGGCAGCCTCGCGACGACGCTTGGAGACGGCAAAGCCCAGGCCGGCTTCGATGGGGGAAATGGTCTCGTCCAGATCGTGCCCATAAAGCGGCAAGCCGGCCTCGAGCCGCAGCGAATCGCGCGCGCCCAGGCCTATGGGCTTTACCTTGGGATCGGCCAGGAGGGCATCGAACAGCGCTCCAGCCACTGCCTGCGGCGCAAGGATTTCAAAGCCGTCCTCGCCGGTATAGCCCGAGCGGGCGACCAGAAGATCGCCGCCGTTCCAGCCCAGTTCCGCATAGGTCATGAACCCAAGTTGCGCCGCCTGGGGCAGCAACTCGGCCAGTACCGCTACCGCTTCGGGCCCTTGCAGCGCCAACAGCGCCCGATCGTCGGCGCGTACCAGGCTGGCACGCTTGCCAGCGGCCTGCCCGATGCGGGCAAAATCGGCCTCTTTGGTGCCGGCATTGACCACGACGTAGAGGCTGCCGGCCTGGGTGGGGTCGGCGGGGCGGGCCACCATCAGGTCGTCCAGAATGCCGCCCTGGTCGTTGAGCAGCAGCGTATAGCGGATCTGGCCGGGCTTGAGATTGCGGATGTCGCCCGAAATCAGCGGCTCGATGATGTCGGCAATGGCCCGGTGATCGGCCTCGGCATCTCCGCTCGGCGCGGTGAGGGCGAGGAAACTCGGGCCCATGTGGGACACGTCGAACAGGCCCGCATGTTCGCGGGTCCATTTGTGTTCGGCAATGATGCCGGCGGGATATTGCACCGGCAGGGCATAGCCTGAGAACGGCACCATGCGGCCGGCCAGGGCCAGATGGCGATCATTGAGCAGAACGGTTTTGAGAGCGGGATCATCCGCCATGGAGCACCGAGGGTTAGCGACACGACCTTGCAGCGCGTAACGCGCTGCGACGTGCCCCCTCTGTCCGCTAACCTGAGAGATTTCCCGGAACGCCTATGGCCCGGTTGCTCCTTCGGTGAGGCTTGCGCCTGCTTTCCAGAGTTCAGTCGGACTGCGGTCCTTTTGCCTGAGAGTTTCCGGGGCGGTTGCTCCTTCGGCGCCCGGCCGGACGTTGTCTGGCCGGGTCTCTCCCGCAGTCGAAATGACCATTAGCGGAAATCCGCGCGGCGTCAATCGGGCTTGATGGCCCTGCCCCACGGCTTTTGCGCGGCCTTTAGCCCCTGGTGTCGAAGCCGACCCAGATGGTGATGCTTTCCCCGCCCACATACGGGATGGCGACATTGGACACCACTTGCTCGAAGCTGCCCGCCTGCAGGGCCGGATCGATGGCCACGGACTTCTCGTATTTTTCCGAGAACACCGCCACGCCATCGCTTTCCACCGCAAAGCGGATCGGCAGGTTGGCCGAGGTCTGGTTGCCGGCCGGCCCCAGCAGAACGCGGCCACGTACGCCCATGTTGACGGTGATGCGTCCATTGGACACCACGCAATTGCGCGACTGTTCCTCGATCACGGCCTGATAGTTAAGATCGCGCGGATTGCCCACGCGGCCACGGCCATAAGAGAATAGCGTTTCGCCGCCGGTGCGCACCTTGATCGGCGGGCATTCGGTGGCAATGGCAGGGAGCGCATTGGGCGCGGCGGCCGCGATCTCGGCCTGGCTCTGGGAGGCGTTCTGCAACTGGGTGTTGCTGGTGCCGCCACCGAACATGTTGCCGCCCATGCTGCAACCGGCCAGAAGTACGGCCGCCGAGACGAGGCTGCCGAACTTGAAGGCGGCGCCAGGAAGAACAGTCTGCATCATCGATCAGATCCCTAGCTGGTCGCCTTGGCGCCTTGGAGCGCCACCAGCACGGCCGGTGCCCCGCTGGCATTGACGCCCGGGGCATCTTCCACGAACACGGCTTCTACCACGCCGTCACGCACGATACCGGCGCAGCGCGCATAGCGCACGCCCATGCCGCCGGCCGAAAAATCCCGATCCACACCCATGGCCTTGGCCAGTGCGCCGTTGCCATCGGCCAGAAAGACGATCTTGCCCAAGGCATTGGAGGCTTCTCCCCAGGCTTTCATGACGAACTGGTCATTGGTGGCGAGGCACACGATCTTGTCCACGCCCTCGGCCGCGAACTTGGATGCGGCGGCCAGAAAGCCCGGCAGATGGTTGACATGGCAAGTGGGCGTGAAAGCACCCGGCACGGCAAAGAAGACCACCAGTCCCTTGCCAAGAACATCGCTCGATGATGCGTCGGAGATCTCCGATCCATCGACGATCTTTACAGGGACGGACGGTACGTTGTCGCCAGATTTGATCATGCTGTACTTCTTCCCAACACCCAAGAACTGCTCGCTGGCAGCCATAACACGCGGGTCACGCTCTTGCCACAGCGGAGCGGCGGCGTCCCCAGAATCGGCCCGCGCTGAAGCGACGAGCGGCTCGGCTACTCGGCCAGGGCAGCACCGATCGGCAGCACCTGCTCATAGGCACCGCCATCGGTCATGAAGGTAAAGCTGATCGGCTGACCTTCCAGCCCCCCCAATATGCCCTTCCCCAGCAGCGGCAGATACAAAACGCCCGGTTTCGGGCCAATTTGGGGCGCGCCGAACAGCGCGCCCGCAGCGCCACTATCGGCAATCACGGACGAAGGATCAAGACTGTCCGGGGTAAAGGACACTTCTAGCCGCTCCTCGACCCCATCATAGGTGACCCCGGCAATGGCAGGCGTTGCCTGGTCCCAGGGCAGCGGGGCCTGGGCCATGGCCTGGCGCAACCGAATACCATTGCCCGCATCGGGCGCGTGCCATTGCATGGGCAAGACGAAATCGGCAGTGGCGGGCACGCAGATGTCAGAGCAGATGCCCAAGGTGACCGACAGCGCAAGCTGGGCGCCCGGTTCTGGCCTGACCAGAGCGGGCAGCACCGTGGGGCCATAATAGGCGAAGTCGACATAGCCGGATTTGGTGTCGATCAGCGGATAGGGCCAGTGCACCTGGGGATCGGCTATGCCCCTGGAAGCGGAAAACTCAAAGTTGGTGGGCAGGCCCGTTTCACCGGGCACCCGCCAATAGGTCTTGACCCCGGCAGGCATGTCCAGCTCGAGCCCGATCAACATGCGCCCCTGGGCATCGAGCACATCGCTCGACACCAGCCGGGCCTTGGTGTCAGGGGCGATGTCCTGCCAGGGCGTCTGGCCCGCATGGGCGGGCAGGCAGGCAAACAGCAGCAGAATTGGAATGGCGCGTGGCATGGCAGGTGGCTTAGCTCAGGCTGGAACTTTGGAAAAGCAGGCCGCGTTCAGGGCTTCGTGATGCAAGCCGGTTTGATATTTCCACGAGCCGGCTTAAGTTTGTGTTCCGGGAGGCGCCAATGAGTACGGTCGACATGCAGTCACTCAAGGGACAATTCCTCGTCGCCATGCCCGACATGGAGGACGAGCGGTTCAAGGACAGCGTCATCTTCGTGGTTGGTCACGGGGATGAGGGCGCCATGGGGCTGGTGGTGAACCAGAGCCTGCCAGACATGAGCTTCGGCGATATTCTCGAAGAGCTCGACCTGGGCGAACGCGACCAGATCATCAAGTTGCCCACTCCGATTCGCGAGCGCGAAGTGCTGCGCGGCGGGCCGGTGGAACGCGGGCGCGGCTTCGTGCTGCACTCCTCGGACTATTTCCGCACCGGCAATTCCTACAGCGTTGGCGAGGACATCTGCCTGACTGCCACGCTGGACGTGCTCAAGGCCATGGCCTTCGGCCCAGCGCCGGAACGTTCGTTGTTTGCCTTGGGCTATTGCGGCTGGAGCCCAGGCCAACTCGAGGAAGAACTCAAGCACAATGGTTGGCTGACCGTGCCGTTCTCGCAGGAATTGCTGTTTTCCACCCCGCTCCACCAGCGCTACGACCGGGCACTGTCGAGCCTGGGCATCACGCGCGCCAGCCTTTCCACCGAAGCCGGCCACGCCTGAGGGCCGCCCGCCCCTCAGGGCCGGAGCTGCTTAGGCCCGGCCGAACTGGGTGGCGATGCGCTTGCCGATTTCGGCGGCGGTCATGGCCGCGCCGAAAGCGTAGCCTTGCGCATAGCGGCAGTTTAGATCGCGAAGCCGCGCGATTTCCTCGGGCGTCTCCACGCCTTCGGCAATCACCGACAGATCGAGTTCGGCCGCCAGGGCCACTACGGCCCGGATGATGGGGGCCTGAGTGTGCGCCATCCCGTGCTGATCTTCGCCCATCTTCACGAATGGTGCGGGGATCTTGATGGTGTCGAAGGGGAAGCGGTGCAAATAGCTCAACGATGAGTGCCCGGTGCCGAAATCGTCGAGCGCCAGGCCGAGGCCAAGGCCGCGCAAGGTGGCGAGCACATAGGCCGAATGTTCGGGATTGGTCATCACCTGGTCTTCGGTGACTTCGAGCTTGATGTGCCGGGCGATCTTCTTGTGCTCGTTGACCAGGGTGCGCATGTCGTTGAGCAGCGCTTCGGTGGAGAGCTGGCTGGCCGAGAGATTGACCGAAACGAAGAATTCTTCCGAAATCTTATAGGCCTGCGACCATTCCCGCATGTGAGTGGCCGCCTGCTCGAAGGCCAGGCGCCCCAGCCGGTCGATCAGCCCGGTGCGCTCGGCCAGCGGCACGAACTCCTGCGGACTGATCTCGCCGCGCTGAGGATGGTTCCAGCGCATCAGCGCCTCGCAGCCGGCAATGGCGCCCGAGTGGATGTCTACCACCGGCTGGAACTGCACCTGCAACTCGCCCTGGCGCAGGCCGCGATCGAGTTCTTCCTCGCTGGCGCGATTATAGGCCGTGATCGAGCGGGCCGAGGCGCGATAGGCCTCGATGCGATCGCCACCCAGGCGCTTGGCGTAATACATGGCCAGTTCCGCATCGCGCAGGATCTCTGGCGCAGTGGCAGCGCTGTTGTCGAAGATGGTGACACCGATCGAGCAGGTCAGCGTCAGATCGCGATCGCCGAAATTGAACGGCGCTTTGAGAGCCTTACGGATCTGCTCGGCCACTTCGGCGATCTTGCCCGCCGACTGCTCGGACGCCAGAATGACGGCGAACTGATCGCCATTGACGCGGGCCAGGGTATCGAGCGGACGCATGACGCGGGCGATGCGCCGCGACACAGCCAGCAGCACCGAATCGGCGGCGGCATGGCCGACGCGTTCATCGAGATCGGCAAAGCGGTCGATATCGACTAGGAACACTGCCGGCTTGGAGCCATTGGGATTGCGGGCGCGCACCAGAGCGCGCTCCAGCCGATCCAGAAACAGCTGCTTGTTGGGCAGGCCCGTGAGGCTGTCATGCACGCTGTCGTGCAGCAGGCGTTCGCGCGCCGCCCGGTCGTCGGTAACGTCCTGCAAGGTGCCCACGATGCGGTTCACCTGGCCATCGCCACCCAAAACGGGCTTTACCCGCATCTTGAAGGTGCGGAAGCTCCCATCATGGGTAGCAATGCGCAGATCGATATTGACCTTGCCGCGCCGCAACTCCACCAGCGTGTCGAAGGCGGTGCGGAACCGGTCGCGGTCGTCGGGATGCACCCGGTCGAGCCAGCGCTTGATGGCGCCACGCAGCGAGCCACGCCGTTCGCCCAAACGCAGGCAGAGTTCATCGGACACGCTGACGCGGTCGCGCTCGATATTCCAGTCGAACACGAAATCGCCGCTGCCGGTGAGCGCGAGCGCGCGGCGTTCGACCTCCGACAGGGTGCCGATGGAGACCTGACCTTCGGAGAAGGCATGCTGCACCGAAGTAAAGCCCAACAGCATGACGATCAGCACCAGGCCGCCGCCCACGGCGGGCTGGGCGATGTCGTTGGATACCTGCCCGGTGACCACCAGCCAGGCATAAAACAGCCAGGCCAGATAGATGATCCAGGTGGGCACCAAGAGCACGGCACGATCATAGCCGCGCAGGGCCAGCAGCAGCACCAGGAAGAAGCCTGACAGCCCCAGCAGCGCCATCACCACGCGAGCAACGGTGGAGGCGATCTCGGGCTGGAAGAAGGCAAAGCCGAACAGGGCCAGGAACACCGCGGCCAATGCAAGCGCCAGGTGGATGAAGCGCAGATGCCATCGGTGCAGGTTGAGATAGATGAATAAAAAGAAGAACAGCGTGGTGGCGATGCCCGCCTCCGCTGCCGCGCGGAATGGCTGCATCGAGCCATTGCCGATGCCCAGCAGCCGGCCCAGAACGCCGAAATCGATCAGCAGATAAATCAGCGCCGCCCAGGCAAAGGCCGCCGTGGCCGGGAAGATGCCGCGGCCCTTGACCGCGAACATGATGGTGAGGAACACCGCCGCCAGCGAGGATACGCCCAGCACCACGCCCCGGAACAGGGTGAAGGAATTGAGATAGCCGCGATAGGCATCGGGCTGCCACATATAAAGTTCGGGGAGCCGCCCGCCCGGCGCGAGCTCGGCCACGAAGGTGACCGTGGCGCCCGGATCGAGGGTCACCTGAAATACGTCGGCTTCCGCGTCGCTCAGCCGTTCGGGACGAATGCCCTGACTGGGCGTAAGCGCGGCCAGTCGGTTGGCGCCCAGATCGGGCCGAAAGATGCCAGAGCCCGGCAGCCGGTAGAATGGCGCGACCAGCAGGCGCTCGATCTGCACTTCGCTATCATTGCGCAGCGCAAACAGCGCCCAGTTGGGGTTGGTGCCGTTTTCCACCGCCAGCACCTCGATGCGGCGGATGAGGCCATCGCTACCCGGCGCGGTAGAAAGCTGCACGCGCCCGCCTTCGCCCGGCACGATATCGACCACGCCCGACAAATTGACCGCGTTGACGTCCTGGGGAACCGCGATGACCTCGAAGGCCTGTGCCGAAATCAGACCCGCCAGCGCGAAAAACAGGGCGATCGCGATAGCAAGCAGATGACGCATGAGGGCGGAAACTGTCCTGGCACAACGCCTTTGCGGCGCCTTTGGCCCGCACCGGGGCGGCGCGAGCGCGTGGTTCTTGTCGCATGATCCGAGCAGAAACGTGGCGAATGCCGACCCCGGATCGTGATCTTGGTAAAGAGGTTTGCCCGATCTCACAAGGGCTCAGGCGCTCTGGCGCAGGCCTGGCGCCTCGTAGCGCTCACGCGTCAGGCCAAACAGCACGTGATCGGCCCAGACGCCGTCGATCTGCAGATAGTTTTCCGCATAGCCTTCCTCGCGAAAGCCGTTCTTTTCCAACACCCGGCGCGAGGCCTTGTTGCCGGGCAGCGTTGCGGCGTGAATGCGGTGCAGCCCCAGCGTATCGAACACGAAGGGCACCGTAAGACCCACCGCCTGGGTCATGATGCCCCGGCCGGCATAGTCGCACCCCATCCAATAGCCCAGATTGACATATTGGGCGGCACGGCGGCGAATATTGGAGAGAGTGAGTCCACCCACCAGCCGCTCACCGTCGCCTTCGACCAAAAAGATGAGGAAGGAAAATTCGGTGCCCTGGCGGGCTTCGACACGTCCGCGCCGCAGCCGGGCGGCGTAGGCGCTGGGAGCCAGATCGAGCTCGGTCCAGCGCGGCTCGAAGGGCTTGAGGAAATCCCAGCTCTTGCGGCGCAGGCTGGCCCAGGCCTTGTAGTCACGAGGTGCGGGCGGGCGCAGCAGCAGCGGCCCCTTGCGCAGAATGGGCTCTTGCCGCTGCGGAAACAGCACCGCCAGCATAGGCGCTCTCAGGCCCGCAAATGCTGGCCGATGGCCTTGGCATCGGCCAGGCCCTCGACCGGACCGATGCCGGCCACCGACACCTTTTCGGCCGTGAAGATCTGGTGCGCCACTTCGCGCACCCGCTCGGCCGTGATCTTGTTGATGCGCTCCACGGTTTCCTGCAGCGGGATCGGTCGGCCCCACAGGATCTGCTGGCGCGCGAGCTGCCCGGCGCGCGCCGAGGGACTCTCGAGCGACATCAGCAGCCCGGCCCGGATGCGATTGCGCACCCGCACCACCTCTTCTTCCGTGATGGTCTGGGTGGCCTTGCGCAGCTCTTCAAGCACGACGGGCACGAGATTTGGAATTTCACTGGCGCCGGTGGCTGCTGCGATGCCGAAAATGCCGCTATCGGCAAAAGCCCAGTGGAAAGCATAGACCGAATAGCACAGGCCGCGTTTCTCGCGCACTTCCTGAAACAGCCGCGAGCTCATGCCGCCCCCCAGGATGGATGCCAGTACCTGGGAGGCATAAAAGCCATCCGAATTGTACGCCCGACCTTCCATGCCCAGCACGATATGGGCCTGCTCGTGATCGGTGACCAACCGCTGGTCGCCGCCTACATAGCGGGCGGGCTGGGGCACCGTGGCCCCATCGCGGCGCAGGCCCGAAAAGCGGTTGCTGGCGATATCGACGAGCTGGTCGTGATCGATATTGCCGGCCGCGCACACCACCATCTGGCTGCCCACGTAATTGCGGTCCATATAGCCGCGAATGGCGTCGGCATCGATGCTGCGCACCGACTCCTCGGTGCCCAGAATGGTGCGGCCAATGGCTTGGTCGGGGAAAGCGGCGTGCTGGAAAAGATCGAACACGTGATCGTCGGGATCGTCGTGGGCCGCGCCGATCTCCTGCACGATGACGTGCTTTTCGCGAGCCAGCTCATCGTCGTCGAAGAGCGAGTTCTGCAGGATATCGGCAAGAATATCGGCGGCGAGGCCAACATCTTCCTTGAGCACGCGTGCGAAATAGCCGGTGTGCTCCACCGAGGTCGCGGCATTGAGTTCACCACCCACGTTCTCGATCTGCTCGGCGATCTTGAGTGCGCTGCGCGAGGTGGTGCCTTTGAAGGCCATGTGCTCGAGCAGGTGCGAAATGCCATGCTCGCCTTCGGCTTCGCTGCGCGAGCCGGCCTTGACCCACACCCCGATCGAGGCACTCTCGAGATGGGGCATGTCGTCGGTCAGAACGGTCATGCCGTTATCGAGAGTGGTGCTGCGTACGGTCAAGCCTGTGTCTCCCTTGGCCCGCTGCGGGGCCTTCGAAATTGTCGCGGCCCTGGCGGACCGCCTGTGGGCCGCTACGCCGCGACGCGGCTGCGAGCCATGATGAAGTCTTCGACCGCCCGCTGATCGTTGGGCAGCACTTCGTAACGTTCGGCCCGCTGATAAAGATCGGTCAACCAGACTGGCAGGACCGGCTCAACGCCTGCGGCGGCCTTGACCGCCGCCGGAAACTTGGCCGGATGGGCCGTGGCCAAAGTAACCATAGGCGCCCTGCCCCGCTTTTGGCGGGCCACGGCCACGCCGACGGCCGTGTGCGGATCGAGCAGGTAACTGGACTGGGCCAGGGTGGAAGCAATCGCCTGGGCCGTTTCGACCTCGTCGGCGGTACCGGCTTCGAACTCGGCGCGGATCTGCGCCAAACCGGCGTCTGGCAACGTGAAGCTGCCCGACTGGCCCAGCCCCGCCATGGCCTGGCGCACTGCATCGCCGGAGCGATCCACCACCTCGAACAGCAGGCGCTCGAAATTGGACGAGACCTGGATATCCATGGACGGGCTGGACGTCTGCGTCACCCCCAGCGTTTCGTAGCGCCCGGTTTCGAGCGTGCGGCGCAAGATGTCGTTGGCGTTGGTGGCAATGATGAGCTTGTCGATCGGCAGGCCCATGCGCTTGGCGGCATAGCCGGCAAAGACGTCGCCAAAATTGCCGGTGGGCACACTAAACGAGATGGGCCGCTGGGGGGCGCCCAGCACGGCGCCTGCCTTGAAGTAGTAGACGATCTGCGCGACGATCCGGCCCCAGTTGATGGAATTGACGCCCGAAAGCTTCACCCGGTCACGGAAGGCATGATTGTTGAACAGGCCTTTGACGAGGGTCTGGCAATCGTCGAACGTGCCCTCCAGGGCAATGTTGTGGACGTTGACGTCCATCACCGTGGTCATCTGCCGGCGCTGCACCTCCGAGGTGCGGCCCTGAGGATGGAGAATGATGACGTCGATATTGTCGCGGCCGCGAAAGGCCTCGATGGCAGCAGAACCCGTGTCGCCGGAGGTGGCGCCGATGATGGTGGCACGCTCGCCCCGCTGGCTCAGAATATGGTCCATCATGCGGGCCAGAAGCTGCATGGCCACATCCTTGAAGGCCAAGGTGGGCCCATGGAACAGCTCGAGCAAATGATGGCCCGGCTCCAACTCGACCAGGGGCGTAACCGACGGGTGCCGGAAGCTGGCATAGGCGGCATCGACCATTTCGCCCAGCACGGCCTGATCGGGGAAGGCCTCGGCGGTGAAAGGCGCCAGCACGGCGCGGGCTATTGTACCGTAATCAGCGGTGGCAAAGCTCTCGATCTGCGCGGCATCGAGGCTCGGCCAGGTCTGGGGAACATAGAGGCCCCCATCGCGCGCCAGCCCGGTCAGCACCGCATCTGAAAAATTGAGCGCGGGCGCCTGGCCGCGCGTGGAAACAAAGAGCATGAAAGCGACACTAAACCTTGAAGACGGGCGGCACCCTAGTGAATGGTGCCCTGCGCCGCAAGGTTTGATCAGTTCCGGCCGCGCCGCTGCCGCACCAGCCAATAGATGAGCAGCACGGGCGTGACGAGCGCCAGACCATACCAGGTCACCACATATTCCATATGGCGATTTGAGATCTTGAGCACCGTCTCGCCCCCTTGCGGCAAGGCTCCGACCTCACCGGCGGGCGCATCGACAAAGAGCGGCGCTACGGGTGCGGCCGTGTCACCCGCCAGCAACGCCAGGCGCGCTGGGTCGCGGATCCATTCTATGCGATTTTGCGCATCTGCCGCCGGAGTGAAGCCATTGGCAGCTTCGGGATGGCGCGCCAGGCCGGCTAAGGTGATCTCACCGCTGGGCACCGTCGCGGGCACCAGAAATTGCGGGCCCTGCGCCTGGGGCACGAAACCACGATTGATATAGACCAGTCCGCCGTCGGCGACTTGAAGCGGCGTCATCACCCAATAGCCGGCCCCGCTATAGCGCCCCTTGGGTGCGCCCAGGCTGGCAAACACCAACACCGTATCCTCGGCGCGATAGATGCCGGTGACGCTGACGGGGCGGTAATCATAGGCTGCGACATCGAGCGCCGGCCACTCGGCGGCAGGCGGCAGCGGCACCGGCGCAAGTGCGGACCGTGCGGCGATGGCGGCGATGGTGGCTTCCTTCTCGTGCAGCCGGTTGAGCTGCCAGGTGCCCAGCACCACGAAGAGCGCCGTGAGGGCGACCATCAGCACCACGAAGGCGATGGCCACTAGGGGGTGCCGACGCGACGTGCCGGCCGCAATTTCAGCCATCGTGACGGCCTTCATGGGCATCGTTGTCGTATTGCAGCGTGATCAGCACGCCTTTGAAGGGCCGCAGCAGAGCCAGGCACAGCACCAGCGTGCTGGGTATCCAGAGCAGCAGATGCACCCAGGCCGGGGGATGGAACAGATTGTCCACGACCAGGGCCAGGGCGATGATGGCGATGCCGGCCACGAAGATCACGAACACGGCCGGTCCATCGCCGCTATCGGCAAAGCCGTAGTCGAGCCCGCAGACATTGCAGTGCTTGGCGATGGTGAGGAAACCGGAAAACAGCGGGCCCTTGCCGCAGCGCGGGCATCGGCAGAGCACGCCAGACAACCAGGGGGAAGGTCTCGTGTCCGGCATGGCTCACACTTTCGTCTCAAAACAGATCGGGCCGCTGCTGCGGCCCGACTTAACTTCAGGATTTATCAGTGGCTGATCGCCACGCCCCAGCTGCCCCAGACATAGACGGAGGCAAACAGGAACAACCAGACCACGTCCACGAAGTGCCAATACCAAGCGGCGAATTCGAAGCCCAGATGCTGGGTGGAGGTGAACTCGTTGCGTAGGGCACGGATCAGGCACACCGCCAGGAAGATGGTGCCGATGATTACGTGGAAGCCATGGAACCCGGTCGCCATGAAGAAGGTGGCGCCATAAAGATTACCCGAGAAGGAGAACCCTGCCTCGGTGTACTCGATGAACTGAACCACGCTGAACAGCGCGCCCAGGGCAATGGTGAGCACCAGACCCCAGATAAGGCCCTTGCGATCGTTGTGCAGCAGGGCGTGGTGCGCCCAGGTGACGGTGGTGCCCGAAGTCAACAGAATGATGGTGTTGAACAGCGGCAGGTGCCAGGGGTCGAACAGTTCCACGCCCAGCGGCGGCCAATGCCCGCCAGTGGCTACGGCGCGACCGATCTGGTGCACGTCGTCGATGCGCAAGAAGCCATCGAAATAGGCCCAGAACCAGGCCACGAAGAACATGACCTCGGAGGCGATGAACAGGATCATGCCATAGCGGTGATGGATCTGCACCACGGGCGTGTGCAAGCCCTGCCGCGATTCCTTGATCACGTCCGACCACCACGCGTACATGGTGTAGAGCACGCCGACCAGGCCGATGAAGAACACCCAGGGGGTGACGTCATGCATCCACATGATGCCCCCGATCGCCAACACGAAGGTGGCGATGGAGGCGACCAGCGGCCACGGGCTCGGATCGACCAGATGATAGTCGTGGTTCTTGGCTTGCGCGGCCATATGCTCAGCTTCCCTCATTCTGTGCAGCGTAGAAAGTGTAAGACAGGGTGATCTCCTTGGTGGTGTCGAGATCCCTGAAATCTGCGATATCCGGATCCACAAAGAAGGTCACCGGCATTTCCACCGTTTCCCCCGGTGCCAGGGTCTGCTCGGTAAAGCAGAAGCATTCGATCTTGTTGAAATAGCCGCCCGAAAGCTCGGGCGTGACGTTGTACCCCGCCGTGGTGGTCAGCGGCTTGTCCGTCAGATTGGTCGCCGTATAGACCACGGTCTCGACAGCACCGACATTGTCGGTGACGGACCGGGCGGCGGTGACCCGCAGCGGCAGGCCGCGCTCGACATTGGCGTCGAACCGCACCGTCATCAGGCGATCGATCACACCCTTGGGATTGCCATCGGCGCGCTGGGTCGTGCCGCCAAAGCCCGTCACCTGACAGAACAGGCTGTAGAGCGGAACGGCAGCATAGGCGAGCCCGGCCATGCCGGCCACGAGGCCTGCGCACATCACCGCCACCCGCAGGTTGCGGCGGCCACTCAGATCCGAAGCTGTATCGAAATGTGCCATGGATCGCGGGCCCCTAAAGCGGACGATCCAGGATGGCCGGTCCCATGCGGAACACGGTCAGCAGGTAAAAGATGACCACGGTGGCGGCCAGCACCAACCCCAGTGCAACGGCCCGACGGCGGCGGCGCTTGTTCAGCGCCTCGGATTCTTCACGGCTCAGCGGAGGCAGATCGGACAGGCTCATAGAAAAGCTCCCAGATGCGGCGCGAGGAACGCATCGCCGAGCAGGGCCAAAAAGATGATGGCCAGATAGCTCAACGAATAGGTGAAGAGGCCTTTGGCGGCCTTCTTCATGTCCTTGCCCTGGCGGGCGAAGACCTGCAGCGACAGTCCGATAAAGCCTGCGCCCAGCACGGCTGCAACGGCGCCGTAGAGCCAGCTGCTATAACCTAGGGCGGTGGGCGCCAGGGTGGAGAGGACCAGCAGGATGGAATAGCCCACGATGTTCCACTTGGTGACGGTCTCGCCCGCCACGTTAGGCAGCATGGGCACGCCCGCCGCGCCATAATCGCTCTGCTTGTAGAGCGCCAGCGCCCAGAAATGGGGCGGCGTCCACAAGAAGATGATGAGAAACAGGATGAAGCCGAACAGGCCGATGTCGCCAGTGACGGCAGCCCAGCCCACCATGGGCGGGAAGGCACCGGCGGCGCCGCCGATCACGATGTTCTGCGCCGTCGTGCGCTTGAGCCACATCGTATAGACTACGGCGTAAAAGAAGATGGTGAAGGCCAGGAAGCCAGCCGCGAACCAATTGGTCGCCAGGCCCAGCGTGCCCACCGAAAACACCGATAAGATCAGGCCCATGGCCAGCGCATCCTCGCGCGGCAGACGGCCGGCGGGAATGGGGCGGTTGGCCGTGCGGCTCATCACGGCGTCGATATCGCTGTCATACCACATATTGAGGGCGCCCGACGCGCCCCCACCGATGGCGATGCACAGGATGGCGATGACGGCCAGCACCGGATGAATGGTGCCGGGGGCCAGGATCAGCCCCACGGCAGCGCAGAAGACGACGAGCGACATCACCCGTGGCTTGAGCAGGGCAAAATAGTCGCCTACCCGCCCCTCTCCTGCCTGTGCAGTCACATCGCTCATGTCGCCGATATAGGCCACTTGTCGTCCTTATGCTTGGTTGGTCGGCCGCACTTACTTGATGCGCGGCAGGGTCTCGAACTGGTGGAACGGCGGGGGAGAAGACAAGGTCCACTCCAGGGTCGTGGCACCTTCGCCCCACGGATTGTCGCCGGCCTTGCGCTTCTTGGCGAACATTTCGAACACCGCGTAGAGGAAGACGAGCATGGAGATGAAGGTGATGTAGTAGCCCACCGAGGACACCCGGTTCCACAGGGTGAACGCATCGGGGTAGTCGATGTAGCGGCGCGGCATGCCGGCCAGGCCCAGGAAGTGCTGAGGGAAGAACACCAGGTTCACGCCCACGAACATCAGCCAGAAGTGCACGTTGGCGAGCTTTTCGCTGTACATGTAGCCGAAGATCTTGGGCGACCAGTAGTACCAGCCGCAGAAGATGGCGAACACGGCACCCAGCGACAGCACGTAATGGAAGTGCGCCACCACATAATAGGTGTCGTGCAGGGCACGGTCGGCAGCCGCGTTGGCCAGCACCACACCCGTCACGCCGCCGAGTGTGAACAGGAAGATGAAGCCCAGGGCCCACAGCATGGGCGGACGGAAGGAGATCGACCCGCCCCACATCGTGGCGATCCACGAGAAGATCTTGATGCCGGTGGGCACCGCGATCACCATGGTGGCGGCCACGAAATAGCGCTGCACGTCCAGAGACATGCCCACGGTGTACATGTGGTGCGCCCACACCACGAAGCCCACGCCGCCGATCGCGACCATGGCGTAAGCCATGCCCAGATAACCGAAGATGGGCTTGCGCGAGAACGTAGAGACCACGTGGCTGATGATGCCGAAGCCCGGCAGGATCAGGATGTACACTTCGGGGTGACCGAAGAACCAGAACAGGTGCTGGAACAGGATCGGATCGCCGCCGCCCTCAGGGGCAAAGAAGGTGGTGCCGAAATTGCGGTCGGTCAGCAGCATGGTGATGGCACCCGCCAGAACCGGCAGCGAGAGCAGCAGCAGGAAGGCGGTGACCAGCACCGACCAGGCAAACAGCGGCATCTTGTGCAGCGTCATGCCAGGAGCGCGCATGTTGAAGATGGTGGTGATGAAGTTGATCGCGCCCAGGATCGAGCTGGCACCCGCGATGTGGAGCGACAGGATCGCAAAGTCCATCGCCGGCCCGGGCTGACCCGACGTCGAGAGCGGTGGATAGATCGTCCAACCGCCACCCACGCCCAGAGCGCCCGGAGGACCCTCGAAGAACATGGAGAGCACCAGCAACAGGAATGCCGGCGGCAACAGCCAGAACGAGATGTTGTTCAGGCGCGGGAACGCCATGTCGGGCGCGCCGATCATGAGCGGCACGAACCAGTTGGCAAAGCCGCCGATCATGGCGGGCATCACCATGAAGAAGATCATGATGAGGGCGTGCGCGGTGGTAAACACATTGTACATGTGTTTGCCTTCCTCGAGCGCCACATCGGCGGTCGAGCCGTACACCATGGCCGCCAGGCCGTGGAAAATCTGGATGCCAGGCTCTTGCAGCTCCAGCCGCATGAAGCCCGACAGCACGGCACCAACCACGCCGGTGAAGATGGCGAAGAACAGGTAGAGCGTACCGATGTCCTTGTGGTTGGTCGAATACAGATAGCGCCGCCAGCCCGTGGGATGGTCGTGTGCGTCGTGATGAGATGCGGGGTGAGCCGCATGCTCCTGAAACTGCGCCTTCTGGGCGGCGTTTGCGTCAGCCATGGGAAAGGTCCCTCTTCCTATTCTTTCTCGCCTCGGGCCAATGGCCTGCGCTTAGTTCACAGCCGCCAGGGTTTCGCGTGCGGCATTATAGCCGCTCTCCTGCATTGCCGCGATCCAGGTCTCGAATTCGTCCTGCTCGACCACGCGCACCGCGATCGGCATGAAGGCGTGGTCCTTGCCGCACAGCTCGGAGCACTGGCCGTAATACAGGCCGGTCTTGCGCACGTTGAACCAGGTTTCATTGAGACGACCTGGAATGGCGTCGACCTTGACGCCAAAGGACGGCACGGCAAAAGCGTGGATCACGTCCGAAGCGGTGACCTGCACGCGCACGGTGGTGTTGACCGGCACGACGAGCTCGTTGTCCACGGCCAGCAGGCGCGGCTGATTGGGCTTCTGTTCGGCCCGCTCGGCATCGCTGAGCATGATCGAATCAAAGGCTGCATTGCCCTGATCGACATATTCATAGCTCCAGTACCACTGCACGCCGGTGGCCTTGATGGTCAGCTCGGGCGCGGGAACTTCGACTTCACCGAACGAGAAGATGTTGGAGCCCAGATACTTGCGCTCGCCATCGGGCGTCGTCAGCTGATCGGCCAACACGCCGAATGACGGGATGGCGATGATGATCAGCACCACGATGGGCAAGACCGTCCAGGCGATCTCGATCAGGGTGTTGTGCGTGGTGCCCGAGGGCACCGGATTGCGCTTGGCATTGAAGCGCACCATGACGATGACCAGCAGCACCAGCACCAGCAGGGTGATGATGGTGATGGTCCAGAGCAGAACGCCATCGTGGAAAGCCACGATGGAATCCATGATCGGGGTCACCGATTCCTGCAGATGAATCTGGCCGGGCATCGGATGACCCGCTGTGGCAGTGCTCGTTTCAAGATCACCGCCGGCATTGTTCTGGGCCAGAGCCAAGCCCGGCACCAGTGCCGCAACCGCACCCACTACGGCGCCCAGTGAACGGAAAATCGATCCTGTCACCTATATCCCCCTTGGATTCCTATTGCCGTGCGCTGACAGGAACGAAGGCGGGCGGTGTGACAAAGCGCAAACCGCCCCGACTCGCAACCGGAGCGCATACTCAGTGAGGGCAGCTATAATCACAATGGCGCCCCAAGTCCATTGCGATACCAAGGCCTGTCGCTGCGTCATTTTCGCGCCGCATAGCGCCCCTATGGGCAGGACACGAACCGCCGGTTGACGTGCTTGTGCGGGCATCGCGGGCAAGGCCAGATTGACTTTGCGGCCCCAACTGCGGAAACAGAAGCAGCAACGGTTGTTTTCGCTGCATCGTATTAAGGAGCATCAGCCTCGTGAAGCGCGCGCTTATTCGTCTGGTCACCGCTGCCGGTCTCGTGGTGACCGCGCTTGCCCTCAACGCGCCGGCTCAGGCTCAAGGCGTGGTGCGAGCGCAATATGGGGATTGGCAGATGAGCTGCGATACCCCGCCGGGCGCTAGCTTTGAGCAGTGCGCCATCATCCAGAACGTCACCGCCGACGACCAGCCCAATGTGGGCCTGTCGGTGATCGTGCTCAAGACTGCGGACAAACAGGCGCGGTTGTTGCGCGTTCTGGCTCCGCTGGGCGTGCTGCTGCCCAATGGGCTGGGCCTGAATATCGATGGTACCGACATGGGTCGGGTGGCTTTCGTGCGCTGCCTGCCCAATGGCTGCGTGGCCGAAGTGGTGATGGACGATCCGCTGATCGATACGCTGAGCACTGGCTCCAGCGCCATCTTCGTGGTGTTCAAGACGCCCGAGGAAGGCATCGGCATTCCGGTGTCGCTCGCAGGCTTCAACGAGGGCTTCGCCGCCCTGCCCTGATGCCAAAAAAAAGGCCGGGCACTGGGCCCGGCTGAGTCAGGAAACGGGCCGGGGCAAACCGGCCGTTGGCGCCGCCAATCCAACAGCGACGCCAACCCCTGGCAGACGCGCCCGTTAGTCGGCGCGTCCGAATTGAAACTAGTGCTTGGGCAGCAGCCAGGCGCGCGCCCGCCGGGCCCGCACGCCGTTGAGCGAGCCGGTGCGTAGGCGCGCCGCAGCCATCGCTAAGCGAATGTCCTGACGCACCAACCCCAGATCATCGAGCCGGGCATCGTCCATTTCCAAAAGCCGAGCCAGGGCAAGTCGCTCGGCGCGGGCGCGGGCACGCTTTTGCACGAAGGCAAAGAGCCCCCAGAGCAGGGGACGTGAAGACGCGGCGGCGCGGGGCCGCTCGCCGACAAGCGAATAGGCCATCGGAAGGCTCCATGGATCGGTTGCTGCCGGCGCCCGAAGACGGGGTGCGGCAAGGGGTCGCCTGCCGATCTCCAGGGGCTTGCCCCGTGTCTGGCGGGGCGCCTTGGTCAGCAGCGATGCAGCCGAGATAGCGCTCTGGACTTCAATTGGTCTAACGAATAGATTTGATCCCCATTATCAATCCGGGTGATGACCATGACCGCGCCCCTCGATCTCGACCAGTTGCAGAGCTTTTGCGCCATCGCCGATTGCGGCAGCTTCACCGAGGCGGCGCGCCGGGTGCACAAAACCCAGTCGGCGGTTTCCATGCAGATCAAGCGACTTGAGGACCGGCTGAGCCAGGAGTTGTTCCTGCGCGACGGACGCTCGGTGGTGCTGACCAATGAGGGCGAGGCGCTCTACGCGCTGGCGCGGCGCATGCTCAAGCTCAATGCCGAAATCCTGGACCTGTTCCTCAACGAGGACCTGGCAGGCACGATCCGCTTCGGCGTGCCCGACGATTATGCCGTCAAGCTCCTGCCGCCGATCCTGTCGAACTTCCAGCGCACGCATCCGCGCATTTCGGTGGATGTGGGCTGCCAGCCCTCCGAGGACCTTCTGACCGGCATTCGGGCGGGCCGCTACGACATCATCTGCTTTACCCAGGGCACGAGCCATGCCTTTGGCGAGCTGTTCCGGGTGGAAAAGATGTTCTGGGTGGCCTCGCCGGGCGGGATTGCGCTCAACACCAACCCCCTGCCCCTGGCGACGGGCACCGGCACGTGCTGCTGGCGCGCCGACGCCATCGAGGCGCTCAACCGCATCCAGCGCGATTTCCGCATTGCCTATACCTCATCGAACGCTACGGCGATCACCAGTGCCGTGCTTTCCGATCTGGCCGTGGGCATCCTGCCCGAGAGCGCGCTGCAGCCGGGCATGCACATCATTGCCGAAGACGAGCACCTGCCCCGGCTCAAGGATGCCCAGATCGCCCTGATGCGCGCCAGCCATGCCTGGGGCGGCATCTATGACGCCCTGGCCAACCACATAAAACAAAGCTTGGGCAATCTTGAGGCCGAGGCCGCGCCCATCGCGGCCGAATAACCTTGTGCATCGACCTGGTCCGGGCCCATTGGAGCCCGGGACGCCCCGGGCTTCAAGCAGCGTTGGGGTCGAGCAGCCGGTGGATGTGAACGATGAAATAGCGCATTTCGGCATTGTCCACGGTCTGCTGCGCCTTCTGCTTCCAGACCGCGTAGGCCGAAGCATAGTCGGGAAACACGCCGACCAGATCCACGGCCGCGAGATCCTTGAAAGTCACATGATCGGCCTGTACTTCGCCGCCAATGACCAGATGGGGCAAAACTTTCTTTTCGCTCATGGGTGATGTCGCTCCAATGTGGGTTGCGAAACCGATTCGGCCGGGCAGCCATAGACCTCGCGCAGCGCCTTGTGCAGCAGCGGGCGCAGGCTCCGGTCGCTTACGGCCGCCAGCGCGCCGTGGCGCACGTCGAGCCGATTGAACAGCAGGCGCTCCTCGCAAACATCGGCAAAATCGATGCCCGCTTCCGATAATATGATGGCGGCGGCGGCAATGTCCCAATCATTGGCGCCGCGCCGCGCCACGGCGGCATCGAGCTTGCCGGTGGCCACCTGCACCAGCCGATAGGCCAGGCTGGGATAGGCCGGGCCGCGCACATAATCTAGCCCGGCGGCCTGCAATTCGGCATGCACGGCGCCCGGGGCGGGAATCACCGGACCGCGCCCAGGCAGCGTTCGGCGCAGCAGCGGACGGCCATTGAGGCGCGCACCCCCGTCGAGAAATGCGTCATACATTTCATCGCGTGCCGGGGCGTAGACGACCCCGGCGATGGGCAGGCCATCTTCCACCACTGCCAGGCACACGGTCCAGCTGTCCTCGCCCTTGATGAAGCCGCGCGTGCCGTCGATGGGATCGACGATAAAGCAGCGGCGGGCCTGGGTGCGGGTCTGATCGTCCAGCGTCTCCTCGCTAAGCCAGCCGTAGCTGGGCCGGCTTTCGCGCAGCGACTGGGTCAGGAAGCGGTCCACCATGGTGTCCGCCTCGGTTACGGGCGAGGCGTTTTCCTTGAACGAGACCTTCACCTCGCGGCGAAAGAAGGCGGTGGCCAGAATGCCGGCGGCAACCGCGCTCGAGCGCAGCAATTCAAGGTCCTGGGCGGCACTGGTCATGAAGGGTTGGTCCATGCCCGCTCTTCTAGGCGGACGGCCAGTTTTGGGCAAGGGAGCGCGCTTGCGTGCAGCTCTTCGCCCACTGCATGGCGCCGTGGACACAACTGCCTAGAAAGCCATGATTAATTGGCTCTTACACCTGGTTATCGTGCGCTAACCCTCTTCAAAACTACCTAAACTTAACCGAGTTTCTTAAGCCGGCCAGAAAGGGGGTGCGCTAGATTGGGGCTACAAAAGAGAGCGGCAAAACAACAGCTCTCGCGGTTCACAGGAAGGTAGCTCAATCATGGGTGCAAACGTTGGGATCGAAGGATCGTCCGTCGTGGTGTTTCAGGGATCGGGGCTGCGCAGAATCGGCCGTCCGCTGGCTGCCAACGACAATGGCCCGATCGAGCAGAAAAAGACGGTGACGGTGCGCAAGCAGCTCGAAAAGAGCGGCGTGGCCATCAAGATCAAGGTGCCGGTGGAAGAATATGTCGGGGTGGCCGTATCCACGGCGATCTCGGAAGAAGGCGTTTTGACCAGCGCCATCGAGCTGATCCACGACGACCCGGACCTCAACTATCAGGTCTATTCGGAAGAAGGGAACTCCAACATCGTGGCCGAATGGCAGAACTGGGGCAAGAAGCTCCGCCTGCCGCTCTACATCAAGGCCGGCGACGGCAACCTGCTGCCCTATAGCCAGCAAGTGGATGGCGTGGTGGTGGGCCAGAACTTCGAGCGCCGCAAGACGGCCGCCGAAGCCAATCGCCGCCCGCGTTTCCTAAATCGTCGCAAGCCGGGAACCGGCGAAGGCAGCAAGTAGTTATCACGAGCAAAGCCACCACGTCACATGCAAGGGCGGGGCGGCCAAAGACCTCCAAAGTGCCAGCAAGGTCGACCGTTTGCCCGGTCGGCCTTGCGGCGTTTTGGGCTTCTGCTTCAGACGAGGCCGTCGAGCACGAAGGCGGCTGTCAGGGCCAGGCCCAGCCAGTGATTGGCCTTGAAGCGCACCAGCGCGTTGTTCGATAGCTTGGGTTGCAGCGTGATCAGCTGCCAGGCCAGCATCGCCACCACCACCCCGGTGCCAAACACGAACACCAGCCCTGCCCCCACCGCAAACGCCGCCGCGGCCCAGAGCACAACCGCTCCGGCATAAAACAGCGCCACGATGCCGCGCGTCCGTTCACCGAACAGGCGTGCTGTGGATTTGACCCCGATCAGAGCATCGTCCTCGACGTCCTGCAGCGCATAGATGGTGTCGTAACCGATGACCCAGAGCACGCAGCCCGCATAAAGCACCAGAGCAGGCCAATCGAGGCCCCCCGTCTGGCTGGTCCAGCCCACGATGGCGCCCCAGGAAAAAGCGAGGCCAAGAAAAAACTGCGGCCACCAGGTGATGCGCTTCATGAACGGATAGATCGCCACCAGCGCCAGCGAGGCGATGCCGGCCCAGATGGTGAAGGCATTGAACTGAATTAGCACCACCAAGCCAACCAGGGCCTGGAGCACCAGGAACACCAGCGCCTGGGCCACCTTCACCTGCCCTGAGGGAATGGGTCGCAGCCGGGTCCGGGCCACCTTGTCGTCGATATCGCGATCCACGACGTCGTTGAACGTGCAGCCTGCCCCCCGCATCGCCACCGACCCCACAAAGCACAGGGCGAGGGCCCACCAGTCAAAGCCGCGGGCCGGATCAGCCAGTCCGGCCAGGCCCAAGCCGAAGCCGCAAGGCCAGAACAGGAGCCAAAAGCCGATGGGCCGGTCCCAACGCGCCAGCTTGGCATAGGGCTTGAGCCAGTCGGGCGCCCGGCGATCCACCCAATTGCCCTGCGCCGCATCGGCAATGCGGCCGTCGCCATCAATTTGCATAACCATCCTTGAGCGGCTAATCGGAGTTCGCCCTTATCTTACGTCTTGGACGAGCGAGGCAAGATGCCCAGAACCCATGCCGGCCTGCACCGGCTCTACGTCGAAAGCGATCTGGGCCAGGACCTGACCCTGGACATGAGCCGGGAGCACGCCAATTACCTGGCGACGGTGCTGCGCAAGGGTGTGGATGACGAGCTGGTGGTGTTTAACGGCCGGGATGGGGCCTGGCGTGCCAGAATCGCCCAGGCCAGCAAGCGGGCCGTGAGCATTCAAACGCTTGAGCAGATCGCACCCCAGACCCCGGCCAACGACCTGTGGTATGGCTTTGCGCCGCTCAAATCGGCCCGGCTCGACTATGTGGTGCAAAAGGCCACCGAGATGGGCGCCGGGGTGATCCAGCCCGTCATCACCCGCTTCACCCAGGTCTCACGCCTTAGGGCCGACAAGCTCACGGCCAATATCATAGAGGCGACCGAGCAATGTGAGGTGTTGAGCGTGCCCGAGCTTTGGCCCGAGATCGGCCTGGAGCGTCTGCTCGAGGGCTGGACTGCCCAGCACGAGGAACGCGTGCTGGTGGTAGCCGACGAAGCGGCCGTCTCAGCCTCCCCCATCGAAAGTCTCAACCGCTTGCGCGGACGCCCGCTCGGTGTGCTGGTCGGCCCCGAAGGCGGCTTTGCCGATGAAGAACGCACGCGCTTGCTGGCGCAACCCTATGTGGTGCCAATCAGTTTAGGACCCAGAATTCTGCGTGCCGACACCGCCGCCGTGGCCGCCCTGTCGCTCGTGCAGGCGACCATCGGCGATTGGCGATAAAGAGATTGCTTTCGGCTTGCGAGCCGATATGTTCCCGCCCCAAATGCCGCCCCCCTCAAGCGAACGCAGCGGCTCAGGAGTCTTCATGGCCGGTGCCGACACCCCCTCGCCGCTGATCGAAACGCGAGCCGACCTCATCGAGGCCATGGCCAGGGGCGGCAAGCCTCGGGACACCTGGCGGATCGGGACCGAGCACGAAAAGCACGTGTTTCACCCCTCCAGCCTCACTCCGGTCAGCTATGACGAGCCCAATGGCGTGCGGGCCCTGCTGGCCTCGGTGGAGAAAGCCACCGGCTGGACGCCGTTTCATGACGGCACCAATGTGATCGGCTTGCGCAACGACGCTTCGGCGGGTGGCATCTCGCTCGAGCCGGGTGGGCAGTTCGAACTTTCGGGTGCGCCGGTGGAAACGCTGCACGACACCTTTGCGGAGATGGACGAACACATGGCCATCTGCCGCACGGCCGGCGATGCACTCGACATCGGCTTTTTGGGGCTAGGCGTCACGCCCCTATGGTCGGTGGCCGACATCCCGGCCATGCCCAAGTCGCGCTACGGCATCATGGCACCTTATATGGACAAGGTCGGCACGCTGGGAACTTCGATGATGTTCCGCTCGGCTACCGTGCAGACCAATCTCGATTTTGCGACGGAAGCGGACATGGTCAAGAAACTGCGCGTTTCGGTGGCGCTGCAGCCCATCGTGACGGCGCTGTTTGCCAATTCGCCGTTCGTAGACGGCCAGGACAGCGGAATGCTGTCGTTCCGCTCTCATATCTGGCTCAACACCGATGCGGCCCGCACCGGCATGTTGCCCTTTGCCTTCGAAGACGGCATGGGGTTCGAGCGCTATGCCGATTATGCGCTGGACGTGCCGATGTATTTCGTCATCCGCGACGGCGCCTATGTCAACGTTGCCGGCGAGAGCTTCCGGGCTTTCCTGGAAGGCGCCCTGCCCCAACTGCCTGGCGATAAGCCCACGGTGAAAGATTGGGAGGATCACCTCTCCACCATCTTCCCCGAAGTGCGGCTCAAACAGTTCCTGGAAATGCGCGGCGCCGACATGGGTAATGCAGAGGCCGTGGTGGCGCTGTCGGCGCTCTGGACGGGCCTGCTTTACGACGACATCGCGCTCAACGCCGCCTGGGACCTGGTGTGCGACTGGTCAGAGGCCGACCGGCTTTATCTCCGCCATGAAGTGCCGCGCACCGCGCTGGCCACGCCCATGCCCGATTCGGCCAAGCTGCGCTTCGGCACAGTGGGCAATATCGCCCGCGAGATCGTGGGGCTGGCAACGGCGGGCCTGGTGCGCCGCGCACGGCTCGATGCCCGGGGCCAGGACGAGAGCCGCTATCTGGCACCGCTCGAAACCATCGTGATGTCGGGCAAGACGCGCGCCGAGCACTGGCTGGAGCTCTATCGCGGCGCGTGGCAGGGCGATCTCAAGCAGATCTTTTCAGCCGCCCGCATGTAGGGGCACACGGGCGGCACGGAAGACGGCTCAGGCCGTCAGTGCCGCCACGATCCTTGCCATGGCGCCGGGTTGCCCGACCCGGTCTTGCCCAATCTGCCCGCGCCGCTTTCGGTCGTCCGGGTCGGTGAGCAGATGCCGAATGGCTCGAGCCAATTCGTCAGCGTCGAAGCTCGTCACCACGCGCCCATCCCCGAACAGGGCCTGTTCATCGGCAAAGCGGCTGGCGCGATCCCGCGCATGCCGGAAGGTGAGCACAGGTCGGCCCAGGCCCAGCGCCTGCACCGTCGCGGTGCCCGCTTGGGACAGCACGAAATCGGATGCGGTAACCAGCGTCCCCATGCTGCCGCGCACGGCGTGGATGGTCAGATGGGCATCGCTGAGCGTGCCCAGAGCGCCAGTGTCGGCCGGGGCTGAGTCAAACTGCAGCCCGGCGGCTTGCCCAAGCGCCTCAGGATCGATGCCACCGGCCACCGCCAGAAACGCGACCGGGCGAATCGGAGCTGCGACCCGGCGCAACGCCGCCACCTGCAGCGCAAAGCTTTCGTCGGTGAAATGGCGGCTGCCCGGCAGAAGCGTCACGGCCAGCCGATCGCCGCGCACGGCCTGGGCATCGTAAGTGCCATACGGCACGGTATCGAGCATGAGATTGCCTGGCGCGCTGGCAGCGATGCCAACCGCCTCCAGTTGCTGGGCCAGCACCTGATGGCGGCAGAAGGCCATGGCACAGCAGCGGGCAGCAATCAGGCGTTCCAGTCGGCCATAAAGCCGGCCATGGCCCGTGCGGTATACATCGAGCCAGACCATTCCCTTGAGGCCGGCCAGCCAGCCCAGCGCAACGCCCAGAAAGTCTCCAACCACAACGATCGTGTCATATTGCGCCTTGGCCTGCCGCAAAAAGGCCAGCATGGGCGGCACGGTGCCAAGGCTGCCTGCAGCCAGGTCGCGGCGCAGCGAGCCTTTGACGTTGCGCCAGCCTTGGCTTGGCACCTGCGAGCGCGGCCCGACGATGGGGCAAATCCCGGCAAATGCGCTCCCCGCGCCCACCACGGGAAAAGCGGCGGCGCCGACGCTGGGCGGCAGGCGTGCGATCAGGGACGCGGCAATGGAATCTTCGCCGTGCCCATTGGTGACAAAGAGCAGCCGCCGTCCGGCAGCGCGCTCATCATGCACCATAGCGCAGATAAGCCTGGTGGGCGGCGGCGGCGTCGACATAGGCCTCCTGCCGATCCACGTTCCAATAGCTCAGCTCGTCGATTGGGATGGGCCGGCCGGTGATGGCGCAGCGCACGAAGCTGCCGGGGCGCAGCACCACATAGTCGGCATCGAGATAGCGGACCACGGCTTCGGAGGGCGTAAAGCCCTTTTCGAGGATATTCATCATGGCTCATATATAGAATGGGGTGGGCGCGATTGGCCAGTCACGCCTCGGCGGGCCCGATCAGGATGGTGGGCGGATATAGCGTGTGTAGGCGGCGCCAGCTACCGCCGCATCGGCATAGGCCTCTTGCCGATCGACGTTCCAATAGAGCAGATCGCGCAAGGCTATCTGGCGCCCGGTGATGGCGCAGCGCACGAAACTGCCATGCCGGACGACCCGAAACTCGAAATTCTCATAATGCACCACGGCTTCCAAACCGCCATGGGAGTGATCGTGCCGGTTCAAAACAGGCTCTCCTGCGCGGCCGGTGTCGCGGCCTTGCCCTTACGCTTGCCCGGTGTGCCCGAAACCTTGGCACCGATCTCACCATCGGCAAACTCAAGGCGGATATCCTGGCCCGGCGACAGATCGGCGCGGGCCGCGATAGGCGCCCCGGTTTCGTCCTTGACCAGCGCAAAGCCGCGCGAAAGCACGTTCTGATAACTTACCGATTTCAGAAGTTTAACAAGCCCGTCAAGGGCTTGGCGCTCGTTCTTGATCTCGCGCACAAAAGCGGTATCGAGCCGCTCGCTGCAAGGCGCCAGACTAAGCCGGGCCTGGCGCAGTTCGGCCCGCAGGCTGGCGGGGGTAAGGCGGCTGGCCAGCGGACCTAGCCCTGCCCGCTTGCGTTCGACCAACCGGCCCAGCACCGGATCGAAGTGGCGCGTGAGATTGACCAGCACCGTGCCGGCCCGCTCGGTGCGCAGGACCAGGCTCGCACCGGTGCGCCGCTGAGCATCGGCGAGCCGCAGGCGCAGATCGCGCGCAGCCTGCCGCAGCACGGCGGGGTTGAGGGCAATGCGCGTCAACCGCAGACGCTTTTGCTGGGCCGCATGGCGTAGGCCCGACAGCAGATTGGCTCCGGCGTGATCGAGACGCTGGCGCGAGACCGAAACCAGATCGGCCGGACGGGGCAGCCCGGCACCGGCGGCGCGCAGCCGATCGCGCTGGCCCTGGGCCAGTCGGCGCATGGCATGGCGCTGGCGCTGGCCCATATCCTGGACGTAGCCGATGAGCTCAGCGCGTACCGGCACGGCGGCTTCGGCGGCGGCCGTGGGCGTGGGAGCGCGCAGATCGGCGACATGATCGACCAGCGTGACGTCGGTCTCGTGGCCTACGGCGGAGATCACGGGTATGGTGCTGGCAGCGACTGCCCGCACCACGGCCTCCTCATTGAAGCCCCAGAGATCTTCGATGGAGCCGCCGCCACGCGCCACGATCAAGAGGTCGGGCCGCGGGATGGGGCCGTCAACCGGCAGTGCATTGAAGCCTATAATCGCCGCGCTGACTTCGGCCGCGCAGGTGTCGCCCTGCACGCGCACCGGCCAGACCAGCACATGGGACGGGAACCGATCTTCCAGACGATGCAGAATGTCGCGGATCACCGCCCCGGTGGGCGAGGTGACGACCCCGATGATGCGGGGCAGATAGGGCAGCGCCCGCTTGCGGTCGCGATCGAACAGGCCCTCGGCGGCCAGTTTCTTGCGGCGCTCTTCGAGCAGCGCCATCAGCGCGCCGGCGCCTGCCGGTTCGAGCTGTTCGATGACGATCTGATATTTGGACGAGCGCGGAAAGGTGGTCAGCCGCCCCGTGGCGATTACCTCCATGCCTTCTTCGGGCTTGAAGCGCAGCCGCGAAAAACTGGTCTTCCAGATGACCGCATCTATGCTGGCGGCATCGTCCTTGAGGGTAAAATAAGCATGGCCCGAGCCATGCTGGCCGCGAAAGCCGGAGATTTCGCCGCGCACCCGCACATGCCCAAAGCCATCCTCGACCGTGCGTTTGACGGCCTGGGCAATCTCGGAAACCGTGAACTCGGCGGCATTGGTCAGAAGGTCGGACATGGATGTCTGGTTGCGCCTTTTGCGCCGGTTTCGTCAAGGGTGGCGCGCCTGCGACGCCCATGTTAGAGGCCCCTCGTGGTGTAAGCGAGCGCCTGGACGCTGGGCAAAGGATTGGAAAGATGCGGGTGCTGCTGATCGGCTCGGGCGGACGGGAACACGCACTTGCACTCAAGCTGAGCCAATCCCACAGGCTGCAAAAACTCTTCATCGCGCCTGGCAATGGCGGCACCGAGGCGCTGGCACGCAGCGTGGCACTCGACACCGCAGACGCTGCCGCCGTCATCGCCTTCGCGCAAACCGAGCATATCGATCTGGTCGTCATCGGCCCCGAAGTGCCCTTGGTTGCCGGGCTGGCCGATGCCCTGCGGGCGGCCGACATCCTTGTGTTCGGCCCCTCGCAGGCTGCGGCTCAGCTCGAGGGCAGCAAGGGCTTTACCAAGGCGCTGTGCGACGAGTTTGCCATTCCCACTGCCGCCTATGCGCGTTTCGATGCCCTGGCACCCGCCCTCGATTATGTGCGGACCCAAGGTGCGCCAATCGTCATCAAGGCCGACGGCCTGGCAGCGGGCAAGGGCGTCACGGTGGCCATGACGCTCGACGAGGCGGAAGCTGCAGTCAATGACTGCTTTGCCGGCGCCTTCGGCACGGCCGGCGCGCAGGTCGTCATCGAGGAGTTTCTGCAAGGCGAGGAAGTCAGTCTCTTTGCGCTGTGCGATGGCTCGCGCCACGTGCTCCTGCCCTCGGCCCAGGATCACAAGCGGGCCTTCGATGGCGACCAGGGGCCCAATACCGGTGGCATGGGCGCCTATTCCCCTGCCCCGGCCATGACGCCAGCGCTTCTGGCCCAGGTCGAGCGCGAGATCATCGCGCCCACCGTGGCCGGCATGGCAAAACGCGGCACCCCGTTTCAGGGCGTGCTGTTTGCCGGGTTGATGCTGACCGAGACCGGCCCCAAGCTCATCGAATACAATGTGCGCTTCGGTGATCCCGAGTGCCAGGTGCTGATGCTGCGGCTCAAATCGGACTTGCTCGATTTGCTGCAAGCCTGCGCCGAAGGCGATCTCACCGGTGTGGTGCCGGAATTTTCCGACCGGCCTGCGATCACGGTGGTGATGGCGGCCAAGGGGTATCCGGGCAGCTACGCCAAGGGCACGCCTATCGACGGGCTCGACGCCCTGGCCGATCCGGACGTGACGGTCTTTCACGCCGGGACCGGCCGCGACGCTACCGGGGGATTGGTGGCCACTGGCGGCCGCGTGCTCAATGTCTCAGCTTTGGGCGACACCCTGGCCGAAGCTCAGCGACGTGCTTATGCCGCGATTGAAACCATCGACTGGCCGGACGGCTTTTGCCGGCGCGATATAGGCTGGCGGGCGCTGGCCCGCGCTTAGCGCACGTTGCCGATGGGCAACGACGCGCCTATGATCGTGCCGGTCAACGGCTCTCACCCACTATCCGGTTCCAATCTTGAAGCGCCAGACGCCCTCCGCACCAACGCCCTTGCAAAAGCGTGGCCAGGTCTATGTCGACAGGCTGCGCGGCAAGGCGCCCAAGCCCGAGCGCCCCAAGCTCACGGCCTCGGGGCCCCGCATCGGCGTGGCCCTGGGTGGCGGCTCGGCGCGCGGGCTCACCCATATCCCCTATATCGAAGCCATGGACGAGATGGGCGTCAGCCCCTCGGTCATCGCCGGCACTTCGATCGGCGCGCTGATCGGGGCGGGCTGGGCCAATGGGCTGAGCGGCAAGGAGCTGCGCGAACACGCCTATGACGTGTTGGGCGATTTCCGCATGATTGCGGGTCGGCTATGGTCCACCCAGGTGCCCGGCCTGGGCGCCATTTTCCGGCGCGGCTTTCCCATGCAGCTCGATGGCGAGAAGGTGGTGGATGCCTTCCTGCCCTCGAACTTTCCGCGCACCTTCGAAGAGCTCAAGACCCCGCTCTATGTGGTGGCCACCGATTTCCAGAGCTGGCACCAGGTGGTGTTCCACCATGGCGAGATCCGCCCGGCCGTGGGCGGCTCGATTGCCATACCGAGCCTGTTCAAACCGGTGGCCCATGCCAATCACCTCCTGGTGGATGGCGGCGTGGTCAACCCGCTGCCGCTCGATCAGGTCGCGCAGGATTGCGACATTTCCATCGGCATCGACGTCAATGGCGATCCCTCTGATGCGCTGAGCCGCACCGACTACAACGCCATGGATATCTGGTTTGGCTCGGCCCAGATCATGATGCATTCGCTGATTGCCCACATGATCGCGGCCTATCCGCCCGACATCTATCTGCGCCCCCACGTCAACATGTTCGGCACGCTCGAGTTCTGGCGGGTCAAGGAGATCGTGTCGGTAGCCGAGGGCCAGAAGGACCAGTTCAAGCGGCTTTTGGGCCGCAAGATCGAGGACTTCATCTTAAACCGGCAAAAAAACGCCTGAGCATTTCGGCCGACTGGCGTTCGCCCAGGCCCGAAATCACCTCGGGCCGATGGTGGCAACTGGGCTGGGAAAACAGCCGCACGCCATTGTCCACCGCCCCGGCCTTGGGGTCTTCCGCGCCGTAGTAAACCCGACGCAGCCGGACATGGGCGATGGCGCCCGCGCACATGGCGCAGGGCTCGAGAGTGACATAGAGATCGCAGCCATCCAGCCGCCCGGTGCCGCGGCGTGCCAGCGCCGCGCGCATGGCCAGCAGTTCGGCATGGGCGGTGGGGTCGGCCATGGCGCGCATGCGGTTGCGTTCTGCCGCCAGCACGGTCTGGCCCATAACGATTACCGCGCCGACGGGCGCTTCCCCGTGCTCGGCGGCATCCCGAGCCAGGGCAAGGGCCATCTGCATGGGTGAGAGCGTGGGCATCAGCCTGCCCTAGCGCGTTTTTCGCCTGCCTGCCAAGAGGCTGTAGAAAGCGCGGCCTTGTGGTTCGACGCGACCGGGCCGGAGGGCTAAATTGACGGCCTAGGAGAATCGCCCATGCCGATCCGGCAATTGCCGCCAGACCTGATCAACCGCATTGCCGCCGGAGAGGTGGTGGAGCGGCCCGCCAGCGTGGTCAAGGAACTGGTCGAAAACGCCATCGATGCCGGTGCCGGCCGCATCGTGATTACCACCCAAGGCGGCGGCAAGCGGCTGATCCGCATCCAAGACGATGGCGCGGGCATGGACGAGCCCGATCTGATCCTGTCGGTGGAACGCCACGCCACCTCCAAGCTGGGAACGGGCGAATTGGACGATATCCGCTCGCTGGGCTTTCGCGGCGAAGCCCTGGCCTCCATTGGCGCGGTGGCAGAACTGTCTATTGCCAGCCGCACGCAGGGCGCGCTCAGTGGCCTCAAACTCACCGTCAATGCCAGCCAACGCTCCGAGCCGCGCCCCCATGCGATGAACAAGGGCACCGTGGTGGAGGTGGCCGATCTTTTTGCCAACGTGCCCGCGCGGCTCAAATTTCTCAAATCGGACCGGGCCGAAGCCGGGGCGATCACCGATGTGGTCCGGCGCCTGGCCATGGCCAATCCGGGCGTGCATTTCAGCCTCGATGGCACCGACCGCCAGCCGCTCAACTGGCCCGCCATGACCGGCCCGCAGGGCCTGCCGGGCCGCCTGGCCCAGGTGATGGGCGCCGATTTCATCGACAACGCCGCCCCCATCGGCCATAGCCGCCACGGCGTGGTGGTGGCCGGCTTTGCCGGGCTGCCCACGTTCTCACGCGCCAACAGCCTGTCGCAGTTCTATTTCGTCAATGGCCGCTCGGTGCGGGACAAGGTGTTGATTGGCGCGGTGCGCGCCGCCTATGCCGATTTCGTCTTCCGCGACCGCTTCCCGGTCGTGGCGCTGTATCTCGCCATCGAGCCGGGCGAAGTCGACGTCAACGTTCATCCGGCCAAGACCGAATTGCGCTTTCGCGATCCGGGCGCGGTGCGCGGCGCCGTGATCCGCGCCATCGGTGAGGCGCTGGCCGCCGCCGGGTTCCGCGCCGCCAGCAGCGTCGCCGACGATGTGATTGGCGCCTTTCGGGCGCCCCAGGCCGAGCAACACGTAGCGACGCCAGCCTCGTCCGTCGCGCCCGATTGGCAAGATCGACCCTACGAAACCTTCACCCGTCCCATCGCTGCGCCGACCGCCTATACGCCCACTATCGGCTTTGCCGAGTTTGCCGAGCCCTCGGCGCGCTTTGAGGTGCCCGAGAGCGCCCCGCCGCAGGAGTATCCGCTGGGCGTGGCACGGGCGCAGATGTTTGACAATTTCATCATCGCGCAGAATGGGGATGGGCTGCTGCTGGTCGATCAGCACGCCGCCCATGAGCGCCTGGTCTATGAGCGCTTCAAGGCTCAGCTCGCGGGCGGCCCGGTGCCCAGCCAGGCCCATCTGATCCCCGCCATCATCGAGCTGCCCGAGGATGATTGCGACCGGCTGGTCGATGCCGCCCCGGCGCTGGAGCGGGTGGGACTGTATCTCGAACGCTTCGGGCCACGGGCCATCGCGGTGCGCGAAACCCCGGCGCTGCTGGGCCAGGCCGATATCGAGGGCCTGGTCCGCGACATTGCCGACGAGTTGGCCGAATGGGATGCGACCAGCGTCGTGGCCGACCGGCTCGACCAGATCATTGCCCGCATGGCCTGCCACGGCTCGGTGCGCTCGGGCCGCAGGCTGCGGGTGGACGAAATGAACGCCCTGTTGCGCGACATGGAGCAGACGCCCCATTCGGGGCAATGCATCCACGGGCGCCCGACCTATGTGGAGCTCAAGAAGCGCGACATCGAACGCCTGTTCGGCCGCACGCGCTGAGCGCCTGTCAGCCGACCGAGATCAAATGGATGGCCGCAGCGCCGTAGATGCGGCGGTCATCGAGCACCAGCCCGTCGGGCAGGGCAAGCTCGGTCTCGGCGCTCTCTTCGAGCACCAGCACGGTTTCGGGCTTGAGCCAGCCTCCGGCCAGCAGCGAGGCCAGCGCCCACTCCCCCAGACCCTGGCCATAGGGCGGGTCGAGAAACACCAGGTCCACCGGCCCCATGGTGCCCGCCGGGCCCAGATCGGTGGCGTCGCGCCGCAACAGCTTGGCAATGCCGGCCACGCCAAAGGCCTGGATATTGTCGCGGACCAGGCCCCGCGCCAGGGCGCCCGTATCCACGAACACGGCCTGTGCTGCCCCGCGCGAGAGGGCTTCGAGCCCCAAGGCGCCAGTGCCGGCAAACAGGTCGAGTACACGCAGCCCGTCAAAGCTCGGGCCCAGCCGGCTGGCCAGGATGTTGAACACCGATTCGCGCACCCGATCCGCCGTGGGCCGGATGCTATCATCGGGCGGCGAGAGCACGCTCTTGCCGCGAAATTTGCCCGCTATGATGCGCATGGCTTAGCCGCGCGGGCCCGAACCACGCGGCGGGCGGCCGCCGCCACCGGGACCACCGGCAGGCTTGCGCGGACCGCGTGACGGCGCACCGCCTTCGCGCTTGACGAATGGCTTGCCGCCCGTGGGCCGCTCGCCCGAGGGCTTGCCGAAAGGCTTGCCACCGGAACGCTGTGGCCGGCCCTCGCCATCGCCACTGCGTGCAGGACGCTCGCCAAAGCTCCTGCCAGGCCGTTCGCCAAACTCTTTCTTGGCATAGGGCTTCTTGTCGCCAAAGCTCTTCTTGTCCCCAAAGCTCTTGGGCCTGTCACCGAAGCTCTTGGGCCTCTCGCCATCGCCGCGCGGCGGCCGCTCGCCATAGGCCTTGGGCTTATCTCCGAAACTGCGGGGCTTATCGCCGAAGCTCTTGGGCTTGTCGCCAAAGCTGCGCGCGGGGCGTTCGGCATCGGCTCGGGCCGGGCGGTCGGAAAAAGCCTTCTTGGGCCGGTCGCCGAAGCTGGGCTTGTCACCCTTGAAATCGCGACGCGGGCGATCGCCCTCGGGCTTGCCGCCGAAGTCGCGCTTGGGGCGATCTCCGCCCGGCTTGCCGGCGAAATCGCGCTTGGGCTTGTCCCCGAAGCCGGGCTTGCCGAACTCGCGGGCCGGCTGATCGTCACGATCGAAACGCGGCTTGGAACCACCGCGCTTGGGCACGAAGGTGGCCGGTTCGCGACCATCGTCGAAATGGATCTGGCGCGTGGGCGCGTCGGTGTCGGCCTCCGGGCGCGCCGTGCGCGGCCGCTCGGGGAAGCGCCCGCCGGGCCGATGGGGACGCGGGCGCGGCTCACCGTCGCGCGCTTCGGCGGGACGGTCGGCGCGATCCATGAAGCGGAACTGGGGTTGCGGCTTGCCGCGCGGCGCGCGGATCTTGGCAACCTTGACCTTGCCGGGCGGCGGGGGCGGCACGCTGAGGCGCCGACGCGGCCCGCCCTCGAAGGGCACGACCGGCGCCACGTCGGGGAACTCGCTCTCGAAATCGGCACCCGCTTCCTGGGCCAGGCGCGTGCCCAACTGGTCGCGCAGTACGCGCGCCTTAACCGCTTCGACCGCGCCGATGGGCAGGTCGCCGAGCTGGAACGGGCCATAGCTGATGCGAATCAGGCGGTTGACCTGCAGCCCCAGCGCTTCGAGCACGTTCTTGATTTCGCGATTCTTGCCTTCGCGCAGCGCCATCACCAGCCAGACATTGGCGCCCTGCTGGCGCTCCAGCTTGGCTTCGATCGAGCCGTATTTGATGCCGTCGACGGTCATGCCGTCCTTGAGCTTGTCGAGCGCCTGCTGGGTGATCTCGCCGAAGGCGCGCACGCGATAGCGGCGCAGCCAGCCGGTGGCGGGCAGCTCCAGCACGCGCTTGAGCCCGCCATCATTGGTGAGCAGCAGCAGCCCTTCGGTGTTGATGTCGAGCCGCCCGATGGTGACCACACGCGGCAGGCCTTCGCGGGCCAGCTTGTCGAAAATGGTCTCGCGACCCTCGGGGTCGCTCTCGGTCACCACCAGCCCAGCCGGCTTGTGGTAAGCCCACACGCGCGTGCCCTGGCGGGCAGCCAAGGGCTCGCCATCCACCGTGATGGCATCGCGGTCGGTGACGTTGAAGGCGGGGGTGAGAACCTTCTTGCCGTTGACGCTCACGCGTCCTGCGGCAATCCAGGCCTCTGCATCGCGACGCGAACACAGGCCCGCGCGGGCCATGACCTTGGCCAGGCGATCGCCTTCGGCCGGAGCAATTGGGCTCTCAGACATTGTCATCCATTTCTGCGGGACCCCTGCGGGCGGCGCATCATTTGCGTTTGGGAAAGGCACGAAGCGCCCTGGCCGAACGGCCGGACGCTTCGCTCAAGACTTCGGTTTGAGGCGCGCGCCCCCAAATGAGGGCGCGGCCGCGATGGGCTTAATCAGCGGCGCAGCGCGTTGCGCACTTCGGCCGGGCAGTTCGGATCGTTGACCGGAACCACGTCGCCATTGGCAGCCAGGCAGACCGTGTCACGACCGGCGACGGTGGTGAAATACTGGTCGGGCGGCAGATAGAGCGGACGCGGGCCGGAAGGCGAGCGCACCTGCATCTGTGCGGCCGTCATGCGCGAGGTCAGCTTGCGCGTCTCCTCAGCGGTCAAGGGCCGGCCGCTGAGCGAACGCAGATCCACCACGCGGGCATTGCGCAGGCGCGCCACATCCTGCTCGGAGAGGCCCGATGCGTCGATCTGCACCTGATCGGAATTTTGCGGCAGCGAGGCCACTTCGGTGCGCGGCTGCGGTGCCGGCAGGGTATTGGCATTCTTGGGCAGAACCAGGGGCCCGCGCGGCCGCATGTTCTCTTCCTTCTGATCGCGCGGCAAGCCACCCAGGCCCCGCAGCGTTTCGCTCATCACTTCGCGCTCGAAGGTGCCCACATCGGTCAAGGCATTGGTGCCTTCGACGGTCGTGCACGCGGCAAGTCCCCCCGAGAGCAACAAGGCCACGGCCAGAACTGCGGGCCGCCACCCCATGCTGAAACTTGTCATCAAACTGTCCTCTACCCGCTGCCCCAGCGCGCTTTATATCTCAGTGTGCCGCCTAAGGCCAGATTCTGGCACGAACGTGTTCACGTTCACTTATCGCTCGTGCCTGTCGCCACGATGTCACGCCGGGGCATGAACACGTCCACGATCAAAATCAGCACACCCAGGGTTATCGCCATGTCGGCAATGTTGAAGATGTAGAACGACCACGTGCCCCAATGGAAGTGGAAGAAATCGGCCACGGCGCCATAAATCCAGCGATCGATGCCGTTTGATACCGCGCCGCCGATGCACAGGGCCAGCCCGTAGCGCGTCAATGGCGCATCGGCCTTGAACCACCACACGGCCAAAAGCCCGGTCGCCACCACGGCAATGGCCAGAAGGCCCCAGACCGGCAGCGCGGACAAGAGCCCATAGGAAATGCCGGTGTTCCACACCAGCACATAGTCGAAAAACGAGGTGACGGGCACGATCTCGCCGCCGCGCCAGCCCATCATGTCGACCTGGAAGCCCTTGTGCAGCCGGTCGATGCCAAAGGCGATCAGCCCCAGCACCAGGCTGGGCCAGGGCGAGAGTTTCGCCCTGGCGGAGAGCTCGGCCATGCTCACAGACCTGCCGCCGCCCGTTCGCGCATGGCCTGGGCATCGCGCGGGGTGAGGTCGGGGAACTGGACATCGCTGCCCACGCTGGGCAGGATCTTCCAGGAGCGCGCGCAACGCTGGCCTTGCGCCGGGGCCGGGACAACCGACACGCCGGGCACGTCGTCGAGCCGGAAGGCTTCCGCCGGACCTTCGTTCTGCACCAGTTCGATGTCGGAGGTGATAGAGATCTCGGCAAAGTCCTGGCCGTGCAGGGCCACATAGAGATCGGCATCGGCCACATAGACCTTGGGCGAGGCTTCCAGCGAGGAGCCGATGCGCTTTTCACGCCGCTCGATTTCCAGGGCGCCGGTCACTACGCGCCGCACGGCCCGGATCTTGCGCCATTTTTCGGCGAGCTTGTCGTCCTGCCACTGCGCCGGGATGGTGGGGAAGAGCTGCCGGTGCACCGAGGCGCCCTCCTCCTTGTGCCGCTCGAGCCAAACCTCCTCCATGGTGAACACCAGAATCGGCGCCAGCCAGGTGACGAGCGCCGTATAGAGATGATCGAGCACGGTCAGGGCGGCGCGGCGCTTGAGAGAGGAAATCGGATCGCAATACAGCGCATCCTTGCGGATGTCGAAATAGAAGGCCGAAAGCTCGATGTTCATGAAGTTGGTGAGCGCAGCGACCACCTTCTTGTAGTCGAACTGGGCGTAGGCCTCTCGCACCACGTGGTCGAGGCCGGCCAGCCGGTGCAGCATCAGCCGCTCGAGCTCGGGCATCTGCTCGAAGGGCACGGCTTCCTCGGGCTTGTAGTGGGCCAGATTGCCGAGCAGCCAGCGCAGCGTGTTGCGCAGCTTGCGGTAGCTCTCCACCGTGGTCTGGATGATCTCCTTGCCCAGGCGCTGGTCTTCCGAATAATCGACCGAGGCCGTCCAGAGCCGCAGGATGTCGGCGCCGTATTGCTTGATGATATCCTGGGGCGCCACGACATTGCCCAGCGACTTGCTCATCTTGCGGCCGTCGGCATCCATGGTGAAGCCATGGGTCAGAACGGCGTCATAGGGCGCCCGGCCGCGCGTGCCGCAGCTTTCCAGCAGCGAGGACTGGAAGAAGCCGCGATGCTGGTCCGAGCCTTCCAGATAGATCGAGGCGGGCCATTTGACTTCCGGCCACTTGGCCTTGTTCTCCAGAACGAAGGCGTGGGTGGAACCCGAATCGAACCACACGTCCAGAATGTCGGTCACCATCTCATAGCGTTCGGCATCGGCTACCCCGGCCAGGAAGCGCTCGCGGGCGCCTTCTTTGTACCAGGCATCGGCACCCTCGGCCTCGAAGGCCTCGGCAATGCGGGCATTGACCGCGTCGTCCTTGAGCACTTCGCCGGTGTCCTTGTCGAAGAACACCGAGATCGGCACGCCCCAGGCGCGCTGGCGGCTGAGCACCCAGTCGGGCTTGGCCTCGACCATGGAGCGCAACCGGTTCTGCCCGGCCGGCGGATAGAAGGTGGTGGCGTCGATGGCATTGAGCGCGCGGGCGCGCAGCGTATCGGTGCCCGCCGCGGTCGAGCCTTCGGCCCGACCAAAGCCATCGGCAATGGCGCGGTCCATATAGACGAACCATTGCGGGGTGTTGCGGAAGATGATCGGCTTCTTGGAGCGCCAGGAATGGGGGTATTGATGCTTGACGCGCCCGCGCGCCACCATCTTGCCGGCCTCGGCCAAGGCGGTGATCACCTTCTGGTTGGCGTCGCCCTTCTTGCCCTGGTCGTCGATCACCCGCGCGCCTTCGAACCCGGGCGCATGCCTGGTGTAAAAGCCGCCATCGTCCACGGTGAAGGGGATGGTGGGATCGATGCCGCGCCCTTCCAGGGTACGGGCATTTTCGGTCCAGATGTTGAAGTCGTCCAGGCCATGGCTGGGCGCGGTGTGCACGAAACCCGTGCCCGCATCGTCGGTGACGTGCTCGCCATCGAGCAGCGGCACGGCGAACTCATAGCCACCGGCAAAGCCCTTGAGCGGATGGGCACAGGTGATGGCAGCCAGCTCCTGGGCCGTCACGTCCGAGCGGCGCTCGAAGCTTTCCACCTTGGCCTTGGCGAACACTTCGGCCGCCAACTTGTCGGCAATGATGTATGTGTCGCCCAGCGCGGCCCAATTGCCCTCGGGCGCCCCGGTGACCTCATAAAGGCCATAGGAAATCTTGGACGAGAACGAGATGGCGCGGTTGCCCGGAATCGTCCAGGGCGTGGTGGTCCAGATCACCACCGAGCTGCCCGCATGCGCGTCACCAAGCACCGGGAACTTCACCCAGATCGTGTCGCTCTCATAGTCCTGGTACTCGATTTCCGCTTCGGCCAGCGCGGTGCGTTCCACCACCGACCACATAACCGGCTTGGAGCCGCGATAGAGCTGGCCGCTCATGGCGAACTTCATCAATTCACGCGCGATCTGGGCCTCGGCATCGAAGCTCATGGTCAGATAGGGCTTGTCCCAATTACCCAGAATGCCCAGCCGCTTGAATTCCTCGCGCTGCACGTCGATCCAGTGCTCGGCAAAGCTGCGGCATTCCTGCCGGAATTCGATGATCGGAACGTCGTCCTTGTTCTTGCCCTTGGCGCGATATTGCTCCTCGATCTTCCATTCGATGGGCAGGCCGTGGCAGTCCCAACCGGGCACATAGGCGGCGTTGTAGCCCAGCATCTGCATGGAGCGCGACACCAGGTCCTTGAGCGTCTTGTTGAGCGCGTGCCCGATGTGGATGTTGCCATTGGCATAGGGCGGGCCGTCATGCAGCGTGAAGATCGGCCGATCCTTGGCGTCTTCGCGCTGCAGCCGATACATGTCCATCTCTTCCCAGCGCTTGAGCCAGCCCGGCTCGCGGTCGGGGAGCCCGGCGCGCATGGGAAACTCGGTCTGGGGCAGGAACAGTGTGGCGGAATAATCCGTCTCGGCGGAGGCGGCCGTCGCGGTATCGGTCATCGGGTCTATCGCAATGCTGGATCTGGGTTTGGGCGCGCTTGTAGCAAGGCAGGCCCGCCCGTGCCAGTCGTTTTGCCGCGAGCAGCCCTAGCCGACGAACCCCAGCGCGGCATCGAGCCCCGAAAGCGGCCGGGCCGCAGCCAGCATCTGCCGGGCGCGCACCGAATCGGCGTCCATGGCGGTGACGAGGTCTGCAAGGCTTCCAAACCGCGCCTGGCCGCGCACATGGCCGATCAGCGCTACCGCCATGGACTGGCCGTAAAGATCGCCGGAAAAGTCGAACAGATGGCTCTCGAAGGGCGGCGGCGCATCGCCGAACATGGGCTTGCCAAAGCTTGCCACCCCGTCATGGATAGTCTCGCCGACGCGAGCCCGCACCGCATAGACGCCCTGGGCCAAGCCCCACTGGGCCGGTAGCGCGATATTGGCGGTGGGATAGCCTAGCTCGCGACCGCGCTGGTCGCCCTGTTCCACCACGCCTTCGATGAACCAGTGATAGCCCAACAGCCGGTTGGCCGTGTCGACATCGCCCTGGCGCAGCGCGTCGCGCACGCGCGAGGACGAAACGTGCTCGTCGCCATCGTCGAGCAGGTCGAGCTGGGTCACGCCAAAGCCGTGCTGCGCCCCGGCGGCACGCAGGAAATCGGGCGTGCCGCGCCGCGCCCGCCCGAAATGGAAATCGGCGCCCACGATCACACCGGCCACTGCCAGGTCGGCCACCAGGAACCGGGCGACGAAATCTTCGGCCTCAATCTGGGAGAAATCGCGGGTAAAGGGCATCACCACGATGGCATCGAGCCCCAGCGCCTGTGCCAGCCGCGCCTTGGCATCGGCCTCGGTCAGCCGGAACATCATGGGCTGGGGCGCGAACACGTCGCGCGGATGGGGCTCGAAGGTCAAGACGATGGCGGGCACGCCCAAGGTGCGCGCTTCCTGGCGCAGGCGCTCGAATACGGCCTGATGGCCCCGATGCACGCCGTCGAAATTGCCGATGGCCACCACGCCGCCCTTGAGGGCAGCTGGCACGTGGTTAAGCCCGTCGAGCCGCATGAAACCGGTCACGCCCTGATCCTGATGCCTGTCGCTGAACGGGGCGGACCCTGCAATTTTTGTAACGGTCTTGTCCAGCGCTACCAGCGCACGCGAGCCATGTAGCCGATCATCTGCACGCCGCTCTGGTCGATCAGTTCGTGCACCAGCACCGGATCGGGCGCATGGGTGGGGCCCAGTTCCTCGGCATGGATCGAGCCGGTGACGAAGAGGAAATCGACCCCGAAGCCCGTAGCTCCGGTGGCATCGGTGCGCACGCTGTCGCCAATGGCGAGGATGCGGTCGCGCCCGATGGGCTTGCCGGCAGCGTTTTCGAGCAGGACTTGCGCCTGGTTGTAGATCACACGGTAGGGCTTGCCAGCCATCAAGACCTCGCCGCCCTGCGCCTGGTAGACGTCGGCCAAGGCCCCGCCGCAATAGATGATGCGACCGCCATGCTCGACCACCTTGTCGGGATTGGCGCAGATCATGGGCAGCTTGCGCTCCAGCCAGGCCGGAATGCGGTGCGCATACATTTCAGGCGTGTCGTCGTCGGTGTCGAGATCGGTTACCACCACGGCCTTGGCGTCTTGCACCGAGCCCCGGATGACGCCCAGGCCCTCGTAGAGCGTGTCGTCGGCTGTAACCGGACCGACATGGTGAATGACCTGGCCGCGATACTGCGCGATCAGGTTGCGCGACACGTCGCCTGAGCTGATCAGGTCGTCATAGGCCTCGCGCGGCACGCCCAGATCGTCGAGATAGGCGATGATGGGCGCGGCCGGGCGCGGCGCATTGGTGACCAGCACGATGCGCCCGCCGCTGCGGCGGTAGCGCACGAAGGCGTCGATGACGTCGTCGAAGGCGTTGACGCCGTTGTGGAGCACGCCCCAGACGTCCGAAAGAATGCCGTCATAGCGGGTGGAGATTTCGGACAAGCCCGCCAAGGCGCCGGTCGGTTCGGACATTTGCTGCTGCAACTTTCGCTGGACGTGGAGGATTGGCGGCGATCGCCTAGGCCGGGGCGGCGCCGAGCTCGGTGCGAATGGGCACCGGCAGGCCCAGATGCGGGCCCTGCACCAGACCTATGCCATCTTCGAGCAAGGTCAAGACCTGCTGTTCGGTGCGGACCCCTGTCACGATCAGATCGATGCCATAGCGTTTTACGTAAGCGGCAATGTCGGACACGTGGAAATCGGTGAGGCTGGTGGGCTCGTTGACGAAGCGGACGACATCGGTGCGCGCCGAACGCACCCCCTGCCCGCCCAGCTCGGCAAAATCGTGCCGCAGCGATCGCATGCCGAGCAGGCTGAAGCCCGCACCCTTCTTGGCCAGTTGCTTTGCCGCATCCTTGGCGACCGGGCTCCAGCCGCGCCAGTCGGTCTCGGCCACGCCAAACAGCAGGGATTCGATAATTACCCGGTTGGCATCGAGCAGGGCCAGCAGCCGGTCGGTGCCGTCGCGATCGGCGAGGGTGGCATGCGAAAGCGGGCAAAAGAGCGTAATGGCCTGCCCGGTCATCCGCGCCCGGCGCGCCATGATCACCGCCTCCTCGATGGCGCCGCGCTCGATGCGCCGCACCAGGCTCTCACCGCCCTGGAGGGGCATGTATTCGGGGGGATCGGCCAGCTCGCCATCTTCGAGCACCAGGCGCGGCACCAGATCGTAGCCGTAATTGCGCCGGTGCGGCAGGGTGACGATGGCCTGGCTGTGATAGACGATGCGCTCCTCGTCGAGCGCGCGCTTGAGCATGTCGAGCGAAATGGCCGGCTCAGGCAGCCGGTCCTCCTCGGGCCTGGGTTTGCCCGGCTGGCTGGGCGCCCGACGATCCTGCTCGATTTCGGCTACCGCCTCGGCCACTTGGCGCACCACCGTGCCCAACACCGAAATATCGGCCTCCACCGCTTCGAGCCGTTGCTGGGCGTTGACGTCGGTGAGGGCATTGATGCGCTGGCTCAGCATCTGCCCGGCCTGGGCATCGGTCGAGAGCAGCCGGGAGAACTCGGAAATCGCCCGCTCGAAGCGCGCCTCGGTCCGCTGCCGCAGCTGGCGTTCGAGCACCACCACGCAGGCCAGGGCAAACACGATGCCGGTCACCACCGCATCGATCGGCGAGAAGGTGAAGCCGAAATAGGCCATCACGGCCACGGCCAGGGCGGCGAGCGCGATGAAGATGTAGACCAGGCCCTGCACCGGCACATTCCCTCAAGTTCATGCTGGAAACCCTCCTAGCACCGGCCCCAGCCGCCAACCAAGCATCATCGGGCCAATGGTTGATTTCCAAACGGAATATTTACCCTGTTCATCAAAGATCGGGTCAACCAACAAGACAGCTCGAGGGAGCCCTGCCCCAATGCGTTCTGGATCACGATCGGATGTCGCCACGCGCCTGTTGCTGGTCGACCAGGATCCTCCCAGCAGCCGCATGACCAGGCAGACGCTGGCGCCCTGCCTGCCCGAGGGGGCCCAGATCGCCCTGGCCGGCAGCGGCCGCGAAGGCATCGACACTCTGCGCCGCGCGGGATTTGACATCGTGCTGCTCGATCTGGCCAGCATCAAGGACCTGGCCGGCACGGTGGAAGATGCCGTAACGCGCTTTGCCAAACTCGCCGATGGGGCACTCGTCATCGTGCTGTCGGATGGGGCCTCGGTTTCCGGCGCGGTGGCCGCCATGCGGGCGGGCGCCCATGATTTCATCGCCAAGCCCATTTCGGCCCCCGCCTTTGCCAGCCGGGTGGCAGAACTGGCCCAGCGCCACGGCAAGGCCCGCGCCCTGGCCATCGATACCGCGCCCACCGACACCTCGGCCGATTTCGCCGGCTTCATCGGCGCCTCGAGCCAGATGCAATATGTCTACGAGCAGATCGACCGCATCGCGCCGTCCTCGGCGCCAGTGTTCATCACCGGCGAGAGCGGCACGGGCAAGGAGGTCTGCGCCCAGGCCCTGCACCGGCGCAGCCCACGTCAGTCCGCCCCCTTCATTGCCATCAACTGCGCCGCCATCCCGCGCGAATTGATGGAAGCCGAATTGTTCGGCGCCGTGCGCGGGGCCTATACCGGAGCCCATCAGGACCGGCAGGGCGCGGCCGAAGCGGCCCATGGCGGCACGCTGTTTCTCGATGAGATCGGGGAAATGGACCTGGCGCTGCAGAGCAAGCTCTTGCGGTTCCTGCAGACGGGCAGCGTCACCCGTATCGGTGAGGCCTCGGCCCGGGCCGTGGATGTGCGCGTCATCTGCGCCACCAATCGCAATCCCATGCAGCTAATCGCCGAAAAGAAGTTCCGCGAGGATTTGTTCTATCGCCTCCACGTACTGCCTATCCACCTACCCCCGCTGCGCCAGCGGCCGGCCGACATCATGACCCTGGCGCGCCATTTCCTGGGCCGCTATGCGCGTGAAGAGGGCAAGAGCTTTGCAGGCTTTTGCCCCGACGTCGCCGATCTGTTCGTGGCGCGCGAATGGCCGGGCAATGTGCGCCAATTGCAGAACCTGGTGCGGCGCATGGTGGTGCTGTTCGATGGCGGCAGCATCGATGCTGCCATGGTGGCGGCCGCCGACATCGAATCGCGCGAGCTGGTGCGCGAGGAGCCGCAGGCCTTCAACGCCTTCAAGCGCGGGCCGGTCTTGCCCATGTGGCAGCAGGAGCAGCGCATCATCGAGGACGCGGTGCAGGTGTTCAACGGCAACATCGCCCTGGCCGCAGCGGCGCTCCAGATCAGTCCCTCCACCATCTATCGCAAACGGCAGGGCTGGGCCGAACTGGCCGGAACGCGCGCCGGAGCTGCCTGATGCGGCTGAGCCAGATGCGCCGGCCTCATCTGGGCCGCGGCACGGTGTTTCGATTTCCTGCGGGCTACCCGTATGAAGACACCGTCGCTTTCATGCTGGTGCAACTGCCCGACCTGTCACCGGCCCTGCTGGTCCTGACCGGCTATCACGCCGGCCGCATTCCCCAGGTGCTGCCCGCTGCGTGCCTGACCGAGAGCCAGTACGAGATCTCGGTGCCCTGGCTGCGCGCCAACTGGCAGGTCTGGATCTGGCCCGGCTGCACGCCGGCGCAGGTCGAGATCATCGAAGGCTATCCGCCCGTTCCCGCCTGAGCCGCCATCCACCCTCCCGATATTTTTCACCCCGTCCTTGCGCTGTCGCAATCGTGCGCCATATGGGGCTTGCGCCACGGGGAAGTGATCGAGCCGTGTCCGATCACTGGCCGCAGACTTGACTTGCCGGGGCGCCTCTCTTATATCCCCCTCAGCCTTTAGCACTCACCTACCTAGAGTGCTAACAGGGCGCCAATTTCAAGCCAAACAAGTTCTATAGGAGCAAACATGAGCTTCCGTCCCCTGCACGACCGAGTGGTCGTTCGGCGCGTCGACAGCGAGGAAAAGTCTGCTGGCGGCATCATCATCCCCGACACCGCCAAGGAAAAGCCCTCCGAAGGCGTCGTCGTCTCGGTCGGCCCGGGCGCTCGTGACGAGGCCGGTAAGATCGTTGCCCTCGATGTCAAGGAAGGCGATCGCGTCCTCTTTGGCAAGTGGAGCGGCACCGAGGTCAAGCTCAATGGTCAGGACCTGCTGATCATGAAGGAAAGCGACATCATGGGTGTCATCACGGCCTGAGGCGCTTCGCCCAAGCCCGCTGATTTCCCCATAACTTAAGGAGCGCCCGTCATGGCTGCTAAAGAAGTAAAGTTCTCCACCGAAGCCCGCGACAAGATGCTGCGCGGCGTCAACATCCTGGCCAATGCCGTCAAGGTCACCCTGGGTCCCAAGGGCCGCAACGTGGTGATCGACAAGTCCTTCGGTGCTCCGCGCATCACCAAGGACGGCGTGACCGTGGCCAAGGAAATCGAACTGGAAGACAAGTTCGAGAACATGGGCGCTCAGATGCTGCGCGCCGTGGCGTCCAAGACCAATGACATCGCCGGCGACGGCACCACCACCGCCACCGTTCTGGGCCAGGCCATCGTCAACGAAGGCGTCAAGGCCGTTGCCGCCGGCATGAACCCGATGGATCTCAAGCGCGGCATCGACATGGCCGTTGCCGAAGTGGTCGCCAATCTGGCCGCTGCCAAGAAGACCATTTCGTCGAATTCCGAAGTCGCCCAGGTCGGCACCATCTCGGCCAATGGCGAAACCGCCATCGGCGAGATGATCGCCAATGCCATGCAGAAGGTCGGCAACGAGGGTGTCATCACCGTCGAGGAAGCCAAGACCGCCGAGACCGAGCTCGAAGTCGTCGAAGGCATGCAGTTCGACCGTGGCTATCTCTCGCCCTATTTCGTGACCAACGCCGAAAAGATGACCGCCGTCCTCGAGGACCCGGTGATCCTGCTGCACGAAAAGAAGCTCTCCAACCTGCAGTCCATGCTGCCGATCCTGGAAGCCGTGGTGCAGAGCCAGCGTCCGCTGCTCATCATTGCCGAAGACATCGAAGGCGAGGCCCTGGCGACCCTGGTGGTCAACCGCCTGCGCGGTGGCCTCAAGGTCGCTGCCGTCAAGGCTCCGGGCTTTGGTGATCGCCGCAAGGCCATGCTGGAAGATATCGCCATCCTCACCGGCGGCCAGGTCATCTCCGAAGATCTGGGCATCAAGCTCGAGAACGTTACGCTCGACATGCTGGGTACTGCCAAGCGCGTCGAGATCACCAAGGAAAACACCACCATCGTCGATGGTTCGGGTTCCAAGGACGACATCCAGGGCCGCGTTGGCCAGATCAAGGCGCAGATCGAGGAAACCACCTCGGACTACGACCGTGAGAAGCTGCAGGAACGTCTGGCCAAGCTGGCCGGTGGCGTTGCCGTCATCCGCGTCGGCGGTTCGACCGAAGTGGAAGTCAAGGAGCGCAAGGATCGCGTCGACGACGCTCTGAACGCCACCCGCGCTGCCGTTGAAGAAGGCATCGTGCCCGGCGGCGGTGTCGCCCTGCTGCGTGCTTCGGCCAACCTGACGGTCAAGGGCATCAATGCCGACCAGCAGGCCGGTATCAACATCGTGCGTCGCGCCCTGCAGGAGCCCGTGCGTCAGATCTCCAACAATGCCGGCGAAGAAGGCTCGGTCGTGGTTGGCAAGATCCTGGAAAACAGCTCGCCGACCTTCGGCTACAACGCTGCGACCGGCGAATATGGCGATCTGATCGCCATGGGCGTGGTCGATCCGGTCAAGGTCGTGCGCACCGCTCTGGAAGATGCCGCTTCGGTGGCCTCCCTGCTCATCACCACCGAGGCGATGATCGCCGAGCTTCCCAAGGAGGCGGCTCCCGCCATGCCTGGCGGCGGCGGCATGGGCGGCATGGGCGGCATGGACTTCTAAGTCCAGCCAAGTGCTTTCCGACCTCTTACGAGGTCACGAACGGGAGGGCGGTTCCTTTGGGACCGCCCTTTCGTTTTGCCGCAATGGTGCCATGAGACGAGCGCTTGATGGCCTGATGCGCACGCTCATCACCCTCGCCCTCTTGGCCATAGCCCTGCCCGCCTTGGCCCAGGAGCCGCCCCAATATCTGGACGACCGCTCCACGCCGCAAGCCGTGGTGCAGTCGTATTACAACGCCATCAATCGGACCGAGCGGGCCCGAGCCCATAGCTACTACCACCCGGGAAATGCGCCACCTTACGAGGACTGGGCCGCCGGCTATGCCCATACCGCGTCGGTGGAGCTGGTGCTGGGCGAGGTCAGTGCGGAGGGTGCCGCAGGCAGCACCTACTACAACCTGCCCGTAGCGCTGGCGGCGACGTCCGACACCGGCGCGGTCACGCGCTTTTCGGGCTGCTATATCTTGCGGCTGGTCAATCCCGGCGTGCAGAGCGTGCCGTTTTCGCCCATGCATATCGAGCAAGCCCATCTCGAGCCGCTCGATGGGCCGCTGACGCCACCGGTTTCGTGCGACCCCTAGCTCAACAACAGCCGCAGCGCCATGGCGACCGAAACGACCACCACCAGCGGGCGAATGATGCGGACCCCAAAGCGGATGCCGGTCAGCGCCCCCAGATAGCCACCTGCCACCTGCCCGACGGCCATGGCGCCAGCCGCCGCCCACAAGACGTCACCCGAGGGGATGAATAGAGCCAGTGCCGCCAGGTTGGAGGTGGCGTTGAGCACCTTGGTGTGCGCCGAAGCCTTGAGCACGCCCAGGCCGAACAGGGTGACGAAGGCCATGGTGAAGAACGAGCCGGTGCCGGGCCCCAGGATGCCGTCGTAAAACCCGATGACGAAACCGGCCACTGGCACGAAGCGCGCAAAATCGAGCCGGGCCGTGCTGTCGGCGTCGCTGAGCTTGGGCGCCAGCGCGAAATAGGCCGCAATCACGATCAGGGCTACCGGCACCGCCATGGCGAGCGCTGCCGTATCGATAGACTTGACGGCGATGGCGCCGATGAAGCCGCCGGCAAATGTGGCCAGCACCGCCGGCAAGATGCGCGGAATCGATACCAGCCCGCGCCGCCAATAGGTGATGGCCGCAATGATCGTGCCGATTACCGATTGCATCTTGTTGGTGCCCAGCGCCGTAACGGGCGGCACGCCCACCAGCAGCAGCGCCGGCACCCCGATCAGTCCCCCGCCCCCCGCAATGGCATCGACGAACCCGGCAAGCAGGCCGACGCCCGCCAAAGCGAGCAGAATCAGGGGATCGAGCATATCTGGCGGCCCACAGGAGTTGGGCCCCCCGTCGGGTCCCTCAACGGCGCCCTCTTAGCGCACGCCCACGCGCGGCGCCAGCCATGCACCAGGGATTTGCGGGCCGGCACGATGGCGGTTTGGTTACCTCTGGGCCCTATACTGGCCGCGATATCGCATTGATCTTGCTGGAGGCCCCATGGCGCCGACCTATCGCGGCCAGGCCATCGCCGTCATCCTGCCGTGCTACAACGAAGCGGCGGCCATCGTTGGCGTGATCGAAGCCTTTCGGGCCGCCCTGCCAGGCGCCGAAATCTATGTCTTCGACAACGGCTCGAGCGATGACAGCGCCGCCCTCTCCCGGGCCGCCGGGGCCCGCGTGTTCAAGGTCGCCCGCCGCGGCAAGGGCAATGTGGTGCGCCGCATGTTTGCCGATGTGGAGGCCGACATCTATGTCATGGCTGACAGCGACGGCACTTATGATGCGGGCGCAGTGGCGCCCATGGTGGACCGGCTGATCGAGGAACGGCTCGACATGGTGGTGGGCACCCGCGTGCCCACCGGCGAGGGCCTGATCTTTCGGCCAGGCCATGCTTTAGGCAATCGGCTCTTGACCGGCATGGTGGAATGGATCTTCGGCCAGGGCTTTACCGATATGCTTTCGGGCTATCGCGTGGTATCGCGTCGCTATGCGAAATCATTCCCGGCGCTGTCGCAGGGCTTCGAGATCGAGACCGAATTGACCATTCACGCCCTGGAACTCAGAGCCCCCTGCGCCGAGATGCCCACGGCCTATCTGGCGCGCCCCGTAGGCAGCCAAAGCAAGCTTTCCACCTATCGTGACGGCTTCCGCATCGGCAAGACCATATTGCGGCTCTATGTACGCGAGCGGCCGCGCCAGTTGTTCTTGGGCATTGGGGTGGCCTTGGGCCTGCTTTCGCTGCTCTTGGGCCTGCCGGTGGTGTACGAATATGCGCAGACCGGGCTGGTGCCGCGCCTGCCCACGGCGATTCTGGCCGCCGTGATCATGCTGGCCGGCATGCTCTCGGGTATCTGCGCGGTCATCCTCGATAGCGTCGTCACTGGCCGCAGCGAGGCCAAGCGCTTGCGCTATCTTGCTATTCCCGCCGTCGCGGCGCAGCCATGACGCGCCTGTCCCGCATCGCCCTGTTCGTGGTTTCGGGCGCGCTGGGCTTTGGCGTGGATGCGGGCATCCTCTGGCTGGTATCTGGTGCGCTCGGCCCTTATGGGGGCCGCTTGGTGTCGTTCGCCGTGGCGACACTGGTTACTTTTGCGTTCAACCGCACCTTCACCTTCGGCGACCGCAGCGGCGGCCAGTCTTTGGGCCGTAGCCTGTTGTCCTATGGGGCGGCGGTTTCGGGCGGCGGGGCGATCAACTACGCGGTCTATGCAGCGCTCGTCGCCACCCTGCCCATGATGGCGGTCAACCCCACTCTCGCTGTCGCGCTGGGGAGCCTGGTCGGAGCGGTGTTCAATTTCACCATGGCCGACCGGCTGGTGTTTTCGTCGCGCCCCGTGGCAGTCGTAAGAGACTAGGTCTTCGTCCGGTCGCGTCGTCTGACCGCCCGCTCGAAAACTCTACAGCCCTACCGTTATGCCAGGCTCCACCCCGCCCAGCATCGACATCAGCGCTTCGAGCTTGGCCTTGCGCAGAGGCGTCCAGTCGGCGGCGCGCGAGACGCCCAGATAGGCTTCGCTTTTGAGGATCGTGCCGTCTTCGAGCACGCGCAGCTTGTTGGCCGTCAGCGTTTCACCCGAGGACGTGATGTCCACGATCAGGTCGGCGGCCCCGGAGGCCGGCGCAGCTTCGGTTGCCCCCAGGCTCTCCACGATGCGATATTCGGCAATGCCGTAGCTGGCGAAAAAGCGCCGCGTCACGCGCACATATTTGGTCGCCACCCGCAGCCAACGCCCGTGTCGGGCCCGAAAGTCCGAGGCCACGTCGGCCAGATCGAGCATGGTGGTCACATCGATCCAGCAATCGGGCACCGCCACCACCACGTCGGCATGGCCAAAGCCGAGCGGGCGGGCAAGAATGATGTTCTTTTCCCAGATGTCGGAGCTCTCGTGGATGAGATCGGCTCCGGTCACGCCCAGATCGATGCTGCCGCGCGACAGCTCGCGCGCGATCTCGCCGGCCGGAAAGAAGCGCACCGCAATGTCGGGCTGGCGCCGGATCGTGCCCTGATACGACCGGGCCCCGCCCGGGCGCTCGATGGGGAGATTGGCCTGCGCGAACACCTCGCGCGTCACCTGCTCCAGCCGCCCCTTGGACGGCACCGCCAGAGTTAGCCCGCTCAACTCGCCGTCTCCGCTTCCCGCTCCAGCCGATCCACCCACACCGCGCAACCGGCCGCCGAAGCGGGCGCAGTGGCACCCAGGCGCTGCAGCAGGCGATCATATTGGCCGCCAGAGGCCAGAACCTCGCCTCGGCTGCCGCTCATTTCAAAGACGATGCCGGTGTAATAATCGAGCCGCGGGCTGAACCCGGCATCGAAAGTCACGTTCGCCTTGGGGCTGAGCGCCGTCAGGGCCATGGCATGGTGCCGCAACACCGACAATTGGCCCGACACCTCGATGCCCACCGAGCGCATCAGCACTTCCACCTCGTCGAGCGCGTCGAAGACGGGCGCGTGGATGGAAAGATATTTGCGCAGCAGATCCACCGTCTCGTCGGGCACCAGGCCCGCTGCCAGAAGCTGCTTTTCGCGATAGCGATCGGCGATTTCTTCCGGGCTGCGGCCCTCATTGGGGCTGATGCCGGCCTCGAACATGGCCTCGTTGATGAAATCGACCAGTTCGGCCCGATCGATCGGTTCGGACACCGCCGTAATGGCATCCTCATCGCTCAGGCGGTCGAGCAGCGGATCGAGTGCCTCGGGATGGCCGAAGCGATAACGAATGCGCGCGCGCCAGCTGTCGGGCATGTCGGCGCCCGCCAGCATGGCCTCGAAAAGATCCACCCCGCCCAGGCGGATATCGGGAGTGGTTACCCCGAAAATGCCCAGCGCCCAGCGGGCAAAAGTCATCACCTGGTCGAGCGCTTCGTCCGGATCTCCCTGCCCCAGGAGCTCGATGCCGGCCTGGTCGAACTCGGCCGGTCCGTCGGTGCGCTGGCGAAAGATCGGCCCCATATAGCCATAGGCTGCGGGCGTACCCAGAAAACCGTTCTGGATATAGGCGCTGGCGATAGGCAGCGTAAAATCGGGCCGGAGGCAATATTCCTCGCCATCGGCCGCCGTGGTCAGCAGCAGGCGCTTGCCGAACTCCTCGCCCGCCAGCTCAAAGAACGGCGCGGCCGCAAGCAGCAGCGGCGGGGAAACCCGCGTAATCCATTTGGTATCGACCAGTCGGCCCAGCGCGGCCCGTCTCTCCTCGGGGGTCTTTACGACTCGGGAGTAGAAGAGGCTACGAGGCGGCGTATTGCCGCCACGAGGTCCTCGCGCTGGACTTCGAACTGACCGGGGCGTTCTGCTTTCCATTCGGCGTTGTCGCTTATGGCTTTTGCGGCTTGTTTGCCGGCGATGAGATCTTTGACTTGCACAATGCCGCGAGAGCGCTCGTCGCTGCCTTCGATAACAACGGCTGGTGCATTGCGCTTATCGGCATAGGCAACCTGTTTGCCGAAATTCTTGGTATTGCCCAGGAACATCTCCGCCCGAATGCCGGCGTTGCGAAGTTCGGCAACCATGGCTTGGTATCGTGATGTCTGGTCCTTGTCCATGACCAGAACCACCACCGGCCCGGCCGCCTCGCTGGCCGTCAGCGCGCCGGTGAGCTTGAGAGCATGGGCCAGCCGCGACACGCCGATGGAAAAGCCCGTCGCCGGCACCGGCTCGCGCCGGAAGCGCGACACCAGCCCGTCATAGCGCCCGCCCCCGCCCACCGACCCGAACACCACCTGTTCGCCTTTTTCGTTGACGACCGGAAAGGTCAATTCGATCTCGAACACCGGGCCGGTGTAATATTCGAGCCCGCGCACGACGGAGGGATCGATCTTGATCCGGTCCGGGCCATAACCTGCGGCGTCGAACAGCCGCTGCATTTCGTTCAGCTCGCTGCGGCCTGCGGCAAAGACGGGAGAGTCGACCTGGGTCTGTGCATCCAGCGCCTGCGGCCCGATGCCGGCAAGAACCTTGGCAATCTGCCCCGCATCGAGTCCGGCGCCCTTGGTGAAATCGCCCGACTCGTCCTTGCGGCCGGCGCCGAGCAGCAACTGCACGCCCTCGGATCCGAACTTGTCGAGCTTGTCGATAGCGCGCAGCACCGTCAACTTCTGCGCGGGATCGCTTACCCCCGCCGCATCGAGCACGCCGTCCAAAATCTTGCGGTTGTTTACGCGCACTACATATTTGCCCGCCAGGCCCAGGGCATCCATGGTGTCGGCCATCATCATGCACATTTCGGCATCGGCCTCGGGGCCGGCCGCGCCCACCGTATCGGCGTCGAACTGCATGAACTGGCGGAAGCGTCCCGGACCGGGCTTCTCGTTGCGGAACACGTAGCCGGCTCGGTAGGAGCGGAACGGCTTGGGCAGACGCTCGAAATTTTCGGCGAAATAGCGCGCCAGCGGCGCGGTCAGGTCATAACGCAGGCTCAGCCATTGCTCGTCATCATCCTGCAGCGAAAACACCCCGGCATTGGGCCGGTCGGTGTCGGGCAGGAACTTGCCCAGCGTCTGGGTATATTCAAACAGCGGCGTTTCCACCGGGTCGAAGCCGTAACGCCGATAGACGTCCTTGATCTTGTCGATCATGGCCTCGACCGCCATCAGCTCGACCGGTTCGCGATCGACAAATCCGCGCGGCAGCCGCGGCTCGATGAGCTTGGTCTTTTCCGTCATTTGTCCTGTCTCGAAAGTTGGCCCCCTCCTAGCGGATCGGGGGTGGAGTGACAAGCGCGGACGCCCGGCATCGCTGCCAAGCGTCCGCAATCCTTGCCTATTCGTGGTCCTTGAAGCGCCGGTCATGGCCCAGCGGGGGATTCCACCAGCCGTTTTCCTGCTCCATGGGCGGCAGGCCGAGATCCGCCCGGAGATAAGTGGGTATGGTTGGCGGCCTTCGCCGGCGTGGCCAAAGCACCCCCAGCAGCGCGTACAAAGCGCTCCATAGTCCTGGGCGTTGGACAACGAAAGGCGAAGACGCCGGAGCCTTGGCTCCGGTCGAGACTTTGTCGATCGACATGAGATCTATCCAGGCGCGAAAAAGCGCCCGGCCTCTATGAGTGGGTGAAATAGCCTTCAGATCGCCAAGCCGTTAGGCATGTGCGACCAGGATGGTTGGTTTGAAGATGTCCGCTGCCGGAAAACCGGCACAACTCTCGAAGCCCTAGCGGCTGCGATGGAGCCCGTGGGGGACACGCTCATGGCGCATGGCGCGCAAGCAATTGGTCATTACACGCCTCCCTGGGTTGAGCGTTTGCGAACGGGTTGGCTGATAAACCCATCACGCAGGTTTGACCAGCCCTAATGTGACAGACTGCCGCAGTAGACCAATGGCCGTTGCAGATGCGCCACAGGGTTTAGGCGCGGCGGGGACGTACGAAGGCCGCGCGCTCGGCTTCGATCGGCAAACGGCAATGGCAGCCTTGGACGTGGTCGTTGACCAAGCCCATGGCCTGCATGAAGGCGTAGCACGTGGTGGGCCCCACAAAGCTGAAGCCGCGCTTCTTGAGGTCCTTGCTCATGGCCTTGGAGGCTTCAGTCTGGGCCGTCTGGCGCACCGTCTCCCAGGTCACGATCTCGGGCCGGTCTTGCGGCTTGGGTTCAAAGCTCCAGAAATAGGCCGCGAGAGAGCCGAACTCGTCTCGCAGTCGTTGCGCCTGGCGCGCATTGTTGAGGGTCGACACGATCTTGCCGCGGTGACGAACGATGCCGGCATCGGTCAGAAGGCGCTCGACGTCCGTCTCCCCCATTCGTGCCACCTTGTCGATGTCGAAATCGAAAAACACGGCGCGGAAACGCTCCCGCTTGCGCAGGATGGTGAGCCAGGACAGGCCCGACTGAAACCCTTCCAGGCATAACTTCTCGAACAGCCGCGCGTCCTGGGCCATGGGGCGGCCCCACTCGGCATCGTGGTAGTGCTGGTAGAGCGGGTCCTGGCCTGCCCATGCGCACCGCACTAGCTCGCCGCTTCCATTCGTTTCGGTCATCTGCACTTCCGTCCGAAAAATGCCACACTCGCGGCAAAATTGCCTTAACTATGCAACTTCACCCGATATTGCCGTTTTACAGTCACATTGGCGCCAATGACAGTCAAAGAGGGTCAGCATCATGGTCAAATGGTTACGCAGCTTTAGTGCCGTCGTCATCGCCGCCTCCGCCTTGACGGCGATGCCGGCGCAGGCCGAATTCCGCTTCTTCAACTTCGATCGCTCGGGCCCGAGCTTTACCCATTCGCGCCCCTCGCGTGCGCAGCCCCAGCCCCAGCAGGCGCGCATCAGCCGCGAATTCATGCGCCAGACCGTACCGTTCCGCACCAGCGAGCGCGCCGGCACCATCCTGGTCGATACCAAGAACCACTTTCTCTATCTGGTTCTCGAGAACGACAAGGCCATTCGCTACGGCATCGGGGTGGCGCGTTCGGGCTTTGAGTGGAGCGGCACCCATCGTGTGACGCGCAAGGCCGAATGGCCGGGCTGGACGCCGCCGGCGGCCATGCGCCAGCGCCAGCCGGGGCTGCCCGCCTACATGCCAGGCGGCCCCAACAATCCGCTGGGCGCCCGCGCCCTCTACCTCGGCTCGACGCTCTATCGCATTCACGGCACGGTAGAGCCCTGGTCGATCGGCCAGAACGTGTCGTCGGGCTGCATTCGCATGGTCAATGACGACGTGATCGATCTCTATAGCCGTGTGCCGGTGGGCGCCAAGGTCATGGTCATCTAGCCCCCTATGCGACCCCCTCAGGGGGTCGCTTCGCTTTCGCCCGGCGCGGCCGGGGCCTCATCGGCAGGCGGCGCCGCATCCACGCGCGGTCCCTGCGGCTGCAGCGCCGCGATACCATCGGCCAGCCCGGTGGTGCTCAGCGGCAGCGTCAGCCCCTGGCCCGATTCGCTGAACACGGTGGCCGTAATTGCCGTTGCGGTCGACAGCGCCGCGACCAGATCGGGCGCCAATGTGGCCACCGCCTGGCAATTATTGCCTCCGCAGGTCTGGTAGGGAATGGTTATCGGGCGCGGCCCGCCAAACTCGAACGCCATGCCGCGCCCGAGTGCCACGCCATTGGGCGTCTGCCACAGGCTCGAAAGCCGCCCATCGCCAGTCTGGGAAATGCGCCACACGAACACGGTGGCACCGTTTTCGCTGCTGCTTAGCCTTTGCATGATGCTGCAGCGGCGATCGCCCTCCACCTCGGTGCATCCATAGCGCCAGTCGCCAATCGCCCGCTCATCGAGCAATACCGGAGCAGCGGGCACCTGCTGGGCGGGCGCACCCGGCGGCAGGGGGCTTGCGGCCATCACCGGCGCGGCGACCTCGCCACGCGGGGCCAGCACCATCCCGAGGCCCACGCCCACGCCCAACCCAACAACCACACCCACGGCCGCAACCCACGCCTTTACCGGTCGCTCGAGCATTCACCCACCACCTCGCCTGCCGACAGTCCCAACCGCCGAATCCAGATCCTTGCGATAGCCGGATTCGTGAAGCGGATGAAGCCGTTGGACGAAGCGTCGTGTTTACGCCAACAGGCCATCGCCAGCTGGTTGCTTCAACCGAGTGAACACTGGCCAATAAATAGTGTGCCGCGTTCATATATTGACGCCAGATTAATTTCTCAGCACGCGGCCAGGTTTTGCTGTGTTTCAAATTCGCCACAGTTGCCACATTTTTGATTCATTGCCGAGCCCCGGACCTTTTCCGCTGGGAACTCCGTTTTTTGCCCGCTGAGCGCCAGATACTTGATTCTGAAATTGAATCGCACGCGAGGAGCGCCGCGGCGTGCCGGCCTCCAAGCATTCCGTAATTTTCATTAACCAGAAACCCATATCGACTTGTAAAGCATTTGAGTGTTACTTCCTGCTTTGAAGCAGTGCGAGTCATGCGGCGCAGATCTCATAAAAAACGCACCCCGACCCGCAATAATCACGAGACGTGATGCTCGACACCACATTGGAGATGGGATCGATGTTTGGGAATGAGAGTTCATTGAGGGGGCGCAGCGGCGGGGCCTTGCGTGGCTTGTTTGCCACCACCGCCCTCGCCTCGGGGCTGTTTGGCGGCGCATTGCTCGTCACCACCGTACCGGCCTATGCGGCCTGCACACTCAACGGTCAGACGATCGCCTGCGACGGGACGGATGCCGATGGCTACCAGGCCACCGTCAACGACAACCGCTATGTCAGCATCTCGCCCAATGCGGTGATCGGCAACAGCACCACCCAGGCCGGTGCCATCAGCGTCGACGTCTCGGGCGGCGCAGGCAATTTCATCGATTTCGACACCCAGTCCAACGGCAGCAACCAGCCCACCATCGGCTCGGCCAATAACGGCCAGGCGGTCAACCTCATCTCTGGCGCCAACGGCTACATCGCGATCGACACCGCAGCCGGAACCAACATCAACACCACGGGCAATGGCGACGACGGCTTCCGGCTGCGCAATGGCGCTGGCGGCGGCACGGGGTCGATCACGGTCAACCTGGTGGGCACCACCATTTCCACCTCGCAAGGAGAAGGCATCGACGCCATAGCCGGCAGCGGTGGCGTGTCGATCAGCGTCACCAATGGCAAGATCGGCGATACAAGCTATACCAGCCAGATCACCTCCACCGGCAGCCACGGCATTTCGGCTGCCTCGGCAGGAGGCTCGGTCAGCGTCGAAACCGCCGAAGGCGTCGCCGTGAGCGGCGACGAAGCCGGTATAAAGACGCAGGTTTCGAGCGGCAATGGCAACACCACCGTCACGGTACGGGGCAATGTCACCGGCACCAACGCTGCGCTGGCCTCCAACACCGGCTCCGAAGCCGGCGCGGGCATCTATGCCACCAACATCAGCGGTGGCACCGGCAAGGTCGACGTCACCAACTATGCCACCATCACCGCTCAGAGCCAGGGCATCTATGTCGACAGCAACGCTACCGGCACGGTGACGGTAAGCAATCTCAGTGCCAATTCCATCAATGCCGTCGGGGACGGCATCACCGCCACCGGCGCCGGGGACGTGATCGTGAACAACGGCAGTGGCGGCGTCGACAATCCGGACGGCAAGATCACCAGCAGTGCCGGCCGCGGCATCGTGGCCACCGGCACGGGCATCGCTTCGGACGTCACGGTCAATCACTCCGGCACGGGCAGCTCCATCACCGCCCAACTCGATGGCATTTCCGCCTCGATTACCAACGGCGCCGGCACGGGCGTGATCACCATCAACGCCTCCGCCGCCATCACGTCCAACACCGATGACGGCATCCAGACAGCCAATGCCGGCTCGGGCAAGACCAGCGTCCTGCTCACCGGCGATTTCGATCTCAAGGCCGGCAATGGCAGCGGCGATGCCGGCATCCAGGCGGTCGTAGCGTCAGGCGAGCTCTATATCGACGTGGGCACGGAGGTGGACATCACGGCCACCGAAATGGGCATCGATGCGGTGTCCAACAGCGGCGGCAATATCGAGATCAACCTCAATGGCGACATAACCCAGACCCTGGCCGATATCGACGGCGCCGGCATTTCGGCCCGTGTCTTGGGCGATGACGGCGCCATCACCATGACGCTGGGCCAATACAGCACCATCGATGCGGTGGAAGACGGCGTGCGCGCCACCATCAGCGATGCCGACAATGATGATGGCATCACCATCACCAGCTGGGCCGACATCGATTCGGAAACCAATGACGGCATCCAGGCCTCAACGGCGGGCAACGGCAACATCAAGGTCGACGTCAAGAACGGCTTCATCCGCGCCGGCAATGGCGGTGGCGATGCCGGCATCCAGGTCAACGCCAACGGCAATGGCGGTGCCACGGTGCTGGTCGGCGTCCAGGCCGATATCGAAGCGACCGAAGACGGCATCGATGTCACCTCCAACGGCACCGGCGCCATCGTCATCGATGTGGACGGCGACATCACGCAGACCGGCGCCCTTGGCGCCGGCGCTGCCGCGATCCAGGCCACCTCGCTTGCCGCCGGCACCGGCAGCATCACCATCGACACCGGGCGCTGGAGCGAGATCAACGCCCAGGAAGATGGCATCAACGCCCAGATCCTGAACGCAGCGAGCCTGGCCGACATCGAAATCAATGCCCGCGGCGACATCACCTCGTCCGTCAATGACGGCATTGCGGCGTCCAACGCCGGCGCCGGCGACATCTATGTCAACGTCTACGGAGACATCACGGCGGGCAAGGGCGGCGGCGATGCGGGCATCGAAGCCATCGCGCTGGGATCGGGCAATGCCAATGTGTACACCGGCTGGCGCTCCGACATCTGGGCCAGCGATATCGGCATCGATGCCAGAGCCCTCGCCGGCGGCAATGTGGACATGGAGCTCTGGGGCGACGTCGACAGCGGGGGTATCGAACTCTATGCCGACACCACTGGTGGCACGGGTGACGGCACCACTACCATCGACATCATGTACAGCGCCACCATCAACGGCATTGCCGGCAATAGCGGTGCTGACGACCTGGTGCTCGACGTCGACGGCGGCGCTGCTACCATCACCAATTGGGGCACCGTCTATGGCCGGGTCGACCTGACCTCCAATGACGATACCTTCAACAATAACAGCTTCAATAGCTGGATTACCGTCGGCGACAACGATTTCGGCGATGGCGACGACCTGTTCGACAATAACGGCGGCACTTACACCGCCGTGGACGACACCGTCAGTGAAACCACGCGCTTCCTCGGGCTCGAAACGCTGATCAACTCCGGCTTCATCTCGATGCAGGACGGCGGCACAGGCGATGTGACCGAAACCGCCGATATCTATCAAGGCGAGTTCGGCGCTCTGGGCGTCGATGCCTACCTCAGTGGCGCAACGGGTTCTTATGCCGACCGCTTCGTGATCGGGGGCGAAGCGCAGGGCTTTACCGAGCTCTATGTGGACGACGCCAATGGCGGCCCGGGCACCTACGATCCTGACGGGGTGCTGGTGATCGATGCCAATGGCGCAATCAACGGCGATGGCAGCGAATTTGCCCTGGCCAATGGCCCGCTCGACTATGGCCTCTACAATTACGACCTCTTCTATGACGCGCCCGATTTCGACTGGTATCTGGTCAGCGGCCCCAATGAACGTGCCTTCGAACTCTCCACCATCGGCTCGCTCAGCCAGGACATGTTCGCCACCGGCCTGTCCACCTGGCACGACCGCACCGCCGATCTGCGCTCTTCAAACGCCACGCTCGATGGCGGCGGCGGCGCCTGGTTGCGCGGCGTGGGCCTGACCGGCGAACGCGACCATGACACCAGCTACACCGACTCCATGACCTGGACCTATCAGGACACCTCCGAAACCACGGTGGGCGGCATCGTCGGCGGCGTCGATACAGTGTTCTCGACCGGCGACATGCAGGTCATCGGTGGCGTCCTGGGCAGCTACATGGCGTCGAGCACCAGCTTTGGGCTCACCGACACCAGCCTTGACATCCAGGGCACCGGCGTTGGCGCCTATATCACCATCCTCAATGGCGGCTTCTTCGTGGATGCCGTGGGCAAGGTGGAGTTCCTGCAGATCGATCACGCCACGTCCTATCCCTGGGCCGACAGCGCCGAGACCGAAGGCGTGAGCTATGGCGGCATCATCGATGCCGGCTACCGGGCCGAGTTCGGCGCCATGCGCATCGAGCCCCTGGCCAGCATTGCCTTCACCCAGACCACCATCGATGCCTTCGAATTGCTGGGCAACGACATCAGCTATGACGATCAGACCAGCGTGCGTGGCCGCGTCGGCCTGAGGGTTTCGGGCAGCTTTGCCACCGAGATGGGCTCGATCGAGCCTTTCGCGGAAGTCAGTCTCTGGAACGAGTTTGCCGGCGAAAACGACGTAACCCTTTCGGGCGGAGCCACCAATCTGACGCTCACCGACAATGTCTCGGGCGCCAGCGCCGAACTCAAGGCCGGTGTGGAAGTGTTCAGCCAGGCCGGCTGGTCCGGCTTTGCCTCGGGCGTCTACAAGGTGGGAGAGAACAGCTCGAGCGTGGGCGGCCAGGTCGGCTTGCGCTACGACTTCTGACCGCTGGCCTGAAAACACCTGTGGGGGCGTCGAGACAGATCTCGACGCCCTTTGATTTTGGTGCGCACTAATGCGCATCTTGGAGCACTTTGGGGGAATGTCATGAGGTGGATCATCGGATTTGGCGCCGGCCTGGCCCTTGGCCTTGCGGCCGGCGGCGCCCTGGCGCAGGAAGAGGGGCAGATGCAGGTGCAGTTCACCGGCTGGACGACCAGCTGCACCGCTGCCAACCGCGCAGCGGCGGCCGACTGCGTATTGGTGCAGCGCGCCAATCTGGCTAATGGCCAGCAGTTCATCGGGCTGACCATCCGCGTGCCGGGGGAAACCCGCGCGCCCGTCATGCTGCTCCAATTGCCGCTGGGACTGGACTTGCAGCAGGGCCTGGCGCTCAGCGTGGACGGAACCGACACGCCCGAGCCCCCGGTGCAGACCTGCGAGGCCAATGGCTGCTTTGCCGGCGGTCCGCTGGACCCCGCGCTGCTCACGGCCATGCAGGCCGGCGGAAATTTGCAGATCTCGTTCCAGAACACCCGCGGCGGCACCATCTCGGTGCCCGTGCCGCTGACTGGCTTTACCGCCGCCTATCAATCCATTCAGTAGGGTTGTCGCGCCGATCGGAGCGCGCTTCCCGCTAACGTCCGGCCCGGTCCAACCGGGCCGGCCTCGCGCCTACTGGCGCAGCGTGGTGAGCGCCTGGGCCAGGCCGTCGACGCTCATCGGAATGGTGACGGCATTGCCGTCTTCGGCGACGATGGTGATGGCGATCTCGGTCGTGGCGGCCAGGGTTTGCAGGAAATCGTCCGCCAGCGTTGCCACCGCTTCGCATGAACGGGCCGAACAACTGCGATAGGGCACGCGAACCGGTTGGGGCGTGCCCGCCGCCAGCAGCATGCCGCGCTCCACCAGAATGCCGGTCGGCGTCTGCCAGTTGGCGACGATCGAACTATCGGGCGCCCGCACCATGCGCCACAGCAACACCGTGGCATTGGATTGGCTGTCGGACAATTGCTGGCTGATAGCGCAGCGCTGACTGCCATCGCCAATGGTGGCGCAGCTATAGATCCAGTCTCCAATCTCCTGGCGGGCCGTTTCGACCGGGGCCTGCGGCTGCGCCGGGGCACCAGTTTGTGCGGCAGCGCCCGGCTGCGCGGGCGGCGGGCTCAACGGTACGGGCGGTGCGCCCGTCTGGGCCTGCGCCAGTTGCAACCTGGGCATGGTAGCGCCGTCTTCGGACGCTGCGTCATCACCCACGATCTGAGCCATCACCGTGGGCTCGACGGTAAAGATCCCGGTTACCACCGCCGCCCCCGCCCCAGCCCCCAGCAGCGTCATCACCAGCACGAAACTGAGCAAGAAGCGCATGTGCCCGAACCTTTCGAAAATGTCGCCTTGGCGGCGGCGACCCCGCAAATCACCCGCTGCCAACACCTCTACCCCGCGCCGCCGGATGTGAAAAGTGCCGGCTGCGCCTGCGGCCGGGACCTTGCTTGTCGCTCAGCCGCCTCGTGGCTCAGGAGTCGGCGCGCACGCCACCCTTGAGCTCGCCGGCCCCATAGTTCTCCGAGTGCGTATCAGCGCCACCTGCAAATCCCGTACCAAGCGCGGCTCCGACGCACAATGGCACTTCGCAGGATAGCGGGCCGGGAGTGTGGCGCTGGAAAGCTTACCGCACCGTGCGGAAGGTCACGACCTGGTCGGCGCGCGCGTGGGGGAATTCAGCCGCCTGGGAAAAGTCGAACTGGGGCGGCTCCCGGCTGACATTGGGTTCGGCGGCCTCGGCGCGCAGATCGGCTTCAAAGCCCGCATTGTGCGCCTCGATGTCATAGAGCCGCTCCCGCACGGCGCGAGCAAGCGCCGGCGCCGAGGGCAGGCCGGTTTCGCACACAGCGTTTTCAGCCGTACGACCCTGCAGCAGATCGCGCACGGCGATCTCGACGGCAGAGGCGGGAGCCCCTTCGACCGCGACCAGATAGGCAGTCAGGATCTCTTCCTCGCTGCCGTAATGGTCGCGGGAATAGGTCGCCATCAGGAGACGCAGTGAGGCCTGTATGGCTGCTTTTTCGTGCATGGACGACATTCCAAATGGCTCTACTGTGTGTCGGTCACTACTTCGTTAAAAGTGAGACATCGCCTCCGCCATAAAGATGTCGCTGTTCGGCGGGCAAGGCAACTGATTTTAGCACCACGCAAAGCCATATCCAGGACCCAATTGGTCTAACACCCCGGTTTGGGGGAGCAAGCTCATCATTCTCATGGCGTTAGCAAGACAAGGCTGCACCCGACGGCTGCAGAGCTTAACGCTCATTCAATAGGCAAGAATTGCCTACCCGGTATCTGGACATGCCTTGCCGAGATTAGATCTTTAGGTTTGGGCCTATAGCGCCCGCTCGAGATGATCGCGATAGACCCAGCCATTGACCCCGGTGGCAGACGAGATGCGCAGCCAGGCGCCCTGTTCGGACACGGCTTGGACCAGATCGCCACGCTCGAGGCCACCGGCTCGCGCGCTCTGGCCGCTGGGTCCAGTGCGGACATTGAGCCCATCCACCACCACGCGCCAGGACGCCAGCTCCGGCGCCCCCGCTTCGGACGCTGGAGGTGCTACCGGCATGGCAGGACGTGGAGCAATGGGCACCAACGCATGGCGCAAGCGTTGCTGGGCTTCTTCCCGACTCGGGTTCGCCGGCACGCCGCGCACCGCAGCAGTGCGCGGCGCCATCTTTGCGGATTGGTCTGGGCCCACGAACTGCGCCGAAATAGCGCTCGACGCAAACAGCACCGCCCCGCCGAACAACGCGCCTGCCGTAGCCAGCGCCGCTACCCACCGTGCTGCCGCTACGCCCGTTTCACCAAGCTGCATTTCGACCTCCGTTTTGCCACATTAAGGATTGTGGCGGCGGAAGGTTCCAAGTGCGGTCGCCTAGAAGCGAACTGCGGTGCCCGAGACCGAAACCATCAGCATCGAGCCCTTCTCACCGATCACTTCGTAGTCGATGTCGATGCCGACTACGGCATCCGCGCCCAGCTCACGCGCTTCGGCCTGTAATTCGGCAAAAGCCTGCCGGCGTGCGTCGCGCATGGCACCCTCATAGGCCCCGGCGCGCCCACCCACGATGTCGCGGATGCCGGCAAACAGGTCCTTGAAGATATTGGCCCCCACGATGACCTCGCCGGTGATCACGCCCAGATATTGCCTGATCTGGCGACCCTCGACGGTCTGGGTGGTGGTGATGATCATGATGTGCCCCTTTGCTCATGGCGCCTGCGTTCAGGCACAGCAACGTAGCTCAACGGCTAGGGATGCAAAGGGCTCGAAACAATGCGAACGAGCCTTGGCTCGCATCACGAGCACCGACAGCCAAGGCACACCAAACATATCTGAGTTGGGAAAGAGTGGTACCGCCTCCCCGGTTTGAACGGGGGACCCCCAGATCCACAATCTGGTGCTCTAACCAGCTGAGCTAAGGCGGCACTAACGAATGGTGCTTAAACATATCCTTGCGCGCTTGGCAAGGGCTCGGGCACCGCTCGAGAACGGGCGCAACATATGAGGAGTTTACCGGGCTGGCAAGGCTTCGTTTTCAGAATGCCTTAATCTGTGCACAGCTATCAGCCTTAACCATTATGGCAGCAAAGCTGGACAAGGCGCTGCCGAGCAGTGGACGCAACGAGTAACGATATTTAACACTTGCTGAACGAGCGAGTGTGTTTGTGCCAGTTTGGCACATCTGGCCGAGGGTGTAAGTAGGCCGCGTGATGGACGCTGACTGGATCAAATCGCGGGCTGCCCGCACCGTGCTGGGCCACTGGGCCGATGCGCGGCCGGCTTGGCTGTGGTCGGCCGATGGGCAGCGCCTGATCTGGCGCAACCGGGCCGCGCGGCTCATGGCGCGGGCCCTGGCGCCGCACCCGGGCCAGGATATCCAGGTCCTGCCCATGCGCGGGCAGGTGGCGCGGCTGGCCCGGCTGGGCGTTGCCAATTGGCAGAGCCGTTCGCAGGTGCGCCTGGCTGTAGGCGAACACCCCCTATCCCTGCCGTGCCTGGTCGAGTTGGTGAGCCTGGGCGGCGGCGAGATCGGCGTGCTGCTGGTGGGTGTCGAGCCGCTCGACCTACCCCTGGAATCGCCGTCCGATCCAGATGCGCTCGAGACGAGCCTTTTGCCTCGGGGCTGGGAAGTCTGGTCCGGTGCTGATTCTCCGCCCGGAAACGCCGTGCAGTTCGGCAATGCGGCCCAGCTGTTGATTCTGGCTCCGTCCGCGCCGCCTGCCCCTGATCCTGCGCCAGTCGAGCCCGATCCTGCTGTTTTGCCGATCGCGCCTGCCGCTGACCCTGTCCTAGAGGCCGCGCCTGCGGACGAATCGGCGGCTCTGTCGCTCGACCCGGAAGTGCCCGCCTTGTTCGACAGCATTGCGGCGGATGCTGCGGCGTCGGCACCGGCCGACAGTCCAGAGCGCGCGCGCGCCCCAGGCGATATCGAGGCGCCTGAGTCGGACGAGACGGAGGTTTCACCAGCTGAGCCGGAAGTACCGTCCGAACCGGCGGCGACAGAGGGCAAGTCAGACAGTTTCGCGGCGCCCCCTGCCCCCATGGTCACAGATCTGGAGGCCGATGAGCGCGCGCTTGCCGCCGACACCGCGCGGGAGGAAGCGGAGGACGCCGGGTCACCACCACCCCAGACGCCCCCTGCTGCGCCACCGCTGTTTCGCGTCACGGGCCGCGGCTTTACCCCCGGCAACGACCAACCCGCCCCCACGGACGACAACGAACCGGCAGCAGCCGGGGACGAGGATCAGCCCGAGCCGCCAGAATCGTCAGACCGCGAGACGGTCGAGCGCGTGTCGCGCTACAACTTCGACGAGCTGTCCCGCATCCTGGCCGATCGCATCGGGCTCGAGCCAAGCGAGGTGCGCGCCGGAGGCAGCCCACCGCAGCGTCCGCGCGAGGGTGAGCTCATCAACCTCACAGGCGATACCTTCGTGCTCAACCGGCTACCGCTGGGCATTCTGGTGTTCCGCGACCAGCAGATCCTGTTTGCCAACCGGGCGCTGTGCGATCTGACGGCTTACGAATCATCCGAACGGCTGCGTGCCCAGGGGTTGGCGGCGATTTTTCCAACTGCCGACACGCCCGGCGCCAATGCCGGCCCGGTCACCCACCTGTTGCGCTCGGACGGGCAGCCGGTAGCCGTCACCGCGCGCCTGCAATCGATCTCCTGGCAGGGGCGCCCAGCGCTCATGCTGTCGGCCAGCCTGGCGGAAACTGCCGGCGGCCACGAGGCGGCGGTGCGCGGCTTTGCCCATGTGCTGGCGCGGGTGCGCGACGAAGGCTTCATCGAGCTCAATCGCAGCGGCACCATCGAGGCCGTGTCTGACCATACCGCCGTGGTTTTGGGCCGCACCGCCGAGGAGCTGATCGGCGAGCCGGTCAGCGTGCTGGTCAATCTGGGCGATATCGGCGATCTGCAGACCTTTCTGGAAATGCCGGCGCGATTTGCCGAAACCGAGCGGCCAAGCCTGTTGGTCAAGGGCGCGGAGGCGGGCTACGATCTGACGCTGTTTGCCAAAGGCCAGGCCGGCATCGTCTCAGGCTATCTGGTGTTCGTGCGCCGGCTCACCAGCAGCGGTACCCCGGTTGCCGTGCCTACGCCGGGCGAAGGCGATCTGGCGCTGCTGGGTCGGCTGAGCCGCGATCTGCGCCGCCCGCTCAACACCATTCTCGGCTTTTCCGAGCTGATGCGCACGCCCGCCAACAGCCCCACCGAGGCGCAGCGTCATATCGAATATGCCCGCGACATCCATAGCGCGGGCAGCGACATTTCGGTGCTGGTAGACGAGCTGGACGAGTTCGCCCGCCTGCGCGATGGCCGCTATGCCGCCCGGCCCGCCGATTTCGATCTGGGCCAGTTGCTCGAAGCCTGCGTGTTGCGTGTGCGGGGCCAGGCCGGCTTGTCGCGCGTTCTGGTGCGCAGCGCCATTTCCGAACGGCTGCCGCGCATTCGGGCCGATCGGGCGTCGTTAAGCCAGGCCGTGCTCAACCTTTTGGCAAGCGCCATAGCGCAAACCCCAGCGGGCAGCGCCGTGGTGCTTTCGGCCCAGTGGGAAGACGATGGCGCCATTGCCGTACATGTGCGCGATGCCTCGCGCCCCAATATCGACCCGGCCGAACGCTTCGTGGTGTTTCGCGATGGGCATGGCCGCGATGGCGAGACGTTGGGGCCGGTGCGGTCCACCGTGGGCCTGGCCCTCACTCGCTCACTTTTGGCCGTCAATGCCTGCTCGCTCTCGGTCGACCCCACCTCGGGCACCGGCACGCTGTTTTCTCTGCTGATCCCGCGCGATCTGGTGGTGGAGACCCCTCCCCCCAACCCTGGCGGCACCCGCTGAAACAAGAGGCGGCACCACTGCGCCGCCTCCGAGAGCTTCTTCCGCTCAGTGGGCCAGGGGCCGGCCCTGGGCGTCGAAGCGGTGGAACAGATCGCCGCGTGGCGAAAAGGCCAGCGTGTCCCCGGCATGGAAGGTGGCCTTGCCGTTCTGGCGCACGATCACCGGCTCGTCGGAGCCCACATCCACATAGATGTAGCTGTCCGATCCCAGGTTCTCCGAATAGATCACCTTGCCGTTCCACACTCCGTCCGGAACGATGTCCAGATGCTCGGAGCGCACACCCACCGTGTGGGCACCGAACTTGTCGGCATATTGGCCCGACAGGAAGTTCATCTTTGGCGAGCCGATGAACCCGGCCACGAACAGGGACTGGGGCTTTTCGTAAAGCTCCATGGGCGTGCCCACCTGCTGCACCACGCCATCTTTGAGCACCACGATGCGGTCGGCCATGGTCATGGCCTCCACCTGGTCGTGCGTCACATAGACCATGGTCGTGTTGGGCAGGGTTTCCTTGAGCCGGGCGATCTCCATGCGCATCTGCACGCGCAGCGCCGCATCCAGATTGGACAAGGGTTCGTCGAACAGGAACACCTTGGGGTCGCGCACGATGGCCCGGCCGATGGCCACGCGCTGGCGCTGTCCGCCCGAAAGCGCCTTGGGCAGGCGTTCAAGATATTTGGTCAGCTGCAGCTTGTCGGCCGCCGCGTTCACCTTGGTCTTGATCTCCTCCTTGGGCAGGCCCTGGAGCTTGAGCGAATAGGCCATGTTGTCGAAGACGTTCATATGCGGATAGAGCGCATAGGACTGGAACACCATGGCGATGCCGCGCTTGGAGGGCGCCACGTCGTTGACCACCCGGCCATCGATCTCGAGTTCACCCGACGAGATGGTTTCGAGCCCCGAAATGCAGCGCAGCAGCGTGGACTTGCCGCAGCCCGAAGGGCCCACGAACACCACGAACTCGCCCGACTGGATATCGAGATTGACGTCCTTCAAGATCTCAACGCTGCCATAGCGTTTATAAAGGTTGGATATTTTCAGATCGGACAAACAAGGTCCTCCCTAGTCGGGCGAGCCGGACGACTGCGGGCGCCCGCGCTCTGCCGTTGCGCGCGTGATCAATGCAGTGCGCCAATATAGGCGCCGAAGGCCGGCAAACTCAACGTATCGCCCACCGGGCCTTCCACCGCACCCGGCGCGGCAATGTCGCGCGGCCGCACATTGCCCGGGAAGGTGAACTGGGCCGGTGTTTCAGCCATGTTGAACACGCAGATCAACCGATCTTCGCCCAGCGTACGCTCGAAGGCCAGCATGCCCTCGGGCGCGTCCAGCGTGCGGATGGCGCCCTTGATGAGCGCCGGGTGCTGCTTGCGGAAGGCCAGCAGCCCCCGATAAAGCGCCAGAAGCGAATCAGGGCGCCCCTCCTGGGTGTCCACGGCCTTGCCCACATGCACCGAGGGCACCGGCAGCCAGGCGCGCTGTGCACTGGTGAAACCGCCCAGATGGGCCGAACCCTGCCAAACCATCGGCGTGCGACAGCCGTCGCGGCCCTTGAACCGGGGCCAGAACTCGATGCCATAGGGATCCACCAGATCCTCGAAGGCCAATTCGGCCTCCGTCAGCCCCAGTTCCTCGCCTTGGTAGAGACACACCGAGCCCTTCATGGTGGTCAACAGCATTGCCGCCAGCCGCCCCAGCGCCTCCTGGTTCTGCGGCACGGCCCAGCGCGACACGTGGCGCACCACGTCGTGGTTGGAAAAGGCCAGGCAGATCCAGCCGTCGGGCGCCTTGGCTTCGGTCAGGTCGATGGCGCGCCGGAAATGGCCGGCATCGAAGGCCCCGCCCAGATAGTCGAAGGTATAGGCCATGTGCAGCATGTCGTCGCCGCTGGTATATTCGGCCATCACCTCGAGCTGGCGCTGGGCATCCCCGATTTCTCCCACCGCCGTACGGCCGGGAAATTCGTCGAGCAGCGCCCGCAGGCGCTTGAGGAACGCGATATTTTCGGGCCGCGACTTGTCGTAGAGATGTTCCTGGAAGTTGTAGGGGTTCACCGCCGGCGCCGTGGAGGCATTGAAATCCTCGGGCTTGATCGGCGGATTGGTTTCGAGCCCCTGGGAGTGGAAATAAAAGTTCACCGTATCGAGCCGGAAGCCGTCCACGCCGCGTTCGAGCCAGAAGCGCATGGCGTCGAGCAGCGCATCCTGCACGTCGGGATTGTGGAAGTTCAGGTCCGGCTGGCTGGCCAGGAAATTGTGCAGATAATACTGCATGCGTTGCCCGTCCCAGGCCCAGGCCGAGCCCCCGAAGATCGACAGCCAGTTGTTGGGCGGTGTGCCGTCCGGCTTGGGGTCGGCCCACACATACCAATCGGATCGCGCATTGGTGCGCGACTGCCGGCTTTCGGCGAACCAGGGGTGGCGATCCGAGGAGTGCGAAATCACCTGGTCGATGATGACCTTGAGGCTCAGCGCATGAGCCTTTTCGATCAGCCGGTCGAAATCGTTGAGCGTGCCGAAGGTGGGGTCGACGTCCCGGTAATTGGAAACGTCATAGCCGAAATCCTTCATCGGGGAGGTAAAGAACGGGGAGAGCCAGATGGCGTCCACGCCCAGGCTCGCCACATAGTCGAGCCGCTCGGTCACCCCCACCAGATCGCCCACCCCGTCGCCATTGTGGTCCTGAAACGAGCGCGGGTAGATCTGGTAGATCACCGCGCCGCGCCACCAATCGGCGTCCACGGCCACATCGGCCACCTGCCTGGGTTCGGTCATGAAGGGGGTGCCGGTCACCGAAAGCTCTCCTTGCTTGAACGGCACAAAGCCCGCAGCCACAGCACCAAAAGGTGCCCCGGAGACGGGCTTTGCCAAAACGTTTTAGTTGGCTACTCTCTTAGCCAAGCGGCGTAAGATCCGCAATTGGGATTAACCGGGCCGAAGTTGCCGTGGAGGAGAATGCCATGCGAGAAGTTTTGCCGCGCCATGTCTAAGCCCCCGCGCAGCACCCCGCCGCGTTCCCTGGTCAGTCCGCGCAGCGTCACCATCAAGGATCTGGCCGCCGAGCTTGAGCTGTCGATCACCACGATTTCGCGCGCGCTCAACGGCTATTCAGACGTGGGCGACAAGACGCGCCAGCGCGTCAGCGAGGCGGCCGAGCGCCTGGGGTATAGGCCCAACCGCAATGCGCAGCGCCTAGTGACCAGGCGCACCCACAACATTGCCTGGGTGCAGCCCGATGACGAGCGCAAGTTTCTCGATCCGCATTTCGTGGAGGTGATGTCGGGCGTGCTGCGCGGCGCCCGCGCCGGCAATTACGATCTGGTCATGACCTCGGACACGCCCGAGCGCGAGATCGCGGTCTATGATCGCTATGTCAACGACAACAGCGTGGATGGTTTCATCCTCGACCTGCCCCGCGACGAGGACCGGCGCATCACCTATCTGCTGGAAAAGGATCGCCCTTTCGTCGTGCACGGGCGCGAAGCGCGTTCGGACAGCTATGGCTGGGTCGACGTCGACAATTGGGGCAATTTCTATCGGCTGATCCGGCTGCTTTATACCAATGGCCATCGCCGTTTCGCCTTCGTCAACGGCGACGAGCATTTCAACTATGCTCTGCACCGGCGCCATGGCGTGCTGGCCGCCCTCGGCGATCTGGGCCTGGGGCCCGATCACATCACCATCGTCAACGCGGTGTTTCCCATGGGCGATGCGGGCTATCAGCTCACCGAAAAGGTGCTGCAGGACAGGCGGGTTACCGCCATCCTCTATTCGTCGGTGCTGATGGCCGTGGAAGGGCACGCCGCCATCGTGGCGCATGCGCGCGGGCGTGAGATCGCCATCGCCACCATGAACGACGAACTGCATTATCTCGACCTTCGGCCCTTTGCCGGGCGCTTCACCGAAGTGCGCTCCTCGCTCAGCGCCGCCGGCATTGCCCTGATGGAGGAATTGATGCGCCAATGCGACAGCGGCCTGCCCGGGCGTGGCACGCTGATCCAATCCCAGATTGCCGTCGCGACCGGGCTCGATGCAGCCAGTCTCGATGCGCCCCTGCCCCGGCACTAAGGGCAAGAAACAGATCACACCATTGAAGGCGCCCGTGACCATTCGGGGAGCCGCAAAGCCAGGGAGACCGGCATGTTCAACTTCAAGAAGCAGGATTTCGGACCAAGCTTCGTATTCGGCGCGGCCACGGCCGCCTATCAGATCGAGGGCGGTATGGGCCATGGCCGCGGCCCCTCGATCTGGGACACGTTCTCGGCCACGGCGGGCAATGTGAAGCACGGAGAAACCGGGGCAATGGCCTGCGACCACTATAATCGCTGGGCCGAAGACCTCGATCTCATCCGCGATGCCGGCTTTGATGCCTATCGCTTTTCGTTCTCCTGGCCGCGCCTCATTCCCGAAGGCACCGGGGCGGTCAACAACGAGGGTATCGACTTCTACGACCGGCTGATCGACGGCATGCTGGCGCGCGGCATCAAGCCCTATGCCACGCTCTATCACTGGGATCTGCCCAGCGCGCTGCAGGATCGCGGTGGCTGGATGAACCGCGACATCGCCAACTGGTTTGCCGACTATGCCCGGCTGGTCCAGCAGCGCTTCGGGGATCGGCTCGAAGCCATTGCCACCATCAACGAGCCCTGGTGCGTGGCCTATCTCAGCCATTACCTGGGCGTGCATGCGCCCGGTTACCGGGATGCTCGCGCTGCGGCCCGCGCCATGCACCACGTTCCCCTCGCCCACGGCACCGCCATTGCGGCCCTGCGCGCCGAAGGTGCCAAGAAGCTCGGCATCGTGTGCAATTTCGAAGTGGCCGAGCCCGCCACCGCCAGCCCGGACGACCAGGCCGCCGCTACCATCTGGGACGGCATCTTCAACCGCTGGTATCTCGACGGGCTGTTCAAGGGCGCCTACCCCGCCGATATCGTGGAGCGCCTTGCGCCCTACCTGCCCAAGGATTTCGAGCGCGACATGGCGACCGTCTCGGCCCCGCTCGACTGGTTCGGCGTCAACTACTATTCGCGCTCGCTATGGGCCCACGACGCCCAGGCCGGCATCTTCCCGATCAAGAAAGTCGACGGCCCGCTCGAAAAGACCGAGATGGGCTGGGAGATCTATCCCCAGGGCCTGGACATGGTGCTTTCCCGCATTGCGCGGGACTACACCAAGATCCCCATCATCGTCACCGAGAACGGCATGGCCGAAGTCGAGGGCATCGATGATCCGCGCCGCACGGCCTATTACGAAAGCCATCTCGATGCAGTGCGCTCCGCCCAGGCCAAAGGGGCTGACGTGCGCGGCTATTTCGCCTGGTCGCTGCTGGACAATTTCGAATGGGCGGAGGGCTATGACAAGCGCTTCGGGCTGGTCCATGTCGACTACGCCACCCAGAAGCGCACCCCCAAGGCCAGCTATCGCGCCTTTCAGGGCCTGCTGCACAACGCCCGTTAGGGCGACCTCAGGCCAATCCAGACCAGCGTCGGCGCCGGGGACGGAACCCCGGCGCCGTCCAGAACATTATGGGAACGAAACCAAGAGGCGTTCCCAAAGATGGCACAAGAGACCAATCCCAAGGCCGATCCCAATCCGGCCTCCAATACCGAGAAGAACCCCGACGACTGGACCACGGGCGACGAGCCCATGACCGGCGCACAGTCCTCCTATCTCAAGACCCTGAGCGAGCAGGCGCACGACCCCGATGCCTTCGCCGATGGCCTGACCAAGGCAGAAGCGTCCAAGCGTATCGATGCCCTGCGCCACAAGGTTGGCTTGGACGGCTGACCCTCATCTCATCCCCGGTCCCAGAGGGCGCGGCACCGACAAGGATGCCGCGCCCTTTTTTGCATGCCTGGTTGAACAGCTCTCTAGAAGGTTCGGGCGCCAGTTCGTGCCCATACCGTCATGGTTCCTGCCCTGCGCGATCCAGATGGCGGTTTTTTTGGGGCAATGGCGCTTGGCAAAGGCTTGGGGGTATGCAAACCTTGCGCACCGTAACCTGTTTGCGCCCGCGCTCTTTCCGGTCTCCAAAACGTTTTGGCAAGCCCATCGCCGCCACGACACGGAGCCAACGACAGTGTGGGAGCGGCGAACGGGCGGGGGCGCCCCAAGCGCCCAAACTGTGCAATGGGAGGACTACATATGCACAAATCCCTGCTGGCGGGCGTTTCCGTCATCGCGCTCACGCTCACGAGCGTAGCCGCCGTTTCCGCTCAGGAACTGATGTTCCCCAAGGGCGAAGGCGATTTCAACTGGGCCTCGCTCGAAGAATTCGCCCAGAGCCATACCGGGCTCGAGGGCCAGTCCCTCACCTTCTGGACGCCCTGGCGCGACAACCCCGGCGATGCGACCCAGTGGGCTGCCGTAGCGGCCTATTTCCAGGATGCCACCGGCGTTACCGTGCAACTGGGCTCTTCGCCCAACTATGAAGAGCAGGCCCGCATCGACATCGCGGCCGGCTCACCCGCCAACATCACCATCCTGCCCCAGCCCGGCCTGCTTGCCGATTTCGCCTCGCAGGGCGCCTTGACCGATCTGGGTGCCGAAACCACCCAGTGGCTGACCGAGAACTATTCGGCCGGCGACAGCTGGGCCGCGCTTGGCCAGTTTGCCGGCCAGGACGGCACGGTTGCCCAGTATGCCTTCCCCTTCAAGCAGGAAGTCAAATCGCTGGTCTGGTACTCCCCCGACAACTTCGCCGAAATGGGCTATGAAGTGCCCCAGACCATGGAAGAACTCCTGGCTCTGCAGGACCAGATCAAGGCCGATGGCGGCACCCCCTGGTGCATCGGGCTCGAATCGGGCGGCGCGACCGGCTGGCCGGCGACCGACTGGATCGAAGACCTGATGCTGCGCACCCAGACTCCCGAGGATTACGACGCCTGGGTCAGCAACGAGCTCAAGTTTAACGATCCCAAGGTCGTGGAAGCCATCGAGCTGTTCGGCTCGATCGCCAAAGCCGACGCCAACGTCGCCGGCGGCACTGCCGCGGTTGCCACCACGGCCTTCGGCGATAGTCCGGCCGGGCTCTTTACCGTGCCGCCCCAGTGCTATCTGCACCACCAGGCCTCGTTCATCGCCTCCTTCTTCCCCGATGGGTCGGAAGCGGGTTCGGACTATGACTTCTTCTACATGCCCGCCTACGAATCCAAGCCTGACCTGGGCCGTCCGGTGCTGGGCTCGGGCACGCTGGTGACCATCACCAAGGACTCCGATGCGGCCCGTGCCTTCATCGACTACCTCCAGACCCCGATCGCCCATGAGATCTGGATGGCTCAGCCCAATTCCAGCTTCCTGACCGCCTATCGCGACGCCAATCTCGACCTCTATTCGAGCGATGCGCTGCGCCAGCAGGGCCAGATTCTGCTCGATGCCACCACCTTCCGTTTCGACGGCTCGGACATGATGCCCGGCGCCATCGGCGCAGGTGCGTTCTGGACCGGCATGGTCGATTTCGTGAACGGCAAGTCTGCTCAGGAAGTCGGCGACCAGATCCAGGCCGCCTGGGACTCGCTGAACTAAGCTTTCGCCCGATCCGGGGGACCTAGGCGACGTTCGCCGGGTCAGCTAGTGTAATCGTCGGCTCGCCGCCAAGGCGGGCCGACACCGGGCTAACGGAGGCGGCGGGCCACCGAACGCGACAATCCTCCGAACCGGCTGAGCGGAGGAGAAACCATGCTCGAACAGATTGTCGGCGCCATCATCGCCGTGCTCGTCGCCCTGGCGGCTTGCGTGGCCTATTTCTGGGGTAGCAACTGGCTGCTCGACAAGTTCCTGGCCACCAGCCCGGCCATGCCCCCCCGTCAGATGTCGGGCCGCGATCGCCTGCGCACCAATATCCGGCCCTGGCTGTTTCTCTTGCCGGCCATGCTGTTTTTGTCGATTTACCTGGTCTATCCGGTGTTCGAGACCATCCGGCTGAGCCTGTTCAATTCCAATGGCAGCCAGTTCGTGGGCCTTTCCAACTACATCTGGGCCATCGGCGATCCCAATTTCCAGCAATCGCTGTTCAACAACCTGCTGTGGCTGCTCATCGTGCCCGCCTTTGCCACGGCCTTCGGCCTGGTCATCGCCGTGCTGGCTGACCGGCTGTGGTGGGGCAACATCGCCAAGTCGCTGATCTTCATGCCCATGGCGATTTCCTTCGTGGGCGCCTCGATCATCTGGCGCTTCGTCTATGCCTATCGTGGACCAGACCAGCCGCAGATCGGCGTGCTCAATGCCCTCGTCACCGGCATGGGTCTGCCCCCGCAGAACTGGATAACCATCCCGTTCTGGAACTCGATCCTGCTGATGGTCATCCTGATCTGGATTCAGACCGGCTTTGCCATGGTCATCCTTTCGGCCGCCCTGCGCGGCATCCCCGAGGAAACGCTGGAAGCGGCCCGCATCGACGGGGCCAACGACATCCAGATCTTTTTCACCATCATGATCCCGCAGATCGTTGGCACCATCATCGTGGTGTGGACCACCATCACCATCACGGTGCTCAAAGTGTTCGACATCGTCTTTGCCATGACCAATGGCGAGTTCCAGACCCAGGTTCTGGCCAACTTCATGTATTCCTGGATGTTCCGGTCTGGCGATTTCGGGCGCGGATCCTCGATTGCCGTGGTCATCCTCCTGGCGGTGCTCCCGATCATGATCTGGAACATTCGCCGCGCCAATGCCGAGGAAGGGACACGCTGATGAGCATTACCGCACCCGTCACAGATGGCGTGGATATCCCGCGCGACGCCGTCAAGCCGCGCACCATCGCCCAAAAGGTCAAGATCGGGCGCCTGGGCGCCCACATCGCCCTGTTGCTGCTGGTCGTTCTGTGGACCTTCCCCACGGCCGGCCTCTTGATCTCCTCGATCCGCGACGCCGATCAACTGGCCGTTTCGGGCTGGTGGACTTCGCTGACCACCACCACCACCCAAGGGGCCTCCCGGCTGGGCACCGCAGCCGAACAGGTGGCGGAAAACGGGCAATACGTCCTTTCGGGCAACATTCTGGGTGCCGGCAACACCCTTACCATCCAGGCCTTCGGCATCACCAGCAATGCGCCCGGGGCCACCCCGGTGGGCGGCAGCGCCGAGATGCGGCTGGGCGGCACGCTGACCGTGGCCGAGAACGGGGACTATCGCTGGACCTCGCCCACCGAGTTTACCCACACCTCCGGCCCGCGCGTCTATTACGTCGGAGGCCAGCCCCCGCGCTTTACGCTCGACAATTACGTGGCCGTGCTCAACGCCAACGGGCTGGCGCAATCTTTCGTCAATTCCATCACGGTGGCCATTCCCTCCACCGTCATTCCCATCCTGATCTCGGCTTTTGCGGCTTATGCCTTGGCGTGGATGCGGTTTCCGTTTCGCGGACTGATCCTGGCCGTCATCGTGGGCCTCCTGGTCGTGCCGCTACAGATGTCGCTCATTCCCATGCTGCGCATGTATAACGGCATCGCCAGCGTTCTGGGCACGCCGTCCAAGGGCTATTTCGGGGTCTGGTTGGCCCACACCGCCTTCGGCCTGCCGCTCGCGATCTATCTCTTGCGCAATTACATGTCGGGCCTACCCAAGGAGATCATGGAATCGGCTCGCATGGATGGAGCCAGCCACTTCCAGATCTTCACCACCATGGTACTGCCGCTGAGCTTTCCAGCGCTGGCCTCGTTCGCCATCTTCCAGTTCCTCTGGATCTGGAACGACCTGCTCGTCGCCCTGATCTTTCTGGGCTCGCAGGATAGCGAGCTGGTGCTCACCGGACGCTTGGTCAACCTGCTGGGCACGCGCGGCAACAATTGGGAGTTGCTCACGGCTGGCGCCTTCATCACCATCATCGTGCCGCTGATCGTCTTCTTCTCGCTTCAGCGCTACTTCGTGCGCGGCCTGTTGGCCGGTTCGGTGAAATAGCGCACGCGCTCCTTTCCGCCCGGCGCATCAGCCCGGGCGGAAGGCTATCCCTGCCCCGCCCATTGGCCAAAATGCCATCAGCCTGGCTGCCACGCGTTGGGAGGCAGCCAGGCCAAACGGCTTTAAAGCACCGTTTGTGTTGGAGGCGCTATGCGCCTAGCGGCGGCCCAGATCGGGATTGCGCGCCAGAAGCACCTTGGCTGCTGCAATGAAAGCTGCAGCTTCCGGGCTGTCGGGGCGGCTGGCCACCACGGGCTGGCCGGCATCCGACGTCTCACGAATCGCCATCATCAGCGGCACCGGCCCCAGGAACGGGATCCCCAGCCGGTCGGCCGCCGCCTGCGCACCGCCATGGCCGAAAATGTCGTAGCGATGGCCGGTATCGGGGGCGACGAAAAAGCTCATATTCTCAATGAGACCCAAAAGCGGCACGTTCATGCGCTTGAGCATGTCGATCGCCTTCTTGGCATCGATCAGGGCCAGGTCCTGCGGGGTGGACACGATCACCGCGCCAGTCACCTCAACCTGCTGGAACAGCGAAATATGGATATCGCCGGTGCCGGGGGGCACGTCGACCACCAGTACGTCCAGCCCGCCCCAATCGGTTTCGCGCAGCAATTGTCGCAGCGCAGAGGTGGCCATCGGCCCGCGCCACACCACCGCCTGGTCGGGCGACAGCATGGAGCCGATCGACATGGCCTTGAGCCCGAAGGCGGTATGGGGCGTGAAAATTCCGTCGGCGCGCACCGCCGGCTTGCCTTCGAGCCCCAAGAGGCGCGGCACCGAGGGTCCGTAGAGATCGGCATCCAGAATGCCCACGCGCAGGCCGCGCGCGGCCAGCGCCAACGCCAGATTGACCGAGGTGGTGGATTTACCCACCCCGCCCTTGCCCGAAGCCACCGCAATGATGGCGTTGACGCCATCCACGCGCTGCTTGCCGCCAGGCGGCTTGTTGCCATGGCTGTGGCCGCCCGGCGCCTGCTGCTGGGGCCGGTCCGACGTCAGCGACACCATCACCTTGCGGCCGCCTGCCAGCGCCTGCGCCTCGGCCTGCGCCTGGTTGCGCGCCGGCCCGAAGGCCGCCTCCATGCCCGGAGCGATCGAGATCGCAAAGGCCACGGCGTTGGCGGTGACGATGATCTCGGACAGCCCGCCATAGCCGGCAAGACTGCCCCCGCCGGGAATGGTCACCCGCTCGAGGGCTGCCTTGATGCTGGCTGCCAGCGCCGTATCGGCCATTTCAGAGGATCGACTGACCGGTCGACTTCCAGTCTGCCGAGAAGGTTTCCAGGCCGGACTTGGTCAGCGGATGCTCGGCCAGCTTGCGGATCACGGCGGGCGGCATGGTGGCCACGTCGGCACCGGCCAGGGCCGCCTGCGTCACATGGTTGGCGGTGCGGATCGAAGCGGCCAGGATCTCGGTGGAGAAGGCATAATTGTCGTAGATCTGACGGATGTTCTCGATCAGCTCCATGCCATCGAGATTGATGTCGTCGAGCCGTCCGATGAAGGGCGAAATATAGGTCGCGCCCACTTTGGCGGCCAAAAGCGCCTGGTTGGGCGAAAAGCACAGGGTGACGTTGGTCTTGATGCCCTGGTCGGTGAAGTGCTTGCAGGCCTTGAGCCCCGCCAAAGTCAGGGGCAGCTTGATCACGACGTTCTGGGCAATCTGGGCAAGGCGCTCGCCTTCGGCCACCATGCCGTCATAGTCGGTCGACGCCACTTCGGCCGAAACCGGACCGGGCACCACTTTGCAGATGTCGGCGATGAGTTCCTTGAAGTCGCGGCCGGCCTTGGCCACCAGCGAGGGATTGGTGGTGACGCCGTCCAGAAGGCCGGTCTCGCTCAATTCCCGGATTTCATTGAAGTCTGCAGTATCCACGAAGAACTTCATCGTTCCCCTCCTCAAAATCGATCTGCCCGGATCTGGGCGCAGCGCCGACCTTAAGGGCCAGGCGCCACTTCAAAGCATAAGTGGCCCGCTCAGTCTGCGGCAGCGTTCAACAAGGCTGCGGCCAGAACGTCGACGCGATCCTCGGGGATGCCCGCGACGTTGATGCGGCTGTCATCGATCATATAGACGCCGCTGGACGTTTTTAAACTCTCGACCTTGTCACGTTCCAGTCCCAGCAGCGAAAACATGCCCCGATGCTCGGCGATGAAGTCGAAGTCCTTGCTGTTGGACTTGGCGCGGATCGCCTCGGCCAGTTTTTCGCGCAGCCGGATCATGCGCGCGCGCATCTCTTCCAGTTCGGCCTGCCACTCGGCGCGCAGCTCGGGGTCCTCAAGGATGATGCGCACGATTTCGGCGCCGTGATCAGGGGGCTGGGAGTAGCTGGCGCGAATGACGTTGAGCATTTGAGAGTTGACGATGTCGGCCGCCGCAGCGTCGCGGGCAATGGCGATGGCACAGCCGGCGCGTTCGCGGTAAAGGCCGAAATTCTTGCTCGCCGAAAAGGCGATCATGGCTTCGGGCAGGCTCGAGGCAATCTTGCGCGCGCCATAGGCGTCTGCCTCGATGCCGTCGCCAAAGCCCAGATAGGCCAGGTCCACCAGCGGAAAGGCCCCGGTACGCGCCAGGCTCTGGGCCACCTGGTCCCACTGGGCCGGAGTCAGGTTGGCGCCGGTGGGGTTGTGGCAGCAGGCATGGAGCAGCACGATGTCATTGGGCCCCATCGCATCGAGCGACGCCAGCATCTCGTCGAATTTGACGCTGCGGGTCTCGGGATCGAAATAGGGGTAATGGTGCGGATTGAGGCCCGCCAGTTCGGTCATGGGCCAATGGTTGGGCCAGCTGGGGTCCGAAATGAAGATGCGGCCGCCGGGCCGGGCGCGGTTGAGCAGCTGCAGCAACACCCACAGCGCGCCGGTGCCGCCGGGAGCCTGGGCGGTACGCACGCGTTCGAGCGGCACCACGCCGCCCAGCGTCAGGTCCACGACGGCGCTGCAAAAGCCCTTGTTGCCCGCCACCCCGATATAGGTCTTGGTCTTGGCCCCGGCCAGAATGCGCTCCTCGGCCTTGCGCACCGAGCTCATGATCGGGGTCACGCCGGCCTCGTCCTTATAGACGCCGACGCCCAGGTCGATTTTATCGCTGCGTGGATCGGCATTGTATTCGGCCATCAGCGCGAAAATCTTGTCGATGGGAGCTTTCTTGAGCGTCTCAAACATGGCTGGAGATCCGGGGAGTTTGGCGCGCGGCGAGCGCCGTTCTGGCGCTCCCGCAAGGAACGTCGCCTTTATAGAAGCCAGGGAGGGAAAAGCAATCGCAGAGCCGCCCCTCCCCGTTCGGTTTTGGTCGCTCGTTTGCGACCTATTGGCGCGCCTTGAGCGCTTCGGTCAGCCGGGGCACGATTTCGAACAGATCGCCCACCAGCCGATAATCGGCCAGCGCCATGATCGGCGCCTCTGGGTCCTTGTTGATCGCCACGATGGTCTTGGCGCCCGCAATGCCCGCCAGATGCTGGAGCGCCCCCGAAATACCCACGGCAATGTAGAGCTCGGGCGCAATGGCCTTGCCGGTCTGGCCCACCTGCCAGTCATTGGGCGCAAAGCCCGCATCCACGGCGGCGCGGGTCGCCCCGACCGCTGCGCCCAGCTGGGCGGCCAGATCGGTAATGAGCGCAAACTTCTCTGCCGAGCCCAGCGCCACGCCGCCGCCCACCACCACCTTGGCCGTGGAGAGATCGGGCCTGTCACCCGCGCTGCGCTGTGTGCCCAGCACGCTGGCCAGCGGCGCCACGGGGTCGACATCGAGCAACTCCACCGGCGCCGAGCCGGTCCCCGCCATGGGCGCAAAGGCCGAGGCCCTTACCGTCAGGAGAGCCTTGGCCTGCGCATTGGTCAGCGTCTCGATGGCATTGCCCGCATAGATGGGCCGCTCGAAACGGGCCGGCCCGGCAATGGCCACCACATCGGTGATCGGCATCAGGTCCAGCTGCGCTGCCAGCCGCGGAATGACGTCGCGCCCCACGCTGCCCGCCGCCGCCAGGATGTGGCTGTAGCCGGAGGCCAGCCCCGCCAGGAGCTGAGTCAGTGTCTCGGCCAGCGCATGGTCCAGCCCCTGGTGCTGGGCCACCAGCACGCGCCGCACGCCCGGTATGGTCAGAGCCCGGCCTGCAAGCGGCCCCAGGCTCGCCCCAGCCAGCAGCAGGTCGGCCTCCCCGCCGATCTGGCTGGCGGCCGTGAGCACGCGCAACGTGGCCGCCGAGATATCGGCGCCGTCCATTTCGCCCAGGATGAGGATTGTCATGGCCTAAACCTCCGCCTGCGCCAGAATCTTGCCAATGGTGCCCACCAGCTCCTCAATGCTGCCCACCTCTCGGCCCCCAGCTCGTTCGGGGGGCGGCGACACCCGCTCCAGCACCAACCTGGGGGACAGATCGATGCCGAACTCGGCTGCCGGCCGCACGGCCAGCGGCTTTTGCCGCGCTTTCATCACCTGGGGCAGCGGCGCATTGCGCGGCGTGTTGAGCCGAAGATCGGCCGTCACGATGGCCGGCAGCGGCAGAGCCAGCGTCTCCTGCCCGAAATCGACCTCCCGATCCACCTCCAGCCCGCCTGCGACGGGGCGAATCGTGGAAGCAAACGTGGCCTGCGGCCAACTTAGAAGGCCCGCCAGCATCTGCCCCACATGATTGGAATCATCGTCCACGGCCTGCTTGCCCAGCAGCACCAGATCGGGCTTTTCCTCGTCCACCACCACCTTGAGCAGCTTGGCAATGGCCAGTGTCTCGATCCGGCCGCCATCGGTCTCGATCCAGATGCCGCGATGCCCGCCCATGGCCAGCCCGGTCAGGATCACGTCATTGGTGCCCTTGGGCCCGATCGAGACCACTACGATCTCGCTGGCGGCACCGGCCTCGGCGAGCTTTGCCGCCGCCTCCATGGCGTTCTTGCAGAACGGGTTCATCGACAGCCGCACATTGGCGGTATCGACGCCGGAAAAGTCGGGCTTCACCCGGATGCGCACCGCGTGGTCGACCACGCGCTTGACGGCGACGAGAACCTTCATGAAGCGGCAACTCCCTGCGTTGTCTGGCCGCTTGATGGCAAATCTGGGCCCGGGCGACAAGCGGCGGGCGCGGTTTATTGATCTTTGGTCTCAGCCGCTCAGGGAAAATGGCCAGCGGCGTTGACGGGGCGGCACGTGCAGGCGACAATCGCGTTTTAATGGACAAAGCCGGATCGTTATGCCTGTCATCAACCGCATCGCGGATTTCCACGCCGAGATCGCTGCGTGGCGACGCGATATCCACGCCCACCCCGAAACGCTTTATGACGTGCACCGCACGGCCGAAAAGGTAGCCACGCTCCTGCGCTCCTTTGGGGTCGACGAGGTGGTGACGGGCCTGGGCCGCACCGGCGTGGTCGGCGTCATCAACGGGCGCAATCCCCAGAGCGGCAAGGTCATCGGCCTGCGCGCCGACATGGATGCCCTGCCTATCGCCGAGCGCACGGGCAAGCCCTATGCCAGCACCATCAGCGGCAAGATGCATGCCTGCGGCCATGACGGGCACACCGCCATGCTGCTGGGCGCGGCCAAATATCTCGCCGAAACCCGCAATTTCGACGGCAAGGCCATCGTCATCTTCCAACCGGCCGAAGAAGGCGGGGCCGGCGCCAAGGCCATGCTCGAAGATGGGCTGGTGGAACGCTTCGGCATCGAAGAGGTCTATGGGCTGCACAACATGCCCGGCCATCGCCTGGGCGAGTTCGCCATCAAGCCGGGCGGCATCATGGCTGCCACCGACGAATTCTCCATCGATATCGAGGGCCGGGGCGGCCATGCGGCACGGCCCCATCTCACCATCGATCCGGTGATCATTGCCGCCCACATGATCACCGGCCTGCAGACGCTGGTGTCGCGCAATGTCGATCCGCTGCGCTCTGCAGTGCTCTCGATCACCATGATGCAGGCCGGCCACGCCTTCAACATCATCCCGCGCACCGCCCGCCTCACCGGCACCATCCGCACGCTCGACGAAACCGTACGCGATTTCATGGAGCAAAAGCTCAAATCCTTTGCCACCGACATGGCGGCCCTGTTCGGCGCCAGCGCCACCATAAGCTTTCGGCGCGGCTATCCGGTCACCGTCAACGACCCGGAAGCGACGGTCTTTGCGGCCCAGGTGGCCGGCGACGTGGTGGGCGCCGACAAGGTAGCCGACAAGACCGATCCGTCCATGGGCGGGGAGGATTTCTCCTACATGCTCCAGGCCCGTCCCGGCGCCTATATCTTCTTAGGCAATGGCGACAGCTCGGAGCTGCACACCGACACCTATGATTTCAATGACGAGCTGATCCCCATCGGGGTGAGCTATTGGGTGCGCCTGGTCGAGACTGCCAGCCCGGCCCAATGATCGCATCGGACTTTGTGGCGCTGGCCGGTCGGGTCGGCCTGACCCTGGCACTTTCCATCCTTGGCGGCTTTGCCATGAATGCGGCGGGCGTGCCCGCCGGTTGGCTGATGGGGGGCGCGGTGGTGGTCAGCATTGCGGCGCTCATGGGTGCGCCGGTGGTCATGCCGATCTGGCTGCGCAACGTCACCTATGTGCTCATCGGCATGTCGATGGGCGCCAGCGTGCCGCGCAACAGCCTCGAATTGATCGCGCAATGGCCCATCACCATGGCGGCGCTGGCAATCGAGTTGATCATCATCATCGCCACCACCGGCTATATGCTGCAGCGCGTGTTCGGGCTCGATCGCGGCACGGCCTATCTCTCGTCCTTTCCGGGGCACCTGTCCTTCGTCATGGGCATTGCCTCGGCCGGGGTGGGCGATTCGCGCCAGATCACCATCATCCAGATCATCCGCATCCTGATGCTCACCATCTGCATCCCCATGCTGGCCCTGTTCCTGCCCGAAGCCCATTTCACAGCGCCCCCGGCGCCGGCGCCCATGGGGCTCGTCATGCTCGTGCTCTATGGCCTGGCCTGCGCCATGGTGGGATGGATCTTTCACCGCCTGAAGGCGCCGGCCGGTTTCGTTCTGGGCGCCATGGCCTGCGGCATGGTGGCCAAGCTCAACGGTTTCATCGATGGCAGCCTGCCCGAACCGGTGGTGCTGGCCGGCTTCATCCTGGTAGGCGCCCTGATCGGGGCGCGATTTGCCGGCATCACGGCGCGTGAATTTGCGCGCGCCGCCATTGGCGGGCTGATCGCCACCGGCATGACGGTGGGCATCGTCACGGCCATCACGCTGATCGTGAGCCTGTTCGTGGACATGCCGTTCACCCAGCTCTGGCTGGGGCTGTCTCCGGGAGCGCTCGAAGGCATGGGAGCATTGGGCGTGGCCCTGGGGCTCGATACCGCCTTCATTGCAGCCCATCACGTCTCGCGGCTGTTGATGCTCACCATTGCCATTCCGCTGGTCACCTACATGGTGCGCGAACGCCCCAATTGAGCCTCCGCCACGGTTTGGCCCGATTTGCGGGCATGGTTCTGAACCAGCTTTTCGCGCGCGACCAGCAGGTCGTGCCTAACCCCACGCCAGGAGATCGACGATGAAAAAGACCCTAGGACTGGCCATCCTGGCGCTGGGCCTCAGTGCCGCCGCGCCGGCTTGGGCCGCGCCCTCTTGCGAAGACACCACCACGGGCTTCCATGGCAGCTTCAGCATCCAGTTCGGGCGCAACATCGATACCGAACGCCAGGGTCAGATCGACCAGATGCGCCTGCGCCAGGTTGGGGTCGATGCCAGCCGCGTCGAGCGCTGGAATGGCTGCCTGCGCGCCTTCGTGCGCTCGCCCGGCGGTGGCGAGAGCATGCAGTTCTTCGATCCACGCACCTTGCAGCAGGTCTTTTAAGCTCACCTGCGAAGCAACACTACAAGGGCGGCATCCCTAAGGGTGCCGCCCTTTTTGCATTGGGGTCAGGCGCTGAAGCGCACGTCCAAGGTCGCCGCTGCCGGGCCGCCCACAAAGCCGTAGCCATTGGCCGCCAGAGTCACCGTGTTGCCCGCGAGCGCTGCCCCGTGCGACATGGCATCGAGCACGGCCTGCCCCTCCAGCGTCACCGTCACCGGCTCGGCCGAGAGGTTGAACACGCACACCATAGCGCCCTCGCGCCCGGTGCGGCGGAAAGCCAGCACCGGCTCGTCGGTATCGAAAAACGCGATGTCGCCGTCGATCAACACCGGCTGCGCGCGCCGCCAGGCCAGCATGGCGCGGTAAAAGTTGAGCATCGAGCCCGAGTCGCGTTCCTGGGCGGCCACGGCCAGCACCGAATGGGAGTGCTTGATCGGCAGCCAGGGCGTCCCGGTGGTGTAGCCGTTCGGCGCCTCTCCTTCGTCCCAGGGGATCGGCGTGCGGCACCCGTCGCGGCCCTTGTAATCGGGCCAGAAGCGAATACCGGGAGGGTCGCGCAACTCCTCGAAATTGAGCTCGGTCTCGGGCAAACCCAATTCCTCGCCCTGATAGAGGCATACCGTGCCCTTGAGCGACAAGATCAGCGCCAGCGCCTGGCGCCCCAGCTCGGCGGGCGCGCTGGAAAACGGCGCCCAGCGGCTGATATGGCGCTCCACGTCATGGTTGGAAAAACTCCAGCATGGCCAGCCATCGCTGCTGGCGGCAAAGAATTGCTCGATCCGGCTGCGAAAGTGCTGGGCCGAAAATGCCTCGCGCAGAAACTCGAACGAATAGCACATGTGCAGCATGTCGCCGCCCGAGGTGTATTCGGCCATCAGCTCCACCGCCCGATGGCTGTCTCCCACTTCGCCCACCGAAGTGGTGCCGGGAAACTCGTTCAGCAACGCCCTTATGCGCTTGAGAAACGCCACGTTCTCCGGCTGGCTCTTGGAATAGAGATGCTCCTGCATGTCGTAAGGGTTGACCGCATAGGGCAGATGCTCGGGCCTCTGGGCCGGCGGGTTGGAGCGTAACGCCTTGTCGTGGAAATAGTAGTTCACCGTGTCGAAGCGGAACCCATCCACGCCCCGCTCCAGCCAGAACCGCATCACCTCGAGCACCGCGTCCTGCACGGCCGGGTTGTGGAAGTTGAGGTCGGGCTGGCTGGCGAGGAAATTGTGCAGATAATACTGCCGGCGCGTGGGGTTCCATTCCCACGCCCGGCCACCGAACACCGAGGGCCAGTTATTGGGCGGGGTGCCGTCGGGCTGCGGATCGGCCCACACATACCAGTCGGCCCGGGCATTGGTCTTGCTGATCCGGCTTTCCTGAAACCAGGGGTGCTGGTCCGAGGTGTGGCTCAACACCTGGTCGATGATGACTTTCAGGCCCAGCGCATGGGCCCGCACGATCAGCGAATCGAAGTCCTCGAGCCGCCCGAACAGCCGGTCGATCTCGGTATAGTCCGACACGTCATAGCCCATGTCGTCCTGGGGTGACTGGAAGATGGGCGAGAGCCAGATGCAGTCCACCCCCAGGCTCGCCAGGTAGTCGAGCCGGCGCAGAATGCCCGGCAGATCGCCGATGCCATCGCCATTGCTGTCCTGAAAGGAACGCGGATAGATCTGGTAGATCACCCCGCCACGCCACCATTGCTCCATTGGGTCTTCTCCCGCGCTTGGTTGCTGCGGTGCCGTCACACCACGGCCGACGGCAGCGGCCGGCCGGCGAAATGGGCATCGAGGTTGGCCACCAGCAATTCGCACATGGCCCTGCGGGTCGTGTGCGTGGCGCTGCCCAGATGCGGCGAGAGCACCACATTGTCCAAGCCAACAAGTGCCTGGGGCACGTGCGGTTCCTTCTCGAACACATCGAGCGCTGCCGCGCCCAGCCCGCCCGAAACCAAAAGCTCCACCAGCGCTGCCTCATCCACCAGCGTGCCGCGGGAAATCGAGATCAGCATGCCCTGGGGCCCAAGGGCCTCGAGCACCTGGCGTGAGATCATCCCCTGGGTCTCCGCGCCGCCCGGTGCCAGCACCACCAGCACGTCGACGTCGCGCGCCATGGCCACCACGTCGTCGTAATAGACGTGCGGCTCCTTGGGCTGGCGGTTGCGGCCCTGATAGACCACGCGCATCTTGAGCCCCTGGGCCCGGCTGGCCACTTCCTTGCCGATCCGCCCCAGCCCTACGATGCCAACGGTCTTGCCGGTCAATTCGGTCTGCAGCGGAAAGCCGCCGGCGAGCCATTTGCCCTCCCGCACGAAGCGGTCGGCCTGCGGAATGCGGCGGGCCAGGGCGATCATCAGGCCGATGGTCAATTCGGCCACCGCATCGTTGAGCACGTCGGGCGTATTGGTCACCCGCACCTTGGCCTTGCGTGCGGCGTCCACGTCGATGGTGTCATAGCCCACCCCGAAGCCCGAGATGATTTCGAGCCCCGGCAACGCGGCCATCAGCGCGGCGTTCGCCTGCCCCCCGGCAATGGCGCGCACCCTTGGCGCCACCTGGGCCAGAAAGGCCGGCTTGTCCTCGGCCTCGAACAGCTTGTGCACCACGAAGCGCTCGGCCAGCATCTCCTCGCAGATGTGCAGCAGGCGCTGGGTCTGCAAAATCTCGATGGTCATCCTGGTGCCCCCTCCGATTACACGCTGATCGTCAAGAGTGGTGATAGCGAGGCTTGACCGCCAAGTCGACACGGATTGGCTGGACGAGGCCGAACAAATGTGTAGCAATGAGAAGGCGATGGGACGGCCGCACTGCCGTATAGGGAGTTAATGGGCTCAACGCCATTCAACGAAATGCACAATGCGGACGGCTCGATCCGGGAGCCTTACCGTGTCCTGGCCGATTGGCTCAACGAACAGCCCGAAAACGCCTTGCGGCTGATGTCTTCGGATGCCGAAGCCATTTTTCGGCGGCTGGGCATTACCTTTGCGGTCTATGGTTCGGACGAATCGACCGAGCGGCTGATCCCGTTCGACGTCATTCCCCGCATCATCTCGGCAGCCGAATGGCGGCGGCTGTCCAAGGGCATCGAGCAGCGCGTGCGCGCGCTCAATGCCTTTCTCTACGACATCTATCACCGCCAGGAGATCCTCAAGGCCGGGCGCGTGCCCGAGCGGCTGATCCTGCAAAACAGCGCCTTCTTGCCCGAAATGATGGGGCTCGATCCGGCGCGCGGGGTCTATTCCCACATTATCGGGGTCGATATCGTCCGGGTCGCCCCCGACGAGTTCTACGTGCTCGAGGACAATCTGCGCACCCCCTCGGGCGTTTCCTACATGCTGGAAAACCGGGAGGCCATGCTGCAGCTGGCGCCCGATCTGTTCCACCGCCACAAGGTGGCGCCCGTCGATACCTATTCGGAAAACCTGCGCCGCACGCTTCAGAGCGTGGCGCCTGCAGATGCGGGCCAGTCCCCCACCATCGCCGTGCTCACCCCCGGCATCTACAACTCAGCCTATTTCGAGCATTCATTCCTGGCCGACCAGATGGGGGCCCAGCTCTGCGAGGGGCAGGATCTGTTCGTGGATGGCGGCAAGGTCTATATGCGCACCACCACCGGCCCCGAGCGGGTGGACGTGATCTATCGGCGCATCGACGACGATTTCATCGATCCCCTGACCTTCCGGTCCGAATCCATGCTGGGCGTGCCGGGCCTGTTCGATGCCTATCGCGCCGGCAACGTCACCTTGGTCAATGCGCCGGGCACCGGGATTGCCGACGACAAGGCCGTCTACACCTTCGTGCCCCAGATCATCGAGTTCTATCTGGGCGAAAAGGCCCTGCTCAACAACGTGCCGACCTATAACTGCACCGACCCCGAGCAGCGCAATTACGTCCTGGCCAATATCGGGGAGCTGGTGGTCAAGGAAGTGCACGGTTCGGGCGGCTACGGCATGCTGGTGGGGCCCACCTCCACCAAGGCCCAGCAGCAGGAATTCATCGCCAAGATCGAGGCGCGTCCCGACAATTACATCGTGCAGCCCACGCTGGCGCTCTCCACCTGCCCCACTTACGTCGATGCCGGCATCGCCCCGCGCCATGTGGATCTGCGCCCCTATGTCCTGGTCGGCGAAGAGATCCGCATCACGCCGGGCGGGCTCACGCGCGTGGCGCTCAAGGAAGGCTCGCTGGTGGTCAATTCCAGCCAGGGCGGGGGCACCAAGGACACCTGGGTGCTGGAAGACTGATGATGGCCTTTGCTCTTTACGCCTCCCGCCCCTGCCCCGTCTCCAGCCGGAGCATTTGCGCATGAAAATGCTGGGCCGCACCGCCGCTAATCTCTTCTGGCTCTCGCGCTATATCGAACGCGCCGAAAACATGGCCCGCCTGCTCGAAGTGGGCTACCGCATGTCGCTCACCGCCCGCCGCGAGGGCGGCGCCAGCGAGCACCTGGTGTCCATGATGCAGGCCGCCGAAGTCGACGAGGCCTATTTCCAAAAGCATGAGCAGGCCGACGTGGCCAACACGGCTCATTTCATGCTGTTTGACACTGACAATCCTTCATCGGTGCGCTCCTGCCTTTTGGCCGCGCGCACCAATGCGCGCTCGGTGCGCACCGCGCTGACGCTGGACGTGTGGGAAACCATCAACAGCGCCTGGCTCGAATTCAGCACCGCCCGGCCCAACGAGATCTCGGGCGCGCGGCTGCTCAACCTGCTGCAATGGGTCAAGACCGCCAGCCACCAGTTTCGCGGCGCCATGGCCGGCACGTTGTTGCGCGACGAAGGCTATGCCTTTTCCCAGATCGGCAGCTTTGTCGAACGCGCCGACAACACCGCGCGCATTCTCGACATCAAATATTATGTGCTGCTGCCCCGCGCTTCGCTCGTCGGGGGAGATCTCGACATCCAGCAATGGACGCTGATCCTGCGCGCAGCGTCGGCCCACCGTAGCTATCGTCACGTCTATCACGACCGCTATCGCGCCTATAACATTGCCGATTACCTGATCCTGCGCTCCGAAATGCCGCGCTCGCTGGCCTTCTGCATGTCGATGGTGGGCAATACCATGGACATGCTGTCCCAGATCCATGGCGAGCGCTATGCCTGCCACGACGTGGCCGATCATCTGCGCTCCATGCTGATCGACACCAGCATGGATCAGATCTTCCAGCACGGCTTGCACGAATTCCTCACCGAATTCATCGCCCGCAACAACCAGGTCACCGAGTCGCTCTCGGAAAGCTATAATTTCTACTGAGGCGGCAGCACCCATGAAGATCGCCATCCGGCATCACGCCATCATCGATCTGCTGCCCGGCACGCCCCGGGCCGTGCATCATTTGCTGTTGACTCCCACCAACACGCCCACCCAGCGCGTGCTGGACTGGTCGATCGCCATGGAGGGATTCGACGCCGCCTGCCATTTCCTGGACGGCTATGGCAACCCCGCCCAGTTGGTCAACCAGACGCGCATCGAAGGGCCGATTGCCGTCACGGTCACCGGCACGGTGGAAACCCTGCCCGGCAATGGCGTCATCGGCCGGCTGGCGGGCGATCCGGTGCCTGCCCTCTTCCGCCGCCAGACCGATCTCACCCCGCCCGTGCCCGAACTGGTCGAGCGCTTTGCCGCGTTCGAGCGCATGGGCGGCGGTCGCATCACGCTGCTGCATGAATTGATGGGCCATCTGGCCCAGCGCAACCGCGTCGCCGACCCAAGCCCGGACACTCCCGCCCATACCCAGACACTGGGCACCATGACCCAGATGCAGGCCGATGGCGTACAGTCCCAATCGCTGGACGCGGGCGAGCCTGAAGACACGCCCGCCGCCGAGGATGCCCGTATCGTGCTCGATGCCTCGGGCTTTGCGAGTGCCTTTATCGGCACGGCGCGGGCGCTGGGCATTCCGGCGCGCTATGTCACCGGCTATCATGCCGGCTCGGACGAGCTGGGAGCCGGATTTCACGCCTGGGCCGAAGCCTGGGACGATGCCCTGGGCTGGATCGCCTTCGATGCGGCACTGAGCCTCTGCCCCACCGACCGCCATGTCCGGCTGGCCGGTGGGCTCGATGCTCACACCACCCTCCCCCTGCGCAGCGTGCCGGTGGTCCCGATGACGCAAGAGGTCAGCATCGAGCTCGTCAGTTGAGCAGCCAGAGCCAGAGGGACAGGCTCAACACCGACGCCCCGGTGCTGATCAGGATGGTGTTGGTCGCCACGTCTTCGGACCGGTTGTAATAGGTGGCGAACACATAGGCATTGATGCCCGTGGGCATTGCCGCCAACAGCACCCCGATGCGCGCCAGATCGTGCTCGACATTGAGAATGGGCACCATCAGCACATAGGCAATGGCCGGATGCACCACCAGCTTGAGGCCCGACATGATCGCCGCCTCCTGCCAATTGTCGGCGATCCTGTAGGCATTGAGCGCTCCGCCCAGCCCGAACAGGGCGGCCGGCAGCACGGCCTGCGCCATCATGCGCACAAAGGCCTCGGCCGGCTCGATCAGGCCGATGCCCAGAAGGTTCAGCGTCGCCCCCGCCACGATGCCCCAGAGCAGCGGGTTCTGCGCAGCCCGGATACCCGCATTGCGCAAGGCGCTCTGCACCGATTGTCCGTCGCGCCGCATCAGTTCCATGGTCACCATGCCCACCGTGATCAGCAGCGGGGCGTGAAAGCCGATGATGGAGAATACCACCGGCATGGCGCCCTCGCCATAGGCGCGCTGCATGATCGGAATGCCCACCAGCACCGTATTGGTGAAGGTTGCTGAAAAGGCCGAAGCCACGCTTTCGCCCGGCCGGCTTTTCCAGATCAGCCGCGCCGCCACGATGCCGAGCGCAAACACCGTCAAGGCCCCGACATAAAACGGGATTATGATGGCCGGATTGAACGCGGTGGAGAAATCGGCATTGAGCATGGCCTGGAACAGCAGGCACGGGGTGGCGAAATTGTTCACGAACCCGATAAGCCCCTTGACCCCCTCCGCCGGGTAGAGCCGCCAGCGGACCGCCCCATAGCCCAGCGCCACGATGGCGAAAACGGGCAGGATCACGTTCAAAATGGCAAGCATGGCGCTCTCGGGCAAGCAAATCCAGTGCGGTTTGACACCTTGAGTTGTGGGGCGTCAATCGGTTAGTCAGTATCGGGACATGAGGACAAGATGACATCGTCCAACGGGCCGGCGGCCTATGACGTCGTCGTAATCGGCGGCGGGGTGAACGGTTGCGGCATTGCCCGCGATGCGGCCGGGCGCGGCTATAGAGTGCTGCTCGCCGAAATGGCCGACCTGGCCTCGGGCACCTCGTCGGCCGCCACCAAGCTGGTGCATGGCGGTCTGCGTTATCTCGAACACTATAAATTCCGCCTGGTGCAGGAATCGCTGGCCGAGCGCGAAGTGCTCTGGGCCTCGGCGCCCCACATCATCTGGCCGCTGCGCTTCGTTCTGCCCTATCACAAGGGCCTGCGCGCCAAGCCCATCCTGCGCACCGGGCTGTTTCTCTACGATCACCTTGGCGGCCGCAAGCTGCTGCCCCCCACCCGCACGCTCGATCTGACCACCCATGAGGCCGGGCGCCCGCTCAAGCCGGAATTCCAGTCCGGCTTTGAATATTCCGATTGCTGGGTCGACGATGCGCGGCTGGTCGCGCTTTGCGCCCGCGATGCCGCCGATCGGGGCGCCGAAATCCTGACCCGCACCAAGGTCGTCTCGGCCCGCCGCGAAGCCGGTCTCTGGCAGGTAACCCTAAAGGATCAGGTGACCGGGGAGACCCGCACCCTCACCGCGCGCCTCCTGGTCAATGCCGCAGGCCCCTGGGTGGACGAGGTTCTGGGCCGCACGCTGGGCCAGAACCAGGCCCAGCACGTGCGGCTGGTCAAGGGCAGCCACATCGTGGTCAAGCGCCTCTTTGCCCACGACAAAGCCTACATCTTTCAAAATGCGGATAACCGCATCATCTTCGCCATTCCCTACGAGACCGATTTCACCCTGATCGGCACCACCGATCGCGACTATGTCGGGGACCCCGCCAAGGTTGCCATCGACCAGAGCGAGATCGACTATCTGTGCTCGGCCGCCAGCGAATATTTCGCCCACCCCATCGCTAGCGCCGACGTGGTGTGGACCTATTCGGGCGTCCGCCCGCTTTATGACGATGGCGCCAGCGCCGCCCAGGAAGCCACCCGCGACTATGTGCTGACGCTGGATGGCGATGCACAGAGCGGCGCCGTGCTCAACGTCTTCGGCGGCAAGCTCACCACCTTCCGGCGCCTGGCCGAAGCGGCGCTGGACAAGATCGAGCCCGTGCTGGGCGCGCGCGGCAAGCCCTGGACCGCCACCGCCAAGCTGCCGGGCGGAGAGTTCGGCCCCAAGGCCTTCGATACCGAGCTTGAAAAGCTCTATCGCGATTATCCCCTGCTGGGGCGCCCCCTGTTGCGCCGCCTGCTCCGCCAATACGGCACCCGCGCCAAGACCATCCTCGGCCCCGCGCGCAAGGCCGCCGATCTCGGCCAGGATTTCGGCGCGGGCCTGCATGCCGCCGAGGTCGATTATCTGGTCACGGCCGAATGGGCCCATAGTGCCGAAGACGTTTTGTGGCGCCGCACCAAGCTGGGTCTGCGGCTCACTGCCGACCAGCAGGCGGCCCTGGCCGAGTACCTTGCAACCCATCCGCAGCGCCGCAGGGAGACGAGACCGCAATGACGCGTCATGTGCTGGCCATCGATCAGGGCACGACTTCGAGCCGTGCCATCCTCTTTGATGCCAACCAGCGCATCGTCGCCATCGGGCAAAAGGAGTTCACTCAGCACTATCCGCAAAGCGGCTGGGTAGAGCACGACCCCGAAGAGATCTGGCGGAGCGTGGTCTGGGCCTGCCGTACGGCGCTGGAAAAAGCCGGCATTGCCGCCACCGACATCGCCGCCATCGGCATTACCAACCAGCGCGAAACCACCCTGGTCTGGGACCGGGCGACGGGCGAGCCCATCCACAACGCCATCGTCTGGCAGGATCGGCGCACCCATGGCCTGTGCGAAGCACTCAAGGCCGATGGGCACGAGCCGGCTTTTGCTCAGAAAACCGGGCTGATCCTCGATCCCTATTTTTCCGGCACCAAGCTCAAATGGCTGCTCGACACCGTGCCCGGCGCGCGCGCCCGGGCCGAGCGCGGCGAGCTGGCCTTCGGCACCGTGGATAGCTTCCTGATCTGGCGGCTGACCGGCGGAAAGGCGCATCGCACCGACGCCACCAATGCCAGCCGCACGCTGCTGTTTGACATTGCTCAAAACCGCTGGGACGAGGACCTGCTCGCTCGCCTCGACATTCCCACTAGCGTCCTGCCCGAGGTCAAGGACTGTGCCGCGGAGTTCGGCACCACTGACCCGGTCCTGTTCGGGGCCGCCATTCCCATTTGCGGTGTCGCCGGCGACCAGCAGGCCGCCACGATCGGCCAGGCCTGCTTTGCCCCCGGCATGCTCAAATCCACCTATGGCACGGGTTGCTTTGCCGTGCTCAACACCGGGCAAACCCTGTGCCGGTCGCAGAACCGACTTTTGAGCACCATTGCCTACCGGCTCGATGGGGTCACCACCTATGCGCTGGAAGGCTCCATCTTCGTGGCCGGCGCCGCCGTGCAGTGGCTGCGCGATGGTTTGAAGATCATTGAAAGTGCGAGTCAGACCGGCGCCTTGGCGCAGTCGGCCGATCCTTTACAACAGGTTTACATGGTGCCCGCCTTTGTCGGCCTGGGCGCTCCCTGGTGGGATGCCCAGGCACGCGGCGCCATTTTCGGTCTCACCCGCAACACCGGCCCGGCCGAACTGGCCCGCGCCGCGCTCGAAGCGGTATGCTACCAGACCTGCGACCTGCTCGATGCCATGCACAAGGATTGGCAACAGGCCGGTGGCGACACCGTGCTGCGGGTGGATGGCGGCATGGTGGCCTCGGACTGGACCATGCAGTTCCTCGCCGACATGCTCGACGCACCCGTCGATCGTCCCACCATTTTAGAGACCACCGCTTTGGGCGCCGCCTGGCTGGCCGGCTCTCATGCCGGGGTCTGGCCCGACATGGCCGGCTTTGCCGCCACCTGGGCCCGCGACAGGCGGTTTACACCCACCATGGCCCCGGCCGAGCGCGAACAGCGCCTGGCCGGCTGGCGCGACGCGGTGCGCCGCACGCTCAGCGATCGAGCCTAGTGTTCGGCATCCTTGTGCATGCCCTGGCGCCAGCCGCGCAGCCCCAGATAGACCAGCACCACCACCAGCGGCGATAACAGCCCCACCCAGATCTTGGCGTCGAACCCGTGCGTCACCCCGGTCACCCCGCCCAGGAGATAGGAGAGGATGCCCAGCACGTAATAGCTGATCGCCACCGTGGAGAGCCCCTCCACCGTCAGCTGCAGCCGGTATTGCTGCTTGGCGCGCCGGTCCATCGAGGCCAGGAGGTTCTGGTTGTGTTGGGCCAGTTCGACGTCGATGCGGCTGCGCAGCAACTGGCTGGTGCGCGACACGCGTTCGCTCATTTCCGACTGCCGCACCAGGATGGAGCGATAGGTGCGCACCGCCGGGCTCAGCCGCCGGTTCACCAGGTCCGACAGCCGCTGCTCGCCCTCGATCCGGTCCTCGCGCAGATCTTCGATCCGGCGCTGTACCAGGTCGTAATAGGCAATCGAGGCGTTGAGCCGAAAATGGGTGGTCGCGGAAATCCGCTCCAGCTCACGCGCCAGGGCCGTGAGCTTTTCGAGAAACACCGCATCCTCGCCCTCGCTCATTTCGCCGAGCTGCTCGGTCAGCCGCGCCACGCCCCGGTCGATTTCGTTCAGCCGTGGGCCCGTGGCCTGCACATCCGGCCAGGCGTAAAGCGAGAGCGTGCGATAGGTTTCCACCTCGATCAGGCGCTGCACCACCCGTCCCAGGGGGTCGGCGGCCACGTCCTCGCCCACCGTCACCAGCAGGTGCATATAGCCGTCCTGCCCAGGCTCCAGGCTGGTTTCCACCGTGGCGGTGCCGCCATTGATGCTCGACTTGACGCGCGTGGGGTTGCCATATTTGGGCACGAAGCCGTCCGGCACCCAGGGCTGTTCCTTGCGCTCGATGGCAATCTTCATGGCCACCACCAGCTTGCCCGGCGTCTGGGCCCGCCAGGGCACGTCGAAAGCCGGCCATTGCGCCAAATCCGGCGGCGGCTTGCCGGGGCGTGAGAACAGCGACAGCGAGCAGAACTCGGTGTGGCGCTCCCATTTGACCACCAGCACGTCGCTCGAGGCAATCAGCTGGTCGTAGCGATCGAGCTCGAGACCCACCGAGAGCCGCGCCACCAGGCCGCGCACATGCTCCTGATGCGCGTCGGCCTCGGCCGTATCAGTGCGAAACACCAGATGGCAGGCCACCCCGGGTGCGCTCATGGAAATGGGCGGGCGGCGCAGAGTTTCCTCGGCCACCGCCTGCCAGCGCGGATCGATGCTGAAGCCTGCGGGCGCAGGCGTGGTGTGGGCGGTGCTCATCTTGGTGCCGAATGCGTTAGCTGGAAAAAGGCGGACACCACTCATAAGACGGCGCGCGGCGTTCACACCCCGCCAAACTGTCGCATGCGGCTAAGTCTTTTGGCTAGGTGCCAAAGATCGCCGCCCAGAACACGCCATAGCGGCTGCCCGCATGGGCCGGCACCATCACCATGCCCACGCTGGTCCAGCGCTCGCTCAAAAGCGTCGAACGATGCCCGCTCGAATCGAGCCAACCCTGCATCACCGCCTCCAGCGTGCGCTGGCCACCCGCCAGGTTCTCGCCCACCGGCCCGGTATAGCCCACCGCGCTCACCCGCTCGCGCAGCGAATTGCCGGGGCCGAAATTGTGGGAAAGCTGGTCGCGCTCGGCCATCAGCCGGGCCTGCCCGCGCGCTGCCTGCGCCAAGGCGCTGTTGTAAACCAGCGGCGCCTTGCCCTGCTGGCGCCGCACGGTGTTGATCTCGGCCAGCATCTGCTCGGGCGTCACCGAAATGGCGGGGGTCGCGGTCGTGGGGGCATAGCTCGAACAGGCAGCCAGCGTTAGCGCGGCAAGGCCGGCAAGCAGCAGGCGGCGGGAAACCATTTTGGGCACTATCGTCCTCTCAGGCCTGGTCATAGGCGGCCAGCAGCACCGGCAGCACGGCCAGTTGATCGGCAATGGGGCGGCCATCCTCTATGCCCCAGCAGGCAGCCAGGGCCGCATGGGCCGCCGCGAAGCCCAGGATGCGCTTGCGCGAATAGACCAGCTTTTGGGCAAAGATGTCGGCCATGTTGGCCACTCGGATCGGATCGGTGCGCAGCCCTGCCGTGCCCTGCGGATTGAGGAAAGCATTGGCCACTTCGTAGGCCGGATCGCCCAAGATCCCCTGCGGATCGATGGCCAGCCAGCCGCGCGGGGAAGACACGATGGTGTCGTGGTGCAGATCCCCATGCAGCGGAATGATCGCCGAGGGCTTGTCGAACAGCTTGTGGGCAATGCCGCACGAGCGCGCATAGAGGTCGCGCGCCGTATGCGGCCAGGTGCGGGCATCGGTCTTGAACAAGGTGGTAAAGCGGTCGCGCAGGCTGGGCAGCCCCTGGGGCGGCGCCCCGCGCGGGGCATGCAGGCGTGCCACCACGTCGGCATAGGCCAGAGTGGCCTCGTCGTCCTGCCCGGTGCGCACCACATCGCCCAGAGGCGTGCCGTCGAACCATTCCATGAACAGCGCATCCGCGTCGCCGTCGAAAATGGTCACCGCCCCATCCCCGCAATACCAGGCGAGCATCTTGCCCGAGAGCCGGTCATTGGCGGTGGCATTGGGCTTGAGGATCTTGAGGGCGGCCGGGGCATTGCCCGCCTGCTCCACCCGATAGATCAGGGCCGTGCCGGTCTCGGCCACGAGCGTGGCTTTCGAGAGGTTCCATCGGATCATGGCGCGGTTGAGCGCGGCTTGGTCTGGCGATTGAGTCGTCATGGGTCCCATTAAAGCAGAAGCCGTGGCACGGTTGTACACCGTAAGGCGGATTGCGACCGGCACCGCTCGTTTCGGCCAGAGGTCGAGGCGATAGAGACAAATTTAACCAGATGCGCAAATTAGGGCGTCGTTGACCATGCCGCGCAAGCCATGTGTCATCATCATGGCGCCAGCATGGCCGGGCTCGAAGGCGAGGAGAGCCCCATGGCCTATCTCGAACAGCATTACCCCGACCACCAAATTCTGGCCGCGCAGCGCGCCCGTCACCTGGGCCATGTCCGCACCCTGCTCTGGTGGAGCAGCGGCGCGGCGCTGGTCCTGGTTGGGCTCAGCGCCCTGCTGGTCGGCGTGCTGCTCTGAAACGTCAGCGCGAGGCCTGCAACAGCCCGATCACGACCGGCGGCACATAGCCGGCCAATAGTGCCGGCATGGCCCAGCCCGGCTGCATTTGCGCCAGCAGCGCCAGCGGCAGCAGGTAGAGCAGCGTCACCGCGCCATAGGCCAGTGCCGCCTTGCCGTCCGATTTGAGCCGGGCGGCCACGCCCACATGGGGTGCCCCGCGCCGTGCGCCAAAGGCAATGGCGGCATCCACGATCGGCACCGCCAGCAGCAACAGCCAGGGCACCAGTCCGATCCAGCCGAACGCAATCGTCACCAGCGCCAAGGCAAAGATGGTGAGGCCCAGATAATCCACCGCCATCTTGCCTAGCCGAATGCTGCCGATCGGACCCGAAACGGTCATATAGCCCCCGATAGCCCCCGCCAGCCCGGCCAGCCACCAGAACTCGGGACGGTTGAAGGCTAGCGCCAGAGTGCTGCCCATCACCACCAGCGCGCCCAGCACGATGGCCAGGGCCGTGCCCGCCACCACCACCGACACCGCGTGCAGGCTGCGAAACGCGATCAGCCACAGCGCGCCGGCCAGCGCCACGGTCAAAATCAGGATCGGGGTGGGCGCAGGGAAGCCCAGATTGGTGCGCAGCAGGAAGAACGGCACGCCGAACCCGGCAACCAGCCCCACCATGGCGCCCCCGATCAGCCAGCGCGCCACCGGCGGGATCGGCTGCTTGCCGTCGCGCCAGCCCACCAGCGCCACCACCAGCCCGGCCACGCCCACCACCAGCGGCGTCACATTGGGGGGAAACGGCAGGGACACATAGGCGATCAGCGTTGCCAGCGTTCCGGCTGCCACCACGAACAGCCCCGCCGAAACCGGTGCCCGCCTATGCTCGAGCCGCCCGGCCCAGAGCGTGCCCAATCCCGCCAGCAGAGCGGCCCCGACGACGCCGAGAAGCGAAATCAACATGCTGGTTAGTCCTTTTCGAGCGTTTCCAGCGGCACTGGCCGGGGCAGAGAGGCTGGCACGGCGCCCACAGCCGGGCAATGGCGGCGGCACAAATGTGATGGCTTAGTGCGGCAAGTCGTCGGCCCGCAGGTCGAATCGGCGCGGCGTGAAACCGAAATCGCGCGCCGCCTGCTGGTGGGAAAAGGCCATGTCCTGGTTCATCGCGATCACCGTTGCAATCTTGTAGTGCCGGTAGCGCGGATGCACCGCCGCAAAGGCTGCTGCCAGGTGAAATGCGAACAAGGGCAGGCGCCTGAGCCGCACCGGCCTTCCCATGGCCTGGAAGATTCGCGTCACCATTTCACTATAGGTCAAAACCTCTGCCCCGCTTATGGCATAGATGCGGTTCTCGGCCAAAGGCGAGCGCAGCGCGGCACAGGCAGCCCGGGCCAGGTCCAGCCCGTGGAGCGGTTGGCGCAGTCCCTCGGCTGGCCCCAGAACGGGAAAAAAGCCCAGGCGCCTGATCAGCCGCGCGATCTCGGCCACCGTCCGGTCGCGGCCCTGACCATAGACCAGGGTGGGGCGCAGCACGGTCCAGGCCACGTCATGGGCCTTGGCCCAGAAGCGGAACTCCCCTTCGGCCGACTTGAGGCTTTCGGCGCGCTTGAGATCGTCGGGATCGGCTGAAAAGCTCTTGGTCAGCACGTCCATGCTCGAAATGGCCACCACCCGGCGCGCACCGAAGCGCTCCAGCAGCGCGAAATGGGCGGGCAGCCGATCCAGTTCGAGCGCACTGATCCAGAGCGGCACCGGCTGAGCGGGCATACCCTCGGGGTCGCCCACGACCAGCCCCGGCGCTGGGGTCAGGCTCGCCTCCCCGTCGGGCATGGCGAGCGCCGCCAGGCCACGCAGCCTGATCTCGCGCAAGAGCAGCGGCCCGGTCACGCTGCCGGCTCCCAGCACGCCGACGGTTTCGCGGTGTTGTGTCGCCAAATCCACCTCTGAGGGGTAAGATTGTAGTCTAGTTCAAACTCCACCCGTCTAGGCAAGGCCCGGGGCAGCCACAAGATCGCACTATGCCCACCATTGTGGCGTTGACCGGACGTGAACCACGCTCGTAGGTGCGCCCGGGCCGCATCTGGACTGTGACGCGCCGGCCTGATCTGATGGCACCATCGGCAGCGGAGTGGCACATGCCCTATAGGTTCAAGCGCAACGACAAATCGGTCGAGGCGGGCGTGCGGCGCATCGCGTCCGAGCAGGCGGCTCGCATGGGCCGCGATCTGGGTGACAAGGCCCTCGATCCCGCTGAGATCGCCTTCCGGCTGCGCAAGCGCACCAAGAAGCTGCGCGCCCTGTTGCGCCTGATCGGCCCCGAATTCGAGGGCTATGATTTCGAGAACGCCGCGCTGCGCAATGCGGCGCGCCGCCTGGGGCCGCTGCGCGATGCCAGCGCCATGCTGGCAACGCTCGATGCGCTGGGCGCCGATTGGCCGCAGGACGAGATAGGGGCCCTGCGCCGCGCCCTGGGCGCCGAGGAAACGCCCGAGGAGGCCCTGGCCGCCAAGGCGCTGGTGGACGAGTTCGGCGAGACGCTCGCGGGCCTCGTCGACCGCATTGCTGGCTGGCAGCTCAGCGAAGAGGGCTTCGAAGCCATCGAGGAGGGCCTGGTCGATGGCTATCGGCAGATGCGGCGCGGCCTGAAAGCGGTGCGGCTCGATAGCGACGAGGAAGCGCTGCACGAGTGGCGCAAGGCGGTAAAGACCCACTGGCTGCACTTGCGCCTGCTTCAGGAACTGGCACCGCAGATGACCGCGCCCTATCGCGAGGGCACCGAGGGGCTGGCCCAGATCCTGGGCGAACACCAGAACCTGGCCATTCTGGCGGCCCGGCTCGAAGCGCCCGAATTGGTGGCCGCCGCCGGGGCCCGGCTCGAGGACATCCTCTCGCGTCTTGCCGGACGTCAGCACGATCTGGTGGAGCGGGCCATGGCCATCGGCAAGATGCTGACGGCGGAAAAGCCCAAGGCGCTGGGCCAGCGCCTCGAGCATTATTGGGACGACTGGCACGATGGCATGGGCGCATCGGCCGTGAACTGAAGCGCTATTTTTCGGTGTCTACCAGGCCTTTGACGAACAGGCGCTGCATGCCGATCACCACCAGCACCGGGGGCAGCGTGGCCAGCATCACGGCGGCCATCACCAGGTTCCATTGCGGGTCGGCATCGGCATAGGCCGCCATGCGTTTGATGCCCATCACCACGGTGTAATATTTGGTGTCGGTGGTCACCAGCAGCGGCCAGAGATACTGCACCCAGCCATAGATGAAGAGTATGACGAACAGCGCAGCGATATTGGTGCGGCTGAGCGGCAAGAGGATGTCGCGGAAAAACTGCATCGGCCCCGCCCCATCCACCCGCGCCGCTTCGGTCAGCTCGTCGGGCACCGTCATGAAGAACTGGCGGAACAGGAACGTCGCGGTCGCCGAGGCGATCAGTGGAATGGTCAGCCCGGCATAGGAATTGAGCAGCCCCAGATCGGCCACCACCTTGAAGGTGGGGATGATGCGCACTTCCACCGGCAGCATCAGGGTGATGAAGATCATCCAGAAGGCCAGGATGCGCAGCGGAAACTTGAAGAACACGATGGCATAGGCCGACAGGATCGAGATCGCGATCTTGCCCACCGTGATCACCAGCGCCATGGCCAGCGAATTGGCCAGCATCAGCCAGAGCGGCGGCGCCCCCGAGGTGGACATGCCTACCGTCAGCATGTGCCAGTAATTGTCGATCAGATACGGGCCAGGCAGCATCGGCACCACACCCGACAAAAAGCTGCTGGGGCCGTGGGTGGAAGCCACGAAGGCCAGATAGACCGGCAGGACGATGATGGCGACGCCGGCGATCAGCACGGCGTGGGTGAGAATGTCGAGCACCGGGGTGCGTTCGACCATGCTGGATTCGGCCATGGCTTGGGCTCCCTTAGTATTGCACGCGGCGTTCGACGTAGCGAAACTGCACGATGGTGAGGACCAGAACGATCAGCATCAGCACCACCGACTGCGCCGAGGACGAGCCCAGATTGAGCCCCAGGAACCCATCGGCATACACTTTGTAGACCAGGATATTGGTCGATTGGGCCGGCCCGCCCGAGGTGGTGGCATCGATCAGCCCGAAGGTGTCGAACATGGCGTAGTTGATGTTCACGATCAGCAGGAAGAACGTGGTGGGCGAGAGCAGCGGCCACACGATGGTGATGAACCGGCGGATCGGCCCGGCACCGTCCATCGCAGCCGCCTCGCTCAGCGAAGGCGGGATCGATTGCAGGCCCGCCACGAAGAACAGGAAATTATACGAGATCTGCTTCCAGCTGGCCGCCAGCACCACCAGGATCATGGCATGGGTGCCGTCCACGCGGTGGTTCCAGTCTATGCCCACATAATCGAGCAGATAGGGCAGAAGGCCGATGCTGGGGTTGAACATGAACCACCACAAGATGCCCGCCACCACCGGGGCCACGGCATAAGGCCAGACCAGCAGCGTGGTGTAGATCCGGCCCGAGCGTAACAGCCGGGACACGGCGGCCGCCAGAAGCAGCGACACCCCCATCGAGAACACCGTCACCAGCACCGCGAACACGCCCGTGCGCACCAGCGAGTTGAGATAGAGCGGGTCGGCAAACAGCCGCGTATAATTGGTGAACCAGACAAAGCTGGTCCTCAGCCCGAACGGGTCCTCGCGCTGGAAGGACGAAACCACGGCCTGCCAGGCGGGCCAGAGAAAGAAGATCACCGTGATCGCCAGCTGCGGGGCCAGCAGCCCATAGGGCAGGATCTTGTTGGGAAATATCGTGCGCTTGGTCTGCATGGGGCACTCGGGGCTAATGGCCTTAAGTCAAAGGGGCCGGACGGCAATGTCCGGCCCCTTTGATTCTGCCGTAAGGCTGCTTATTGGTTGGCCGCTTCGAACTCGCGCAGGATCTCGTTGCCGCGCATCACCGCCGCATCGAGCGCTTCCTGGGCGGTCTTGTTGCCGGCCAGCAGGCCCTCGAATTCGTCGTCGACCACGTCACGCACCTGGGTCAGGTTGCCAAAGCGCACGCCCTTGGAGTTGGCCGTGGGGGTGCCGCGCGTGATCTGGTTGATCGAGATGTCCGAACCGGGATTTGCCTCGTAGTAACCCTGGCTCTGGCCCAGTTCATAGGCCGCGTTGGTGATCGGCAGATAGCCGGTGAACTGGTGCCAATCGGCCTGCACTTCGGGCTGGCTGAGATAGGTGAAGAACTTGGCGACGCCGGTATAGACTTCCGGGGCCTTGCCGTTGAGCGCCCACAGGGTAGCGCCGCCGATGATCGAGTTCTTGGGCTCGGCGATCACGTCGTCATAATAGGGCAGCGGGGCGAAGCCGACTTCGAAACCGGTGGCACTGGCGATCACGCTGGCGCGCGAAGCGGACGAGCCCATGAAGATGGCGCATTCCTGCGCGTAGAACTTGGGCTTGGCATCGGCGCCGCCAGCCGGACCGGCATATTGGAACAGGCCTTCGTCGGCCCAGGTCTTGAGATTGTTCCAGTGCCGCACCTGCACGTCACCGTTGAAGGTGAATTCGGCGCCCAGGCCGCCAAAGCCGTTTTCCAGCGTGCCGAAGGGCACGTCATGGAGCGCCGACAGGTTCTCGGTCTGCACCCAGCTCATCCACTCGGTGGTAAAGCCGCATTTGGTTGCGCCCGCATCCACCAGCTGGCGCGAGAACTCTTCCATTTCCGTCCAGGTGCGCGGCGCGGTGTCGCGATCCAGGCCCGCCTTTTCGAAGGCGTCCTTGTTGTAATACATGATCGGGGTGGAGGAATTGAACGGCATCGAAAGGATATTGCCTTCCGTGTCCGAATAATATCCCGTCACGGGCGCCAGGAACGCGGCCGGATCGAAGGGTTCGTCGTTGTCGGCCATCAGCTGGTAGACCGGGTAGACGGCGCCCTTGGCGGCCATCATGGTGCCGGTGCCCACTTCGAAGACCTGCACGATGGCGGGCTGCTCGTTGGCGCGGAAGGCGGCGATGGCGGCCGTCAGCGTCTCGGCATAGGAGCCCTTATAGACCGGGGTCACCACGTAGTCGGACTGCGAAGCGTTGAAATTTGCGGCGATTTCTTCGAGCTTGGTGCCCAATTCGCCGCCCATGGCATGCCACCAGGTGACTTCGGTCTGGGCCAGCGCGGTGCCGGCGCCCAGCGCCAGGGTCAGTGCGGCTAGGCCGCTCGAGATGACTGTGCGAACCATCGGTTCTCTCCTGCATCGAAACATGTTGTGCAGCGGAGACCCGTGCCCCGCGCCGCCCATTGCCTGGGCAGCGCTGGCTAACAGGCGCCCTTGACGTCTGGGTGACGCTTTCATGACGTTGAAATCTCAGTCCCATTGCACTTTTACGACACCGGGCGCGCTGCCATTGAGCGCAAGCGCGGCAGCCGTTAGACAAAAGGCTAATCTTGCCCCAAAGCGAAGGGCCGCCTCAGTGCACGCGCCAGACCTGCTCTTATCCCTGTTCCAGACCGCTCTGGCCGCCGCCCTGCCCGATGGGAAGTTCACGGGCCTGCTGCCGCCCCCGCCCCGCGGCCGGACGATCGTCTTGGGCGCGGGCAAGGGCTCGGCGCGCATGGCGCAGGCCTTCGAGGCCGCCTGGCCCCATCCCTGTTCGGGGCTGGTCGTCACCCGCTACGGCCATGGCGCCCCGACGCGCCATATCGAGATCGTCGAGGCCTCCCATCCCGTCCCCGACGCCGCCGGGCTTCAAGCCGCCGCCCGCATCCTGGCGCTGGCTGAAAGTGCAGGGCCCGACGATCTGGTGGTGGTCCTCATTTCAGGCGGCGCCTCGGCGCTGCTCAGCCTGCCCGCCCCCGGCGTTACCCTGGCCGACAAGCAGGCGCTCACCAAGGCGCTACTGAAATCGGGCGCGCCGATTGCCGAGATGAACTTCGTGCGCAAGGCGCTCTCGGCGGTCAAGGGCGGGCGCCTGGCCGCCGCAGCTGCCCCGGCCCGCATGGTTACCTATCTGATTTCCGACGTGCCGGGCGACGATCCGGCCGCCATCGGCTCGGGTCCCACCATTCCCGAAGCGTCCGACCCGCAGCGCGTGCTGGCCATTCTTGAATCCTATGGCATCCCGGTCTCCCCCGAGCTGGTTGCCGTCATCAATGCCAATGTGGTCGATGCCGTGCCCGGCGGTGCTGTGCACATGCTGGCCACCCCGCGTATGGCGCTTGCGGCCGCCGCCGAGCGCGCCCGCGCCCTTGGGGTCGCGCCCCTCATCCTGGGCGACGGGCTCGAAGGGGAGGCGCGCGAAGTGGGCACGCTCATGGCCGGCATGGCGCGCTCGGTGGCCGAGGCTGGCCAACCCATCGCCGGGCCCTGCGTTCTGCTTTCGGGCGGGGAAACCACGGTCACCGTGCGCGGCAGCGGCCGAGGTGGACGCAATGTGGAGTTTCTGCTGTCGCTTTTGATCCGCACTGCCGGGCGCCCCGGCATTGCCGCGCTCGCCGCCGATACGGACGGAATCGACGGCATGGAAGCCAATGCCGGCGCCTGGTTCGATGACCAGACTTTGGCCAAGGCCCGCGCCCTGGGGCTCTCCCCCCAAGCGCACCTGGCCAATAACGACGCCTACAGCTTTTTTGCTCGGCTCGACCAGTTGGTGGTCACCGGCCCCACCCTCACCAATGTCAACGATTTCCGCGCCGTGTTCATTGGCTGATGAGCCGCGCCTGGCGCAGCGCATCCAGATCGGCCGAGCCGGTGCAGAAACAGGCAATGCGCAATTGCGCGATGACGATGTCGAAATGTTCGATGGTGGCTTCGGTGGAGGCCACCGCCGCGCTCAGCGCCCCGGCCGCCTGCCCCACCACATCCGCACCAAGGCGGATGGCCTTGGCCACGTCGATGCCGGTGCGCACCCCGCCCGAGCCGATCACCACTGCCTCCGGGCACGCCGCCCGCACCGCTGCAATGGCGTGAGCGGTGGGCTGGCCCCAATCGGTAAAGGCGCGCGCAATGGCCGCCTGCGCCGGCGTCGTGGCGCGCTCGGCTTCCACCGCCGCCCAACTGGTGCCCCCCGCCCCCGCCACGTCGATGATGCCCACCCCCGCATCCACCAGGTGCCGGGCCAGCCGCGCCGATATCCCAGAGCCCACTTCCTTGACCACCAGCGGCACCGGCAGCGCCTTGGCCAGTGCCCCGATCTTGCCCAACAGACCCCGCCAGTCCCCGTCCCCTTCGGGCTGCACCGCCTCTTGGAGCGGGTTGAGGTGGATGATCAGCGCGTCGGCCTCGATCATGTCGATGGCGCGCTGCGCCTCGTCCACCCCATAGCCCAGATTGAGCTGGGCCGCCCCGATATTGCCCAGAATGGGAATGGAGGGAGCATCTCGGCGCAGCGCCTTGCCCAGCCCGCCCGCGCCCGCCCCTTCGAGCGCCACGCGCTGGGAACCCACCGCCAGCGCAATGCCCAGCTCCTGGCAGGCCTGCGCCAGATGCCGGTTGATGTCCCCGGCCCGCGAGGGCCCGCCCGTCATCGAACTCACCAGCAGCGGCGCGCTGATCCTGCGGCCCAGAAACTGCGTAGCCAGATCTATGTCCGAGAGGGCGATCTCGGGCAGCGCCACGTGCTCGAACACCAATTGGTCGAAACCGGCCCCGCCGGCCGCCCGCCCCGCTCTGCCCGAGAGCACGATGTCCAGATGCTGGTCCTTGCGATGGGTGAGCACGCCGCGAGCCTTGGAAAATGACACTGAGGAGGCCAAGCTTTGCAGTTTCTCTTTGAGATTGGAAGGCACCAATGCCACCATGGGGGGGCGGATGGCCCGCACCAGGGCCAGGCCGGCGGTAGTTTGACCGGATCATGGCAACATGGTCCCCACGGCTTGGCGGAGGCTTGTCCATGTCCAGTACGAACGATCTGGTCGGCACGCTGGCCCCTGGCGGGACGGACGGGATGAGCGCGGTCGATCTCTCCCGCCTCCGCCAGCAGATCGAGCGGCGTCTCGACGAGCTGGTGCCGCCCCCCGATTCCGCCCCGGCCAATCTCAATGGCGCCATCCGCCACGCGCTTTTGGCTCCCAGCAAGCGCGTGCGCCCGGTGATGACCTATTTGGTCGCCGCGCCCGCGCCGGGTCTGCACCTGGCCGCGCTCGATGCCGGCTGCGCGCTCGAAATGGTCCACACCGCCTCGCTCATTCTCGATGACCTGCCCTGCATGGACGATGCGCAATTGCGCCGCCAGCGGCCCACCACCCATCGCGCCTTCGGCGAATCGACGGCCATCCTGGCCGCCATTGCGCTGCTCAACTGCGCTTTCGGCACGCTTGCGCGCCTGCCCGATACCAAGCCCGCCACCCGCACCCGGCTGGCCGCCATCCTGTCCGATGCCATCGGCACCAGCGGCCTGGTCGCCGGCCAGGAGCTCGATCTTTCCGCGCGCGGCAAGAACCTCGATGCCAACCGGCTCGAACAGATCAACTGGCTCAAGACCGGCGTGCTGTTCGTTGCGGCCGCCGAGATCGGCGCGGTGCTGGCCGATCTCGAGCACGACCAGATCGGCGCCATCGGGCGCTTTGCCCGCCATTTCGGCCTCGCATTCCAAGCCGCCGACGATCTGGCCGACCAGACCGGGGCAGTGGCCGAGCTGGGCAAGGATGTCGGCAAGGACGCCAACAAGCCCACCCTGATCGGGGTCATGGGGCTCGAGCACACCCAGCTCAGCTGCGAGCAGCACCTGGCCTTGGCCCGCGAGGCCTTGGCCCAGTCGCGCATCGAAGGCGCGGGCCTGCTCCAGCTGATCGAACGCGTCGTCGCCGCCAAGCGCCACTCGGCCTGACCTTCCCCATGGCCGACCCCGCCCAAGATACGTCGCCCGTCCTGGCCATTGCCGGGCTCGAGGTTTCGTTCAAGGCTCGCCAAGTGCTCAAGGGGCTCGATCTCACCCTCAAGCGGGGCGAAATCTTTGGCCTCCTTGGCCCCAATGGCGCGGGCAAGACCACCCTCATTCGCGCCATCTGCGGACGCGTGCGGCCCGATACCGGCACCATGGCCATTTGCGGGGAAGCCAATAGCCACCGCGCCGTGCTGCGCCGCATTGGCCTGGTCCCCCAGGAAATCGCGCTCTACATGCATCTGAGCGCACGGGAAAACCTCACGCTGTTCGGGAGGCTCTCGGGGCTCTCGGCACGCCAGACGCGCGAGGCCATCGCCTGGGCGGCCCAGGCGGCACGCCTGGAAGCGCGGCTCGATGATCGGGTGGACGTGTTCTCGGGCGGCTGGAAGCGCCGCGTCAACATTGCTGCCGCCATCCTGCATCGTCCGGCGCTGCTCATACTGGACGAACCCACCGTGGGGGTCGATATCGATGCACGCAACGAGTTGCAGGAAGTGATCCGCGCGCTTTCGGCCCAAGGCATGGCCGTCCTGCTGGCGACCCATGATCTGGACCAGGCCGAGATCCTGTGCGCGCGCGTCGGCTTTCTGCGCCAGGGCGTCATCGCGCCCATCGGCGCCCCGCATCAGCTCATTGGCGACACCTTCGGCGCCCGCAAGCAGATCGTCATCGAATTGCGCAGCGCCCTGACCACGCCCCAGCGCGATGCCCTGCTCAAGGCCGGCTTTTCTCCCGCAGGGTCGGACCTGGCCTGGAACATTCTAGGCCCAGCCGGCTATGACGTCGCCCAATTATCCGATCGTCTGGCCCGGGCTGGGGTGGCCGTGCGCGAAATCCGGCTGCGCGAGCCCGGGCTCGATAGCCTCTTTCTCCATCTCGCCCAGGCCGCTCCTGCCGGAGTTGCCGCATGATCCTGGCCATGCTCAAGGTCATGATCCTGAGCCTGGTGCGCGACCGTGGCGCCTTGGCCATGGCCTTCATCCTCCCGCCCACCATCTTCGTCATCTTCGCGGCCATCTTTTCGGGCACCAGCGGCAACGATCTGCGCCTGCAGGTCGCCTATGGCATCACCGCACCCTCGGCCGCGGCCGACCGGCTCGAAACCGCCCTGCGCGCCGAACCGGCCCTGCGCGTTTTGCCCGACCGCAGCGACGATGCCACGGCCTTGGCCGCCCTGGTGCGCGGCGGGGAAGCCGATGCGGCGATTTTGGTGCGCGCGGCGCTCGAGGAGGAAGGCGAGGCCGCACCGGTCCTGGTTCTGGTCGATCCGGGCAAGGCCATGGCCGGCTCGATTGCGGCAGGCCATGTGCAGCGCCTCATCGCCCAAGCCCTTCCCGATGTCGCCATTGCCCGCAGCGTGCCCGTCATCGCCCAACTGGCCGGGGGTTTCGATCCGGCCCAGCAGGCCCGGCTCGATGCCGCTTTGGCCGCGATAGCGCAAACCGACCAGGCCGCTCAGCAGCAGGGCCAGGCTCTCGTCGCCACCCAAACGCTCACTGGCGCGGGCGCGGGCAGCGCCACCGTCACCTATTATGCCGGGGCCGTGGCCATTCTATTCCTGTTGTTTTCCGCCATGCAGGGCGCCGCAACCCTGATCGAGGAGCGCCTGTCGGGGATCGTCGATCGCTTGGCCGTGGGGCCGGCGGGCACCGATGTGGTCGTCGTCGGCAAGTTCTTGTTTCTCACCCTGCAGGGCGTAGTGCAGGTGGGTCTGATCTTTGTCGTCGCCTTGCTCTTTTATGGCGTGGATTTTCTCACCGCTCCCCTGCCCTGGGCGCTCACCACCCTGGCCGCGGCCGCAGCAGCGGCAGGGCTTGGGTTGCTGGTGGCGGCGCTGTGCACCAGCAAGCAGCAGGCCCAGACCATCGCCACCTTCGTGGTGCTGGTGTGCTCGGCCATTGGCGGCTCCATGGTGCCCCGCTTCATGATGCCGCCTTGGTTGCAGGATATCGGGTGGTACACTCCCAATGCCTGGGCCATCGAGGCCTATCACGGCGTGCTCTGGCGCGGCGAAGGGTTGGCCGAACTCACCGGCCCGCTGATCGCCATGGCGCTGACCGCCGTACTGGGTCTAGGGCTTTCGGTCTGGATATCGCGGGCGCGCCTCAAGCTGTAGAATGGGCACCGCAATGGCCCCGCTTCCGCGCTGCGGAAACGCGACCAGCGACTCTCGCAAGGAGCTGAACATGGCAGTATCTGCGGCAAAGGCCAGGATCGTGTTCACGCCGGTGGACACCGCCATCGGGCTGGGGCTGGCCGGGCTGATCCTTGGCGCCTGGCTTGGCGTGCACATCGTCTCGATCTTTTTTGTCGACTGGATCGGCTCGGGCCTGTGGCCCCTCGCGCCGCTGGTCGTGGCGCTGCAATGCTGGCTGAGCGTAGGCATGTTCATCGTGGCGCACGACACCATTCACGGCTCGCTGGTGCCGGGCCGGCAGGGGCTCAACCATGCCATCGGGCAGCTGTGCGTGGGGCTTTATGCTGGCTTTTCCTATGCCAAGCTCAGCGCAAGCCATCACGACCATCATCGCTATGCCGGCACCGAGCAGGACCCCGATTTCGACGCCAACCACCCCAGTGCCTTCTGGCCGTGGTATCTCAAATTCTTTCGCACCTATTTCGGCGTGCGCGAGTTCGCCGCCCTGGCCGTGGGTGTGGCGATCTACGCGATAATCCTGGGGCCGCGCTGGCCCAACATGCTGGTGTTCTGGGCGCTGCCGGCCATCCTGTCGTCCCTGCAGCTGTTTTATTTCGGCACCTATCGGCCCCACCGCATCGAAGCGGGCGAGAGCTTTGCCGATGCCCACCGCACGCGCAGCAATGATTTCCCCTGGCTGGTCTCGCTGCTGACCTGCTTTCACTTCGGCTATCACCACGAGCACCACGACAAGCCCTGGACGCCGTGGTGGAAGCTGCCCTCGGTGCGCGAGCGCGCCTGATCTCCCCCAAAGCCTGGAGCCTTTCGTCTATGGATCTATCGACTTGGTTGGTGCCCCTGGTTCTGGTCGTAGGCACCGTTGCCTTCATGGAATGGTTCGCCGCCTTCGCCCATGAGCACATCATGCATGGCTGGGGCTGGGCGTGGCACAAATCCCATCACGAGCCCCATGACGAGGCGCTCGAAAAGAACGATCTCTATGCCGTGGTGTTCGCCGGTTTCGCGCTCGTGCTGTTTGCCGCCGGCTCGCTGCTGTGGGAGCCGCTGTGGTGGATCGCGATTGGCGTCACCGTCTATGGCGTCTTGTATTTCTTCGTCCATGACGGGCTGGTGCACAAGCGCTGGCCGTTCAAATACGTGCCGCGCAAGGGCTATCTCAAGCGCCTGTACCAGGCCCACCGTCTCCACCATGCCGTGCAGGGCAAGGATGGCTGCGTGTCCTTCGGCTTCGTCTATGCCGAACCGGTCGACGAACTGGTCGCCAAGCTGCAAAAGGGCAAGAAGCCCTTCGACAAGGACGCCGCCAACGCCTCCTGAAGGTCCGCTATTGCGGGCGCGACCACAACCCGTCGCGCCCCGTCTCGCCGCGTTCGCCAAAGCGGGTGGCCAGCACGTCGCTGAGCGAGACGCCCAAGAGATAGAGCTTGCGCCGCCGCGAGGTCGAAACCCGCCGCTCCCAGGCCGCCGGGCCCTCGCGCCGCAGTTTTTCCCCGATGGCCCGATAGACCCGCCGCGCCGCCGCAATGGCCCAGGCCGAGCGCGGCGGCAGCGCCGACATGCCCGCATAGGCCGAGGCATAATAGCGCTCGGCGACGTCCAGGAGGGCAATGGCCGCGCCATAGAGCTTGTCCCGCTGCCCCGGATCGTTGGCGTCCACCGTCTCGATGCCATGCTCGCGCAACAGCGATTTGGGCAGATAGACCCGGCCCATGCGCGCATCGTCGATCACGTCGCGGGCAATATTGGTCAGCTGAAACGCAATGCCCAGATCGGAGGCGCGATCGAGCACGCGCGGGTCGCGCGCCCCCATGATCATGGCCATCATCACCCCCACCACGCCGGCCACGTGATAGGCGTAGTCGAGCGTATCGCCCAGCGTCTCGTAAGTGCGGTCCGCCACGTCCATCTCGAAGCCGGCCAGCAATTCCTGCGGATGGATGGCGGGAATTTCGTGGCGCACCACCACCCGTCGCAGCGCTTCAAAGATCGGGCTGTGGGTTATCCCCTCTTCCAGCGCCAGCCGAGTTTCCTCGCGCAGCGCCACCAGCCGCTCGGCCTGCCCGGCCTTGAACGAGGCCTGCTGCGCCTCGCCCAGCGTCTGCCCGTCGATCACGTCGTCGCAGTGCCGGCACCAGGCATAGAGCATCACCGCATCGTCACGGGTCTCCTTGTCAAACAGGCGCGCCGCCGCCGCGAAGCTCTTGGAGCCATTGCGGATCGCTGCTTCGCTCAGCGCGACTACGCCATCTGCCCCCACCGCGCTCATTGCGCGGCATCCGCGATCATCAGGCCCGCCGTTGCCTTGGCCGAGCCCACCACCCCCGGAATGCCGGCGCCCGGATGGGTTCCCGCTCCCACCACATAGAGATTGGGAATGGCATCGTCCCGATTATGCGGCCGAAAAAACGCGCTCTGGGTCAAGATCGGCTCCACCGAAAAGGCCGAGCCCAGATGCGCGTTCAACTCGTCGCGGAAATCGAATGGAGTGAAATGGCGCACCGTCACCAGGTCTTCGAGCAGGTTGGGGATATAGCGGTCGTTGAGATATTGCAGGATCTTGTCGCGATAGCGCGGCCCCTCCACCGCCCAGTCGATCTCGGCCGTGCCCAGATGGGGCACTGGCGAGAGCACATAATAGGCGCTCTGCCCGGCCGGAGCCAGGCTGTCATCGGTTACCGATGGGGCGTGCAGATAAAGCGAAAAATCCTCAGCCAGCCCGTCCGATCCGAAGATCTCCGCGATCAGCTCGCGATAGCGCGGCCCGAACAGCACCATGTGGTGGCGCAGCTCGGGATGCTGGGTCTTGAGCCCGAAATAGATCACGAACAGCGACATCGAAAAGCGCTTCTTGGCCAGCGCCTTGGCGTTCTCTTCGCCCCGCCGCGTGTCGCGCAGCATGTGCTTATAGGTGTGCATCACGTCGGCATTGGAGGCGATCATGTCGAAGCGATGCCGGCTGCCATCGGCCAGGGTCAGCCCATTGGCCCGCTCGCCCTCAACCTCGATCCGGTCGATGGGCGCATTGAGCACCAGCTTGCCGCCAAGATCCTCAAACAGCTTCACCATGCCCGCAATCAGCGCCCCGGTGCCGCCCTTGGCAAACCACACCCCGCCTTTGCGTTCCAACGCATGGATCAGCGCGTAGATCGAAGACGTCTGGAACGGATTGCCGCCCACCAGCAGCGTGTGAAAGCTGAAGGCCTGCCGCAGCTGGTCGTCCTTGATGAACTGGGAGACCTTGGAATAGACGCTGCGATGGCTTTCGAGCCGCATCAATTGCGGCGCCGCCTTCACCATGGACCAGAAATTGAGAAATGGCACGGTGCCCAGCTTCTCATAGCCCTCGCGGTAAAGATCCTCCGAATAGGCCAGGAACTTGCGATAGCCTTCCACGTCCTGGGGCGATTTGGCGCCGATCTGGCGGTCGATCTCGGCCTGGTCATTGGCATAGTCGAAGCGGAAGCCGTCTTCCCAGCACAGCTGGTAGAAGGGCTTTACCGGCAAGAGCGTCACATAGTCGGCCATCTGCCGGCCGCTCAGCGTCCAGAGTTCTTCAAGGCAGGCCGGATCTGTGATCACGGTGGGGCCGGCATCGAAGGTAAAGCCGTCGTCATTGTAGACATAGGCGCGCCCGCCCGGCTTGTCGCGCTTTTCAAAGAGCGTGGTGGCGATCCCCGCGCTTTGCAGCCTGATGGCCAGCGCCAAACCGCCAAATCCCGCCCCGATCACTGCCGCCGTTCTGGTCATTGTCTATTGCACTCGTTTGCTGTTCAAAAGCGCCGCTTCGCTGAGGCAGGTCAAGGCCCGCCCCACCGGCACGGGCGGCCGCCCGGTCAAGATTCTGGCGATGTCGCCAAGGGTTGTACGCCCCGCATAGAAGCGCTCGATCAGTGGCTGGGGCAATTTGTAGAAACGCTGCAGCACCAGATGCCGCTTGCCCGGCTCGGCGGCCTTGAACAGCATGCGGTTGAGCAGCCGGTAAAAGCCCTGCGCCTTGGCCCGGGCCAAGGCATGCGCCTTGATCTTGCGCGCCAGCGCCGGGCTGGCAATGGGCCAGTGGCGCGCCACCAGATCGGCCACCCGCACCGCCTCGGGCAGGCTGTAGCCGGTAGTGGGATGAAACAGCCCTGCCCGCATCCCCGCTTGCGGCACGTCCTGGGGCTTTTCGGCCCAAAAGCGCTGCGCATTGAAGGCCAGCGCGATCGGCAGCACCCCCTGCTCTTCGCGCAGCTCGCGCCGAATGGCCCAGCCGCGCCGTTGCGCATAGTGCCGGATGGCGTCTTTGAGGCTCTCCACCGCCAGCGCCCCGCCATCGGCATAGCGCGTATCCTCGATCAGCACGCGATTGGGCGAAAGCGGCAGCAGATAGATGAAGCGATAGCCATCGAGCTGGTCGACCGAGGCATCCATGATGGTTGGCACGGCCAGCCCGTGCGGCTCGAGCGTCTCCACCTCGATGCCAACAAACTTCTGAAAACCCAGCACCATATGCGGGCTAGGCGCCTGGCCCCGCGCATCGATCACGCAGGAGGCCGCCAGCCTTTCGCCATTGGCCAGCACCACCCCGTCGGGCAGCACCGTTTCCACCTTGGCGCCGGTGCGGATGGTGACGTTGGCCAGCCCCTCCAGCCCGCACGCCATCGATTCGGAGGTCAGCGAGCCATAGCCGGTATCGAGCCGGCGCTGCACCGAAACGAACCGCACCGCCTGCCCGCTCCAGCTATGGGCCACCAGCGGCGCCACCCAGTCGCGCGCTTGCGGGTCCAGGTCGGTGGCGTGAAACGACCAGGTATGGTTGCCGAACGCCGCCTCGGCGCCTTCGAGCATCAGGATCTGCAATGCGGGGAACCGCCGGGCCAGGCGATAGGCGATCAGGCCATTGGCCAGCCCTGCCCCGACCAGGATCAGGTCGGCATCGATGGGCTCGAGATCAATCGTGTCGCGCTCGGTCATGGCCGCCACCTTGTTTACAGCCCCATTGGCAATGGCGCGGGCATTCCGGTCAAGTGCGGCCTGCAAAACCGGCGCTGGAACCGCAACGCGCCTCACTGCGTTCCACCGCTCTATCCCTGCCGGATCGAGGATTTTACCGCGCCCCCGCTTGTGTGCGCGTTCGATGTCCTTGATAACCATGCCGGCTTTACGCCATCCTGTTTTACTGCACTGGAGCTGCTGCGTGCCCACGCTTGCCCCCGTTCAAGAGCTTACGCTGCGCCTGCGCGCCGATACGGCCCAAGCTCATCGCCGGCTCGAAAATGGGCTCGATCTCATGGCCACGCCGCCCAGCCGGCAGCAGATTCAAGCACTTCTGGAGCGCTTCTACGGCTTTTACGCCGTTTTCGAGCCGGCGCTGCCCGCGCTGCTTCCACCCCAGCTGCTGGCGGGACGGCAAAAATGCCCGATCCTGGCCCGCGACCTGATGGGTTTCGGGTACGGTCAAGCCGATCTCGACGCCCTGCCCCGTTGCCTGCCGATTTTGGAGGTGCTCAACGGCCCGCCATCCGCCCTGGGGGCGCTCTATGTCATGGAGGGCTCGGCGCTGGGGGGCAAGCTCATCTCGCGCATGCTGGCCAGGACGGGTCAATTTCCCCGCTCCATTGCCTATTTCGATCCCTATGGCGAGGGCGCCAGCCTCATGTGGCAGAGCTTTAAGGCCGCGCTCGTGCAGGCATCCAGCCCCCATACCGACGACAGGCTCATCGCTGCGGCCAACCAGACCTTCGCCATTCTCCACGATTGGCTGGTCCCCACCTACAGGAGCACGCAATGAGCACGTCTGCCCCACTCGATCTCGATGGGTGCGCCGCCGAGCCCATTCGCATCCCCGGCGGCATCCAGCCCCATGGCCTGCTGCTGGTGCTGCATCCGCAAACCGGTGAGCTGCTGCAGGCAAGCGCCAATGCCGAGGCGCTGCTGGGCGTAGATCCCGCCGGGATCACCATGGGCAAACTGTTGGGCCCAAAGATCGAAGCCTGGACCAGGGGCAATGATGCCAGCCTGCTCATGGGCGCCACCATCAATGGCCGCGCCTTCGACGTCGTCGGCCATCGCACTGCCCAGGGCATCGTGGTGGAACTGGAGCTGCCTGTTCCCGATGGCCCCACCCTGGAATCGCTCTATCCGCGCCTGCAGGCCTTTGCCGACAATGCCGCGCGCCTCGATGATCTTCGGGTACTTGCCCGGCTCGCTGCCGCCGAAATCCGCTCCATCAGCGGCTTCGATCGCGTTCTGGTCTATGATTTCGACGAGGTTGGGCACGGCACCGTTCTGGCCGAAGACGGTAACGACCTTCTGCCGTCCTATCTCGATCTGCGCTTCCCGGCCTCCGACATTCCGGCCCAGGCGCGCGAGCTCTATCGGCTCAACCCGGTCCGCATCATTCCCGATGCCAATTACGTCAGCCAGCCTCTGGTACCCCAGTTCAGCCCGCTCGACGGCCAGCCGCTCGATCTGAGCCTTGCCGGCCTGCGCAGCGTCTCTCCGGTACATCTGCAATATATGCGCAACATGGGCACGCTCTCGTCCATGTCGATCTCGATCCTGGTCGAAGACGCGCTCTGGGGCCTGATTTCGTGCCACCATCACGCTCCGCTGCGCGTGTCGCCCCAGGCCCGCACCGCCTGCAACTTCGTGGGCAAGATCGTCGCGCTCAAGGTCGATTCCATCCAGCGCGGCGCCCATGCCAAGGCACGCATCGCGCTCAAGCAGCGCGAATCCGAACTGGTGGCGCGCCTCTCGCGCGCCACCAGCATCCAGAGCGGCCTGGCCGAAAACGCCTCCATCTGGCTCGGCCTCACCAATGCCCAAGGCGCCGCCGTGGTCATCGACGATGCCGTGCGGGCGGTGGGCGAACATCCGGGCGAAGAGGCCATCCGCGAGCTCGCCAGCTTCCTGCACGCGCGCGGCGTCAAGGACAGGTTCGTGTCCGACGCCCTGGCACAGGACTGGCCGCCCGCCGCCCGGTTTGCCGCAGCCGCCAGCGGCGTCATCGCCATTTCAATCTCCCAGCTGCACGCCAGCTACGTCATGTGGTTCCGGCCTGAGCTGGTGCGCACAGTCACCTGGGCGGGCGAGCCAAAAAAGGCCTCCGACAGCCCCGATGGGCGCCTGCAGCCGCGCGCGTCTTTTGCCCAATGGAGCGAACTGGTGCGCAACCGGGCGCAGCGCTGGAGCCCGGCCGAGCGCGAAAGCGCCGAGGATTTCCGCAATGCGGTGATCAACGTGGTGCTGCTGCGCGCCGAAGAGCGCGCCCAACTCACCGAGGAACTGGAACGCAGCAACAAGGAGCTTGAATCGTTTTCCTATTCGGTCTCGCACGATCTGCGCGCCCCGTTCCGCCACATCGTGGGCTATGCCGAACTGCTGCGCGACTATGACCGCAATCTCGATTCCACCGCCAGGCGATATCTCGCCAACATCATCGACGCCGCGCTTTCGGCCGGGCAGCTGGTGGACGACCTTCTGAGCTTTTCGCAACTGGGCCGCACCAGCCTGTCCAAAGCGCGCGTCGACATGCGCAAGCTCGTCGCCGAGGTGCAAATGAGCGTCGAGCCCGATGCGGAAGGCCGCGACGTGGAATGGCGCATCGGCGCACTGCCCAATGCCTGGGGCGATGCCTCGCTGCTGCGCCAGGCCCTGGCCAATCTGGTGGGCAATGCGCTGAAATATTCCCGCAACCGCGATCGGGCAATAATCTCGATCTCGGGTGAACAAAAGGCTGGCGAGACTGTTTTCAAGATTGAAGACAATGGCGTTGGTTTCGACATGGCCTATGTGGACAAGCTGTTCGGCGTGTTCCAAAGACTGCACCGGGTGGAAGAGTTCGAAGGCACCGGCATCGGTCTGGCCCTCACCAAGCGGGTCATAGACCGGCATGGCGGCTGGATCAGGGCCCATGGTGCCCTCGATGTGGGCGCCACCTTCACCTTTGGCCTGCCCAACCGGACCCAGGAGACCACAATTGAATGATTTGAGGCCGATTCTTCTGGTCGAGGACAATCCCCGCGACCTTGAATTGACCCTGGCTGCGCTGGCCAAGTGCAAGCTGGCCAACGATATCGTGGTGGTGCGGGACGGCGCCGAAGCGCTCGATTATCTCTATGAGCGCAACCAGTTCCTCGACCGCGACCCGGGCGTGCCCGCCGTGGTGCTGCTCGACATCAAGCTGCCCAAGATCGATGGCATGCAGGTGCTCGAGACGGTCAAGTCCGATCCCCAGCTCAAGCACGTGCCTGTGGTGATGCTCACCTCCTCGCGCGAGGAGCCAGACGTGCTGCGCAGCTACGAGGTCGGGGTCAATGCCTTCGTCGTCAAGCCAGTCGATTTCAATGCCTTTTTTGAAGCCATCCAGGATCTGGGCATGTTCTGGGCCGTGTTGAACGAGCCGCCGCCGCGCCGCTTCACCCCGCCCGGGGCCTAGCATGCAGAGCGCTGACCCGCTCCGGATCCTGCTGCTCGAAGACAGCGAGATCGATGCAGAACTGATCGAGAGCCATTTGCAGCGGCTCGAAGAGCGCTTCGAGGTCGTGCGCACCTCCGATCGCGCCAGCTTCGAAACCGGCCTCGCCCAGCACCCCGACGTGGTCCTGGCCGACTATTCGCTGCCCAATTTCGACGGCCTGGCCGCCTTGGCCATCACCCGCGAACGCTCGGCCACCGTTCCCTTCATCTTCGTGTCGGGCGTGGTGGGCGAAGAGTTCGCCACGCGCGCCCTGCAACAGGGCGCGGTCGATTACATCACCAAGCGCAATTTGCGCCGCCTGCCCACCGCCATTCGCCGCGCCGTGGCCGAGGCGCGCGAGCGCCAGGTGCGCCGTCGCACCGAAGAGGCCCTGCGCGCCAGCGAGATCGGCAGTCGCTTTGCCATGGCCGCCGCGCGCCTGGGCAGCTGGGATCACGATCTGCGCGCCGGGCGGTTGAGCCTGGACAGCCGGGCCAAGGCCCTGCTCGGCCTCGACCCCTTGGCCGAAGTCACCCATGCCGATTTCGAGGTGGCGCTTCACCCCGAAGATCGGGGCCGGGTGCGGGTGGCACTCGATGCGGCCATGCGGTCCAATGGCTCGTCCGATTTTGACGAACAGTTTCGCGTCGTCGCCCCAGATGGCGACGAGCGCTGGCTGGAAATTCGCGGCCAAGCCATTTTCGAGCACGGCCAGTGCGTGCGGTTCGTCGCCGTGGTGCGCGACATCACCCTCGACAAGCGCGCCGAAACCGAAATGCTGCAGCGCGCCGCCTCGTTGCAGGCCAGCGTCGAAGAGCGCACCCAGGAACGCGATCGCATCTGGCGCCACAGCCACGACCTCCTGGCCGTTGCCGACCGCAATGGCTTTCTGCGCGGGGTCAACCCGGCCTGGACGCTGATGCTGGGCTATGCCGGTGGTGAGGTTCTGGCCCATCCCCTGGCCGGGCTGATCCACCCGGAGGATCTCGATGCCTTCGCCATCATCCTCTCCAGCATGCGCCGCAACGGCAAGACGCAGCGCTTCGAGAACCGCGTGCGCCGGGTCGATGGCAACTATCTCTGGGTGTCCTGGACCATCGTGCCGGCCGGGGAAACGCTTTACGCCATCGGCCGCGACATCACCGAAACCCGCAAGGCCGCCGACGAACTGGCCTCGGCCAATCAGCGCCTGCGCGAGCAGATCGGGGAACGCGAGCGAGCCGAAAACGCCTTGCGCCAGATGCAGCGGCTCGAAGCCATCGGCCAGCTCACCTCCGGGGTGGCCCACGACTTCAACAACCTCTTGACCGTCATCCTGGGCAATCTGGGCTTTCTCGATCGCAGCTTTGCCGACGAGCCCGATGACAGCAAGGTGCGCCGGCGCCTGAGCCACATGCGCATTGCCGCCGAGCGCGGCGCCAAGCTCACGGCCCAGCTCCTGGCCTTCTCCCGCCGGCAGCGGCTCGAACCGCAGGTGCTCGACCTCAACGAGGCCATCACCTCCATCCATCCCCTGCTCGAAACCACTTTGGGCGGCAGCGTCTCGGTACGCATGGATCTCCAGTCCGAGCCCTGGCTGGCGCTGGTCGATCCCACCCAGCTCGAGCTGATCGTGCTCAACCTTGCCATAAACGCCCGCGATGCCATGGAGGTAGGCGGCGAACTCATTATCGCCACCCGCAACTTGACCCTGGCCACCGACGCCGCGCTGGAATTGGAAGCAGGCGATTATATCGAGATCAGCGTGGCCGATACCGGCAGCGGCATGACCCAGGAGGTTCTGGCCAAGGCGCTCGAGCCGTTCTTTACCACCAAGGAGGTGGGCAAGGGCTCTGGCCTGGGCCTGGCGCAGGTCTATGGCTTTGCCCGCCAGTCGGGCGGTGCGGTGCGCATCGATACCGAGGTGGGCCAGGGCACCACGGTACGGGTCTACATTCCGCGCGCCAGCGGTGCCGCCCAGGCGGACGAGAACAGCGCCGAACCGCAGATGATCTCCATCAACGGCCAGAACCACGCCATTCTGCTCGTGGACGACGATGACGCCGTGCGCGACGTCACCGCCTCCATCCTGCGCGAGCGCGGCTATGAGGTGGTCGAGGCCGGCAGCGGCCAGGAGGCGCTGGCGGTGCTTGGGCAGCGCGACGGCTTCGATCTGCTCCTGGTCGATTATGCCATGCCCGGCATGAATGGCGGCGACGTGGTGCGCGCTGCCCGCGCCAGCCATCCCGACCTGGCCGCGATCTTTCTGACCGGCTATGCCGATCTGACCGACCTCAAGAACTTTCCCACAGAGCGGGTCCTGCAAAAGCCTTTCGAACCCAACAACTTGATCCAGGAAGTTCACCAGGCGATTCAACGCTCGGCTGCGGAAAGCTAAGCGCGCCTCCCACCCATTGGAACGTCGAAAGGCCCGGACGATTGCTCGCCCGGGCCTTTTCACATGCAGATCAAAATGCCTGCCTTAATGCGCCGCCGCCACGCCATGGGGCGCGTTTTCCGGCTTGCGCAGGAAGAACGATGCCACGATGGGCAGCAGCGAGATCACGGCGCCCCACAGGAACGCGGTGCGGATGCCCGAGCCGATGGCGAGGGCCTGCGGCAGGCCCTCCCCGATCAGCCGGGCCGCTTCGAGCGACATCAGCGCGATAAACAGCGCCGTGCCGGCCGCACCTGCCACCTGCTGGATGGTGCCGATCAGCGCGCTGCCATGCGAATAAAGCGGCGGGGGCAAGGCGCCCAGGCTGGAGCTAAACAGCGGGGTGAACATCAGCGCCAAGCCGAAGCTCAGGATCACGTGGGCGCACAGCAGCCAGACGAAATTGGCGTCTTGCGGCATCAGCGCCAGCGTCCACATCACACCGCTTACCAGCACTGCACCGGGCAGAACCAGCATGGCCGGTCCGTGCTTGTCATAGAGCGATCCCACCACCGGCGACATCAGCCCCATCACCAGCCCGCCCGGCAGCAGCAGCAGCCCGGCTTGCAGCGTCGTCATCCCCATCACCTGCTGCATATAGAGCGGCAGCAGGATGATGGCGCCAAACAGCGCCATCATGCTCACGGCAAGCAGGATCAGTCCAACTGTGAAGGCACGGAACTTGAAGGCGCGCAGGTCCAGCAGCGCCCGGTCGGAACGCTGCAGCCTCAGCTGGCGCCACACGAACACCGCCAGCGCCAGAACGCCAACTGCCATCACGGCCCAGGCCGGCACGGGCTGGGGCGCATGGGCACCCTCGCCCAGGCTCGAGAGCCCGTAGACCAGCCCGCCGAAGCCGATGGCCGAGATGATCACCGAAAGCACGTCGAGCGGAGCAAAGCGTGGCGTGGTCACGTTCTGAATGCGCATCGCCCCCAGCACCAGCGCGCCGATCGCAATGGGCAGCACCAGGCCGAACATCCAGCGCCAGCTCAGATAGTTCAGGATTATGCCCGAAATGGTGGGCCCGATGGCCGGGGCCACTGAGATGACGATGGAAATATTGCCCATCACCCGCCCGCGCGAATGGGCCGGCACCAGCGTCATCACCGTGGTCATCAGCAGCGGCATCATGATGGCCGTGCCGACGGCCTGCACGATGCGCCCCACCAGCAGCACCTCGAAGCCCGGCGCCACGGCCGAGATCAGGGTGCCGACGGAAAACGTGCTCATCGCCAGAATGAAGACGGGCCGCGTATTGAGCCGCTGCAGCAGAAATCCGGTGATGGGAATGACCACGGCCATGGTCAACAGGAAGGCCGTGGTGAGCCACTGCGCCGCCGTGGCGGGCACGTCGAGATCCGCCATCAGCCGCGGCAGCGCCACGCCCATGATGGTTTCGTTCAGGATCACCACGAAGGCCGATACCAGCAGCAGGGCGATCACCAGCCGGTTGCGCCGGCTGGTCGCCGGGTCGAGTTCGCCCTCGAGGGCGGTTGGATTCTGGGCTGTCATTGGGTCCTGCCTTTGGTCCGATTCAATAAGGGGCTGGCCGCCGCACCCTGTTGGTGGCGCCTGCCCCTGCATCTGTGGATCGGCTCGCCGGGTGCGGCGGGCCGGAAATAGTTTTAAGGTCGGCCGGCGCCAGGCGCCAAAGCCGTCATGAAAGCAAGCCATGGCGACGGGCTTTCATCCCCATCGTGGCGGGATGCCGACGCGCGGTCGGCCCAGGCGAAACGTCCGCATAGAGCGCCGCCCGCATCGCTGTACCTGCCGGGCTCCGTGAGGAGCCAGCCAACCGTCGGCAGCTCAGGCTGCCTTGCGCGACAATGACGAAGACGGTCAGGCATCTAGCCAAGGATTTCGCCAGGATCAAGGTGTCTTGCTGTCGCGCAACGCAAGGGGCCAAGCCCCGACCGGGCGCTCTTGCCGGTGCCCCCACGAGCCCAGGGCAGGCCAGAAGAGCCGCAAATCCAGGCGAAACTGCGCCGCCCGCACGCGCCCGATACATGTTCTGAGCACATATCCGCGCCTGTCCAGCCATTGCCCGTTCACGGCAGCCATGCGGCCCAAGCGGGGGTCGCACCACGCCCTCCAGGCTCCGTTCCAGATCGCAATGCGTGAAGACCGATGCCATGTGCGTCCACCTCAGGCCCCAAGGACGTCCCGACATCCTGCCGCCCGACAGGCCAGGTGGAAATTTTCAAGGTCTGCGTCCGCGATGGCGAATAATGAGCAAATCAACCTGGGCATAGGCAATTTCGCCCTCTGGCGCGAATGCCGACGTCATGCTCTGATAGAAATTCCTGCATTTATTTTGAGCACATCATGACCGTGCAGTCGCTGCGAGGCTTTCGTTCTGGGTCACAGGACCATCCCGTCTGGCAATATCTGTCGCAACTGCATGAGCGGCACCTGAGCAATCGCAGCGGCCAGTTAGCCAGTTACATCCCCGAGTTGGCCGCAGTGGCGCCCGACAGCTTCGGGCTCGCCATCGCCACCACCGATGGCTTTGTCTACGAGGTGGGCGACACCGAAACCCAGTTCACCATCCAGTCGGTGTCCAAGGCGGTCATCTATGGCCTGGCGCTGGCCGATTGCGGACTGGAAACCGTGCTCACCAAGATCGGCGTCGAACCTTCGGGCGATGCCTTCAATTCCATCACCTTCGACGAAGCCAACAACCGCCCGTTCAACCCCATGGTCAATGCCGGCGCCATTGCCGCCACCGCCCTCATCCGCGGCCAAGATGCCGAGGAGCGCTTCGCGCGCATACTCGACATCTTCCGGCGCTTCACCGGCCGCCAGCTCGACCTGGACGAGGCCGTCTATCGCTCCGAAGCGTTGACCGGGCACCGCAACCGCGCCATCGCCTATCTCGAGCTCAATTCGGGCATGATCGATGGCGACGTGGACACCCATCTCGATCTCTATTTCCGTCAGTGCTCGCTCCTGGTCACCGCGCGCGATCTGGCCATGATCGGCGCAACGCTCGCCAATGGCGGGTTGAACCCGGTGACCGGCGAGCGTGCGCTCGAACCCGACCTCATGCGTTCGGTGCTCTCGGTGATGAACAGTTGCGGCATGTATGATTATGCCGGAGGCTGGCAGTTCAATGTCGGCATTCCAGCCAAGAGCGGCGTGGGCGGGGGCATTGCCGCCGTGCTGCCCGGCCAGCTGGGCATCGGCACCTTCTCGCCCCGGCTCGATGCGGTGGGCAATTCGGCACGCGGCGTGGCCGTGTGCGAGGATATTTCGCGCAATCTGCGCCTGCATCTGTTCGAGGATGTGGGCAGCGGCATCCCGCCCTTCCGCCGCACCTATCGCGGCGACGAGATGCGCTCCAAGCGCATGCGCCGCGCCTTCCAGAACCGCAAACTCGACCAGTTCGGCCATCTGGTCGCCGTCTACGAGCTCCAGGGCGAGCTCAGCTTTTCCGAAGCCGAGCGCGTCACCCGCCGGCTGATCGAGGACATGGATTCGGCCTATTATTTCGTGCTCGATCTCACTCGCGTCCTGCGCATGGATGCGGTGGCCTTCGATCTCATCGCGGCGGCCAAGCGTACCCTCACCCAGGCCGACAAGGTTCTGGCCATCGTCTCGGTCTCGGCCGAACTCCCCGAGGCCTTCGAGCAGGCGGTGCATTTCCCGCGCATCGACGTGGCGCTCGAGCATTTCGAAAACCAGCTGCTCGAACGCGCCGAGGCCCAGCCCGAGGCCGTTTCGGTGGCCATCGAAAACTTCGACATCCTCTCGCGCCTGTCGCCGGAAGCCATCGCCGTGCTCAAGACCCATCTGCGCGCCCGCAGCGTTTCACCCGGCGAAGTGCTGATCCGCCAAAATTCGGAAGCCCGCGAGCTCTATTTCCTCACCGCCGGCCGCGCCGACGTGGAAGTGCGCCTCGGCAGCGGCGAGGGCCACCGGCTGAGCACCATCGAGGCCGGCAACGTCTTTGGCGAACTGGCCCTGTTCGAGCGCTCCCCGCGCACCGCCGATGTCATTGCCCGCGCGCCGGGCGAAGTGCTGGTGCTCGACCGCATCGGCATCGCCGCCCTGCGCGCCGACCAGCCCTCCGTCTTCGCCGATCTCGTCATCGCCGTTGGCCAGAGCCTGGCCGAACGCCTGCGCCGCGCCAACATGGAAATCCGCACCCTGTCGAAGTAGATTTTTGCCCCAGTCGCGCGATGGCGCACCGCCCCATCCCCCGCTCACCTCCCCCTGCCAGGGGGAGGGTCGGGGTGGGGGTTGCCTGCGCCAGACACCGTTCGCGCGGCCTTACCCCTACTCCGCGAACCGCACCGCCCCGATATGGGGCAGGTTGCGATTGCGCTGGGCATAGTCGATGCCATAGCCCACCACAAACTTGTCGGGGATCTCAAAGCCGATCCAGCGGGCCTTCACGTCAACTTCCCGGCGCGAGGGCTTGTCGAGCAGCGCGCACACTTCCACGCGGCGGGGATGGCGGGTGCGCAAGATATCGAGCACGTGGCGCAGCGTGTGGCCCGTGTCCACGATGTCTTCCACCACCAGAATGTCGCGGCCCTCGATCTCGCCGCGCAAATCCTTCAAGATCCGCACCTCCCGGCTCGATTCGGTGGAATTGCCATAGGAGGAGACCTCCAGGAAATCGACCTCCACCGGCAGGTCCAGCTCGCGCACCAGATCGGCGATGAAGATGAACGAGCCGCGCAGCAGCCCCACCACCACCAGCTTTTCGGTGTCCCGGTAATAGGCCGAAATCTCGCGCGCCAGGGCTTCCACCCGCGCCGCAATGGCCTTGGCCGAGATCAGCTCGTCGATCACATAGGGTTTGCTTGTCATGGCACGCTCCGCTCCTGGCGCCCCGCCGGCGCGGGAGCCGTCATAATCGATCGAGGCGCGCCGCGAAAGTCACGTGCGTCCGGGCTGTGAGCCAGATTGACAGCCCCTGCTGTATACTTTCTATTTGTTATACAAAGTTTCTCCCCTCGAGGTCCTCCCATGCTCGCTTGCCCGTCCACGCCGCTGCTCGTGGCCGGATCGGCGCGCCCCTTGGGCTGGCTCCGGACTTTATCCCCCATCGGCATGGCGGAGCCCAGCCCGCCGCAATGAAAGGACGATCCATGCCCAAGGTCGATATCGCCTTTAACAGATATTATTCCTACGAGGAGATGACCGCCCATCTCCATGCCTTGGCAGACGCCTATCCCGAGCTTGCCAAGCTCACCTCCATCGCCAAGACCCATCAGGGCCGCGATGTGTGGTTGATGGAGATCACCAATCCGGCCACTGGTCCCGGCGCCGAAAAGCCCGGCTTTTACATCGACGCGCAGATCCATGCCGAAGAGCACGCCACCAGCGCCACCGCACTCTATGGCGTATGGTATCTCCTGACCAACTATGGCCAGGACGAGGAAGTCACCCGGCTGCTCGATTCCCAGGTCTTCTACGTCCTGCCGCGCATCAACCCGGACGGCGCGGAATTCTCGCTGCAGGAGCCCTACCACCCCTGGTGCGGCAATGGCCGCTTCCTGCCCGGCGAAGACCGCATCGAGGGCCTGATCCCGCAGGACATCAATGGCGATGGCTATATCGTCAACATGCGCGTGCCCGATCCCAAGGGCGAGTGGAAGAAATCCGATCGCGATCCGCGCCTGATGGTACAGCGCGAGCCCGGCGAGGAAGGTGGCCAGTACTACCGCGTCTATCCCGAGGGGATGATCCGCAACTACAACGGCCTGCATGTGAAAATCGAAAAGGGTTTCGATGGCAACATGAACCGCAACTTCCCCATCAACTGGTCGCCGCGCGAATATGGGGCGGGTGAATATCCCTTCTCCGAGCCCGAGGCCATGGGCATGGGCCGGCTGGTGCTCGACCATCCCAATATTTGCGGAATGTGCGCCTATCACACCCATGGCGGCATCATCCTGCGCCCCTCGATGATGAAGTACGACGCCGATATGAGCCCGCGCGACCTGGCGCTCTACAAGGATCTGGGCGGCGTCGGCACCCGCCTCACCGGCTATCCGGTGATTTCCACCTATGAGGATTTCACTCCCGACAAGACCAAGGCCCGGCATGGCAGCCTCAAGGACTGGGTCTATGAGGAAATGGGCATCATCTGCTTTTCCACCGAGCTGTGGGACCTCGAGCGCACCGCGGGCGTGGACAAGAAGGGCTATATGAACCTGGGCCCGCGCGATGCCGATACCCAGCAGAAGGTCTTCGACTGGGTGCTCGAAAACGTCGGCGAACACGGCTTCCGCGACTGGGAGGCCTTCGAGCATCCCCAGCTCGGGCCGGTGGAAATCGGCGGCATGGTCTATATCTGGAGCTACCGCAATCCCCCCGGCAAGCTGCTCGAAGAGATCTGCCATAACAACACGATGTTCAACCTGCGCCATGCGGCCGCCGCGCCCCAGGTCAAGGTCGACGAGTTCACCGTCGAGCATCTGGGTGCCGATCTGTGGAAGGTGCGCGCCGTGGTGGCCAATCACGGCTATCTGCCCACCAATCTCTCCGACGTCGCCATCGAGAACAAGGTGGCCAAGCCGGTCAAGGTCACCCTCGAATTCGAGGGCGCCGAACTGCTGATCAATGCCCAGGTGCAGGATCTGGGGCATCTGGCCGGGCGCAACGAGCGCAAATACAACTGGTCGCCGTGGGGCCAGCAATGGTCCGAAACCACCAAGGCCTGCGAATGGCTGGTGCGCGCCAAGGGCCCGCAGGCTTCCGTCACCGTGGTGGCAGCCTCCGAAAAGGGTGGCACGCACCGGGTGCGCGAAGCGCTCGCCTGAGCCGGGGCCGACACCGCTTCAAATGCAAAGGGCCGGCGCACTGCGCCGGCCCTCTCTTTTGGCATAAAATCGAAGTTTACTTCAGCGTCGCGGTCCAGGCCTCGATGGCCTCGTCGCGGCGCGGCTCGAAATTGATGCGGTTGGAGACGCCATAGAAGTCGGGCTGGAAGTAGAGGAAGATCCAGGGTGCATCGTCGTGGAAGATCTGCAGCATCTCGTCCACGATCCGGCGTTCTTCCACCGTATCGCGCTCGCCCGACAGGCTGTCCCAGCGGGTCTGCCATTCCTGGTTGAACCAGTTGCCGTTGTTGACCGGCGCATCGCGCGAGGGGAACAGCGACATGTCATAAACCGCGCTCCAGGTGGCCCCGCCCTGCCCGATCAGGTAGAGCGGTCCGGCCCGGTGTTCGCGCGCCATGGGCGAAAACAGGCTCATTTCCATCAGGTCGTTGGTGGTTTGCACACCCACATCGCTGAGGAACTGGGCCACGGCCTGCTGCACGGCAGCGTCGTTGAGATAGCGGCCATTGGGCCCCTGCATCACCAGGCTGAAGCGCACGCCATCGGCACCGCGCGGATACCCGGCCGCGTCCAGCATGGCTTCGGCTGCATCGGGATCGTAGGGATAGGGCTCGATATTGGGATTGCCCTGATTGGCCGGGCCGTTGGCGCGGGTGCACTCGGTGCCCAGCAGCTGGGAGCAGATGGCAGGCACGTCCACCGCCATGTTGAGGGCGCGGCGCACTTCCACGTTCTTGATCGCTTCGCCGCCGGGCGTCCCGTCGAAATTGCCCGAGAAGTTGAAGCCCACGAAGATGCGGCGCGTGCCGGCCACCGACTTGACCTCGGCCTTGCCCGAATTGGCCACGGCCTGGATCTGGTCAGGCGGAATGTTGACGGCAATGTCGACCGAACCGGCCATCAGCTCGGCGGTACGGGTGCTCGATTCGGGAATGACGCGGAACACGACATTGTCGAAGGTGGTGTCCGACAGGGTCCAGTTCTCGTTCTTGGTCAGGGTAACCCGGTCGTCCTTGATCCACTCGACCAGCTTGTAGGGCCCCGAAGCCACCGGCTTGACGCGGGCTTCGTCCAGCGACATGGCCTCGTAGCTGTCCTTGCAGTGCATGAAGATCTTGGCCACCATGCCCGGCACGGTGGACGAGTAGCCCTTAACCTGCAGCACGGCCGTGGTGGGGTCTTCGGCTCGCGCACCGACATAGCCGATCGAGGAGTAAACAAAGCCCGGCGCATGGCCGATGAACTTGTTCGCCGGATCGCCTGCGCGGGTGAAGGTATAGGCCACGTCCTCGGCGTCCAGCGTCTCGCCGTCTTCGCATTTGAGGCCTTCGCGGATCTTGAACGAGATCTCGGTGCCGTCCTCGTTCCACTCATAGCTCTCGGCAAAATTGGGCACGATCTCGCCATCGGGCGTCACGCTGAGCAGCGTGCCCCAGATATGGCTGCCCACATTGATCGAGGCGGTCACGTTGACCATGTCGGGCTCGAGCGTCTCGATGTCCACCGACTGGGCAATGACCAGGGTGTTGGGGTCGGCCTGGGCGAAGGCGGGAGCGCAGAGCGCGCTCAGCGCCAGGGCCGAAAGGCCTAGATGTTTGAGCATGGCGGGCTGTCCTTTCGAAAACTGTTCTGGGTTGGCAAGGCTTTGGGAGTGCAGCGGACGGCATGCCGGGCCCGATGGTCGGACCCGGTTCCGGGCATGCCGGCAAACCAGGGAAGGCAGCCATTGCCCCAGCCCATCCCACCCAAGGATCGAATGGCTGGTTTCATGGCCTTAGCCCCGGAAGGTCGGGGCGATGCCGGTGGGGCACCGCAAAACGGGGATCTGGCGGCGCGGGGGCGTCATGGCTCAGCCGATCCGCACGCGCGGATCGAGCCGGGCATAGAGCACGTCCACGATCAGGTTGAGCACGACGAAAGTGAGCGCGAACACCACCACGGCGGCTTGCACCAGGGGAATGTCGCGCTGGCTGATGGCGCGAAACACCAGCCGCCCCACGCCGGGCCAGGAGAAGATGGTTTCCACCACCACCACGCCCGACAACAGGAAGCCGAATTCGAGACCCAGCATGGTCACCACCGGCATCCAGGCATTGCGCAGGGCATGGCGGGTCACCACCTGCCATTCCGAAATGCCTTTGGCGCGGGCGGTGCGCACGAAATCCTGGTCGAGATATTCGAGCATGGACGAGCGCACCAGCCGCGCATTGCGCGACAAAGAGAACAGCGCAATCGTCACCGCCGGCAGGATGATGTGGGGAATGGCGCGCGGAATGTTGCCGAACGCGGTCTGGAAATCGCCCGCCAGCATCGGGGTCAGCACCGGCACATGGCCCGATATCGGAAACCACGACAGCCCCAGGCCCAGCACCAGGATCAGCATGATGCCCAACCAGAAGGCGGGGATCGACTGGCCGAACATGGCCAGGGTCATGATGCCGCCATCGATCGGCGTGCCGCGATTGAGGGCGGCCACGATGCCCAGGGGGATCGAGAGCGTGATGGCGATGAACAGCGCCACGAAGGTGAGCTCGATGGTGGCTGGAAAGCGCTCGAGCACCACGCTTAGCGCCGGCAGCCGGTAGCCCAGCGATTCCCCGATATTGCCCTGCGCCAGATTGAACACGAAGGTGAAGTACTGGACGTAGAGCGGACGATCGAAACCCAGCGCCTGGCGCACCAGCTCGATCTCCTCGGCGCCGGCATTCTCGCTGACATAGAGATAGGTCGGATCGCCGCCCATATGCAGCGCGATAAACGAGAGCAGCGTCACCCCCAGGATGACCAGCAGGCTCTGCAGCAGGCGTCGGATGATGAAGGTCACCATGTCCGGCCGGCCCCTGCCCGCGGCCTGTCGCGCCGCGTCCGTCCCCATCCCGTCATCGCCGTCCCCACTGGCTGGAAAGCCGGCGTCAGACCCAGATTGTCTAACACTCTAACTTTCATACGAGATATTGACGACGAGTTTTCTCTGCTGTCAAGTCAGGCACTGCCTATCGGATGGGCAGATTTGGCTGGGGGATTAAAATGGAACTTGCGAGTCTGTCGGATGGCGCCGTGCTGCCCGAACCGTTGACGCCCGACTTCTGGCGCGGTGTGGTGAACCGGCTGGCCGAGCGCGCCGCCGCCGAGGGGCTGGACGGCATTCTGGTGCTCGATGCCAACAACATCACCTATGCCACCGGCTTTTTCCACATTCCCAACGAGCGCCCGCTGGGGGTCTACGTCCCCGTCAACGGCGCCCCCGTGCTGCTGGTGGCCGAGCTCGAGCGCGAGCATGCCGGCGCCACCTGGATCAAGGACGTGCGCACCTATCCCGAATTTCCCGGCGAGGAGCACCCGCTGGTCTGGATGGTGCGCGAAACTGGCGCCAAGCGCCTGGGCGTGGATACGCTCGAAGGCCGCATGCTGCGCCGGCTCGAGCCCATGCTCGATCTTTTGGTCCTCACCGATGCGGTCGAAGCGCTGCGCATGGTCAAGACCGAGCCCGAACTGGCCCTGGTGCGCGCTGCTGCCGGCTATGCCGACTTCGTGCTCGAAACCGTTTTGGCGCAGGCCGCCGACATCATCGGCCAGGGCGGCACCGAGCAGGACATTCTGGCGGCCGGCTTTGCGGCCACCAATGCCCGCATGCGCGCCGAGATGGGCGGCCGTTTCGGCGGCGCCAAGAACGCGCTCCTGGGCACGGTCCACACCGGCGAGCGCGCCGCCCTGCCCCATGGCAAGACCCTGGCGCGCACGCCGCTGCCGGGCGAAACCATGATCGTGGGCATCGGCGCCAGCGTCGGCGGTTATCACGCCGAGAGCGCGGTCACCTTCATTCTGGGCGACCCCACCCCCGATCAGCGCCATTGCCTCAGCGCCGCCATGGCGTGCAACGATGCCGCCATTGCCGCTCTCACCATCGGGGCGCCCTGCGAAAGCGTCAACCGGGCGGCCGTAGCTGCCCTTGCCGATGCCGGCCTGGCCCACACCATCCGCCATCGCATCGGCCACGGCATGGGCGTGCACAATCACGAGGCACCGTGGCTGGCGCCGGGCGATCCCACTCCGGTGGCGCAAGGCATGGTGTTTTCCAACGAGCCGGGCATTTATCGCCCCGGCATCGACGGCTATCGGCTGATCAACACCATGATCGTGGGCGAAAGCGGCACGGAAATTCCGAGCCGCTTCCAGCCCACCCACAGCCTGGACGAACTGGTGATCGCGCTCTGATCAGGCCATGAGCAGGCGCGAGAGGCCGTTGCGGTCATAGAACTCTTCCATCCGCACCACCTTGCCCTGCTCGGACGCTTCGATGCCGGCAAAGCACAGCCCCAGCGACCGCAAATGGTCCCGGCCATCGCAGGGCGATGGCCGCCCCTCGCGCAACGCCCCGATGAAGTCGGCCAAGAGCGCGACGGTGTCGTCGTAATAGGGCTCGGCATGAGGTAGTTCGACCGGCTGCAGCTCGGCATCGGTGGTCTTGGCATAGACCAGGTCCGAATGGAGCTTGCGCTGGATCATGATGCCGCCCTCGCAGTCGACCCGCCATTCGAAATTATACGTGTTCCAGCCGCCCGACCAGGTGCCCAGATAATTGACCTCCGCGCCCCCTTCCAGGCTCAGCAGGCAGTTCACATTGGCATCGTGGGCATACATGCTCCAGGAGGGGTTCCAGGTGCGGCACGAGATGGTCTCCACCTCCTTGCCGTGCACGAAGCGGATCAAGTCCAGATGGTGGATGGTCTGCTCGAGCATCATGGGGTGGCGCATATAGAGCGGATAGCGGTTGATGCCCGGCCGCCGCCCGTTGCGATGTGTGCGATAGCTGAACTGGCCGAACCCCACCGGCCCCAGCCTGCCCCCCGTCAGCCATTCGCGCATGGTCTGGTTGACGGGCAGATAGCGGAAATTGAGCCCCACCGTCAGCGGCAGCCCAGCCGCATCGGCCAGGTCCACGATGGCCACGGCCTCGTCCAGCGTGGTGGCCAGCGGCTTTTCCGCCAGGATCGGCAGGCCGGCATCAAACAGCCGCCGGCACTGCTCCAAATGCCCATCGGGCGGCGTCACGATCACCGCCGCATCGTAACGCCCCGCCGCCAGGGCGCTCTCCATGTCGGCGAAGACCGGCACGTCCGGGTTCTCGACCTGATAGGTCGCGATCGACTCCGGATTGGGCTCCACGATCGCCCCAATCCTCACCCCGTCCGACATCCTGGCCACCTTGGACCACATCCGCCCCCGCGTGCCCGCCCCCAATTGGAGCATGGTAAAACTCATCGCCAAATCCCCCGCGCATCGGCCCCGGCCGAGTGTTAGATCGTAATACGATTAGCGCGGTCTTTCGGGGCGCTGTCAACGCGGGATGCGGTGCGGTGACAACCTACTGGGCGGTCGTTAGATTATGAGCGATAGCAAACTGGATATCCTTGGATGAACCGCACCCCTGATAGCCCGACGGTGGGCTACCTCCTCATGGCGATCGTCGGCCTTGCTCTGTTTATTGCCAATCCGCTGACTGCACTGGCGAGCAACTATAATAGCGACATCGCCCTGGCCGGGGTCGGCATTTACGGCAGTCTGCGCGGCATCACTTCGGTCATGAGCCTAGTCAAGGACACCGACGTGCAAGCCTCGATCCCGCTGTTTTCGGTTGCGACCAGTCCAGGCCAGACATTGCAGCCCGTCATCGCCACGATCGAGCGCATGTCGAACCTGCTATTCGCGCTAATCATTGCCTCAGGCGTCCTTTCTTTCACCTTGCCAATTGTTTCCGCACTAGGCTCGGCGGTGTTGGTCTTTGGTGCCTGTACCAAAGCGTTGGTCGGCCTCTTTGCTATCCGGCTGCCCGTTGCGGTCGATCGGGCCCTTGGAGGTTGCATTTCCTTGGGGGTCCTTGCTGCCATCGGCATCCCGCTCGCCTACTCCAGCGCATTCGTGATCGGCGACCGCTTCACGTCCGAGGCATGGGAGCAGGCAAGCGAAGTGTTTCACAGACAGGCTGAAGCCATGGAATCTGTGGACGTATCTGGCATCGATCCAGGGCAGACTACCGTTCCGATCGAGGCTCCCTCCACTGACCAGTCCGAGGTGCCCAATATCGGCTTTCTGGACTGGGTCGGCGCGACCGCAGCGGGCGTCCTAAGGGGCTCAACGCAGGCCATAGAAGGGGCGATCATTGCAACAACGAGCTTTGCTGACAGCATCAAGGGACAGCTGGCTGCAGGCACCGGCGTGATTGCCAACGGTGTCGAAGCCGCTTCGGCTCTGTTCGAAGCGTCCGTCCAGATCGGCGTGGCCTATCTCGTCAAACTGATAGTCTTACCGTTACTCGTGCTTTTGGGATTCCTCTGGCTAATGCGCTCGACCAGCGCGCCAGTGCTGATCGTACGGCAAGAAAAGACACATCCTGCCATTCCCACCATCGAGCACAACAAAAGCGACCACGGCTAGCCTATAACGACATGCGGCTCGACCTGCCGCGTTCCTGCCGACTGCCCTACATCATAGGCCGCCCGGGCCGCCTCGATCCGCGGCCTGTTGGCCACGGCCCACTCCCCCAGTGCCTGGATCGGCCCATAGAGGTCGCGCCCCAGATCGGTCAGTTCATAGTCCACCCGGGGCGGCATCGAGGCGGTCACGGTGCGCTTGACGAAGCCGTCGCGCTCGAGTTCGCGCAACATCTCGGTCAGCACCTTCTGGGTAATGCCGCCCGCTTCGCGCTTGAGCTCGTTGAAGCGCATCGGGCGCTCCATCAGCCGCATCACGATCATCACCGCCCATTTGCTGCCGATCCGCGCCAGGATGTCCTTGACCGGCCGGCAATCCGTGCCGTGCACCATCTCGATCTCTTGGGTCGGTTTCACCGAGCATACTCCGGTTTGCAAAAAGTGCGTTCTTGCGGGCCCTGCCGCAACTACTAGATATAACGCGGTTTCAAATTCATACCAGAGTTTCAAATGAAAACCGTCCTGACGCTTGTCGGCAGCTTGCGCGCCGACTCGATCAACCTGCGCTTTGCCAAGGCGCTCGAAAAGCGCACCGCGCCCCAGTTCCGCTTCGACTATGCCGATCTGGGCAGCCTGCCCCATTTCAACGAGGATCTGTGGGCCGCGCCCCCGGAGCCGGTCACCCGGTTCAAGGCCAGCATCGTGCAAGCCGATGCGATCCTGTTCGTCACGCCCGAGCATTTCCGCGCGCCCCCGGCGCTGCTGCTCAATGCCCTGGCCTGGGGCGGGCGGCCCTGGGGGCAGAACAGCTGGGCCGGCAAGCCCGCCGCCATCGTGGGCACCTCGCCGGGCGGCATCGGCACGGCGGTGGCGCAATCGCAGTTGCGGTCCATCCTGCCCGGCCTCGAATTGATGCTGCTGGGCCAGCCCGAAGTCTATTTCCAGACCAAGCCGGGCCTGATCGACGACCAGTTCAGCGTCACCGACACCCAGACCGGGTCGTTTCTCGATGGCTGGGCCAGCCGCTTCGACCGGCTGATCGGCCAGATCCAGTCCTTGGACGCGCAGGTAGCCCAATGACCACGCTCATTGACATCTTCGATCCGACCAAGCGCCCACGCGGCCCGCGCTTCGAGATCACGCCCGAGCAGCGCCGGCGCGGCGGCCGGCTGGCGCTCATCCACCAGCTCCATCTCGATCAACTGGCCGAGGTGGAGGCGCTGATTGCCGCCATCGATGCCGGACACGCCGACGAGGACGCCGTGGCCAGTTCCGTTTCCGGCCTGGCCGCGACGCAAAACTACCGCACTTTCGGCAGCCTGTGCGGGCGCGAATGCCGCAACCTCACCTTCCACCACACCGGCGAGGACCAGGCGATTTTCCCGGTGCTGCGCGTGGGCAATAGGGCGCTCGATGCCGTGATCGACCGGCTGGCCGAAGAACATCTGGTCATTCACGGCTGGATCGAACGTCTGCTGGAGCGCCTGGTCGACTATCGCGCCCATCCCGACGCCGACACCTATGGCGCCCTGCGCGATGATTTCCGGGTGCTGGCCAGGCTGGTGCGGTCCCATTTCGGCTATGAGCAGACCGAGCTGGAAGATGCCATCGGCAAATATGGCCCCTCATTCTGACCCCCGCGCCTCGCTGCACACCGCCCGGACGGCACGCCACACCGCCCGGGCCGATCGGTCCCTGGGCTCAGGCGTTGACGTCCACCACCACGCGCCCGCGAATGGTGCCGCCAAAGATCGAGCGGGCGATCTCGGGCGCAGCCGCCAGCCCCACGGTCGTCGTCATGGCATCGAGCTTGCGCCAATCGAGATCGGTGGCAAGGCGTCGATAGGCTTGGTCGCGCTTGGCGTCTGGGGCATTGACCGAATCCACCCCGGCCAGCGTCACGCTGCGGCCGATAAAGGGCAGCACGGTGCCGGGCAGATCGATGCCCTGCGCCAGCCCGAAGCTGGCCACGGCACCGCCATATTGGGTCTGGGCCAGCACATTGACCAAGGTATGGCTGCCGACCGCATCGATGGCACCGGCCCAGCGCGCAGGCTGGATTGGGTTCGGCGAGGGCTCGGACAGCGTCTTGCGGTCAACGATCTCGGCCGCGCCCAGCGCGGTTAGATACTCGGCCTCGTTCAATCGCCCGGTGGAGGCCACCACCCGATAGCCCAGGCGCGACAACAGCGCGATGGCCACCGAACCGGCCCCGCCATTGGCACCGGTAACGAGAATGTCGCCCGACGATGGCGCAACACCATTATGCTCGAGCGCCAGAACGCTCAGCATGGCGGTGAACCCCGCCGTGCCGATGGCCGCCGCCTGCCATGTGCTGATATTGCCGGGCAGCCGCGTCAGCCAACCGGCCGGCACACGCGCCTTTTGCGCAAAGCCGCCATTATGGGTGGCGCCCAGCCCCCAGCCATGCACCACAACCTTGTCACCGGGCTTGAAACTCAGATTGTCCGAGGCTTCCACCGTTCCGGCCAGATCGATGCCCGGCACCAGCGGGAAGCGCTGGATGATGGCACTGCGCCCGGAAATGGCGATGCCGTCCTTATAGTTGATGGTCGAATACTCCACCGCCACGGTCACGTCGCCTTCGCCCAGATCGGCAGGCTCGAGCGTGGTCAGTTCTGCAGTCAGGCCGGCTTCGGTCTTGTTCACCACAATGGCTTTGAAGGTCATGCTGTCTCCTGTTGAAATCTCGGGCTTTCGTCCGTCTCGAACGGGGCCGCGCGTCAGAACGTGCCGTTGCCGTTTGTCGAGGTCGCGCGCACCTCGCCCTCTGTCGACGCGAGCAGTCTCGGACTTCCGGCGCTCGCCTTCATTCAACTGCGCCTGAAACGGTAACATATTCAACCATGATCAGGGCGAGGAGCACGACAGAACACCGGCCAGCCCACGCCCCTATCACGGCATAGTCTAATATGTGTCTAGCACGGACACATAATGACGTAAACGCCACTTCGCGGCGGGATGCAGCTTTCGCTCTATGAGGATGCGGGTAACGGCGTTGCCCCTCGCGCTTCCCGAACGCTGCGGCGGATGTCTTCGGCTACCGCCTCGATGGTCACCTCGGACAGATGCGCCTGCAACGCCTGTTCCGCCGCCTCAAAGCGCGGCCGCAGGGCTCCCAATATGTTCTGACCCACCGGACAGGCCGGATTTGGCTCTGCATGAGGCGTAAACACCTGTCCCGCGCTGCCCGTCGCGCGATAAACGTCGAGCAAGGTGATCTCCGCCCCCGGCCGCGCCAGGCGTGTCCCGCCATTGATCCCCATGCTCGAAATCGTCAACCCAGCCTCCCGCAGCTGCGACAGCAGGCGCCGCACGAAGCCGGGATTGGTATTGACGCTGATCGCCAGCGCATCGGACGAAATCGCCTTGCCCGGCTGCAGATAGAGATAGGCCAGAATATGGGTCGCAACGGAAAAATGCGTGTTCATGCCTCGATCCTATCACTGTGTCTGCGCCAGATACAGTGACAGCGCCAAACCCTGCCGCCGGCCCGTGCATGTGAAGGTGCCGGAACCCGCCTGAACTTTGACCACCACCCCAGCAGTCATCACCTCCCCCGCTCCGGGGGAGGATCAAGGTGGGGGGCTCAATCGCATGCACTGTCGAACCTGCCACCCCCTCCCATCCTCCCCCGGACCGGGGGAGGTGCCGGCCCGCGCATGTGGAAATGCCGGGACCCCGCCTGAACTTTGACCACCGCACCAGCAGTCATCACCTCCCCCGCCTCGGGGAGGATCAAGGTGGGGGTACTCCCCCACAAGACGCCCCCCACTAAAACGCCCAGCCCCCCCCAACAACACACCCTTGCCAACAGTCGTTATAACGTCATAATGTCACTGTTCGCCGGCATGATGCGGTGGACGTGCAAGGGAGAAAACAAATGCAGCTGTTCCGGGCATTGACACGACAGGCCGGTGCCGTGACGCTTCTCTTAAGCGGCACGGCTCTCGCGCAGGCGGCCGACGTATCGTTCCTCACCCACTGGTCGCCCGAAACGGTTGCCAAGCTTGAAGCCGCCGCCGCCGCCTACACGGCCGACCATCCCGACACGACCATCTCGGTCCGCGCAGTGCCGTTCGGGGACCTTTTGACCACGCTGCGCACCTCCGGGGGTGGCGCCGACGGCGCGACCATTGCCGGCATTTACGATGCCTGGTTGCCAGACCTGGCCAAGGACAGCCTCGTGGCGCCGGTTCCCGCCGAGATCGCTGCCGAGACCACGGCGAACTGGCCGGCGGGGGTGATCGGCGCGGCCTCCATCGATGGCGCGCTCTATGGCATTCCCAATGAAATCGACGTCTATGCGCTCAACTACAACAAGCGCCTTTTCGAGGAAGCCGGCATTGCCGAGCCACCCAAGACCTGGGATGAATTCCTGGCCGCCGCCGAAAAGCTCACCGACCCGGCCAAGGGCCAGCAAGGCTTTGGCCTGATCAATTCCTGGGCCGCAGGCGTGCTGCACCCCTTCTCGTCCCTGCTGGTATCGAACGGCGGCGATCTGGTCGTCGACGGCAAGCCGGCGCTCGACACCCAGGCGGCCCGCGAAACCTTCGAGCTCTACGAGACGCTGGTCTCCTCGGGCTATGCCGATCCGGCCATGGCCACCGCCGATGCCAACACCACCGGCCCGTTCCTGGACAATTTCGTCTCGGGCAGGACCGGCATGATCATCATGGCCAATTGGTGGGAATCGGCGCTGAAGGCCGGCATGGGCGACGCCTTTGCCGACATTGCGACCGCACCCATCCCCGTAGGTCCCTCGGGCGACACGGCACGCTCGATCTCCTACTCCTGGATGACGGTGGTCAATGCCAAGGCATCCGCCGAAGAGCAGGCCGCCGCCTGGGATTTCCTGGCCTGGCTCAACGGCCCGGACTCGACCCCCGAAGGCGCGCCTGCCGGCGCTTCGGCCATGGGTGACATCCTGATGTCGATGGGCATCCTGCCCTCGCGCACCTCGGATGGCACCGCCTTTGCCGAGCGCCTCGAGAGCGATCCGTTCCTGGACGGCTACACTTCGACCCTTGGCGACGCCAAGCCCTTCCCTGTGGTCCTGGGAGGCCAGGAATTCTCAGAATCCCTGCAGAAGACCCTCGAAGCCATGCAGTTCGGCCAGCTCAACGCTGCCGACGCCCAAGCCATGGCCCAGGACGATGCCGAGGAAATCCTCGCGCGAAACGCTCGCTAAGCCCCGGTCCTCCCAGACACTGCCGGGCGGCTCCCCCCGCCCGGCGCCCCCCAACACGGCCACCCCATGCAGCGTTCACAGCACCGATCAGCCCTCTTGATGCTGGCGCCGGCCACGGCGCTGCTGGGCATCTTCATTGTCGTGCCCATGCTGCTGACCATCTGGCTGTCGTTCAACGAATGGTCGACCCAGACGGGCTTTGAAACGGCCCGCTTCGTCGGCATCCAGAATTTTCTCGATATCTTTGCCAACAACTCGGTGGGCCGCGACTTCAAGGCCGCCCTGATCAATACCGGCATCTACACCTTGGCCTCGGTGGTGGTGATCCTGCCGCTCTCGGTGCTCCTGGCGCTCCTCGTGCACCAGACCCTGGCGCCGGGCGGGGTCTTCCTGCGCACCGTGCTGTTTTCCACCTATATGGTTCCCATGATCGCCGTGGCGCTGGTCTTTTCCAAGCTCTATTCGCCCACCGAAGGGCCGCTGAATCAAGTCCTGGGCTGGGTCGGCATCGGCCCCCAGCCCTGGCTGTCCTCGCCGCAAACGGCGCTGGGCTCCATCGTCATTCTCAATGTCTGGCAGCAGATCGGCTATTTCACCGTGCTGGCGGTGGCCGGCCTGACCCAGATCCCCGGCTCGCTCTATGAGGCCGCCAAGATCGACGGCGCCAACCCGATCCAGCGCTTCACCTCCATCACCCTGCCCTTGCTGGGCAACACCCTGCTGTTTTCGGCCGTGATCGCCATCATCAATGCCGTGCAGGTGTTCGAGCCGGTGGCGCTGATCACCCAGGGCGGGCCGATCAATGCCACCAATGTGCTGACCTATCACATCCGCCGCGTCGGCATCGAACGGGCGCAGGGCGGGCTGGGCTCGGCCATGGGCGTCACCCTGATGCTGAGCCTGGTGGTCGCCATCGCGCTGCTCTTTGCCCTGGCGCGCTCGCGGGAGAAAGCCGCATGACCCGTACTCCTGCACACTCCCTACCCCACGTCCGGCCCCGCCAGACGCTGACCGCCGCGCTGTTGACCCTCACCATTATCGCAGTGGCGATCATTGCGGCGTTCCCCTTGGCCTGGATGGTTCTGACCAGCCTCAAGACGCCGCAGGAAACCATGCAGGTCCCCCCGGTCTGGCTGCCGGCCAATCCCGGCCTGTCCGCCTATGTGCAGGTGGCCGAGGTGGTGGTGCTGGGCCGCTCGTTCGCCAATTCGGCCATTATCGCGCTGGTCACCACCTCCGCGATCATCGTCACCAGCCTGATGGCTGGCTATGCCTTCGCCAAATACCAGTTCAAGCATCGCGAGGCGCTGTTTGCCCTCGTCATCGCCACCATGTTTCTGCCCCCCATCGTCACACTCATCCCGCTCTATCGCATCACGGGCTATCTGGGGCTTAACGGCAGCCTTGCCGGGGTGCTGGTGCCTAACCTGGCCAATGGGTTCGGCATTTTCCTCATGCGCCAGTTCATCAAGGGCATCCCCGACGAGCTGATCGAAGCGGCCCGCATGGATGGGGCGAGCGAAATGCGCGTGCTGTTCCAGATCGTGGCGCCAGCGGTGCTGCCGGCCATTGCGGCGCTCACGCTGTTTGCCTTCGTCTATCACTGGAACAGCTATCTCTGGCCCCTCACGGTGCTGCAGGGCAATGCCGATGCCTATCCCATCGTCATCTCGCTCTCGCGCCTGTTGAGCTACAATCGCGGTGCCATGAACACGGGCCTGGTCATGGCCGGGGCCACCCTGGCGGTGCTGCCCCCGGTGGTGTTGTTCGTCCTGCTGCAACGGTTCTTCGTCGATTCCATCGTCGCCTCGGGGGTGAAGGGATGAAGGACGTCGTTCTGGCAATCGATCTGGGGGGCACGCGCTACCGCGCCGGGCGGGCTCTTGCCAGCAATCCCGCGGCGGTGGAAACCATCGGCGAATGGCCCGCGCCCCTCAGCCGCCGCGCCTTTCTCGATCTGGTGGCGAGCCAGCTCGCCGAGCTGGGCGCCTCGCGCCTGGGGCTTGGCGTTCCAGGCCTGGCCACCGGCACCAGCTGCCGCTGGGTGCCCAACCTGCCCTATCTCGATGGCCTGGACCTGGGCACCGCCTTTCCCGACATCGCCATCGGGCTGGGCAATGATGCACAGCTGGCGCTCCTGGCCGAAATCGGCGCCGGTGCGGCCCATGGCATGCGCGATGTCGTGCTTCTGGCGGTGGGCACCGGCATCGGCTCTGCCGTGATGACCGATGGCCGCATCGTTTCGGGCTCGGGCGGCGGCGCCTGTTCCTTTGGCTGGGCCTCTGCCGACATGGCCGACATGGGCGATGACCGGCACGGCTGGCTTGAACGGCAGGCCTCGGGTCGCGCCCTCGATGCGGCAGCCGCAACCATCGGGCTCGGCGACGGCGCTGGTCTCGTGGAGGCTGCCCGTGCCGGGCACCCCGCGGCAATCGCGGCGCTGCAACAGCCGGGCCGGGCTCTCGGCACCGCGCTGGCCGGGGCCGTGGCGCTGCTCGATCCGCAGGCCGTCATCCTGGCGGGCGGCGTTGCCCGCGCGCTTGACGTGCTCGAACCGCCCATCCTGTCTGCCCTGCGCCGGCAACTGCCGCCCCATCTGCGCGCGATCACGCTGCGCGCGGGCCAGTTCGGGCCCCGCGCCGGCATCGTGGGTGCCGCGTTCGCGGGGGCGGCCGGTCCGGGCTGGAGGAACCATCATGGCTGAACACAACGGCCTGCAACGCCCCGATCGCAAGCGGCCCGAACCGCTCTGGCACCAGGCCGAAATGGCACTGCGCCAGCTCATCGAGCGCGGCGAGTGGACCTCGGGCACCCAGATCCCCACCGAAGACCGGCTGTGCGACATGCTGGGCATTTCCCGCATCACGGTGCGTCATGCCCTGCGCAATCTCGAAGAAGCGGGCCTGCTGCGGCGCGAGCACGGCCGCGGCACCTTCGTGCGCTCGGCCACCGTGGTCGCGGGCGTGCGGGGCCTAACCAGCTTTACCGACGAGATGAAGACGCTGGCGCTGGCGCCCAGCACCCGGCTGCTCGAAGCCCGACGCGTTCTCGCCACCGCGGAAATGGCCGATGCGCTGGAAATCGCGCTGGGTGACATGGTGGTGCAGCTCAAGCGCCTGCGGCTGGGCAATGGCATGCCCATCGGCATCCAGACCAGCCATTTGCCCGAGGCCCGCGTACCGGGCCTGTTCGAAGCCGCCGGCGAAGTGCAATCGCTCTATGCCTGGCTCAAGGACCACTTCGAAATTTCACCGGTCAAGGCCAAGGAGGTCTACCGGGTCGGGCGCGTCGACGAGCGCGACGCCGACGTCATCCAGCTTCCGGGCGGCACGCCTGCGTTCGAAGTCGAGCGCATCGCCTACGATTTGAGAGGGCCTTTCGAATACGCCCTCTCCACCATGCGCGCGGACCGCTACGAGATCCGCTCCACACTTTACGTCTGACCCCTGAAAGGCTCATCCATGTCCACCCTCTATATCAGCAAGCTCGCTGCCATCGCGGAGAAGGCTGCCGGCGAAAACCAGGCCGCCTTCGAGGCCGCAGCCAAGGCGATGAGCGAGACGCTCGCCAATAAGGGTCTGGTGCACCTTTACGGTTCGGGTCACTCGGTGCTGCCGGTGCAGGAAACCTATCCGCGCTACGGCTCCTATGTGGGCTTCAATCCCCTCACCGATCCGCGCCTGATGTGGCACAACATTTTGGGCGCAGGTGGCGTGCGCGAACTGCTCTGGCTCGAGCGTACTGAAAACTACGCCGAAAAATTCCTCGATCATCAGCCGCTGAACGCGGGCGATACCATCGTCATCTTCGGCCATTCCGGCTCCAATGCCTCGGGCATCGATACCGCGCTCTACGCCAAGGCCCGCGGCCTGACCGTAATCGCCATCACCGCCAAGTCCAACGCTTCCAAGCCGGCCAGCCATTCCTCGGGCAAGCGCCTGCCCCACGCCGCCGACATCGTCATCGACACCGGCTCGCCGGTCGAGGATGCCATCGTGGGCATCGAGGGCTGGAGCCGCCCCGTTGCCGGGTCCTCCACCGTCCTGGCCATGATGATGATGCACGAATTGGTGGCGCGCACCGCCCAGAAGCTGGCCGACAAGGGCATCGAGCTGCCCGTCTTCGCCTCGCCCACCATTGCCGGCGTAACCCTGCACGATACCGACATCATCTACGGGGCCTATCGCGAGCGCATGCTGGAAGCCCAGCAAAAGCACCTGCCCCAGTTCAAGAAGTCGATGGCCGCCGAAGGCTGATCCACCATTGCGCGGCGCGGGCTCCGTCCGCGCCGCCCCGTTCACAAAGTTGCCCGATGGCCCAGTTGCTTGCCTATACCGGCGCCCGCATCTTCGATGGCGAAGCCTGGCACGACAAGGCCGCGCTCATCGTCGCGGGTGATCGCGTGCAGGCCATCGGTCCCGTCCCGTCAGACGCCCAGACCATCGTGTTGCCTGGTGGTTATCTCGCCCCCGGCCTGGTCGACTTGCAGGTCAATGGCGGTGGCGGCCATCTCATCGGCCCCCAGACCAGCTGGAACGACCTTGACCAAGTCTGCCACACCCACGCCCGCTTCGGCGTCACCGCGCTCCTGCCCACGCTCATCACCGATACCAGCGCCGTCACCGACAGGGTGCTCGCCGCCGCCGCGCTAGGCGTGCGCCAAGCCATTCCCGGCCTGCTCGGCCTCCATCTCGAGGGTCCCCATATTGCTCCTGCGCGCAAGGGCGCCCACGACCCCGCGCGCATCCGCCCGATGACCGAGGCCGATCTGGTGCGCCTCGAGCGGGCCCGCACCGAGCTGCCCCATCTGGTCGTCACCGTCGCCACCGAAGCAGTGACGCCCGAGCAGATTGCCCGGCTGGTGCGCGCCGGGGTCGTCGTCAGCCTGGGCCACAGCGATGCCAGCTATGAGGCGGCGATGATCGCCATCCGCGCCGGGGCCAGCATGGTGACGCATCTGTTCAACGCCATGAGCCCGCTTGGCCACCGCGACCCCGGCCTCGTCGGCGCCGCCCTGGCCTCCGGGGTCGTCTGGGCCGGGATCATTGCCGACGGCATTCACATTCACCGCGCCACCCTGGGCGCTGCCTTGCGCGCCAAGCAGGGGCCGGGCCGGCTTTTCCTGGTTTCGGACTCCATGTCGCAAGCCGGCACCGCGCTTGCAGATTTCACCCTGAACGGGCGCACCATCCACCGCCGCGACGGCGCCCTGCGCCTTTCCGACGGCACGCTGGCCGGCGCCGACCTGACCCTTGACCGCGCGGTCCGCTACGCTCACCGGGACCTCGGCCTCGACCCAGGCCACGCCCTGCAACTGGCCGCCCGCTTCCCTGCCCAAGCCCTGGGCAACGACGCGCTGGGCCGCCTCTACCCTGGCAGCGCCGCAGACTTCGTGCATTTCTCGCACGACCTCGAACCCCGCCAAGTCTGGCAGCGCGGCAAAACCGTACTTGCTTAAAACCCAGCCTCGCCCATCTTCCCTCGCACCTTTGACCCGACTTCCAAGTCAGTAGCTAGCTACTCCCCCTCAGTCGACCTCCCTCCCCTTCCCAAGGGGAGGGTCGGGGTGGGGATCGGGAAGCCCCGGCCCTTCGCCAATGCGAACAATGCCAATCCTCAGAGACCGCTATTCCCTATGCCTCCGCCCCATCGTCCCCCCGCCCCTCGGGGAGAGGGCCAGGGTCAGGAGCGCCAAGCTTACCGCACCTGCCTTACGCCGCCTGCCGCACCGCGTGACCAACCGCCAGAAGCAAGCGCTCATCGAACGCGCCCCCGGCCAGAAACCGCGTCAGCATGTCCACATAGGGAGCGGGATCGAGCCCCTGCCCGGCCAGCCATTGCGGATTGTAGTAGGTGTCGGCATAGCGCTCGCCGCTGTCGCACAGGAGCGTCACGATCGAGCCCGCTTCCCCATGCGTGCGCATCTGGGCCGCTGCCCAGCACAGGCCAATGAAATTGGTGCCGCTCGAGCCGCCTACGCGCCGACCCAGCAGCTCGGACAGCACCTGCATGGCGGCCAGCGACGCCGCGTCGGGAATGCGCAGCATCTGGTCGACCACTTCGGGCACGAAGGATTGCTCCACCCGGGGCCGCCCTATGCCCTCGATGCGCGACCCCCGGCACGCAACGGCCCCGGCATCGTTTTGGCTCCAGCCGGCATAGAACGCCGAATGCTCCACATCGGGCACGAGCAATCGGGTGGCAAGGCACCGGTAGCGGATATAGCGCCCGATAGTGGCCGAGGTGCCCCCGGTTCCGGCGCTCATCACCACCCAGGTCGGCACGGCGTGGCGCTCGGACTCCATTTGCCGGAAAATGGATTCGGCGATGTTGTTGTTGCCGCGCCAGTCGGTGGCACGCTCGGCAAAGGTGAACTGATCCAGATAATGCCCGCCCCGCTCGGCCGCCAATTGCTGGGCCGTGGCATAGATGGCGCCCGGATCGTCCACGAAATGGCAGGTGCCGCCCTGCCGCTCGATGGCGCACACCTTGGCGCCGCTGGTGCCGCGCGGCAAGACCGCGATGAATTTGAGCCCCAGCAGCCGGGCATAATAGGCCTCGCTTACCGCCGTCGACCCGGAGGATGCTTCGACCAGCACCGTCTGGGGCCCGATCTTGCCGTTGCAGATGCCATAGAGAAACAGCGACCGGGCCAACCGGTGCTTGAGGCTGCCGGTGGGGTGCGAGGACTCGTCCTTGAGATAGACGTCGATCGGCCCCAGCCCCGGCAGCGGCAAGGCGATCAGATGGGTGTCGGCGCTGCGCCGGCCCTCGGCTTCGAGCAGGGCGATGGCCCGGCAGCACCATTGGCGCCCGCTATCGGCAGCGTCCATGTGACCTCTCCTGGGAGGGGATAACTCCTATAAGGAAGATTAAGCGGATGGATTTGCGTGTAAAGCACATACTACAGCATACCGTGCTCATTTGCGGCACATATGCGCACAATCATCCTCACATCATCGGTTAACACCCTTGCCCGGCCGCCAAACGAAAAGCCGACCGACCCAGAAGGATCGATCGGCTCGCTGAGTGGCGTCAGGCGGGAAAACGGGGATTATCTACCTGTAGCCCATCGGTCTAGAAGTCGGTGACGGGCAGGAAATCGTCGGCATAGACTCCCACCGAGGCGCGGCCATCGGCCGTGACGGCACCGCGATACATGCCTTCGGTATTGTGCGGCATGGCGATGTTGCCTGCCCCATCCACCGCGATCAGCCCGGCGCCGCAGCCGTCCTCGGTCAGATCGTCGATGGCAGCTTTGCTCGCCATTTCAAGGCTTTCGCCGCGATAGCGGATGCGGGCGCCAATGTCGTGCGCCGTGCCGCGGCGGATGAAATACTCCCCCAGGCCCGTGCAGGACACCGCCACCACGCCATTGGCGGCATAGGTGCCCGCCCCGATCACCGGGGTGTCGCCTACGCGGCCCACGCGCTTATAGGTATAGCCGCCCGTGGAGGTGGCCGCCGCCAGGTTGCCGGCCTCGTCAAACGCCACTGCGCCTACGGTGCCATGCTTTTCCGCCTCGCTGCGCGGCCGGTTCAGCAGCCCCGCCTTTTCCTCGGCCGCCCGCTGCCAGTGCTGCTGGCGCGTGGGGGTGGTGAAGTAGGATTGCTCAACGATCTCAATCCCTTGCTCGCGCGCAAACGCATCGGCGCCGCCAGCGGACAGCAGCACGCAATCGGTGTTGTCCATCACCAGCCGCGCGGCGCGGATGGGGTTGCGGATGGTGCGGGCCGAGGCAATTGCCCCCGCCGCCCGGTTGCGGCCATCCATGATGGCGGCATCGAGTTCATGGTCGCCCGCCGCATTGAGCACCGCGCCATGGCCGGCATTGAAGCTGGCATGGTTTTCGAGCGCGATCACGGCAGCCTCGACCGCATCGACGGCTAGCCCCCCTTTGGCGAGCACGGCCCAGCCGGCACGCAGGGCATCGCGCAGCCCATCACGGGCGGCCTGATAGGTCTCGGGCGTGAAGCTGGCGCGCGGAATGGTGCCCGCACCGCCGTGAATGACAAGACTTGCCATGGGCTTAGACGCCTTCCATGTAGCGGTTTTGCAGATAGGCCAGATAGGGCGCGATCTCGAGCGGACGGCCGGTGACGCGGGTCAAAAGCTCATCGCGCGAGAAGCGCCGGCCATGTTGCCAGATGTTTTCGCGCAACCAGCCGGCCAGCGGCGCATAGTCGCCCGCCTCGGTCGAGGCGATGACGTCGGGGGCGGTGCTGCGGGCGGTTTCCATCAGCTGCGCCGCCGTGATGTTGCCGATGGTGTAGGTGGGGAACGAGCCCAGATAGCCCACCGACCAATGGATGTCCTGGAGGCAGCCCTGCAGATCGTCGGGCACGTCGAGACCCAGATCGCGCTTGATCGCGGCATTCCAGGCGCCGGGCACCTCATCGACCGAGATGCTGCCGTCCAGCATGGCCTGCTCGAGTTCAACGCGCAGCATGATGTGGAAATCATAGCTCATTTCATCGGACTCGACGCGGGTGAGGCCCGGCGAGACACGGGTGACGCCGCGATAGAATTCCTCGGCGGTGACGTCGTCATAGACGCCGGGCACGTCGGCTTTCAGATCGTCCATATGGCGCTGCCAAAAGCCGCGGCTGCGGCCCACATGGTTTTCCCACAGGCGCGATTGGGACTCGTGGGCGCCGAAACTGGTGCCGCCCACGGCATAAAGCCCGATCAGATCGGTAGCCAGCACCGAACGGGTATAGTCGGGATGAATGTTCTGCTCGTAGAGCCCGTGGCCGGTTTCATGCAGCGTGCCGAACAGGGACATGGGCATGTAGGTTTCGCGATAGCGCGTAGTCAGCCGGATGTCGTTACGCGTGAACGACACCTCGAACGGGTGCACCGAAATATCGAGCCGCCCCCGGTCGTAGTCGAAGGTAAAGGCCTTGGACATGCGCTGGGCAAAGCTGCGCTGCAAGTGCGGCTCCACATGGCGGAACAGGAAATCGCTGCGCGGTGCCGGGCGGGCAATGGCGGCATCGTAGATCGGCTTCAAACCGGCGCGCAACGCCCCGAACAGGGTGGTAAGGCTTTTGGCGGTCTCGCCCGGCTCATAGAGCCCGACCAGGGCATCATAGGGGTGCTCACTCCAGCCGATGGCATCGGCATAAAGCTTGGAAAGCCGGAGCATTTCGGCCAGATGGGGCGCAAACACCTGGAAATCATTGGCCTTGCGGGCCGCGATCCAGGCATCATTGGCCACCGAATGCTGGGCGGCGCGCTCGCGCACCAGGGCGCCGGGCACGCGCAGGTGGAAACCGATCGCCTCCTGCGCCTGGGCCACGGCGCGGCGCTGGGGCGCATCGTCGGGCAGACCGGCGATTTCCTCGGCCGCTGCTGCGGTCAACTCCTGCGTTTCGCTCGAAACGATGAGATCGCGGGCAAGGCCCGTCAGCGAACCCACCTGCTCGGACCGCGTGACGCTGGCCAAGGCCGGCATCATGGTGCGGGCATCCCAATTGAGGATGTTGACGGCGTTCAGCACGTCGTTGATCGTCCCGAAACGGGCGGTGAAGCGGTCATAGGCGGTCATGGTCAGGCTCCAGTGCCACCGTCATAAAGGTGGCATGCGACATCCCCGGGCGTTTCGGCGCCGGGCTTGAGGACGGGACGTTCCACCTTGCAGCGCGGCCCGGCATGTGGGCAGCGTGGGTGGAAAGGGCAGCCGGGCGGGGGATTGAGCGGGGATGGAATTTCACCCGCCACGGCCGAAAACGCACCGCGCCCGGCCCCCAGCTTGGGCACGCTGTCGAGCAGCGCCCGGGTATAGGGGTGGGCCGGCCGGGCAAACAGCGGCACGGCGTCGGCCAATTCCACGATGCGGCCCAGATACATGATGGCCACGCGATCCGAGACATGGCGCACCACGCCCAGATCGTGGCTGATGAACACGGCGGTCAGCCCCAGATCCCGGCGCAGATCGAGGAAGAGGTTGAGCACCTGAGCCTGGATCGAAACGTCGAGCGACGCGACCGGCTCGTCGAGTACCAGCAGTTCTGGCTGCATGGCGAGCGCCCGGGCAATGGCGACGCGCTGGCGCTGCCCGCCCGAGAATTGGTGCGGGAAGCGGCGGCGGGTGCCCGGATCGAGCCCGACCCGGCTCAGCGTCTGGGCGACATAGTCGTCGGCCTGGGCAGCGGGCACCAGCCTATGGTGCACCGGCCCCTCGGCCACGGTGTTGCCCACGCGCATGCGCGGGTCCAGGCTCGAAAACGGGTCCTGATGCACCATCTGCACGCGGGTGGTCAGCTTTCGGATCCGCCCGCCTGCCATGTCGGCCACGGGCTCGCCGCCAAGGGTGAGCTGACCGCTGCTGGGGGCATAAATGCCCGAGATCATGCGACCCAGGGTGGACTTGCCGCAGCCAGATTCCCCCACAAGCCCAACCACTTCGCCCTTGGCAATGGTAAGGCTGACATCGGTGACGGCGTGCACGGTCTGGGTGCGGTCGGATCCGCCCAGCAGTTGGGCGATCTTGTCCCCGAGCGGGGCTGGCTTGACGAAGCGCTTGGAAACGACGTCGAGTTGAAGCAGCGGCGCGCTCATGCGGCGGCCTCCACGATGGGGTGGTGGCAGCGCACTTTTGTGTCGCCCAGGGGCGCCAGGGCCGGCATGGTCTGGCAGATTTCGCTGGCGCGCGGGCAGCGCGGCTGGAACGGACAGCCGGGCGGCAGGCGGTTGAGCGCGGGGGTCGAGCCCTTGATCTGCGCGAGCTTTTGGCCGCGCTCAGCCTGGCTGGGCACCGAGGCGATGAGGCCGGCGGTGTAGGGATGCTTGGGATGGGCGAGCACGGCTGCCGTTTCGCCCGATTCCACGATCCGGCCCGCATACATCACCGCCACGTCGTCGGCGAGGCTCGACACCACCGCCAGATCGTGGGTGATCCAGACGAAGGCAGTGCCGGTCTGATCGGCCAGGCGCCGCACCTCGGCCAGGATCTGGCTCTGGATCGACACGTCGAGCGCCGTGGTGGGTTCGTCGGCAATGATCACGGCGGGCTTGTGCAGAAGCGCAATGGCGATGGCTACGCGCTGGCGCATGCCGCCCGAGAGGTGATGGGGATAGGCATCGAGCCGCTCGTCGGGAGCGGGAATGCCCACCAGCGCCAGGGCATCGCGGGCGCGGGTGCGCGCTTCGGCCGTCGAAATCTTCACATGCGCCTTGATGGCGGCCACCATCTGGGTGCCGATCTTGAGCACGGGATTGAGCGTCATCATCGGATCCTGGAAGATCATCGAGATGACGGCCCCGCGCGTCTTGCGCATAGCTTCGGCATCGAGCTGGGCCAGGTCCTGGCCCTTCAGGACAATGCGCCCGCCCACGATACGGCCGGGTTCATCGACCAGCCGCAGGATGGAATAGCCGGTGACCGACTTGCCCGAACCTGATTCCCCGACAAGGCCCAGAATGCGGCCCTTGCCCACCGAGAAGGAGACGCCGTCCACGGCCTTGAGCACGCCGGCGCGGGTGGAAAAATGGGTCTGGAGCTCTTCGACCGACAGAACGGGTTCACTCATTGGCCGCGCCTGGGGTTGAGGACATGGCGCACCTGATCGCCCACCAGGTTGATCGAGACGATGGTGATGACCAGCGCAATGCCGGGATAGACCGAGATCCAGAAGCGGCCCGAGAGCAGATATTGGAAACCATTGGAAATGAGGGCACCCAAAGAAGGTTCGGTGAGCGGCAGGCCCAGGCCGAGAAAGGACAATGTCGCTTCCAGCGCAATGGCGCTAGCCACCTGCACGGTGGCCACCACGATCAGCGGCGGCAGCGAATTGGGCAGCAGATGGCGCAACAGGATAATATGGGCCGGCAGCGGGGTGGCGATCGCGGCCTCGATATAGTCCTTGTCGCGCTCGGCGCTGGCGGCGCCATGAATGGTGCGGGCGAAATAGGCATATTGGGCCACGACCAGTGCCGTCACCAATTGCCAGAGCCCCTGCCCCAGCATGGCCGTCAGCACCAGGGCCAGCAGGATGGCCGGCATGGAGAGCTGCAAATCCACGATGCGCATGATGATCGCTTCGATGCGCCCGCCCTTATAGGCGGCGACCAGACCAATGGTCATGCCAACGACCAGCGCGAAGGCGCCGGCCATGAGCCCGATCAGAAGGGAAATGCGCAGGCCATAAAAGATGGCCGAGAGCAGGTCGCGCCCAGCCGCATCGGTACCCAGAATATGCACATAGCCGCCCGAGCCTACCTTGCCCGGTGCCAGGCGGGAATCGAACAGATCGAGCTTGGCCAGATCATAGGGGTTCTGCGGCGAGATCCAGGGCGCGAAAATGGCGATGAAGACGATGGCGACGATCACCACCAGCGCCGCCACGGCCACCTTGCTCTGGGAAAATTCGCGCCAGAAATCGCCCAGCCGCGTGCGCCAGGTTTCGGCCTGGATGTCCTGAACCATGGTCATGCCGAGCGCCTCGCGCGGATACGCGGATCGAGCACGCCGTAAAGCAGGTCGACCACGAGATTGATGAAGACAAACAGCAGCACCACCAGGATCAGATAGGCCACCATGACCGGGCGATCGAGCACCATGATGGAATCGATGATGAGCTTGCCCACGCCGGGCCAGTTGAAGATGGTTTCGGTGACCACCGCAAAGGCCAGGGTGGAGCCGAACTCGAGACCGAACACGGTGACGATGGGGATCGAGATGTTCTTGAGCACGTGCAGCCCCACCACCTTGCTTTCCTTGAGACCTTGGGCACGCGCGAAACGCACATAGTCCGAGCTCATGGCTTCGAGCGTTCCGGCCCGAGCCAGGCGGATGAGGAGGCCCATGTTAAAGAGCGAAAGGTTGAAGGCAGGCAGGATCAGGTAGTTCCACCCCTGCGGGGTGAGCATCGAGAGCGGCACGCCCAGGATGTCGCTGGTGGGTCCGCGCCCGCCCGAGGGCAACCAGTGCAGCTGCACCGCAAAGGTGAGCACAAGGAGCAGTCCCACCCAGAAGGTGGGCAGCGAAAAACCCAGGATCGAGAGGCCCATGATGGCCTTGGACGAGGTCGCGCGCGGCTTGTAGCCGGCCCAGATGCCCAAGGGAATGCCGACCACCGAAGCGATAAGCATGGCGCTGAGCGCCAGCTCGAAGGTGGCGGGCAGCCGCGAAAAGATGAGATTGAGCACCGGCACGCGGTAGACGAAGGACTGGCCGAAATTGCCCTGCAGCACATTGCCCACAAAGACGAAATACTGCTCGTAGAGCGGCCGGTCGAACCCATATTGCCGAATGAGATTGTCGCGGATTTCCTGAGTGGCGGCCGGATCGATCATCACGTCGATCGGATTGCCGATGGCATACACGCCGACAAAGACCAGGATCGACATCGCCACCACCACGATGACGGCCTGGATGACGCGTTGGATGAAGAACCCCAGCATGGGACACCCGCATTTGCCCGGGCAGGATTGCCCCGGAATAGAACAAGACCCGGCTGCCCGAAGGCAGCCGGGCAAGGCCATTACTGACCGACGGGCTGGATCGCGTAAGCCAGGGTTTCCTGATCGACGCGGGGCTCGAAGGTCAGGGTATCGGCCTTGGCGGCCCATACGGTCTGGATGATGACGGTGGGGATCAGCACGCGGTCGTTCATCGAGAGTTCCGTGACCTGGGTATAGAGCGCGCGGCGCGCATCGTCGTTAAGGGTGCGGGCACCCTCTTCGAGCAGCGCATCGATCTCGGCATTGGAATAGCCGGACTTGTTGAACGCACCCAGACCCTTGTCGGGATCGGCGGTGTGCACCAGCGCACCGTAAGTGTAGGAGGCTTCACCGGTCAGCGTACCCCAGCCCGAGAGCCACAGGCTGAACTCGCCGGCCTGCTGGGCCGGGAAGAACACCGTGCCGTTGAGCGCATTGGCGTTGACCTTGAGACCGGCGCGCGCCCACATCTGGGCCAGTGCCTCGCAAACGGCTGCGTCGCCAGGTAGACGGTTGTTGGTGCAGGCAAAATCGATCTCGAAGCCATTGGGGTAGCCGGCTTCGGCCAGGAGCGCCTTGGCCCGGTCGAGGTCGTATTCACGCTCGGGCAACTCGGTGGAGCCGCCAAAGAAGGTGGCGGGCATCAGCTGGTTGGCGGGCTTGCCCAGACCTTCTAGCACGACGTCGGACAGCACTTCGCGGTTGATGGCCAGATCGAGCGCTTCACGCACGCGCAGGTCCTGGAAGGGATTGGCATCGATCTCGACGCCGTCCACCTTGGCCTTGACTGGCAGGGTGTCCTTCACATTGGGCGTGATGTTGAGAATGTAGACGGAGTCGGCGATGAAGGTGTCGAGACCGGTGTCGTTCTGCATGGCGGCATAGTCGGTTGCCGGCACGTAGTTGATCAGGTCCACTTCACCCGACTGGAGCGCTGCCACGCGCGAGGCGTCGTTGGGGATCTCCTTGCGGACGACGTTTTCCCAGGCCGGAGCTTCGCCCCAATAGTCGTCATTGCGCACCAGCACCAGGTCGCCCTTTGGCTCCCAGGAGACGTACTTGTAAGGACCGGTGCCGATGGCGGCCTGACCCGAGTTGAACTCCTCGTTGCCCACCGTGCCGATCTCGGAGGAGACCACGAACAGGCGGATGAAGTCGTTGGGCAGCGTTGCGGCCGAGCCCTTGGTGTGCACATGCACGGTGTAGTCGTCGATCACCTCTACCGAGTCCACCGACTTGGTGTAGATGGTCATGCTCATGGGGCCCGTAACCTGGGGGATACGGTCGATGGAAAACTTCACGTCCTCGGCGGTGAGGTCCGAGCCGTCATGGAATTTGACGCCTTCGCGGATCTTGAATTCCCACGTATCGTCGTCGATGGCGGTCCAGGACGTGGCCAGGGCCGGCTGGAGCTGGAGGTCCTTGTCCACCCCGACCAGGGTGTCGAAGATGTGGCGCAGCGATTCAGCCTGGCTGCCCAGGGTCGACCAATGCGGGTCGATGGAGTCCGGACCGGCGCGCACGCCGATGGTTAGATCCTCCGCCATGACCTGGGCGGACAGGGTCGTCGAACCAATAAGTGCCAAGGTTATGGCAAGAACGGCATTTTTCCGAAACAGCATGGGTAACCCCCTTGATTACGATGCGCGCCTGTTCAATCTTGTTCTGGCGAACTAGAACGTCACACCCCAAACGGAGCCAAGATAGCCAGCTATGTCAAGTGCTCCCCGCACGGAAGTGACACAAAAGCGGTCCCGACGTTCTAACAGCCCAGAACATGAGCAGAGTGAACAGGTGTTGAGCACGCTTGCAGCGGGCCTGGATCGCGACCTGCCCGTGCCCCTGGGCGTGCAGCTGCGCGGGCTGATCCAATATGGCATCGCGCTGGGTAACCTTCCGGCCGGCATGCGCCTGCCCCCGGTGCGCGAACTGGCCGAAAAGGCGGGGGTGGCCCCCATGACGGTGGTGGGCGTCTACAAGGAGCTCAAGCAGCAAAGGCTGATCGAGGCGCGCGGCAGCGCCGGCACCTTCGTGTGCCAGACCGAAACGCTGCCTAGCGCGCTGAATTTGGAAAAGCTCAACCCGGCCATCGATGCGCTCCTGGATCTGGGCACCAGCCTGGGGGTGGACGCGGCAGGCATTGCAACGCTGGTCAATGCCCGGGCCAATCATTTGCGCATCAGCCGCGCCCATGATCTCAAGCTGGTGCTGGTAGGCCTCTTTCCGCAGGCCAGCAAATCCTATGCCGACCACATCCGCCCCCATTTGCCGCCCAGCGACACGCTCAACTGGATTACGCTCGATGCGCTGCGCTCCGGCACGCCCCTGCCGAGCGCCGATATCATCCTCACCCTCGCCAATCGGCGAGCCGAGGTCGAAGCGCTGGTGGGCACCAGCATTCCGGTGGTGGGCCTGAGCTTTATCCCTTCGGAGATGACCCGGACCCGGCTGGCAGGGCTCGACCCCAGCGCGCGGGTGGGTATCGTCTCGATCTTTCCCGAATTCATGGCGCTGATGAAGCCGGGCGTAACGCGGTTCTGCCCCCATGTGGCGAGCGTCGCCGTGACCATGGTCGATGCGCCCGATCTCGAGCAGTTCGTGGCGAGCGTTGACGTGCTGGTCTATGCGACGGGCCTAGACTGGCTGGCCGACAAGGTCGCCGCGCCCCAGCAGGCGTTCGAATACCGGCACGCGCCGGACATAAATTTCATCCAACACCACGTTCTGCCGCTGCTCGAAACGCTGCGGCACGAAGGGATCGCCAAGGAGGCGCCATGAGAATCGCGGACATGAACTGGTTTCAGGTCGAAACCTATCTGAAATCGGACGACAGGGCGATCGTGCCGCTGGGCTCGACCGAACAGCACGCCTATCTCTCCAACAGCGTGGATTCCATCCTGTCGGAAAAGCTGGCCCTAGATGCGGCCGAGCCCTACGGCATCCCGGTGTTCCCCGTGCTCGCCTATGGCATCACGCCCTATTTTGCCACCTATCCGGGGTCGGTGTCGCTGCGCATGGAGACCTATGGGCGCATCATCACCGACGTGCTCGATAGCCTGCACAGCACCGGGTTCAAGCGCATTCTGTTCGTGAACGGGCATGGCGGCAATACGCCGGGCCAGACCGCCGCGCTCGAATGGCTCAACGCTCATCCCGAATGCCGTATCCGCTGGCACAACTGGTGGAACGCGCCCAAGGCCCTGGCCAAGGTGCACCAGATCGATCCGGTGGCCTCGCACGCCTCCTGGATGGAAAACTTCCCCTGGACGCGCCTGCCCAATATCGGCATGCCTGACGAACAAAAGCCCATGGTGGATCTCGACAAGCTCAAGACCATCGCTGCACCGCTGGTGAAGGACTTCCTGGGTGACGGCAATTTCGGCGGCCGCTATCAGCGCGCCGATGACGAAATGAACGCGATCTGGGACGTGGCGATTGCCGAGACCCGGGCGCTGATCGAGGATGGCTGGGCATGACCGACACCATCCTGATCTGGGGCGCCGGTGCCATTGGCGGCACTCTGGGCGCCTATATGGCCCGCGCCGGCGAAGACGTGCTGCTGGTGGACATCGTGGCCGAGCACGTGGCCGCGATCAACGAAAAGGGTCTCAGCATCGAAGGGCCGGTGGAAACCTTCACCCAGCCGATGCGCGCCGCCCTGCCCGAGGCCGTGACCGGCACGTTCAAGACCATCATCCTGGCCGTCAAGGCCCAGCACACCGAGAGCGCCATGCAGGCGCTGATGCCGTTCCTGGCGGAGGATGGCTATGTGGTTTCGGCCCAGAACGGGCTCAACGAATTGACCATCGGGCGCCTGATCGGGCCCGAGCGCACCATAGGGTGCTTCGTCAATTTTGGCGCGGACTGGCTCGAGCCTGGCAAGATTCTCCTGGGCAATCGCGGCAAGGTGGCGATCGGTGAGCTGGACGGCTCGACGACCGAGCGCGTCCGCGAGGTGCACCGGCTGTTTTCGATCTATGAGCCCGATGCCGAGCTGACCGACAATATCTGGGGCTATCTCTGGGGCAAGATGGGCTATGGCGGCATGCTGTTTGCCACTGCCCTCACCCCGGCCTCGATGTCGGACAATTTCGCCAGCGCCAAGCACGCCCCGGTATTCGAGGGGCTGGGCCGCGAAGTAATGGCCGTGGCCAAGGCGCGCGGCGTCACGCCCCTGGGGTTCAACGGGTTCGATCCTCAGGCCTTCATGCCCGAGGCCACCAGCGCCGACGCCAAGCGATCGATCGCGGCCATGGAAGAGCATAACCGCCACACGGCCAAGACCCATTCGGGCGTATGGCGCGACATTGCCATCCGCAAACGCAAGACCGAGGTTGACGCCCAGTTCGCCATCATCGCCGATCTTGCCGACGAGGTGGGCGTGCCCTGCCCGCTGGTGCGGCGCCTGGTGGCGCTGGTGCACGAGGTCGAAGACGGCCGCCCGCAGGCCTGGGACGTGCTCGACGACCTCTTGGCCACCGCACAGGCGAGCAGGGCCGCCTGAGCCCAGTGCACAGCCTTCGGCCGCCACGCGCGGCGGCCGAAGTCTTGACGCCCGCCTGGCTCCAGGCGGGCCGCACGCCTCAATCGGACGCCAGCATGGCGCTTTCGTGCTGCTTGATCACGTATTTGAGGTCGTCAAACACTGCGATCAGGTGCAGCGCGAAGCGATCTGCCGCCGGGACGCGCTGGCCATCGACCCGGCGCAGAATGCCCAGCGACCGATCCGGCTGCGGGATGGCGTAAGGCAGCACCGTGACACGGTTTTCACGCCGCAGCGCGAACACCACTGAAAACGGCAGCACCACCAGGGCATCGCTTTCGGACAGGAAATTGATGACGCTCATCAGCGAGCCACCCGCATAGCGGATATTGAGATCGGACACCCCGATGCTCATCAGGATCATCTGCAGATCCGACAGGAGCGGAGAGCCGGGCAGCGGCGCGATCCAGGGATAGGCGGCCAGATCGCTGGCCTTGGGCAGGCGGCGGCGCAGCAGTGGATGGCCCACCCGGCAGGCCACGATATTGTGGCCGGGCAGCAGTTCGGTGAAATCGTATTGCGAACCCGGATGGGTAGAGCCGATGGGCACGATCCCCATGTCGATCAGCCGCGCATCGAGCGCCGAGACCAGCTCGGGCAGATTGCCATAGCTCTGGTGCACGGTGACTTCGGCTTCCTCGCGATGGAACTGGGCAATCATGGGGCTGACCAGGGCGTCCATGAAAAACGGCACCCCGCCTACCCGCACCACGCCGCTGGTGCCCTTCAAATGCCCTTGCACCGCATCGGTAGCGCGGCGCGAGGCCGTCAACATGGCCCGGCCGTGAATGGCCAGCTGCAGCCCCAGCGCCGTGGGCTGTACCGGCCGCCGGCCTGGAATGAACAGGGGCTGGCCGATGCGCGCCTCGAGCATGGACAGCGAGCGGCTCACGGCAGACTGGGTCATGCCCAGCAGCGCCGCACCTTCCGACACCCCGCCCGCATCGATCACGGCGGCCAGTTGCATGAGATGGCGTTCATTCATCTTCATAGCAAACTGCTATACTGTCCCATTCACAACTCATCAACGGACACGCTGTGTCGTGCCAAAGTCCTGCTCGGAAGGGGAGGTCTTTTGGAACGCGGGGAGTGGCCTTGGCGCAGTGCGCACGGCCACCCGTGTTCCGGCGGCACGCGGCTTGTTGCGCCCGCCCGGCCTTTGCCAGCACAACGACTACAGGAGGACCCAAATGAGTGGCATTAGCGGCTATCATCACCTGACGCTGTCGACCGACGGCGCCCAGGAGGATTTCGATTTCTACACCAAGACCCTGGGGCTGCACTCGGTCAAGCGCACCGTGCTGTTCGACGGCGCCATCCCGGTCTACCATCTCTATTACGGCTCGCCAGATGGCGATGCCTCCACCATCATAACCACCTTCCCGTTCCGCAAGCCCGGCGTCTACGGCCGGCGCGGCACCAACCAGTCGCGGGCCATCCTGCAGGCCATTCCCAAGGGCGCGGCCGATTTCTGGGTGGACCGGCTGAACGGGCGCGGCATCGAAGCCCAAAAGGTCACGCGGTTTGGCACCGAACGGGTGGTGTTCGCCCATCCGTGCGGCATTGCCCACGAATTGGTGGAAAGCGACAGCGACAAGCGCCAGCCAATCACCAACCAGGCTCAGGGCATCGGCCAGGATCATGGCATCAAGGGCATTTATGGCAGCGTGGTCGCGGTGACCGACAAGACCGCCATGAACGACTTCCTGACCATTGCGCTCCCGCTCGAACTGGAATCGAGCACCGATGACGGCGACGTCTATCGCGTGCCCGACGCCAACGGCATCAACCAGCGCGTGGAAGTGATCGTGGACAAGCAGAGCCCGCAGGGCACCTGGACGCTGTCTGGCGGCACCATCCACCACCTGGCGCTCAACACCGGCGACGAAGAGACCCAGCTCAAGCTGCGCGCCCATATCGAGGGGCTGGGCTTTACCGACATCTCCGAGCAGAAGGACCGCAACTACTTCAAGTCCTGCTATGTGCGTTCGCCCGGCGGTGCCCTGTTCGAGCTGGCCTGGACCACGCCTGAAGGCTGGACCAAGGACGAACCGGCCGGCTCGATCGGCAAGACACTGGTATTCCCGCCCTGGTTCAAGGACCGGGAAGACGAGCTGCGCGCCGGGCTGGAACAGGCGGACTTCGTCTGATGGCGCAGGCGACCGGGCTGCGCCGAGGTGCCAGCGGGCCGGAGGCGAAGGCGCTGTGCGTCTTCGTGCACGGTCGCGGCCAGTCGCCCGAAGCGATGGAAAGCCACGTGCTGGCGCGCCTGTCGGCGCCGGGCGTGGCCTTCGCCCTGCCGCGCGCCCCCAGGGGCGCCTGGTATGATGCCAAGGCCATCGATCCGGTGAGCGACACGACGCGCGCACAGCTGCAGGAAGCCCTTGAGATCCTGGATGCCGAGATCGCAGCGCTGCGGGCCGATTTTCCCGGCCTGCCGCTGGTGCTGGCAGGGTTTTCGCAAGGCGCGTGCCTTGCGATCGAGCATGTCTGCCGGGGCAGCGATGCCCCCCAGGCGCTCGTGGCATTCACCGGCTGCCGCGTCGGCACCGCGGACTGCGACCGGCCCCGGGCGGCACCCAAGGACTTGCCCGCCTATCTCAGCGGCAGCGATGGCGACCCCTGGATTCCCATCACGGCCATGGCCGAAGCCATGCTGGAGCTGGGGCGGCAGGGGCTGCGGCTGCGCTCGGACGTGTTTCCCGGCCGGGCGCACGAGGCTTCGGACGCAGAAATCGCCATGCTAGGGACCATGCTCGCAGATCTGGCGGCCGGCACTGCCCCTGGCCAGGGCGCCGCGCGCTAGTCGCTTTCAGCCGTTGCAAGGCCCGGACGCGAGGCGCCCGGGCCCTTGCCGTGCCTGCCCCGGGCATGCGGAACGTGCAGGAGCGCGGCGCTGTCGTGCAGGCGTCGGCGCGCTAAATTTGTCAGTGTCGGCTTCCAAATGTGATAAAGCGCGGGAACAAGCGCTGTTTGGCAATATGGGAGCACCACCGGCTCGAGCGCAGCGGTGGGCCCCTGAGGAGGGACATATGCGCGCAAGATTCCTGCCATTTCTGCCCCTGAGCCTGCCCCTGATTCTCATGGCGCTGACCACCGAGGCGATGGCCCACCATGCCCTGGGCGGCTCGATTCCCATCGGCTTCGGCCAGGGACTGCTGTCGGGCCTGGCCCATCCGGTGATCGAGGTGGACCATCTGGCCTTCGTTCTGGCCGTGGGCGTGCTCACGGCCGTGTCCCAGGGCGGCTTCTCGCTGCCGGTGTGGTTCGTGGGCGGCACGATATTTGGGTGCCTGCTGAACGCGAGCAGCCTGCATTTGCAGCCGGGCGGCTGGATGGTGCCGCTCAGTGCCCTCTTGATCGGGGGCTATCTGGCCTCGGGCCGCAGCGAAGACGGTTCGTGGCACAAATATGTGTTCCTGGCCGCCGGTGCGTTGCACGGCTTGGCCTATTCCCAATCCATCATCGGCAGCGAAAACAACTCGCTGCAAGGCTATCTGGTAGGTTTTGCCATCGTGCAGATCCTGGTGGCCTGGAGCGCCATGCTCGCCGCCTACTGGTTCTGGCGCGGCGATCGGCTTTATGCCAATGCGCGCGTTTTCGGCGGCATTCTGGCCGGTGTCGGGCTCACCGCCCTCTATCAGGCCGGCGTTGCGAGCCTGTTGCCGATCGTATAGGGATCGGCACCAGGAGGCCCGTGCGTTATGCGGCTGAGCAAGCAGAGCAATTATGCCGTGCGCGCGCTGATGTATTGCGCCGCCAACCGCACAGGCCTAAGCAGAATACGTGACATCGGGACGGCGTTCGGCGTGTCCGAGATGTTCCTGTTCAAGATCCTGGTGCCGGTGGGGCGCTCTGGCTTGCTCGAAACCGTGCGCGGCCGCAATGGCGGGGTGCGCCTGGGTGCTCCGGCCGATGCAATCCGCATCATGGACGTGTTGCGGGTGACCGAAGAAGATTTCGACCTCACCGAATGCGGCCGGGAAAGCTGCGCCCACTGCCCGCTGGGCACCAAATGCGTCTATGAGAGCGCCTTGGGCGAGGCCATGCGCGCCTTCGTGCATGTGCTGGAATCCTACACCATCGCCGACCTGGTGGCCGACACCGAGGGCATAGCGCAGACGCTTGGCATTCACGATGCCCCGCCGCGTTCGAGCACGACCTGGACGCCCGCTACTGTCACGCCTCGCACCAAGAGTTGACCGGCTCCGCTTGGCGGGCTGCGCAGCCGTGGTAAAAACCCGCCGCATTTATGCAGGATTTAGCCCCGCTGGAGGTGTCTGCTTCGACCGTTGCGGGAATTGAGGAGGCATATAATGCTCAGACCCATCGTGATAACGGCAGCATTCGCCATCGTTTTGGGCACCGGACTGGTGGTGGCGCAGGAAGTGAGCGGTTCGGTGGGCGAGACCATTGCCGCCCGGCGCGGCCTGATGAACCAGCTCGCGTCGATCCAGACCCTGATCGACACGCGTCTGGCGGCACCGGACTATTCGAGCGAACTCTACGATCTGGGCCAGGCCGCCGCCGCATCGCTCGACGCCTTTGCGGTGCTGCTGCCCGAAAACACCAATCTTTTGGGCGATGCCGCCCCAGTCGAGGGCGCCGAAACCACCGCTGCCCCCGCCATCTGGGAGGATCTGCCAGCGTTCCAGGCCTTGCTGCGGGAAGCAGCCGCCCATGCGCGCACGGCATCGGAAGCTGCCGACGCGGCCGAGTTCAAGACCCATTGGGACATGGTGGCCCAAAGCTGCAGCAGCTGCCATGAGGCCTATGTGAACTTCGACCCCTTTGCCGGATTCAATTAGGCCCTGCCACATCCGGCAAAATCCTGAAAGGATCGTGCAGGATTTGGGGGCTCCATGCCCCCATCATCGGCAAAACTGACTCAGGCCGCCCAGAGCCCGAGCCCTGCGGGAGGATGAGATGAGCGCCCACGCCGATCACGGCCACCACCGTCACGATCATCATGATCACCATGATCATGACCACGACCACCATCATGACCATGACGACCACCACGATCATGATCACGACGAGGACGGGCACCATCACAGCCACGCCTTCGGCCCCAAGGAAATCTTCCGTATTGCCTTGACGGGGCTGTGCGCGCTGGCGGTGTGGCTGGGCCTGCCCGACCACAGCTATCTTTCCATCGCCGACGAGATCTATCTCAATTTTTCCTGGTATGCGCTTGTCGGCCTGGCAATTGGCGGCTGGCCGCTGTTCGAAGAAGCCTGGGAGAGCCTGCGCAAGCGGCGCATGACCATGGAATTGTCCATGGGCATCGCGGTGATCGCGGCAGCCTATACGGGCTATTTCTTCGTGGCCCTGATCATCACCTTCTTCGTTCTGATCGCCGAAACGCTGGAAGGCATGACGCTCGAACGCGGGCGGCGGGCCATTCGCGACCTGATGGCGCTGTTGCCCAACCAGGTGCAGCTGCGTCGCGACGGCCAGGTGGTCACCGCTGCCATCGGCGAGGTGCAGCTTGGCAGCATCGTGGTGGTGGCCCCGGGCGCCCGCGTGCCGGTGGACGGCCCGGTGGTTTCGGGCAATTCCTTCGTGGACGAGTCGCGCATCACCGGCGAGTCCATGCCCGTGGAAAAGATGCCCGGCAGCTTTGCCTATGCGGGCACCGTCAACCAGTCGGGCGCCATCGAGATCCGCGCCGAGCGCGTTGGCCGCGCCACCAGCTATGGCCAGATCCTGGAAACCGTGGAAGAGGCCGAGCGGTCGCGCGCGCCGGTGCAGCGCCTGGCCGACCGGCTGGCAGGCTACATCGTTTACGTTGCTCTGGGCTTTGCGGCCTTCGAATACTGGATCACGGGCGGGGACATCAACTCCACCATCGCCGTGATCGTGGTGGCCGGTGCCTGCGGCGTGGCCGCCGGTACGCCTCTGGCCATTCTGGGCGGCATCGGGCGGGCCGCGCAGATGGGCGCCATCATCAAGGGCGGCGTGCATCTGGAAACTCTGGGCAAGATCGACACCGTGGTGCTCGACAAGACCGGCACGCTGACCTTCGGACGCCCCGAAGTCAGCCAGGTCATTCCGGCCGATGGCGTTACCGCGAGCGAGGTGCTGGCTGCCGCTGCCACGGCCGAGGCGCTGTCCGAGCATCCCTTGGGCAAAGCCATCATCGGCCACGCTCAAACCAAGGGAATTCAGCCCGCCGCCGCCTCTGGCTTTCGCTATGAGCCCGGCCGCGGCATTGCCGCCAGCGACGCGCTGGGCGAAATCCATGTGGGCAATGAAGGCTGGATGCAGGCCATCGGCATCACCAGCCTGCCAGCCGAAAGCGAATTTTTGGGCACGCGCGTCTATGTGGCGCGCAGCGGCAAGCTTTTGGGCCACATCATCATCGAAGACCAGATCCGCCCTGAAGCCCGCCGTGCCGTCGATCGCTTCAAGGCCATGAACATCGACGTGCATCTGCTGACCGGGGACACCGAACAGGTCGCGGCGCGCGTTGCCGCCGATCTGGGTATCCGCGTCGTTGAGGCAGGACTGCTGCCGGTCGACAAGCTCGAGCGCATCAAGGCGATCAAGGCCAGCGGGCGCACCGTGGCCATGGTGGGCGACGGCATCAACGACGCCCCTGCCCTGGCCTCGGCTTCGGTGGGTATCGCCATGGGCTCTGGCACCGAAGTGGCGCGCGAAAAGGCCGACATCGTGCTGTTGGGCAACGACTTGATGCGGTTTGCCGAAACCGTGCATCTGGCCCGCCGGACGCGCCGGATCATCTGGTTCAACTTTGCCGGCACCGTGATCGTCGACGTTCTGGGCATCGCCGCTGCCATGGCAGGCCTGATCGGTCCGGTCGAAGCCTCCATCGTTCATACCGGGTCCGAATTGGCTTTCATCCTCAATTCGGCACGCCTGGTGCCGGGGCGCACCATGCTGGCCGGCGCCCGGTCGGTGGGCACCACGCTCGTGCAGTGGCGGCCCGGCCGGGCGGTTTCGACCAACAAGACAGCCGGTCATCAGGCCCATTGATGGCGGCATTCAAGCCCGAGGCGCTGCTGTTTGTGGCCTCGCAGCCCTATCTCAGCCGGCGCCGCGAGCGCCTGCTGATTGAGGGGCTGTGTCGGCAAAGCCCGATACCAGCGCAGTGCATTCGGCTCGAAGGCAACGGCCCCAGCCTGCCCGGCACACTCGATGCCATGGCCGCACAGGGGCGGCGACGTATTCTGGTGCAGCCGGTGGGTATTCCGTTCTCGGACAGCATTTCGACCTGGCTGCCAGGCGCACTGTCACAGTGGCTCACCACCGCACCGGACGGCACGGACGTGCGGCTGGGCCAGGATCTTGCCCACGCACCACACTTGCTCCAGGCCATTGCCGAGGACGCGGTAGTACGCTGCGACCAGACCCAGGCCATCGCCGGCGTGAAGCCCAGCCTGGGCCCGCGCGGCTGGGACGATCCGGGCCAAGCCCAGGAGCATATTTTGATCTGCACCGGACCGAGATGCCATTTCCGCGGCGCACCGCGCCTGCGCACGCTGATGCGGGACCAACTGCGGGACGCCGAACTTCTGGACCGCTGTCAGGTGACCGAGGCCTCTTGCCTTGGGCCTTGCAATCTTGGTCCGCTGGCTGCCCATTATCCCGATGGCACCTGGTATCGGCTCGAAAGCGTCGAAGATGTGCAGGCGCTGATCCAGACCGTACTGGTGGAGCGCCAGCCGGCGCCGCAGCTGCAGGTGCACAGCATGCCCAGGCGGCAGGCCTGAACCCTCCATAGACCCAGGCTGGCAACAGAAAAATGGCCGACGATGCCCCAGACATCGTCGGCCTAATCCCGTGATGGCGCCCGCCATCAGGTCTGCTCCCGAGGAGAGTTGGGAGGAGAGGCGCTGTCGCTAACCTCTGCACCCACTATGTCCCGGTCCTGGCCGGGAAACCTGCACCAATTCGGCAAGTTTTTGCATAAACCTGCTGAACTCATCAGGTTTAGTGCAAGTCGGGGTCGGCCGCCTGCCCTTGGCTCTGATGCTTTGCGATGGTGTCGAGATCGACTTCCGCACCCGAGAGATCCGCGGGGGCGTTGGCGAGCAGCCAGATCACAGCCCGGGCCACCCGGGCGGGACTAAGCAATGTTGCCTTGGGCACGCGGCTGACCGGCCCTACGCCCGATGCGCGGATGCTGGCCTGCATGTCGGTATCCACCATGCCTGGCTGCAAACCATAGACGCGCACCCGGTCGCCATGTTCGAACGCCGTTGCGCGCGTGAGCATGGCCAAGCCGGCCTTGGAAACGCAATAGGCGCTCCAGCCCGGCAGCGGGGTCAGCGCCGCACCGCTCGAAATATTGACGATAACGCCATTTGGCGCCAGATGCGGCAGCGCCGCGTACGTGCCGTGATAGGCACCCAAGAGATTGATCTCGATCGTGTGGGCCCAGTGCTTGGGCTCGGTTTGCCCAAGCATACCTATAGGTTCGATGACCCCGGCATTGTTGACGATGCCCGCCAGATGCGGCCCGGCAAAGTCCTGCGCGTGGGAAACGGCAGCCTGGACCTGCGGCAGGTCGGTTACGTCCACGGAGGCCGCGCTGGCACGCAGGCCACGCGCAACCAGGCGTTCGGCAAGCGCCCTGCCCGCGTCGCCATCGCGACAGCCCAACACCACGGGCAAGCCTGCTTCGGCCGCCGCCACAGCCATGGCCAGACCAAGACCTCGGCTGGCACCGAAAATCACGACGGCGCCGCGGGAAGCCCGGGCGCCATCGGCAGGTTCAATTTGCAAGGTTTGCAGGCCTGAGGCCGAAGGTGTGGTTGAGCCGCTTATGGCCGGCATGGCGTTCGCCTGCCCCGGTCCAGCCGGCATCGCCATCTTCGAGTTCGACCACCAGCTGTGGCTTGACGCCGAACACGGCATCGCTCTCGAGATATTTGTCGCCCTTGATGAACAGGTGGGTGACCAAAGTGTCGTAACCCTCCTTGCCGATCATGAAATGGATATGGGCGGGCCGATAAGGGTGCCGACCTACGGCGCCCAACATCTTGCCCACGGGGCCGTCGCTAGGGATGGGATAGAAAGTGGGCACGATCGACCAGAAGGAAAACCGCCCATCCGCATCGGTCTTGAAGCGGGCACGCAGATTTTCTTCCTGGCCAGGCTTCTGCACGTCGTAATAGCCATCGTCATCGGACTGCCAGACGTCGACCCAGGCATCGGCCAGCGGCTGGCCATCGGGCGTCACTACCCGGCTCGTCACATAGAGCGGCGTGCCCGTGGCACCGCCCGCAATGTCGCTGTCATGGGGCTGCTCCTTGAGCGGGGGCACGTAGAACGGCCCCAGGACCGTGGTCTCGGTAGCCCCTTCGATGCTGCGATGGTTGATGGCATCGACCAGCATGGACAGGCCCAGCGTGTCGGACAGCAGAATGAACTCCTGCCGCTTGTCGTCGCACATCTGGCCGGTCTGGGTGAGGAAACCGATCGCGGTTTCCCATTCCTCCATGCTCAGCTCGACGTCACGGGCGAAATCGTGCAGGTGACGCACAAGCGACTGCATGATCTGGCGCAGGCGCGGATTTCCAGCCCCGTCGAAACTCGCGACGACCTGGTCGGTGATGGCCTCTCCCACGGATGTCATTGGGTCTTCTCCTTGGACCCCGAGATTTCCAAGTGTCGCCGCGTGGGAAACAGATGAACCCCGGTAAATTGTGAAAAATTGCCCCAGATGCCCTTGGGCGCCAGCAGCATGACGCCGATGCCCAGCGCCCCGAGAACGATCAGGTACCACGGGCCGAAGCCCGAAAGCGCGTTGCGCAACACCACGAACAGAATGGCGCCGATGATCGGCCCTTCGATGGTCGCCAGACCGCCGATCACCACGATGAAGATGATATAGGCCGTCCAATCGAGCAGCGAGAAGGCGGCATCGGGCGAGATGCGCGAGGTCTGGAGGAAGTAGATGGCGCCAACCAGCCCTGCCCCGAACGCGGCAAAGACATAGATGGCGAACTTGATGCGGGTGGTGCTGACGCCCACGCTCTGGGCGGCCACTTCGCCGTCCTTGATGGCACGCAGGCCCAGCCCGATGCGCGAACGCAGCACGTAGTAGCAGCCCGCCACCACCAGCACGATGGTGAACAGCGCCGCCCAGTAGATGATGATTTCGCGAGCTGCAGCGCTGCGTACACCAAAGAGTTCGGCCACCCATTCGAGCCCGATCATGTCGCCGGTGGCCGAACGGGGGAGCGAGGTGCCCGTGCCGCCGCCCAGCTCGCGCCATTGCGCCAGGACCAGGCGGAAGACTTCGGCCACCACCCAGGTCACCACGGCGAAATAGGCCCCCTGCATGCGAAACACCAGCGTGCCCACCGGGATCGAGAGCAAGGCCACGATCAGCGCCGCAATCGGGATCGACAGCAGCGGATCGAAGCCGCCTACGATGATCAGCGCAAAGAGAGCATAACCGCCCAGGCCGACAAAGGCCTGCTGGCCCACCGAAATCAGCCCGGCATAACCGGCCATCAGGTTCCAGCACAGGGCGAGCGACGCCAACAGGAAGACCAGGATGAGGTCTTGCAGCATGGGACGGGAGGCGAAGGCGGGCGCAAAGATCAGCGCCACCACACCCACCACGGCCAGCAGCCAGAAGATGCGCGAGGTCCGGGTGGCCACCCGGACGTGATAGCGTCCGGGGTCAACGGGAGGAGCGGCGGCGGGAACGGGTTCGGACATGTTTTTACTGCTTGGGGAACAGGCCACGAGGCCGGAAAATGATGAACACCAGGAAGACCAGATGCCCGGCCAGGATTTGCCATTCAGGATTGATGCGGGCGCCGATGGCCTGTGCCACGCCCAGGATGACGCCGCCGGCCAAGGTGCCCCAGAGGCTGCCAAGACCGCCGATCACCACCGCCTCAAAGGCAAACAGCAGGCGCGCCGGCCCAACGCTGGGATCGAAATTGGAGCGCACGCCCATAAAGAAGGCGGCAATGGTGAGCACCACGAACGAGATGCCCATGGCAATGGCAAACACCATGCGCGGATTGACGCCCATGAGCTGCACCACTTCGGTGGAGTCCGAGGTGGCACGCAGGCGGCGCCCCAGGCCCGTTCCATAGAAGATGTAGCTGAGCACGCCAAGCACCAGCACGGCGACCACGAAGGTGATGAGCGGCACCAGGCCCACTGGCAGCCCCAGAATGTCGACCGATTGAGTTTCAATCGGCCCCAGCGAGAGCTTGCGGCTATCGGCGCTGAAGGCGACCAGCAGGCCGTTCTGGATCAGGATCTGGAGCCCGAAAGTCACCAGCAGGGGCAAGAGGATGTCGTCGCCCAGCGTGCGGTTGAGCAAAAACCGCTGCAGTGCCCAACCCAGCGCAAAGGCAAAGGGCAGCAGGATCAGCAGAGCCACCGGCAGCGGAAGCCCAAAGGCGCTGACCATGGCCAGGAGCACGAAAGCGGCCAGCACGATCAGATCGCCATGCGCCAGGTTGATGAGGCGCATGACGCCGAAGATCAGGGACAAGCCCGCGGCATACAGCGCATAGAGCCCGCCCAGCAGCGCGCCCTGGACGATGGTGTTGACGTAATCCATCCCTAACTTCCGAAGTAAGCCGAGAGGATGGCCGAACGATCGAACTCGTCTGCCCGGCCAGTGAGACTGACCTTTCCCTCGAGGAAACAATAAATGCGGTCGGCGGCGCCAAGCGCAGCGTTGAGATCCTGCTCCACGATGACGATCGTGGTGCCGCGCTTCTTGATCTCGGCAATGGCGGCATAGACGTCCTTGACCGCTGCGGGCGAGAGACCCAGGCTGATCTCGTCGCAGAGCAGCACGCGTGGATTGGAGATCAGGGCGCGCCCGATGGCCACCATCTGCTGCTGACCGCCCGACAGGGTGGGCGCCAACTGATCGGCGCGTTCGCGCAGGATGGGGAAGAGATCGCAAATGGTCTCGTAATTCCAGCCGCGATCGCCGCTCTTGCCGTTCTCGCCCATGCGCAGATTGTCGGCGACGGACATTGAGGGAAACAGGCGCCGGCCTTCGGGAACGAGCGCGACGCCGGACTTGACCATGTCATAGGCGGGCCTGCCGCCCACCGGCTTGCCATCGAGCAGAATGCCATCGGAGCGGCTTTTCACCAGGCCAGAAAGCGCCTTGAGGAAGGACGACTTGCCCGCACCGTTCGCGCCAATGATCGCGACGGTCTCACCCTCGTTGACATGGAAATCGATGCCGAACACGGCCTGGAAATCGCCATAGAAAACTTCGAGCTGCCGGGTTTCGAGCAGAGCGGTCATGCTGCCACCTCGTCGTCGATACCCAGATAGGACCGGCGCACTTCGGGATTGGCCATCACGGCATTAGGCTCGCCATCGGCGATCTTGCGACCGAACTCAAGCACGATCAGGCGGCTGACGACCGACATCAGGGCATGGACGACGTGCTCGATCCACACGATGGTTACGCCCTGCTGGTTGATCTGGCGGATGAACTCGACCAGTTCGTGGCACTCGGCCTCGGTCAGCCCGCCCGCGATTTCATCGAGCAGAACGATATCGGGCTGGGTGGCGAGGGCGCGGGCCATTTCGAGCCGCTTGCGGTTGAGCAGGGTGAGCTTGCCTGCCAGCGTATTGGCCTGCGATGCCAGGCCCGTGCGCTCGAGGATGGAGCCGCACAGGGCGTTGGCGCCGACATGGCCCTGCTCGCGGCCATACTCGGCAGCCACCAGCAGGTTCTCGAACACGGTCAGGCTCTCGAAAGGCCGCGGGATCTGGAAGGAGCGCCCAATGCCCGCCACGCAGCGATTGCGCAGCGAAACATTGGTCACGTCCCGATCACCCAGGGTGATGGTACCGGCATCGGGGGTCACGACGCCGGTAATCAGGTTGAACAGACTCGACTTGCCGGCACCATTGGCGCCGATGATGCCGAGGGCCTCTCCACGGGCTACGGTCAGGTCGATATTGTCGGCCACGACGACAGCCCCAAAGCGCTTGGATACGCCGGCAAGTCTCAGGATCATTTTGTTACTCGATGGCTTCCATCTTGCCGCCGGCCGGGATTTCCGGATGGGCGGAGTTTTCAACGATCACCAGCTCGAAGCTGCCGTCGTCCTGCAGGCGCCACTGGCCACCGACCAGGGGGGTCTTGGAGACGTTGGCGGCGACTGCCGGGGGCAGGTCTTCCGAACCGAAGGCAACGGGGCCCACGATGGTTTCCAAGTTCACTGCCGCGATGGATTCGGCCAGCGCATCGGGATCGAAGGGATCTTCGGCGCGCTTGATGGAATCCACGGCCACTTCGAACAGGGCATGCACGAAGCCGATCGGCTGGGTCCACGGACGCCCAGTGGCTTCGCTATAGCCATTGGCCAGCTCGCCCGCGCTCTGGCCGGTCAGCGAGGAGTTGAACGGGTGGGAAGCCGACCACCACACTTCGGTGGAGAGGTTGTTGCCGATGGGCCCCAGGGCTTCCACCGCGATGGGGAACAGGATGGCCTTGGCGACCGAAGCGATCTTGGGCTTGAAGCCCTGCTGGTTGGCCTGGGTCCAGAAGGTGGTCAGATCGGGCGGGATGACGACGCCGGTGACGATCTCGGCATTGGCTGCCTTGAACGCATTGATCTGGGCGGTGAAGTCGTCCGACAGGTTCTGGTAGCGGCCCGGATCGGTGACGGTGTAGCCGCCGGCAGCCAGGGCGGGCGGCAGGCCGACATCGGGATTGCCCCAGGCATTGCCGTCGGCATCGTTGGGGAACAGTCCGCCAACCTGCTTGTTGGTATCGAGCTGGTTCCACATCGCCTGATAGGTGGCAATGACGTCTTCGAGGCCCCAGAAGAAGTGGTAGGTATAGTCGAACGACTCCCAGCTGGCCGGATCGGCCGGATTGGCCTGGCGCTCGATGAACCATGGCTGCCAGGGCGCGGCGGTCGAGATGCAGGGGATGCCTTCGATCTCGCACTGAGCCGAAACCGGATTGGTGGTTTCGGGCGTGGAGGCCACCACGATGAGCTGGACTTCATCGTCCACGATCAGCTGGCGGGCCACTTCGGCGGCGCGGTTGGGATTGGACTGGCTGTCGCGCACGATGATCTCGTAGGCAACCGGACCATCGGCAGTCTCGATGGTGCCGCCCAGCGTCTCGTTGATCTGGTCGATGACGTAGCTATCGGCTTCCGCGAAGGCGGCGAGTGGCCCGGTCTGGGGCGTGACATAGCCGATCTTGATGGTCTGGTCCTGGGCCATCACGCCCGGAGCCATGGCGATCAGCGTGATCGCCGAGGTGGCCCCTAGAAAAACCCGCCGGCTGAGCGGCATCCGTTCAACGGTCTTTGACATTGTACTTCCTCCAGAGAACCTGTTTGCGGGGTGCCATCCTCGTGACACGTCCCGATGTTTTTTGTTTCGCTCGTAAACGCTAGGGGAGCGCAGCTTAGCGATCCTGCAAGCCGCGCCGCCGATCCTGCACGAAACGATCAGATCAGTTGCGTTTGGAGCGCCGGAACGCTGCCGGAGTGGTGCCGCAATGGCGCCGGAACAAGCGCGTAAGATGCTCCTGATGGGCAAAACCGCATTCATAGGCGATCTCGGCGATCGACATGCTGGTCTTTTCCAGAAGCCGCCGGGCCTTTTCAACCCGCAGATTGATCAGATAGCGGTGCGGGGGCATGCCCAGCTCGGTGCGGAACATGCGCGCCACATGGCTGGGGCTGCGATTGGTAGCCTGGGCGATGTCTGAGAGGTTGATGGCGCTATCGATATTGGCGTTCATGTAGTCGACCGCCTCCGACAGGGTGGGCGACAGGCAGGCACTGCCCGTCAGCCGGCCGCCGCCCTTGAGCTTGGCCTTGGAATAGGAGCGGATCAGCTGGGCCGCAATGGTGCGCGACAGATAATCGGCAAACATCGAGGAGCCCAGGCTCTCGTCTTCCACGGCATAGGCCGAAGCATCGATCAGGGCATGCAGGGCCTTGTCGCACTCCACGATGGTGCTGGGAATTTCGAGGCGCGCAGGATCGCCATCCACCATTTCGAGCGCCACTTCTTCGATGATGGCCCGACGCACATAGACGTGCACCGTTTCGATGGCGCCGGTCAGGATCATGCCGAAATCCGTGCCCGGGGCAATCAGGTGAATGCCGCCGGCAGGGACGACGCGGCGCCCGATCTTGCGGTCGGTGAGGCTTTCCACCTGCACCGGCCCGTCGCGATGCAAGACTAGCAGGTGATCTTGGGAGGGCTGGAAAATGCCCTCGAACGGAGCCTCGCGTTGGACCGAGGTGAACAACGAGGTCCAGTCGCGGCCATCGCTGCAGGCTTTGATCTTGGTGCTGGGCTGGGCCAGCATGCCGTGCGTTTCTTCAATGCCAAACGGGCGTTGTGCATACATCAGATCTCTCCCACTCGAACTCGCGGCTCTTTGTGGCCGGCTGTGAGCTCTCTGCCTTGAAGGCAAGGCACCTGTTACCGACGGCTGGAAAGCCGTCGGCCATACTCGTCTAAACGCGCTCCAAGGCGACCGCGATGCCCTGGCCAACGCCGATACACATGGTAGCCAAGGCGCGCTGGGCGCCGGTGACCGCAAGTTGCAGGGCTGCGGTGCCGGCAATGCGCGCGCCGCTCATCCCCAACGGATGGCCCAGCGCAATGGCGCCGCCATTGGCGTTCACATGGCTTGCGTCTTCCGCGACACCCAGTTCGCGCAACACGGCGATGCCCTGGCTGGCAAAGGCCTCGTTGAGCTCGATCACGCCGAAATCGGCAGGGTTGAGGCCCAACCGGGCACAGAGCTTCCTGGTCGCCGGTGCGGGGCCCATGCCCATGATACGCGGGGGCACCCCGGCGGTGGCACCACCCACAATGCGGGCAATGGGGGTAAGTCCATGGCGGGCGGCAGCCGCCTCCGAGGCTATGATGAGGGCCGCAGCACCATCGTTGACGCCCGAGGCATTGCCCGCCGTCACCGTGCCGTTGGGAAACAGGGCCTTGAGCTTGGCCAGCGTTTCCACACTGGTGCCGGCGCGCGGATGCTCGTCGGTATCAACCACCACCGGATCGCCCTTGCGCTGCGGGATGGTGACCGGCACGATTTCCTGGGCCAGCCGTCCATTCTTCTGCGCGGCAACTGCGCGCTCCTGGCTGCGCACGGCAAATTCGTCCTGGGCCTGACGGGAAATGCCGAAATCCTGTGCGACGTTCTCGCCGGTCTCGGGCATCGAGTCGACGCCATAGAGCGCCTTCATCTGCGGATTGACGAAGCGCCAGCCGATGGTGGTGTCGTAGATCTCCGCATTGCGCGAGAACGCGCTCTCGGCCTTGGGCAGAACGAAGGGCGCCCGGCTCATCGATTCGGTGCCGCCCGCGATCAGCAGGTCCGCTTCACCGGACTTGATGGCGCGCGCCGCCGTGATCACGGCATCCATGCCGGAACCGCACAGCCGGTTGATGGTGGTGCCCGGCACGCCCAGCGGCAGGCCGGCCAGCAACAGGCTCATGCGCGCCACGTTGCGATTGTCTTCGCCGGCCTGGTTGGCATTGCCAAAAATCACGTCGTCGACGGCATCCCAATCGACGCCCTCGTGCTCGGCCATCAGCGCCTTGAGCGGGATGGCGCCCAGATCGTCGGGACGCACGGCAGAGAGCGCACCGCCGAACCGGCCGATGGGCGTCCGCTTATAGGCGCAAATGAATGCCTCGGCCATTACGCGGCCCTCCGATTGCCACTATGGGCAGCACTGGTGCGCGCCTGCAAGTCCCGCAGTGTCTGCAATTCCAGATCGGTGGGCACCGGGGTCTCTTCGAGATCGTCGGCAAAGCGCACGGTCCAGCCGCAGGTGTCCTGCACCATCTGCTGGGTCACGCCGCGATGGAGCGAGCGCACCACGAATTCCTTGGTTTCGGGATCGGGCCGCCAGATGGCCAGATCGGTGATGAGCAGGGTCGGCCCCTTGGTGGTCAGGCCAAGCCGCTCGCGATGATCGCCGCCCTCGCCATGGCCGAAGGAGGTATAAAAATCGATCTTGTCGACCATCGAGCGGGTCGCCTGCTTGAGCGTGATGTAGATCTCGCCGCAGGAGGTGGCGATCTCAGGGGCGCCGCCGCCGCCGGGCAGTCGCACCTTGGGGTGGTGATAGTCCCCGATCACGGTGGTGTTGATGTTGCCGAAGCGGTCGAGCTGGGCCGCACCCAGAAAGCCGATCGAAATGCGGCCGCCCATCAGCCAATAGCGGAACATCTCGGGCACCGACACGGTGGCCAGTGCGGTTTCGCACAATTCGCCATCGCCGATTGAGAGCGGGAGTACGTCGGGCGCGGTGCCGATGGTGCCGCTTTCATATATTAGGGTAATGTCGGGCGCATGGGTCAAGCGGGCGACGTTGCAGGCCGCCGACGGCGCCCCGATGCCCACGAAACACACGTCGTCATTGGTGAGCTGACGCGCCGCAGCGATGGTCATCATCTCATTGGGCGTGAAATCGGTCGTCATCTAAGCCCCCTCACCCGCTCGGCAAATGCTTCGGGCGTTGCCTCGAGCACGTTGGTCTTGATCCAGGACGCAAACAGCTCGCGATCCGACGAGATCTTGTCCCACTCGAGATAGGCCGCGTTGTCGCGCTGATAATAGCCATGCGTGTAGGACGGATGGGCCCCGCCCGGCACGACGCTGATGGCATCGACGGTCCAGTGCGGCAGAATGCACAGATTGGGGTGCAGGCCCGCAAAGCTGGGCACCACTTCCTCAACCGTCACCACCACGCGCCTGGCAGCAAGCGCCGCCTCTTTCTGCACGCCGATAATGCCTTCGATCAGAACGTCGCCCTTCTCGCTCGCCTTCTGGGCGTGGATGAAGGTGACGTCGGGCCGATGCGAGGGCACAGCAGCCAGCGGCTCGCCGGTAAACGGGCATTCGAGCATGCGGATATCGGGATTGACCTTGGGCAGATCGGCACCCTTGTAACCGCGAAACAGGGCCAACGGCAGGCCCGACGCACCGGCCTCATAGGCCTGCGCCATGGCCGAGTGCGAATGTTCCACCGTCTCGATGCCGCGGGGAAACTGATGTTCGATGGCGTCGCGCATGCGGCGCAACAGGCCAACGCCAGGATTGCCCGCGTAAGAGAAGATGACCTTCTTGGCCATCCCCATGCCGATCATCTGGTCATAGATGATGTCGGGCGTCATGCGGATCAGGGTCAGGTCCTTGCGTCCCTGGCGTATAGCCTCGTGGGCGGCTGCATGCGGGATAAGATGGGTAAAGCCCTCAAAGGCCACCGCATCACCATCCTTCAGATTTTCCCCCACCGCCTGGCTTAGCGGCACAAACTTGCTCATAATTGTGTTCTTCTGCCATAACTATTATCTCTATATCCGTCAGGAGTTCGGCGCCGTAAAATGATAATTTCGCCGAACCATATAACTTGAGAGCATATGAATGGCCTCTAGCCTTCTGGACCCGCGCATCAAGCTGCGCCATGTGAGCTGTTTTCTGGAGGTCACCCGGCAAGGCGGGGTGGTGGCGGCCAGCCAGGTGCTGGGGCTGAGCCAGCCGGCCGTGTCCAAATCCATTGCCGAACTCGAGGAATTGCTTGCCACGGCCCTGTTCGATCGCTCGGGGCGCAAGCTGGTGCTGACCCGGCAGGGCGAAATCTTTGCCCGGCATGCCATGGCGGCCGCGGCGGCGATTCGCGAAGGCATAGACAGCATGGATCTGCACCGCGCCAGCCACACCATGGTGCGGCTGGGAGCCTTGCCCACGGTGGAGGTGGAAGTGGTGCCGCGGGCCGTGGCCAGCTTTGCCAAGAGCCCACTGGCCTGTCGCGTGCATGTGGAAAGCGGACCCAGCGCCCATATGCTGGGCATGCTGCGCGACGGCACGCTCGATTTCATCGTGGGCCGTCTCGCCAGCCCCGAGGTGATGAACGGGCTGGTGTTCGAACACCTCTATTCCGAACAGCTCACCTTTGCGGTGCGACCCAGCCATCCCCTCGCCCGCCGCCGCCCGCTGAGTTACCGCGAACTCGAACCCTATGCGATGCTGCTCCCGCCGGCCAAAGCGATCATCCGGCCCATCGTCGATTCGCTATTCATCGCGGGCGGGGCAACGCGCTTCCGCTCCGAGATCGAGACCGTCTCCAACAGCTTTGCGCGCGCCTATGCGTTGGAGAACGACGCCATCTGGACCATTTCGCGCAGCGTGGTGGCCCACGATCTGGAAATCGGACAATTGGTGGCACTGGCGCTCGACACCAGCGCCAGCCACGGTCCGGTCGGCATTACCATGCGCAGCAACGAGACTATGAGCGTGGTAACCGCCGCCATGATGGACGCGGTGCGCGAGGCGGCCAGCATGTATGCCAAATAGGCCGAAAGAGCCGCTGGACGAGCGTCAGACGCGCTTCCAGCCCGCCGGCGCTGCCGTCTGGGGCTCGCGCCCGAAACTGCGCTGGTAATATTCCCCATAGATCGGCCGCTCGGCCTCGTCGCAGCGATTGAGGAAGGCCGTGTGGAAGGCGAAATCGAGATCGCCGAACACGCGATAGTTCTGCGCCCAGGAAATGACGGTGCGGGGTGACATCACTACCGACACGTCTCCGGCGGCAAAACCGGCGCGGGTGAGATTGGCCAGCCGCACCATTTGCAGCAAAAGCTCGCGACGCTCGCCCTCGCCCATCCAGGGCACCTTGCTCAGCACCACGTCCACCTCGGCCTCCTCGCCGAGATAGTCGAGGCGGGCGATGATGTTCCAGCGATCGAGCTGGGCCTGGTTGAGCTGCTGGGTGCCGTGATAGAGCCCGGTGACGTCGCCCAGGCCAACGGTATTGGCCGTGGCGAACAGGCGGAAGAACGGATTGGGCGGAATGACCCGGTTCTGATCCATAATGGTCAGCTTGCCCTCGGCCTCCAGCACGCGCTGGATGACGAACATCACATCGGGCCGGCCGGCGTCGTATTCGTCCAACACCAGGGCAACGGGGCGCTGATAGCACCAGGGCAGCAGTCCCTCGCGATATTCCGTTACTTGCTTGCCGTCGCGCAAGACGATGGCGTCCTTGCCGATCAGGTCGATACGGCTGACATGGCTGTCGAGATTGAGCCGCACGCAGGGCCAGTTCAGTCGCGCCGCGACCTGCTCGATATGGCTCGACTTGCCCGTGCCGTGGCGGCCCTGCAGCAGAACGCGCAGATTGCCGTTGAACCCGGCCAGGATCGCCATGGTGGTCGCCGGATCGAAGCGATAGCTGGGATCGATCTGGGGCACGTGCTCGCTGGGTTGGCTAAAGGCGGGCACAGTGCCATCGATATCGAGCCCGAACACCTTCCGAATCGAAATCTCGATGTCGGGACGTGCGGTCGGGGAAAGCTCTTGGGTCACTCTAGATCTCCAGGGCCGGCGATGACGATGTTGCCGTCCTTAACGAGCACCGGCACCGGATCGAGCCAGCAATTTTGCGCAGCACCGGCAATGCCGAACCCGTCTTCGATGCGAAATTCGGCAAAGTGCATCGTACACCGGATGCGGCTGCCGTCATCGTTGAGGAACTGCCCGGCGCGATGGTTGAGCGGGGACGAGTAATGCGGACAGATATTGAGATAGCCAAACACCCCTTCCCCGCGCCGCACCACGAACATGGAAAAGACCGTCGTGCCGCGGCCGAAGACGAACTCGCGCGCCTCGCCGTCCGCCATCTCCTCGAGCGGCGCCAGAACCGTGCCCGGCATCGGCGCGCGCGGACGGGTGCGCCACAGGAAGGGATCGGGTTTGGATAATGCGTCAGCCATGTTGTGCCTCCGGCAGGCCCAGGCCCCAGTTGAAGCCGGTTATGGACATGGATTGAAACAGAGCCTCGACCACATAGGGGTCGCCGGCCAGATAGTCCTGGACTTGCGCTTTGGTCTCGGCCTCGATGACCAGCATGGTGCCGATCATCGCGCCGTCATCGCCCAGAAGCGGCCCGCCAATTCGCACCACGACCGGATGATCGTGCTGGCGCAAGCGGGCCCGGTGCGCGTCGCGCAGGCGCTTGCGGTCTTCCAGGCGTCCAGGCTGGTCATAGGCATGCACGCAAAAATAGGGCACTTGCGACCTCAGGGTGCCCGGCCTTCGAAGGCCGCCTGCAGCATGTCCCGAATGCCCTCGCGGGTGATCGGACGGGGGTTGTAATAGGGATTTTCCAGGGCGATGGCAGTCGCCTTGTCCAGGTCGTCCTCAGTGAGGCCCATCTCGGCCAGCGAGCGCTTGGTGGCGGCGCGCTGGGTGAGCTCGTAAATGCCGGTCGGGCCGTCATCGGTCCCCAGTGCCCGGGCGATGGCCGCCATGGCTTCGGGCGCCGCCTCGCGGTTATAGGCCGAGGTATAGGGGATCATCAGCGCATGGATGTCGGCATGGTTGAGGTTGAACGTGCCGCCCAGCGTGTGGCAAATCTTGTGATGAATGGCCATGCCGACCGCGCCCAGGCAGACACCGGCCAGCCAGGCGCCATAAAGGGCATCGCTGTGGGCCTGCGGATTGGTGGGCTCGGCCATCAACACCGGCAGCGCCTCGCCCAAGGCCTTGATGGAGGCTTCGGCCATCATCGAGACGATGGGGTTGCGGTCCTTGGCATAGAGCGCCTCGACCGAATGGGCGATGGCGTTCATGCCCGAGGGCCCGGCAATGAAGCTGGGCATGGTGACGGTCAGTTCCGGATCGTAGATCACCGTTTCGGGCAGGATCTTGGGGTCGGACACCGTAGTCTTGCGGCCTGCATCGGTCTGGCCCAGGATCGGTGTCATTTCCGAGCCGGCAAATGTGGTTGGAATGACCAGCTGGGGCAGATCGGAGCGATAGGCGATGGCCTTGGAAAGCCCGGTGGTCGACCCGCCGCCAATGGCCAGACATCCATCGGCCCGCACGGAACTGACCGCCATCAGGGCCGACTCGGTAACCTGAGTCGGGGTGTGCTGCACGGCGCCTGGATACATGATGCCGGCGCGCCCGCCGATCATCTTGGCGATTTCGGCGGCAAGCGCCGACTGGTCGGGCGTCGAGAGCACGATGGCGCGCTCGATGCCCAGCCGTTCGAGTTCCTCGCCCACGCGCGCACGGCTGCCTGGCCCGAAGATCACCCGCGAAGGGTTGGCATTGTAGACGAATTCCATGGTCCACCCTCTTTGGTAGTCGTGCCCGGAGCGCTTAACGGTCGTAGTGGGGCGGCATCTTGGAGTCGAAATTGATCCAGACTGCCTTGGGCTGGGTGTACTCGCGCATCACCTCAAAGCCCATCTCGCGGCCATAGCCGCTTTCCCCTACCCCGCCGAAGGGCGAGCCGGGATGCACCACCTTATAGCAGTTGACCCAGACCATGCCGGCCCGGATGTCGCGTGCCATCTTGTGGGCGCGGGTGAGATTGGACGTCCACAGTCCCGAGCCGAGGCCATATTGCACGCCATTGGCGATGGCGAGCGCCTCCTCGTCGTCTTCGAACGTCGTGACGGTGACGAAGGGACCGAACACCTCTTCCTGGCTGACGCGATCGGTGGGCTTGGCGCGCACGATGGTGGGCTCGACGAAATAGCCATTGGCCAGGTCGTCGCGATCGGGCTGCTTGCCCCCGGTGATGATCTCGCCGCCCTCGTCCTTGGCGACCTGGGAGAAATGCAGCACCCGCTCCTGGTGCTGCTTGGAGGTCAGCGGCCCCATCTCCGTTTCCGGATCGAGCGGATCACCCAGCTTGATCGAGCGGGCCAGCTTGGTGAAGCCATCCAGGAATTCGTCGGCGATGGATTTGTGCAGGATCAGGCGCGAACCGGCAATGCAGGCCTGGCCCTGATTGTGGAAAATGGCGAAGGCCGAGCCACCGATGGCGGCGCGCACATTGGCGTCGCCGAACACGATGTTGGGGCCCTTGCCGCCCAGCTCGAGCTGCACCTTTTTCAGGTTGCCCGCCGAGGCCTGCACGATGCGGCGCCCGGTGGCGGTCGAGCCGGTGAAGGCGACCTTGCTGATCTCGGGATGCTCGGCAATGCGGGCGCCTGCGGTGTGGCCATAGCCGGGCACAACATTGACCACGCCGGCGGGAAAGCCGACATCGCGCATCATTTGAGCAATGCGCAGAGTTGAAAGCGGGGTCAGCTCGCTGGGCTTGATGACAATGGCATTGCCGGCGGCCAGCGCGGGCGCCATCTTCCAGCTGGTGAACATCAGCGGGAAGTTCCAGGGCACGATCTGGCCGACGACGCCCACCGGCTCACGCTGCACGTAATTGAGGAAGCCGGGATAGACCGGGGGCACGAAGCCTTCGAACTTGTCGGCCATGCCGCCGAAATAGCGGAAGCAGCGCGAGGTGCGCGGCACGTCGAGCTTGCGCGCATCGCGCACAGGATGGCCGGTGTCGAGCGCTTCGAGCTCGATCAGCTCCTGGGCATTGGCATCGATGGCATCGGCGAGCTTGAGCAGCAGATTGCCGCGGTCGGCGGCATCGGCACGGGCCCAGGCGAGCTGCGCAGCCTTGGCGGCATCGACCGCGCGGTCGACGTCTTCGGCGCGCGCTTCGGCGATCTCGCAGATGATCTGGCCGGAAAAAGGGTTGTAGACCGGGATCGTGCCCCCGGCGAGGCCATCGACGAACTCACCGCCAATGAAGAGCTTGGTCTGCACAGTTGCTACCGATGCTTGTTGAGAAGGAAGGCTGAGCGGCCGGCCCCCGGAGGGGCCAGCCGCAGGGCGGAAGTGGGAGCGACCGCCCGTTCCTAGAACTCGACTGCCACGTCGGGCGCCAGGCCATCACGGATGAGCTCGGGGATCTTGGGCGAGCCATTTTCCCAGACGAGCAGCATCGAACGCTTGGCCGAGAAGCCCTGGTGACGAATGTCGGCGGGCATGCAGCAGCAATCGCCGGCCTTCATGTTGATCACGGCACGCGGACGACCGGTGGCACCGTCCTTGACGTTCCAGGTGATCTCGTCGGTCAGCTGGATGAACCACTCGCAGCGGTCGTTACCATGCTCGACCGGCAGGATGTATTCTTCCGAGGTGGGGCAGAACAGGCTGTCCTTGACCACCGAGCACACGGACGGGTTCCACGTCACGTCCGAACGCGAGAGATAGCCAAAAAGGTTGTAGGCCGAAACTTCGTGCTCAAAGCCTGGCTCGGCATGCACTTCGGGCTGGTCCTGGGGCACGTCGTCGAACATGCGGTTGACCGGATAGCCGTTCTCGTCGGTGCGCACCGGGGTATCCCCGGGCAGGCCGACCATACGGCGGGCGGTGACGCGTTCGCGGCTGACCGCATCGTCATTGTCGCCGTTCTTGATGCCCCACGGCACGCCCGTTTCCATGGGCGCCGCGAAGGGATCGTAGCCCTCGTTGGTCCAGTCCGACACCATCTGCTTGAAGACGTCCATGAGCTTGTCGGCCTTGAAGCGCTCGATGAAGTCGCGGCCGGCCGAGGTATAGGCCTCGTTGGTGGCGCCCATGAACATGTCGACTTCACCATAATAATTGGTGGTGCCGAACACCTGGTCGAAGTTCACCGTGCCGTAGAAGAAGCCCCACGCCACGTCGCGCATAAGGGCGCGCAGGAAGGCGTCGGCCGGCATGGTGTGCACGCCCGTCGGCGTGGTGACGTAGCAGAAATACTCGTCGCGATGGAACTTGAACGAGCCGGCCTGGAAGGACTTGTAGCCCGTGATGTTGTCGGCCGGATTGATCGCGTAGCTGCTGTTGATGGGCAGACCGCGCGGATTGCTGATTTCGGCGTCGCCGCCGGCAAAGGCGGATTCTTTCATCGCCATGGCGATATCTCCTCGTGCGGAATGAATTATTTCTGGCAGAACTGCGCCCACTTATGCGCAGTTACCGGCCCGTCAATGGTCTGGATCAGCAGGGTGCAGGTCTGTTCGGCGCTGAACTTGTAGGCAGAACCCACCGGCAGCATGGCCATATGACCGCGGCCGAGCACGACATAACCCATATAGGCACCCTCGGGCTTACCCTCGAGCTTGACGGCCCCTTCGCTCTCGGGATCGACCAGAGCATCGGGGTCGGGCAGTTTGACGTAGTCCACCCGGACCTTGCCGTCCATGGAGATGACGAACTCGTCATGGGCGGCCGAATACCAGCCGGACTCGCCTTCGGCCTTCACCGACTCGATCACGTACTCGAAATTCTTGGCAACCGCGACGCGTTCGTACGGCGCAGATTTGGACGCCACTTCGAACATGTTGGAAAAGACATAGCGCTTCGGATCATCATCGATCGCAGTCACGCCGCCCTTCTTGTACGAATGGATCGAGCCAAAATCTGTGGTGTATTGACCCACGGCAAAACCTCCTCTGGGACACAATCGGTACGGAACCTTCAAGGCGTCAATTTAGGAACCGGAGCTGTTTGAGGCCTGCACAAAGCAGGCAACCTTCTGCGCATTCCGCGCCCAACACGCTGCACGTTATGGCCTTTGCCCGCTAAGATCAAAGTGCCAGAGGGAGGTTCTGATGCCCGAAGAGACGATCCGCTCGACCATTCTCAAGCGCGATGAAAAAGGCCAGGTGCGCAACGGCGCCGAATGGCTGGCCCTTTGGTCGGACCCCGATTCCATGCGCTCGCGCGCCGAATTGAGCGAGAAGCGCTCGGGCGAACGCCAGCAGCTGGCGCTGGCCGGACAGCTTTCGGCCGCCGCCCGCTCCCTGTCGCGGCGCGAGGACGTGGACGTGCAGATCGGAGAGGTCGATGCCGCCGGCGGGCTGCGGGCTGGCCTTGATGAGCTGTTCGAGGAAAACATGCCGGCCCTTCGCGGCCGCATCGATTCGGCGGCTTTGTTCCTGCGCTTCCACGATCCGGAGCTGCACGAGACCCTGAAACCCCAGACCCCGGGGGAAAGCCGGTTGTTCGGGCTGCTCGAATTGCTGCGCTGCGAAGCGGTGGGCGCGCGCCGGCTCAAGGGCATTGGGCAGAACCTGGTTGCGGCCCATCAGGCGCGCTTGGCCAAATCGGACCTGCTGGGTGCCCATCTGGCCTCACTTGTGCCACTCGAAGAGGCGGTGCGCATGGTGGTGGGCGACACCCTGCTCTCCCGCCAAGACCCCTCCATTCCCACTTCGGGCTTCTGGATGTGGGATCGCTGGATGCACCAGCGCCTCCAGCCCCAGCTCGAGGTCCTGTCCGCCAGCATCGAGGACCAGGCAGGCTATGCCGATGCGGCCAAGGGCTTTATCGATGCCCTCTACACTGCCTTGCACGGGCGCGGCGAAGGCCCGGTGCGCCGGGATATCAGCAACCGCGCCGGCGGCGGCCTGGAGGACGGCGATCTGGAAAGCGGTCAGATCCAGACCGATGACGAAAGCTTCGAGCCGGGCCCCGATGCGCTCAACCCCGACGAGGATGCCCCCTCGATCTGGCCGGTGCTGGACATGCCGGTTGTCGCCACCCGTCTTCCCTATCGCGCCTACACCACACGGCACGACCAGATCGCGCGCGCCCAGGACCTGGTGCCGCAAAAGCTGATGCGCCAGGCTCAGGAAACGCTGGAAAAGCGACGCAGCGCCAGCAAGCGCACCATGGCTCGCATGGTGACCCAATTGCAGCGTCGCCTGATGGCCAAGCAGAACCGCTCCTGGACCTTCGATCTCGAAGACGGGCTGATCGATGCCTCAAGGCTCGACCGGGTCGTGGTCAATCCCGGCTTTGCCGACGCCTACAAGCAGGAGGAAGAGTCTCAGTTCAAGGACACCTGCGTGACGCTCTTGATCGACAATTCGGGCTCGATGCGCGGCAAGACCATCGAACTCGCGTGCGTGGCGGCGGACCTCATTTGCGCGGCGCTCGAGAACTGCGCGGTCAGCACCGAAGTGCTGGGCTTTACCACCCTGGGCTGGAAGGGCGGACAATCGGCCCAGGAGTGGATGCGGGCGGGGCGGCCCGACAATCCGGGACGGCTCAACGATCTGCTGCACGTGATCTACAAGAGTGCCGACGAGCCCTATCGGCGCGCCCGGCTCAACCTATGCGCCATGATGTCGGCCGATCTGCTCAAGGAAAATATCGATGGCGAAGCCCTGGCCTGGGCCGCCCGACGCCTGCTGGGACGACCCGAACAGCGCCGCATTCTGTTCGTGATTTCCGATGGTGCGCCGGTGGACCAAGCCACCATCGAAGCCAATGACGACAAGGAAATCCTGGACCGGCACCTGCGCGAGGTCATCGGGGAGATCGAGCGCGGCGGCCAGATCGAGCTGGCTGCCATCGGGGTTCGGCATGACGTCGACAAATACTATCGTTCCGCCCAGCGGATCGACGCCATCGACGATCTCGGCCCCGCGCTGATCGGCGCGCTGGACGCGCTGTTGATGCGTTAGTGAATGCCGATCAGACCGGGTTCGAGCGTGTAGAACCCGGCCAGCTTGAGCTCCACCTTTGCCTCTTCGAAGGCCGAGTTGGCAAAATACCAGCCGTGAATGCCGGTAAGGGGCGCGGTGAGCGAGCCATTGCCCTCGCTGGCATTGCCCTTGATGTAGTCCATTACCTCGGCCGGGCTGCCATCGGTGGGATTGGTATGGCCGTGGAATTCAAAGATCAGCGGCACCGACGACGTCCACGAATAGACCAGGCTCTGCCCCTCGGCCATCGTCACCTTGTATTCGGTAGCAGCCAGACCACGCCCGAAGGCACCAATGGGTACCGTGATGGTGTCCTGCCGGAAGGGGATCGGCTCGGCGCGCGCGATCTCCGGGGGCGCAGCGAACTTGGTTTCAACTACCACTTCGGGCGGCTGGGACAGCGCGTTGAGACCGGTCAGCGCCCCAAAGCCGGTGGGGTCCATGCCATATTCGGTGGGCAGGATGACCAGCACGGTCAAAAGCGTGCCCAAAACCACCGCCCCGGCCACTTGCAGCGCCAGAACCCGGGCGGTCGGCACGTTGAGAGAGGGATTCGCATCTTCGCTCATAGGGCCCGCCAATATCCGACCAGTTGCATTTGGATGAGGGCCACGCCGCACGCCATGACCAGCAGGTTGATGGCCGCCGCCTGGCGCACATAGCCGGGATTGGCGCGCCAGAGTTGCAGCGCGGTGAGGATGAAGGCCAACGCCGCCAGCTGGCCCAGCTCCACGCCCAGATTGAAGGCGATCATATTGGGCACCAGACCATCGGGGCTGAGGCTGAGATCCTGCAGCTTGGTGGCCAACCCAAAGCCGTGCACCAGGCCAAAGATCAGCACCACGGCCTTCTGATTGGGAGAGCGCCCCAGCGTGGCGCGGAACCCGCCCAGATTGTCGAAGGCCTTGTAGACCACCGAAAAGCCGATGATGGCGTCCACGATATGGGCATCGAGCCGAAGGCCCGAGAGTACCCCGAACAACAGCGTCAGCGAATGGCCGATGCTGAACATCGTTACATAGATGGCAACATCCCGCAGCCGGAACAGGAAGAAGACCACGCCGAGCAGGAACAGCAAATGATCGTAGCCGGTGAACATGTGCTTGGCGCCCAAATAGAGATAGGGCCAGAACTGCACACCTTGGGCCGTTTCCAAGAACATGGCGTCGCCGCCGGCCACGCCGTGGGCTTGGGACGCGCTGCACAAGGCCAGCGCGAAGGTCAGCGCAAGCGCTATCCGGGCCCTGCCTGCCAAGCGCCTCGGCGCACCGGTCATGGCGTGATGAAATCTTCGATGCGGTCGAAGTCGAAATATTCGAAGGGCTTGCGATAGGTGTCGTGGCAGGCCTCGCACATGGCTTCAAGCTCTTCCACCCGTGCCAGTATGGTGTCGGGTGAGGCATCGACCGCTTCCTGAGCCTTGAAATAGGCTTCGTAGGACAGCTGCTTGAAGGCCTCGAAATCTTCCCAGACCTTCTCATTGGCCAGGGACACGCGTGCCGCATCGGCCCGTTCGGCTTCCTCGCTATAGGGGTTGGGCTGGGCCCGATAGAGGCTGGGGAAGGCGTAGAGCATGGCAGAGATCGACTGCAGCCGGCCACGCATTTCCAGATCGTCCATGGGCAGCGCGCCGTCCAGGATGTCGTGGACGATGTCGTTATTGGCGCCGATGCTGTTCATCAGCAGGCGCCGGGCCACCGTGGTTTCACCCTGGCTGGTCAAGGCCAGCGTTTCCTGCGCAGCGCCGGCAGCGGCCGTTTGCGCCAGGGTGGGTTCAAGCGCCATCGCGCCGAAAATGACCGCACCAATGGCGGCTGCATAAAGTCCGGCTGCACGCATGTCAGATCCCCCTTTTTGAGCCACACTAGGGGCGTACAAAGAGGGCTATCCTGCACAATCCCGCATAAAAGCTGCACTGAAAGAGCCAGTTTGCAGGAACGTGCAGCCGACAAGCCGAAACGTACAGTCCGCCCGGCCGCACCGACTGTAGGGTTGCCTCCTGTTTGGGAGGACACCATGAGCAAACCGGCACACCCGTTCATCGGGGGCACGCCCTGGCAGGATGCCACCGGACGCTTCTCGCTGCTCAAGACTGTGGTGCTGGCGTGCGCTTGTGCGCCGGCAATCTGGATGGCTATTGAATTCACATCGGGCCGCTGGGATTTCCCGTCGCCTTATGTGAACCTGATCTATCACTCGGGCCTGTGGGCCACCTATCTGCTGCTGGCCTCGCTGGCGGTCTCGCCACTGCGGCGCATCACGGGCTGGGGCAAGCTGGCGCAGTTGCGGCGTCTGCTGGGTGTTTCGTGCTTTTTCTATACCGCCGTGCACGTTGTGGCCTGGTTAGGACTGAGAGCCTGGGATACCACTACCCTGGTCAACGAGGCCGTCACCCGACCGAGCCTGTGGGTAGCGAGCGCGGCAACCCTGGTGCTGTTTGCGCTGACCGTCACTTCGGTCGATGCGGCCATCAGGGTCATGGGTGCGGAACGCTGGAAGCGGCTGCACAGCATGGTCTACGCGGGCGCGCTGCTGGCGGTGCTGCATTTTCTCATGTCGCCCGGCTCGCTCCAGGGCCTGCCCTTCCTGATGGCGGGCGCCTATGTGTGGCTGATGGGTTGGCGCTGGCTCGATCGCCGGCGGTGGGGCGCGACGCCAGGCCCCTTGGCGCTTTTGGGCATTGCTTCCGCACTGTTTTCGATGCTGTTGCAGCCGCTGTGGCTGACGACATTCCAGGCCGCCCGCACCAGCCAGACGCCGTGGCAGGTCCTGGCGGACAATTTCAGTGCCGATGTCTGGATCTATCTGGGCGTTCCGCCGGTGTGGCTGCTGCTGGCCTGGACCGTGCTGACCGTCGCGATCGCGTGGTATCGTGCCCGCCACGCATTACCTCACACGATATCCCGGCATCGGCCTACACTATGATCGTTTCGTGCAAGTGATGCGCTCGGACCGTGCAGGGCTGGCCTGAGAGGCCCGTGATTATAAAAGACACGGCCCAGCGAGGGCTGTAGGACGACGAGATGACCGCGACCGGTCGCAATATAGCCAAACCGCCTGAAATATAATTTTTGGTTATACGTCTGGTTCAAGCATCTTGGTGATCGCGGGTGGGAGACCGCGATCAAGCGCCGCCCCAGACGGCGCAAAGGGGGGAGGAACGGCTGGCCACCCACCTATTCGAGCAGTCAGCCGAGGAGAGGACATACCATGAAGACGAAACAGGTCTTGAGCGCCATCGCGCTGGGACTTTTGATCGCCGCTAGCACCCCGGTGATGAGCTTTGCTCAAATGACGAGCCCGATGGCTGTGCAGCCCATGCAGCCGCCGCGCGCCTTCACCACCGCCGAGGAGCACTACAACTACCTCAAGCGCCAGGCCAATGGTGGCACCCACCACACCTATGAGTCCGTTCCCAAGTGGGAAGGCCTGTGGGAAGCGGGCTGGAACAGCATCGCCCTGCGTGGCGGCGTGTCGCCCTTCTTCGTAGGCCCCATCCCGCCCGGCCTGGCTGCCGGCGGCGAAGTTGCCGAAGGCGTGCTGACGCCTGAATACGAAGCTGCCTTCAAGGCGCGCCGTGAAAACATGGTGCAATACAACGAGCAGCCCTATGACCGCCTGACCACTTGCGAGGCCACCGGTCCGGCTCGCTGGCTGCTCGAACCCTATGTGCGCGAATGGGTGAACACCCCCGACCAGTCCTGGTGGCTGAACGATCTGGCCAACGAGACGCGCCGCGTCTTCGTCAACCAGGAACACGAGAACATCGACGGTTCGCATTCGCCGACCGGCGACAGCATCGGCTTCTGGATCGACGACACCCTGGTGGTGTGGACCAACGACATGTGGCCGGCCGACTATTTCCGCGGCTACCCGCCCTTCTCCAACGAGATGGAGATGATCGAGGTCTACAAGCTCGTCACCGAAGCCAATGGCCTGCAGCGCCTGGTGGCCAACGTGACGTTCTATGATCCGCTGAGCCTGCTCAAGCCGCTGACTGGCGTCTACACCTGGACCAAGGCAGCAGCGCAGGAAGATGCCGGCTATCGCATCCGTCACTGGGACTGCAACTCGGGCGTGCAGGTCCGCGGCGAGAACAACACCACCTCCATTCGCCTGCCCGGCGAAGGCGGCCTGAGCTGGCACGAGATGCGTAATCCCGATCTGCCGGCAGATCTGAGCGGCCAGACACAGTCTCCCGATCAGTTCGACTTCGACAGCGTGTTCGGCGAAGCGGCCGAACAGCAGTAAAACAAGGAAAGGTTTATCCTCATGAAAAAGTACCTTGCCTTGGCCTTCGCCGCGGCAGCCTCGCTGGCCTCCGTTTCGGTGGCCTATGCACACCACAGCTTCTCCATGTTCAACCCGGACGTGGAAGAAGTCATTCAGGGCAAAATCGTGCGCTGGGCTTTCAACAGCCCGCACACCTTCATGCTGATCGAAGATGCCGAGGGCACCGTTTGGGCCTTCGAAGGCGCCGCACCCCCGGCCTTGCTGGGCCGCTCGCCCCAGATGACCGGCGACACCTTCAAGGTCGGCGACGAGTTGACCGTGATCAGCTGCCCTCTGCGTGATGGCCGCAACGGTGGCGCCGCCGGCGTGTTCATCACCGCCGATGGCATGGCCTACAACCCGTCCGACGCTGGCTGCCGAGCCAACCAGCGCATGACCGAATGGCCCGAGTGGGTGGCCAAGGGCTACAAGTCCCTTGAGGAAGCCCAGGCAGCCCAATAACGACTGGCATGTGGGCCGGGACCTTAACGGTTCCGGCCCCAGAGCTGATATTGGGCAATGGAGGATGCCCGCCAAATGGTTGAATTCCTGATCGACTTAAGCCAATCGCCGTTGAGTCTGGCCATGGCGACATCCCCATGGGTCGTGCCAACGATGCAATCGATCCACATCATGGCAATCTCGGTTATCTTTATTTCAGTGCTTATGATCGCCCTGCGGGTGATGGGCATCACCTGGGGTGGCGTCTCGGTGCGCAGCACCTCGGACCGCTTTGCACCTTGGGCCTGGCTTGCTCTGGGCGTTCTGGCACTAACCGGCATCATACTGATCCTGGCTGAGCCGCTGCGCGAAATCATGGCGATATCGTTCTGGCTCAAGATGATCCTACTGGCGATTGCCATCGTTATCTCGGTGCGTTTCCTGCGCGCGGTACATTCGAAGGACCTTTACGTGCAGGATCACGGACCGATCGATGCCGGGCTGCGCCGCAATGCGGTGGTTACGATTGCCATCTGGGTCGCGATCATCTTTCTAGGGCGGTTCATTGCTTATGATCCCCTGGTCTGGGGCTCGCTGTCTCCCATCGGTTCGGTCTAGGCGGGTCAATCATGGATCTCTTTCCCTTCTTCGAGAGCCTGCAAAATTCCGCGATCGCCCAATGGGTGAACACGGCGGGCCCCACCTACCCCATCGTGGAATCGCTCCACGTCATTGCTATTGCCTTGGTGTTTGGCACCATCCTGATCGTGGACCTGCGCCTGCTCGGTCTTGCCTCCACCAACCGGCCCTTTACCCGTGTCGCCCATGATCTGCTGAGGCTGACCTGGGGCGGATTCGTGCTCGCGGTCATCACCGGCGCGCTGTTGTTTTTGCCCAACGCCACCAGCATCTACATCAACAGCAACTTCCAGATCAAAATGATCCTGTTGATCGCGGCCGGCATCAACATGTTCATCTTCGAGGTGGTGACGGCGCGTGATGTGAGCGTGTGGGACACCAAGTTTCCGCCCAACACCGCACGCCTCGCCGGATTGCTCTCGATCGGCCTGTGGATGGGCGTGATCGTATTCGGTCGCCTGATCGGCTTCACATCGGTTGCCGACGACCCCTTCGCCTTCCTTTAGCGCCCTCCCTGACGCTGAAGAGCACCCGTCTGGCTTTCGGGCCAGGCGGGTTCCCTATTTTGAGTGACATGCAAGCACCGTCCCGCCTTAGACCAGCGTAGCACTTGCAGTACGCGCGCGCTGGCGTATGCTTTGAACATGGCCGACCAGAACAACAATATACCCAGTTGGCCCGGGGAGGATGTCGATGCGGCCGTTCGGGGTCGAGGAGACGCATGGCATGCTGGTGTTGCCCGGCGCCAGCGTCGCGGCGAAAAGTGACGGGCTCAACTGGCGCTCGCTCTACGTTTCATTGCAGTCGGAAGGGCCGTTTCGCGGCTCGTTTACCGCACGAGACCCACTTCTGGTGTTTCACCGCAAGCCCATAGTCGGCTATTGCAATCTGGCCCGCAAGGATCTGGTCTTGGCGCCGGCGGGCTCGGTGCGCTTCATTCCGCCCGATACGCCGTTCGAGGCCGAGCTGTGTGAACCAACCGAGACCATTCACGTCTATCTGCGCCGCGAGGTTTGGGACGACGTGGCCATGGAGCTGACCGACGGGGATGCCGCGCAGGCCTGTCTGCCGCCAATGCTGCTGCTGTCCGAGCCGCTGCTGTTCTCATTGTCCACGGCAGCCCTGGCCGCGGTCGAGAGTGGAGATTCCGACCCCGCTTTTGCCGATCATCTGTCGCGCTGCATGGCCTCCCACATCATCGGCACGCATCTGGGCGTGCGCAATAAACAGCGGCGACTGTCCCAAAGTGGCCGGGCGCTGTCGCGCGAAGTCGTGCGTGCCATCGAGTTCATGGAGGCCAATGCCGACCAGTCCATAGGCCTGCAGGACATCGCCGATGCGGCCTATCGCAGTCCCAGCCATTTGGCGCGGGTGTTTTCCGCCGAAGTGGGTATTCCGCCGCACCGCTATTTGATCAGCCTGCGCGTCAAGCGCGCCCAGCACCTGCTGGCCCGCACCAACCGACCCATCGCAGAGATCGCGCTGGACTGCGGCTTTACCCATCAGGAACATCTCACCCGGCTGTTCCGCAAGCATCTCGAAACCACGCCGGCCGCGTTCCGGCGGGGTCTGAAGCGCTAGCCCACCCTCGTCTGGCGGGACTGATCTCAGGGCCCCGCCCGGCGCAGGCCATGCGACAGACCGGCGTCGAGACGCTCCATCAAGGCCTCGGCCGTGCGGGGCAAGGGGTTGCAGCCATCGAGCAGACCGCGTCGCCGCAGGCTCTGGCCAAGCGTCCACACCAGCGGCGGCTTCATGGCGAGGCTCGAGAGATCGGCCGTTTGAAACACCGTGTCGGGATCGCCCACCGCCGCCAGCCGGCCTTCGGCAAAGATCACGATACGATCAGCCCAACCATAGGCCAGGTCCATGTCGTGGGTTGCAATGGCAATGGCAGTATCGGTGCGGCTGATCCCGGCCAGGGACGTCATCAGCTGCTCGACCCCCAGCGGATCCAATCCGGCCGTGGGTTCATCGAGCAGCAACAGGCGCGGCCGCATGGCGAGCACGCCCGCTAAGGCAACACGCTTGCGCTGGCCAAAGCTCAGCAGGTGCGTCGGGCGGTCGGCCAGGTCCGTAATGTCGAGCGCCGCAAGCGCCAGATCGACGCGTTGGCGCGCCTGCGCTTCGTCGAGGCCCAGGTTGAGCGGCCCGAACGACACGTCTTCCATCACGCTGGCGGCAAACAGCTGGTCATCGGGGTCTTGCAGCACCAAGCCAACGATATGCCGCAGGCGGCGCATGCCGTCGCGGTCGAAGGCCACTGCCTTTCCATCAACGGCAATGCTGCCGGCATCGGGCGCCAGGCCCCCACTGACAATCCGCATGAAGGTGGATTTGCCGGCGCCATTAGCGCCCAGAATCGCCAGCCGTTCCCCCGGCCCGATGGTCAGGTCGATACCGCCAAGGGCCACGGAACCATCGGGATAGGCATAGCACAGGTCGGTTGCGGTCAGCATCAGGCCATCCAGGGCGCGAGGGCGGCGAAGCTTGCGACCAGCAGCAGCACGCCCAGGAGCCGCATGCGATTGATCGGATGCTCGATGCTGATGAAGCGCAAATCGCCGTCAAAGCCCCGCGCTGCCAGCCCGGCATTGAGCCGCTCTGCACGTCCCAGTGCGCGCGGCAAGAGCGAAGCGAGCAACATGCCGTTGGACTTGACCGTGCGCCGCCAGCCTTCGTGCCCGTGACGCGCCGTCTGGGACCGCCGTCCGGCATCCAGGCAGTCGAGCAGGAGCCAGATCAGACGGAACATCAGCAGCGCAATATCGGCCAGATCCTTGCTCAATCCCAGCCGACGAAAGACGGCCAGAATGCTGGTCAATGGCGTAGTGAGCGCCAGAAACAAAAGCGCCATCACACAGGCCGTGCTGCGCACGCCGGTGAACAGGGCATGGGCCAGCGTATCGGATGGCGCAATGCCGATACCGCCCTGCCCACCCAGTGTCACCGCCTGGGCCAGCGTGCTGAGCGCAATAAACCCCAACGGCACCAAGGCGGCATGCCACAAATCTCGCAGCGCAATGCCGGCCCCGAAATGGGCCACGCCCAGCATGATGGCGATGACGATCAGTTCGATGGTCCAGCTGGTGGCAAACAGCGCCACCGCCATCATGCCCAGCGCAAACACCAGTTTTTCCGCCGTCGGCCAGCGCCGCCAGCGGTTGGTCTGGGCGCAGCGATCAATTGAGCGCACGGGGGCCCACCGTTTCGCTCTTGCGGGCCGCCGCACTACGGCGACCGAAATAGAAGCCGAGCAGCCCCGCCCCGGCCGCAGCCTGCAGAGCAAACAGCAAGCTTTCGATCTCGCCGCTGGGCGGCTCCCAGATCGAGTTGAACCACGGCTGGTAATCGGGCTGGATCTCGGAGATCACGCCTTCGGCCTGGCTGTCGGCACCGGAAAATTCGGCGTCCCCGCCGGCATGGATGATGAGGGGAAGGACCGCCAGGGCAATGACGGCCAAAAGCAACATCAAGTTCTTGTTCATCTCAGACCGCCTTGGACTTGAGGAAGTTCAGCGCCATCAGCTCCTTGATGCTGTATTTGCGCAAGAGGTTCACCACGATCACGGTCAGGAAACCCTCGCTGAGGGCCAGCGGCACCTGCGTGATGGCGAAGATGCCCAGGAATTTGGTGGCCGACCCGCCAATGCCGCTCACCGGATCGGGGAAGGCGATCGCCAGTTGCAGGGCGGTAACGATATAGGTCGAGAGATCGCCCAAGGCGGCGGCCGTGAAGATGGCAATGGAGATGCCTAGCCCCGCCCGGGTCATGCTGGTGTAGAGCCAATAGGCCACGAAGGGGCCGACGATGGCCATGGAAAAGATGTTGGCGCCAAGCGTGGTCAGCCCGCCATGGGCCAGCAGCAGCGCCTGGAACAGCAGCACGATTGCGCCCAATACCGTGGTGATGGTCGGCCCGAACAGCGAGGCGGCGAGGCCCGTACCGGTCGGGTGCGAGCAGCTGCCCGTCACGGAGGGGATCTTGAGTGCCGAGATGATGAAGACATAGGCCCCAGAGGTGGCCAGCAGCAGCTTGACGTCCGGTTTCTCGCGCACCAGCCGACTGATCTTGCGAGCGCCATAAATGACGAAGGGCGCCGAAACCACGCTCCAGGCCACCGCATGGGACGCCGGAAGATAGCCTTCCATAATATGCATGTCGTTTCCTCCAAATGCGGCCAAGCGGACGCCTACACGCTGCGCGCTCTCCTTGCGCCCTTCCCTCGCCCCGGCTCAAGGCCCGACCTTCAGGTCGCCTGGGGTGGCTGTGGGAAAAGGCAGCACGCCGTTTCGTCAACCAGCTTATGCGAGCCAAAAAAGCGGGCCTGCATAAGCTTCTGACAAAACCTGCACAAACTCGCCAGATTTTATCAAAGAGTTTCGAACTACAAAAAATGCCGCAGGGCCAAGCCCTGCGGCACATAACGCCCAGAAGTTTTACGTCCCCTTACTGAGCCGTAGCTGCTGCCAAGGCAGCCAGGCGATCGGCAAAAGGATCGACGGCAGCTTCGGGATCGGCGTCGAGCACCATCACGGCGTGCTCATCGGCAGTCCATTGGGGCCACTCGGGCACGCCTTCGCCGTTCGGATTGCCGGTGCGCGCGAAATTGGCCCAGGCCGTGCTCATCACGTCGGCCAGCGCCTGATCTTCGGCATCGGGCGTGCCAACCAGCGCCGTAGACAGATCGAGATTGTCGAAGGCATAGGCGATTTCCGAGGTGTGGGGCACGTTGAGCGCCCCATCGCGGGCACCCTGCCGCATCTGGAAATTGTAGACATAGGTCGGTGCACCCTGCTCGGCGCGCAGATTGGCCACGCGGGTAACGAGCTGCGTCATCCAGGCATCGCTAGCGATGATCTGGTAGACTTCATGGTCGGGCGTACCAGGCAGAGCGGCACGATAGCCTTCCATCAGGGCATCGACGCGGTCGGCCGGAATGCGGCCGGTAAACGAGCCGCTGGCAAAGGCCTGGCGCAGTTCTTCTTCCGTCACTTCCGCAGTGGGCGTGGCATTGAAGAACGTCGCTTCGGTGAGATTGGAGCCCAGCATCAGGGGCACCGAAGCCCCGGCCGGATCGGCATCGGGTGCGAAGGGGCCACGCGGCAGGGACGGCGACTGTGCCGGACCCCAGCTGCCCGGCGCCACCAGCTTGGTGACGTCGGCGCTTTGCAGGCCGGCCAGATCGGTCACCCCGGCTGCCTCGAGCACCTTGGCGGCATTGGCCTGGGCCGCGTCGGGCGCAATAGCGGCCGTGGCAATGCCGCTCTGGGCAATGCCGCGCTGGAACAGACCTTGGGCCGCCGGCATCGACAGCAGGGTCGTGACCTTGGAGCCGCCACCCGATTCGCCGAATACCGTCACATTGGCCGGATCGCCGCCAAAGGCTTCGATATTGTCCTTAACCCATTGCAGCGCCTGCACGATGTCAAGCATGCCCGCATTGCCCGAATCGGCATAGTCCTCGCCGCCAATGGCCGACACGTCCATGAAGCCCAGCGACGCCAGACGGTGATTGAGGGTTACCAGCACCACGTCTTGGTTGGAGACCAGCCGCGAGCCGTCATAGCGGATCGAGCCACCCGAACCGCCGGTGAAGCCGCCGCCATGGAACCACACCATCACCGGACGCTTGCTATCGTCCAGACCCGGTGACCAGACGTTGAGGAACAGGCAATCCTCGCTGGGGGGCGACTTGTCGAGGTCGACGCCTTCCTCTTCCATCAGGATGGGGGGATAGCCCAGGCCGTAGCAGGAATTGCCATAGGCATTGGCCTCGAACACGCCTTCGATGGCAGGAGCCGGCTGGGGCGGCAGGAAGCGATTGGCCCCACCGGCATCGGCGCCATAGCGGATGCCCTTGAACACGGCCACGCCGTCGACATACTCGCTATTGGTCCCGGCGACGTCTCCCAGCGTTGTGGTGACGGTCATGTCCTGGGCCAGAGCGGGCATGGTCATGATGGCAAGCACGCTGCAGGTCAGCAGCGCTCTGTTGCGACTACGCATATAGTCCTCCTCATACACGGTCACCGGCCAAACTAGGGGTCGGCCGAGCAGGCGGGCCTGCACAAAACAGGCACCAAATAAAGACATTTGTGTCTTGTGACCGGCCGGCAGACTTTGACACCATTCATCGTGCGAGCTCCCCAGGCTCAACCAGCAAAGAGCAACTTTGCGGGATGACGCGTGCTTGCCATTTTGGAGGAGAGTGGATGCAAGTCTCACGACTTTTCGGAACGACTTCTGTTGTTCTTGTTATGATGTTGGCTGCGCCGGCCATGGCCCAAGACTATGTGGGCTGGCTAGACCGTGGCGAAGACAAGGAGGCTTGGGCTGCCAGCAAAGCGCAGTTGCAAGACTTCGGCGCGCAGTTCGAGGATTCCGATGCGCTCTATGCCTTCCTCAAGGAGCAGGCCGATGGTGGCATCACGCTCACCTGGGAGGATATGAAGAAGCCCGAATACGATTGGTCAGGCATCTTCACCCGCTCGGGCGGCGGCTTGTCGTTCGATCCGGAGTTGCGCGCCAGCGAGACCAGTGCCGTCCTGACCGAGGAAGGGGCAGCGGCCCGCCAGGCCAAGATCGACCTGATGGCGCGCACAGGCGGCGAATACGATCCGATCTCGGATTGCCGTCCCCCCGGGTTCCCGCGCTGGGCCACCGAGCCGTTCCTGCACGAATTCATCGTGACGCCGGAACAGACTTGGCTGGTCAACGAAATGGTCAACGACGTTCGCCGCGTGTACACCGACGGTCGCGACCACACCCTGCCCGAAGATGCCTACGCCACCTGGAACGGCGACACCATCGGGTTCTGGGACGGGGACACGCTGGTCACGCACACCACCTATCTGATGAGCGGCCAGTATCAGCGCGGCACCCAGCCCAACTATTCCGACCAGGTCGAAGTGGTCGAGCGCTGGCGCAAGACCGATGCCGTCACCTTGCAGGCCGATTACTGGGTCTTTGATCCGGTGAACCTGCAGGAGCCCTGGTATACCCGCCAGAGCTGGACCGAACTGGCCAATGACGATCACTTCCTGCGCATTCGCTATTGGGATTGCCGCGAGAACCCCAACAACCAGATCGTTGAGACCGAAGAGGGCAGCAGCCAGTTCCCCGACCTCGATTTCGTCAACAACGATGACGCTACCGGCGCCCCGGCTCCGGCTGAAGCGCCCAAGGCCCAGTAAGTTGGGCACAGGAGATCATTGATGAAACTCAGAACCATTCTTACCGGCATGATCCTTGCCTCCAGCATGGCCGTGCCAGCGCTGGCCCATCACTCCGCCGCCATGTTCGACCACGAACAGCTTGTGGAAGTGAAAGGCGTGGTCAAGGAATTCCAGTACACCAACCCTCATTCCTGGTTGCTGGTGGACGTGACCAACGAAGACGGCACCGTGACTACCTGGGGCTTCGAAGCCGAAGGCCCCAGCACGCTGATGCGTGCCGGCATTCGCAAGAGCCTCTTGCCCCCCGGCACCGAGATCACCATCCGCGGGAATCCGCTGCGTGACGGGCGCCCAGGCGCAGCCTGGGTCGACGCCGTGGTGAACGGCCAGGACGTCAACCCCGGGAACGGCTTTGCCGTCATTCCTGCCGGCCGGGAATAACCATATCGAGCCCCGCACGGATGATCCGTGCGGGGCTCGTCTAGTGAGGGTCACGCCACCGTGCTGGAATTTGCCACCTGGCTCAGCGACACCGGCATAAGCCGGTACATCCAACATGAACTCTGGGTCATTCCATCGCTGCAATCGGTCCACATCCTGGCCATTGCCGCCCTGTTCTCTTCCATGCTGTTCATCAATTTGCGCCTCATCGGCAAGGCCGATGTGGGCCATGCCCTGTCTGTAACCACGGCGCGCTTCCTGCCCTGGATCTGGACCGGCTTCGTGGTCCTGGCGATCACCGGCGTGCTGCTGGTGGTGGGGGAGCCCCGGCGCGAGCTGGTCTCCGTGCCGTTCTGGATCAAGATGGGCCTCATCGTGGTGGGCCTTGCCGCTACCCTGTGGTTTGCGCGCACCGTCGAGCGCGATCCCGGGCGCTGGGACCGGCCCGAAGAGGCCGCCCGCGCGCGACTTTACGCCTTTGGCACATTGATCGTGTGGATCGGGGTGATCACCGCCGGCCGCCTGATCGCCTATGTCTATTGATCGGAGTTAGTGCCTTGGACCTGACAGAAGTCCTCTCCTGGCTGGAGCTCAGCCCCGTAGGTGAGCTCATGCAGACCTCCGATTGGGCGTTCCCGGCCGCCGAAGTGGTGCATGTGATAGCCGTGGTAATCGTCTATGGCTTCATCGCCATCGTCGACCTGCGGCTCTTGGGGTTGGCGGGCCGCTCGCGCCGCTACACGAAACTGGCCGCCGAGACCCTGCATTTCGTCTGGCTCGCCTTCGTTATCGCGGTCATCACCGGCCTGCTGATGTTTGCCACCCAGCCCTTCAAATATGTCGGCAATGGCTGGTTTGTCGCCAAGATGATCTTCATCCTCCTGGCGGGCGTCAACATGCTGATCATGGAACTGGTGCTGGCGCGGCGCGCCGAGCATTGGCACGACACCGGCATCCCGCTTTCGGCCCAGGTTGCCGGCGGGCTCTCGCTGAGCTTCTGGACCGTGGTAGTCATTTGCGGCCGCTGGATCGGCTTCACCATGATGGGCCCGGCCTTCCTGAGTTAGCAGAACTGTTGCGCTCGCACGCGGGCGCAACCGCTAACAAATGCAACTTTAGTCGGAGCAATTACTTCGATTGTGGTTTCTTGCCTAAGCAGCACCATCACCAATATTCATATTACACACGCAAACGCTCATTTTTTTCCGTCGTGAAGACATGTTTTGATATATGCTCAAAATGAGGGCCGCATGCACGGATCGCGGGCAAACCGCGGCAACGGCACGGCCAGTTGCAAAGTCGCCGAGGGTGAAGCGCTCGCGCGATCGAGGAGAGGGCGGCAGCGTTCGGGCCAGAACTGAGGCGTCCGGATCGGTCGTGTCGGCAAGGAGAGGACGTTCATGACCACCAGAGGCGGGGCCCACCCTGCCCTCGGGATCCTGGACGAGAGGATTAATGCAGCCATTCAGCATCGTTGAAACGAATGGAATCCTGACGCAGCCCGGCGTCAGCATCGCCTCAAGCAGCGACAGCCTCAACTGGTCGTCCCTGTTCGTGTCGAGCCAGGTCGAAACGCCCTTCGACGGGATCTTCGAAGCGCGCGACCCGCTGCTGGTGTTGTTTCGGGACGGCGCGACGGGTACGACGCGACGCGGCGGGCGCGGCCAGCAAAAAATCGCACCGCCCGGCGGGCTGCGCATCGTGCCGGGCGGCTCCAAGTTGGAGCTTACCCTCACCTCCACCAGCAACACCGTGCATCTTTACGTCCGGCGACAGGTGCTCGAAGAGGTCGCTCTGGATATGATCGAAGGTGATCCACGCTCCGTGGAACTGGTGCCCGGCGTTTTGCCCAGCGAGCCCACGCTGGCCCGCCTGATCGATGCTGCCGAGGCCGCCATGCACGCGGGGTGGGAGCAATCGCTCTATGCCGATTGTCTGTCCCGCGCCATCGCCGCCCGGCTGATCCAGGCGCACTCCGTGGGCCATCTCAAGCGTTTTTTCCCCAACGCCTCGGGGCGGCCCGTTTCGCGGGAAGTGTCGACCGTCATCGACTACATGAAGAGCCATCTGGACGAGAACGTGGGACTGGTGGAGCTGGCGCGGGTGTGCAATCGCAGCCCCAGCCATTTGTCGCGCCTGTTCGGCATGCAGATGGGCGTGCCGCCGCACCGCTATCTGATGGAAATGCGGGTGACCAAGGCGCGCGAACTGCTCAGGGATACCAACATCTCCATAGCGGAGATCGCCGCCGCCTGCGGTTTCACCCATCAGGAGCACTTCACGCGCCTGTTCCGGCGCTATCACGACGTTACGCCAGGCGCCTATCGTCGCAGCGTGCGCTCCTAGGGTTTTGCCTGCAGGCGATCCGTCATTCAGGCCGGTCCGAGAACTGCAGCGAAAAACTCATGCCCTGGGCGGTTCTGGCCGTGTGCAGTTTCCCGCCATGCACCTCGGCGATGCGTTGGACGATCTTGAGGCCCAGACCCAAACCGTCCTTGTCGCCGCCTTGGTGAGTCCCAGGCGTATTCCCGCCATCGTCGCTGACCATTACGATGCGCCCAGGCCCGACGCTTAGCGTTATGGTGGTGCCGGGGGGCGTATGCTTGACACCGTTCTCGACCAGATTGCGCACCGCGTCGCGCAACAGGCTGGGAGAGGCCGTCACGCTAACGGGCGTGACCGTGCCCAAGGCAATGGCATGCCCATGCTGGTAGACGAACGGCGCCAGGGCCTCGACCAGTTGCTCGGCCATCTGGCCCAGATCGGTTGGCACGAAACTTCCCCGGTCAACCGCTTCGAGCCGGGCCAACGCGGTGGCCTGGCTGACGAATTGGGTCAACTCGTCCAGATCGGCCTCCGCCTTGCGGGCGCGCGGGTCGTCAATGCGCTCCAGTTCGAGCTTGATGATGGCCAACGGGGTGCGCACCTCGTGGGCGATGGCCGAGGTCAACACCTTCTGCCCCTGCATCAACTCCCCTACCCGGGCGAAGGCGCGGTTGACGGCACCGGCCAATTGCGCGACCTCCAGGGGCATGCCCGCAACCGAGAGGTGCGAACGCGTATCGGTGGGATCGAGCGTTTCAGCGGCAATCGCTGCGCGGCGCACCGGGGCCAGCGCCGAGGCAATCGAGGCCATCGCGCCGCCCACCACCAGAACCAGCATCAGCCCCATGGGCACGATCATGTGATCGGTCACCTCGTGCCAGAGCACGGTGTTCACCAGGCCGTCAGGATCACCGCGCGATACGATTTCCACCAACACCGGCACTGCGCCAACCTGCACCGTCGCCCCGCCGGCCAGGGTCAGTGGCTTCCCCGGTGCAATGGTGCGCATCCAAAAGCTGGGCGGATGCAGCTCGAGCGGCAGGAAATGAGTGCGGCACAGTTCGGGACAGGCCGAAAACAGCACGGAACCGCTGATGGTCCGGATCTGGGCGTAGTAGCCCGAGTGAGGCGGGCCATAGAGTTCGGCCAGCTCGTCGGGCAAATGGTAGGCAATGCCGTTGGGGGTGGCGGACAGTCCTTCGGCAAGCGCCTGGGTCTGCTGCTCGACCAGCAGCCGACCCAGTTCCTCGTCGTTCCAATAGTAATCGGCCAGGATGATGAGTAGCTGCGCCAGGATGGCCAGCCCGGCGAACAACGCAATCCGGGCGCCCACCAAGCGCCAGAGCGGCAGCGCCCGGCTGCTCACGACCCGAGCTCGCGGAGCATGTAACCGACGCCCCTGATCGTCTCGATTGCCACGCTCGGCGCCCCGGCTTCGAGCTTCTTGCGCAGCCGCGACACCGCCAGCTCCACAGCATTGGCGCTGCGCTCGTCGCCAAATTCGGAAAAGGCATGCTCGATCTTGCGCTTAAGCACCACCTGGCCGGCACTGCGCAACAGCATTTCCAGCACCGCCCGCTCGCGCGGCGCCAGGGCGAGTTCGCCGGTGCCGCACGTCACCTGGCCGGTGGCCAGCTGCAAGGCGATGCCGCCGAACGCCAGCTCAGGCATCACCGCTTGGGGCGACCGTCGCAGCATGGCTCGAATGCGAGCCAAGAGTTCGCCGTTGTTGAAAGGCTTGACCAGATAGTCGTCGGCGCCCAGGTCGAGGCCGGTGATGCGTTCGTCCACGGCTCCGCGCGCGGTCAAAACCAGCACGGGCAAAGCGCTCTTGCCGTCCCGCAGCTGACGCAGGATTTCCAGCCCATCGCCATCGGGCAATCCGAGATCGAGCAGGAGCAGATCATAGGCCGCCAAAGCCAGGGCCTCGCGACCCTCTGCCAGGGTGGACAGCGTGTCCACCGCATAGCCGGCGCCGCGCAGCGTTTCGCCGACCAACTCGGTAAGCCGCGGGCTATCTTCGATCATCAGGATGCGCATGGCTTTCCACCGGGCGCTTGCGGCCCGTGATCATGGACCATATCAAGTTTTCCCGGTGCCGCCAGCTTTCGACCAGCGCTGCCAGGGCGTGCAGGAGAGCCAGCACCAGAATGGCATTGGCGATCACTTCATGGAGCGCTTCGAGCCAGGCTTCACCCCAAAACTGATCGAGCCCCATCATCCAGCCGGTCACCGAAACGCCGGCCAGAAGGGCCATCAGCGCCAGCATCATCAACGCGCCCAAGGGGGAATGGCCCAATTGACGCCGGTCGGCGCCCTCGAGCAGCGCGGCCAGATGCGCCTTCACCCGCTTCGGCGTGGGCCAGAACTGCGCAAACCGGGCATGGGGCGTGCCGACCAGGCCCCAGACCAGCCGCATTACCAGCGCGACAGCCACCACATAGCCTACATATTTGTGCCAGGACTTGCCTTCCTCCAGAATGAACAGGTTGAGCACGCAGCCGGTGACCACGGTCCAGTGGAAAACCCGCACGACCGGATCCCACACCTTCACCGACCTCTCCTCTGCGGAGGGCCCCAGGCCCTCCGCCGCATGTCCTGCCTCGATCATGGCTTTAACCGTCGATCTCGGCTTCGACGACGTCGCCGGTCACGGGGTTGAAATAGACCTCGGCGCGCTTGTCATCCTTGGTCCAGCCATAGATCTCGTAGCAAGTGCCGGTGACCTGGAAGGTCTTGATCTTATAGCCCAGTTCATCGACCTTGGCCTTCATCGCATCCTGGCTGAGCCAGGCGCTCTGGGGTTCGGCCGTGCAATTGGGGCTGGCCAGGGCGGCGGCGGGGGTGAGGGCAAGCAGCACGAGTGCCAAAGCGGTACGAGCGGGCATTTGGGTTTCTCCATCCATGTGCGCTGCCTGTTGCAGCGACCTCATTGGGATAGCGCCCCTACCCTGTCGGCTGGCTGTCCGGCTGATACGATTTCGGCGTCGCGGGCCACGACATCCCAGAAGGTTTCGTCCATCGCGCCGCTGCGGCTGGGAAACCAGGGGAAGTGGCCATAGGCGAACGAGAGTTGCCCAGCCGCTTCCTGGGCCGGGCGACGAGCCACCAGATACTGGTACAGCGCCGCAGCCAGCCCGGTGCGGTCGGCCCCGGCCTTGCAATGGATCAGCAGCGGCCGGGGCAGATGCTCGAGCGCATCGACCAGTTCGGCCAGCTCTTGCGGCGTGGGCGGGCGGGCATCGCTCAAAGGCAGATCACGCAGGCGCACATGGGCCGCGCCCAAGACCTGCGTTTCGGCGCGATACCATGCCTGGTCGATCTCCGCGCCCCTGAGGTTGAGGACCGACGCAATGCCATCGCGCGAGACCAGCTCGGCCAGGCGCTCGGGCGCCAGCGTGGCGGAGCGATAAACCTGCCCCGGCTCGACCACGTGCACATTGCCAGACATCTGCAGGGCCGCAGCCCAGCCCCCCATGCAGACCGGGGCCATGAGAGCCACCGCAGCGGCACAGCGAAAGATCGTCAATAACCTTGATACCATCGCACCAGGCTGGCCGAGCCAACCCGTCAGAATGCTGTCAGGGGGGAAAGGCTGGTAAGGGCCAGGGCCATCTCGTGGACATGAACCAAGGCAGCGCGGGCGCAACCTCAGGAAGCCAGTCAGTACGGCGGCAGATCTTGAATCTAACAGCCTTTTTACATCATCCCCGAACGACACGCGGGCGGCATCGCGTTGCCCCCCTACTTACTGCAGGAACACCAAATCCTCGGGCTGGAACCGGTCACCCTCGACAATGCGGTTGGTGCTGGGCGCATAGCGTGCCCGTACCCAGGTTCCGCCGGCGCGGAAGGTCCAGGTGACGTTTCTATATTCGCGATGCTGTACCCTGATCTTCTCGAGGTTGCGGTCTGACTGAAGGCGCCCCGTCTCGCCGTCATCCTTGATCTCGACCAAGGCGATCTGGTCCGGTGTGCTCCGGCCCGCAACACCCACCACGAAATCGGGAAAGAAGCGCTTTCCGCTCGGCAGGATCAACTGCGTCGCCCACCGCTCGTTCTCCGGGTTGCGCATCCACCACTTGACGATGCCGTTGTCGTCCCGATCCAACAACTCGGCGAAACTGCGCTCTTCAAAGTTCATCCGCTCGGGAAAGACGCCATAGGCAGACCTGTGCGCTTTCGGCAGACCGTCGGCACCGAAGTAGAACTTCGGCACTTGCTCATCGGCGACGACCCGGATCTGACGGCCTTGCGCGAACTGGATCGCCTCCTTGAGGGCATCTGGCTGGCGCATCACGGCCAGGTCCACCGCCCGACGCAAATCCTTCTCGTCATAGTCGAGGCCCTGGTCATCGGCATTGCCACGCAGAATCTCGACCAGCGCCGCCTTGAGCTTGCGCACGTCCACGTTGCGGTTGAATTCGAAGGCAAGTTGCGCCTGCTCGGCGATGCGCGCGTTCGAATAGCGCAGTTTGAGATCGAGGCCCTCTTCGGGCGATGCCTGAAACAGGTCCCGCAATGTCATCTGCGCTTTGGTCGAGCGCCGCCGCACCACCAGGTCGAGCGCCCCGCTGAGGCGGGCAAACTCGCGGGCGATATCATCGACCAGCAAAAGGCTCGTCGCCGGATCGGGCGGCAACTCGCGCCAGAGCGCTGCGGGGATGCCCAGATCCGTGCGCAGGGCGTAGGCCTTGCTGGCCTTGGGTTGCGCCGGGATGGTCGGTGCGCCGAAAGTGGGCAGGTCGTCGAACAGGGCGCCTGCAGAAGTTGCTCGGCCGCCAGGATCGCCGCGTCCTGCACGGCCGGGGCCAGGTCGGAAACGCTTTTCGAGACTAGGCCCGACGCCAGCAGCGGCAGCATGCGCGCTTCGCGTTCTGCGGCGTTCGCTGGCGGAGCCGCCGAGAACCGGCTGAAGCTGTGGGCCTCGGCGACCGCCAGCATGGGCACATCGGAGAATTCAAACACGTCGAGCCGGTCGGTCACCAGCGCGATGCTCTGGCGCACCGCCTTGAGTTCGTCGACGGCGGTGCTCAGCCCGGTCTGCATGTCGGGGTCCGACAGGAACACATAACCCCTCTCGAGCAGGGCGTCCTCGCCATGGATCAGCCGCACCGAAGGATGCACCCGCATGATGCGGCCCACGATCTGCAAACCGAACTCCTTGCCGCGATTGGGCCGCACCGAGACCAGCGTCCAGGCGCGGGGCGCATCGAAGCCGGTGGCCACGGCGACCTTGAAGATCAGCACCTGCTTGGACGGATCATAGGCCAGGGTGTGGAAGTCCGGGTCCGGCTCGCCCGAGGTATGCACCGCGATCGCCTCGTCGGGCACCCCCAGGTCCACCAGCGCCTTGCGCATGCGGGCAATGGGGTCCTGCCCGCCCGAAGCCTGGTCTTCCACCTGCACCAGCATCAGCGGCACCACGCCGATGTCGCGCTCGGCCAGCCGCTGCGCCACGCGCCTGTGCTGCATCCAGCCGCCGGCCAAAGCCGCGTGCTCGGGCTCCACCAGCGCCTGCTCCCCTTCCTTGTAGCGGATGACCCCCAGCATCAACCCGCTCTTGTTGAGCCCGGCAGCCACCACTTCGTCACGCCCGATGATGACCCGGCTGGCCACCTCGATGCCGGCGCGCTGCTCGAAGGCTTCCAGCTTGTCGTCATTAGGCGTTGCCGTTGCCAGAAGGATAAAGTCGGGCTGCAAGGCATCGAGATAGAAGTTGGCGGCGGCTTTGGCAGAGGCACCGAAATTGAGATGGGCCTCGTCGATGACGACGCCGATAAACGTGCCGTTCGCCCGCAGGTCGGCGATCATCTCGTCCAGCGACAACGCGCTTTCCGCGCTCCGGCGTACTTTGCGCGCGTCCGGCTCGCCAGCCCATCCGCCAGCGCCGCGTCGTGTCGGTCCACCAGCACCAGCACCAGCACCGTGTCCTCGCCCTCAGGGGCGTTCCATGCTCACCACGGCCGTTCAGCAATCTGGACGCTGCCTATTGATCCACGTCACTTTTGACGTTCCCGGCCATGAGAAGCATTGACCCCGGATACCCTGGAGGTCTTATGGCCCGCTTCCATTTCCACGTGCACGACGGCAACAATATCTTTTCGGACGAGGAAGGTTGTGAGCTTACCGATAGAGCAGCTGCCGAGATCGAAGCAGTGCGTTCCGCTCGAGATCTGGCGGCCGAGCGCGTGAGGTTCGGTAAGCCTCTGGCAGATTGCGCTGTCGAGGTGTCTGACGTTAGTGGCCGATGGTTCTTCAGCGTGCCGTTCTTGTCGCTAATCTGAAGCTTCAACGCGGTTCGCCCGGGCACGGATTTACCTGGCACCAATGGAAAATCCCGGAAATGCAGGGAACCGGCAAGCAAGACCGGCGCAACGTGCAGACTGGCCCGATGGAGCAAAGCCAATTGCTAAAATGTTGATCTAACTGAGGAAATGGTGGTGCCCGGGGCCGGAATCGAACCAGCGACACGCGGATTTTCAATCCGCTGCTCTACCAACTGAGCTACCCGGGCAGCGCGACTGGGCAGGTGCCCGTCTGAAGGTGGCCGGGTTATAGGGTATGGTTTTGGAGCGTGCAAGCATCAATCTTGGGTTGAACGCGAGAATTTCGCCAAACGGGGATAAGTGGCTGATCGCGATGGTGTTCTGAGGTGTTGGCGCGGTCTTCGAAGCCCTGCCCTGGCCTGTAGCGGTCACGCTGGCCGCCCCGTTGCGGATACGCCACTTAAACCGCTGATTGCCTGCTGGGGGTTGAACCTGCGGCCTTGGGGCAACAGGATGGAGAGGTAAAGACTCAATCGAAGGGCTGGTCACAAACTCGCCTCACATGCGACACACGGTTTAACCATCGCCTTGGAATTGCGGGAAGTACGCGGGCAGAACGCCCAATTTTAATCAAATGCTAGCCTTGCCGGGCCTAGAACAGGGTGGGAGCCTTTATGGCTCTTGGTAAAGGCGTGAGCGATAAGGGACTGGGGCACTGCGTAGGTTCAGAGTAGGTGCGTGCCTGTGCACGGTGGCGATTGCAGCGGGACTGGCGATGCCGGCGCCCGCGTTCGAGCTGTTCGGCATCCGGCTGTTCGAAGACCAGAACGACATCGACGCGGAAGCGGTGATTGCCGATCCGCGCCCCTATAGGCTCGATTTTTCCGTTACGGGCGAAGATGGCGATGTGGAGAGCGCGGTGCGAAATGCTTCCACGCTCGTTGCCGACCAGGCCGAGCCCGCTTCCGGGGTTGCCGGGCTTTTGGCCAAGGCGCGGGGCGACTACCGTCGCATCATCGCCGCGCTCTATGCCCAGGGCTATTATGGCGGGGCGGTCAACATTCTGGTGGCGGGGCGCGAAGCCACCACCCTTGCCGCCGATGCGCGCCTGCCCGACCCCGTGGATGTGCGGGTTGTGGTCAGCCCCGGCCCGCTGTTCCGCTTCAATCGCGTCAACATCGTCAACCAGGCGCCTTTGACCACCGATCCCGACGACGAGGTGACGCCCCCCTCCAGCGAGGGCTATGGCGCCGGCGAGGTTGCGCGCTCCACCGTCATTCTGCGCGCCGAGCAATTGGTGCGCGAGGCCTGGCGCCAGCAGGGCTATGCCAAGGCCGAGATCGTGGATCGCCAGGTGGTGGCCGACCATACCAACAATACGGTCGATGCCACCATAACCGTGGCGCCCGGCCGGCTCGCCGCCATCGGCGACATTGCCGTGACCGGCACGGAGAACATGGACCCCGCTTTCGTGCGCGAGCAGACAGGCCTGCTCCCCGGCCAGGAATATGACCCCGACGATCTGGAGCGCGCCAATAAGCGCTTGTCGCGCCTGGAAGTGTTCCGTGCCCTGCGCATCCGCGAGGCCGATGCCATCGCCCCCACCGGGTTGCTGCCGCTCGAAATCATCGTGCAGGAACAGGCCCTGCGCCGCTTCGGCGTCGGCGCCACCTATTCCACCGTGGACGGGCTGGGGCTGGAAGGGTTCTGGCTGCACCGCAATCTGTTCGGGCGGGCCGAGCGGCTGCGGCTCGATGCCAAGGTGGCCGGCATCGGCTTTCCCATCGAGACCGCCGAGTTCGACTACGCTTTCGGCGGTACGTTCACCAAGCCGGGCATCTTCACGCCCGATACCGATCTGGTAGCGTCTATTGGCGCCGAACGGTCGGTGCTGACCAATTACACCGAAACCTCAGCCACGGCGCGGCTGGGGCTGACCCATCTGCTCACTGACGAGATCACACTCGAAGGCGGCGCCAGTTTCGAGCAGGCGCGCTTTGACGACGTGTTTGGCACGCGCGACTTTTCCACGATCGGGCTTTATGCCGGCGCCACGGCCGATTTCCGGGACGACCCGACCAATGCCACGGAGGGCTTCTTCCTCACCGGGCAGATCGAACCGTTCTACGAAGCCAGCTACGGCAATTTCGGCCTGCGCGCCGTGGGCGAAGCCCGCGGCTATTACAGCTTCAGCGACGACGATTTCTTCGTGCTGGCGGGCCGCTTCAAGGCCGGCGTCCTGGCCGGACCGGACCTCAGCGAAGTGCCGCCCGACAAGCTGTTCTTTGCCGGCGGCGGTGGCTCGGTGCGCGGCTACGCGTTCAAATCCATCGGCGTGGATGGCCCGGACGGGGTGACGGGTGGCCGCTATTTGCTCGAAGCCTCGGCCGAAGCGCGGGTGAAGGTGACCAACGATATCGGGGTGGTGGCCTTTGCCGATGCGGGCTATGTCGCGGCCGATACCTTCCCGGGGCTCGAAGACCTGCGCGTGGGCGTAGGCGCGGGTGTGCGCTATTACACGGGTCTGGGGCCGCTCAGGCTCGACGTGGCCTTCCCCTTGAACAAGCGCGACGGCGATGCCGATTACGCGCTCTATGTGGGCATTGGACAAGCATTTTGAGACCGATATTTGCCATAGCGCTGGTCGGAGCCGGGCTGGTGGTGGCCGTGCCCTTCGCGGTGGCCCAGCAAAGTGAGGAAGAGCAGAAGTCGCTGTTCCTGCGCTTCGTGGAAGATCGCCTGTCCACGCCCGAGCGGCAGATCCGCATTTCCAATCTCGACGGCATTCTGTCCGAGAACGTCTCCATCCGCGAAATTACCCTCGCCGATGGCGAGGGCGTGTGGCTCAGGATCGAAAATGCCGTGCTCGACTGGAACCAGGGCGCCTTGCTGGGCGGGCGGCTGGAGATCCGCTCCCTCACGGCCGGATCGATCGACTACATGCGCCAGCCGGTGGAAACCGCGGGCGGCGCTGCGCCCCCCTCCCCCGAGGCGGGCGGGCTAGACATTCCCGATTTCCCCGTCGCCATCATTCTCGACCAGCTGTCGGTGCCCAGTGTCACCTTTGGCGAGAACGTGTTCGGGCTCGGATCGGAAATTTCCATCGGTGGGCGCTTCACGCTCGATGATGGCTCGCTCGATGCCGATCTGGACATTACGCGCCTCGATGGCCCCGGCGGCACGCTGAGCACCAACATCGCCTATGCCGGGGAGAACCAGACGATCGATCTGGGCCTCACCCTCACCGAGCCGCCCGATGGCATCATCGCCAACCTGCTCAACATCGAAGGCCGCCCCGAGATCGCGCTGACGATCAACGGCTCGGGCCCGATTGCCAATCTGCGCAGCGAACTCACGCTCGATGCCGGCGGGCAGCGGGCGCTTTCGGGCCTGGCGACCATCAACCAGGTGACCGAAGGGTTCATGGTCGATGCCAATCTAGGCGGCCCGATCGCCGAACTGGTGGCAGCACCCTATCGCCCCTTCTTTGGCGCCCAGACCACGCTGCGAGCCCAGGCGCTGCTGCGCGATGGCGGTGGGCTGACCATCAGCGGCATCGATCTCAGCGGTGGGCAACTGGCCCTGCAGGGTTCGGCCGAAACGACGCCGGACAACTTCCTGCGCCGGCTCGAATTGACCGCGCAGATCGCCGACCCCCAGGGCGGCGCAGTGACGCTGCCGGTGGCCGGCAATGCCACGCGCGTGCAGAACGCCGCGTTTACCGTCAGTTTCGGTGCCGAGGGCTCGGAGAACTGGTCGGCACGGGCCGACGTCACCGGTTTTGAGACCGCAGACCTGGCCGCGCGCTCCTTGATGCTGGGCGCCAGCGGCATTGCCTCCAATCTCGACAACCCCGCCGAACGGCGCGTGACCTTCAATGGCGACGGCACGCTGAGCGGCATCGTGGCGCAGAGCCCCGAAGTGCAGGCAGCGCTGGGCGACAATATCGGGTTCGGCATGGCCGGGCTGTGGAACGCGGGCGGGCCGGTGGAACTGGCCGAGTTGCGCCTTGCCGGTCAGGCCCTTTCGGTCGCCCTGATCGGACAGATCCAGGATTGGGTGTTCGATGGCGGGGTGGCCGTAAACACCAGCTCCATCGCCCCTTTCTCGGGCGTCGCCGGGCGCGAGCTTTCCGGCGCGCTGGAGCTTTCGGCACGCGGCACCATCAGCCCGCTGATCGGGGGCTTCAACCTGGCGCTCGACGGCACCGGGTCGAACCTGTCGGTCGACGATGAAGCGCTCGACCGCCTGCTTGCGGGCACGGTGGCACTCAGCGGCGCCGTGGCGCGCACCGAAACCGGTTTCACCGCCGACCAGTTCCGCATTGCCAACGATCAGGTCACCATCCTGGCCAATGGCGGCTTTTCGAGTACCGAAGCCAATTTCGATTTCAATCTCGATCTGGCCGATCTTGGCCTGGTCTCGGAGCAGGCCAGCGGCGCGCTGAGCGTGGTGGGAACCGCGCGCGGCAGCGATGGGGTGATTGCGCTCGATCTGAGCGGCCGCGTGCCGCAAGGCGAGCTGGCCGACCGGACGCTGCGCGACGGCGCGCTGGGCGTGACCGGTACGCTGCGCGATGGCGGGTTCAGCGGCGCGATTTCGGGCGAAGGCTTCCTCGATGGTCTGCGCGTGGCGTTGACGGGCGATCTTCTGGCCAATGAGATGACGCGCCAACTTTCGGCCCTGCGCTTTGAAGCGGGCGGCGCACGTCTCAGCGGCGATCTGGCTCAGAGCCAGGCGGGCCTGATCGAGGGCCAGTTGCGCCTGGAGGCTGCCGACATCTCCACCGCCGCAGCCTTGTTGCTCACCCAGGCGCGGGGCGCGATCAATGCCGACATCACGCTCTCGGGTGCCGATGGCGAGCAGAACGCGCAGGTGGCGGGCACGCTGCGCAATGTCAGCGTCAACGACATCACCGTGGGTTCGGCCGAAGTAACGGCGGCCATTGCCGATCTCTTCGGCGTGCCACAAATCGATGGCACGCTGGAAGGCGCCAATATTCGTGCGGCCGGCGTCACCATCGGCACCCTTTCGGCGCAAGCCAGCCGCAATGGCGAAGCGACGGCGTTTTCCGGCCGCGCCGCGCTCGACAATGGCGCCCAGATCAGTGCTGCGGGCAGCCTGTCTCCGCTGGCGGCGGGTTATCGGCTGGCGCTCGATCGGGCCGACCTGACCCAGGGCCAGCTTTCGGCCCGGCTGGCCCAGCCCACCGCGCTTGCCATCAATGGCGATACCGTCACGCTGGACGCTGTGCGTTTCGACGTGGGCTCAGGTAGCGTCACGGCAACGGGCACGGCCGGGCAAACGCTCGACATCGCCCTCAACGTCAATGCCCTGCCCTTGTCGATCGCTAATGCCATCCAGCCCGGGCTGGGCCTGGCGGGCACGGTCGATGGCTCTGCCCGCATCACCGGTTCGGGCAGCGATCCGCGCGCCAGCTTCCAGTTCACCGGCAGCGGCATCAATGCGGCCGCCATCGGCGAGTTCGGCATTGCGCCACTGCAGTTTACGGCCAATGGCAGCTTTGCCGATCAGACCGTCACGCTGGCCGGGCTCGATGCGCGCGGCAATGGCGGCCTGCAGTTGACCGGCAGCGGCACGGTGCCGCTTTCGGGCGGCGGGCTCAACCTCAACATCGAGGGCTCTGCCCCGCTGGCCCTGGGCAATCGCTTCGTGGCCGATCGCGGTGGACAGCTTTCGGGGACGGTGCTGCTTTCGGCGCGCGTCAGCGGCAGTTTGGCTGATCCCAGCTTTGGCGGAACGGTGTCGACCAATGGCGCAGGCTATATCGACCCCGAACTCAACCTGCGGCTGGAAAACATCACGGGCCGCGCATCGCTCAACGGCCAGCAGGCCGTCATCGAAGCCCTTTCAGCCAATCTGGCCACCGGCGGCTCCATTTCCGGATCGGGCACAATCGGGCTAGGCAATGGCCTGCCCGCCAATATCGCATTGCGGTTGAACTCGGCACGCTATGCCGATGGCAATCTGCTGGTTGCCACGGTGTCCGGCGATCTGGCCCTCAGCGGCCCGCTGGCCCAGAGCCCCCTGCTCTCGGGCACGGTGTTGGTCGAGGAAGCCAATATCTCGGTGCCGGAAACCTTTGGGGGCGCGGCCGAGCTGATCGATGTCGATCACCGCGCCATTCCGCCCGCGGCTGCGGCAACTTTGGCCCGTGCGCGCATAGATGAGCGCGGCGGCGACACCGGCGCCCCGCCCTCGGTGGTGCGGCTCGACGTCAACGTCAATGCGCCCAACCAGATCTTCATTCGCGGGCGTGGGCTGGATGCGGAAGTGGGCGGCACGGTGCGGTTGACCGGTACTGTCAACGACATTGTGCCGGTAGGCGGCTTCTCGCTCAATCGCGGGCGACTCTCCATTTTGGGCCAGCGCGTCACCTTCGAATCTGGCTCCGTCACGCTGGTGGGGGATCTCGATCCCTTCCTCAATCTGGTGGCCCGCACCGAAGGCGACGGCATCACCGTGTTCGTCACCGTCTCGGGCCGCGCGTCCGAGATCTCGGTGGATTTCTCCTCCAATCCCGAACTGCCCCAGGACGAGGTGCTCTCGCGACTGATCTTCAACCGCTCCATGGGCGAGCTCTCGCCCCTGCAACTGGCCCGGCTCGCCGGGGCTGCCGCCGAACTGGCCGGCGGTTCCAACCCCTCGCTGGTGGACAGCCTGCGCGATGCTACGGGGTTCGACGACCTGGACGTGGTGACGGACGACGAGGGCAATGTGGCCGTCCAGGCGGGACGTTACATCCAGGACAACATCTATGTCGGTGTGCAGGCCGGTGCGGACGGACAAAGCCGGGTGACGGTCAATCTCGACATCACCGACGATATCCGTGCCCGTGCCTCGGCCGGTGCGGACGGAGAATCGAGCGTCGGCATCTTCTACGAGCGAGATTACTAAGGACGCCGGACCCCGAAGCTCTCGCCTTTATCCAAGTTTGCAGACGGCGGCCATCAGGCCGCCGTTACTGCAATGTCACAGGCGTGCACCATCCCCCGTCCGGTTACTCCATTGTGATCGCAGTGCAACTGACGCGAAGGGCTGCAAGGTGTAGGGGAACAGGAAAGCCGGCCAGGCCATTCAGCCACGGATTGTTCACTATTCGCCCGTAGTTTGGGCGAAGAAATTTAGAGACCACAAACCATGTCGGACATCACTCTCCCAAACCGCCGGGCGTTCATGCTCGGGGCGGCAAGCCTTGCCGGGCTCAGCCTTTCGGGCTGCGCCACCATGGGCAGCCGCGTTGCCGAAGCGCCGCCCGAGCCGCAGTTCTCGCAGTACTATCTCGATATGTACGCGGCCATGCCCTATGAGCGCTTCCCCATTCCAGCCGTGGATCTGCGGCGCCTCAAGACCACCCATTTCCGCCAGGAAGTGGCCGATCCCACCGGCGAATTGCCCGGCACGATCGTGGTGCACACCTCCGAGCGCTTCCTCTACCTGGTTCAGGAAGGCGGACGCGCCATTCGTTATGGCGTGGGCATCGGCCGTGACGGCTTCACCTGGTCGGGTCGCGCCGAGATCGCGCGCAAAGCCGAATGGCCGGTGTGGACGCCCCCGCGCGAAATGATCCAGCGCCTGCCCGAACTCGAGGAATATCGCAACGGCCAGCCCCCCAGCCTCACCAACCCCCTTGGTGCGCGGGCCATGTATATTTACCAGAATGGCCGCGACACCATCTATCGCATCCATGGTACGGGGGAATACTGGACCATCGGCGAAGCGGTTTCGAGCGGTTGCGTGCGCCTGATCCATCAGGACGTCATCGACCTGTACAATCGCGTTCCCGTGGGCACCAAGATCCTGGTTATGTAAGCGCGCTCTGGCATCGCCAAGGTCTTTCAGCCGCCGGTTCCCGCCAAGGAACCGGCGGCTTTGTTGTACGTTTGCAGCATGATCCCTGCCTTTCTCGGGCACGGCCATGTGGAGACGACAATGACCGCTGAGCGCGACCTGGCCAGCGACAGCCAAGCCCCCGAGCAGATCGCTACCAATGCTGCCCTGACGGCCAAGGAAAAAATCGAGTTGCTTCAGCAACTCAAGGCCGAAGTCACCGGCGTGCTGGATGATACCGACAAGATTGCCATTTCGCCCGATGCCGTGGACGCGGCCATCGAGCATGTGCGGCAAATGAGCGTGCATGGCCAAAACCAGCCCGCTTCGAAAGGAGACATCTGATGACCACGACGCCGAAACAACCGGGCCCGGCCGAAGCGCGGGTGGACTATGTGGTGGATGAAAACGCCTCGCCCATCATCGTCGAAGAAGATTCCGGCCTGCGCGCCGCAACAGCCACGGAACAGGCCATGGGCGCTACCGGCCCCACCAATTGGTGGCGCATGGGCCTATTGGGCCTTGCCATCGTCGTGGTGCTGCTTGGCGTGCTGCAGATCATGAACGGTGCGCCCGGCACCGACGTGCAGCCCGGCAGCCCGACGGCAGAGCCGGTGACCGAGCAGGTCCAGGCTCCCTGACCTCATACAAACCCTGACTCAAACAAAAAAGGCCCGGTCGATACCGGGCCTTCTCGTATTGATGTCCTTTGGCTCAGCCCTGCGGCAGCGGCGAGAGCTGGATTTCCACGCGACGGTTCTGCGCCCGGCCAGCCTCGGTGGCGTTTGACGCAATGGGGTCGGATTCACCGCGTCCCTCGATGAAAAAGCGCCGCTGATCGACCCCGTTATTGGCCAGCACCGTAGCAACGGCCACAGCCCGGCGCTGCGAGAGATCCAGATTATGGCTGTCTGACCCCGTGGAATCGGTATGCCCGTAAACGTCCACCAGGGTGCGATTGAACTTCTGCAAGACCAGGGCCACCGACACCAGGGTCTGGTTGAACTCGGCACGGACCGCAGCCTGATCCACATCGAAGGTGATGTTGGAGGGCATGTTGAGCAGGATCTGGTCGCCCGCACGCGTTACGGACACGCCGGTGCCGCGCAACTGAGCGCGCAGTTCGGCTTCCTGCTGGTCCATATAGCTGCCGATGGCACCGCCGGTAATCGCGCCCAATCCTGCCCCGATCAAGGCGCCCACGCGCGGGTCATTGCCCGTGGCCGAGCCGATGATGGCACCGGCGACCGCGCCGCCACCCGCACCCAGCAGGGCACCGCCGCCGGCATTGGAGATCTGGCTTTCCCCAGTGTAGGGATTGGTCGTGGAGCAGGCGGCAAGGCTCAAGGCAGCAAAGCCGACAACCAGAAACTTGGCTTTCATACAATATCCCCCAATCGGAATTTTGCCCCTTCTTGCGGGCGAATGCGGCAGCACGGTGGTGCGCAAGGCGGCGCGGGCCCAAAATTGGCTGCGCCGCGCTCGCAGGCGATCAGAGATGGGCCCAGCCCGCATCGACCACGAAATCCTGCGCCGTGATCATCTTGGCATCGTCGCTGGCCAGAAACAGCACCATGGCGGCAATGTCCTCGGGCATCACACGCCCCGCAAGCGCCTGGCTCTCGTCCATGAGCTTGTTGGCCGACTCATCGACCCAATGGGTCAGCTGGCGCTCGGTCATCACCCAGCCGGGCACCACGGTGTTGACGCGAACGCCGCTCTTGCCCAACTCGCGCGCCATGCCGCGCGACAGGCCGTGGGCGGCTGCCTTGGCTGCCTCGTAGACGGGAATGCGCGGGCTCATGATCAGCCAGCTGATCGAGCCGAAATTGATGATCGAGCCCTTGCCTGCCGCCACCATGGCGGGCGCCACCGCCTGGATGGCAAAGAAGGCATGCTTGAAATTGACCGCCATGCGCTGATCGAAGTCTTCCGGCGTCACCGTGCTCCAGTCATGGCGCTGATCGTGTGCGGCATTGTTGACGAGCGCCATGGCCGCGCCGTGGCTTTCGGCAAAGCCCGCGATCGCGGCCTGGTAGGCAACCACATCGGTAATGTCGCAGGGCGTGAAGCGCACAGTGGCGCCCTGGCTATTGAGCGTGCTGGCCAGCGCTTCGCCTGCCTCGGCGGCGATATCCACGAAGCCGACTTTGGCGCCCTGGTGCGCAAAGGCCGTGACGATGGCCGCGCCGATGCCCGACGCACCGCCCGAAATCACCACGGGCATGCCTTTCAGGCTTGGATAGACTGCGTTCTGGCTCATGCCTCTCCCCTTACAGATTGGCCGTTTCGGCCTGGCTCTACCTAGCCCAAGCCCGCCCCGGGCCGCAAGCCGATGGCTGGGCTGGCGGCTTCGTGATCAAATCTTTGCAACGAAAGGCTCCAAACGGCTCACCAAACCAAAGTTGTGGCGCATGCGGGTTGGCAGGGGAGACGGCATAGCTTAGAAAGATTGCAAACTGCGTGACACAGGTTCACGCAGGCCGAGACGGCAGCACGCGTCAGATTGACCTATGTCATCGCGAAGCGCGAGGCCCTAAGTGATGATGCGTCAAGGCAGATAGCAACTCTGCCATCGCTCCTGGGATGGAAAGAACGGACCATGGATTATCGCGGTATCTTCGAGGACGCCCTCGATGCACTTCGGCACGAGAAGCGTTACCGCGTCTTTGCCGATCTGGAGCGGATCGCGGGGCGCTTCCCCCGAGCCCTCTATCGCGATGCGGCTGATAACGCTCGCGAAATCACCATATGGTGCTCCAATGACTATCTGGGCATGGGCCAGCACCCCAAGGTTATCTCCGCGATGCAGGAGACGGCCGGCCGGCTAGGTGTCGGCGCCGGCGGCACCCGCAACATTTCGGGCACCAATCGTCCCTTAGTGGAGCTCGAACGTTCACTGGCAGACCTGCATCGCAAGGATGCGGCCTTGGTGTTCACCTCCGGTTTCGTCTCCAACGAGGCCACCATCTCCACCGTGGCGCGGCTCTTGCCCGATTGCCTGATTCTTTCCGACCAGCTCAACCACGCCTCCATGATCCAGGGCGTGCGCCAGTCGGGCATGCAAAAGCAGATCTTCCGGCACAACGACGTGCGCCACCTGCGAGACCTTTTGGTTGCGGCCGGGCGCAACCGGCCCAAACTGATAGTCTTTGAATCGGTCTATTCGATGGATGGCGACGTGGCCCCCATCGCCGAGATCGCCGATCTGGCCGAAGAATTCGGCGCCATGACTTATATCGACGAAGTTCATGCCGTGGGCATGTACGGGCCGCGCGGTGGCGGCATTGCCGAGCGTGACGCGCTGATGGACCGCATCGACATCATCGAAGGCACGCTGGCCAAGGGCTATGGCGTGATGGGCGGGTATATCACCGCCAACCAGGCCATCGTGGATGCGGTGCGCTCCTATGCGCCTGAATTCATCTTCACCACCGCCCTGCCCCCGGCCCTGTGCGCGGCCGCTCGCATGTCCATCGAGCATCTCAAGACCAGCCAGGACGAGCGCGTAGCCCATCAGCGCCAGGCCAATCGCACCAAGGAAATCCTGCGCCAGGCCGGCCTGCCCGTGATGGCGACCGATACCCATATCGTGCCGCTGATCGTGGGCGATGCGCGCCTGTGCAAGGCTGCCAGCGATATGCTGCTGGAAAAGCACAACATCTACATCCAGCCCATCAACTACCCCACCGTCCCCAAGGGCACCGAGCGCCTGCGCATCACCCCCACGCCGCTGCATTCGGACGAAATGATCCACGAGTTGCGCGATGCGCTGGTCTCGGTATGGTCGACCTTGTCGCTGCCGCGCGATATCGACACCGACCGGCTGACCGCCAATTCGCTGCGCTCGGGCGATCTGACCCTGCCCACCACGGGCGGCTAACACTTTGAACAGGCAGTCCGCAGCGCCGCCAGGCGCGGTGGACTGCCCGGCATTCTGGCGCCCCACACTAAACGCTGGTGCTGCGTGAGCCGCCCAGATAGTCAATGAACTTCGTTGCAGATCAGGACTTTTGTCCTAGCTCGTCAGCACGATGCGCAGCAGGTCGGCTGTGTTACGCGCCCCAAGTTTTTCCATCACCCGCGCCCGGTGCACCTCGATAGTACGCGGGGAAATGCCCAGCTCGCGCCCGGCTTCCTTATTTGACTGGCCGTTGGTGATCAGTTGCAATACTTCGCGCTCACGCGGGGTTAGCAGGGCAAAGCCGCGCACCTCCACGGCGCGCCGTCCGTTCTGGGGCGCAGAAACGTGCACGTCCTTACGCAGCGCATCGCGTACCGCGCTCAACAGATACTCATTCTCGACCGGCTTGCTGATCACATCATGTGCGCCCGCCTTCATGGCAGCCACCGCCAGATCCACACTGCCGGTGTCGGAAAGCATGAAGACCGGGGTTCCCATGCGCAGCGACTTGACGTGCCGCAACATGTCCAGGCCGTTTTGTTCGCCAAGCTTGAGATTGGCAATGACCACATCGGGTCGCCGGCGCGTCAATGCCCCCAGAAACGTCGCCGCATCCATGGAAAACGCCGTCTGAAAGCCTTCCAGCCGAAACAGAACACTAAGGTGTTCACAGGTGCGAAGATCGCCGTCCAGAATGTGCACGAGCCGATCGCGGTTGAGGTAGGTGTGATAGAAGGTTTCTTCGGACAATGTCGTCTCCTAGTGACGAAAAGCAAGCCATGGGCTGCGACAACGTGTGATAGAGCCAGTTCTTCGCCTGATTTCTTGCGATCTGACCAATCGTGCACGAGCGAGATTGATTCACTTCTTGCAGAAATCTCCAAACACTGTGCGACAAGTGGAGCCTACAGATGAGTTCGCGGAACTACCTATGCAGAACTCTTTATGGCGCCCTGTGAAGATTGTCCTAGGTATATCATCCTATACTTGTGTTGGCAAGCGTCCTGCTCGCGCCATGCGGGGGGTCCGGCATGACGGGACCGTCATGCCGGTATAGTATCAGAGCGTGTTGCCGGAGGTCGGAGGCAAGCCGGGGCGCTTGACGAGAGCGTCGCGGATCTCGGTAAGCAGTTTTTCTTGCGTGGTGGGCGCAGGCGGAGCGGCCGGAGTCTTGGCCTCCTGGCGGCGCAGGGTATTGACGGCTTTCACCACGAGGAACAGCACGAAGGCGATGATGGTGAACTTGACCACCGCATTGATGAACAGGCCCACATTGAGCGTGGCAATGCCATTGGCCTTGGCAAACGCCACTGAAGGCACGGCCTGGCCCGTCGGATTGTTGAGCACCACGAAAAGATTGGAAAAGTCGATGCCGCCGACGATCAGGCCGATCAGCGGCATGAACAAGTCATCGACAATGGACGACACGATCGCGCCGAAGGCAGCGCCGATTATGACGCCGATGGCCAGATCGAGCATGTTGCCCTTTAAGGCGAAGTCACGGAATTCCTTGAGCATGGCGTCCCCCTGGAGCCTTTGTTGGTCACGGCGCGCCGCCCCGGTTTATTCGGGAGCGCGCTGCAATGATCGATGGTTCACAGCATGTTGGCAAGCCTGGCCTTATTGTTGCGATGCGCCTGCAGGTGCCAGATAGTCGAACCCAATTGTTTTGGAGCATTGAAATGGACCAGGACCAAGCCGGCGAACAGACCAGCCTGCGGCTGGCCATGGACAACCTGCCCCTGGGGGTCGCCACCTTCGATGCGCAGCTGCGCCTCACCTTTTGCAATGTGCGCTACCGGCTGCTGCTCGATCTGCCGGCCGATCTGTGGGCGCGGGGCACGCCGATGCAAAGCATCGTGGCCTTTTGCGCCGAGCGCGGGGATTTCGGTCCCGGAGATGCGGCTGCGATCACAACGCGGCGGGTGCAACAGCTCACCAGCGAAAGCTGGACCGTATCGCGGCGTCTGGCCGCTTCTGGCCAGATGCTGGAGTTTCAATCGAGCCACCTCCCCGATGGTGGCCTGGTGATCAGCTTTGCCGACGTCACCGGGCGGGTGCGGGCCGAGGCAGCACTCGAGCGCGCCAACCACTCGCTGGAAGAACGCGTTGCGGAACGCACCGCTGCCCTCACCCAGGTCAATGCCGAACTGGAACTGGCCCGCGCCAAGGCCGATACCGCCAATCGCGACAAGACGCGCTTTCTGGCCGCGGCCAGCCACGATCTGCTGCAGCCCCTCAACGCGGCGCGGCTCTACACTTCGACGCTCGTTGATCGCGCGGGGGGCACCGGCTTGGGCGATCTGGCCCATTCCATCGAGGCCTCGTTGAGTGCGGTCGAGGAAATCATGTCGGCGCTGCTCGACATTTCACGCATCGACAGCGGCGCGATCAAGCCCAGCCCGACGCTCTTTAACATTGCCGACCTGATCAAGAAAGCCGGGGTCGAGTTCCAGCCCCAGGCCCAGGAAAAAGCCATCGCCCTGCGTCTGGTGCCCGCCTCGGGCGCCGTCACCACCGATCGCACCCTGTTGGCGCGTGTGGTGCAAAACCTGGTCTCCAACGCCATCAAATATACCCGCCCGGGCGGCAAGGTGCTGGTGGGGTTTCGCCGCAAGGGCAACCGGCTGCGACTCGACATCATCGACACCGGCATCGGCATCAACAAGGATCAGCAAGCGCTGATTTTTGCCGAGTTCTCCCGGCTCGAGCGCGGCGCCCGCATGGCGCAGGGCCTGGGACTGGGCCTCTCGATCGTGCAGCGCCTGGTGGCGACGCTAGGCCTGTCGCTGGAGCTCGAAAGCGTGGAAGGCAAGGGCTCGCGCTTTTCGCTGCTGCTGCCACTGGCCCGCACCATTCTGCCGGCCCCATCCGACCCGGTGCCGGCCCAGCCCGCGCCGCGCCCGGGGGCGCTCGACCTGCGTGTGTTATGCGTAGACAATGAACGCGCCATCCTCGATGCCATGCAGGGGCTGCTGACCGGCTGGGGCTGCGATGTGCGCACGGCGCGCTCGCTCAAGGATATTGCCCGCGACCGCACCATCGAAGGCTGGCTGCCCGATCTGGTGCTGATGGATTATCATCTGGACCAGACATCGGGCCTGGATGCCATCCAATGGCTGCGGCACAATGTGGGCGGCCACCTGCCCGCCGCGTTGGTTACTGCAGACCGCTCAGAGGCGGTGCGGCTCTTGGCGCACGAGCGTGGCATCGCCGTGATCACCAAGCCGGTCAAGCCCGCCGCGTTGCGTGCCACCATCACCAGCTTGGCTAGCCGAAGACCGGCACCAGCGATGGATTAAGAGGGATTACGTACCGCTGTCGGCGGCGAGCAGTGCGTCGAACTGGCCGTCCTCGATCCGCGAGGCCGCGATCACCGCCTGGGTGCGACTGTCGACGTTGAGCTTTTGCAGAATGGCCGACACATGGGCCTTGACGGTCGCTTCCGAAATGGACAGCTCGTAGGCGATCTGCTTGTTCATCAGCCCGTCGCTGAGCATCATGAGTACGCGCACCTGCTGGGGTGTAAGCGTCGCCAGCCGCTGCATCAGGCCAGATTGCGGATCGGGCTGGTCTAGCGACACGCCCTGGGGCACCCAGACCTCGCCGGCAATCACCGTTTCGATCGATTGGCGCAGTTCGGCCGGCCCGGCCGATTTGGTGAGATAACCCACCGCACCAAGATCGAAGGCGCGGCGAATGACCGACACATCCTCCACCGCCGAAATCACCATCACCGGGATGTCGGGATATTGCGCGCGCAGCAGCAACAGGCCCGAGAAGCCACGAGCCCCCGGCATGTTGAGATCGAGCAGCACCAGGTCGCACTCGCGGTTCGCCTCGAGCGCCTTGGCGAGGCCTTCGAGATCGCCCGCTTCCTGCACCATGATGCCGTCGTCCTGGCCCGCAAGGGTCTGGCGCAGGGCAGAACGAAACAATGGATGGTCGTCCACGATGATGACGCGGCGCGCCGACATAAGCCCTGTCCCTCAAGGAGTTGCTGGGTCAAGGCCGTGTAGCCCATCCCTACCCCTCAGACAAGGCGAAGATGGCTCACAGCCCGTACGCAGACCAAGAGATGTTTCAATGCCACTCAACGCCGGAAGATGACGCCGCCCAACCAGCCCGTAAAGAGAGCCAGCGCGACGCAGGTCACGCCGTAGAGCAGCGGGTAAGACCGGGCCGAGGTGGCCACGAAACGCTCGAAATCCACCTTGCGCACCGTGAAACGGTCCGAATGGCGGGCAATGAGCTGCCCGTTCTTGAACAGCAGGGTCTGCGCCAGGAACGAGCCGTTGGGCACGTCGGTCGGCAGCGTCAGGCGCGCCGAGTAAAAGGTGTTGGAGGCAAAGTTGACCCCGCGCGGCTCTAGCCCGAACTTGCCGCGCTCGGTCATCAGGCGCACCAATTGCCGATTGAACACTGTGGACTTCCACCACCCCTCATCGGCCACCCCGCTCTGGGCATCGAGCGGAATGTTCTCCACCGCCAGAGTGGCGCTGTCGGTGATCTCGGTGAGCGGGCGGCTGGCCAGCACGTGGTAGTAGGAGGGGAATTTCTCGAACACCACCTGATCGGTGTTCAGCCATAAGCCCAGCACATTGGTCTTGAGCCGGGCCACCCGATCCTGCGCGGGCCCGATAATGCGGATTACCACGTCGAACGGGCCTTCCACATAGGGCACGGTCGCGCCCACATCGGGCTCGATGGTGCCGAAGAAGGTCAGGGTTTCGCCGTCGAAACTGGACGAGATCGCGACATTGCTGTTGGAGAGATTGGTGACCAGGCGCTGCGCCCAGGCGGGCGCGGCAAGGCCGACGATCAGCAGCAGGGCGAGCAACAGGCGCATCATATCGCGCCCCCCGGGCCCATGGCCGCCATACTCCAGGCATCGCCGGGCGACAGGATCAGCGAGAGCCCGAAGCGCACCGCAATGGCCAACACCAGGAGCGCCAGCAGGGCGCGCAGTTGTTCGCCGCGCAGATATTTGCTGGCCGAAACGCCGAACTGGGCGCCCACCGTGCCCCCGATCATCAGGCAGAAGGCCAGCAGCACGTCCACGCTCTGGCTGTTATAGGCGTGCAACATGGTGGTTGCCGCCATCACGGCCACCAGCTGCAAGAGCGAGGTGCCGATGACGACGTTGCCGGGGACGCGCAGCAGGTAGACCAGCGCCGGCACCAGGATAAAGCCGCCGCCAATGCCCAGCAGCGAGCCGATGAACCCGATCGAGAGGCCGATCGCGAGCACCGGCAGCACGCTGATATAGAGCTTGGAGCGCTTGAAGCGCACCCGCATGGGCAGGCGATGCATCCAGTTGTGCTGTCCGGGCAGCTTGTCGCGCGAGACGGTGCCGGAGCGCTGCTTGAGGATGGAGCGGATTGATTCGTTCATCATCAACAGGCCCACCGTGCCCAGAACGACCAGGTAACCGATGGAGATGAAGAAATCGAGCTGACCGAGCGAGCGCAGCAGCCCGAAAAACGCTACACCGCCCATGGCGCCTATAACGCCGGCCATGACCAGATAAAGCGCAAGGTGCAGATCGATGCCGCCGCGCCGATAATAGGACAGCGCCCCGGAGGTGGACGCAGCCACCACCTGCCCCGTGACCGAAGCGACGGCCACCGAAGATGGCACACCCGAAAAGATCAGCAGCGGCGTGAGCAGAAAGCCACCGCCCACACCGAACAGGCCCGACAAAAAGCCGACCGCGCCTCCTATCCCCACCAGGAAGAAGACGTTCACGGAAAGCTCGGCTATCGGCAGATAGATCAGCACGATCCAGTCCGCCCTCTTTAAAAGGAAGATGCAAGGACGCTGGAAGGCGTCCCCTGTTCAGGTCGATGTCACGGCGCCCGGTCTAGCGCATTCTGGCGTCTACAGTGAGACCTTTGCGACACAATCCCGAAGTTTTTTAGACCGCTTGGCTGCTTAGCACCGCCAGCAGCCGGGGATTGATGGCGCCCACCTCGGTCATGCCCGTGGCACGCTCGAAGGACTTGATGGCTTCCACCGTCTTGGGACCGGCCATGCCGTCCGGGCGGCCGATATCGTAGCCCAGCCGATTGAGCAGGGTCTGCACCTTGGTGACCACTTCGGCCGTGGTGATGGGCTGTCCGGGATCGAAACTGGGCGACCATGTGCCCAAAGGTGCGAAATTGGCCTGCAGCGCCATGGGCTGGGCCTGCCAGGCCGCGATCTGGTCGTTGAGGCGCCCCACCGCATCGGCATCGAGCGAGCGCGCCACGTCGTCGCGCGACCTGGCGGCATCGGCATCGCCCTGCAAGGCCGCCAGGGAGAACCATTTGTAGGACTGCTCGAAATCCTGGGCGACGCCCAGGCCCCGGGCATAGAGCATGCCCAGGTTGAACTGGCTGTCTTTGAGCCCGCGCTCGGCGGCCTCTTCGAACCAGCGTGCTGCCGATTCGAAATCCTGCGTGCCCAGCTCGCCCCCGGCATAGAGCGAGGCCAGATTGTGCATGGACATGCGGTTGCCGGCCTCTGCGGCGCGCGTGTACCAGAGCCGCGCCTGTTCGAGATCGGCAGTGACGCCCTTGCCCGCTTCGTAAAAGCTGCCCAGACGATATTGGGCCGGGGCAAAGCCCTGTGCAGCGGCGCGCTCGTACCAGGTGGCGGCCGCTGCCAGATCCTGGGTCACGGCGCGGCCCTCGGTGTAGATGGCGGCAATTTCGAACTGGGCCCGCATGTCGCCATTGGCGGCCGCCTCGCGCAGGGCCTGCGGACCCAAGGTCTCGGGCGGCAGTTCCAGTTCGGCCGGCATGGTCTGGGGCATGCTGGGCGCAAAGGTGGCATCGGGCGGGATGGCATCGGGCGCGCGGCGACCCATGGTGGGGTTGTCGCGCAGCAGGCTGTCATCGGCACCGATGGCGCCCACGGCAATGGGGTCCACCTGGGCATCGGCCAGGCGGCCAGCCTGCAAGGCAGCGGTATCGAGCGCGGGACTTTGGGGCAAGATCTGGCGCACGGGGCCAGCATTGCCCTCGCCCACGGCACCCGTGGTTGGCGTTGAGAGCTGCGCGGGCTGGCTGGCCGTGGCGCTAGGCCCGTCCTGCATGCGCTGATAGACGAGGTTGACGGTCAGAAGGCTGACTGCGGCCAGCGCCGCCCCAAGCAGCAGCGGGCGGCGATAGCGCACGAGAAAACCCTGCGGCGGCAGCACGTCGTCTTCGGGCCCTGCCTGCTGCAACTCGGGCGAGAGCACCGAAGCGCGCAGCGGCCGCTGCGGAGCTTGGGCAGGCACGGGCTTTTCGGCAGCGGCGGCTTGGCTCTTGGCGCTGAGGCGGGACATGGCCCGGCCCATGACGGAGTTCTGCGCATCCTCGTTCTGGCGCTGGGCGGCTCGACGCGCAGCTTCGATGAAGGTGTTGCGCGCGCTGACCGAGGGCCCCTGGCTCATATAGAGGCCGCTGGCAGGCACTTGCGCTTCGGCTGCGGGTGGCGCGGCTGCGGGCGCCGGCCCGTCGGCCGCCAGGCTCGATTGCGGACGGGGCGGCCGCGCGACCGTTGCCGGATCGAAAATGGGCTGGTCCGGGGACGTGGCTTCAGCTGCACGCGCCAACGGCCTCTTGGCCATTGGCGGCACGGGCAGAACGTTGAGCTCGTCTTCATCGCCCAGCCCGGCAAAGGCCGTTTCGAGCGACAGCGGCAGAATTTCTTCGCGCGCCTGTTGGCCGAAAGGCGCCGGGGCAGGCTCTACCACCGGGGCGATGTCGACGCGTTCGAGCGGGGCCTCGCTCCGATCGAGGCGCTGCAGCATGGCTTCGAGCCGCTCCAGGCGCTCGTCGACGCGGCGAATGCCGTCATTGACGTCGCTGAAGGCATGCTCGGGCATGGCCAAGGGCTGGCTCTCCATGCGCTCGAGACGTTCGCCCACCCGACGGATACCGTCGTAAATGCCCGAGAAATCTGCGGGCTCGGCGTCGGGACGCCGTTCCATGCGCTCGAGCCGCTCATCGACGCGGCGAATGCCTTCGTAAAGCCCGGCCAGTTCCTCGTGGTCGGTCTTCACCTTGTTGTCCTGCAACAGGCGCGAAATCCGCGCTTCGATGGCCGCCAGGCTCTCATCGGAGATGGTGGGCATGATCGGAACGCGCTGGCGCGATACCGCATCGGCCGTTCGGTCGGCGACCAGATCGGCCAGCCCGCCGAAATCGGGCAGGCGCGGCTCGGTTTCATAGAGCCGGGCCAGGCCATTGAGCTGTTCGCCCGTCTGGTCCATACGCGCCACCAGCTGGCGGATCTGGGCCTCGATCTGGCCCACCGACTTGTCTTCGCGCGGGGCCGAGAGCTTGCCGCTCAGGGTGTCGAGTTTGTTCTCGATGGCAAAAAAGCGCGGCTCGATGGCCTGGGCGACGGTTTCCCGCAGCGCGCCGATATCGTCGCGCAAGGCCGTCATGGCGGTATCGCCGCTGCCCTCGAGTTCGCTGATGCGATTGGCGATGGTATCGACCCGGTTGAGCAGGGTCTGGGGAATGGTCACCATCGGCCCGGCACGCATGGCCTCGGTGAAGGCGGTCATCTCGTCGGTTAGCCGTTCGAGATCGGCCGGGGACAGGGCGACGTTCTTTTCGATGACATCGATGCGGTCATAGATGTTGCGCACGCCCGCTTCGATGGCCTTCATGGCCTCGGCCTGGGCCTTGCTGCCATCGAGCCGCAGGCGCTCGGCGCTCTTGTCGGTCTGGATGGCACGTTCCGCCTGCTGGATCTGCAGGTCGGCCAGCCGCTCGATGGTGGCCGACAGGTCGTCGAGCCGGCGTGTCAGGGTTGCCGGATCGAGCTTGGGCGCCTGGGTCATGAGCTTGCCCAGGCCCAGGATCTGCGCTTCGAGGCGCTTGACCTGGCCGGTTTCGCCCACGGCCCCGGCCAGAAGCTCGACCACCTGGGTCAGCTGCTGCACCTGGGACGCGATCTCGCGCACATTACCGCCGTTCTCGCGCTGGCCGCGCAATTCCCCTTCGAGCCGTTCGAGCCGGCCCGCGATCTGGGCAACGCCGCGCGACATGTCTTCGATGGCCGGGCTGGGCTGGGCGGGCTGGAGCGGCTGGGGCGCAAAGCTACCCAGATCGATCGGGCGACCGCCCTGCCGAGCCCGGATTTCCTCGATGGCCGACACCAGAACCGATTGCGGATTGCCCGTCGGCACGGGCTCGTCGCGATCGGAAAACCGATCGACCGCGCGCTTGACCGAAGCCAGCGCTTCGCGCTGCCGGTCCAGCTCCCGATCGTCGCCCACCTGATGGCGCAGGTCGCGCACCCTTCGCGCCAGTCCGGCATATTCGGGGCTCTGATTGACACGACCGAACTGGTCTTCCACCTGGTCGAGCAAGGCCACCAGTTCACCGCGCAAGGCCTGCCATTCGCCGGTATTGCCGGTCGATGCAGGGGTCGGGGAAGCTGGATAAGCGCGGGCCATGAAGAGTTCCCCAGCCGGAGGTGACGGGCTCCGCGAATCTGCTACGGAGTTCTAAGACTTACTCTTCTATCTTCATGGTAAAGAAGCAGTTAACCGCAGTTTCAAACTGCAAGCCGGCTTAACTCGAAACCAGCCGCCTGGGATGGACCGGATAGAGCCGATCGCGCCCCAGCATGGTGACGCTGAGGCTGTGACGCTGGAGCAGGCCAACGAAGGCCCGGCCCAGAATGTTGATACTGCCGGTGGCCGCGCCATAGGCGGGCAGGATCATCAACTGCCCGTCATGCACGAAGCACGGCCGACGCACCGAACGGCCGTTGATCGCGACATGGGCAGCGGGGTGCAGATGCCCCGCAATGTGTCCGCGCATGCCTGCGCGCGGTTCGTGGCACAGCGTAATGGCACCCAGGTTGATCGCATTGGCGCAGCGGCCGCCCAGAGCATGGGGCGCGGGGTCGTGATTGCCGGCCAGCCAGGTCCAGTCGCACCGCTCGGTCAGCATGCCCAACAGGTCGCGATCCTGAGGCAGCAGAGTGCTGGTGCCCTCGTCGCGATGAAAGCTGTCGCCCAAGGCCACCAGGCCTTCGGCCCCGGTGGTCTCGATATCGCGCGCCAGGCGCTTCAAGGTCATGCCGGTGTCGTAGGGAGGCAGCAATTGCCCGCGCCGGGCGAACGAGGAGAGCTTTTCAAGATGCAGATCGGCCACCAGCAGGGTGTTCCGGGCGCGCCAGAACAGCGCCCCCGAAAGCAGCGGCTCGAACATCTCGCCACCGAACATCAGCATGGGGCTGGCCTCTTGGGGCTCGAAATCGCGTGCGCTGGAATGCAATTAGCGGCCCACGGCCTCCCGGAGCAGTTCATCGGCGGCATCGGCCATGGCGCTTTCGCGGCCCTCGCCAAAAATCGGCTCCTTGCCGATCTCCAACATCACCGGTACCGCAAGGGGAGAGATTCGGTCGAGCGGTTTGTGCACGATATGTTTCCGTATGCGGCGCAGGCACTGCCCCAGCCGTTCGATGTCGAGCAGGCCGCGTGCCGCATCGCGACGCGTGGCCTGGATCAGGATGTGATCGGGTTCGTGCTGGTAAAGCACGTCATAAATGAGGCTGGCCGACATGGTGATCTGCCGCCCGGTCTTTTCCTGGCCCGGATGGCGGCGCTCGATCAGCCCGGCAATGATGGCCACGTTGCGGAAGGTGCGTTTCATGAGCGCCGATTCGTCGAGCCAGTCCTCCAGGTCTTCCCCCAGCATGTCCTCGGAGAACAATTCGTCGAGCGATAGGCGCCCCGTCTTGATCAGGGCCGAGAGGTCCCCCAGGCCCCAGATGCCCAGGGCATATTCCGACGCGATGAAGCCCAGCGGCCGGGCACGGGCGCGTTCGAGCCGCCGGGTGAGCAGCATGCCCAGGGTCTGGTGCGCCAGCCGCCCCTCGAAGGGATAGCACACCAGGTAATGCTGGGAGCCGCGCGGAAAGGTTTCCACCAACAGGCTTTCCCGGTCCGGCAGTACCGAAATGTCGCGTTGCAGGCGCAGCCAGTCGCTCACCTGGTCGGGCAGCTTGTCCCAGTCCTGCGGCGAATCGATGATTTCGCGCACCCGCTCGGCAAGAAACGTGGAGAGCGGAAACCTGCCGCCCATATAGGACGGGATCTTGGGGTCCTTGGCCACCGAGCGCGACACCAGCGCCTCGTTCTCGCGCATGCCCTCGAAGGCCACCACTTCGCCGCCGAACATGAAGGTGTCGCCGGGCGTGAGCGTGGTGAAGAAATACTCCTCCATCTCCCCCAGCACCCGGCCGCCATAGCCGATGGGTCCGGTGGTGGCGCCCTGCTTAAAGCCCTTGCCCCGCACCAGCCGCACCTTGATCATGGGCTCTTCGATGATGGTGCCCACGTTGAGCCGATATTGCTGGGCGACCTGGCCATTGGCGATCCGCCAGAGCCCGTCGGGGGTCTGGCGCAGGCGCGCATAGCGCTCATAAGCCTGTAGGGCATAGCCACCCGTGGCCACGAACGCGACCACCCGGTCGAACTGGCTGCGCTCGAGATCCTTGTAGGGCCAGGCCCTGGTGATCTCTTCATAGAGCGCGTCGGGATCGAAGGGCTCGGCGCAGGCCATGCCCAATATGTGCTGGGCCAGAACGTCGAGCCCGCCGGCAATGGGGTCCTCGCTATCCTGCTTGTTGGCCAGCACCGCCTCCACCGCCGCCTCGCATTCGAGCACTTCGAAGCGGTTGGCCGGCACGAACAGCGCGCGCGAGGGCTCGTCGAGCCGGTGATTGGCGCGCCCGATGCGCTGGAGCATACGCGAGGCGCCCTTGGGCGCCCCGATCTGGATGACGAGGTCGACGTCGCCCCAGTCGATGCCCAGATCGAGTGTGGAGGTGCACACCACCGCCCGCAGGGCACCGGCAACCATGGCGCTTTCCACCTTGCGACGCTGCTCGACGCTGAGAGAGCCGTGGTGCAGCGCGATGGGCAGCAGGTCTTCATTGACCGACCACAGGCCCTGGAACAGCATTTCGGCCTGGCTGCGAGTGTTGACGAACAGCAGCGACACCCCGTTTTGCCGAATGACCTCATAGAGCTCGGGAAATGCGTAAGCGGCCGAGTGCCCGGCCCAGGGCAACCGGTCGCGCGTCTTGAGAATGGCCACTTCGGGCCGGGCCCCGCCCTGGGCGATGAGCAGGCGCGTGGTCCGGACCGGATTAGGCGTGGCGATCCAGTCGGCCAGCATGGCGGGCTGGGCCACCGTGGCGCTGAGCGCAGTGATCTTGAGCTCGGGAGAAATGGTCGCCAGCCGCGCGAGCGCCAGGGACAGCAATTCGCCACGCTTGGAGGTGACCATGGCGTGCAACTCGTCGAGCACGATGCGCTTGAGCGAGCCGAACATTTCGGCCCCATCCTTGTGGCTGAGCAGGAGCGCCATCTGCTCGGGCGTGGTCAGCAGGATATTGGGCGGATTGGTGCGCTGGCGCTGCCGCCGTGAGGCCGGCGTGTCGCCGGTACGCGTCTCCACCCGGATGGGCAGGCTCATTTCCGAGATCGGGGTGGTGAGGTTGCGTGCCACGTCCACCGCCAAGGCCTTGAGCGGGGAGATGTAAAGCGTATGCAGCCCCTCCTGCGGCGTCTCGATCAGGTCGACCAGGGTAGGCAGGAAGCCGGCAAGGGTCTTGCCCGCACCGGTGGGCGCGATCAGGAGCACCGAGGCACCGTCCCGGTCCGCCTGCAGCACTTCGAGCTGATGCGAACGCGGTGCCCAGCCCTTGTCTGCGAACCAGTCGGCTATGATCTGAGGCAGGTGCGCCACGGCGCCAGTCTCCGCGGTTTGATGTGGTAGATGCTGCAAATCGCAATAAAGCCTATATGATCCGCAACTTGCGCCAAAGCGGCGCTTATGCCGCAAGGCACGACGAAAAGGTGAAGCCCCATGAGCGAAGAATCCTCCCGTGGACGTGGATCGGGATTGCAGCGTTTCCTCGGCGACCGCCCGCTTTCGGTTCTGGTGCGGTTGACGCTGATGTCGCTGCTGGTGGGATTTCTCATGGCGTTCTTCGGCTTCGAAGTGGCCGATTTCTGGCGCTGGATCGAGCGGCTGGTACGCGATTTCTCCCGCGACGGCCTGAAACTGCTGCGCGACAGCATGGGCTACATCCTCACCGGCGCGGCGATCGTCGTGCCGGTCTGGCTACTGATGCGCCTGGGCAAGGCCGGACGGCGCGGCTGACATGCAGGACCGCCAGGCTCTGAGCCCTGAACAGGCGCTGGCACTGCTCGTGGCGCGGGCCGGCGCCCTGGCTCAGCAAAACCCGGGCCAGCGCGTGGCACTCGGCCTTGCCGGTGGCCCGGGCGTGGGCAAATCCACCCTAGCCGAACAGCTGGTCGCTCGCCTCAACGGCGGGCAGCCTAACCTGGCTGCGTTGGTGCCCATGGATGGCTTCCATATGCGCCATGCCAAGCTCGAAGCGCTGGGCACGGCGCGCGACAAGGGCGCCCCCCACACCTTCGAGGGCGAGGACTTTGCCCAGTTCCTCACCCGGCTCAAGGCGGCCGATGGCCCGGTCGGGGGACCGGGCTATTCGCGCAAGATCGAGGACGTGGTGGACGACGCGTTCACCGTGGCCGCCGGCACGACGATCCTGGTGGTGGAAGGCAATTACCTGCTGTTGCCCGATCCGCCCTGGGACCAGGTGCGGCCACTCCTCGACCTCTCCGTCTTCATCGACGTGCCGCGCGACACAGTGCGGACGCGGCTCTTGAAGCGGCATGCGCAAGAAGGCCTCTTTTCCGAAGAGCGGAATCGCGAGCATATTGAGCGGGTAGACTTGGCCAATTACGATCTGGTCTTGCGGTCCGCCCCGCTGGCCGATCTGCTGATCACGATCACGACGCCGCACTGAGACGTTTGCAGCGCCCCGGCTCTGAAACGCGACCAAAAAGACCTTAGCGCCTCTAACCGATTGGACTAGAGGGTGAAAGGGTCGCAATCGATTCGAACGGAGCCGCTCATGCCTGTCATCTTCATCACTGGCGCCACCTCGGGGTTCGGCGCGGCAACGGCACGGCTGTTTGCGCGCAATGGCTGGAAAGTGGTGGCCACCGGCCGGCGACTGGAACGGCTCGAAGCGCTGCGCGACGAGTTCGAGCCCGGCGTAGTCCATATCGCGCAGATGGATCTGACCGATCGCGACTCCATCATCGCGGCGGTAGCGAGCCTGCCCGAAAGCCACAAGCCCATCATGACGCTGTTCAACAATGGCGGCCTGGCCCTGGGCAAGAATGCGGTGCCCGAGGTGCAGGTGCGCGATTGGGACGTGATGATCGACACCAATACCAAGGGCCTGGCTCACACCACGCTCGCAGTGCTGCCCCTGCTCCATGCCGCCGGGCCGGGTGCCACCATCGTCAATGTCGGGTCGGTGGCCGCGCACTACCCCTATAAGGGCGGCAATGTCTATGGGGCCACAAAGGCCTTCGTGCACCAGTTCTCGCTCAATCTGCGCACCGATCTGGCCGGCTCGCATATCCGCGTCACCTGCCTTGAGCCGGGCATGGCCAAGACCGAGTTCACCACGGTGCGCACCTATGGCGATGCGCAGGCCAATGAAGTCTTCTATGAGGGCGTCAAGCCGATCACGCCCGACGACATCGCCAATATGATGTGGTTTCTGGCCACCCTGCCGCCCCATCTCAACATCAACGTGATGGACGTGATGCCCATCATCCAGTTCCCCACCATGCTGACCATTCTGCGCTGACGATGGCCACGCCCCGGGACGGCACGGTGCGGCCGTTTGCAGTGACGCACCGGGCCATTCTGGCCATTGCCGTTCCCGCCTCGCTGGCCATGATGACCGAGCCCATCGTGGGCATCGTGGACACGGCGCTGATCGGGCGGCTAGGCGATCCCAACCTTCTGGGCGGGGTAGCCTTGGGGGCCGTGGCCTTCGACATCCTGTTCTCGATCTTCTTTTTCCTGCGACTGGGCACGGCCGGGCTGGTGGCCCAGGCCGTTGGGGCCCAGGACAAGTCCGGCGCCGCTGCACATCTGGTGCGGGCCCTGCTGATCGCGCTGGCCTGCGGGCTGGTGGTTCTCGCGCTGATGAGACCCATCACGGCCCTGATGGCAGGCATCTTTGCCGCCGAGGGGGCCGTAGGCGACGCATTTGGCGTCTATTTCACCATCAGGCTGTGGTCGCTGCCGCTGGTGCTGGTCAATTTCTGCCTTGCCGGTTGGCTCTATGGGCGCGGCGACGCGCGCACCGCGCTGGTGCTGGCCATCGTCACCAACGGCACCAATGCCGCCTTCAGCGTCTATTTCGTGTTTGGGCTCGGGCTCGGCGTGGCCGGGGTAGCCTGGGGCACGGTGCTGGCCCAGATAGTCGCCGCCCTGGGCGGGGCCTTTATCGTTGTGCGCCATTATGGCGGGCTCGGCGCCATGATGGCGCTGGTGCCGGTGCAGAGTTTAAAGTCCACCCAGCCACTCAAGCGCCTGTTTTCACTCAGCGCCAGCCTGATGATCCGCTCGGTGGCGCTGATGGCCGCCTTTGCTTACTTTGCGGCGCAAGGCTCGCGTGCCGGCGCGGTGACGCTGGCCGCCAACGCGATCCTGCTCAACTTCTTTTCTGTCAGTGCTTTCTTTCTCGATGGCATCGCGACCGCCTCCGAACAGCTGTGCGGCAAAGCGGTGGGCGCCAACTATCGCCCCGCCTTCCGCCGCGCCGTACGCCTTACTTTGGGCTGGGGCGTGGTGGTGGGCGGCGCGCTGTCGCTGGTACTCTATGTCGGCGGCGGCTGGCTCATCGGCCTGCTCACCACCTCCGACGAGGTGCGCCAGGCGGCCCAGGCCCTCCTGATTTTCGCCGCTATCACGCCTCTGACCGGGGTAGCCGCCTTCGTTGCCGATGGGGTAGTGACGGGAGCCACCATGTCGCGGGAAATGCGCGACGGCATGGTGGTGGCCAGCGCCCTGTTCTTTGCCACGGCCTTTTTGCTGCAGCCGCTCTGGGGCATTGAGGGGCTGTGGGTGGCCCTCAATCTTCTGTTCGTCTATCGCGCCTTGATCTTGTTCTACTTGGTCAAGCGGCGCGAGAGCCGGCTGTTTGCGGCCTCAGAACTGCAACCGGCCTGAGGCCCAATCCTCGACCTTGCGCCCCGACAGTGCCGAGATCGACTTGGCCCCGGCCCGCCGCACCTGGGTGACAAGGCCGGTCTTGATCTGGTCGAGCAGGTCCAGCCCGCCAAACACCAGCGCCGAATAGAGCTGGATGGCATTGGCGCCCGCTTCGAGTTTGGCCAGGGCCGACTCGGGCGAATGAACGCCCCCCACCCCGATGATAGGCAGGCTGCCCACGCGCTGGCGCATCTGGGCCAGTCGCCGCGTCGAGAGATTAAACAGCGGCCTACCCGAAAGCCCCCCTGCCTCGGCGGCATTGGCCATGCCGGTAACCACATCGCGCGACAGGGTGGTGTTGGAAACGATCAGGCCATCGAGATCGGTCGCACCGATCACGGCGGCAATGGCATCGAGCGCGGTCTCGTCGAGATCGGGTGCGAGTTTGAGAAACAACGGCACGCGCAGCTTGGCGCGGGCACGTTCCGCCAGTACCGCGCCCAAAAGGCGGCGCAGCGCTTCGTCCGATTGCAGGTCGCGCAGGCCCGGCGTGTTGGGCGAGGAGATGTTGACGGTGAGATAATCTGCCAACTCGGCAAAGCGCTTCACGCCCGCAACGTAGTCGGCGACGAAATCGGGGCTGTCCTTGTTGGCCCCGATATTGATGCCCAAGGCCGCCGGCACGCGCACCGCGCGCAGCCGCTCGAACACGGCCTCGTGGCCTTGGTTGTTGAACCCCATACGGTTGATCACGCCCTGCGCCTCAGGAATGCGGAACAGGCGCGGCTGCGGATTGCCCTGCTGGGGGCGCGGGGTCACCGTGCCGATCTCGACCATGCCGAAGCCCATCAGCGCCAGCGGCCTGGCCACTTCGGCATTCTTGTCAAAACCGGCGGCCATGCCCACGGGATTGGTGAGGCTGAGACCGGCCAACTCGGTAGCCAGCTCGGGCGCATCGGCGCCCTCCTGCTGGGGCGCCAGGCCCATGCGCAGCGCGGTGATGGTAGCGCCATGGGCGGTCTCGGCATCCATCTTGAGCAGGCTGTCGCGGGTCAGATCGCGCACGGCGCTGAGCCGCAGCAGCGGGGAAAGAGCCGAAAAGATCATCGCACCCACTCCGGGAGCGCTACCGAGCCGTCCGCAGCCACGGCGATGGGGGCCTGGTGCACTACGGCGTTGAGCGGCAAGGGTGCATAAAGGTGGGGAAACAGCGCGCCGCCGCGCGATGGCTCCCAGCGCAAATGCTGGGCAATGTCGGCGCGCCGGATCGCGGCCAGGGTCAGATCGCCCTGCCCCTTGAAGTGCTTGGCCAGCGTTTCGCGCAGCTGCCCGGCGGTGGAGAAATGGATGTAGCCATCGGCCAGGTCCACCGGCATCCCGGCAAACTGCCCGCTCCCGGCTGCGGCCGCGAAGCTCTGACTATCGGCAACCTTGAAGATCAGGTCGGGTTCGGCGTGGTTAGGGGTCATGGGCGCATCGCTTGGCAGGGCATGGAGGGGTCGGGCCACACTTGCCACGCGGCCATGCGGGGAACAAGCACCCAGGGGCCTCGGGGTTTACAAAGCCCGGATCGGCGGCTAACTTAGGACTGTGTTCTTGAATTGGGATGATTATCCTAGAAGCCGGACTTAAGCCATGCTGTCTCATAGCGCCATCTGGGCAGGCATCGATGCGCTGGCGCGTCGGCATGGCGTAAGCGTGTCCAAACTGGCCAAGCTGGCCGGTCTGGATGCCACGGCATTCAACGTCTCTAAGCGCGTCAGCAAGGATGGCCGGGAGCGCTGGCCTTCCACCGAGAGCCTGGCCAAGATCCTGGAGGCCACGGGCGAGGGCTTTGAGAGCTTCATTGCCGGCAGCGGTGCCTATGTGCAGTCGAGCCAGGGGCTGACCATGCCGCAGGCCCAGCGCACCGTGCCCCTGCTGGGCTTCGCCCAGGCGGGTTCGGGCGGCTATTTCGATGCGGCGGGCTATCCGGCCGGGCAAGGCTGGGACGAGGTGAAAGTGCCCTCGGCCAATGAGGAAGGCACCTATGCGCTGGAGGTGACCGGCGATTCGATGCTGCCGCTTTATCGGGATGGCGACATCATCATCGTGTCGCGGCTCGAACAGGTGCGGCGCGGCGATCGCGTCGTGGTCAAGACCACGAGCGGCGAGGTGATGGCCAAGATCCTCTATCGACAGACGCCCAAGCAGGTCGAGCTGCATTCGCTCAACCCCGAACATGAACCGCGCATTCTCAACATGACACAGATCGAATGGATGGCCCGGATCATCTGGGCCAGCCAATAGGTTTGGTCTCGCGCGTTCTGGCTTGGATCACTCAGCCTTGAGCAGCTTGCCGGCCAAGGCATCGGCGATCAGCTGGCGCGTCTCGGCCACGCCGAACAGCGCGATGAACGAGCCGAAGCGCGGGCCCTGATCCTGTCCCAACAGCACCTGGTAGATGGCGGTGAACCAGTCGCGCAGCGGCTCGAACTGGTGCGTCTTGCCCACTTCATAAACGGCGTTCTGCAAGGCCTCGGCATCGGTGGAGCCGGGCATCGCCGCCAGCGCGTCGTCGAGCGCCAGCAACGCGGCGCGTTCCTTGTCGGTGGGCGCGCGGAACACCTTGGTGGGCTTGATGAAGTCGTTGTAGTAGCGCAGCGCAAAGCCCACCAGCCGATCGAGTTCGGGATGGGTGGCCGGGCTCGCGCCGGGCAGATAGCGAGACAGGAAGCCCCAGAGCACTGCCGTGTCCTCGGCATTGGCCGTGGCCACCAGGTTCATCAGCAGCGCGAAGGTGACCGGCATGTCGAATTCGGGCGGATGGCCGAAATGGACGTGGAACACCGGGTTTTCCAGGCGTTCGGCCGGGGTCTGGCGGCCATAGGCGGCCACGAAGCTGTAATATTCGTCGACGGCCTTTGGAATGACGTCGAAATGCAGCCGCTTGGCCGTGCGCGGCTTGACGAACATGAACTGGCCCAGGCTCTCGGGCGAAGCATAGGTGAGCCATTCCTCGATGGTCAGGCCATTGCCCTTGGACTTGGAGATCTTCTGGCCCTGCTCGTCCAGGAACAGCTCGTAGTTGAAGCCTTCGGGGGCCTTGCCGCCCAGCGCCGCCACGATGCGGCTGGCGAGCTTGACGCTATCGATCAGGTCCTTGCCGGCCATTTCATAGTCCACGCCCAAGGCGAACCAGCGCAGCGCCCAGTCGGGCTTCCACTGGCACTTGACCGCACCGCCGGTGACGGGCGTCTCAACCTTCTCATTGGTGGCCGGATCGACATAGACGATGGTGCCGCGCTTGAGGTCGCGCTCGAGCACGGGCACCTGCAGCACGTGGCCCGTGGTGGGCGAAATCGGCAGGAAAGGCGAATAGGTGGCACGGCGATCGGGCCCCAGGCTGGGCAGCATGATTTCCATCACCTGGTCGTAAACCTCCAGCATGCGCAACAGCGCTTCGTCGAACCGGCCGGAGGTGTAATATTCGGTCGAGGAGGCGAAATCATAGGCAAAGCCGAACGTGTCGAGAAAGCCGCGCAGGCGGGCATTGTTGTGCGCGCCAAAGCTGGGATGGGTGCCGAAGGGGTCGGTGACCCGGGTCAGCGGCAGGCCCAGCTCGGTGGCCATCTTGTCTTGATTGGGCACGTTGCCGGGCACTTTGCGCAAGCCGTCCAGATCGTCGGAAAAGGCCAGGAGCCGCGTCGGAATCTCATCACGGGTCAGCAGCCGGAAGGCAGTGCGCACCATTGTCGTGCGCGCCACTTCTCCGAAAGTGCCGATATGGGGCAGGCCCGAAGGACCGTAGCCGGTCTCGAACAGCACCTCGCTCTTCCCGGTCGCTTCCAATCGCGCCACCAGTTTGCGCGCTTCCTCGAAGGGCCACGCCTTGGCCGTCTGGGCGAAATCGAAAAATGCCGGATCGAGAGTCGGGAGCGGTGCTTGCGACACGGGTCATGAGCCTTTGCTGCGGGATCGGCACGTGTTGCACCACCGGGGTGCCCGCGTCAACTGCGGGGCTGCTTGTCAAGCGCTTGGCCCATGCCTAGCTAATGGGCGACATTCAGCCCGCCATTGCCGCAAAAAGGACGCCAGATGCCGCTTTCGCCCCAGGATGCCCTCATCGAACTCATGGTCGTGGCCGCTTCGGCCGATGCTACCATCAGCCCGCGCGAGCTGGGGCTGATCGAGGGACTTGTGGGCCGCATGCCGATCTTTGACGGCTACGACGCAACGGGCATTGCAGGCCTAGCCAATGGCTGCGTGGACAAGCTCAACGGACCGCTGGGCCTTGAGGGCATTCTGGACGAAGCCATCGCCAGCATCCCCGAACGGCTGCACGACACTGCCTATGCAGTGGCCGTAGAAGTGGCCGCCATCGATCTTCGGCTCGAGCAGGAAGAACTGCGCTTTCTCGAAATGATCCGCGACCGCATCGTGACCGACCGCCTGGTGACGGCCGCCATCGAGGTCTCTGCCCGCGCCCGTCTGCGCCGGCCGTGACCGGCCAGGGGCTGAGCATTTTCGGCCTGCCCGAACCGGCCTTCCGGTTCGGCACCTTCGTTGCCGTGCTGCTGGCCATGATGGTGTTCGAAGCGCTCTGGCCCCGCCGGGCACGGCGGCATGCCCGCCTGCGGCGCTGGGCCACCAATCTTGGCGTTCTGGGCTCGAGCTATCTGGCCGTCGCGCTGGTGACGCTCGTAGTCCCGGTCACCGCCGTCTTGGCCGCCATCTGGGCACAGAACGCGGGCTGGGGCCTGTTCAACGTCCTCGATTGGCCGGTCTGGCTGGAAGGGGTCCTGGCCTTCCTCGTGCTCGATTTCGTCATTTGGGGCCAGCACCTCATCATGCACAAGGTACCCTTCCTCTGGCGTGCCCATCGGGTGCACCATGCCGATCACGATCTCGATGCCAGCACGGCGGTGCGCTTCCATCCGCTCGAAATCCTGCTCTCGATCGGGGTCAAGGCCCTGGCCGTCATCGTGCTGGGCGCACCCGCGCTGGTGGTGGTGCTGTTTGAAGCCTTCGTCAACGCTGCGGCCCTGTTCAACCACGCCAACCTAAACCTGCCGCCCTGGCTTGACCGTTGGCTGCGTCCGGTGGTGGTGACGCCTGACATGCATCTGGTGCATCACTCGGCCAAGCGGGCGGAAACCAACTCTAACTACGGCTTCGCGCTTTCGATTTGGGACCGGCTGTTTCGCACCTATGTGCGCGAAGCCGAAGGTGGGCGCGACGGTATGACCGTAGGACTTGCGCAATGGCAGGACGATCGCCCTACCCGGCTAGGCTTTTCACTGCTGCTGCCCTTTGTGGGCACCAAGCGCGATTAGTAAAAGCTCACCGGAAACCAGCGCAGGTAGAGCTCGTCCAGCGCCCCGTCGCGCTTGAGCCGCACCAGAGCCCAGTCGATCGCCTGGCGCACCGCGTCGTGACCGGCCGGCAGCGCCACGGCCATGCCCGCCCCGAACAGATCGGGCCGGAAATAGGGCTCGCCGGCAAAGGCGCAGCAGTCGGGATTTTCGTTGAGCCAGAACGAGGCGCGCAGCCCGTCGCCGAAATAGGCTTTTACCGTGCCCGTCTGCACCGCCGCGAGCGCTGCCAGTTCGGTTTCGAATGGGGTCACCGTCACCTGGGACAAATATCGGCGCAGGAAACCCTCATGGGCCGAGCCCTGCCGTACGCCCACCGCCTGGCCGGCCATGGCCTGAGCCGAAAAGCCCGGCGCCGCAGCGGCCGGCACCACAAAGCGCGCCGGAAACGCCAAATAGACTTGCGAAAAATCGAAGCTCTCGCCGGTTTCGGGCGTCATGGCCAACCCGGCCAGCAGCGCGTCGCCCTGATTGTCGCGCAAGGCATCGGAGGCCTGGTCCCAAGGCCAGGCCTGGATGGTACAGGCAGCCTTGAGCAGATCGCAAATGCTGCGGCCCAGATCGATGTTGAAACCCACCAGGGCGCCTGACGCATCGCGATAATTGAAGGGGGGGAAATCGGCGGTCGTCAGAAAGCGAATCGCGGGCACCGGTGCAATGTCGGCGGTCAGGTCGCGCGCACTGGGATCGACGTGATTGGGCAAAGCCTGCGCCCAGGCACTGGACGCCATGAGCGCCAGCATGGCGGTCAGCACGAAAATCTGGCGCATGAACCTTGGCCGTTGCGTTGTCACCGCCAAGGCTTATGCACCCAAAACGCTTAAAATGCGAGCCTTGGACCCACGCCCTGCCGGTTAAGCACGAGACATCGGGATGCGGGTGTGAAAGTGTAGCGCAACCGCAATTACCCTCTTTGGTCCAAGAGCATAGACTTGGCGGCAGCGCTCGATCTTACCCGCATCATTCTCGGCTCGTCCTGGCAACGCGAGGATGATGCCCGTGACGCGCTGGAGAACGCCCTGGCCCTCGAGGCCGAGCCTTTTGCCTATTTTGCTCATCGTTTCGATCTCACCGACACTCTGGTCATGGCCCGAGCGGCCAGTTGGGCCGGGGTGGCGATGGTCGAGGCGCTGCCGCCTCAGGCGGGACGCGAGCTGCCCCATCGCCTCGAGGGTCTGCGCGACCAGCGCCTCGTGACCCATGCGGGGATCAGCTATGTGGCGCCCGATTTTGCCCAGGCCCTCCGCCTGGGTGCCCTGGTGCAGCGCAACCCTGTGGTCGCCGAACGTCTGCGGTTCGTCACGGGCCGTACCATGCGAGCCCATCTGGGCAAGACGCTTGCCGGCCCGCTGCTGGACAATGCACGGCAGGGGCTGGCCCGGCTCTGGCCAAAGGCCAGCGGGCATCTCGATCTCAGCCTTGCCGCGCGGATCGGCTTCGTGCTGGTGCTGGCCGCAATCATTGCGGGGGCGGCGGTGGGTCCCTACTGGTTCGAGTTCATCCTGCTGCCGCTAATGGCGCTGCTGCTCTTGCCCCCTGCCCTCCTGCGCCTTTACGTGGCGCTGCGCCCGCCGTCGCCCCAGGCCGAGGCGCCCCCGCTGGGTGACGATGCGCTGCCCATCTATACCATCATGGTACCGCTGCGCGACGAAGCCCATATGGTGCCACAGCTCGCGCGCACCTTGCAGCGGCTCGACTATCCGCCTGAAAAACTCGACGTCAAATTTGTCGTGGAGGATCGCAGCATCGATACCTTGCGCCAAGTGCGAGGCGTGCTCGACGACCCCCGCTTCGAGCTGATCGAGGTGCCTAATGCCCTGCCCCACACCAAGCCCAAGGCTCTCAACTTCGCACTGCCTTTCGTGCGCGGCGAGTTCGTCGTGGTCTACGATGCCGAGGACATCCCCGAGCCCGACCAGCTGCGCCGCGCCGCCAGCCTCTTTGCACACCACCCGGCGCTCGATTGCGTCCAGGCCGAGTTGGTCATCGAGAATGCGGAAGAGACTTGGCTGACCCGCCTGTTCGCGGGCGAATATGCAGGGCAATTCGGGCTGTTGCTGCCGCTCCTGGGCCGGCTCAACCTGCCCATGCCGCTGGGCGGCACGTCCAACCACTTCCGCACCAGCGCCCTGCGCGAGGTCGGGGGGTGGGACGCCTTCAACGTCACCGAGGATGCCGATCTGGGCGTGCGCCTGTCGCGCCTGCGCTATCGCACCGGCACGATCGCCTCGCGCACTTTTGAGGAAGCGCCCCTCACCCTCACTACCTGGATGCGCCAGCGCACGCGCTGGATGAAGGGCTGGATGAAAACCTATATCGTGCACAATATGCACCCCATCGCGCTTTGGCGCGACATGGGCTGGCGCAATTTTCTGGTGTTTCAGATCTATGTGGGCAACCTCATCATCTGCGCGCCGTTACATACGGTGTTCCTGTTAGTGCTTGGCCTGCGGCTGATGCTGACGGGGGACATCCCCATGGCCCCACTCTACTGGATCGTTCTGGTGACGGGCTATGTGGCGGCTTTCTCAATTTCGGTGGCCGGTCTGGTGCGTAATGGGCAGAAAAGACTGCTGTGGTTTCAGGCCCTGTTGCCCATCTATTGGGTATTGCACTCATTCGCGGCGCTGCGTGCAGCACGCGAACTCTTGATCGCTCCGTATTTCTGGGGAAAAACCACGCATGGACGCACCCGTGTCTCGCGTGGCATGACCAGCAGTCAGATCCGTGCCAAACCGTGATCCTGCCCATGACTTGATTGCGCCTGTGCAATCAGACAGAGGGTCGGCCAGGACTGGTATCGGAACACTTCAAACGAGGTAGGTCTCTTGGAGACGCCAGAACTCAATCCAGCAATGTTGAGCGAGGAAGCCCGCTACCGGCTCCTGCTCGACGCCATTACCGACTATGCCGTCTATATGCTCGACCGGGACGGCAATGTCGCGAGCTGGAATGCCGGCGCCGAGCGCGCCAAGGGCTACAAGGCCCACGAAATCATCGGCCGGCACTTTTCCACCTTCTACACCCCGCGCGACCTGGCCACCGACCTGCCGGCGCGCGCCTTGCGCACTGCTGCCGGGGAAGGTCGCTTCGAAGGCGAAGGCTGGCGCCTGCGCAAGGACGGCACCCGGTTCTGGGCCAATGTGGTGATCGACCCGGTCCGCACGGCCGAAGGACACCTGATCGGCTTTGCCAAGATCACCCGCGACCTCACCGAGCGGCGCGAAAGCCAACTCGCGCTGGCGCGCAGCCAGGAGCAATTCAAGATCCTGGTGCAGGGCGTCACCGACTACGCCATCTATATGCTAGACCCCCAGGGTCATGTCAGCAGCTGGAATTCGGGGGCCGAAAAGATCAAGGGCTACCGGCCCGACGAGATCATCGGGGCGCATTTCAGCCAGTTCTACGAGGACGAGGACCGCACGCGCGGCGAGCCGCAGACGACCCTGGATACCGCGCTGCGCGACGGCCGCTCGGACCGGGAGGGCTGGCGCATCCGCAAGGACGGATCGCGGTTCTGGGCTCATGTTGTGGTCGAAGCCATACGCGACGAGGCGGGCACGCTGATCGGCTTTGCCAAGATCACCCGCGACCTCACCGAGCGGCGGCGCATGCAGATCCAGCTCGACCAGGCCCGCGAAAACCTGTTCCAGGCTCAAAAGATCGAAGCCATGGGGCAGCTCACCGGCGGCATTGCCCACGACTTCAACAATCTGCTGATGATCGTGCTGGGCAGCCTTGAGCTGGCGCGCAAGCGCCTGCCTGACGATCCGAAACTTAAGACTCTGATCGATAATGCAGTGACGGGCGCCCAGCGCGGCGCCAGCCTCACCCAGCGCATGCTGGCCTATGCAAGGCGCCAGGACCTCAACAGCGCGCCCGTCGATCTGGCAGAACTCACCCAGGGCATGACCGATCTGTTGCACAATTCAGTCGGCGCGGGCATGCGCATCCAGATCGACATCCCGCCGAAGCTGCCCCAGATCATGACCGATGCCAACCAGCTCGAAACGGCCCTGATCAACCTGGTGGTCAATGCGCGCGATGCCATGCCCGATGGCGGGCTGATCGTGATCGGCGCCCATGAGGAAGACCGGATCTCGCCCCCCGGCACCAATCCGCCTTCGGGCCGCTATGTGTGCCTGACAGTGACCGATACGGGCGAGGGCATGGACCCCGAAACCCTCAAGCGCGCCGCCGATCCCTTCTTTACCACCAAGGGCGTCGGCAAGGGTACCGGGCTGGGTCTGTCCATGGTGCACGGTCTGGCCGAGCAGTCGGGCGGCCAATTGCGCCTCGAGAGCGCTTTGGGTCAGGGCACCACCGTGTCCTTGTGCCTGCCCGTGATCGCCGAAGCCCCGGCTGCCGCAACGCAGCGCGATGCCAGTCCCGCCCAAGAGGCACGGCCGACGCACGGCCTGACCGTTCTGGCCGTGGATGACGACGTGCTGGTGTTGATGAACACCACGGCCCTGCTTGAGGAATTGGGCCACACGGTCATCGAGGCCACCTCGGCCGCTGCTGCCCTGTCCGTGCTCGAAAGCGGCCGCGCCGTCGACCTGCTCGTCACCGATCACGCCATGCCCAACATGACCGGCGCGCAACTGATCGGGCTGGTCAACGAGCGCTGGCCGGACCTGCCCGTCATCATGGCGACCGGCTATGCCGAACTGCCTCCGGGCACCAGCGCCAGCCTGGTGCGGCTCTCCAAGCCCTTTAGCGAGATCGAGCTGGGTCAGGCGGTTGCTCGAGCCCTGGGGCGAACCGGTTAACTCCTAACCGGTTGGCGCGATGAGCCACTGGCCCTTGCCTCATCGTGCCGGCCCCTCGATAGTGGGCGCAGGGAGAATGGGTCAGATCCGCATTGCCGAGGGCATGAGTTTTAGACAACCGGCAGGGTTGCGCCGCTTATTGGGAAACCAAAACAGACCTCGCCCATTAGCCCTTCGAACAGGCACATGACGGGGTAGCAGCGATGGCGCATGGCAAGAGCGGCAAGAAGACGGGTTCGATAAGCCAGGGCAGCGCTCCACATGCGCCAGAAGTGCCAGATCGTGCCGTAGCGCTGCAAAAGCTGTCAGCGCTTGCCGCCAATCGCATCGCCATCGAGGGGGTTTCTCCCGAAATCGACGGCGGCCGTTTTCCGGCCAAGACCGTTGCCGGCATGCCCTTTACGGTCGAGGCCGACATATTTTGCGATGGGCACGACACCATTGCCGCCGCGCTTCTGTATCGCCAGGCTGGCAACCAGGACTGGCAAGAGACCGAGATGGCGTTCTTGGTCAACGACCGCTGGAGCGCCACCATCACCTTGCCGGAAAATCGGCTCTATGACTTCACCATCTGCGCCTGGCGCGACCTCTATGCCAATTGGCGCAAGGAGATCTTCAAAAAGCACGGTGCCGGGCTGGTCATCAGCCTGGAGCTGGAAGAAGGCCGGCGCCTGATCGAGATCACCTTGGAACAATCGACCACTTTGGCAGCGGGCGACGCCGAGGCGCTCTCGGATCTCTTGCAGGCCGTGGCCGACGTGGGCGACGACGCGGAAAAGCTCAAACTGCTGTCAGCGCAGCCCGTGGTCGAGCGCATGCAGCGGGTGGGCCTACGCACTAATCTCAGCCATTACGAACGTGTGCTGCAAGTCTTTGCCGACCGCAAGGCGGCAGCCTTTAGCGCCTGGTACGAAATCCTGCCCCGCTCGCAATCGGGCGACCCGACCCGCCACGGCACCTTCGACGACGTCATCAAGATGCTGCCCTATGTGCAGGATCTGGGCTTTGACGTGCTCTATTTCCCGCCCATCCACCCCATTGGCCGCACCAATCGCAAGGGCCCCAACAATAGCCTCATCGCAGGTCCAAACGATCCAGGCAGCCCCTATGCCATCGGCGCGTCCGAAGGCGGCCATGATGCCATCCATCCTGAACTCGGCAGTTTCGAAGATTTCCGGCGCCTGGTGGCTGCAGCCCACGCCCATGGGCTGGAGATTGCACTCGATTTTGCCATCCAGTGCTCGCCCGATCATCCCTGGATCAAGCAGCACCCCGAATGGTTCGACTGGCGGCCCGATGGTACCATCAAATTCGCCGAGAACCCGCCCAAGAAGTACGAGGACATCGTCAACGTCCACTTCTATCGCGAGGCGCTGCCCGACATCTGGTATGCGCTGCGCGACATCGTGTTGTTCTGGATCGAACAGGGCGTCACCATCTTCCGGGTGGACAATCCGCACACCAAGCCCTTCCCGTTCTGGGAATGGATGATCGGGGAAGTGCATGCCCGCCATCCCGAAGCGATCTTCCTGGCCGAGGCGTTCACGCGCCCCAAGGTGATGAAACGGCTCGCCAAGGTGGGCTTTTCGCAGAGCTACTCCTACTTCACCTGGCGCAACCTCAAATGGGAACTCGAGCAATATTTGACCGAGCTGACCACTGAGGAATGCCGCCACTACATGCGGCCAAATTTCTTCGCCAACACGCCCGACATCAATCCGTTCTTCCTGCAATATAGCGGGCGGCCGGGCTTCCAGCTGCGACTGGTTCTGGCGGCCACGCTGGGGGGCAATTACGGCATCTATAACGGCTTCGAGATCAGCGACGCAGCGGCCGTCCCGGGCAAGGAGGAATACCTCAACTCCGAAAAATATCAGATTCGTGCCTGGGACATGCACACCAGTGGCAACATCTCCTGGGACATCAAGCTGATCAACAGGCTGCGCCGCGAGCACCCCGCGCTGCACGACTTTACCAATCTCAAGTTCTACAATGCCTGGAACGATAACGTCTTGTACTACGGCAAGGCGAGCGAGGACCTGTCGGACTTCCTGCTCTTTCATGTGTGCCTTGATCCGCACAACCGGCAAGAGACGCAGTTCGAGGTGCCCTTGTGGGAATTCGGCCTGCCCGACGACGCCTCCATCGAGGTGGAGGACATGGTGACGGGCAACCGCTTCACCTGGCACGGCAAGACCCAGACCCTGGTGCTCGACCCCTATTACAAGCCCTACGCGATCTGGCGGCTCATCGGGTCTGGAGGCCCGGCATGATGGACAAGGCAATTTCCCAAGACACGCTCAAACCCGCAGAGCGGAGCTCGCGCAGTGACGGCATCATCGATCGCACCGATACCGAATGGTATAAGGACGCGGTCATCTATCAATTGCACGTCAAGGCCTTCCAGGACGGCAATGGCGACGGCATCGGCGACTTTGCCGGGCTGATGCAGCGGCTCGACCACGTGCAGGATCTGGGCGTCACCGCGATCTGGATTCTGCCTTTCTACCCGTCGCCGCTGCGTGATGACGGCTACGACATTGCCGACTACAAGGCGGTGAACCCCTCTTACGGCACCATGAAAGATTTCAAGGCCTTCGTGGCCGAGGCCCATCGTCGGGGCCTGCGCGTCATCACCGAGCTGGTCATCAACCACACCTCGGACCAGCATCCCTGGTTCCAGAAGGCCCGTGCCGCCAAGCCCGGTTCGCCGGCGCGCGATTTCTACGTCTGGAGCGATACCGACAAGAAATTCCCCGAAACCCGCATCATCTTCACCGATACCGAAAAGTCCAACTGGACCTGGGACCCGGTCGCCGGCGCCTATTTCTGGCATCGGTTTTATTCGCACCAGCCGGACCTGAACTTCGACAACCCCAAGGTGCTCGAGGAAGTGCTGCGCGTGATGCGCATGTGGCTCGACATGGGCGTAGATGGGCTGCGGCTTGATGCGATACCTTATCTGGTGGAGCGCGAGGGCACCAATAACGAAAACCTGCCCGAGACCCACGACGTTCTCAAAAAGATCCGCGCCGAACTCGACGCGCATTATTCGGACCGCATGCTGCTGGCCGAAGCCAATCAGTGGCCCGAAGATACGCGCCCCTATTTCGGCGATGGCGACGAGTGCCATATGGGCTTCCATTTCCCCCTGATGCCGCGCATGTACATGGCCGTGGCCCAGGAAGACCGCCACCCCATCACCGACATCATCCGCCAGACCCCGGAAATTCCGGACCCCTGCCAATGGGGCATCTTCCTGCGCAACCATGACGAGTTGACGCTCGAAATGGTTACGGCCCAGGAGCGCGATTATCTCTGGCGCACCTATGCAGAAGATCGCCGCGCGCGCATCAATCTGGGCATCCGCCGCCGCCTCGCGCCGCTGATGCAGAATGATCGGCGCAAGATCGAGCTGATGAACTCGCTGCTGATGTCCATGCCCGGCACGCCGATCCTTTATTACGGCGACGAAATCGGCATGGGCGACAACTACTATCTGGGCGATCGCGATGGCGTGCGCACCCCCATGCAGTGGACCGCCGACCGCAATGGCAGCTTTTCGCGTGCCAATCCGCAAAAGCTCTATCTGCCCGCCATCATCGACCCGATCTATGGCTATCAGGCCATCAATGTTGAGAACCAGCAGGGCGACCCGTCCTCGCTGCTCAACTGGATGAAGCGCATGATTGCGGTGCGCAAGCTGCACCCAGCGTTCGGGCGCGGCACCATGACCCTGCTTTACCCACGCAACCGCAAGGTTCTGGCCTATGTGCGCGAGCACGAGGGCGAGCGCATCCTGTGTGTGGCCAATCTCTCGCGCGCGGCTCAGGCGGTCGAGCTCGATCTGTCGCGGTTCAAAGGCAGCGTGCCCATCGAGCTGGTGGGCCATTCACCCTTCCCGCCAGTAGGCGATCTGCCCTACCTCATTACCCTGCCCGCTTATGGCTTCTTCTGGTTCCTTCTGGCGGAAGAAGCGCAGGCCCCGCAATGGCACGAGCAGATGCCGGAAGTCTTGCCCGAGTTCATCACGCTCACAACGCGCGACGGCAAGCTGATGACGGCCCTTAATGGGCGTGAGAAGCGTCAGCTCGAGCAGGATACTCTGCCCGCATTCCTGCCACTGCAGCGCTGGTTTGGCGCCAAGGACACGGCTATCGAACGCGTGACGCTGACCCCCCTGGCCGAACTGAAGTCCGGCGAGCACGCGCTCGTCGTGATCGATGTGGAGAGTGCCGGGGAAACGCAGCGCTACTTCCTGCCCATCTCGGCTCGTTGGGGCGAGGAGAACCTGCAAACCGGCGCTCCCAAGCTCTCCTACACTCTCTCCAAGGTCCGCCACGGTCCCCGCGTGGGCGCCCTGATCGACGGCGTCTATGACGAGCAGTTTGCCCAGACGCTGCTCTCGGCCATGCGCGAGGGCATGCAGATGGAAACGGGTGACGGTGTCGTGGTGTTCAACGGCAGCGCGCGCCTGTCCGAAATCCAAGACATCGGCGAGCCGCGGCCCTTGGGCGTCGAGCAGTCCAATGTGTCGATCGCCTATGGCGACACGCTGATCCTCAAGCTCTATCGCCGCCTGCGGCAGGGCGAGCAGCCGGACGTGGAAATCGCCCGCTTCCTCACCGAAACGGGCAACTATGCCAACACCCCCGCTTTCCTCGGCTCGATTGAATATCGCCCTAACGACGGTGAACCGACCACCCTGGCAGCCGCCTTCGCCTTCGTGCCCAATCAGGGCGACGCCTGGGGCGTGCTGACCGAGGCCCTGCTGCGCGATATCGAGGACCAGGATCTGCACGGAGAGGCCAGCGAAACCCAGCCCGAACCGCGTGAGGATTTCGGTCCCATGCTCAACACCGGCGCCTTGATGGGCCAGCGCACGGCCGAGTTGCACAAAGCCCTCGCCACCTCGAGCGAGGATCCCGATTTTGCCGTCACCGATATCGGTGAAGCGGACGTCAAGTCGTGGGTGGACGATGCGACCAAGGAGGCCAAGGCCGTCCTTGCCCGTTTGCGGCAATCGCGCGCCAATTTGTCGGAAAGTGCCGCAACGCTCGCCGACGCCCTGCTCGAGCAGGAACAGGCCCTGATGGGTCGCATCGCGGCTGCCGGAGCGCTCAAGCCCTCGGGCAAGCTCTCGCGCATCCATGGCGATTATCATCTCGGCCAGGTTTTGGTGGCCCAGGACGATCTGATGATCATTGACTTCGAGGGCGAGCCCAAGCGTACGCTCGACGAACGTCGGGCCCGCACCTCGCCGCTGCGCGATGTGGCCGGCATGCTCCGCTCCCTCCAATATGCGGCCTTCACCGCGCTCAACCAGCGTCGTGCCGCCATTGGCGCCACCAGCCCGGCGGCACAAGCCCGCGTGTCGCTATGGGAAGAGCGCTACAGCGCCGATTTCCTTGCGGCATATCAGGAACATATCCAAGGCTCGGCCACTTATCCCGAGGACCAGGCCTTCGCCGCCGCTCTCACCGACCTCTTCGTTCTGCAAAAGGCGCTCTACGAGATCGGCTACGAACTGGCCAACCGCCCCGACTGGGTGGAAATCCCCCTGTCCGGGGTGCTCGATCTGCTCAACACTCAAAGGCCCGCCGCGTGACCAATACAATGCCTCCCGCTTCGCCTGCCTATCCGGCCGATATCGATGCCATCGTGAAGGGGCGCCATGGCAACCCCTTCGTGGTGCTGGGGCCGCAGGAGCGCTGGGGGCAGTTGTCGGTGAGCGTCTTCGCGCCTACTGCCGCCACGGTGCAGGTCATCGACAAGGCCAGCGGCGAGCAGGTGGCCGAACTCGAACGCCTCCATTCGGAGGGCTTTTTTTCGAGCTTTCTGCCCGGCCGTACCGAGCGGTTCGCCTATACGCTGCGCTTTGCTGCCGGTGACCATGTGTGGGAGGCTGAAGACCCTTATCGGTTTCCGCCCATTTTGAGCGATGTGGACGAATATCTCCTGGGCGAAGGCAAACATCGTCATCAATACGAAAAGCTCGGTGCCCATCCGCGCGTCATCGAAGGTATCGAGGGGGTCGCCTTTTGTGTCTGGGCGCCCAATGCCCAGCGCGTCAGCGTAGTGGGCGATTTCAACGCCTGGGATGGCCGCCGCCACCCCATGCGCAAACGCATCGGCGCGGGCATCTGGGAATTGTTCATCCCCGGCCTGGGCAAGGGCGAGCACTATAAATACGAGATCATCGGCGCCCATGGCGAGCGCCTGCCGCTCAAGGCCGACCCACTCTCCTTTTATCAGGAATTGGCGCCGGCTACCGCCTCGATCGTGCACGGGCTGGTCGAACACGACTGGCAGGACGGCGACTGGATGGCGAGCCGCAGGGTTCGGCAGGGCCTTCATGCGCCCATGTCCATCTATGAGATGCATCTGGGCTCGTGGCGCCGCGGTGCGGGGGGCGAACTGCTCGATTATCGCACTTTGGCCGAGCAATTGGTGCCCTATCTCACCGAACTGGGCTTCACCCATGTCGAGCTGATGCCGGTCAGCGAGCACCCCTTCGCCGGTTCTTGGGGCTATCAGCCCATTGGCCTGTTCGCACCCACCAGCCGCTTCGGCACGCCCCAGGATTTTGCCGCCTTCGTTGACACCCTGCACCAGGCGGGCATCGGGGTGATCATCGACTGGGTGCCGGCCCATTTCCCCTCCGATGCCCATGGCCTGATCCGATTCGACGGCACCGCGCTGTACGAGCACGAAGACCCGCGCCTGGGATTTCACCGCGACTGGAACACGCTGATCTACAATTTCGGGCGCAACGAGGTGGCCAACTTCCTGCTCGCCAGCGCCCTGTTCTGGCTCGACCGCTTCCACGTCGATGCCCTGCGCGTCGACGCGGTCGCCTCCATGCTCTATCTCGATTATTCCCGTCAGCCGGGCGAATGGATCCCCAACCGCCATGGCGGCAATGAGAACCTGGAAGCCGTAGCCTTCCTGCGCGAAACCAATATTCGCGCCTATGAGCTCAACCAGGGCATCCAGATGATCGCCGAGGAATCCACGGCCTGGCCACAGGTCAGCCGGCCCGTCGACATGGGCGGGCTGGGCTTTGGCTACAAGTGGAACATGGGCTGGATGCACGACACCCTGAGCTATATGAGCCAGGACCCGATCCATCGGCAGCACCACCACAGCCAGATGACCTTCGGCATCCATTATGGCTTTTCGGAAAATTTCGTCTTGCCGCTCAGCCATGACGAAGTGGTGCATGGCAAGCACTCGATCCTGGGGCGCATGCCTGGCGATCGCTGGCAGAAGTTTGCCAATTTGCGGGCTTACTACGCCTTCATGTGGACCCACCCGGGCAAGAAGCTGTTGTTCATGGGCTCCGAGTTCGGCCAGGCACGCGAATGGAACCACGACCAGTCGCTGGACTGGCATCTGCTCGACGATCCCCTGCACCAGGGCGTCAAGACGCTGATCGCCGATCTCAATCGCCTCTATCGCAGCCAGGGCGCACTGCACGAAAAGGATTGCGATCCCGAGGGCTTTGCCTGGATCGATGCCAGCGACACCGCCAACAGCGTGTTTCTCTACCTGCGCCGCGGCCAGGACGGCACGCCGCCGGTGGTGATCGCGCTCAACATGACGCCAGTGGTGCGGCCCGACTACCGGGTCGGCGTGCCCCTGGGCGGACGCTGGCGGGAGGTGCTCAATACCGATGCGGAAATCTACGGCGGCTCCAATGTCGGCAATGGCGGTGTGCTCAATGCCTCCGAGGAGGGTTGGCACGGCCAAGCCGCATCCCTCACCCTAACCCTGCCCCCGCTTGGCGCCCTCATCTTGGTCCCTGACCACGCGTGACACGCCGCAGTCCAGTTCCGGACAATCCTATGGCAAAATTGAACCATGACGACGCCATCGTCGTTCGTTGCGCCATGGATATGTTGAACCAAGACACCGAGAACCGCAGCCACAGTCTCCCGACCAGTTGGGGCACCCGCCATGTCAATGCCGATACGGTGCGCTTCCGCCTGTGGTCACCCGACGAGGATGCGATCAAGCTGCGCATCATGGGCGCCGACCGCACCATGGCCAAGGACGAGGATGGCTGGCACGAACTGGTGCTCGATCAGGTGCGGGCTGGCACGCCCTACGGCTATGTGCTGGGTAATGGCATGGTCGTGCCCGACCCGGCGGCGCGGGCGCAGACCGGCGACGTGCACGGGCTCTCGATGGTGGTCGACGCGCGCAACTATCAATGGATCAACACCGGGTGGCAGACCAGGCCTTGGGAAGAAACGGTCCATTACGAGTTGCACATTGGCACCTTCACACCCGAAGGCACCTTTATCGCGGCGATCGAGCGGCTCGACCACCTGCGCGATCTGGGCATCACCACTATCGAGTTGATGCCGGTCGGTCAGTTTGGCGGGCGGCGCGGCTGGGGTTATGACGGCGTGCTTATCTACGCGCCCCATCGCCCCTATGGCTCGCCCGACGATCTGCGCGCCCTGGTCGATGCAGCTCATGGCAAGGGCATGAACGTGGTGCTGGACGTGATCTACAATCACTTCGGCCCGGACGGGAATTACCTGCCGCTGGTGGCGCCCGACTTCTTCCATCCCGAACACCGCACCCCCTGGGGCGACGCCATCGCCTATGAAAAAAGGCCGGTGCGGGACTTTTTCATCGAAAACGCGCTCTACTGGCTTGAGGAGTTCCAGTTCGACGGCCTGCGCTTTGACGCCATCGACCATATCCTGGACGAGCAATCCCAAACCCACATCCTGGTGGAAATGGCCCAGCGCATCCGCGCCCATTTCCCTGGCCGGCGTCTGCACCTGACCACCGAGGACAATCGCAACATCACCAGCCTGCACGAGCGCGGTCCGGACGGCGAGCTGACACTTTATACGGCGGAGTGGAACGACGACTTCCACAACGTGGCCCACGCCATCGGCACCCACGAGTCGGAAGGCTATTACGAGGATTTCAACGAAAAGCAGTGGTGGAAGATCGCGCGCTGCCTGGCCGAGGGCTTTGCCTATCAGGGCGAGCCGTCCCGGCACGACAGGCAGCGGCCGCGTGGCACATCGAGCGCGCATCTGCCGCCCACGGCCTTCGTCGATTTCATCCAGAACCACGATCAAGTTGGCAACCGCGCCTTTGGCGAGCGGCTGATCGATCTGGCTGACAGGTCCATGGTGGAAACGCTGCTGGCCATGCTGCTGTTGTCTCCCCACATTCCCCTGCTCTTTATGGGTGAGGAGTTCGGCGAAACCCGCCCCTTCAGTTTCTTCACCGATTTCGACGGCGAGCTGGCCGACAAGGTGCGTGAGGGAAGGCGCAACGAATTTTCCAAGTTCGAGGCGTTCCACGGCGATGCTGACAGCCTGCGCCAGGTGCCCGACCCCAATGCCGAAGGCACGTTCCTGGCCTCCAAACTCAACTGGGATTGCCTTCAATCGGAAGGCGGACGACATTGGATGGATCTGACCAAGCGGCTGCTCACCTTGCGGCACGAGCGCATCGTGCCGCTGCTCTACGGCGTAGGCGGGCATAGCGGGCAGATCGTGACCGCCGATAGCGGCATCGTGGCCGTAGCTTGGAAATTGAACGGGGCAGTATTGCATATGACGGCCAATCTGGACGACGAACCGCGACCCGCTCCACCCATGGCCGGTCCGGCGCTTTATGCGTCCTCCGACGCGGCGGTCGCAGCGCTCATTCAAGGTGAGTTGCCCGGCCACTCCATCGTGGTCATGACCGAAGGCGAACACCAGTCGGTCCAGATTCGATGAGCCATCACCAGCTTGACGCCTTGGCCGAACGCTATGGCGTTGCCGTACGTTATTGGGGCCTCGATGGCGTTTTCCACGAAGTGCCCGACAGCACCAAGCGCGCCATTCTCAACGCCATGGGCGTCGTCTGCGACAGCGACGAGGCCATTGCGCACAGCCTGGCCGAGGCGCCGAGCCCGGTGGAGAGCGATCATTTCTCCACCGCCTGCTTTGAGCCGCAATGGCTGATCGAACGGCGGTGCTGGGGCGTGGCCATCCAGCTCTATGCCCTGCGCTCGGACCGCAACTGGGGTATTGGCGACTTCCAGGATCTGGCTGATATTGCCCGGATCACCGCCGCCCAGGGCGCCGATTTCCTAGGCACCAACCCGCTGCATGCGCTGTTTTTAGCCGATCCGATGCGGCGCAGCCCGTTTTCGCCTTCCAATCGACGTTTCCTCAACCCGCTCTATATCGCAGTCGATACGTTGCCCGGCTTTGCGCCCGGCATGGCGGACCCCGGCAGTTGCGCCGCGTTGCGGGCCACCGAGTTGGTCGATTATGCCGGGGTGGCCCAGCTCAAGCTCGCTGTCCTCGAGCAGGTCTTTGCCGCCTGGCGCCAGGGTGGCGCTCCCGCGCCCTATGAAGAAGCAGCCTTTGCCGCGTTCGTCGATCAGGGCGGTTCGGCCTTGCGCGCCCACGCGCTATTTGAAGCGCTGTCGCTGCATTTTGCGCCCATGGCCGGGTGGCACGGCTGGCCCTCGGACTATCAGGACCTGCAATCTCCCCAAGTGCGCGATTTCGTTCAGAGCCATGCCGACCAGATCGGCTTCCAGCTCTGGCTGCAGTGGATCGCCAGCGTGCAGCTGGAGCAGGCACAGCAAGCCGCGCGCGATGCGGGCATGCGCATCGGCCTTTATCTCGATTTCGCCGTGGGCGAAGCGCCGGATGGTTCGGCCAGCTGGGGCACGCCCGATCAGACCATGCGCGGGGTGACCGTCGGGGCCCCGCCCGATTATTTCGCCACCCAGGGGCAAAACTGGGGCCTGGCTCCGATCTCGCCTGCGCATCTGCGCGGCGAGGGCATTTCCCATTATGCCGACATGCTCGCCGCCTCGATGCGCTCGGCGGGCGCCCTGCGCATCGATCACGCCATGGGATTGCGGCAGCTGTTCATGGTGCCCGAGAACGCTTCCGCGCTGGAAGGCGCCTATGTGCGCTATCCGCTGGGTGCGATGGTGTCCGCGCTGGCCGGCCAGTCGCAGGGCTTTGGCACGCTGATCGTGGGCGAGGACCTGGGCAATGTGCCCGAGGGCTTTCGCGACATCATGGCGCGCGGTGCCATCTATTCCTATCGCATCTTCTATTTCGAGCGCGCGGGCACCGATTTCCTGCCGCCCGAACACTACCCGGCCCAGGCGCTGGCCTGCGTCTCCACCCACGATCTGCCTACCCTACCCGGCTGGTGGCGCGGCGACGACATCGCGCTGCGCCTGTCCAACGGGCTGATCGAGGCGAGTTCTGCGGGTCAGCAGAGCGAGGGCCGCCAGGGCGAACGGATTGACCTGGTCAACAAGCTGCACTGGTACGGTCTGTTGGACGATCAGGGCCGCGAGGAGGCCTTGCAGGCGGGAGCCAATCGCGATCTCGAAGTGCCCTCGCGCCTGATCGTGGGCGTCCACCGCTATCTGGCGCGCACGCCCTCGCGTCTTTTGGCGGTGCGCATCGAAGATCTGGTGGGTCAGCTCGAGCCGGTCAATCTGCCCGGCACTGTCGACAGCTATCCCAACTGGCAGCGCAAGCTGGCCGTCTCGCTGAACGACCTCGAGGCCCTGCCCCTTTTGAACAGCGTTACCGCAGCGCTGCGCGAAGAACGCCCACGCTGAGCGCCTGGTTCAGATCCCGGCAATCAAGGCGCGCACCAGGGCGTGGCCGGGATCGGTCAGACCATCGAGGATAGAAAAGTGATGCCGGTCGGGCTCCACCACCAGTTCAGTGGCGGCGCCCAGCCCGGTCCAGACATTGGCCAGCAGCGCCGATTGACGCAAAAATTCCGCTCGCTCGGCGCCACCCACCCAGCACACGAGGCTGGTGCCAGGCAGCGGCGACGACAAGGCCGGGCTCTCGCCTGCCGCCAGCGCCGCATCGATCCTGAGCGTGCCATTCATGCGCGTGGCCATGAGCGGGCGCAGGTCGTGCACACCCGAGATCGGCACGATGCGGGCAAGGCGAGCCCTGATCGCAGCGGGCAGCGGGCTGGTGGTGGTTGCCAAGCGCGCCACCAGCTGGCCGCCGGCCGAATGCCCGGTCAAAACGATGGGACCGGGCGCCATTTCGGCTGCTGCCGTCACCGCCGCCGCCACGTCCTCACCGATCGTCGAGATGCTCACATGCGGGCACAGCCGATAGGACGGTATCGCCACGGCCAGCCCATGGGCCAGCGCCCCTTGGGCGCAGTGCGACCAGACATCCTTGTTCAGGCTCATCCAATAGCCGCCATGGACAAAGACCAGCAGGCCGCGCGCATTGCCCTCCGGCATGAAAAGATCGAAGCGCTGGCGCGGATGGGAGCCATAGGCGAGGTTCAGGCGAGCCTGGCCCTGCGCCACCCCCTGCTCGCGAAACGCTGCAGCCGCCTCCTCCCAGACGCCCGGCCAGGCTTCGCTTTTTGGGATGTGAATGCCATTGGCATAGGCATCGTCCCAATCGGTAATCCGGCGCTCGATCATGGCGTCTCGACGTCCTGCTGAAATCACATGGGGGCGCCGGACTGGCACCATTGCGCCCCTGCACCCGATCATGCCAGCTACGTCCTATCAAAGGGAGGGCGGCCAAGGCCAAAGGGCATGATCCACGACGAAATTTTTGCCAAGACGCGCCAGCGCTTCGTCCTGCCCGAAGGGATTTGCTATCTCGACGGCAACTCACTGGGCCCACTGGCACGCGACGTTCCCGAGCGGGTGGCGCAAACCCTGACGGCCCAGTGGGGCGAGCAGCTGATCGGGGCATGGAACACGGCCGGCTGGGTGGACATGCCGGGCCGCATCGGGGATCGCATCGCCCGGCTGGTGGGGGCACCCCAGGGCAGCATCGTGATGGGCGATACCCTTTCGATCAAGGTCTACCAGGCCTTGGCTTCGGCGCTCCACCTGCGTCCCGAACGCCGGATCATTCTGTCCGACACCAACAACTTTCCCACCGATCTCTATATGGCGCAGGGCCTGATCGCCTCGCTCGACCAGGGTCATAGCCTGAAACTCGCAGTACCCGAAGCCGTGCTCGAGGCCATCGACGACACCGTGGCCGTGGTGATGCTGACCGAGGTGGATTACCGCACCGGGCGCCGGCACGACATGGCCGCGATCACCGCCAAGGCGCACGCCAAAGGCGCGCTGGTGATCTGGGATCTGGCCCATTCCGCCGGCGCCATCCCGATCGATCTTGCCGGCACCGATGCCGATTTTGCAGTGGGCTGCACCTATAAATTCCTCAATGGCGGACCTGGCGCGCCGGCTTTCATCTATGTGGCGCCGCGCCTTGCCCCGCTGGTGCGCCCGGCGCTGTCGGGCTGGTTTGGGCACGAGGCCCCGTTCGCCTTCGATCCCGACTATCGGCCCGCATCGGGCATCGAGCGCATGCGGGTGGGCACCCCTCCAGTCCTGGCTCTAGCCGCGCTCGATGCGGCTCTCGACATCTGGGACGAGATCGACATGACCCAGCTGCGCGAACGCGCCGTGGCCTTGTCGGAGCAATTTATCGCTGAGGTGTCGCGCGGCCTGCCCGATCTGGTCCTGGCCTCCCCGCGCGATCCGGCCCGGCGCGGCTCCCAGGTGTCCTATCATTTCGAGGACGGCTTTGCGGTGATCCAGGCGCTGATCGCCCGAGGCGTCATCGGAGACTATCGCGCCCCCGGCATCATGCGCTTCGGCATCACTCCGCTCTACACCAACCAAGCCGATATCGAGGCTGGAGCCCGGGCGCTGGTGGAGGTGATCGCCACCCGCGCCTGGGACAATCCGCGCTTCAAGGTCAAGGGCAAGGTGACCTGAGGGCGCGCCGCAACTCGAATTTGCGGTGCCTGGCAATCTGGGCTATGGCGACCCACCCTGTCCGGGCGATAACAAGGCGCATGCCTTTGAGGGATTGTATCGATGTCAGCTAGTCCGACCCGCCCCGATCTGCCCTTCCTCACCGGCGGGGGCGAAATGGCAGCGCTGATCGCGGCCTTCGACTGGTCGGCCACCAGCCTGGGTCCCATCGAAACCTGGCCCGGCTATCTGCGCAACACCATCGCCCTGATGCTGCGCTCTCCCGTGCCCCTCGTCTCGCTTTGGCACGAGGATGGCTACATGATCTACAATGACGCCTATTCGGGCTTCGCCGGCGGGCGCCATCCGCAGCTTCTGGGCAGCAAGGTGCGCGAAGGCTGGCCCGAAGTGGCCGATTTCAACGACAACGTCATGCGCGTGGGGCTGGCCGGGCGCACGCTGCAATATCAGGATCAGGAGCTGACGCTCTATCGCTCGGGCGTGGGCGAGCCGGTGTGGATGAACCTTGATTATTCACCGCTCCTGGACGATGCCGGCCAGCCGGTCGGCGTCATCGCCATCGTGGTGGAGACCACGGGCAAAGTGAGGGCCGAGCGCTGGCTGAGCGGAGAGCGCGAGCGCCTGCGCGCCATGTTCGAGCAGGCGCCGGGCTTCATGGCGCTGCTGCGCGGGCCAGAGCACGTGTTCGAATTGGCCAATCCTGCTTACCTGCGCCTGGTGGGCCATCGCCACGTGCTCGGCCTGCCCCTGGCCCGCGCCCTGCCCGAAATTGCAGACCAGGGCTATGCCGAACTGCTGGACAAGGTGTTCCAGCAGGCCGAGACCTTCACCGGTTTCGGGATGCCGGTGGATTTATACCCCACCCCCGATGCCGCCCCCGAACACCGGTTCGTCGACCTGGTCTATCAGCCCATCCGGGATCAGAGCGGCGACATCGACGGCATTTTCGTGCAGGGCACCGACGTAACCGAGCGCGTGCAGGCCGAGGCGGCCCGGCGCGACAGCGAAGAAACGTTCCGTACCCTGGCCCAAGCCGTGCCTAACCATGTCTGGGCCGCCCGGCCCGATGGCGCCCTCTACTGGTTCAACCAACAGGTCTATGACTATGCCGGCGCGGCCGAGGGGTCGCTGGATGGGCAGAACTGGGCTCAGATGGTCCACCCCGACGATGTCGCGGGGGCCGCCGAGCGCTGGAACGCCTCGCTAGCCGATCGATCGGTTTACGAAGTACAGTTCCGCCTCAAGCGCCACGACGGCACCTTTCGCTGGCATATCGCCCGCGCCGTGCCCATCGCCGATGCCAACGGTACCATCGTGCGCTGGATCGGTACCAATACGGACATCGAGGATCAAAAGCGCGCTGCCGAGCAGCTGGAGCGCCTCAACTCCTCGCTCGAGCAGCAGGTGGCCCTGCGCACGGCCGATCGCGACCGTATGTGGCGCCTGTCCACCGATCTGATGCTGGTTTCCGATTTCGAGGCCAAGGTGGTGGCACTCAACCCGGCCTGGGGGCAGTTGGGCTGGACCGAACCGGACCTGGTGGACACGTCCTTCATGGCGCTGGTCCACCCCGACGACCGCGCGGCAACCCTGCGGGAAGTCGGTCGCCTCAGCGATGGTGCCACCACCTTCCGGTTCGAAAACCGCTATCAGGCACGCGACGGCAGCTATCGCACGATCTCCTGGACTGCCGTGCCGGGCGAAGAATTCATCCATGCCGTGGGCCGAGACGTCACCGCCGAGCGCGACGCCGCCCAGGCGCTGCGCAAGTCCGAACTCGCCTTGCAGCAGGCCCAGAAGATGGAGTCGATCGGCAAGCTCACCGGTGGTGTTGCCCACGACTTCAATAACCTGCTGCAAGTGGTTTCAGGCAATCTGCAATTGCTGGCCAAGGACGTGGCCGGCAATGCCCGCGCCGAAAAGCGCATTACTAACGCACTGGCCGGCGTCAGCCGCGGCGCCAAGCTCGCCAGCCAGTTGCTCGCCTTCGGGCGCCGTCAGCCCTTGGCTCCCAAGGTGGTAAATATCGGCCGCTTCATCTATGGCATGGAAGACATGCTGCGCCGCTCGCTGGGCGAGGAGATCGAGGTCGAGGCCATCGTGTCGGGCGGGCTGTGGAACACGCTGATCGATCCCAACCAGATCGAAAATGCCATCCTGAACCTGGCCATCAATGCCCGCGATGCCATGGATGGGTCGGGCAAGCTCACCATCGAGGTGGGCAACGCCTTCATCGATGACGGCTATGCGCACACCCACCCCGACGTCGCTCCCGGCCAATATGTCATGCTGGCGGTGAGCGATACCGGCTGCGGCATGACCCCCGAAATCATGGAGCAGGTGTTCGAGCCGTTCTTTTCCACCAAGCCCGAGGGCAAGGGCACCGGCCTGGGGCTCTCCATGGTCTATGGCTTCGTCAAGCAGTCGGGCGGACACGTCAAGCTCTACAGCGAAGTGGGCCAGGGCACGACGGCCAAGATCTATCTCCCGCGTGCCAACCAGGCCGAGGACGTGGCCGAAACGGTCCCGAGCACACCCATCACCGGGGGCACCGAGACCATTCTGGTCGCAGAAGACGACGAGGCGGTGCGCGCTACGGTTGTCGAAATGCTGACCGAGCTGGGCTATCGCGTGCTCAAGGCCAAGGATGCTGCCAGCGGCTTCAGTGTGGTGGAAAGCGGGGTGCCCATCGATCTGTTATTCACCGATGTGGTGATGCCCGGCCCCATGAGGAGCACCGAGCTGGCGCGCAAGGCGCGTGAGCGCCTGCCGGGCCTGGCCGTGCTGTTCACGTCGGGCTACACGGAAAACTCCATCGTGCACGGCGGACGGCTCGATGCCGGGGTAGAGCTGCTCTCCAAGCCCTATACGCGCGATGCGCTGGCGCGCAAGCTCCGGCATGTGCTGGCCAATCAGGCCCAGCGCCAGCAGGCCGCCGAGCACCGCGCCGCCCCTGCCGTTGCCGCCGCACCGATCGTTACCGGTCTCAAGGTGCTGCTGGTGGAAGACGACATCCTGATCCGCACCAACACCGCCGAACTGCTGGTCGAGCTGGGCCATGCCGTCAGCCAGGCCGGCACGGCCCAGGCCGCGCTTGCGCATCTCGATCAACACCAGTGCGACGTGCTGATCACCGATATCGGGCTGCCCGACATGTCGGGCACGGCGCTGGCCCGCGAGGCAAGGCGCCGGCTGCCCGGCTTGGGCATCGTCTATGCCACGGGCGCCCAGCCCGACGCGCAAACGGCCGGTCCGGGCGAGGTTTTCCTGCAAAAGCCCTATTCGGGGCCAGATCTGGAGGCTGCACTCAAGGCGCTGGGACGCTAGCGGCGTCCAGCATGGGCAGAACGATGCGGAAACAGGCGCCGCCCTGCTGTGCCCCGACCAGCTCCAGTCGTCCGTTCATGCGCATGACGATCTCGCGGCTGATCGCCAGGCCCAGCCCTGCCCCGGCCTGCGCCGGCTGGCGCCCCTGCCGGCCGCGATAGAATTTGTCGAAGATCTTTTCCCGCTCCCCAGCGGCAATGCCAGGGCCATTGTCGGACACTTCGATCCAATAGTCCGCGCCGTCCCGCCCCGAGCGAACCGCCACCGTTGGCGCCGGGGTATCGTTATATTTGATGGCGTTGGAAATCAGGTTGATCAGCACCTGGGTCAGCCGGTTGGGCTCGGCCAGAACCAGGGTGCCCGGCGCCCTCTCGCCCACGGCAATCCTGATGCCGCGCTGGCGCGCCAGGGCATCGCACACGCTCACGGCGCGCTCCAGCGCCTCTTCGGCATCGATGGACCGGTTCTCCCAAGCACGTTCGCCGCGCTCGAGCACGGAAAGCTCCAGGATCTCGTCGAGCAGCTTGGTGAGCCGCAGCGTCTCGCGATGGATGATGCCGGTAAAATTCTCCCGCTCCTTGCCCTCCAGTTCATTTTCGCTCAGCAGGATTTCCGAGAAAGCCCGGATCGCGGTCATGGGCGTGCGCACCTCATGGCTGACCTGGCTCAAGAACTCGTCCTTCTGCTGGTCAACCGCGCGCAGCTGGCTATTGGCCACTTCGAGCTTTTCGGCCGTAGCGCGCAGCTCAGCCGAAGTGCGCTCCAGGCGCTGGGAATATTCGATGGCCTGCTGGGTTTCGTCGGCCATTTGCAGCACTTCTTCGAGCGACACGGCGGCGCCCGAAACCACCTTGGAGAGCATAACATGGGCCGAGGCCGCCCCGATCGAGCCGGCCAGTTCACGCTCGAGCCGCCCGATGAAAGCTGGGCTGGGCTCGAGATTGCGCCACACCGTGCGCGCCTCCTGGGCTTCGGCCACGAAGATCGCGGCGGCGCGCTCATGGCCCAGAATACGCTCGGCCACGAAGAACAGATCGTCCACCGCCGCCGACCCGCGCAGCAGGTCTGCTCCGCGTGCGCTGCGGCGGAAAATGTCGGTAAACAGCAGCGCCTGCAGGCGCTCGAGCGCCGATTGCTCGGTAAAAATCGAGACCGTCACCAGGGTCAGGGTGTTGAGCAACAGGCTCCAGAACACCGCATGCACCAGCGGGTCGAAGCCATCGAGCCCGAACAGCGCCTCGGGCCTGAGCCAGGATATCCCCCAGGGCCCGTCGAGCATGATGTTGGCCACCAGCGGCGAGGATGACTGGAAGGACGGCAGAAAGCTCGACCAGGCCCAGATCACAAAGCCCACCAATATGGCGGCGATTGCCGCCTTGCTGGAGGCATCGCGCCAGAACAGGGCGGCGATGATGGCGGGCAGGAACTGGGCGACACCGGCAAAAGAGATGAGCCCGATGGGTGCCAGCGCATCGGAATCGCCGGTCATGTAAAAATAGGCAAAGCCCAAAAACAGCACCAGCACGATGGAAAATCGGCGGGTGTTGAGCAAAAGCCGGCTCACCCCGCGCCCGTCGGCCATGTCCCGATCCGCCGTCAACCGCAGCATGATGGGCATCACGATATGGTTGGAGACCATGATCGAAAGCGCGATCGATTCCACGATGATCATGGAGGTGGCCGAGGAAAATCCGCCGATAAAGGCAAAGAGCGCCAGCCCCTCATGGCCCGCCGCCAGCGGCACGGTGAGGGTGAACATGTCGGGATTGGCCCCCTTCGGCATGACCACCAGCCCATAAAGCGCGATGGGCAGGGTAAAGAGGCTCATCAGCAGCATATAGGCGGGAAAGGCCCAGCTGGCGGTGCGCAGATGGTTCTCGTCGGAGTTTTCAACGACCGTGATCTGGAACTGGCGCGGCAGGCAGATGATGGCGGCCAGCGCCAGAAGGTTCATCGCCACCCAGCGCTCCCCGAAGGTGTCCGACGAATAGATATCGACGCCCGCCGCGGCCGCCTTGGCAAAGATCGGCTCCAGCCCGCCCCCGGCATAGACTACGAACCCGCCCACCGCCAACAGCGCCGCCAGCTTGACGATGGCCTCGAAGGCGATGGCCGCCACCACACCGTGGTGTTGCTCCTTGGCGTCCACGTTGCGCGTGCCGAACAGGATGGTGAACACGGCCATGCAGGCCGCCACCCCCAGCGCCAGCCCCGTCTCGTCTATGCCCTCGAACCGCCCCGGCCCGGGCCCAGCAATGGCCTGGATCGAGGAGGTCACGGCCTTGAGCTGCAAGGCAATATAGGGCGCAATGGCGATCACCGCCGCAATGGTGACGATCACCGCCAACCGGTTGGACTTGCCAAAGCGCGACGACAACAGATCGGCAATCGAGGTGATGCGCTGGTCGTGGCTGATGCGCACCAGGCGCCGCAACACGAACCACCAGCCCACGAAAACGATGGTGGGCCCTAGGTAAATCGCCAGATATTCCAAACCGTTGCGCGCCGCCGAGCCCACGGCGCCGTAAAAGGTCCAGCTGGTGCAATAGACCGAGATCGAGAGCGTGTAGATGAAGGGCGAGCGTAGCAGCCCGCCCGGCCGCTGCCGCGTGCGCCGGTCGCCCAGATAGGCGATCAGGAACAACAGGCCCACATAGCCCACCGCCGTGGCGATCACCAGATCGGCCGAGAGCATCAGCGCGTCTCCTGCTCCGGATCCGCCTCGAGCCGATAGGCCAGCCAGCCGGCGCCGACGATCAGCAGGCCCCACACGCAGAACAGGTAAAGCACGTCGAGCGGAATGCCCAGCACCGTCACCTCGTGCAGCGCCAGCCGAACCAGCGGGGGCACCAGCGCCAGCACGCCCACCATGGTCAGCAACAGGGCCAGGCTGCGCAACTTGCGCGGTTTCATGGCCCCGACGGCGCCTGAGCCAGCAGGCGCCTCACCGCATCCACCACCTCGGCATTGGCATAGGGTTTGGTCACGAATCCATCGGCGCGCAACTCCTCGGCAATGCGCCGATCCTGATGCTGACCCTTGGCGGTCAAGACCAGCACCGGCAGTTGCGCGGTGTCGTGATCGGTCCGGATCTGCTTGAGGATTTCAAAGCCGCTGCGCTTGGGCAGCATCACGTCGAGCACCAGCATTCTGGGCCGCAAACGACGCACCGCTTCGATGACGGCTTCGCCATCGGTCACCGCGCCGATGGTCCAGCCGGCGCGCCTGAGAATGAAGTCCAGCGCCTCCAAAATGCTGGGCTCGTCCTCCGCAATGAGAACGTCGATAGCCAAATCTCCCCCTTCGTTTCCGCTCTCCCGTGCGGAAACCGCGTCACTAAAGCGCAATAGTGCTCAAACGCCAAGGTCAAAGCTGCGCGGCACCAAGGGGGCGCGCACCGGCATGTCGCTTTCCCCCGGCGCCAGCGCCTCTTCCTGGCGGCTGGCGCAGTCGCGCCTGGTGCACAGCCGACAGGCCGGACCCACGGGCACGTCGGCCGCCACATCGCCCAGCGCCAGCCCGGTGCCATAGACGGTCTGGTCGGCATGCAGCACGTCGCAGGCCAGCATGATGGCACTGGGCATGGCCTGGTCGGCAAAGCCCGAAACCCGGCGCGACACGGTGCGCGCGACAAAGAGATAGCGCGAGCCGTTGGAGAACCGAACCATCTGGCGCACCAGGGTTTCGGGCTGGCGGAACGCGCCATAGATCGCCCAGAGTGGACAGGCATGCCCGCCATTGGGCAAGAGCAGCCCCGGCAGCGGGAAGTGCTTGGTCAATCGCCCGGCCGGATCGGAGCGCAAGAACCCGAGCGGCACGCCCGCCGCCCCAGGCCGCCGCAACGTCACCAGCCGATGCGCCACCTGCTCGAAACTGGCTTCGTAGCGTTCGCGCAGCGCGTCGATGTCGTAGCGCAGCGCCTGCGCGTCCTCCAGAAACGGCTGGTAGGGAAACACCACGGCCCCGGCGAAATAGGAGCTGAGCGCTCGATAGGCCAGCCGCCGTGCCGCCGGCGAGGTCAGAAGCGGCGAATCAACCGCCGCCTCGATCGCCTCGGGCATGGCCAGTTCCACATAGAGCCGGGCGAGCTGAAATTGCCGGGTGGCGAGCGTAGTGGTGTTGAGAAACCACAGCGTGCGGCCTTCGGCATCGAACCCATACTGGCCCGGAAAGCCCTTGGCGTCGCGCTTGCCCGTCACGCCCTTGCTCACGCTCACCCCGAAGCGAGCCGCCAGTGCTGCAACCAGCCCCGCCTCGCTGAACTCGCCAAATGGCGCCAGCTCGGCCCGCACCGCCTCGGCGCCGGCCTCGAGCGTTGGGAAGTGGTTGTCGCTGGCAAAGATCAGGTCGTCGAGTTCGCGGCGAGGCGAGAGCGAACGCCCGCGCTGGCTGGTGCGGTCGAATTGCCCGATCAGGTTCTGTGCCACCGCGCTGAGGGCAGTGGTTTCGCGCGTGATGGTGCCCAGAAATCGAGTCCGGTCCTCGTCCTCCAGATCGGTCACGTCACGCAGGATCTCGGCTCCCGAGCGCACCGCCGTAATGCCCGAAAGCACCTGATGAAGAAGCTGCGACAGCAGCGGGTCGGCCCGCAACCGGTCCGCATAAGTGTCGGCATTGAGAGTCGCCGCGATATAGCCGCGATGGAGCCGCGCGATCACTTTGGCGATCTGTGGGGCAGTAGCCACCAGTTCGCGCGCCTCCTTGGCCCCCATGCCGGCCCCATCCAGCATGGGATCGGCGAACGCCTCTTCCAGATCATGGATCAGCCGATGCTCCGCCTCCCCCGTCAGTTCCTCGATGCCGATGGCGAGCGCCTGGGCGATCCGGTGCAGCAAGGCCCCGGCCACTTGCCGCTTATTGGCCTCGATCAGGTTGAGATAGCTGGCAGAAATGCCCGCCTCGCGGGCGAGCCGGGCCTGGGACAATCCCAGGACTTTTCGCCGCGCGCTGATCCTGATCCCGATCGGTGCCCGCATGTTCCTGCCCCCTGCCTTGGCGCGCCGCTGCCGAATGTAAATGAATTTACACGATTGTGGCTAGATCAGGACAAGAATTTACAAGATTTTCCTTACGTAACAGTGGCCTATTGCGAAGCCTGTGACCCCGGCACGATAGTCCCCTCCTGCGGCGAGCGCTCCGACGATGTATCGGGCCCCCGCGCAAAGAGGAGGATGGAATGAGTGACCTCATTAAGGGCGTGAGCCGTCGCAAGCTCATCAAGACGGGCCTGGCCGGCATTCTGGCCACCGGCGTTTCGCCGCTAATCTTTTCCAAGGGCGCCTGGGCGCAGGAATTCTGCAATGCCCCCACCGGCGACACGGTGACATTGGGCTTCAACATGCCCTTGACCGGCGCCTATGCCGATGAAGGCGCCGACGAACAGCGCGCTTTCGAGTTGGCGGTCGAGCACCTCAATGGTGGCGGTGATGGCGGGCTGATCCCACATTTCTCGTCCAAGACGCTCACGGGCAACGGCATTCTGGGCAAGCGCGTCGCCTTCGTTACCGGCGACAGCCAGACCAAGGCCGACGCGGCCCGCGATTCGGCCCGCCGCATGATCGAGCGCGACGGCGCAGTGATGATCTCGGGCGGCTCGTCTTCGGCCGAAGCCATTGCCGTGCAGGGCCTGTGCCAGGAAATGGGCGTGATCTTCATGGCCGCACTCACCCATTCCAACGACACCACCGGCAAGGACAAGAAGCGCTACGGCTTCCGCCATTTCTTCAACGCCTATCAGTCGGGCGTGGGCCTGGGCCCCGTGCTGGGCAGCTCCTACGGCATGGACCGGCGCGCCTATCACCTCACCGCCGACTATACCTGGGGCTGGACGCAGGAAGAATCGATCAAGGCTGCTACCGAAGCCCTGGGCTGGGAAACCGTGCAGACCGTGCGCACCCCCGTGGGTGCGGGCGATTTCTCGCAATACATCACGCCCGTGCTCAATTCGGGCGCCGACGTTTTGATCCTCAACCATTATGGCTTTGATGGCGTGAACTCGATCACCCAGGCCGTGCAGTTCGGCCTGCGCGACCGCCAGGCCAATGGCAAGGATTTCCAGATCGTCCTGCCGCTGGTCTCGGACCTCATGGCCAAGGGTGCGGGCTCGGCCATCCAGGGCGTCTATGGCACCGCCAACTGGGACTGGCAGCTCCAAGATGCGGCCAGCCAGGCCTTTACCAAGTCCTTCGGGGCCAAGTTCGGCCAGCCGCCCAGCCAGGCCGCTCACACCTCCTATGTGCAGACCCTGCTCTATGCCGATGCGGTGGAACGAGCCGGCACCTTCTATCCGCCCGAAGTGATCCGGGCGCTGGAGGATTTCGAGTTCGACGGCATGGGCAATGGTCCCACCCTCTATCGCGGCTCCGATCACCAGTGCTTCAAGGACGTGCTGGTGGTGCAGGGCAAGTCGGCGCCGGCCAATCCGTTCGACCTGCTCGAAGTGGTGTCCACCGCCTCGCGCGATTCGGTCACCTACGATCCGGCTATCTTCGGCGGCGATCTGGGCCCCTACGACCCCAATATGTGCGCCTGATTTCAGGCCGTAGGCCCGGCCGCGACACGCGGCCGGGTCGTCATGTTGTGTAAAGGGGAGCCAAGTGGAAGCCATTCTCGCCCAGTTGCTCAACGGCCTGGACAAGGGTGGGGCCTATGCGCTGATCGCGCTGGGCCTCACGCTGGTGTTCGGCACGTTGGGTGTCGTCAATTTCGCCCATGGCGCCCTGTTCATGCTGGGCGCTTTCTGCGCGGTCACGTTCCGCGCCTTCATCACCATGGAGACGGTCACCACCGATCCCACCCAGCTTTCACCCTGGGGCACCCCCCTCGAAATCCGCACCCCCATGGCGCAGACCTGGTTCGGCGACTGGGGCGCAACGCTCATCGAGTATTCGGTGCCGCTCTCCATCCTTCTGGCCATTCCGGTGATGCTGGTCATCGGCATCGTCATGGAACGCGGCCTGATCAAGCACTTCTACAAGCGCCCCCATGCCGAACAGATCCTGGTCACCTTCGGCCTGGCCATCGTGCTCCAGGAGATCATCAAGGCCATTTTCGGGCCCAATCCCATTCCCCAGCCCATGCCCACCGCCCTGCGCGGGGCCGCCGATATCGGCGTGTGGCTCGGCCTGGCACCCGGCGCGGTCACCTATCCGCTGTGGCGGCTCACCTATTTCCTGTTTTCCGCAGGCATCATTGCCGCCGTCTTTGCCTTCCTGCGCTTCACCACCTTCGGCATGGTGGTGCGCGCCGGCATGGCCGATCGCGAGACGGTGGGCATTCTGGGCATCAATATCGACCGGCGCTTCACCATCATGTTCGGGCTGGCTGCCGTCGTGGCCGGGCTGGCGGGCGTGATGTACACCCCGCTGGTGCCTCCCAACTATCATCTGGGCATGGACTTTCTGGTCCTGAGCTTCGTGGTGGTGGTGGTGGGCGGTATGGGCTCGCTGCCCGGCGCCGTAGCAGCCGGTTTCCTCTTGGGCATTTTGCAGTCCTTTGCCTCGATGACCCAGATCAAGTCCATCATTCCGGGCATCGACCAGATCATCATCTATCTGGTGGCCGTGCTCATTCTTCTGGTTCGCCCGCGTGGTCTGCTCGGCCGGCGCGGTGTGATGGAGGGCTAATCCATGCAGCTTTTCGCCCTGCCCCGCCGCGACGCCATCACTTTCGGCATCTTCGCGCTAGTGGTGCTCGCCATGCCCCTCTGGCTGGCCCCTTTCGGCGCCGCCTATCCGGGCCTGTTGCAAAAATTTGCGATCTTTGCGGTCTTTGCCATCGGCTTCAACATCCTGTTCGGCCTCACCGGCTATCTCAGCTTCGGCCACGCCGCCTTTCTGGGCGTGGGTTCGTACACCGCCGTCTGGTCGTTCAAGCTTTTGACCTTGGACGTCATCCCGGCGATCCTGTTCGCCATCCTGATCTCGGGCGTTTTTGCCTTGGCCATCGGGTTCGTCAGCCTGCGGCGTTCGGGCATCTACTTTTCCATCCTGACGCTGGCCTTCGCCCAGATGTCGTACAACCTTGCCTATTCGGTGCTCACCCCCATCACCAATGGCGAAACCTCGCTTCAGCTCACCACCAGCGATCCGCGCCTGATCGATCTGATGTTTGCCGAGCGCGGCGCCAGCCTGCCCACGGCGGGCATTTTCGGGCACGCGTTCACCGGTTTCGAGGGCTTTTATTTCTGCGCCATCGTGCTGCTGATCGCCTTCTTCATCGCCCAGAAGATCTTCGTCTCGCCTTTCGGCATGATGTTGCGCGCCATCAAGTCCAACCAGAACCGCATGAGCTATATGGGTTTCAACACCCGGCCCTACACGCTGACTGCCTTCGTGATTTCGGGCATGTATGCCGGGCTGGCCGGGGCCATGCTGGCCGTCACCGATCCGCTCGCCGGCGCCGAGCGCATGCAGTGGACCGCTTCGGGCGAAGTGGTGCTGATGACCATTCTGGGCGGTGTGGGCACGCTCATCGGCCCTGTGATCGGGGCGTGGCTCATCAAATATTTCGAGAACATCTTCTCGGCCTTCAACGAAACCGTGCTGCACCGCACCTTCTCCTTCCTGCCCGAAGGCACGCAGGACGTGGTGGTGGCCATCACCTCCAAATTCGTGGGCGAAGGCTGGCACCTAACGCTTGGCCTGCTGTTCGTTCTGGTCGTGGTCTTCCTGCCCGGCGGCATCATGGAAGGCGTGCGCCGCATCTCTGCCCTCTTCCGCCGGCGTCCCGCACGCGACGCCGGTGCCCTGCGCACCCAGCCGGCGGAGTAAACCCATGGCAATCACGGACAAGAACGTCGTTCTGCACGTCGCAGACGTTCACAAGAATTTCGGCGGTCTCCACGCGCTCTCGGACATCGATCTCGAGATCGAGGAGGGCAAGACCCACGCCATTATCGGGCCCAACGGGGCAGGCAAATCCACCCTGCTCAACGTCATCATCGGGCGGCTGGCGCCCTCGCGCGGCGCCGTCATCTTCGACGGCCAGGTTCTGACGGGCAAGAAGCCGCACGAAATCAACCAGATGGGCGTGGTGCGCGTATTCCAGACCCCAGAGATCTTCCCCGATCTCTCGGTGCTCAACAATGTCATGGCCCCGGCCTTCGCCAAGCGCGACGGCGCCTTCAAGGTCAACATGCTGCGCCCCCTGCAAGCCGAGCGCGAAATCCGCCAGCAGGCCGAGGACATGCTGGCCGATGTGGGGCTCTATGAGCGCCGCGACATCCATGCCGGGGCGCTTTCGCGCGGCGACAAGCGTCGCATGGAGCTGGCCATGTGTCTCATCCAGCAGCCGCGCCTGTTGCTGCTCGACGAGCCCACCGCCGGCATGTCGCGCCACGACACCAACACCACCATCGCGCTTTTGCAGAAGATCAAGCAGCGCGGCATGACCAAGGTCATCATCGAACACGACATGCATGTTGTGTTCTCCCTGGCCGACAAGATCTCCGTTTTGGCCGGGGGCCGCGTCATTGCCGAAGGCCTGCCCGATCAGGTGCGGGCCGATCCGCGCGTGCAGGAAGCCTATCTGGGAGGGGCACACTGATGAGCGCCGTCACACTGGAAAAATCCATCGTCGCCCAGGCAACCGCAGCCACGGACGACACTGCCGGTCCCGCCTTCTTTTCCGTCAAGGACATCCACGCCTATTATGGGGAAAGCTACATCGTCCAGGGCGTGAGCTTCTCCATCCGCAAAGGCGAAATTCTGGCGCTTTTGGGCCGCAATGGCGCAGGCAAGACCTCGACCTTGCGCACCATTGCCCGGCTCGACAATCCCAGCCTCAGAACCGGCGGGATCTGGATCGAGGGCAAGCCGGTCCACCAGATGAAATCGCACGAGGCGGCGCGCGCCGGCATTCAGCTGGTGCCCGAAGATCGCCGCATCATCCAAGGGCTGACGGTAGAGGAAAACCTGTCCCTCGCCCAGGTCGCCCCGGGCCACGGCTGGAGCCTCGATCAGGTCTATGAACACTTCCCGCGCCTGGCCGAGCGGCGTCGGCAGGAAGGCGTGACCTTGTCGGGCGGCGAGCAGCAAATGCTGGCCATTGCCCGGGCACTGGCCCGCGACATCAAGCTGCTTCTGCTCGACGAACCCTATGAAGGGCTGGCTCCCGTGATCGTGCAGGAAATCGAGCGGATCTTGTCCAACATCAAGGCTCTGGGCATCACCACCATCATCGTCGAGCAGAACGCCGTGGCCGCTCTCAAGCTGGCCGATCGGGCGGTGATCCTGGATACCGGCGAAGTCGCCTATGCCGGCACTGCCCAATCCGTGCTCGACAATGACGAGCTGCGCCGCGAATATCTGGCGATCTAAGGGGAGCGCGCGCCATGAATGCCATCACGCCGCCACCTGCCCTGTTTCCACCCTCCGAGCGCGCCAAGGCCCACACCCGCACCACGCTCGAGCAATATCGCGCCCTCTACCAGGCCTCGATCGAGGACCCGCACGCCTTCTGGCGCGACCAGGCCCGGCGGCTCGACTGGATTTCCGCCCCAACCCGGATCAAGAACACCAGCTTTGCCTACCCCGATGTCTCGATCAAATGGTTCGAGGATGGCGTGCTCAACGTCTCGGCCAATTGCATCGATCGGCATCTGGCCGACCATGGCGACGACATCGCGCTGATCTGGGAGCCCGATGATCCGTCCGACGCCTCCGTTTCGATCAGCTATCGGCAATTGCACGCCGAAGTGTGCCGCTGCGCCAATGTGCTCAAGAGCCTGGGCGTCAAGAAGGGCGACCGCGTCACGATCTATCTGCCCATGATCCCGGCAGCCGCCTACGCCATGCTGGCCTGCGCCCGCATCGGGGCCGTGCATTCGGTGGTGTTCGGGGGCTTTTCGCCCGATGCTTTGGCCGGGCGCATCAACGACTGCGACAGCCGCGTCGTCATTACCGCCGATGAGGGCCGGCGCGGCGGCAAGACGGTGCCGCTCAAGGCCAATGTCGACAAGGCTCTGCAGGATGCCGCCGGTGTCGAGCACGTGCTGGTCGTGCACAATACCGGGGCCCAGGTGCCCATGAAAGGCAGCCGCGACGTGTGGTGGCACGAGGCCGCCGCCGGGGTCGAACCCTTCTGCGATCCCGAGCCGATGGGGGCGGAAGATCCGCTCTTTATTCTTTACACCTCAGGGTCCACCGGCAAGCCCAAGGGTGTGCTCCACACCACGGGCGGCTATCTCGTCTGGGCCGCCCTTACCCATGAACGCAGCTTCGATTATCGACGCGGAGAAGTGTTCTGGTGCACGGCCGATGTGGGCTGGGTCACGGGCCACAGCTATGTCGTCTATGGCCCGCTCGCCAATGGCGCCACTTCGCTGATGTTCGAGGGCATCCCCACCTGGCCCGATCCGAGCCGGTTCTGGCAGGTGGTGGACCGGCACCAGGTCGCCATCTTCCACTCGGCCCCCACTGCCATTCGCACGCTGATGGGTGCCGGGCCACAATGGGTGGAAAAAGCCGAGCTCTCCTCCCTGCGCCTGCTCGGCACCGTGGGCGAGCCGATCAATCCGGAAGCCTGGCTGTGGTATCGCGAGCATGTTGGCCGCAATCGCTGCGAGATCGTGGATGCCTGGTGGCAGACCGAAACCGGCGGGCACATGATCGCCCCCTTCCCGGGCGCCATTCCCACCAAGCCCGGCTCGGCCACCCTGCCGTTCTTCGGGGTCAAACCGGTCATCCTCTCGCCCGAGGGCCAGCTCGCCAGCGACGTACAGGCCGAAGGCGTGCTTTGCATTGCCGATAGCTGGCCGGGCCAGGCCCGCACCATCTGGGGCGACCATGCCCGGTTCGTGGAAACCTATTTTTCGACCTATAAAGGCTATTATTTTACCGGCGACGGCTGCCGCCGCGATGCGGAGGGCTATCACTGGATCACCGGAAGGGTGGACGACGTCCTCAACGTCTCCGGCCACCGGCTCGGCACCGCCGAAATCGAAAGCGCCCTGGTGGCGCATCCGCAGGTGTCCGAAGCCGCCGTGGTAGGCTATCCGCACCCCATCAAGGGCCAGAGCATTTATGCCTATGTCACCCTGATGGCGGACGAACGCCCCAGCGAGGATCTCAAGGCCCAGTTGCGCCTCTGGGTGCGCAAGGAGATCGGCCCCATCGCCACGCCCGAGCTGATCCAGTTCGCCCCGGGCCTGCCCAAAACGCGCTCGGGCAAGATCATGCGCCGCATTCTGCGCAAGGTCGCCGAGAACGAATTCTCCAGCCTGGGCGACACCTCAACCCTGGCCGATCCGGCCGTGGTGGACGATCTGATCGCCAACCGCCAGAACACATAGGGCCGAGCGGTTGATAGAGACGATGACACGGTGCGCCGGGCAATTTCCGCCCCGGAGCACCGTTTCTAAAGCCTGCCGATCCCGTTCAGGCTGTGGCGTCCTTGGTCCGCGACGGGCTCAATCGCGCTGCATCGCGCGCGGTCCAGCGCACCATCAGCACCACGGCCGCCGTGCCCATGCCGAATACCACAATGCCCAGCGTGACAAGCCAACCCACCACCGGCAGGCTGCCGATGAGAGATGCAGCAATCAGGGCCAAGGCCAGCACACCTAAACGCTTGAGATTGGTATCGACGGGCGTGAAGGCTTCCGCAATCCGCCCACCGATCAGGAATGCCCCCAATAGATAAGCCAGGCTGCAGGCAACCGCGACCGCTCCCAGCACCAGCGGGACCAGCAGAATGCCGAAAATGCTGATGATAAACACCGGCACCAGGCCGAGCACGCAAGCAAGGGCCAGGATACCCAACCCCATATTGCGGAACGGGCGCCTCTGCGACACCACCCGCAGCGCCTCGACCTGGGCCGGCAACATGGCGATCAACCCGGCACCGATCACCAGCAGCACCAGCCACCAGCCCAGCACCATCCAGAATACCGGCCAGAACCGCTCCATCACTGTGCCGGCGGTGCGCCCGGCCTCGGCCACATAATCGGGCGCCGCCATGGCCTCGAACCGCACCCGGTCCTCCGGGGCCACCGAAGCAGGCACTGTAATGGCCCGCGGCGCCCTGATGGTCAGCACGCCGTCCACCCTCGCCTCGGGCCCAAAAGTCAGCGTTTCGCCGTAAAAGCTGAAATCCCCGCCAATCGTCGACCCGAGCGCCATGGTCTGGGCCGCCACCAGGGCCGATCCACCCACCGGCGCATTGAGCGTCACGTTGGATCCGGCCAGCCGCACATTCCCAGTCACTGGCGCGGCCAGCACGATACCGTTGCCCGCTGCCGTCGCGTCGCCGCCGACTGGAGCCGCGATATCGAGCGTGAAACCCAAGGCATAGAGATCGCCCAGCACCCCGGCATCCACATCCACATGAAACCCCGCAAGATGCGCATCGCCCGCCACATCTGCGCTCAGCGCCACATCGGCCCCGGCCGCAAAGGCATCATGGCTCACTGCCGTAGCCACTGCCGAGTGCTGGCCCGCCAGAAACTGATCCCCACCCAGGGTTAACCCGACCTCCGCGCCCTGGGCCACACCGGCCAAACCCAACAGCCCGCAGGCTGCAACAACGTGCAATAGCCTCATCATGGTTCGTGCCCTGCATCATGAGCCCATGGTGCGCCCCGGTTCGAGACCTGCCTTGATCTTCGTCAATCACTGGGTGGATGGTATGGCCCTGCATTCGCCGCCACGATACCACTGTGCAGGTTTTGAGTTTATCTTGCTGTTGGGCGTACCTGCTTATCCTTGTAAGCAGCAGCGCCTTGTGTATTGGTCGGTTGATCCCGGGCGTCTTTCGCTGGTCGCTTCCCGTCGCCTTGCGGTTTCCTGCGCGCGCCGCTTCAACCTACTCGGTCGTTTGAGTTCGTGCGCGCATCTTCCTGTCAGGTTTCCTCTTGCCTTGCGGGGAGAGGGGTGGGTGTGTGCGTTTGGCTGTCCGCTCCCGTGCATTTGGCCAGTTGATCTTTGCGTTTATTTAGGGGGTTGGCTGGCTGGCTTTTGCCGATGGGTCCAGGGTGTGCGTTGCGGGTGCCTTGTTCCGAACGTCAAAAAGCCCCCGACGCGTTAGCGTTGGGGGCTTTTGGTTATTCATGTATTGAGATGGGTTTTAGTGTTCTTTGCAGACCTGGCGGCGACCTACTCTCCCGCGTCTTGAGACGAAGTACCATT